>ENA-ORCW01000008-ORCW01000008.1-marine-metagenome-genome-assembly--contig:-NODE-8-length-536204-cov-7.302660_pt1 | contig 536204 bp, 497 predicted proteins | sample MGYA00237784_ERZ508517 | MGnify/ENA primary metagenome ERZ508517 (study PRJEB26187, sample SAMN06268979) | marine metagenome | isolation source: Tt ae E1 feedstock associated aerobic enrichment on... | reverse complement strand
CTGGTCGACCATCGTGTTGATGGTGTCCTTCAGTTCGAGGATCTCGCCCTGCACGTCGACGGTGATCTTCTTCGAGAGGTCGCCGGTCGCGATCGCGGTCGCCACTTCGGCGATGTTGCGGACCTGGCCGGTCAGGTTACTCGCCATCAGGTTGACGTTGTCGGTCAGGTCCGCGAACAGGGTCTGCGACAGCGGCGGCCACTGCCAGGTCGACGCGACGGCCGCGTCCGATTCGGCGAAGACGTCCCAGATGTTCTGGCCGCCGTAGAACTCGAACACCTCGGGGTCGTCCTGCAGGGCGTCCACCGACTCGAGGTCGGTGATCGCAGGCCAGCCGGCACCGACGCTGGTGAGGATGTTCACGCTCTCCGGAGCGCTGTTGAGCCAGAGCGCGAACTCGGCGGCCTCGGCCGGGTGCTCCGAGCCCTTCAGGACGATGTTCGCCGATCCTCCGGCCCACGTGGCCGAGACGGTCTCCCCTTCGCCCCACTGCGGCATCGGTGCTGCGGCCCAGTTACCGGACGTGTCGGGAGCGGTTCCGCGCACGATCGCATCGGCCCACGACCCGGAGATCCAGCTCGCGACGTTGCCGTTCTGCAGGTCGGCGTTCCACTCGCTCGAGAAGTCGGCTTCGACCTTCACGAGGTCCTCGTCGATCATGCGCTGCCAGTAGTCGGCGACCTTGATGGTCTCCTCGTCGTCGATCGCGACGATCCACCGGTCGCCATCGGCGGTGAACCACTCACCGCCGCCCTGCTGGGAGAGTCCGATGAGCCACGGCGCCTGGTTGAAGGCGAACGCGGTGATGTAGCGGTCGGGATCGGAGGCGCGGATGGCCTTCGCCGCCTCGTAGTACTCGTCCCAGGTGGTGGGGACCTCGACGCCCGCCTCGGCGAACAGGTCGGCACGGTAGAACTGCCCGAGCGGGCCGGATGCCTGCGGGACGGCGTAGACGCGGTCGCCGAAGACTCCGGTCTGCCACTGCCACTCGGTGAACAGGTCGGCCGAGTCCCCGACGTGTTCCGTGATGTCCTCGACGGCGTCGTTCACGAGGAACTCCGGGATGGCGTCGTAGCCGACCTGGGCGACGTCGGCCGGGTTGCCGGCTTCGACGGCGGAGAACATCTTGGCGTAGCCGCCGTCGGGGCCGGCGGTGATGGTCTCGAGGGTGACGTGGATGTCATCGTGCGCGCCGTTGAACGCGTCGACCGCCTGGTCGATGTTCGGCACCCACGACTGGAACGTGAGTTCGACGGGTTCGCCGTCGTCGGTGGGCTGCTCGCTCGCGGCGCAGGACGACAGTGCGAGGCCGGCGATCATGGCGATCGCGAGAGCGGATGCGGCGCGAGTGCGGCGCACTGGGCGATGCTGCATGAGGATGCTCCTTTGCATGGTGAGGAGTGGTGCGGCATCGACGCTACGACTGCGCGCGGACCATCCCCATAGGTGTTCGGTGCGCCTGCATGGACATTTCGACGGTCGGTCGTCGACGGTTCGCCGGGCTCCTTGCGGAAGCTCGTTCGCGAGGGGTGCAGAATACGAACGTGCGCGCACCCGAGCGCGCGAGGAGGTGCGGCCATGTCGAATGCGGTGATCCTGTCGGGGCACGGACGCTACGACGACCCCTTCCACCCGTTCACCGACACGTCCCAGGCGCTCGCCGACCTCCTCGTCGAGGAGGGGCTGACGGTCGAGATCGTGCACGACACGGATGCCCGCCTGGCGGCCGGTCTCGCCGACGTCGACCTGCTCGTCGTGCACACCGGCGACCCGTGGCGGTCGCTCGTCGACGCGACGCTCCTGCCCGAGCGCGAGCGGCGCACGCCGCCGCCCGACGTGCTCGCGGCGGAGCGTGCGAACCTCGCCGAGGCGGTCGAGCGCGGCATCGGCCTGCTGGGCATGCACGCGGCATCCGCATCGCTGCGCGACCTGCCGCAGTGGCACGAGCTGCTCGACGGCGAGTGGGACGCCGAGTTCTCGTTCCACCCGCCGCTCGGCACGGCGTCGGTGCAGGTGCGCAGCGGCACGCACCCGGTGGTCGCGGGCGTCGCCGACTTCGAGCTGTACGACGAGAAGTACACCGACCTCGCGATCGGCGAGCACGTGGTGCCCCTGGTCGAGCACACGTACGACGGCGAGCAGCATCCGCTGGTGTGGGCGCGCGAGATCGGCCGCACTCGGCTCGTCTACGACGCGTTCGGGCACGACATGCGCTCGTACGACAGCCCCGAGCACGTGACGCTGCTGCGCAACGCCGTGCGCTGGCTGCTCGAGGAGCGCGCGTGAGCCGCCGCGTCGTACTCGCTCCCGACTCGTTCAAGGGCACTGCGTCGGCCGCCGACGCCGCAGCGGCGCTCGCCGCCGGCTGGGCGCGCACCGCCCCCGACGACGAGGTGCTGACCCGCCCGATGGCCGACGGCGGCGAGGGCACGGTCGACGCGCTCGCGGCCGCCGACCCGGCCGCCGAGCACATGCCCGTGCGCGTGACCGGGCCCGACGGCCGCCCGGTCGACACGAGCTGGCTGCGCCTCACCGGCGCCGACGGCGAGCGACTCGGCGTGGTCGAGCTCGCGAGCGCGTCGGGCATCACCCTGCTCGATCCGCTCCAGCCGCTCGACGCGCACACGATCGGCTTCGGCGAGGCGATCGCCGCCGCCCTCGACGCGGGCGTCGACCGCCTGCTCCTCGCGATCGGCGGCAGCGCCTCGACCGACGGCGGGCTCGGCGCACTCACCGCGCTCGGTGCCGGGGCGACGGATGCCTCCGGGCGGCCGGTCGCGCCCGGCAACCGGGGCCTCGGCGACGTCGATGCGATCGACCTGTCGGGCCTGCGCCCCCTGCCGCCCGGCGGCGCGGTGATCCTCTCCGACGTGACGAACCCGCTGCTCGGGCCCGCGGGCGCGGCCGCCGTGTTCGGGCCGCAGAAGGGCGCCGACGCCGACACCGTCGCGCTGATGGACGCGCACCTCGCCCGCTTCGTGCGCGTGCTGCGGCAGGGCTTCGAAGCGGCGGATGCCCCGGGGCCGGCGCCCGCTCCCGAGACGCCCGGTGCGGGCGCGGCGGGCGGCGCCGGGTACGGGCTGCTCGCGTGGGGCGCGACCGCGGTGAGCGGCGCCGCGGCCGTCGCGGAGGCGGTCGGGCTGGCCGCGGCGATCGACCGCGCCGACGTCGTCGTGACCGGCGAGGGGAAGTTCGACGGCCAGTCGGAGGCCGGCAAGGTGCCGTCGGAGGTGCGGGCGACCGCGCTGGCCGCGGGCGTGCCGGTCGCCCTGGTCGCGGGCGCCATCGCCGCGGAGACCGGCGACTTCGTCGCATCCGTCTCGCTCACCGACCTGGCCGGCAGCGGGAGCGAGGCCATGGCCCGCCCGCTGCACTGGCTCGAGGAGGCGGGCGCGCGGCTCGCGGGCGAGGTCGACGCCGGCTGAGCGCCGGCCCGGGGCATCCGACACCTCGACGGGTTTCGGCGCGCGGGCGCGCGGCGCTAGACTGGCCGAACGCATCGAATCGATTCGAGATCGCGGCAGATCCGGTCGATCCGACTCCGGCGGCGCGCACGCGGCCCGCCATTCCTCACCTTCCGCCCCAGACGGTGCCCGACGGCGCGCATCGCTCGTGACCCTTCGAACAGGAACGCAGTGACCGCGACGAGCCCCATCCCCATCGTCATGCCGAGCGATGCGCGCACCCCGCACGCGGGTGACGCGCTGACGCGCCGCCAGCGGCTGACGTACATCTTCGTGCTCGGCGCGCTGACCGCGCTGGGCCCGTTCACGATCGACCTCTACCTGCCGGCGTTCCCGGCGCTCGAGTCCGACCTGGGCGTGACCGCGGCGGCCGTGCAGCTCACGCTCACCGGCACCATGCTCGGCTTCGGGTTCGGCCAGCTCGTCGTCGGCCCGTGGAGCGACAAGATCGGGCGGCGGCTGCCGCTCATCCTCGCGACCGTGCTGCACGTGCTCTCGTGCGTGGGCGCGGCGCTGTCGCCCGACATCCTCTGGCTCGGGGCCTTCCGCCTGCTGATGGGCTTCGGCGCGGCCGCCGGCGCGGTCGTCGCGATGGCGATGGTGCGCGACCTGTTCGGCGGCAAGCCGCTCGTGCGCATGCTCTCGCGACTCGCGCTCGTGTCGGGCCTCGCGCCCGTGATCGCGCCGGTCATCGGCTCGCAGCTGCTGCTCATCACCGACTGGCGGGGCATCTTCTGGGTGCTCGCCGGCTACGGCGCGGCGGTGCTCGTCGCGGTGCTCGTGCTGCTCGTCGAGACGCTGCCGAAGCAGCGCCGTCACCAGCCCGGCCACTCCACGATGGCCCAGCGCTACAAGGCGCTGTTCACCGACCGCATCTTCATCGGCGTCGCACTCATCGGCGGCATGAACTTCACGGGCCTGTTCGCGTACCTGTCGGCGTCGTCGTTCGTCTTCCAGGACGTCTACGGCTTCGACGCGCAGCAGTACGGCCTGCTCTTCGCCGCGAACTCGATCGGCGTGGTCGCGGGCGTGCAGACCTCCTCCCGCCTCATGTCGAAGCTCGACGTGGGCCCGCAGTGGATCCTCGCGACGACCACGATCGTGCAGCTCTCGATGGCGATCGCGATCGTCGTGCTCGACCAGGCGGGCGCCGGGCTCTGGGGCGTGATCATCCCGCTCTGGTTCTTCATCGCCGCGTGCGGGTTCAACTTCCCGGCCGTGCAGGTGCTCGCGCTCGCGCACCACGGTTCCGAGGCGGGCACCGCCGCGTCGCTGCTCGGTGCGCTGAACTTCGGGCTCGCGGGCCTCATCTCGCCGCTCATCGGCCTGCTCGGCGTGGGCTCGTCCACCCCGATGGGCGCGGTCATGGGCATCGCGATCGTCGTGGCGATCCTCATGCTCTGGATCGTGGTGCGCCCGCGCACCGTGCCGCCCCTCAGCGACTGACCGCGCCCGTTCCGAGACCCGTCGAGAAACTGCGCTTCCCGCCCCGGGAACGCAGTTTCTCGACGGGTCTCGGTTCGTGCGGGCAGCGGCCCGCTGGTTGCTCCAAGACCCGTCAGAAGGCTGCGTTCTCAAACGCGAGAACGCAGCTTTCTGACGAGCCTGGAGGCGGGCGGGGCAGGCCCCGCGGGTGGGTCTGGACACTTCCGTCCGACTAGGTACAATTGCAATTGTACCTAGGAAGGAGACCCCATGCAGAGCAGCATGCCCTGGCGCGGCGTGAACCTCGCCACGACGCTCCCGTTCCGGTCCGACTTCTCGGTGGACTTCGACGCGTACGCAGAGCACATCCGATTCACGACCGCGAACGGCGTGACGGGAATCATCCCGAACGGGTCGCTCGGCGAGTACCAGACCCTCACCGACGAGGAGCGCCGCCGTGTTTTCTTGACGGCCGTCGAGGCGGCGCCGGAGGGGGTCGCGGTCATGCCCGGGGTCGGTGCGTACGGGGCGCTGGAGAGCGTACGGCTGGCGGAGCACGCCGCGGAGCACGGTGCGCCGGCGGTGATGCTGCTGCCCCCCAACGCATATCGCGCCAGCGACGAGGAGATCGTCGACCACTTCCGCCGGGTCGCCGCCGTCGGGCTTCCCGTGCTCGCCTACAACAATCCGATCGACACCAAGGTCGACCTCCGGCCGGACCTGCTGGCGCGGCTGTTCGACGACGGGCTCATCGTCTCGGTCAAGGAGTTCTCGGGCGACGTGCGCCACGCGTTCGAAATCCGCGAACTCGTTCCCGGCCTCGACATCTCCATCGGCTCCGACGACGTGGTGCTGGAACTGGGCATCAACGGTGCGGTCGGATGGGTCGCGGGCTACCCGAACGCGATTCCGTCGTCCACAGTTCGGCTCTACGACCTGTCGACCTCGGCCGACCCGGCCGACTGGGCGACAGCGTTGGAGATCTACCGAGACCTGCATCCGCTGCTGCGCTGGGATTCGAAGGCGTGGTTCGTCCAGGCAATCAAGCTGTCGCAGGAAGTGGCGGGGGTCGCGCCCGCGGGAACGACGACGCGACCGCCGCGGCTGCCCGTGCCCGACGACGTTCGCTCGCGCATCATCGCCGACACCGAGGCCGTGCTGGCCAAGGGCTACCGCTGAGCGGGGGACTGCACGATGCGATCCCAGCGGGCCTTCCACGCCGTCGACTCCCACACCGAAGGGATGCCTACGCGCGTGATCGTGGGCGGCGTGGGAACGTTGCCGGGTGCGACCATGGAGGAGCGACGCCAGTGGTTCATGTCGCACAGCGATGATCTCCGCACGCTGCTCATGACCGAACCGCGCGGGCACGGCGCGATGAGCGGGGCGATCCTGCAGCCCCCGACACGTGATGACGCCGACTGGGGAGTGCTCTTCATCGAGGTGTCCGGATGCCTCCCCATGTGCGGTCACGGCACCATCGGCGTCGCGACCGTGCTGGTCGAGACCGGGATGGTGCCCGTCATCGAGCCGGTCACGACTATCCGCCTCGACACGCCGGCAGGACTGGTGGTCGCGCAGGTCGCGGTCGACGACGGCCGCGCCGGATCCGTCACGATCCGCAACGTGCCGTCCTTCGTCGTGGGGCTCGACCGCTCCGTCGAGGTGCCCGGATTCGGCGAGGTCGGCTACGACCTCGCATTCGGCGGGAACTTCTACGCTATCGTGCCGCTGGAACGACTCGGCCTGCCCTTCGACCGAGCCGCGAAGGACGACCTGCTCCGGGCAGGGCTCGCGATCATGGGGGCGATCGACGCGGTCGACGACCCGGTCCACCCCGTCGATCCCACCATCCGCGGCTGCCACCACGTGTACCTCGAGGCCCCCGGCTCGGATGCGCGCCACTCGCGCCACGCGATGGCGATCCATCCCGGGTGGTTCGACCGGTCGCCCTGCGGGACGGGCACGAGTGCCCGCATGGCCCAGCTGCACGCGCGTGGCGCGCTCGACATGCGCGCAGACTTCGTCAACGAATCGTTCATCGGCACCCGCTTCACCGGACGGCTGGTCGAGGAAACCACGGTCGCCGGCATCCCGGCGGTCGTCCCGACGATCACCGGGCGCGCCTGGATCACCGGGACCGCGCAGTACCTGCTCGATCCCACCGACCCGTTCCCGCGGGGGTTCCTGCTGTGACCGGAGGAGCCGGCGAGTCGAGCGGCGCGGGAGCCGGTGCCCGCCCACCGCAGCTGCGCGAAATCGGACGGCGCGCACGACCGAGCATCCGGCACGCGGTCACCGACGCGCTGCGGTCGGCGATCATCAGCGGTGAGCTCGAGCCGGGCGGCGTGTACTCGGCGCCCGTGCTCGCGGAACGGCTCGGCGTGTCGGCAACGCCTGTGCGCGAGGCGATGCTCGACCTCGCACGGGAGGGGCTCGTGGTGACCCTTCCCAATCGGGGGTTCCGCGTCACCGAGGTCGCCGCGCACGACCTGGCCGAGGTCACGCAGCTCCGGCTCCTCCTCGAACCGCCTGCCGTGGAACTGGCCACGCCGCTGGTGCCCGACGAGGCGTTCCCGGCGCTCCGCGAGCAGGCCGCCGCGATCGTGCGGGGCGCGGAGACCGGCGACCTGATCGACTACCTCACGGCGGACGGCGAGTTCCACCTCGGGCTGCTCCGCTACGCGGGCAACGCCCGCCTCACCGAGCTCGTCGCGTCGCTGCGATCGCAGACCCGCCTGTTCGGCCTCGCAGAGCTCGCCGAGCGGGGGCTCCTCACGGCGTCCGCGCGCGAGCACGACGCCATCCTCGACGCCATCGAGGCGCGGGATCCCGCCCGTGCCCGCGCCTTAGTCCACGCGCACATCGAGCACGTGCTGGCCGACTGGTCGGCCGACACGCCCTCGGGCGCCGCGAGTCGTTGGGAGCGGCGCGCATGACGTTCCGCGGGCCTGCGCCGGACGCGGTCATCGTCGGAGCGGGCATGCTCGGCGCGGCCGTCGCCTACTTCGCGGCAGCCGCGGGGATGTCGGTGATCGTCGTCGAGCGCGGGTCCATCGCGTCCGGCACCACCAGCCGATGCGAGGGCAACCTGCTGCTCTCCGACAAGGAGGTCGGCCCGGAGCTCGAGCTGGCGCACTACTCGCAGTATGTCTGGCGGGGAGAGCTCGCCGAGCACGCGGACCTCTGGGAGTTCGAAGCCAAGGGCGGCCTCGTCGCGGCGGCCTCCGAAGCTCAGCGGGCCGGCCTCGATGCCCTCGCCGAGCACCAGCGCAGCCTCGGTATCCGGGCCGAGCCCGTCGAGGGTCCGGCCGCGCTGCGCGAGATCGAACCCGCCATCGCACCGCATCTCCTGGGCGGCGTCTACTACCCCGAGGACGCGCAGGTGCAGCCGGTGCTCGCGGCCCACCACCTGCTGCGACTCGCACGTGAGCGCGGCGCCGAGGTACGCACCCACCTGCCCGTCACCGGCATCCGCATCGTCGGCGGCCGCGCGGTGGGCGTGAACACCCCCGACGGTGCCATCGACGCCGGCGCGGTCGTCGTGTGCGCAGGCCCATGGAGCGGCGACGTGGCGCGCCTCGCCGGAGTCGACCTGCCGATTCGCCCGCGTCGCGGCTTCGTGCTGGTGACCGAGCCGATCCCCGTGACGATCCGCCACAAGGTCTACTCGGCAGAGTACGTGGAGAACGTCGCGAGCTCGGACTCCGGCCTGCAGGTATCCCCGGTAGTGGAAGGCACCCCGAGCGGCACCGTGCTGATCGGATCGAGCCGAGAGCGGGTGGGCTTCGACGCCGGGTTCTCCGCAGAGGCCGTCGGGCGCATCGCCAGCGCCGCCGCGCGGCTCTTCCCCGTGCTTGCAGACGTGCAGGTCATGCGCACCTACTCGGGCTTCCGCCCTTACAGCCCGGATCACCTGCCCGTGATTGGCGAGGACGCGCGGATGCCCGGCCTGTGGCACGCCGCCGGGCATGAGGGCGCCGGCATCGGGCTCTCGGTGGGCACCGGAAGGTTGCTCGTCCAGGCCATGCGGCACGCTACCCCGGACGTGTCGCTCCTCCCGTTCCGGCCACATCGATTCGCGGATGCGGATGCTGCATGATCGACGACTCCACGCGGCAGCTCTGTTTCGACGGGCGGAACGTCCCGTTCCGTCCCGGACAGTCGGTCGGCGCCGCGCTCGCCGCGGCCGGCATCTCGTCGTGGCGCACGACGCGGGTCGGCGCCGCGCCGCGAGGGCTCTTCTGTGGCATCGGAGTCTGCTACGACTGCCTGGTCACCGTCGACGGCAGGCGCTCCCAGCGGGCCTGCATGACACCGGCGCATGAGGGTCAGGTCGTGGCGAGCGACGACCCCCGGCGGGCCCTGGACGAGCCGGGGGGTCCGAATGCCTGACCGGACGAGGTCCGACTACGACCTCTGCGTCGTCGGCGCGGGCCCGGCGGGACTCAACGCCACCGTAACCGCGGGCGAGCGCGGACTGCGGGTGGCGCTGGTGGACGTGGGGGTCCAACCCGGCGGCCAGTACTGGCGGCATCCCGACGAGCGGTTCCCCGACACGCTCCCGCAGCCGTCGGCGACGCGTCGCCACGGCTGGCGCGAGTATCGCGACCTCGACGCTCGGTTGGATGCACTGGTGCGCGGGGGACGCGTCGTGCACCTCGCCGGGAGGCACGTCTGGGGTGTGCACCCGGGGCGGCCGTTCCTGGTGCGGGCGACCGCGGCGGGGGAGGACGCGGACCCGGTCGTCGTCCACGCACGAAGGATCGTGCTGGCGACCGGGGCGTACGACCGTCAGTTGCCGGTCCCCGGCTGGACGACACCGGGCGTGATGGCCGCGGGCGGCGTGCAGGCACTGCTCGCGGGCCACCACGTGCGTGCGGGACGGCGGGTGGTGGTCGCCGGCACGGGCCCGTTCCTGCTGTCGGTGGCCGCCGGGCTGGCCGAGGCCGGGGCAGAAGTCGTCGCGGTCTGCGAGGCCAATGCGCTGACGGGCTGGGCCGCGCACCCGCTCCGTACCCTCCAGGAGCCGGGAAAGCTCGTCGAGGGCGCGGGGTACGTGACGACGCTCCTCCGGCATCGCGTTCCCTTCCGCACCCGGACGGTCATTACTGCGGTCCACGGCACCGGGCGGGTGACGGGAGCCACGCTGCGGCGCGTCGACCGTCGCGGGCGGGCGCGTGCGGGGAGCGAGGAGCGGGTCGACGCCGACCTCGTCGCACTCGGCTGGGGCTTCATACCGCAGCTGGAGTTGGCGGTCGGCGTGGGTGCGGCTACGCGCGTCGACGTCGACGGGTCGCTGGTCGCCGTCGTGGACGACGACCAGCGTTCGTCCGTCTCCGGGGTCTACCTCGCGGGCGAGGTGACCGGCGTCGGTGGGGCGGTCCAGTCGGGAGCCGAGGGAGCCCTGGCGGGACTGACGGCGGCCGCGGACGCCGGCCGTGCCGACGACCCGCGCCTGCGGGCACGCCTCCGCCGGCGGATCGCCCGGGCCCACCGGTTCGCGGTCGCCATGCACCGTGCGTCGTCGGTGCCGGTGGACTGGCCCACCTGGCTGGCCGACGACACGCTCGTCTGCCGCTGCGAGGAGGTCGACACGGGGACCGTGCGCGCGGCGGTGCGGGACCTCGCCGCCGACGACCCCCGGGACGTGCGGGTGACCGCCCGTCCCGGGATGGGGATGTGCCAGGGGCGGATGTGCGGTTTCGCCCTGTCTTGCCTGGTCTCGGTGGAGACGGCCGTCACCCCCGCGGCCGCCGACCTCGCGTCGCTTGCGACGCGACCCCTCGCCACGCCGGTGCGGCTGGCGGAGCTCGCGGAGATGGCCGACGGCGAGGAGGGGTGAGCGTCGTCGGGTATCAGAGGGTCATTTCGGCGAACTCGCGGACGGCCGCCGTGATGGCGACCTCCGTGGGCAGGCGCTCCATCGAGGACGCCCCGTAGAAGCCGTGCAGGTGCTCCGCGTGCGCGAGCACGTACTGGGCGTCCGCTGGCATCGACACGGGGCCGCCATGGACGAGCACGAGCACGTCCTCTCGGACCGTGCGTGCCGCGTCGGCCCACTCGGTCGCGAGCCGCACGCAGTCGTCGAGCGTCAGCGCGGTCTGCGCGCCGATCGAGCCGCCGGTCGTGAGGCCCATGTGGCAGACCACGACATCTGCGCCCGCCGCCGTCATGTCGGCGGCGTCCTGCGCCGAGAAGACGTACGGCGTCGTCAGCAGGTCCTCCGCGTGCGCATGGGCGACGAGCTCGACCTCGAGCCGGTAGCTCATTCCCGTCTCCTCGAGGTTGGCGCGGAACGTCCCGTCGATGAGCCCGACTGTGGGGAAGTTCTGGATCCCCGAGAAGCCCTGCTCGCGCAGGCGCCGGAGGAACCGCGGCGGGTCGTAGAACGGATCGGTGCCGTTGACGCCGGCCAGCACGGGCACCCGCGCAGGGACGGGCAGCACCTCCCGTCCCATCTCCACGACCAGTTCGTTCGCGTTCCCGTAGGCGAGCAGTCCGCTCAGCGAGCCCCGGCCCGCCATGCGGTAGCGCCCCGAGTTGTAGATGACGATGAGGTCGGCGCCGCCGTCCTCCTCGCATTTCGCGGAGATGCCGGTTCCCGCGCCGGCTCCGATGATGGGGCGCCCGGCGGCGACCTTCTCTCTGAGCCGTTCGAGGATCTCGGCGCGTGCGACGTATGGCATGTCCCTACTTTCCGGTGGAGGCGGTCGAGGTCTCGCGCGAGCGCCCCGAGATCATCTCGTCGAGGAGGTCGGCCAGCTCGACAGCGAGCGATGGGTCGTTGATGTCTGAGTCGGATTCGAGCAGGCGAACGCTGCTGCCGGAGAGGCCCGCGCGTACGGCGTCGAAGAGCGCGGCGTCCGCCGCCGGGTCGTGGAAGGGCCCGCCCGGGACCGCGATGGCGGAGACGCCGCCGGCGGGCAGCGCGACCAGTGCGGAACCGGTGGACGCCGCGACTCGGCGCGCGAGCGTCGCGCCGAGTTCCGCGGTCTCGGCGGCGGTCGTGCGCATCAGCGTGACGCTCGAGTTGTGCTCGTAGAGGGTGCGTTCGCGGAATTCCGGCGGGACGCTGCCCAGCGCGCCGAAGTTGACCATGTCGAGGGCGCCGAGCGAGACCACCTGCGGGGTCCCCGTCTCCGCAGCTGCCGTCAGTCGCGTCGGGCCGGCGGAGAACACGCCGCCGACGAGGTCGTCCGCCAACTCGGTGGTGGTGAGGTCGAGGACGCCGTCGATGTAGCCCTGGCGGATCAGGGCCTCCATGGCCCGACCGCCGGAACCGGTCATGTGGAAGACGAGGACCTCGTATCCGAGTTCCTCGAGGCGCTCGCGGGCCCTGGTCACGGCCGGTGTCGTCACCCCGAACATGCTCGCCGCGACGAGGGGCTTCGCCTCCACATCGGGCAGCGGTGCGGCGGTGACCATCCCGGCCACGGCGGCGGCTGCATTCGCGAGGATGCGCAGCGAGATCCGGTTCAGGCCAGCGATGTCGACGACGCTCGGCGCGAGGATCAGGTCGGACTCGCCCACGTACTGCTCCGTGTTGCCGGATGCGGCCGTCGAGACGATCAGTCGAGGGAACCCGAGAGGGAGGTCGCGGAATGCCGACGCGGCGACCGAGGTGCCGCCGGTGCCACCCAGTGCGAGTGCGCCCTGCACGCGGCCTGAAGCGACCAGGTCGGCGACGACGCCAGTGGCTCCGCGCGTCATCGCCGCCATGGCTGAGCCGCGATCCGCAGCGGAGACGAGCGACTCGAGGTCGCTGCCACCGGCGCGAGCCACCGCGTCACGATCGACATCCGCGTCGATCGTGGGAGCGTCGAGGACGCCGAAGTCGACGACGATCGCTGCGACGCCGGCGTCTGCGAGCCGGTCCCGGACATACGCGTACTCGGCGCCCTTGGTGTCCAGCGCACCGAGGAGGAGGACGGTGGGGGAAGTCATGACCACTCCGATTCATGTGTTGACCGCGGCGCTGCGGCCGTACCAATAATGGCCACATGACTTCGACCTATACGAGTGCCAATTCCTTCCGATTGGCGACGATGGGTGCCAATCGGCTCGCGCGATTGCTCGGCGACTGGCAGACCGGTGAGCGTGCCCTGCACACCCAGCTCGCGTCCGGCCTGCGCGCACTGATCGCGTCCGGTGCACTGGCCTCCGGGACGCGGCTGCCGTCCGAGCGGAGCCTCGGTGCGACGCTGGGTGTGAGCCGCAACACGGTGACGAAGTGCTTCGACCTGCTTCGCGGCGAGGGAGTCCTCTCCAGTCGCCAGGGGGACGGCACCTACGTCTCCGCCGCGCAGGGGTCGTCCACGGTGCGCGGAGACGACCGCCTCCGCTCCTTCACCGAGGACGACGATGTCGACCACATCGACCTCCGGAGCGCTGCACTGCCCGGCCTTGCGATGGTCGCCGACCATTTCGACCTCCTCGACAGCTCGCGCGCCCGCCAGTTGATCGCATCCCACGGCTACCTCCCGAGCGGGCTGGACGAGCTGCGGGACGCCGTCGCGGCGTACTACTCGGCACTGGGCCTGCCGACCACCCGGGAGCACATCCTCATCACGTCGGGCGCCCAGCCGGCCCTGCGGCTCGCGGCCTCGAGCGTGGCCCAGCCCGGCGCGATGGTCGTGATCGAGGAGCCGTCGTTCCGGGGTGCGATCGAGTCGCTGAGGTCCCTCGGGCTTCGACTCGTGAGCGTGCCGAGCGGCCGTGAGGGCGTCGACGTCGATCAGCTCGCCGCAGTCGTGGCGCGGGAGCGCCCCGCCCTGATCGTGTTGCAGTCGACCGTGCACAACCCGACGGGTTCCGTGCTCGACGTCTTCCGGCGCAGCAGGATCGCATCGATCGCGAACCGGCACGGCACGCCGATCATCGACGACGCGGCTCTCGTCGACACCATCATCGACGGCGACCGTCGGCCCGTGCCGCTCGCCGCGGGCAGCGACATGGTCATGACGGTGGGCTCGGTTAGCAAGTCGTTCTGGGGTGGGCTCCGTGTCGGCTGGCTGCGTGCACAGCCCGACGCGATCGCCGAACTCGCCGCGGTCAAGGGCGGCCAGGACCTCGGCACCTCGTTGATCGCCCAGTTGCTCGCCAGCCACCTTCTCCCGCAGGTCGAGCGGGCACGGGACGAGCGCTTGCGCACGCTCACGGAGGCGCGCCGTCTGGTGCTCGATGCGCTCGACGAGCGGCTCCCGAGCTGGATGCCCGAGACGCCGATGGGCGGAGGGTCGCTGTGGGTCCGGCTGCCGGCCGCGGTCGCGACGTCGTTCACGAACCGCGCCGAGCGGTTCGGCGTGCGGGTGCTCCCGGGGTCGACGTTCAGCATCCACGACCGCCTGGACGACTACCTGCGGATCTCGTACGCCGCGGACCCCGCGTACACGCGCCGAGGTGTCGACCTCCTGGCGGACTGCTGGGACGCCCACTACGCCGATGGCATCGGCTGACGACGGGGCCGTGGGCCACCGTCGCCAAATTGGCCCTCGGGTTCTCGGTGTTCGGCGTCCATCATGGCGTACACGTACCCTTCAGCGCTGATGCCGGACGGCAGGCGGCGCAGACCCGAGGAGAGCAGCGAATGCCTGAACCGACCGAACGCGCAGGACGGGGCGGACTCACCGCGCACGCCGACGTCCAGGTGGACCCGCAGCCGTGGGGTCGCCTGGAGTGGATGGTGTCCGACGCCGTGGGGAACTCCGACACGCTGACCGTCGGGAAGTGCTTCATCGAGCCCGGCGAGCAGAACCCCGTGCACCACCACCCCAACTGCGACGAGGTGCTCCACGTCGTCAGCGGACGTATCCGACACCGGGTAGGAGACGAGTACGTGGAGATGACGGCCGGCGACACCATCTCGATCCCGAAGGGCGCCGTGCACAACGCGACGAACATCGGCGCGGACACGTGCGAGCTGCTGATCTGCTTCGACACCGCGACCCGAGAGGTCGTCGGCGAGTGAGTGCACGCACCGTGCACCGGGTCGCGATCGTCGGATGCGGCGTGGTCAGCGACATGCACTTCCGCGGATGTCTCGCGCATCCCGACCGAGTCGAGATCGTCGCTGCGGTCGACCCCTCGGCGGAGCGGAGGGCATGGGTCGCCGAGACGTTCGGCGTCCACGCCACGTTCCCCTCGATCGCCGAGGCGCTGGACCAGGTGGATTTCGATGCGGCCGTCGTGTCGACGCCCAGCCACGTGCGACTCGAGGCCGTGGCGGAGCTGGCCGCGGCGGGCATCCACCTGTTTGTCGAGAAGCCCTTGGCCGATGGCGTCGCGCAGGCACGCGAGGTGGTGGCCGCCGCGGCCGACGCCGGCGTGCGCCTCGCGGTCGACCAGAACTTCCGATACCACTACGCGTTCGGTCAGGCGCGCGACGCGATCCGGGACGGCCGTATCGGGCGCGTGCTCTCAGTCGACCACTGCGAGCTCATGTGGCGCGAGGTGACCGGCTGGCGCGCGGATCAAGTCCATCACACGCTGTCCGTCATGGGCGTGCACTGGTTCGACGGCTTCCGATACATCCTGGGCGTCGAGGCGGACTGGCTCACGGCCACGACCCACCGCTCGCCCGCCCTGCACGCGGCCGGCGAGACCGATGCGTCGATTCACCTACGGTTCGGCGACATCGGCGTCAACTACACGCAGAGCTTCTCGAGCCGCGTCGAACGGGTCGAGACCATCGTGATCGGTGAGGAGGGCACATTGCGCCTGGACTACGGCATCCTCGAGATCCACACCGCCGACGGGGTGGAGACGATCGCCAACCCGTGGGCGGGCGACGGCAAGCCGGAGTCTGCGTTCCTCGGGCTCGACGAGCTGCTCAGCTCCGTCGAAGACCGACGCCAGCCGACCAACTCGGGCGCGGACAACCTCCGGACACTGTCATTACTCGACGGTGCATACCGGTCCGCGGAATCGGGTGAGCCGGTGCGATTCCAGGATGGGGTGCTCTGATGCGTCGCGCATTCTCCAAGCCGGTCGCGCCGGATGAGGTAGAGACGCTGCTGTCGGAATTCGGGCCCGCGGGATACGACGGCCTCCAGCTGAAGTCCGGGCAGTTCCTGCCCTGGCTCGACGCGCCCGAGCAGTTCCGCGATCGCCTCGCTGGCCGACCGGGCGCCGCGGCGGTGCTCATCTACTTCGACGAACTCGACGACGATCGAATGTCCGCTGTGATCGACTTCGCCGCGGCCGTGGGCACCGAGATGATCGTGTTCTGCCACAACCGCTCTCGCGAGGGTGTGACCGCCGCCGACCGTGCGGCAATGGCCGTCCGACTGGCGGCGCACGGGCGGCGTGCCGGGGAGTCTGGGATCAAGCTCTCCCTGCACCACCACTTCGACCAGCCTGTGATGCTGCCGAGCGATGTGCGCGAGTTCTGGGGTGCGATAGACCCCGGCGCGATCGGCCTGACGGTGGACACCGCGCATCTCGCCAAGAGCGGGGTGACCGACATCCCCGCGTTCATCCGCGAGTTCGCCTCGCTCATCGACAACGTGCACCTGAAGGACGTCGTCGACGGCAGCTGGCGACTCGTCGGCCAGGGCGACGTCGACCTGGACGGGATCCTCGCGGCGCTCGACGAGATCGGCTACGACAGTTGGCTGTGCATCGACGAGGAGTCCGACGCCTCGCTGGAGGACGGTCTCCAGGTCTCTGCGCGCTGGCTCGATACGCATCTCCCACCGAACCCCTGACCGGACCGCCCCCACATCCGAACCCGACGACCCCAATCCGCACCATGGATGTTCCATCAATGATGAAAGGAAGCAATCCCATGTCCAATCAACCCACCCGCGGTCGAACCCTGAGACGACTCGCGATCACGGCGGCGCTCGTGGTCGCCGGCGGCAGCCTCGCCGCGTGCACGCCCGGAGGCGGCGGCGATGAGTCATCGGACGCCGGATCCGGCCCCGTCACCCTCACGTGGTGGGACTACTACGCCGAGGGTGCCGCGAGCACGCAGCTCCAGGAGCTCCTCGACGAGTACCAGGAGGAGAACCCGGATGTCACGATCCAGCGCGAGTTCATCGCCTACGCCGACCTGAAGCAGAGCCTGCTCCAGTCTGCGGGCGCCGGGTCACTGCCGGACGTCGTGGTGATCAACAGCCCCGACCACCAGCAGTTCGCCGAGCTCGGCATCGCCGCGAACCTCGACGAGCGCCTCGCCGAATGGGGGGAGCTCGACCAGTATGCCGAGGGCGTCATCGCGTCGGCCACCTATGACGACAGTGTCTACGGGCTGCCGATCTCGGCGAACTGCCTCGCGCTGTTCTACAACACCGAGATGCTCGACGAGGCCGGACTCGAGCCTCCTACAACGTGGGAGGAAATGGAGGAGGTAGCGGCGGCCCTGACGACCGGCGATACCTACGGGCTCGCCTACTCGGCCGTGAACAACCAGCAGGCCGTCTTCCAGTACCTGCCTGCGCTTTGGCAGAGCGGCGGTGATCTCTACGACCTCGACTCGGACGAGGCGATTGCCTCCTTCGACTACTGGGCAGGTCTGATGGACGACGGCAGCGTCTCGCAGGAGGCACTGAACTGGGACCAGTCCATGGTGGCCGCCGAGTTCGGCCAGGGCCGCGCAGCGATGATGATCAACGGTCCGTGGCAGCTCCCGTTCCTCGCGACCGAGGCGCCCGACCTGGACTACGGGGTCGCGTTGCTGCCAGCGGGCGAGATGGAGGCATCGGTGACCGGTGGTGAGAACTACATGATCATGTCCGGTCCGAACGAGGATGTTGCGTGGGACGTGCTGCAGTTCCTGCAGGAGCCCGAGAACGTGACTCTGATGAACGTCGCCGGCGGAAGTCTCCCGACGCGCAACGACATCGACCCGTTCCCGGACAACGAGTTGATCGGCACGTTCACGGAGCAGCTGCAGGTCGCGCTGCCCCGCGCCTACGGTCCGGCATATGCGGAGATCGCCGACCAGGTGGTCGTCGCCCTCCAGGCTCGTCTCACCGGCGCCGCGTCGTCGAGTGACGCGCTCTCCGCAGCCGCACAGGCGATCGACCCGCTGCTGCCGTAATGTCTCTCGACACCCGCACGACCCCCCGTGTGGCCGGCTCATCGCCGGCCGCCCGGGGGCCGCGCCGGCGCCTCCACACCATGAACGTGGTGAGCAGGTACTCCTTCGTGCTCCCGGCGGTGGTCTTCCTGATCGTGTTCATGGTGTACCCGCTCGTGTACACGGTGAACCTCAGCCTGTTCGACGTGAACGCCGGCAACTTCCTGTCCGGGGGAGCTCCATTCGTCGGGCTCGAGAACTACGCGGACTTCATCGGTTCCCCGCAGTTCGTGCCCTCCCTGGTGATCACCCTCGTCTTCACGGTGGGGTCACTGATCTTCCAGCACGCCATCGGTTTCATGTTCGCGCTCTTCTTCAACCGGGGCTTCCCGCTGTCGGGGCTGCTCCGTGCGCTCATGCTCGTCGTGTGGGTGATGCCGGCAGTGGTCTCCGCGAGCCTGTGGCGCTGGATCTTCAGCGGCAGCTACGGCCTGTTCAACGCCTTCCTCGGCGTGTTCGGGATCTCCTCGACCGAGCCGTGGCTGGTCAACCCGAATACAGCGCTGGCGGCCGTCATCATCGCGAACATCTGGCTGGGGATCCCATTCCACATGATGCTGCTCTACGCAGGGCTGCAGGGAGTTCCGGTCCAGCTCTACGAAGCTGCGCAGATCGACGGTGCCTCGGCCTGGCAGCGGTTCTGGCGGATCACCGTGCCGATGATGCGGCCGGTCATCGTGATCGCGCTCCTGCTCGGCTTCGTCCACACCTTCAAGGTGTTCGACCTGATCTACGTCATGACCGCCGGGGGCCCGGCAGGTGCGACGAACGTGCTGTCGATCGAGGTCTACAAGCTGTCGTTCGAGTACTTCCGGTTCGGCGACGGGGCGGCTGCGGCGAACATCCTGCTGATCATCCCGCTGCTGCTCTCCATCCTGTATCTCTGGCTTCGCAGACGAGAGGACTCGACGCAGTGAGCATGTCATCGAGGAGCGTGACCGAGACGGAGGCGATGGTCGTCGTCCGCACTGGTCGGCGCCGGCGCCCGCTGAACTCGGAGCGCCCGAAGTGGCACTTGACCGCGGTGGCGATCATCGTGGTCGGTGCCTACCTCTTCCCCCTGTACTGGCTGGCCTCGACGTCGCTGAAGTCGCCGGAGCAGCTGTTCACCAGCCCGCCCACCTGGGTCCCGTTCCCGCTCGAGTGGAGCAACTACGCCACAGCGGTGTTCGAGAACCCGCTCATGATGCGCGCGCTCGGCAACAGCCTGATCATCAGCGTCGGCGCGACCCTGCTCACCCTGGTGCTCGCGGCACCGGCCGCGTACGGCTTGGCGCGGCTCCGGTTGCGCTGGACCGCACTGCTGATGCTGCCGTTCCTGATCGCACAGCTGCTGCCCGCGATCAACGTCGCTCTGCCGATGTTCACGCTGTTCTCGCAGTGGGGACTCGTCAACAGCTACGTGGGGCTGATCCTGGCGAACGCGGTCGGCACCCTGCCCTTCGCGGTGATCGTCCTGAGGCCGTTCTACCTGACCATCCCGGGCGAGCTCGAGGAAGCGGCCGCCGTGGATGGGGCGACCCGGTTCCAGGCCTTCTTCCGCATCGTGCTGCCGCTCGTGCGGCCCGGGCTGGTCACCGTCGCGGTCTTCGCCTTCGTGATGGCCTGGGGGGAGTTCGTCTTCGGCCTGACGCTGACGACCGAGCGCGAGATGCAGCCGGTCACGGTGACGCTGAACTCGTTCATCGGGCAGTACGGCACTGAGTGGGGCCCGCTGATGGCGGCGTCGACCGTCGTGGCGATACCGCTGATCATCGTCTTCGTGGTGTTCCAGCGGTACATCACGAGCGGCCTGGCCGCGGGGTCGGTGAAGGATTGAGCGCTCGCACGCACCGCGCCGGCCCGATCGGCGCGACCGCCTGCGGTGCCGTGCGCGCCGTGGCGGGCGCTCGGCTCGATCCGGGCTTCCACGCAGACCTCGTCGCCCGCAATCGCGAAGTCACGATCCCGCACGGGATCGGGATGCTGCACCACGCCGGAAACCTTCGGAACCTCCAGCGGCTGACCGGCGAGCACGACGGCCCGTTCGCGGGGCCGAAGTTCGCCGACTCCGACGTCTTCAAGACGCTGGAGGCCGTCGCCTGGGAGCTGGGTCGTGGTGAGCACCCCGAGCTGCGCGCGTTCTACGACGACACCGTCGAGCTGCTCGTGGCGGCGCAACGGGCGGACGGGTACCTCGACTCGGCGTACCAGCTGGGGGAGCCGTTCGGCGAGCCGTGGAGCGATTTCGTGCACGGCCACGAACTGTACTGCCTGGGACACCTCGTTCAAGCGGCGATCGCGGGGGTGCGCGGCGTCGGGGACGAACGCCTGCTCGGGGTCGCCGGGCGCTGGGTCAATCACGTCACCCTACGCTTCGGGGGTGCGGGCGATGTCGAGTACTGCGGGCACCCGGAGGTCGAGACGGCCCTGGTCGAGCTCTCCCGGCTGACCGGCGACCCGGGCCCGCAGGCGCTCGCGGAGGCGTTCGTGCGGCGCCGCGGGAGTGGGTTCATCGGCGAGGGCGTGTTCGGTGCGCAGTACTACCAGGACGACCAGCCGGTCGTCGACACGGCGATCATGCGTGGGCATGCCGTGCGGGCGCTGTACCTCAACGCCGGCGTCGCCGACCTCGTCCTGGAGACGGGGGACCGCGCGCTGCGCGCGGCGCTCGAACGTCAGTGGGACGACCTGGTCGGGCGCCGCATGTACTTCACCGGCGGCACCGGATCCCGGCACCGGGACGAGGCCTTCGGCGACGCGTACGAGCTGCCGAGCGATCGCGCCTACGCTGAGACGTGCGCAGGGATAGCCCTCGTCCACTGGGCGTGGCGGATGTTCCTGGTCAGCGGTCGCGCGGACCATCTCGACGTGCTCGAGCGGACCCTCTACAACGTCGTGCTCGCCGGGATCTCCCGAGCCGGCGACGCCTTCTTCTACAGCAACCCCCTGCAGCTGCGCAGCGACCACGGGGCGAGCCAGGAGGAAGCGACCGGAGCGCGGCTCGCCTGGTACTGGTGCGCCTGCTGCCCGCCGAACCTGATGCGGCTGATCGCGTCCCTCGAGCACCTCCTGTTCGCACGGCGCGGCGATGAGCTGCTCGTCGCCAACTACGGCAACGCCACGGTCCCCATCGGCGATGGCGGCGGGACCGTCACCATGTCCACCGACTTCCCGCTGGACGGCCGCCTCGTGTTCACCGTCTCAGGCGATCCCGGAACGACCTCCCTCGCGGTGCGGGTGCCGGACTGGGCTGTCGGGACCCCGCAGGTCCGCATCGACGGTGTCCCGTACACGGTCTCGATCGAGGACGGCTGGCTCCGGACGAGCCTCGTCGCGTCGAGCCGGATCGAGGTCGACCTCGCGATGGAGGCGGCCACCTGGCGCGCGAATGCCGCGGTGGACGCGGTGCGCGGGTCGGTCGCGGTCACCCGGGGTCCGCTGGTGTACTGCGCCGACCAGGGCGACAACGCGGTGGATGTGGAGCGCATCGTCGTGGCATCGGATGCGCGCGTGCGCGTCCTCGATGCGCACGTCCACGGCATGGCGCCGCTGCTGGAGCTCGACGTCAGGCAGCTCGCGACGGCGCCCACCGCGGGGCCGCTGTACGAACCCGCGGACGGCCCCGGCCCGGCGACGACGGCGGCGGACGAGCCGCTCGTGCTCCGCCCCTACGCGACGTGGGGCGACGGCGCAGCAAGCGCTGCGATGAAGGTCTGGCTGCCTGGTGTCGGAGCACCGCGGTGAGTCGCGTGATCAGCCGGCCCCCGCTGCGGGGAGCGTGCGTGCAGCTACGGCCCGAGTCGCTCCCGGCATCCGCGCGCCGGTGCGATTGGATGGACGGGACGGAAGGGGGCGCTCCGTGACGGATCCACACCCCGCAGCATCGTGGCCCATCGCGACCTGCCTGCACGGCATCCCGACGAGCCTTCCGGACGGCACCGCGTTGCACGACGCCCCGGATGGGGCGTGGGCTCGGGTCGCACGGCGAATCGCGTCGACCGGGTTCGACCACGCCGAGCTCGCCGACAGCCACGCACGGATCGGCGACATGGACGCCTCACAGCGGGCTGCGCTGCGCGCCACGTTCGCGGAGGAGGGCATCACCGTCGCGTCGGTGCACGTCCAGCGTCGCAGTGTCATCCAGCCCGAACACGGGGCCGAGAACCTCGCATACGCGCACCGCACCATCGACGCGGCCGCGGACTGGGGAATGCAGGTGGTCTCGACAGGCCTGCACCAGCCCTTCACGGCGGAGCAACGGAGGGCGCTCTGGTTCTGGACCGCTCCGGGAGCGACGGACCCCGACGACCCCGACACGTGGGACCTGGCCGTTCGCCGGCTGCGAGATCTCGGTCGCCATGCCGCCGAGCTGGGCCTGCTGCTGTCGCTCGAGATGTACGAGGACACGTACCTCGGGACCGCCGCGAGTGCCGTGCGCCTGGTCGAGGAGATCGACCTGCCGAACGTCGGGCTGAATCCCGACATCGGGAACCTGGTGCGGCTGCACCGTCCGATCGAGGACTGGCGCGCCGCGTACCGCGCGACGCTGCCGTACGCGAACTACTGGCATCTCAAGAACTACACGCGCGACGAGGGCGACGGGGTCGTCACCTCCAGCCCGACCTCGATGGAGCTGGGCATCATCGACTACCGCCAGGTCATCACGGAGGCAGTCGAGGGCGGCTACCGCGGCATCCTCCTCATGGAGCAGTACGGCGGCGACAGCCTGGGCGTCTGCGCGACGAACCGGGAGTACGTGCGAGGAATCCTCTCGCAGGTCGTCTCCGAGCTCGAACGGGACGCACACGCGGAGCACGGGTCGCGCGACGGCTGACGCCGGGCGCTCGTGACTCGAGACGAAGCAGGACGGAAGGTGGCGGCGATGACGCGGTACGCGGTCGTGGGTTCGGGATACATGGGAGGCGGCATCGCCCAGGTGCTCGCGATCGCGGGCGCGGACGTGCGCATCGCCGACGTGAGCGCGGAGGTGGCGGAGGTGAGCCTCGAGCGGATCGTCGCGGAGGCGCATCGGTTCGAGGAGCAGGGGCTGTTCGCCGAGCGCGCCGCGGCCGCGGTCGAGCGGCACGTCTCCGCCGCGGCGAGCGTCGAGGAGGCGGTCGCAGACGCGGAGTTCGTCGAGGAGGCCGTTCCGGAACGGCTGGAGCTCAAGCGGGAGACGCTCCGCCGCATCAGCGAGGCCTGCCGCGAGGACGCGGTCATCGGCTCCAACACCTCCACGATCTCGATCGGCGACCTCGCCGTCGCGGTCGTGCGGCCCGAGCGGTTCCTCGGCGTGCACTTCTCCAACCCGTCGCCCTTCATCCCCGGTGTCGAGGTCATCGCGCACGCGCAGACGGACGAGTCGGCGATGGTCGCCGCAGAGCGGATCGTGCGATCGACCGGCAAGCAGACCGCGCGCGTATCCGATGCGACCGGCTTCGTGCTCAACCGGCTCCAGTACGCGCTCTTCCACGAGGCGTCGCAGATCGTCGAGGAGGGCATCGCGAGCGCAGAGGACGTCGACGTCATCGTGCGCACGACGTTCGGCTCCCGGCTGCCCTTCTTCGGCCCCTTCGCCATCGCCGACATGGCCGGGCTCGACGTCTACGCGATGTGCTTCGAGTCACTGCAGACCCGATGGCCGGAGCGCTTCGCGACCCCGCCATCCCTGCAGGCGCACGTCGACGCGGGCCGATTCGGCACGAAGTCCGGTGCGGGGTACCTGTCGATCCCAGCCGAGCGCACGAGCGAGCTGGTGGACTACCGCAACCGGGCGTACGTCGCCATGTCGAAGCTGCTCGACGAACTCGGCGAGCCTCAGCTCGGCTGACGCGAGCGACTTCGCCGCCCACGGAGCCTGCCGGTAGCGTGGCGGGATGGACACGGGGGCGGGGCCGACGGGCCGAGACGGTCGGGCGAAGTCGACGGACGATGCGCGGGCGCGGGCCGTCAGTCGTCGCGTGCCGCTGTTCAGCGGCATCGCCGCGGTGCTGCTCGCGGCCGGGCTCGGCCTCCTGATCGCGGCGCGGTTCGATGGCCTGCCCGTCGAGATCGACGAGGAGTGGGCGGAGGAGATCCTCGAGATCCGCGGGCCGGTCGGGATATTCCTCGCCACGGTGATGGACCGCCTCGGCGGCGGGATCATCGGCGTGTTCGTCGTGCCGGTCCTCGCAATCGTCGCGCTGCTCCTGCTGCGCCGGCCGTGGGGTGCGGCGTACTTCCTCGCGGCATCCGTCGCAAGCGCCGGCCTCGTGCAGCTGCTCAAGCAGCTCTTCGGGCGCGCACGCCCCGAGGACATGCTGGTCACGAGCGACTTCGGCTCATTCCCGTCGGGGCATGTCGCGAACGCCGCCACGATCGCCGTGACGATCGGCGTCATCGTGCCGCGCGTCTGGGTGTGGGCCGTCGGCACCGTGTACGTCGTGCTCATGATCGTGAGCCGCACGTACCTCGGCGTGCACTGGTTCACCGACACGATCGGGGGCGCGCTCGTGGGCGTGGGCGTCGCGCTCATCCTCTGGGCCCCGTTCGCGGGCCCGCTCGAGCGCGAGCGGCTGGCGTGGCATCCGCCCCGCTTCAGCAGACAGCGCGCCGACTGATCGACCCGGGCCGCCCCGTCGCCGCGGACGCGTACGCTGGGAGGGTGACTTCCGCGCCGCTGACCGAGGCCGAACTCGAGGGCATCCGGGCGCAGTTCCCGATCCTGCGCACCGAGGTGCACGGGCATCCGCTGGCCTACCTCGACTCCGCGGCGACCGCGCAGAAGCCGCAGCGCGTGCTCGACGCCGAGCGCGCCTTCTACGCCGAGGCGAACTCGGCCGTGCACCGCGGCGCGCACACGCTGGCCGCCGAGGCGACCGAGCGGTACGAGGCGGCCCGCCGCACGGTCGCCGATCACCTCGGAGCGAGCGAGCACGAGGTCGTCTTCACCGGCAACGCGACCGAGGGCCTGAACCTGCTCGCGACCGCCATCGGGCACGCGAGCACCGGCCGCGGTGCGGGCGCCGACTTCCCCGTGCACTCGCTCGGCGAGCGCGACGAGATCGTCGTGACCGAGCTCGAGCACCACGCCAACCTCATTCCCTGGCAGGAGCTCGCCGCCCGCACGGGCGCGCGCCTGAAGGTCGTGCCGGTCGATGACAACGGGGTGATCGACGCGGATGCCGCAGCCGACGTCATCACCGACCGCACCCGCATCCTCGCGGTCGCGCACGTCTCGAACGCGACCGGCCGTGTCTCACCCCTCGACGCGCTCATCGCGCCGGCCCGAGCGGCCGGAGCGCTGATCGTGCTCGACGCCTGCCAGTCGGCCCCGCACCTCGCGCTGCGCCCGGCGGAGCTCGGCGTCGACGCGGCCGTCTTCAGCGCGCACAAGGTGTACGGGCCGAACGGCATCGGCGTGCTCTGGGGGCGACGTGAGCTGCTCGACGCGCTGCCGCCGCACCTCTACGGCGGGTCGGCGATCACGACGGTCACCCTCGAGAAGGCGCACTTCCTGCCCGCGCCCGCGCGGTTCGAGCCCGGCACCCCGCGCATCGCGCAGGCGATCGGGCTCGCCGAGGCGCTGCGCTTCGTCGACGAGATCGGCCTCGACCGCATCGCGGCGAGCGAGCACGCGCTCGCCGCTCGGCTGCACGACGGGCTCGCGGGCATGCCGGGCATCCGCGTGCTGGGCGGCCCGGGCGCCGACGGGCGGGTCGCGCTCGCGAGCATCGACGTCGACGGCGTGCATGCGCACGACGCCGGCCAGGTGCTCGACGACCTCGGCATCGCAGTGCGCGTCGGCCACCACTGCGCGCAACCGCTGCACCGACGACTCGGCCTCACCGCGAGCCTGCGCATCAGCGCGGGCGTGCACACCACCCCCGACGAGATCGACCGGGCGCTCGACGCCGTGTCCGGCATCCGCAGCTTCTTCGGCGTCGCGGGAAGCGCGGCATGAGCGGCCTCGACCAGCTGTACCAGCAGATCATCCTCGACCACTCGAAGCGACCCCACGGCGTGGGGCTCGAGGCAGGCGAGGAGACGAGCCACCAGCTGAACACCACCTGCGGGGACGAGGTCACGCTCGCCCTCCGGCGCGACGACGCCGGCCGGGTCGTCGAGGTGGGCTGGACCGGGCAGGGCTGTTCCATCTCGCAGGCGAGCGCGTCGATGCTGGCCGCGCTGCTCGAGGAGGAGCCGACCGGCATGGCAGACGACGAGCTCACGTCGCTCATCGAGGAGTTCCGCACGGTGCTGCGCTCGCGCGGCACCCTCGAGCTCGACGAGGAGCGCTTCGGCGACGCGGCCGCACTGGGCGGCGCGTCGCGCTACGTCGCGCGCGTGAAGTGCGCGATGCTGCCGTGGGTCGCCGCGGAGGACCTCGTGCAACGGCACGCGGCGCGTGGCTGATCGCCGGAGAACGAAACGGCGGATCTCCCGGGATCCATGGCGGGCACGGCGCGGATGTAGCGTGGGCTGCACGTACGGAGAGGAGCCGGACATGGCGGCCACGCTGCGGGACGTCGCCCGGCTCGCCGGGGTCTCGATCAAGACGGTGTCGAACGTCATCCATGACTATCCCTACATCCGTGCGGCGACCCGGGAGCGCGTCGAGGCCGCGATCGAGGAGCTGGACTACCGCCCGAACCTGTCCGCGCGGAGCCTGCGCTCGGGCCGCACGGGTGCGATCGCGCTCGCGGTTCCCGACCTGCGCCTGAGCTACTTCGCCGAGCTCGCGGACTCGGTGATCACCACCGCCGAGCGCGCGGGTGTGGTGACCCTCGTGGAGCAGACCGGCGGCGACCGGGTGCGCGAGCTCGAGTTGCTGCACAGCCCGCGCCGGAGCATGACCGACGGGCTCATCTTCAGCGCGCTGGGGATGGGGCCCGCGGACGCGGACCGGCTCGAGGTCCCGTACCCGCTCGTCCTCCTCGGCGAGCGCATCTTCGACGGGCCGACCGACCACGTCACCATGCGCAACGTCGAGGCCGCCCGCGCGGGCACCGAGTTCCTGATCCGCTCGGGCCGCCGCCGGATCGCGATCGTGGGCGCGCGTGCCGACGGTGAGGCAGGTTCCTCGGGCTTGCGCATCCAGGGCTACCGGGAGGCGCTCGCGGCGCACGGCATCGACCCGGACGACCGCCTGCTCGTCGACGCGCGGCTGTGGCGGATGGCGGACGGCGCGTCGGCGATGCGCGAGCTGCTCGACCGCGGGGTCGCGTTTGACGGCGTCTTCGGGCTCAACGACACGCTGGCGCTGGGTGCCATGCGCGTACTGCAGGATGCGGGTCTCCGGGTGCCCGAGGACGTATCCGTGCTGGGCTTCGACAACCTCGACGAAGCTGCGTTCTCCCTGCCGTCCCTGTCGAGCGTTGACCCGGGCCGCGAGTGGATCGCACGCACGGCGGTCGAGACGCTGCTCGACCGGATCGCAGGCAGCCCTGGCGACTCCCCGCCGCCGCGGCTGCGGCTCGCCGATTTCGAGGTCGTCGCCCGGGAGTCCGCTCCGGAGATGCTGCCCCGCAGTTCGGAGGCGCCGGCGCGCGGCCGGGCCGCCGCGGTGCCCGCAGATTGACACGAGCGGACGAAGTCGGCAGACTGCAGTTCTACAACGTTGTACATGCGCATCGCGCCCGATGCCCGATCCCGAACGGAACCGCCATGGCCACCGCCCACCTGACCATCGACCCGCACTTCTCCGTCGGGACGATCGACCGTCGCCTGTTCGGCGGCTTCGTCGAGCACCTCGGACGCCACGTCTACGACGGCATCCACGAGCCGGGCCACCCCAGCGCCGATGCCGACGGGTTCCGTACCGACGTCATCGAGCTCGTCCGGGAGCTCGGCGTCAGCACCATCCGGTATCCCGGCGGCAACTTCGTCAGCGGATTCCGCTGGGAGGACTCCGTCGGCCCGCGGGAGGAGCGACCGCGCCGCCTCGACCTCGCGTGGCACTCCACCGAGACCAACCAGGTCGGCCTGCACGAATTCGCCGACTGGCTCGAGAAGGTGGGCAGCGACCTGATGCTCGCCATCAACCTCGGCACGCGGGGCACCGCGGAGGCGCTCGACCTCCTCGAATACGCGAACATCACGGACGGCACGACCCGGGCCCAGCAGCGCATCGACAACGGGCGCACGGACCCCTTCGGCGTGCGCATGTGGTGCCTCGGCAACGAGATGGACGGACCGTGGCAGCTGGGCCACCGATCCGCGGACGACTACGGCAAGCTCGCGTCGCAGACCGCGAAGGCCATGCGCCAGATCGACCCCGACCTGCAGCTCGTGGTCTGCGGCTCGTCGAATGCCCACATGCCCACGTTCGGCGAGTGGGAGCGCACGGTGCTTCACCACACCTACGACGATGTCGACTACATCTCGTGCCACGCCTACTACGAGGAGCGCGACGGCGACGCGGGCAGCTTCCTGGCGTCCGGCGTCGACATGGACGGCTTCATCGAGACGGTGGTCGCGACTGCCGACCACGTACAAGCTGTGAAGGGCAGTATCAAGCGGATCGACATCTCGTTCGATGAGTGGAACGTCTGGTACAACCAGCGATACCACGACGTCGACCGGATCGAGGGGATCGACAACTGGCCCGTCGCACCGCGCCTACTCGAGGACCGATACTCGGTGCTCGATGCGGTCGTCTTTGGCAGCCTGATGATCTCGCTACTGAAGCATGCGGACCGGGTCGCCAGTGCATCGCTCGCCCAGCTGGTGAACGTGATCGCCCCGATCATGACCGAACCTGGCGGGCCGGCTTGGCGCCAGACCACGTTCTTCCCGTTCTCGATCACGTCGCGCCTCGCGCAGGGTCGTTCGCTCGACGTGAAGATCGAGTCGGAGAAGTACGACACGAAGGCTTACGGTGAGGTGCCCCTCGTCGACGCCGTTGCCACGCACGACGAGGAGACCGGCCGCACAGCGATCTTCCTCGTGAACCGGGCGCAGGATGGCCCCACCACCGTGACCATCGACGTGAACGCCCTCGGCTTGGTCGACGTGCGGGAGACTCACATGCTGTCTGATGACGATATCCATGCCGCGAACACGCTCGAACAGCCGGAGCGCGTGGGTGTCGCCCCAAACTACTCGGTCGTGCTCGACGGCGGTGTGCTGACCGTGACGCTGCCCGCTGTGTCATGGACCGCCATCGCGCTCGGGTGATCTTGTAGGTCCGGCATCGGGCGACCTCGTTCTCCCGCCGTACAGTGGTGATGTCCCGGTCGTGCGCTGTGACGTGCGCTGTCCGGAAGATCTGAGAGGAACGCACATGGCCACGGTCGAGCAACGCAACTGGGCGGGCAACCTCGCGTACGGGGCCGAGCGGGTGGCGACGCCCGCGTCGGTCGACGAACTCGCCGACGAGGTGCGCACCGCGGCCGACGCCAGCACGGGCATCCGCGCCCTCGGCACCCGACACTGCTTCAACCGCATCGCCGACACCGACGGCCTGCTCGTGTCGACGGCCGGCCTGCCGGCCGAGGTCGCGATCGACGCCGAGCGCCGGGTGGTGCGCACCTCCGGAGGCATCCGCTACGGCGACCTCGGCAGCCAGTTGCAGCACGCGGGCTGGGCGCTCGCGAACCTCGCCTCCCTGCCGCACATCTCGATCGCCGGCGCCATCGCGACGGGCACGCACGGCTCGGGCGACCGTGTCGGCACGCTCTCGAGTGCCGTCGCCGCGCTCGAGCTCGTCACGGCTGCGGGGGAGCGCGCCGTGCTCCGCCGCGGCGACCCCGACTTCGCCGGTGCGGTGGTCGGACTCGGCGCGCTCGGTGTCATCACCCACGTCGAGCTCGACATCGTGCCGACGTTCGACATCGCGCAGACCGTGTACGAGCGGTTGCCGATGGACGCGGTGCTCGCCGACCTCGACGCGGTGACCGGTGCGGGCTACAGCGTCTCGATGTTCCACTCGTGGCGCGAGCCCGACGTCGTCGACCAGGCCTGGGTGAAGCGGCGGGCGGATGCCCCGGGCCCGGCGCCCGAGGAGCTGCTCGGCGCCCGCGCGGCCGTGCGCAAGCTCGACCCCCTCGGCGCCCCCGATCCCGAGCACTGCACCGAGCAGCTCGGCGTCCCGGGCCCGTGGATCGACCGCCTCCCGCACTTCAAGCTCGGCTTCACGCCGTCGAAGGGCGAGGAACTGCAGGCGGAGTTCCTCGTGCCGCGTCGCCACGCGGCGGCGGCGCTCGACGCGGTGCGCGGGCACGCGGCATCCGTCGCCCCCCTCGTGTACGTGACCGAGGTGCGCACGATGGCGGCCGACGATCTCTGGCTCTCGCCCGCAGCGGGAACGGATGCGGTGGGCATCCACTTCACCTGCCGTCAGGACCAGCCCGCCGTCGAGGCGATGGTGCGCGACCTGGGGGAGCTGCTCGCGCCGTTCGACGCCCGCCCGCACTGGGGCAAGCTGTTCGATCTCGCGCAGTCCGCGCCCCGCATGGCCGACCTGTACCCGCGCTGGGGCGACTTCGCCGCGCTGCGCGAGCGGTACGACCCGAGCGGCGCGTTCCGCAACGACTTCCTCGCGCGCCTCGGTCTCTGACGGCTAGCGTCGAGGCATGCCGACCGATTCCGAGGTGCTGCGCGCCGCCATCGATCAGGCGGCGGCCGCGTGCGCCGCGTCGGGCGTCGAGGTGCGGCCCGCAGCGGCATCCGACCTCGACGAGGTCATCGGCGTGTTCACCGCGACCTGGGGAGCCGGCCGCAGCCCCGACTGGCCGCACCTGCGCGCGATGCTGCAGGCGGGCGCGACCGTGCTGGTCGCGCGCGACGACGCCGGCGCGGTCGGCGCGACCTACGGGTTCGTCGGCTGGTCGGGCGGTATCCACGTGCACTCGCACATGAACGCGGTGCTGGCGCGGGGCCGCGGGCGGGGCATCGGCGTGGCGCTGAAGCTCGTGCAGCGGGCGGTGTGCCTCGAGCACGGCGTCGACGAGATGCGCTGGACGTTCGACCCGCTGATCCGCCGCAACGCCCGCATGAACCTCGTGCGCCTCGGCGCCGAAGTGGTCGAGGTGCTGCCCGACTTCTACGGCGAGCTGCGCGACGCCATCTCGGGCACCGACCACAGCGACCGGTTCGAGGTGCGCTGGCGGCTGGCCGCGCCCCGGGCGCTGCGGGCCCTCGCGCGCGAGCCGCAGCCCGCGTGGCGGGGCGACACCGGGTTCGCCCTGGTGCCCGACTACGAGGCGCTGCGAGCGGATGCCCCCGAGCAGGCCGCCCACCACCGCGACGCCGCGCGACGGGCCTTCGCCGCCGCCGTCGACGCGGGCCTCCGACCCGAGCTCGACGCGGCGGACGACTACGTGTTCACCGACGACGACCCCGACCGGGCCCCGAGCCCCGGCGACACCCCGACGGAAGGCCGCTGATGCGCATCGAACAGATCGAACTGCACCGCGTGGACATGCCGCTCGTGCGCCCATTCGAGACGTCCTTCGGCACCCAGGCGGCGCGCGACGTGCTGCTCGTGCACGTGCGCAGCGACATCGGCGACGGCTGGGGGGAATGCGTGGCGGGCGCCGACCCGCTCTACAGCTCCGAGTACGTGGAGGGTGCGGCTCACGTGCTGCGCACCTACCTCGTGCCCGCGCTGCTCGCGCAGGACGAGGTGACGGCGGAGTCGGTCGCCGAGACGCTCGCGTTCGTCGCCGGCCACCGCATGGCGAAGGCCGCGCTCGAGGCGGCCGTGCTCGACGCGCAGCTCCGCGGCGAGGGCATGTCGATGGGCACCTACTTCGGCGCAGAGCGCGAGTGGGTCGACTGCGGCGTCTCGGTGGGCATCGCCGGCTCGATCGACGAACTCCTCGACGAGGTCGCGGGCTACGTCGAGGAGGGCTACCGGCGCATCAAGCTCAAGGTCAAGCCGGGGTGGGACCTGCTGCCCGTGAACGCCGTGCGCGAGGAGCTCGGCCGCGACCGCCTGCTCCAGGTCGATGCGAACAGCGCGTACCGCGCGCACGACATCCCGCTGCTCGCCGAGCTCGACGCGTTCGGGCTCGTGCTGATCGAGCAGCCGTTCCCCGAGGAGGACATCGCGACGCACGCCGCGCTCGCCGCCGAGATCGAGACGCCGGTCTGCCTCGACGAGTCGATCCTCGACGCAGACGTCGCCCTCGACGCGATCGAGCGCGGCGCGACGAGCGTGATCAACATCAAGGCCGGCCGCGTCGGCGGGTACCTGGAGGCCGTGCGCGTGCACGACCTGTGCCGCGCGGTCGACGTGCCGGTCTGGTGCGGCGGCATGCTCGAGACCGGTGTCGGCCGGGCGGCGAACGTGGCGCTCGCGGGCCTGCCCGGGTTCACGCTGCCGGGCGACACGTCGGCATCGCGTCGCTACTTCGCCGACGACCTCACCGAGCCGTTTGAGCTCGGCACGGGGGAGCGCCGCGGGCAGCTGCGCGTGCCCGACGGCCCGGGCACGGGCGTCACGGTGCGCGACGACCTGCTGCGGGCGTGGGCGATGCGGGAGCCCGAGGTGCTGCGCCGGGCATGATCGAGATGCGTGCCGCGTAAACTCGTGCCGGGTCGCGGATGGCCACTGGGATGGGGGACGAACCGCTTGGGTGACGTGCGTGGATCGAGCGACCACTCCTACCTCGATGCGTCGCTGCCCGTCGACGAACGCGTCGAGCTGCTCCTGGCGCAGATGACGCTCGAGGAGAAGGCAGGGCTGTTCTTCCAGAGCATGATCGCGATGGGGGAGGGTGGCGAGCTCGCCGGCCCGAACCCGGTGTTCGGGCTGCCGTCGACCGAGGAACTCGTGCTCGACCGAGGGATGACGCACTTCAACCTCCTCGGCGCGGCTCCCGACGGTCGCACCATGGCGGAGTGGCACAACCGACTGCAACAGCTCGCGGGCACCAGCCGGCTCGGCATCCCCGTGACGGTCTCGAGCGACCCGCGGCACTCGTTCAGCGACAACCCGGGCGCTGCGATGATGGCCGGCCCGTTCTCGCAGTGGCCGGAGGCGATCGGCCTCGCGGCGATCGGCGACGAGGCGCTCGTCGAGCGGTTCGGCGACATCGCGCGGCAGGAGTACGCCGCAGTCGGCATCCGCGTCGCGCTGCATCCGCAGGTCGACCTGGCGACCGAGCCGCGCTGGTCGCGGCAGGTGGCGACGTTCGGCGAGGACGCGGAGCTGTCGGCACGTCTCGGCGCTGCCTACATCCGTGGCTTCCAGGGTGCCGAGCTCGGAACCGACTCCGTCGCGACCATGGTCAAGCACTTCCCGGGCGGCGGGCCGCAGCGGGACGGCGAGGACCCGCACTTCGCCTACGGCCGCGAGCAGGTCTACCCGGGCGGGCGGTTCGAGTACCATCTCGCGCCGTTCGAGGCGGCCTTCGAGGCCGGCGTCAGCCAGGTGATGCCGTACTACGGCATGCCGATCGGCACCGAGTTCGAGGAGGTCGGGTTCGGCTTCAACAGGTCGGTCGTCACGGGCCTGCTGCGCGAGCGCTACGGCTTCGACGGCGTCGTCTGCACCGACTGGGGCCTCATCACCGACGGCGAGATCATGGGCCAGCCGTTCCCGGCCCGGGCCTGGGGCGTCGAGCACCTCTCGCCGCGCGAGCGCATGCGGAAGGTGCTCGAGGCCGGCGTCGACCAGTTCGGCGGCGAGGCGTGCCCCGACCTGCTCGTCGACCTCGCGCGCTCGGGCGAGGTGACCGAGGAGCGCATCGACGTCTCGGCCCGCCGCCTGCTGCGCGAGAAGTTCCGGCTGGGGCTGTTCGATGCTCCCAGCGTCGACGTCGAGGCCGCATCGACGGTGGTCGGTGCGCCGGAGTTCCGCGCCGCCGGCGAGGCGGCGCAGCGCGCGTCGGTGACGGTGTTGAAGAACAGGTCGGATGCCTCGGGCGCGACGCTGCCGCTCCGTCGCGGCCTCCGCCTCTACGTCGAGGGCATCGCGCCGGACGTCGCTGCGGAGTACGGCACGGTGGTCGGGTCGCCGGCCGACGCCGACGTGGCGATCCTGCGACTCCAGGCGCCGTGGGAGCAGCGCGAGACGATGTTCGAGAACTTCTTCCACGCGGGTTCGCTCGACTTCCCGGTCGAGACCGTCGAGCACGTGCGCGAGGTGGCGGCGGCGGTGCCCACGGTGGTCGACGTGTTCCTCGACCGCCCGGCGATCCTCACCCCGTTCGCCGAGGACGTGGCGGCGCTGGTGGCGAACTACGGCGCGAGCGGCCGTGCCATGCTCGACGTCCTCGTCGGCGACGCCCGCCCGCAGGGCTCGTTGCCGTTCGACCTGCCGCGTTCGATGGCGGCCGTGGAGGCGAGCCGTCCCGACGTGCCGTTCGACACCGCCGACCCGCTCTACCGGTTCGGCCACGGACTGCGCTACGTCGAGTGATCGGATGCTCCGCCCGGACGCGCGCCCGGGCGGAGCATCCGCTCCCGTGGAATCCTGCATTCTGTGCACATTCTCGGGTTCGCTCGCTCCGATCCGCGCTTGACTGGACGCATGGCCTCGAAGACCTCCGTACCCCGCACCATCGCCCGCGTGCTGCTCGGCGGCATGCTCGTGTTCGCCGGTGCCACGCACCTCACGGTCGCGCGCGAGAAGTTCCGCGCCCAGGTGCCGTCGTGGGCGCCGATGGACGCCGACGGCGTGGTGGTCGCCTCGGGCGTCGCCGAGATCGGGCTCGGCGCTGCGCTCGTCGCGCTGCCGAAGGAGCGGCGCCGCATCGGCTGGATCGCGGCCGCGTTCTTCACCGCGATCTTCCCCGGCAACATCGCGCAGTACACCGAGCGGCGTGACGGGTTCGGCCTCGACACCGACCGCAAGCGGTTCGTGCGGCTGTTCTTCCAGCCGCTGCTCGTCGCATGGGCCCTCTGGTCGACGGGCGCGCTGAAGCGCGGCTGATCGCCGGGAGGTCGGCCCCTGGTCAGCTCGAGACGCGCTCGCGCTCGCCGGAGAGCAGCGGCTGCCGTGCCTCCTCGTAGCCGAGGTGGTTCGGCTCGACGTCGCGCCCCGCGCGCAGCAGGTCGTCGGGGCACCAGCCGGTGATCGCGCCGACCGCGAGCAGGGTCGCGCAGATCGCCGCGGGAATCGCGCACCACGGGTTGTCCCAGATGCTGATTGCGACGGCGCCGACGAACACGGCGCCGAGGGCGCGCACGACGCGGTCGACCGGGCGTGCACCGCAGCTCGTCGACCGCAGCGCGCGCACCAGGCGGCTCACGCCGACTGCTCGCGTGCGGCGCGCTGGGCCTCGACCTCGGCGCGCACCTGGTCCATGTCGAGGGCGCGCACGCCGTCGATGACCCGGTCGAGCTGCGGGGCGCCGAGCGCGCCCGGCTGGGCGAAGACGATGATGCCGTCGCGGAACGCGATGAGCGTCGGGATCGACGTGATGCGGAAGCCGGCTGCGAGCGCCTGCTCGGCCTCGGTGTCGACCTTGCCGAACACGATGTCGGGGTGCTGCTCGGCGGCGCGCTCGAACACGGGGGCGAATGCGCGGCAGGGGCCGCACCAGGCGGCCCAGAAGTCGAGCAGCACGATCTCGTTGTCGCGGATGGTCGATGTGATGTCGGCCGCGGTGATGGTCGTCGTGGGCATGGCACCCATCGTAGCAGATACCCCGGGGGTATCGTTACGCGTGAGACTCCCGGTCGAGCACATCCGCCGCGAGTTCGCCGATGGCCGCGACCGACCGCGAGTGCACGAGATCGTCGTCGACCGCGTACCAGGTCGACGACAGGGCGCACCAGGCCACGAGCCAGCGCAGCATGCGGCGCGGCTCGAGCCCCGAGGCATCCGTCACGACCTTCAGCGTCGCCTCGAGCCGCCCGCGCGCGAGCGGAATGAGGTGGCCCGGATTGCAGAACAGGTTGCAGTAGTCGAACGCGCGGTCGCCGAGCAGGCCCTTGGGGTCGATCGCGAGCCACCCCGACGCACCGAAGTCGAGCACGTTGCCGTGGTGCAGGTCGCCGTGCAGCGCGACGACCTCGACCTGCTCGTCGAGCAGCTCCGCGGCGATGTCGGCGCCGCGACGATGGAACGCCCCGAGCACGTCCGACTGCGGCGACAGGTCGCGGAACCACTTCGCGAGCGGCACCAGCTGCTCCCCGGCGACGGTGCGCACGGCATCGGATGCCTCGTGCAGCCGCGCTGCGGTCTCGCAGAGCACGCGCGTGGCCGCCTCGTCGCGTCCGGCCTCGACCATCGTCACCAGGTTGCGCCCGCCCGTCGCGCGCACCACGAGCAGCGCGTCGTCCTCCACCCGCAGCACGGGCGCGGCGCCCGCCCCGCCCCACGCCGCGAGCACCGTGCCGCCGCGCCGCTCCTCGTCGCTGCGGCTCACCTTGAGCATCGCGACGACGCCCTCCTCGGTGCGCACCGGCAGCAGCCGGCTCGTCCGGGTCTCGAACGGCAGCCCGTCGGCGGCGAGTCGCCAGCGGTCGAGCCACGACTCCAGCACCACGTCCGCGGCGCGCGTCGGCAGCCCCACGCGACCGCGCAGGGTCGCGGCGCCGACCACGGCAGGTCGCTCGGGGGACGCGGAAACCGCCATGCGCCCAGTATCCCGCCGGTTCCGTAGGATCGGGCCGTGACCGCGCCCGGAACCCCGCAGACCGAACGAACCGTGATCCGCCCGTACCGCCCAGCGGACGAGGATGCCGTCGCAGAGATCTGCGTGCGCACCGCACTCGCGGGCGACGACGCGCGCGGCGCGTACTCCGACGACGAGCTCATGCCGGACGTCTAGGCGCGCCCCTACCTCGCGTACGCACCCGAACTCGCGTTCGTCGCCGACCTCGACGGCCGGGTGGTCGGGTACGTGCTCGGCGTGGCCGACACGGCCGCGTTCGTCGACTGGTGGCGGCGCGAGTGGCTGCCCGGCTTCGACACGCGGCACCCGGCACCGGGCGCGCCGACCGCCGCCGCGCCCGCCTACACCGAGGCGCAGCTCCTCGCCGACGGGCGACGCCCCGAGCGCATGCGCATCGCCGAGCTCGACGCCTACCCGGCGCACCTGCACATCGACCTGCTGCCCGAGGCGCAGGGCCACGGGCTGGGGCGCCGGCTCATCGCCACGCTGCGCGAGGCGCTCGCTGCCCGCGGCGTGCCCGGTGTGCACCTGTCGATGGACGCGGCGAACGTCGGAGCGCGGGCGTTCTACGACCGCCTGGGGTTCGTCGAACTGCCGTCGAGCACGCCGGACGCGCCACTGCTCGGCATCGCGACCGAGTAGGCGGGGGCGGCGGGGCCGGCGGCCGGCGAGACCAGCGCCGTTCAGTGGCGGCGCGGTCGCTTCTCGAACCAGTACAGGAGGTCGGGGTGCGCCGCGCGCAGGTCGTCGAGCGCGACGGGCTCGTCGTGCCGGTGCTCGGGCACCTCGAGCGTCGATGCGACGCGGTCCATCGCGGCTGCGTCCCAGAAGTCGCCCCGCATGCGCACGAGCGCGCGGCCGTCGCGGTCGACGACGAACAGCTGCGGGGTCGTCTCCGCCGTCCCTCCGGCGTACAGGTCGAGTCGCACGACGTGGTCGATGTCGCGCCGCTGCGCGTGCCGCAGCACCCCGAAGAACCCGCGCTCGGTGATGCCGGTCGAGTCGACCCAGATCGCCACGCGGCGGAACATGAGCCAGGTCACGGCGAGCAGCGCTCCGACGAGCACCGAGCCCACCACGACGGGCACCCACTCGCCCTGGGGGATGGCCGTCCAGAGCAGCACGCCGACGACGGGGATGCCGATGCCGACGACGGGCGTCGTGATGCCGCGGATCACCGCGGTCCGCGGACGGAGGGTCTGCACGCGCACCGGGCGGTGGACCGAGGGGAGACCCGTGTCGAACGCGCTCGCGGCACTCGCTCGTACCGCCCGCGCGCCCCCGACATCCATGGATTCGATCCTGCCCCGCGGGCGTGCCATGCCGCTATCCGCATTAATGGGGACAGGAGCATGTGCGCACGGCGCGTCGGCGTCGTCCGGGGCAGCGTCGGAGCCCGCCGGCCCCGAGGGATCAGGTGAGCCGGACGGCCGCCCAGCTCACCGCGGGCAGCGGCAGCACGAGCGTCGAGCCGTCGACGACGGCGCCGTCGATCGGGCGCACGCCCACGCGCTCGGGGTCGTCGAGCGTGTTCGCGGCGTAGCGGTCGTCCTCGTGCAGCAGGTGGGTCTCCACGATGGCGAGGTCGCGGCCGAACCGGGCGGCGAGCGGGCCGAGGTCGACGCGCAGCTCGGAGGCATCCGTCGTCGAGCGGTTCACGACGAACAGCGAGACGCCCTCGTCGTCGAGCGTCGCCACCGCGTTCACGTTCGCGACCTCGCCGAGCTTCTCGCTCGTGAACGTGCCGGCGTCGACGGGCACGCGCAGCGCGGTGCCGCTCGCGAGGCGCGAGGTGATCGAGAACGGGAAGAACGTGGTCTGCTTCCAGGCCGGGCCGCCCGGCTCGGTCATGATCGGCGCGATCACGTTGACGAGCTGCGCGAGCGATGCCGAGCGCACGCGGTCGGCGTGCTGCAGCAGGGTGATGAGCAGGTCGCCGAAGACGACTGCGTCGAGCGCGTGGTACCGGTCCTCGAGCAGCCGCGGGGCGACCGGCCAGCCGCGTTCTTCCGGCTTGTCGTTCTGCCCGCCGTCCTCGTCGTGCAGGTACCAGACGTTCCACTCGTCGAACGAGATCATGATGCGCTTCTCGCTCTGCTTCGATGCGGCGACCGAGTCGGCGATCGCGACGACCGACTCGATGAACTTCGCCATGTCGACGCCCGAGGCGAGGAACTCCTGCGCATCGCCGCCCATCTCCTGGTAGTACGAGTGGCACGAGATGAAGTCGATGTCGTCGAAGGTGTGCTCGAGCACCGTGCGCTCCCACGACCCGAAGGTGGGCATGCTGCGCCCGGACGACCCGCACACGACGAGTTCGACGCCCGGATCGAGCAGGCGCATCGCCTTCGCGGTCTGCGAGGCGAGCTTTCCGTAGTCGTCGGCGTTCTTGTGCCCGATCTGCCACGGGCCGTCCATCTCGTTGCCGAGGCACCACATCGTGACGGCGAAGGGCTCCGGATGCCCGTTGGCCGCACGCTGCTCCGTCCACGCGGTCGTCGCGGCGGAGTTGGCGTACTCGAGCACGTCCAGCGCCTCCTGCGTGCCGCGCGTGCCGAGGTTGACCGCGAGCATCAGGTCGCTGCCGACCAGGTCGAGCCACTGCTGGAACTCGTGCAGGCCGACCTCGTTCGTCTCGGTCGAGTGCCACGCCAGGTCGAGCCGACGCGGCCGTTGGTCGACCGGGCCGATGCCGTCCTCCCAGCGGTAGCCCGACACGAAGTTGCCGCCCGGGTAGCGGATCGTCGAGACGCCGAGCTCCTTGACCAGCTCGACGACGTCGGTGCGGAACCCGTCGGCATCGGCGGCGGGGTGCCCCGGCTCGAAGATGCCGTCGTAGATGTGGCGACCCAGGTGCTCGACGAAGCCGCCGAAGATGCGGCGGTCGATGTCGGCGACGACGTGGTACGGGTCGAGGCGAGCGGTGGCGTCGGTCATCTGCGTTCCTTCGGTGAACCTGGGTGGTCGTGGGTCAGGCGGTGGGGGCGTGGGCGAGCACGGGGTCGGCGGATGCCTCGGGGCCGGTGCCGGCCACGGGCATCCGTGCGAACAGCACCTCCTGTGGGCCGAGCGTACGCGAGCCGACCGCCGCGCCCGACTCCCAGTCGACGCCGTCGAGCGTGATGTCGGCGGGCTCGTGGCCGTGGTTGATGACCGTGACGAGCTCGCCGCGGCGGGCGACCTCGACCCCGTCGGGCAGGCCGGCGACCACGGGCTCGACGCCGGATGCCGCGATCAGCTCGCTCGCGACCGCGTCGATGCCGGCCGCGTCGGGCACGGTCGCGACGTACCAGGCTTCGCCGGCCGCGTACTGGTTGCGCGTGAGCGCGGGGCGTCCGTCTTCGAAGTCGGCGACCACGTCGGCGGTGGTCGGGTGCACGGTCTCGGCGACGAGGGTGGCGCGCGCCGTGGTCTCGGCGATGCGGAGGGGGAGCGTCTCGTGCGAGGCATCCGCCTGCCGCCCGCCCTGCGCGCCGACGCCGCTGCCGCCGGTCGACGCGCCGCCCAGCGCGCCGAAGTTCTCGAAGCGGATGCCGAGCGCTTGGCCCAGCTGCGTGACGAACCCGCCGTCGCGGAACTGGTCGTGCTCGTCGACCACGTCGCTGAACGGGCCGGCGAGCAGCGTGCCGCCGGACTCGACGAACCGCAGCAGCGCGCCTGCGCCCGCGTCGCGCAGCAGGTACAGCGCCGGTGCGACGACCAGGTCGTACCCGTCGTCCACCTGCTCGGGCGGCACGATGTCGACCATGATGCCGCGCGCGTGGAAGGCGCCGTACCACTCGCGGCAGACGGCGAGGTAGTCGAGCTCGGTCGGGTGGTCGCGCTCCTCGACGGCCCACCAGTTCTCCCAGTCGAACGCGAGCGCGACCTTCGCGTCGCGCCCGGGCGGGGGCAGCTCGGGCAGCGCCGCGAGGCGGGCACCGAGTTCGGTCACCGCGCGCCACGTCGCAGTGTCGGTGCCGGCGTGGGGGAGCATCGCCGAGTGGAACTTCTCGCTGCCCGCACGCGATTGCCGCCACTGGAAGAACATGATGCCGTCGGCGCCGCGCGCCACCGACTGGGCGGTCTCGGCCATCAGCTGCCCGGGAGCCTTGCCCGGGTTCGACGGGCGCCAGTTGACGGCATCCGTCGCCTGCTCCCAGAGCAGCCAGGGCACGCCCGGCTTCAGCGAGCGGATGAGGTCGCGCTGGAACGCCGAGTCGCGCACGCGCGTCGGACTCGACGGGTCGGGGTAGCAGTCGTCGGCGATCACGTCCATGTGCGGCGCCCACGCAGCGTAGTCGGCCGGCTTGAACGGGCCCATGAAGTTGGTCGTGATCGGCTGGGTCGCGCCGGCGGCGAGCAGGATCTCGCGCTCCATGAGGTAGCACTCGAGCAGCATGTCGGAGGTGAACCGGCGCCAGTCGAGCATCGACGACGGGTTATGGCTGTACGGCGCGAGGCGCGGCGGGAAGACCTCGTCGAACCCGGCGTAGCGCTGCGACCAGAAGCTCGTGCCCCACGCGTCGTTCAGGGCCTCGACGGTCGTGTACTTCGCGCGCAGCCAGTCGCGGTAGGCGTCGCGGGCCGAGTCGGAGAAGTCCATGGGGAGGTGACAGCCGAACTCGTTGCCGACGTGCCACATGACGACCGCGGGGTGGTCGACGTAGCGCTCCGCGATGCTGCGCACGAGCTCGCCCGCGAGGCGCCGGTACGTCGGCGACGACGGGGCGAAGTGCTGCCGGCTCCCGGGCCAGTAGGTCGCCCCGCTCTCGTCGGCCGGCAGGGTCTCGGGGTAGCTGGCGCTCACCCACGGCGGCGGCGAGGCGGTGGCGGTGGCGAGATTGACGCGGATGCCGCCGGCGTGCAGCTTCCCGATCACGGTGTCGAGCCACGCGAAGTCCCACTCGCCCTCGGTCGGCTGGATGCGCGACCAGGCGAAGATGCCGAGGCTGACGATGTTCACGCCCGCCTCCTGCATGAGACGCACGTCGTCGTCCCACACCTCCTCCGGCCACTGGTCGGGGTTGTAGTCGGCGCCGTACAGCACGTTCGAGGGCTCCTTCGCGGGGTGCGGTGGGTGGGTGCGGTGGATGGTGGTGGCGGATGCGGCTCAGCCGACGCGGTGCCGCGGGCGCTCGGGGATCGCGACGACCGCCAGCGCGGCGCAGCCCAGCGCGGGGATGACGAGCGGCACGAGCGCCCACGTCGCGACGCCAACGAACACGCCGGTCGCCGCGAGGTAGAGCGCGCCGGGCACGTCGTCGGCGAGGCTGCGGGGGAGGGCGCGGAGCGCGGCGCGCCATCCGGTCTGCGGTGACCAGAGGCCGGCGGTGGCGAGCAGCACGACCGACAGCGCGAGCAGGCCGACCCAGCCGACCACGGCCATCAGTGCGCCGCCCGGCAACAGGCCCGAACTCGCGATGACGATGTCGAGCGCGAGCACGGCGGCGAGCAGTGCGGCGCCGGCGCCGATCGCGAGTCCGCCCGGCAGTGCCGTGCGCACGTCGCGGAAGAACAGCCCGAGCGACGAGCCCTCCGCACGGATGTAGCGGCGCAGGTGACGGGTGCCGGCCGCGAGGGCGGCGGGCAGCGTGACGATGAGGATGCCCACCAGGGTGACGAGCACCCCCACGAGCAGCACCTCGCCGAGCAGCGCGAACTTCGCGGTCGCGCCGGGAAACCGGGCGACCGTGTGGTCGTCACGCGTGGGCCCGCTGCCGTCGCGCGCAGCGCGACGGGCTGCGGCGGCGGCACGTCGCGCCGCGCGTTCCTCGTTGCGGTCCATCGTCTGCTCCATCGTCAGCCTGCCATGCGCGTCGCGGCGCGTCAGCCCTTGAGGCCCTGGGTGGCGACGCCGTCGACCAGGAAGCGCTGGAAGACCACGAAGAACACGAGGATCGGGATCAGGGCGACGAACGATGCGGTGACGGTCGCGCCGTAGTCCGACGACGAGGTCTGGTCGTTGTACAGCCGCAGGGCGATCGGGAGCGGGTAGTTCTCGGGGCTGGTGAGGTAGAGCAGCGGACCGAGGAAGTCGTTCCAGGCCCAGATGAAGCTGAAGATGGCGCAGGTGATGAGCGCGGGCTTGATCAGCGGCACGATGATCGCCCAGAAGATGCGGACGTGACCGGCGCCGTCGATGCGCGCCGCCTCGTCCATGTCGCGCGGCATCTGCCGCATGAACTGCACGAGGAGGAAGACGAAGAACGCCTCGGTGGCGAGGAACTTCGGCAGGATCAGCGGCCAGAACGTGTCGATCATGCCCAGGTTGTTGAACAGCAGGTACTGGGGGATGATCACGACGTGGAACGGCAGCAGCAGCGTGCCGATCATCGCCGCGAACAGGATCGCGAGGCCCTTGAACTGGATGCGCGCGAACGCGTACGCGGCGAGGGCCGACGAGATCACGGTGCCGACGACCGCCGCCGTGGCGAGCACCAGCGAGTTCCAGTAGAACTTCCACATCGGCACGCCCGCGATGCCCTCGAGCACCTTGAGGTAGTTCTCGCCCGTGGGGTTCTCGGGGATGAGGCCGGTGTTCTGCCCGAACTCGGCATTCGGCTTGAACGTCGCGAAGAACAGCCAGACCAGCGGGTACAGCACGAGCGCGGTCAGCGCGATGAGCACGACGAACCAGACGATGGTCTGCCAGGTCTTGCGCTTGACCTTGCGGCGCTTCGTGGGCGGCAGCGGTGCGGGCATGGCCTGCTGCTGCGCGATCACCGGGGTCGATGCGCCGCCTGAGGTGGTGTAGGCGTTGGAGGTGCTCATCGGTTGTCTCCCGAGTAGTGGACCCAGTTGCGCTGGGTGCGGAACAGGATGAAGGCGATGATCGCGACGACCACGAGCAGCACCCACGCGATCGCGGCCGCGTAGCCCATCTGCCCGTCGCTGAACCCGCGCTTGTAGAGGTACAGGGTGATGAAGTTCGTCATGCCGGCCGGGCCGCCCGAGCCGTTCGAGATGATGTACGCCGACGCGAACACCTGGAAGGCGCCGATGATGCCGAGCAGCAGGTTGAAGAAGATGACCGGCGACAGCATCGGCATGGTCACGGCGCGGAACCGCTGCAGTGCGTTCGCGCCGTCCATCTCGGCTGCCTCGTAGAGCTCCTTGGGGATCTGCTTGAGGCCGGCGAGGAAGATGACCATGGTGGCGCCGAACTGCCACACGGCCAGGATGATCATGGCCGGGAGCACGAGGTCGGGGTTGCCGACCCAGCCGCCGAGGTTGATGCCGAAGAAGCTCAGCGTGTTGTCGACGGGGCCGTCGGTGGAGAACAGTGCGCGCCACACGATCGCGACGGAGACCGACGCGGCGATGAGCGAGGGTGCGTAGAACGCGGAGCGGAAGAAGCCGGCGCCCTTGTCGCGGTAGTTCAGCAGCAGCGCCGTGGCCAGGGCCGCGGCCAGCATGACCGGGGTGCCGACCAGCACGTAGATCAGGGTGATCTGCGCCGACTGGATGAACTGCGGGTCGTTCGTGAACAGTCGGATGTAGTTGTCGAAGCCGATCCAGCGCGGTGGCTGGAAGATGTTGTACCGCGTGAACGACAGGTACAGCGAGTAGATCATCGGGATGATCGTGAGGCCGAAGAAGCCGAGCAGCCAGGGGCTGAGGAATCCGTAGCCCGCGAGCGTCTCGCGCCACTGCCGGCGACGCTGGCCCGGACGCTGGGCGGGGGCCTCGTTGCGGCGGCGCGGCATGAGCCGGCCCTTGGGGAGGCGCCGGCCGGTGACGAGCGCCCTCGTCGATGTGGTGGTCACGTCATTGCTCCCGATGGTGCGTGGATGGGGTTCGGTGCCCGGGGGGCCCGGATCGCGTGGATCCGGGCCCCCCGGAGCGGGTGCGTCAGCCGAGGATGACGTCCATCTCGCCGAAGAACTGGCTCACTGCCTCGTCCACGGTGATGGTGCCGAAGCCCAGCTCGGTGCCGAGCTGGCGGAACTTCTCCTCCAGCGTGCCGTAGCCGTTGATCGGCACGGGCGGGGCGTCGCCGAGGCGGTCGGCGATCGACGCCTCGTAGTCGGCGATCTGCTGGCTCAGCGGGTCGAGCTCGGCGGCCGCGAGGGCGGTCTCCGAGGCCGGCAGGCCGCGGTTGGTGCCGAAGATCTCACCCGACGCCGGGCTGTTGATGAGGAAGTTCACCAGCGTGGCCGATGCCTCGGGGTGCTCGGTGTTCGCGGCGATCGAGTGCAGCATCGACGGCTTGAGGTACAGGTCCTGCGAGCCCTCGACCGTGACGGGGGGAGCGATCAGGCCGAGCTCGGGGTAGGCCTCGCCCAGCTCGGCGAGGTAGCCGCCGCCGAAGTTGTCCCAGGTGAGCTCGCTCACGGTCAGCGCGGCGCCGAAGCCGGAGAGCGGTGCGACCTCCTCGAGCGTCTGCTGCCCGATCACGGTGCCATCGTCGCGGATGCCCGCGCCCGACTCCCAGAACTCGGCGAGGCGCGCCTCGTCGAAGCCGGCCTCGCCCTCGTCGCTGAACAGGTACGAGCCCTCGGAGCGCAGCTGCACCTCGAAGTTCTGGATGCGACCGGTCCAGTCGGTGCCGCCGTAGACGTCGCCGCCGCTGGCGTCGGTGACCTCCGCCATCCAGGAGTTGTAGTCGTCCCAGCTGCCGCCGGCGAACTCGTCGACGCCGACCTCGCCGAGCAGGGTCGGGTTGGTGTACATGCCCCACGCGTTGGTCGACGTCGGGATGCCGTAGGTGGTGCCGCCGACGACGCCGATCGAGAGGATGTTCTCGGGGAGCGGGTCGGACTCGATGATGCCGCCGATGTAGGGGTCGAGGTCGAGCAGCAGCCCGTTCTCGGAGTACTGGCGCAGGTACGAGTAGTCGAACTGCATCACGTCGGGAAGGTTGCCGCCCGCAGCCTCGGTCTGGCGCTTCTCCCAGAACTCGGGGTAGCCGAGGAATGTCGAGTTCACCGTGATGTTCGGGTACTCCTCCTCGAACGCGGCGATGACCTCGTTGTAGAGCTCGGCGCGCACGTCGTTGCCCCAGAACGCGAGGTCGAGGGTGACCTCCTCATCGGGGTCGAGCTCGTCCGCCGAGTCGGATCCGCCGGCGCAGCCGGCGAGGGCCAGTGCGGCGCCGGTCGCGAGTGCGACTCCGGCGAATGCCCGCTTCTTGCTGAACATCGTTGTCCTCTCCTGAACGTCCTCGTCCGATTGTCCGCCGAGACGTTCGTTGTCCGTTTGGTTGCGGTGTCGCGCCCGACCCTGGTGCGAATGGGAAAGCGCTTGCCCAGCAATCTAGCGTGCAGAAAAACGTTTCGCAAGGGGCGGCGCGTCGAGATTTGGACGTTTCAATAACGACGAGGTCACGATTGGGGGCTCCTGATGCCCATCGGCTGTGACCGAGCACAGCCGCGGCTCGAATTCGGACGCGACCGCAGGGCGGGTGGTCGCTCGCTACCGCTCGCAGACCAGCCGAGCGCCGTCGACGCGCAGCCGGGCGACGTGCACCGCGCTGCGTCGCTGATGCGCGGCATCCGCTTCGGAGATCTCCGATCCGTCCCACCACGGGTGGGTGAAGTAGTACAGCAGCGCCTCGTCGTCGCGCACGACGACCATGCCGTGCCGCCCGATCTGCACGCCCCTGCTCGCCGGCCCCGACTCGCCGAGGATCACCTCGTCGGCCCCGCCCTGGCGCTCCCAGCGCACCGAGTCGGGAGAGTGGTGCACGGCCATTCCACGCCACTCGTCGGTGAGCATCCACCATCGCCCGCCGAGCGCGAACACGTACGGGCCCTCGTGCGGCCGGCCGCCGACGGCGGTGCCGCCGGGCTCCCACGTCGCGGGGTCGCGCGAGACCGCCACCTTCGTGACCGAGTCGGCGGCCTCGTCCTTGTACCAGAGGCGCCAGAGTCCGTCGGGGCAGTGCGCGACCGCCGCGTCGATCACGAGGTCGCTGTCGAGTGCGAGCGGTTCGCGCCGTTCCCAATGCGCGAGATCGTCGGAGACGTACTCGACGATGCGCCGCGGGTGCCCCGCCCACTCTGTGGGCACCCCCTCGATCTCGGTGAGGTACATGCGCCAGCGCTCGCCGTCGTGGATGACGTCGGGCGCCCAGTGCGTCTCGTCGACGTTCGCCGGCGGGGCGCCCTCGTGCAGCGCCAGGCCGCCGGGCGCAGGCTCGAGCGTGCCGCGGTACTCCCAGCGCTGCCCGTCGGCGCTGCGCGCGACCCCGATACGGCTGCCGTGTACCCACGCGACGCCCGGCCCCGGTGCCGGGTGGTTCGCGCGCCGCTGGGTGTAGTGCATCCACCACGTGCCCTCCGCGTCGACGACCACGGTCGGGTCGGTCGCCCCGTCGTACACCGGGTCGCGGTAGATCTCGCCTGGTGCGGCGGCGTCGGGGTCGATCATGCGGGCTCGACGGTCGAGGAGCGCACGACGAGCTCGGGCTGGTAGACGACGTGCCGGTCGATGCCGTCGGCGTCGCCTGCGATGAGCCCGAGCAGCAGTTCAGCGGCCGTACGGCCCATCTCGCGCGCGGGCTGGCGGATCGACGTGAGCGGCACCGTCGCGATCGCCGCGAACTCGATGTCGTCGTAGCCGACCACTGCGATGTCCTCGGGCACGCGCACGCCCCGCGAGATCAGCCCGTGCAGCAGGCCGATGGCCAGGTGGTCGTTCGAGACGACCAGGCCGTCGGGCCGATCGTCGGGGTCGCGGGCGGCGATCTCCTCGCCGAACGCCAGACCCTTCTCGGAGGTCGAACTCGCGGTCCAGATCGGTTCGAGCGAGGCATCCGGCACCTGCGCGATCGCCTCGCGCGCGCCCTGCAGGCGCTCGCGCACCTGGCGCACCTCTGCACGCGCGCCGACGAACGCGAGCCGACGTCGACCGATCTCGAGCAGGTGCTCGGTGGCGAGGCGCCCACCGGCGATGTCGTCGAACGACACCGACGCAAGCTCGCCGGCGTCGTCGACCGCGTCGACCATCACCACCGGGATACCGCGCCGGCGAAGCCGCGCGAGCCACGGCCCCGTGTCGGCGAACGGGCTGACGAGGGCTCCCTCCACGTGCACGCGTTCGAACAGCTCGAGGTGGTCGCGCTCCTTCGCAGCGTCGTCGCTGCTGTTGCCCACGAGCACGCGCAGGCCGGCGGCGGATGCCGCGTCCTCGGCGCCCGCGACGAGCTCGGCGAAGTACGGGTTGGAGATGTTGATCACTGTCATGCCGAGCAGCCCGCTGCGACCCGCGCGGAGCTGCCGGGCGGCCTGCAGCGGCACGTAGCCGAGCTCGGCGGCGGCGACGCGTACGCGCGAGGCGAGCTCCTCGCTCACCACGTCGGGCCGGTTGAGCGCGTTCGACACGGTGCTGATCGAGACGCCGGCGCGCGCGGCGACATCGCGGATGCCCACTCGCCTCATCGCTCGCCCGTCTCTTCGGAACCGCCCCGCGCGCCTTGCGGGAGTGCCCCCATCGTAGGAGATCGCTTACCCGCCGCCCTGCGCGGTCCGCGCGGCGGCACGCCATTCAGCGATGAACGGTGGGAGGTGCACGGTGAGCGTCGCCCAGAACACGTCGTCATTCATAGCGCGGTACCCCGAGTGGGAGACGATGTTCCGCGTCGTCGCGATTCCTCGCTCGACCTCCATCGGAACCGCGCCGAGATAGGGCCGGAACTCGTCGTCCTCGAACAGTGCAGCGGTGCGGATGATCGCCATCGATCCGGACGCGTACGCGGGGGAGTTGCGCGCGAACCCGCCGCGACCACCCTCGACCGCGTGGCCCAGGAACGTCTCGATCGCATCCAGGCTCTCGGCGAAGCGCGCGCGAGCGACCTCGCGCGCCGCCGCATCGTCAGCAGCCCGCGGTCGTCGCGCGAACCGGCGCTCCCGATCGCCGCCGCTCACAGTGCCACGAGGTCTGTGCTCTCGAGGAACCCGGGGCGATTCGCATCGTCCACCACGACATCGACCGGGAAACCGGTGAGCGCCTCGACTGCGTTCTGGAACATCGCGATGTCGAAGTACCCCCGGTCGGGATCGATGCGGGCGAGCAGGTCGATGTCGGAGGTGAAGTGGTCGGTTCCTCGCGCGATCGAACCGAAGACGCGAAGGTCGTGCATGCCGCACCGCGCGCCTTCGGCGATGATCACATCGGCGAGATCCTCCAGCGGGATGCTCGGCCGGTAGTCCGCCGCGCGGAGGAGCCGCTCGAGCACCTCCGCCCCTACCACGCGCCGACCCGACTCGATGGCGGCGACGTTCGGCTGGCTCATGCCGGCGGCGCGGGCGAGTTCCGTCTGTGAGATGCCTCGGTCCGCGCGCGCGGCGGCGACCAACGCGCCCCCGCGCGTGGTGTCGAACCGGTCGGACATGAGATATACCTCCGTGATATAGCGTACCGCGACCGGGGGAGTGCTCGAGGTCCGGGGAGAACTCGGGCCCGGTCGGGCGCTCGCCAGCAGGTTGCTCGCACCTCTGGGAAACCCGGCTGAGGGTGACCCTGTTGCGCGGAAGCCGGCTGTGGGAGCATGAGCGCAGGAGCGCAGCGGTCGCCCGTCGACCGCTCCGGGGCGGGGCGCCACCCGTCCCGAGGACGTCGCGACGACATGGCATACGGGCCCGCGCGACCGACCGCTCCCACGAGATCAAGGGAGATATCGATGGGTACGGAGAACCTCGCGATCGTGGTCGGCTCGTACGACGACGCATCCGCCGCGTCGGACGACTACCGGGCGCTTCGCAACGGGCAGGACTCGGGCGGCTACGAGATCAGGGGTGCCGTCGTGCTCACCCGCGACAAGGACGGCGGGGTGCGGGTCGAGGAGCACGGCGACAAGGCGGTCGGTCACGGCGCGGCCTGGGGCGCGGGCGCCGGCGTCGTCGTGGGGCTGTTCGCGCCGCCGCTGCTCGCGGCGACGGCCGTGGGTGCCGGCATCGGCGCGATCCTCGGCAAGATCCGGAAGAACCGCGACGAGAAGCAGCTCGGCGTCGATGTCGACGAGTACCTCGCACCCGGCACCTCCGCGGTCGTGGCCGTGGTCGACGACAAGTGGGCCGACAAGGTCGAGAAGGCGCTCATCCGCTCCGAGAAGCGCATCAACAAGGCGATCGACTCCGACGACTACGAGAAGCTGCGCAAGGCGATCGACGAGTCGGCCGACGACATCGTCGAGCAGCTGAACGCGTAGTCGGCCGCAGGGCGACCGTTCGGTGAGGAGCCAGGTAGCGGAACGAATAGTCCGGAAATCGGCGGAGGATAGGGGATTCGAACCCCTGAGGGCTTGCACCCAACACGCTTTCCAAGCGTGCGCCATAGGCCACTAGGCGAATCCTCCAGGGCGGGCGTGAACCCGGCCGCCGACCATCCTAACCGACCACCGGCCTCCGGCCCGCATCGAGCGACCGCTCGAGGCAGGCGGCGAGCGGATGCGACGAGCTATCGCAGCGCGCCCACCGCCTCGCCCACCGGAGTGTCGCCCGACACGAGGTCGAACTGCCACCGCACGCCCGCGCCCGACACGAGCAGCTCCGCGATCACGGCCGCGACGTCGTCGCGCGGGATCTCCCCGTACGAGACCGACTCGCCGATCGTCACGCCACCCGTCGCGGGCTCGTTCGTCAGGCGCCCGGGGCGCACGATGGTCCACTCGAGCGAGGTCTCGCGCAGCCGGGCATCCGCCTCGCTCTTGGCCCGCAGGTAGATCTGGAAGATGTCGTCGGAGTCGGCCTCGAAGCGGTCCGCACTCATGGCGGAGACCTGCACGAGGCGGGACACGCCGGCCTGCACGGCGGCGTCGGCGAGCAGCACGGATGCGTCGCGGTCGACCGTGCCCTTGCGCTCGGGCGTGCTGCCGGGGCCGGCGCCCGCCGCGAACACCGCGGCGTCGGCACCCGCGAGCACGCGAGCGAGCGCGTCGGCGTCGGTGGACTCGAGGTCGAGCAGCACGGGCTCGGCCCCGGCGGCCACGACGTCGGACTCGTGCGAAGGGTTGCGGATGAGGGCGACCGGCTCGTGCCTGGCGTCCGCGAGACGACGCTCGAGTAGCAGGGCGATCTGGCCGTGGCCGCCGGCGATGACGATGCGCATGCCGCCAGTCAACGACTCGACGCGGCGGTGCGCAACCGCCTCCGCCCGCGGCGAACAGCACGCTCCGGCTCGGGTAGACTGGTCCACGGCTCCCCGCGTGGCGCCATCCAGGCCAACTCCCCCAGGGCGGAGACGCAGCAAGGGTAACCGGGCTCTGGCGGGTGCGCGGGGAGTCTTCGCATGTCCGGGCGCGGTCCCGATGAGGGCGACGGATGCCCTGGGGCATCCGCTCTCGTGCACCCACGGCGCACCGGCCCCGCCCTGTCGGCCCGCGCGGAACATCCCTAGGCTGGAACCGTGGCGCACAGCATCTACATCGGATCGGCTGAGGGAAACACGGGGAAGTCGACCATCGCGCTCGGCGCGGTCGACACCCTGAGCAGGCGGGTGGGACGCGTCGGCGTCTTCCGGCCGGTCGCCCGATCCACGAGCGAGCGCGACTACGTGCTCGAGCTGCTGCTCGCGCACGAGGCCGTCGACACGGGCTACGACGAGGCGATCGGCGTGCGCTACGACGACGTGCACGCCGACCCCGAGCGCGCCCTCGCCACGATCGTGCGACGGTACAAGGCCGTCGAGGCAGGGTGCGACGCCGTGGTCATCGTCGGCTCCGACTACACGGACGTCGGCAGCCCCACCGAGCTGAGCTACAACGCCCGCATCGCCGCGAACCTGGGCGCCCCGATGCTGCTCGCCGTCGGCGGCCGCATCCCGCAGGACACCGACGACGGCGATCGCCTCGGCTACGTCGACGCACGCACGCCAGCGGAGGTCGCGCAGCTCACCGAGCTCGCGCTCGAGGAGCTCCACGACGAGCACGCGACGCTGCTCGGCATCATCGTGAACCGCGCCGACGAGGAACGGCTCAACGAGGTCGTCGCCGCGGTGCGCGAGGTCGTCGGGGAGGTCGCCGACCCGGCCGTGTGGGCCATCCCGGAGGACCAGTACCTCGTCGCCCCGACCATGGGCTCGATCATGACGGCGGTCGACGGGTCGTTGTACGCGGGCGACCCGCAGCTGCTGAACCGCGAGGCGCTCGGCGTCGTGGTCGCCGCGATGAGCCTCGTGAACGTGCTGCCGCGACTCATCGAGGGCTCGGTCGTGGTCATCCCCGCCGATCGCGCCGACGTGCTGCTGGGCGTGCTCACCGCGCACTCGTCGGCGACGTTCCCGTCGATCTCGGGCGTCGTCCTCAACGGCGGCTTCGAGCTCCCCGAGCAGATCGAGCGCCTGGTCGAGGGCCTGCACACCGACCTGCCGATCATCCGCACCGACCTCGGCAGCTACGACACGGCCGTGCGCATCACCCACACCCGCGGCCGCCTCGCCGCCGAGTCGCAGCGCAAGCGCGACACCGCACTGCGCCTCTTCGAGCACCACGTCGACACGGCCGAGCTGCTCGACCGCCTCGACGTGAGCCACGCCGACGTCGTCACCCCGCTCATGTTCGAGTACGGGCTGCTCGAGCGCGCCCGTCAGGCCGACAAGCACATCGTGCTCCCCGAGGGCGACGACGACCGCATCCTCCGCGCCGCGGCCACGCTGCTGTCGCGCGGGGTCGCGCGCCTGACCATCCTGGGCGAGTCCATCGAGGTGCGTGCGCGGGCGCTCAGCCTGGGTCTCGACATCTCCGGCGCCGAGGTCGTCAGCTCGCACGATGCGGTCATGGGCATGAAGTTCGCCGAGGAGTACCACCGGTTGCGCCAGCACAAGGGCATCTCGCTCGAGCAGGCCCGCGACACCGTCACGGACGTGTCGTACTTCGGCACCATGATGGTGCACCTCGGGCTCGCCGACGGCATGGTCTCGGGTGCGGCCCACACGACGGCGCACACGATCCGCCCGTCGTTCGAGATCGTGAAGACGAAGCCCGGCGTCTCGGTCGTCTCGAGCGTGTTCCTCATGGCGCTCGCAGACCGCGTGCTGGTCTACGGCGACTGCGCGGTCAACCCGGTGCCGACCGCCGAGCAGCTCGCCGACATCGCGATCTCGTCGTCGCAGACCGCCGCCCAGTTCGGCATCGACCCGCGCGTGGCGATGCTGTCGTACTCGACCGGCACGTCGGGTGCGGGCGCCGACGTCGACAAGGTGCGCACGGCCACCGAGCTGGTGCGCGAGCGCATGCCGCACCTGCTCGTCGAGGGTCCGATCCAGTACGACGCGGCGGTCGACGCGGCCGTCGCGGCGAGCAAGCTGCCCGACTCCGCGGTGGCGGGGCGCGCGACGGTGTTCATCTTCCCCGACCTCAACACCGGCAACAACACGTACAAGGCCGTGCAGCGCTCGGCGGGCGCCGTCGCGATCGGCCCCGTGCTGCAGGGCCTCAACAAGCCCGTCAACGACCTCTCGAGGGGGGCGCTCGTGCAGGACATCGTGAACACCGTGGCCATCACCGCGATCCAGGCGGCCGAAGCGGATGCCCCGGTGGCGTCGTGACCCCGATCCTCGTCGTCAACTCGGGCTCGTCGTCGTTCAAGTACCAGCTGATCGACGTGGAGGACTCGCGCACGCTCGCGTCGGGCCTCGTCGAGCGCATCGGCGCCGAGAGCGGCGGGCGTGCGAAGCACACCGCGCACGGGGCATCCGGCGACCCCTCGACCACCGAGCTCGAGCGCGAGATCGCCGACCACACCGCCGGGTTCCAGGTCATGCTCGACGCGTTCACCGCGCACGGACCGTCGCTCGACGAGCATGCGCCGATCGCGGTCGGCCATCGCGTCGTGCAGGGCGGCGCGCGCTTCTTCGAGCCGACCGTCATCACCGATCTCGTGCGCATCAACATCGACGAGCTCTCGGCGCTCGCGCCGCTGCACAACCCGGCGAACCTCGCCGGCATCGTCGCCGCGCAGCGCGCGTTCGCCGACGTGCCGCACGTGGCCGTGTTCGACACGGCGTTCCACCAGACGCTGCCGCCCGCTGCGTACACCTACGCGATCGACGCCGAGGTCGCCGAGAAGCATCGCGTGCGGCGGTACGGGTTCCACGGCACGTCGCACCGGTTCGTGTCGCGCGCGGCTGCGGAGTTCCTCGGGCGCCCGGTGGGCGAGCTCAGGCAGATCGTGCTGCACCTCGGCAACGGGGCATCCGCCTGTGCCGTCGACGGCGGCCGCTCGGTCGAGACGAGCATGGGCATGACCCCGCTCGAGGGACTCGTGATGGGCACGCGCTCGGGCGACATCGACCCGGCCGTGCTGCTGCACCTCTCGCGGCGGGCGGGCATGTCGATCGACGAGCTCGATACGCTGCTCAACTCGCGCAGCGGCATCCTCGGCCTGTCGGGGCACGGCGACATGCGCGACCTGCACGCCGCGATCGACGCCGGCGACGAGCGGGCGCAGGTGGCGTTCGACGTGTGGGCGCACCGCATCCGCGGGTACGTGGGGGCGTACGCGGCGCAGCTCGGGCGGGTGGACGCGATCGTGTTCACCGCCGGCGTGGGCGAGAACGACGACCGGGCACGCGCCGCGGTGCTCGCCGGGCTCGAGGGGTTCGGAGTCGTGCTCGACGGCGCCCGCAACGCCGAGCGCGTGCCCGGCGCGCGACGCATATCGGCCGACGACAGTCGCGTCGAGGTGCTCGTCGTGCCGACGAACGAGGAGCTCGAGATCGCCCGGCAGGCGCACGAGGTCGTCGCGGGCTGAGCACGGCGAGCGGATGCCCCTGGGCGACCGCCCCGTACCGATAGCGTGTTCCGCGTGGAGCGCAGCGATCGAGACCGCAGGCGGCGTCGTCGGCGCGCCGACGAATCGACGAGCCGGCTGCCGTTCTGGGTGGGTCCGGCGATCGCGCTGCTGCTGGTGCTGATCGTGCAGGCACTCGTGGTGAAGCTCTACGCGGTGCCGAGCGGCTCGATGGAGGAGACGCTGGATGTCGGCGACCGCATCCTCGTGGAGCGGATCGTGCCCGCGCCCCCGGAGCGGGGTGAGGTGATCGTGTTCGAGGCGACGCCCGAGTGGGGCAGCCTCGGCCCGGTGACCGACGTGTTCGACGGTGCGCTGCGCGTGATCGGCACGGTCACCGGACTCGGGCCGGGCGCGCCGTACTCGCTCGTGAAGCGCGTCATCGGCCTGCCGGGGGAGGAGGTCGCGTGCTGCGACACCGAGGGGCGCGTGACCGTCGACGGCGAGCCGCTCGACGAGCCGTACCTGTTCGAGGACCCCGCGTTCGAGCCGGGCAGCCTCGACTGCACGACGGAGCAGCGCTCGCTGCGCTGCTTCGGCCCGGTCGCCGTGCCCGACGGGGAGTTCATGGTGCTCGGCGACCACCGCAGCGCGTCCGCCGACTCGGTCATCGCGTGCCGCGGCGCCCCCAAGGGCACCGATTGCGCACGCTTCGTGCCCGAGGAGCAGGTCGTAGGGCTGGCGTTCGCGCGGGTCTGGCCGCTGACCCGCCTCGGCGCCATCGACTGACCGAGACCCGTCAAAATGCTGCGCTCTCACGCCTGGAGGCGCAGCTTCTTGACGGGTCTCGGAGTGTTCCGCTCGCAGGTACATCCGGCTGAGGGCCATTCCTTGGTCTGAGGGCTGAAGATTCGGCCCTCAATCGAGATTCGGCCCTCAGGCAAGATTCGGCCCTCGGGCGCCAGCAGTGCGGTGGGCGGGCGGCGGGCGCTCTCAGCGGCGCTTCCGCAGGCCGCCGAGGCCCACGAGCACGCCCGTGACCACGCCGGCGGCCGCGATCGCGAGTGCGATGCACGCGAACACGATGTAGCGGATCTCGGTGACCTCGCCCTCGTAGCCCCGGCTGTCCGACCAGGCGAGGCTGACGCGCACCCAGACCGCCGCGATCAGCAGCCCGAGCAGTGCGATCCCCGCGCCGAGCAGCCAGCGCGTCACGGGTCGCATCTGAACCGTCTCCCGCCCGGCCGCGATGCAGATGCGGCCCCCGATTCAGAAGCGTGCATCGAGCAGCTCCGCGATGCCGTCCGGGTAGATCGGGTAGGGCGCCGCTCCGATCGGCACCCAGCGGATCGGGCTGCCCTGGTCGAGCACGTGGAGACGGGCATCGAGCGGGATCCGGTCGATCTCCGCCGACTCGACGGCGAACACGTGCGCGATCTCGTGGCCCGGCCGCCCCTCGTGCGTGAAGATGTTCTCCACGACATCGAGCAGCTCGACCCGGCCCAGCGCAACGCCGAGCTCCTCGACGAACTCGCGGCGAACGGCCTCCTCGGCGGTCTCGCCGAACTCGATGCCGCCCCCGATCGCGCGGTGGAACGCGGCATCCTTCACCCGATCCATCGCGTCGAGCACCAGCACGTGCCTGTCACGAACGGGGAGGCCCACGGCGATGTTCCGAATCGACGGCATGGGGCCGATGCTAGTGCCGCAGCGTCAGGCGGGCGCGGCCAGCCGTGCCGCGCGCGCCTCGAGGTACGCGTCGAGCGCCTCGCGGCTCGTGCGCCGCGGCACGTAGCCGAAGCGCGCCTTGAGGGCATCGTTGGCGAGCACCGGGCGGTAGCGCAGGAAGTCGAGCTGCTCGGGTCCGTGCACGGTCAACCGAAGCGCGTGCCCGACGCGCAGGCCGAGCGACAGCACCCACGCGGGCAGCCGCAGCGTGCGCTTGCCCATGGCAGCCGCGATCTCGCGGACGGTCACGACGCCGTCTCCGGCCACGTTGTACGCCCCGGCCGGCCCGCCGCCCGCGACGGCGTGCACCATCGCGCCCACCACGTCGTCGACCCAGGCGAACACGAACGGGCTCGCCGCGCCGCGGATCTCGAGCGGCCGGTCGGCCTCCCAGAGCGCGGTGATCTGGTTGCCCACCGTCGGCCCGAGGATCGTGCCGATGCGGAAGATCACCTGCTCGAGCTCGGGGTGCGAGACCCGCGCCTCGGCGAGCATCTCCTCGACGAGGCGCTTGTGCCGCGAGTACGGGAAGGTGTCGTTGCCGCGCAGCGGGTCGGTCTCGCGGAGCGGCATCGGGTTGTCGGCGTAGTAGCCGTACGCCGCGCCGCTCGACGAGACCACGACCCGCCGCACGCCTGCCTCGACGCACGCGTCGAGCACGTGCCGCGACCCCTCGACGTCGACCGCGTACTCCTGCTCGACGGTCGTCGCGGCGCCCGGGTTCACGATCGACGCGAGGTGCACGACGGTGTCGATGCGGTGCTCCCGGAACTGCGGCGCGAGCGACCCGGGCGACGTCACGTCGCCATGGACGACGACGACGTCCTCCACCGGCACGCGCGGCGGCCGCAGGTCGCCAGAGACGACGAGCTCGACGTCCGGGCGCGCGGCGAGCGCGGTCACCACGTTCGACCCGAGGAAGCCGCTGCCGCCGGTCACGTAGACCCGGCGACCACCGGAGGCGGCGCTCACGCGCTCACCTCGGCCGAGGCATCCGCCTGCTTCCTCTTCGTGTGCCGCGCCCACAGGCTCGCGACCACGAGCCCTGCGACGATGTCCCAGATGCCCCACCAGCCGGCGACGATCGCCATGCCGCCGAGGCCGCCGAAGAACGTGAACACCAGCCCGAGCCCGAGCCCGGCATTGCGGATGCCGACCTCGAACGTGATGGCCTTGCGCTCGCGCACGGCGAGGCCGCCGACGCGGGCGCTCGCGTAGCCGATCGCGAGGGCGATCGCGTCGTGCAGCGTGACGGCGAGCAGCACGACGCCGATCCACGCGATGAAGTACTCGAAGTTGCCGACGAGCGCGGCCACGATGAAGCCGAGCAGCCCGAGCAGGCTCACCCAGCGCATGGTCGGCTGCACCTTCGCGGCGAACTTCGGCCAGACCGTGCGGATCGTGAGCCCGAGCGCGAACGGCAGGCCGATCACGAGCAGGATCTCGAGCATCATCTGCCAGCCGTTGAGGCTGACGGCGCGCATGAGCTCCGAGCCGGTCGGGTGCAGGTTGCCCCAGAACGAGAGGCTGAGCGGCAGCAGGAAGATGTAGAGCACGTTCGCGACCGCGGTCATCGAGACGCTGAGCGCCACGTTGCCGCCCGACCGGTACGTGAGCACCTGCGACACGTTGCCCGGCGGGCAGCACGCCACGAGGATCATGCCGAGCGCGATCGACCCCTGCACGTTCAGCAGCAGCGTGAGCCCGAAGGTGATCGCCGGCAGCAGCACGATCTGCGCGATGAGCGCCACGATCATGGGCTTCGGCGCCTTCGCCACGGCGCGGAAGTCGTCGATCGACGTGTCGAGCGCGATGCCGAACATGATCAGGCCGAGCACCACGCTGAGCGCGACGAGCGAGCCCGGCGCGAAGTTCAGCATCACGTCGTCGATGTTCATGCGCGCGCTCCGGTCTTGGCAGGGGCGGTGACGGATGCCTCCGAGCCGGACGCCTCGCCCGCCGCATCCGCCCCCGCCGCCGGCGCCTCGCCGAACGCCGCGAGCGAGCGACGCACAACGCGCCGGTACGCGTCCTTGTTCACGTAGTACGACATGCGCTCGAGCGCCAGGTAGTGGTACCCGCCGGTGAGGTCGGGCCACGGCCCCGAGGCATCCGCTCGCAGCTTCGCGGCCTTCAGCGGGTCGCGTGCGTCGGCGGCGAAGTACGCGGCGACGAGCTCGGCCTGCTCGGCGCGGCCCTGCCAGCCGATGCCGGATGCCTCGATCATGCCGAGCACCGCGAGCCCGTTGAAGCTCGGCGGGAAGATGTTGAGGTACAGCTTCGGCGAGAAGCCCTCCCAGTTCAGGTCGGCGCGGTCGACGAACGGGTAGTCGAGCGTGTATCCGGTGGCGAGCATGATCAGGTCGTAGTCGCCGTGGGTGCCGTCGCGGAAGTGCACGCGCTCGCCGTCGAACCGCTCGATGTCGGCGCGGATCGACAGGTCGCCTTGCCCGAGGTGGTTGAGGATCATGGTGTTCACGATCGGGTGCGACTCGTACAGCTTGTAGTCGGGCTTCGGGAAGCCGTAGCGGGTCGGGTCGCCCGTGAAGGCGCGCAGCACCGGGGTGTCGACGGCCTGCTTGATGCGCGCGGGCAGCGGGCGGCCCTGGTTGAGCGTGTCGCTGGGCTTGCCGAACAGGTAGCGGGGCACGAAGTAGTAGCCGCGGCGCACCGACATGTCGACGGATGCTGCGCGGTGCACGGCGTCGACCGCGATGTCGCAGCCCGAGTTGCCGGCGCCGATGATGAGCACGCGCTTGCCCTCGAACAGCTCGGCGTCCTTGTAGGCGCTCGTGTGCAGGATCTCGCCGGTGAACTCGCCGGGGAACGTCGGCACGTTCGGGTGGGCGAGCGTGCCGTTCGCGATCACGACACCCGTGAACTCGTCGGTGGTCGCGCCGTCGGGGCCGGTCGCGTGCACGAGCCAGCCGCCGTCGGGCGTGCGCTCGACGCGGTCGACACGGGTGTCGAAGCGGATCAGTTCGCGGAGCCCGAAGTGGTCGGCGTAGTCGTCGAAGTAGCGGCGCAGCTCGCGGTGGCTCGGGTAGTCGGCGGTCGAGCGCATCGGGAACTCGGCGAACTCGGTGGTCGTGCGGCTCGAGATGAGGTGCGCCGACTCGTACATCGTGCTGCGCGGGTTGTCGATGTTCCAGAGCCCGCCGACATCGGAGGACGACTCGTAGCCGACGACGTCGAGGCCCCGGCGCTGCATCGCGCGGAGGCCCGCGAGGCCCGACGGGCCTGCGCCGATCACGGCGTAGCGGGGAGTGGTGGTGGGCATGGGGTGGTGCTCCTTCGTACCCGCGACGCCGTTGGGGGTACGCGGCGCCGCGCCCGCACAGCATACGCGAGCGCCGCTCGGGATTCGAACCGCCGTTCGAAGATGGGGAGGGCGTTGCGCAGCCTGCGGGAACCCGCCGGCCTGTCGCAGGCGCCGACTAGTCTGGTCGCGTGGTCACCGCCCTCTATCGCCGCTACCGGCCCGAGACGTTCGCCGAGATGATCGGCCAGTCCCAGGTGACGGAGCCGCTCATGACCGCGCTCCGCACCGACCGGGTGAACCACGCCTACCTCTTCTCGGGCCCTCGCGGCTGCGGCAAGACCACGTCGGCGCGCATCCTCGCCCGCTGCCTGAACTGCGCGGAGGGCCCCACCGACACCCCGTGCGGCACCTGCCCGAGCTGCGTCGAACTCTCGCGCTCGGGTGGCGGCTCGCTCGACGTCGTCGAGATCGACGCGGCGAGCCACAACGGCGTCGACGATGCACGTGACCTGCGCGAGCGCGCCGTGTTCGCCCCGGCACGCGACCGGTTCAAGATCTTCATCCTCGACGAGGCCCACATGGTGACGCCGCAGGGCTTCAACGCGCTGCTGAAGCTCGTCGAGGAGCCGCCCGAGCACGTGAAGTTCATCTTCGCGACGACCGAGCCCGAGAAGGTGCTCGGCACGATCCGCTCGCGCACGCACCACTATCCCTTCCGCCTCGTGCCGCCGGGCCCGATGCTCGAGTACGTGCAGCAGCTGGCCGACAGCGAGTCGGTGCAGGTCGACGCCGGCGTGCTGCCCCTCGTGGTGCGCGCGGGCGGCGGCTCGCCGCGCGACACCCTCTCGCTGCTCGACCAGCTCATCGCGGGCTCCGAGGGCGACCGCGTCGACTACGAGCGGGCCGTGGCGTTGCTCGGCTTCACCCACGGCGCCCTGCTCGACGAGGTCGTCGATGCCATCGCCGCACGCGACGCGGCGGCGGCGTTCGCAGCGGTCGACCGGGTGATCCAGACCGGGCAGGACCCTCGTCGCTTCGTGGAGGACCTGCTCGAGCGCCTGCGCGACCTCGTCGTCGTCGCCGCGTCCACGCCCGAGGGTGCGGCCGCCGTGCTGCGCGGCATCCCCGAGGACGAGATCGCCCAGATGGGCCGCCAGGCCGCGACGTTCGGCCAGGCGGAGCTCTCTCGCACGGCCGACATCGTCAACGCCGCGCTCACCGAGATGACCGGGGCGACCTCCCCGCGCCTGCACCTCGAGCTCATGCTCGCGCGCGCCCTGGTGCCCTCGAGCGACGACAGCTCCCGAGGAGCCCTCGCCCGCGTCGAGCGCCTCGAGCGACGGGTGGGGGTGACGGATGCCTCCGGCGAAGCCGCGGCACCGCACGCCGCCGACGCGCCGGCGCCCGCACCGCGCCCCGCCCGCGCCGAGACCCCCGCGCAGCCGGCGCCCGCGTCGGCCGAGCCCGCCTCGTCGTCCGCTCCGGCGCGTCCGGCCGCGTCCGCCGCTGCCGAGCCCGCTGCGCCCGCTCCCGCCGAACCGGCCCCGACGCCCGCGCCGAAGCCGACCGGGCCGGTGACGCTCCAGCAGATCCGCGACGAGTGGCCGCAGGTGCTGTCGGCCGTGCAGGCCGTGCGGCGCAGCGCCTGGATGGTGCTGTTCACCGCGCAGGTGCGCGAGTTCCGCGACGGTCGCGTGCTCGTGCTCGGGTTCCCCAGCCAGTCCGACGTCGAGCAGCTCAAGCAGCCCTCGGCGCCCGGCCAGGGCGTGGGCGACCTGCTCAAGCGCGCCGTGCACGATCGCCTCGGCGTCGAGGTCGCACTCATCGCCCGCGTCGACGGCGCCGACGAGGCCCGCGGCGGGCGCGACGCCGGCACCGGAAGCGTGCCCGACGACGACTCCGACCAACCGGCCGATGCCACCCCGGCCAGGGTCGCCGAGGCGCGCACCGCGACGAGCACTCGCGCGGAACGCCCTGTGACGAAGGCGTCGCAGTCCGCACCGCCGAAGGCCGCGCCGCCGAAGGCCGCGCCGCCGAAGTCCGCGCTCCCGACGCAGCGGGCGCCTGCACCGGCACCCGCGGCTCCGGTCGACTCGTGGGACGTCGTGCCGATCCCGTCCGACGACGATGCCCCGCCGCCCGACGATGACGAACCGGCGCTCCCGCCCGATGACGGAACGCCTGCGGCGCCCGCGGCCACGGCCGCCGCGCCCGGGCCTGCCGCCCCGCCGGCCGCACCCGCCAACGCGCGTGCCCCCGAGGCATCCGTCGATGCGCCGGCACCGGCGCCCACGCGCGCGGTACCGGTGCGACGCTCCGAGGCATCCGCCCCCGCCACCCGCGGCGGAGCCCAGCGCTACGGCGAGGCCGTCGTGCGCGAGGTGCTCGGCGCCACGTTCATCGAGGAGCAGCAGCTCGGCGAGCCGCGCTCCGGCGGCGTCGGGGGGAGCTGAGCATGTACGAGGGAATCGTCCAGGACCTCATCGACGAGCTCGGCCGCCTGCCCGGCATCGGGCCGAAGTCGGCGCAGCGCATCGCGTTCCACATCGTGCAGACCGAGAGCTTCGACGTGTCGCGGCTCGCCGAGATCCTCACCGAGGTGCGCGACAAGGTGCGCTTCTGCGAGATCTGCGGCAACGTCGCCGAGCAGTCGACCTGCTCCATCTGCCGCGACCCGCGGCGCGACCCGGCCGTCATCTGCGTGGTCGAGGAGGCGAAGGACGTCGTCGCCATCGAGCGCACGCGCGAGTTCCGGGGCCGATACCACGTGCTCGGCGGCGCGATCAGCCCGATCGACGGCATCGGCCCCGAGGAGCTCCGCATCCGCCAGCTCATGGAGCGGCTCGCCGACGGCGTCGTGCAGGAGGTCATCATCGCGACCGACCCGAACCTCGAGGGCGAGGCGACGGCGACCTACCTCAGCCGCATGCTCACCGCCCTCGGCATCCGCATCACCCGGCTCGCCTCCGGCCTGCCGGTCGGCGGCGACCTCGAGTACGCCGACGAGGTCACGCTCGGCCGCGCCTTCGAGGGCCGCCGCGTCGTCAGCTGACGACATCGGCTCAGCGTCGATATCGGCTCAGCTTCGACATCGGTTCAGCGTCGACATCGGTTCAGCGGTCGAGCTGGAGGCGGTGCCACGCGAGCGCGGTGAGTGCGCCGAACCCCAACGGCACGAGCGCGACGAGTGCGAGCTGGGCCGCCGACACGGTCCCGGGCTCGATCGCCCAGAGCGCGGGCGCCGTGAACGGGAACCACGCGCCGACCCCCGCGACCGCCATGACCTGGCTCACCACCACGATGCCGATCGTCGTCGCGATGCCCGGCAGTAGGCCGCGCCCGAGCGTCGCCGCCCACGCAGCCGGCGTCGCGATGCACCCCGTGAGCAGGCCGAGCAGCAGCTGACGCCCCAGAGCGGTGGCGGATGCCTCGTCGAGGGCGCCCGCCCCCGAGGCCGCGCCGACCAGCCAGACCGCCACCCCGAGCACCAGCGCGGTCGCCGCCACCCACGTGAGGAACACCAGCAGCTTCGCGACCGCGGTCGCCGCCCGCGACACCGGCAGCGCGAACAGCCCGGCCACCGTGCCCTCGGCGAACTCGCGCCCGAACAGCCAGCTGAGCGCCACGCCCATCGCCACGAGCGCGCCGGCGCTCGTCACCTGCGCGGCCATGGCGGACACCGCCGCCCACCCCTCGAGGTCGGCGACGATGCCGAGCTTCGCGACCACCTGCGGATCGCCCGCGCGCACCGCGAGCGTCATGCCGCCGACGATGAGCGCGAGGCCGACGACGAGCAGCAGCGTGGTCCAGCGGAGCACCCGCGAGGCGAGCGCCCTGCGCGCCTCGACGGCGACCGCGACGCCGATCACGACGCGCGCTCCACGTCGTCCGCGAGCACCAGCTCGAAGAACTCGCGCTCGGGGTCGCGGCCGCCCGGCTGCATCCGCCCGATGATCCGTCCCGCGTTCATGACCGAGATGCGGTCGGCGATCCGCGCGACCTCGTCGAGGTGATGGCTCGACACGAGGATGCCCGCGCCGGCGTCCGCACGCCGCCGCAGCGCCGAGCGCAGCAGCAGCACGCCCGACGGGTCGAGCCCGTTGCCCGGCTCGTCGAGGACGATCGCCGACGGCTCGTGCAGCAGGGCCGCCGCGAGTCCCACCCGCTGGCGGTTGCCGAGCGACAGGCGACGCGCGGGCACGTCCGCGTAGGCCTCGAGCACAAGCTCGGCGATCGCCCCGTCGACGACCCGTGCGACCTCGGCCCGCGTCACGCCGCGCAGCCGGGCCGCGGCCTCGAGGTTCGCCCGCGCCGTCAGCTCGGCGTAGGTCGAGGGCGTCTCGACGAGGTGCCCCACGCGGGCCCAGACGTCGCGCCCGGCGCTCGGGAGCGGCTGGCCGAACAGACGCACCTCGCCGCGGTCCGGTCGCAGCATCCCGAGCAGCAGCCGCATGAGCGTGGTCTTGCCGGCCCCGTTCAGCCCGACCAGCGCGTGGATCTCGCCGGGTTCCACCGTGAGGTCGACACCGTGCACGCCCGCGCCGCCGCGATAGGCGCGGTGCGCACCGCGAGCCTCGATCGCGACGGAGGCCATCACCACGCCCCCGATCGCTCCGGACGCGCATCGCTCCCTCGCATCCGGCCGCCTAGGGGCATCCGCTCGCTCACTCGTCACATGTTCCTCACCCTCACTCCCGCTCGCAACACCCGAGACCCGTCGAAAGCCTGCGTTCCCAGCGCTGGGAACGCAGTTCTTCGACGGGTCTGGCACCCCACCGCGGGCGGGCGTCACATGGCCGAACCCGCATCCGGCCGCACGTAAGATGGTCGCGGCGAATCCAGCCGACGCAATCCACCCGGGAGTACCAGCACCGTGAGCCTGATCGTGCAGAAGTACGGCGGGTCGTCCGTCGCCGACGCGCAGAGCATCAAGCGCGTGGCGAAGCGCATCGTCGAGACGCGCAAGGCCGGCAACGACGTGGTCGTCGCCGTGTCCGCGATGGGCGACACGACCGACGAGCTGATCGACCTCGCCAACGAGGTCACGCCGATCCAGGCGCCGCGCGAGCTCGACATGCTGCTGACCGCGGGGGAGCGCATCTCGATGGCGCTGCTCGCGATGGCGATCAAGGCCATGGGCTACGACGCCCGGTCGTTCACCGGCAGCCAGGCCGGCATGATCACGGATGCCACGCACGGCGCGGCCCGCATCGTCGACGTCACTCCGGTGCGCCTGCGCGAGGCGCTCGACGAGGGCTCGATCGTCATCGTCGCCGGCTTCCAGGGCTTCAGCCGCGACACGAAGGACATCACGACGCTCGGTCGCGGCGGCTCCGACACGACCGCCGTCGCGCTCGCCGCGGCGCTCAGCGCCGACGTCTGCGAGATCTACACCGACGTCGACGGCATCTTCACGTCCGACCCGCGCGTCGTGCCGCTCGCCCGCAAGATCGACCGCATCACCAGCGAGGAGATGCTCGAGCTCGCGGCCTCCGGCGCGAAGGTCCTGCACATCCGCGCGGTCGAGTACGCGCGCCGCCACGGCGTGACCCTGCACGTGCGGTCGTCGTTCAGCAACAACGAGGGCACCATCGTCTACGACCCGACGAGCCTGCCCGAAGGGGAAACCATGGAACAGCCCATCATCTCCGGCGTCGCCACCGACCTGAGCGAGGCCAAGATCACCGTCGTCGGCGTGCCCGACGTGCCCGGCGCCGCCGCGAAGATCTTCCGCATCGTCGCCAAGACGAACGCCAACGTCGACATGATCGTGCAGAACGTGTCGGCGGCCGCGACGGGCCGCACCGACATCTCGTTCACGCTGCCCAAGCCCGAGGGCCAGGGCGCGCTCACCGCGCTGCGCAACGAGCAGGACGAGCTCGGCTTCGAGAGCCTCCAGTACGACGACCAGATCGGCAAGCTCGCGCTGGTCGGCGCGGGCATGCGCACGAACTCGGGCGTCTCGGCGAAGCTCTTCGAGGCGCTCTACGAGACCGGCATCAACATCGAGATGATCTCCACCAGCGAGATCCGCGTCTCGGTCGTCACCCGCGCCGACATGGTGAACGAGGCGGCCCGCGCGGTGCACACCGCGTTCGGGCTCGACAGCGACATCGAGGCCGTCGTCTACGCCGGCACGGGCCGCTAGGCCATCGACACGAGGACAATGGGAGCCATGGCAGCAAGCAACGGAGTCAACATCGGCGTCGTCGGCGCGACCGGTCAGGTCGGCAAGGTCGTGCGACGCCTGCTCGAGGAGCGCGACTTTCCGGTCGCGTCCATCCGCTACTTCGCCTCGGCGCGCTCGGCGGGCACGACCCTGCCGTTCCGCGATGAGGACGTCGTGGTCGAGGACGCCGCGACGGCCGACCCGACCGGCCTCGACATCGCCATCTTCTCGGCCGGTGCCACGCTCTCGAAGGCGCAGGCCCCGCGGTTCGCCGAGGCGGGCGTGACGGTCATCGACAACTCGTCGGGCTGGCGCATGGATCCCGACGTGCCGCTCGTCGTGAGCGAGGTCAACCCGCACGCCATCGACGAGGCGCGCAAGGGCATCATCGCGAACCCGAACTGCACCACCATGGCCGCGATGCCGGTCATGAAGGCGCTCCACGAGGCCGCGGGCCTCGAGCGCATGGTCGTCTCGACCTACCAGGCGGTCTCGGGCGCGGGGCTCGCGGGCGGCGAGGAGCTGCTCGAGCAGGCCCGCGCCGCGATCGAGCAGGACACCATCGGCCTCGTGCACGACGGCGCCGCCGTCACCATGCCCGAGCCGGTGAAGTTCCCCAAGCCGATCGCGTTCGACGTCGTGCCGCTCGCCGGCTCGATCGTCGACGACGGCGACGAGGAGACCGACGAGGAGAAGAAGCTCCGCAACGAGAGCCGCAAGATCCTCGAGCTGCCGGGCCTGCGCGTCGCGGGCACCTGCGTGCGCGTGCCGGTCTTCACCGGGCACTCGCTCTCGATCGCGGCCGAGTTCGCCAACCCCATCACGCCCGACCGTGCGCGTGAGCTGCTGGCGGATGCCCCGGGCGTGGCGCTCTCCGACGTGCCGACGCCGCTCGAGGCGGCCGGCAACGACCCGTCCTACGTGGGTCGCATCCGTCAGGACCAGTCCGCGGTCGACGGCAAGGGCCTGCTGCTGTTCATCTCGAACGACAACCTGCGCAAGGGTGCGGCGCTGAACGCGGTGCAGATCGCGGAGCTCGTCGCGGCGCGACAGGCGGTTCCGGCGGGCGCCTGAGTCGCTGGGCCGGCCGGACGCCCGGCCTCAGTCGGCGTCGGGGTGGAGCATCCGCCCCGCGATCTCGTGGTGCGCGAGCCTGCGCAACGCGAGTACGACGGGTTCGTAGAGCGCGGTGCCGAGCACGGTGTACTCGACGGATGCCGCGGGGTCGTCGCCCGGCAGCCGGTCGAGGTCGTACCGGGCGATGTCGTGCAGCGAGCGCGCATACGCCTCGAGCCGCTCGTCGCTCATCGGCAGGCCGGCGTCGGATGCGGCGGCCAGCGCCTGCTCGAGCTGCGCCATGCCCGCGTAGGTCGGATGCACCCGCCAGCCGAGCCGCTCCATGGCCTCGCGTGCGAGCGGGTACGGGTCCGGGTCGTCGGGGTCGGGTTCGGTCGTCGCCGGGGGGAGCGCCGACACGGCGCATCCGAGTGTCTCGTAGAGGTCGTCGCCCGGGTCGTCGACGAGCTGGAGGATGGTGCGGGCCTGCTGGAGGCTGAGTCCGACCGTGCCGGTGAGCGCGCGCACCAGCCGCACCCGGCGCACGTGCGTCGCGTCGTAGTCGGCCTGCGTCGCCCCGCGCGCCTCGCCCGCGTGGAGCAGTCCCTCGCGCAGGTAGTACTTGAGCGTTGCGACGGGCACGCCCGTGGTCGCGCCGAGCTCGGAAATACGCATGCATCCCCTTGTGTTGGGTAGTAGAAGTATCCAATACTGGATAACACCACTATCCAATCACGTCGGGAGTCGCCATGTCCTCCGAAACGCTGCTGCTCGCGGGAATCCTCCTGCTCGCACTCGTCACCGTCGAGTCCGGCGGGTACCTCCTCACCAGGGTCGTGCGAGGCCACGCGCCCGCGAACGACCTCCAGAAGGGGTTCTTCCGCGCGGGCCACGCGCACGCGGCGGTACTGCTCGTACTGTCGCTCGCCATCCTCGCCATGATCGACGCCGCGCCCTACGAGGGCCTCCTCGCGTGGTTCGCCCGCACCGCGGTGCCGATCGCGGCCATCCTCATGCCCGCCGGGTTCTTCCTCTCGGTGACCGGGCGCGACCCGGTGAAGCCGAACGGCCTCATCTGGCTGCTGTGGATCGGGGCCATCGTGCTGACGGCGGGACTCATCACCGCGGGGGTCGGGTTGATCCTCGCCGCGGTCGCCGCGTGAGTGGGTCGGGTGCCGCCGACGGGCGCAGCTCGGGTGGCATCCGCTCGATTCGGGCCGTGAGCCGCCGCTCACTAGACTGTCCGTCGTGCAATCCGAGGAGACCGTCGACGTCGTGCTGATCGGCGGGGGCATCATGAGTGCCACCCTCGCCACCCTCATCCGGGAGCTGCAGCCCGACTGGTCGATCCTCGTGCTCGAGCGCCTCGGCGAGGTCGCGCAGGAGAGCTCGAACCCGTGGAACAACGCGGGCACCGGCCACGCCGCCCTCTGCGAGCTGAACTACATGCCCGAGCAGGCCGACGGCACCGTCGACCCGGCCAAGGCGATCAGCATCAACGAGCAGTTCCAGGTCAGCCGCCAGCTCTGGGCGCACCTGGTCGGAACGGGTGCGCTGCCCGAGCCGTCGAAGTTCATCAACCCGACCCCGCACATGACCTTCGTGCACGGCGCAGCGAACGTCGAGTACCTGCGCCGGCGCTACGAGGTGCTGAAGGACGAGCCGCTGTTCGCGGGCATGGAGTTCACCGACGACATCGATGTCATCGCCGAGTGGGCGCCGCTCATGGCCAAGAAGCGCAACCGCCGCCAGAAGGTCGCCGCCACGCGCATCGCGTCTGGCACCGACGTCGACTTCGGCGAGCTGACGAAGCTGCTGTTCGCCCACGTCGAGTCGCACGGCGCAACCGTGCGCCTGAACCACGAGGTGCAGGGCATCAAGCGCCGCAAGGACGGCACGTGGCGTCTCAAGGTGCGCCACGTGGTCGGCAACGCCCCGCACGTCGTGAACGCGAAGTTCGTCTTCGTCGGCGCCGGCGGCGGCGCGCTGCCGCTCCTGCAGCAGTCGGGCATCCCCGAGATCCGCGGCTACGGCGGCTTCCCCATCTCGGGGCAGTTCCTCCGCACGCGCAATCCGAAGATCGTCGCCCAGCACCACGCCAAGGTGTACGGCAAGGCCGCGGTCGGCGCCCCGCCGATGTCGGTGCCGCATCTCGACACGCGCGTGGTCGACGGCGAGGCATCCGTCATGTTCGGCCCGTTCGCCGGATTCACGCCCAAGTTCCTCAAGCGCTCCACCTGGTTCGACCTGCCGTTCTCGGTGCGCTGGCACAACCTCGGCACCATGCTCCAGGTCGCGTTCCGCAACTTCGACCTCATGAAGTACCTCGTCGGCGAGCTGCTGGCGAACCGCGAGCAGAAGATGGACGCGCTGCGAGCCTTCATGCCGACCGCGAAGTCGCGCGACTGGGAGCTCATCACGGCCGGCCAGCGCGTGCAGGTCATGAAGCACGACCCCGAGCAGGGCGGTGTGCTCCAGTTCGGCACCGAGGTGATCACGGGCGCCGACGGCACGATCGCCGGCCTGCTGGGTGCGTCGCCGGGTGCATCGACCGCCGCGCCGATCATGTTCGACGTGCTCAAGAAGTGCTTCCCCGAGCGGTGGGATGCCTGGGAGCCGATGATCCTCGTCATGGTGCCGAGCTTCGGTTCCCGCCTCTCCGACGACCCGAAGAAGGCCAAGGCCTCGCTCGCGCGCACCGCGAAGGCGCTGCAGCTCCCCGCGTAACCGGTCGTCGCGGCGGGCGTGCTACAGTCGCCTCCGTCATGAAGTGAGCACGCCACGACCGTCCCGCGCCCGAGGCGCCGTCGACGCGTGGTGTGCGCCCCATTCGCTGATCGCTGATCACGGTCGACGGTCGCGCGCCACCCTCGACGGCACGTGCCCGGCGGGAATCCCCGCTCCCGGACCCACGTTCCGGGACCTCGCCGGAGGGGTCTCGCATGACCGTACGCATCCACCGTTCCGACCACCTGCGCGCCGACGGACTGTCGGTCGCCTTCGCCGACCGGCGGGTGTTCGCCGACGTCTCGTTCTCGGTCTCGCCGGGCGCCAGCACCGGCCTCATCGGCGAGAACGGAGCAGGCAAGTCGACCTTGCTGCGACTGCTGCACGGCGGGGCGGATGCCTCGGGCGGCGGTGTCGCCGATGGCATCCTCACCCGACCGGCCCGCACCGGGCTGCTGCTCCAGGAGGTGCCGTTCGCGCCCGACCAGCCGGTCGACGCGGTGCTCGAGGACGCGCTCGCCGAGGTGCGCGCCATCGAGCACGAGCTGGAGGCGGCGGCCGCGGCGCTCGCCGACGGGCCGGCCGCCCCTGCGGGCTCCGGTGCCTCCGACCCGGCACTCCGCTACGCCGACGCCCTCGCCGCAGCGGAGCGAGCCGACGTCTGGGGTGCCGAGTCCCGCCGCGACGCGCTGCTCGACGGGCTCGGGCTCGCCGGAGTCCCGCTCGACCGGCCGCTCGGGCGCATCTCGGGCGGCCAGCGCAGCCGGCTCGCGCTCGCCGCACTGCTGCTCTCACGGCCCGACGCCCTGCTCCTCGACGAGCCCACGAACCACCTCGACGACGATGCGGCCGGGTTCCTCGCCGCGCAGCTCCGCGCGTGGCGCGGACCGGTGCTGTTCGCCAGCCACGATCGCGCGTTCCTCGACGAGGTCGCGACGGGTCTGGTCGACCTCGACCCGACGGCCGGGCCCGTCGGCAGCGACGGGGCCCGAGCCTTCGGCGACGGGTTCAGCGCGTACCTGGCCGTGCGCGCGGACGACCGCGCACGCTGGGAGCGGCGGTACTCCGAGGAGCAGAACGAGCGCCGCCGCCTGGGTGCCGTCGTCGCCGAGACGTCCGGGCGGATGCATCGCGACCGACCGCGTCGCGACAACGACAAGTTCGTGGCGCACTTCCTCGGGGCGAGGCAGGACGTCGCCGTCGCTCGGCGCATCCGTGACGCGGAGGGGCGGCTCCGCGACCTGGAGCGTGACGGCGTGCGCCGTCCGCCGTCGCCGCTCGCGTTCGCGGGCATTCCCGGCGGGGCGCAGGCGCCGGCGGCCTCGGGGCCGCTGCTCCAGGCAGACGAGATCGTCGTCGACGCGCGGCTCGACGCCACGTCGCTGTCACTCGCGCCCGACGCGCGCCTGCTCCTGACGGGCGGCAACGGCGCGGGCAAGTCGACGCTCCTCGGGGTGCTCGCCGGTCGGGTCGCGCCCGACCGGGGCGCGGTGCAGCGCCGTCGCGGGCTCCGCGTCGGGCTGCTGGAGCAGGACGTGCGGTTCGCCGACCCGTCGGCATCGCCGCGTGCGATCTACGACGACGCGATCGGGGAGCGGCGCGCCGAGCAGGTGCCGCTCGCCTCGCTCGGCCTGCTGCGTCCGCACGACGAGTCGCGCCCGATCGGCGCGCTCTCGGTCGGCCAACAGCGTCGGCTCGCACTGGCGCTCGTGCTCGCCCGGCCGCCGCACGCGCTCCTGCTCGACGAGCCCACGAACCACCTCTCGCTCGCCCTCGCGACCGAGCTCGAGGACGCGCTCGGCGCGTTCCCGGGCGCGGTGGTGGTCGCGAGCCACGACCGGTGGCTCCGGCGGCGCTGGGCGGGGGAGCGGCTCCATCTCGAGGGTGGGTGCGCGGCGGTGGCATCCGCCTGACCCCGGCTTCCGGCGGACGCGCGGCGCGCCCGACTGGCGAAGTGATCGAACATGTGTTCGAATGTCCGCATGCGCTGGAACGGGCAGGAACTCGGGGTCGAGGACGCCACGGCGCTGCCCGGCCTCGGCAGGCTCGACGGGTTCGTCCGCAGCGTGCAGACCCCCGAGTTCGCCGGCATCACCTTCCACGAGGTGCTCGCGAAGTCGGCCCTGAACAAGGTGCCGGGCCCGAGCCGCATGCCCTTCGGCTGGACGATCAACCCCTACCGCGGCTGCAGCCATGCCTGTAGATACTGCTTCGCCCGGCCCACGCACGAGTACCTCGACCTCGACGGCGGCGACGACTTCGACCGGCAGATCGTGGTGAAGGTCAACGTCGCCGACGTGCTGCGCAGGGAGCTCGGGCGGGCGAGCTGGCAGCGGCATCCGGTCGCCCTGGGCACCAACACCGACCCGTACCAGCGCGCGGAGGGTCGCTACGCGCTCATGCCGCGCATCATCGACGAGCTCACCGCGAGTCGTACGCCGTTCAGCATCCTCACCAAGGGCACGCTGCTGCGGCGCGACCTCGACCGGCTTGCGGATGCCTCGCGGCACGTGAGCGTCGACATCGCGATGTCGATCGCGATCTACGACGACGCGCTGCAGCAGTCGGTCGAGCACGGCACGCCGACGGCCCCCGCGCGGCTCGCGACCGTGCGCGCCGTGCGCGAGGCGGGACTCGACTGCGGGGTGTTCCTGATGCCGATCCTGCCGTACCTGACCGACACGCGGGCGCATCTCGACGAGGCGCTGCGTCGCGCGAGCGAGGCGGGTGCGACGAGCGTGGTACACACGGCGCTGCGCCTGAAGCCGGGCGTGAAGGAGTGGTACTTCCAGTGGCTCGCGCGCGATCACCCCGAGCTGCTGCCGAAGTACCGTGCGATGTATCCGGGCCGGGTCGCGGACGCACCCAAGGACTACCGTCGCTGGCTCGCGGCGCGTGTTCGGCCGCTCATGCGGGCGCACGGGCTCGCCCGCGGCGAGGAGAGCCCCGTCACCGGCGGCCCGGCGCACAGTGCGCCGCAGAGTAGCACCGCGACGAGCCTGTGGGAACCCGATGTGCGCGGGGGTTCGGTACCGCCTACGCTGTTCTGAACCCACCCGAATGCGGTCCGGATGCTCCCCCAGGGCAGACGCCGCGCAGATCCGACCGGAACACATGATCGATCGCGTCCCGGCCGCCGAACCCGTGTTCGCGCGCGCCGTCAGTTCGGCCTCCCTCGCCGCATCCGCCGCGTGCGTGGGCATCATGATCGTCATCGCCGTGCTGTCCGCCGCGTTCCGCTCCGGCGAGTGGGCGCAGGTCGCCGTCGCCGCCGTCGGGTGGTTCCTCGCGCTCGGCGTCGTGGTCGCGCTCGTCGCCGCGCGTCCGAGCACGGCGCACCGACTGGTGCTGCTCGTCGTCGGCGCCACGGTCGTGTTCGCGGCGACCGAGGCGGTCATGACCCTCGACACCCGGATGGCCGACACGAACACGCTGCGCACGGCGCTGCCGGGCATCGCAACGTTCCTCGCGCTCGGGGCGATGCGCCGACCGGCCGCATCGATCGCGTGGACCACGGCCGGATACCTGGTCACGGGCGGTGCGGTGCTCGCCGCGGCGCGCGTCGGCGGGCACGAGTTCGCGGTGAACGTGGGCACGGTCGCGGTCTTCGCGGTCGTCATCGCGCTCCGGGCGCTGCAGCTCGTCGTCGCCGTGCGGCGGCCGGAGGCGACCGACGCGTCGCGGCGCACGCGAGCCGAGCAGGCGGTCACACGACTGCACGAACGCTGCCTCGACGGCCTCGCGCTCGTCGCCGCGACCCCGCCCGGCAGCCTGCCGCGTCGCATCCGTTCCCGCGTCGCCGCGTCGGGCACGGGCCCGCACTGGCCGACGTCTGCACCGACCGCGGCGGCGGCGGACCCCGCCGGCGGCCGACTCGCGTGGGCGCTGCTCTGCGGAGGGGGGCTCCTGGCGCTCGTGATCGCCGCCGTGGTCACCGCGGGCCACGGCGACGAGATTCGCCTGCCGAGCGCAGCCGCGCTGGCGTTCGTGCTCCTCGCCGCCGCGTGGGCGGTCGCGATCGCCGGCGCCGCCCGCCGCGGGCGCATCGCCCCGGAACGCTACGCGCTCGCGGTGGCGCTCGCCATGGCCGCCGCGGTCGCCGAGAACGTGAGCACCCTCGGGGCGAACAGGCTCTTCTACGACGACTTCGGCACGGCGCTCGCCGGCCTGCTGATCGTGCTGCTCGCGCCGTTCGCATCCTGGCGCACGGCGACCGCGGTCGGCGTGGTCGCCGTCGTGGCGGCATCCGCGCTCGCGGTCGGCTCGGCCGCGTTCGTGGACATCGTGGCGCCGCTCCCGACGTTCTCGGTCGTCGCGGCGGCTCCGGTCGTCGTCGCCGTGGCGGCGGCCGTCGCGTTCTCCTCCACGTTCGCGCGCATGGTGCTGGAGCGCGACCGCGCGCTCCTCGCCACCGAGTTCGCCCGTCGGCGGGAGGCGCGCAGCCGCGAGCCGGGCGCACCCGCGCCGACCGGCGTCGCCGATTGCGCCGACCGCATCGACGTGCTCGAGGCCGAGGCGCTGCCGCTGCTGGGTCGCGTCGCCGCGACCGGTGAACTCACGACCGGTCAGGTCGAGGCCGCGCGCCGCCTCGCCGCACGCCTGCGCGTGGCATCCGCCTGTCGATCGGATGCCACCTGGCTCTCCGATCTCGCACGGCTCGCGAGCGGCGAGTCCGGGCGCATCCGCGTCGCCGACGACTGCGGCCTCGCCGACCGGCTCGACGAGACGCAGCGCGACAGCCTCGCCTCGCTCCTCGAGTCACTGGCCCGGCTCTCGCGCCGCGGGTCCGTGCGCGTGCACGTCGTCGCCCCGGAACCGGGGGAGTGGACGCTGACCGTGCAGGCGCCGCGACCGGTCGACCCGGAGGCGACGACGCGGGTCGTGGAGCCGATGGTGCAGGCCCTTCGCGGCGCGTACGATCGGGCCGCGCTGATCGCCGATCCAGACGGCCTGCGCGTGGTGCTGCGCCACTGCGAGATCGCGGAGCGCACGGGTCCGTTGCGGCAGGTGGCGCCGGCTGCGCCCCTCGCGCCGCCATTGGCGCGCGTGGCGCCCGAACTGCGATAATCGGGCCCACGCACCTGCCGGACCCGCCGGCGATCCACCCGATGCCGCGCCGGACCGTCGCGTGCGGCGCACACGGAGACATCCCATGTCCATCGGCATCCCGCGCGAGCAGGTCGCTGAGGTGTTCGGGCGGGCGCTGACGGTGAGCATGCGCTGGGGTGCGTACGCAGCCCTGGGTGCCGCGTGGACGATGGCGCTCCTGTCGGCGCTGCTCTCCGGCGAGCCGGGGGCCTGGGCCTCGGTCGGCGTGCTCACCGGCCTGGCCGCGACGCTCGCACTCGTGGTGGCGCGACCGTCGGTCTGGACGAGCGTGCTGCACCTGGTCGCGGGCGGCATCGCGACCTACGTGGTCGCCGTGCTCGTGCTCGCCGACTTCCCGCTGCCCGACTTCGCGAGCACCCTGATGGTCGCGGTGCCGTGGATCGTCATCATCCTCTCGGGCACGCCCCGCCCCCGCTCGGCGGTCGCGGCCTGGTGGGCGCTGCTGGCCTACCTCGTCGGGCTCGTGTCCCTCGCGACGGCGACCACGGCGGTCGGACTGCCCTGGAGTCTCAACGTGCCCGCGACGGTGGCGCTGGGCCTCGTGCTGACCGTGCGCGTCTACGACGCCCGCAACCTCCGCTCGGGTCGGCGCGAGGCGGCGGGCCTGCATCGCGCGCAGCGACGCGTCCGCGAGATCGAGATCCGCCGCGAGTTCGAGTCGCGCGCGACGGAGCGGCTCCACGACACCGCGCTCAACCACCTGCTCGCGTTGGGCGGCCGCGGTTCCGGGCCGCTCGATCCGGCGCTGCGATCCGCGATCCTGCACGACCTGGAGCTGATCGTCGGCCGCGACTGGAGCGAGGAGGCGCGAGAGCCCGGCCGCTCGGTGCTGCAGTCCGCGGTCTCGATCGCGCAGCGGCACGGGCTCGACGTGCGGGTCTCGGGCACACCGGAGGCGATCGACCGGCTGCACCCGGAGGCGATGGCGGCGCTGCGCGATGCGATCACCCAGTGTCTGGTCAACGTCGCCGACCACTCCGGCGCGCACGAGGCGGAGGTGTCGGTCGCGACCGACGGCGCCGAGCTGACGGTGGCCGTCGTCGACGACGGCAGCGGGTTCGACCCCGACGCCGTGCCCGAGGACCGCCTCGGCATCCGCGCGTCCGTTCGAGGGCGCATCGAGCGGGTCGGCGGCGAGGTGCAGCTCTGGTCGACCCCGGGCGTCGGCACCACGGTGCTGCTCGCCGTTCCGGAGCACGCACGATGAGGGGCGCGCGCCTGCGGCTCACCCAGCAGTCGGTCGACCCCGTCGCATCCGTCGCGACCTGGGGCATCGCGATCCTGCACGCGAGCCTCGCCGTCGTGGGGATCGTCGCGGTGGTCCTCATGCATCTCGACGAGATCGTCGCCCCGGTGCTGTCGGCGATGTCGATCGGGTTCACCGCCGCGGCGGCGGCCGGCGTGATCGTCTGGACCGCTCCGCGCATGGCGCCCATGTCGAACGAGCGGCTGTGGGTCGTCATGGCGCTCGCGATCGGCGCCGCGATCGCCGAGAGCGCGAGCACCGCCGGAGCGAACCGGCTGATCTCCGACGACGTCGGGCCCATGGTCGTCGGGCTCATGCTGATCGCGCTCGCGCCGTACTGCTCCTGGCAGTCGCTGCTGACCGCGTGCGGCGTGTCCGCCGGCATCCTCGGCATCCTCACCCTCGAGTCGGGACAGTACTCGAGCATCGAGGCGCCGCCGCCCGTCTTCATGGTCGTGGCCGCGCTGCCGGTGCTGGTGCTGGGCGCCGCCGCAGCCGGGTACTCGCGCGCGGTCGTGGCCGAGGTGCTCGCGTTCGACCGCAGCGCCGCGGTCGCGGTGCTCGCACGCGACCGGGAGGTGCGCGCCGGCATCGCGCGGTCGGTGCAGGAGGGTCGGGTCACGGTGCTCGGCCGCGACGTGCTGCCGCTGCTCGCCGAGGTGACCGCGACGGGCAACGTCACGCCCGCGCAGGCCGACCGGGCCCGCGAGCTTGCGCACCAGCTGCGCTCCGCGCTCGTCGCGGGGGCGGATGCGACGTGGCTCGACGACCTCGTCGGGTACGAGCTCAGCCGTGGATCGACGCGCATCAGCGTGGACGACCCGCACGGTGCCGCTTCCCGGCTTCCCGAGCCGCAGCGCGCGACGGTGGCCGCGGTGGTGGCCTGGCTCGCGGGCGGACAGGTGTCGAGCCACTCGCTCGAACTGCGGGTCCATGACGAGGACTCCGGATGCCTCATCGCGGCGACGGCGACCGGCCTGCCGGCCCGCGCCGGACTCCGGGCCGACGCCGACAACCTGCTCGCCGTCGCGCGCATGAACTTCGACCGCGCCCGGATGCAGGTGCGCGACGACTCGATCCACCTGGAGCTGGCGTATGCGGGCTGATCTCGGACGCGACGGCCGACCCGCTCCGCGGGCGACGATCGCGGTGCTCGACGACCACCGGATCGTGCTCGACGGGCTCGTCGCCTGGGTGGAGCGGAACGCGCCCGACCTCGAGGTGGCGGTGCGCGCGACGACCTGGCTCGAGCTCGTGCGCTCGCCGCGGTTCCCCGTCGACCTGGTCGTCATGGACTTCCAGCTCGCCGAGCCCGTATCCATCGAGTCGCGCGTACGCGCGTGCCGCGCGGCCGGAGCCGCCGTGATCGTCGTCAGCGCGCTCGACTCCCGCGACGCGCGCGACCGCGCGATCGCCGCCGGCGCGGCCGCGTTCGTCGCCAAGTCGGCGAGCGGCGCCCTCGTGCTCGATGTCGCGCGGCTCGTGCTCGCGCGCCGTACCACGGGCACGTCCCCCGCGGTCGCACCCGCGGCCGGCCGCGCCGGCGAGGTGACCTTCGCACCGTGGCTCGGCGTCGACGAGGCGCACGGCACGACGCCCGATCCACCGGCCCCGCCGCCCGCGCCGGCGCTCAGCAGCTCGGAGCTCACCGCCGTGCGCCTCTACGTCGGCGGGCGCTCCACCGCCGAGACCGCCGACGCGATGGGCGTGAGCTATGAGACGGTGAAGACGTACCTGCGGCGGGTGCGCGAGAAGTACGCGCGCCAGGGCCGCTCCGCGAGTCGCAAGAGCGACCTCACCCGCCGCGTGGCGGAGGACGGACTCCTCGAGTAGATGGCGAAGCTGTACTTCCGCTACGGCGCGATGAACTCCGGCAAGAGCACCGCGCTGCTCCAGGCCGCCTTCAACTACGAGGAGCGCGGGCACCGCGTGCTGCTGGCGAAGCCGGCCGTCGACACGAAGGGCGCGGAGCACATCGTCTCGCGCCTCGGCGTCACTCGCGAGGTCGACTTCGTGTTCGCGCCCGACGCCGACGCGTTCGCGTTGTTCGAGCACCACCGCGCCGCATCCGTGGCCCGCGACGGCCGCGACGTGAGCTGCCTCCTCGTCGACGAGGCGCAGTTCCTGTCGTCGCGCCAGGTCGACGACCTGCTGCGCGTGGCCCTGCTCGACGACGTGCCCGTGCTCGCCTACGGCATACGCACCGACTTCCAGACCGTCGCGTTCCCGGGCAGCCGACGCCTGCTCGAGGTCGCGCACAGCCTCGAGGAGCTCAAGACGATCTGCCGCTGCGGGCGGAAGGCCATCTTCAACGGCCGACTCGTCGACGGGCGCTACGTCTTCGACGGCGACCAGGTCGCGATCGACGGCGTCGAGGTGACGTACGAGTCGCTGTGCGGCGTCTGCTACCTGCAGGAGTCGGGCGGGGTGCTCGACGGCTCCTGACCGGCGGGACGGGGATGCCGGGCGGCATCCGCCTATCGCAGCGACGCGACCAGCTCGTCGCGTGCCGTCCGGTACTGCGGGGTCGGCAGGTAGTCGTTGTGCTTCGCGATGCCCCAGATGTACCGGTCGGGCGCGCTCTCGGTCGCGCCCCGGTCGACCGGGTTGCCGGCCGCGTTGTACCCGAACGCGGGGAACCCCAGGTAGTCGGTTCGGCGCCACAGGCTCCGCCAGCGCGGCGGCGTCGCCGGGTCGCCGTCGTAGCCGAGCACGCTCGCGAGGGTCTCGTCGGAGCGGTCGTCCGCGAACGGGTCGACGCCGCGGGCGGAGGGGCCCGGGAACAGGTCGGGCCACTCGAGATGGACCTGCGCGCGCCACGGGTCGGGCTCCCACAGCGACGGTGCCCGGCAGCCCGGCACGCCGAGCACCTGCGGCCCGAGCACCGAGGGGAAGAAGCGGCTGAAGTACGCGCGGAGCTGCGTGCCGTACGACAGCAGTGCGACGCGGTCCGCGGCGCAGGCACGGTCGTCCCCCGGTTCCCCACGGGGGAGCCCACGGGTCACGCGCTCGTTCGACAGCGCGAGGATCGACGCCGCCGCGATCACGGTGCCCATCGAGTGGGCCGCGATGATCGCCCCGGTCGGGCCGCGGCTCGTGTCCCGCAGCCACGCGCAGGTGCGGGCCGTGAGCTCGGGCACCGCGCGCTCGCCGTAGCAGGGCGGGGCGAACGGGTGGCCGGCGCGCGGGAAGAAGCACATGATGTCCCAGAGCAGCGCCAGCGGCCGCTCGGTGTGCGAGGCCGCTCGCGCGGCGACCGCGCCGACCGCCGCGATCGCGACGAGCGCGAGGATCGCGACCGCGGCGTCGCGGATGCCCGTCGCGATGGCGTCGGGAACGAGTTCGCGCGCGGTGTCGAACGCGAGGCTCGACGTGAGCGGAAGGAAGCCGATCGCCGCGAGCACCGCGACCACGCCCAGCACCCCCTCACCACGATGCACGATGGTCGCCGAGCCCCGCGCGCCCACGACGCGCCGGGCGCGGCCGACGAGGGCATCGCGCGACTCCCGGGCGGCGTAGTCGGGCGGGGGAGCGTCGGTGCCGAGCAGGGTCGCGTCCGAGTCGCCCGATCCGCTCGCCCCCGCGAGCGGCGGCACGGTGAACTGCGTGCTCCGGGTGAGCGCGCGCAGCACGGACGCGCCGGCGACCACGAGGGTGAGCAGGGCGATCGCCGCGATCACCACGCTGTACCGCTCGTATGCGTTGGGCACGTCGAGCGCGGTCGTGCCGGGCTCGGGCGGCGTGCGCCAGATGAACGAGGTCTCGCCCTGATCGGTCGACGTCCCCAACCACGAGCTCACGCCCAGCACCAGCAGGCTCGAGATGATCATCGACGTGAGCAGCGCGAGCAGCATGCCGACGGCCGGGCCCATGCCGGCCCACGCCACGAACCGGGTGTCGGTGAACCGCCGCCGCCCCCACACGACGAGGAAGTACGCGACCACGCACAGCACCGCGGCCACGAGGAGCACCCAGTCCAGCGCGAGCCCGGCGACCGCTGCATCCGGGTCGCCGAAGCGGTCGACCAGCTCGCTCGCGAGCAGCAGGAGCAGCGCGCCGGGCAGCAGCGTGAACGACACCGCGCGAGGAACGCCGCGCACCCATCCGGCTCCCGCGTAGGCGACGCCGAGCGCAGCGACGGCGAGCGCGTTCGGCAGCACCACGAGCCCGACGAACGGTGCTCCCGCGTCCGCCTCCGAATCTCGCGCCCAGGTCGTGCCGAGCGTGACCCCCAGGTAGGCGAGGTACGCGACCACGGCGATGACGAGCATGGCGGTGCCCTGTCGGCGCCCGCGAGCGGCCGTCCCGCCGTTCCGCGGGCTCGTCGCGGCGAGGATGCACCCCGCCGAGGCCAGGAGCACGCCGACTCCGACGGCGACGGCCAGCGCGGGTACCGGACCGGAGGCCACGAGCGTGCCGACGCAGCCTGCGGCGCACGCCTCGGGGTCGCCGTTCAGCGCCGCGTCCCAGCCCAGCAGGAGCAGGACGAGCCCGATGGATGCGGCGAAGTGGAGCTGTTCGCTCGTGGACGTCACGCGGGCCATCGACCAGAACCCGCGCGTCGCGAGCAGGGGGCGGGTGCGCCGCTCGGCCGACATGAACGCCGTGCTGAACTCGGCGATGTTCGACTCGAAGTCGACCCGGCCTCGGCGCGAGATGAGGTAGATGAGCGACATCGCCGCGATCGGAGCGAGGCTGAACACGGCGGCGCGGGCGTTGCGGTCGAGGCCGAGCAGCCCGTCGAGCATCGCGGGCAGTGCCGCGCAGACCTGTCCGTCGCGGAAGCACTGCACGCCCACGAGATCCACCGCCACTGACATGAACGCGGTCATGTAGACGAGCGTGAGGGTCAGCGCGAACAACCGCAGGGTGCGCGCGCCCCGCCCGGCGGTCCAGCCTGCCTCGTTCGCGTGCTTCGGCACCGGGATGCGGCGGGTCCAGTAGGCGATGTTGGTGAGCCCGAAGGGCAGTACGAACAGCCAGCCGAGGTGCACGAAGACGCGCCCGATCGCCGCGAGGGCGGTGCCGCCGGTGCGGGCGAGCCTGCCCCACGAGTACGCCTCGGTCGATGCGATGCCGGACGCGGGGTCGACCGTCTCGTGGTCGTCGTCCTTCCTGCTCCAGAACGAGCCCAGGTCGTCGCCCAGTCGACGCGTGATCTCGTCGGGCTCCGACTCGAGCATGACCGCGGGCGGCGCATTGGCGATGCCGTGCACGCGGATCTCGAGCACCCGGGTCGGCTTCCGCGGTCGGGTGCGGCGCAGCCCCCGACGCGCGGCACGTTCGGAGCGGGTCGATTCGCTCATTCCGGAACACCCCCAATGTCCGGCAGGGCGTCGAGGCGCCCTCGCGCCCAGTGTGGCCAGTCGCCCGCCGCCGCGGCAACCGTGTCGACACCGACGCACCGCTCCGCGCTGGCGCGGAGAGCTGTGCGACCATGGCTGCCATGCGCGATGCCCCGGTCCGGCACGAGAGCGTCCCGGCGCGCTTCGCCGAGGGACGCCGAATCGACGGCGTCGACGCGGCGCGGGGCATCGCCCTGGTGGGCATGTTCATCGCGCACCTCGCCCCTGCAGCCGCCACGGGGTCGCTCGAGGCGACCCTGCTGAGCGTCGCGGACGAACGGCCCCGGCTGCTGTTCGCGCTCGCCGCGGGCATCGGACTGGGCCTGCTGACGGGCGGCATACGCCCGACCGACCCGTCCGGCCGCGCGGAGCAGCGCCGCCAGCTGGCCGTGCGGGCAGCGCTCCTGCTGCTGCTCGGCCTGCTCCTCACGTTCGTACTGCAACCGCTGGCGTCGGTGATCCTCGACGAGTACGGCATCGCGTTCCTGCTGCTGCTTCCGCTCCTCTTCCTGCCCCGGCCCGCCCTGCTGGGGCTGGGCGCGGGGCTGCTGGTGATCGCCCCCGGTCTCGCGGTCGCGCTCAGCGCGACCGATGCGGTGCAGGATGCGCGGCGCGGCCGCACCTTCCTGCTCACCGACTGGTTCATCGCAGGGTCGTACCCGGTGATCGTCTGGGTGCCGGTGATGCTGGTCGGGCTCGCGGTCGCCCGCTACGGGCTGCAGCGTCCGGCCACGGTTGCGATCACCGGGCTGGTCGCGCTGGCGGCGGTGGTCGCCTACCTCCCGGGCAACGCACTGCTCGACGCCGGCGCGGGAACTGCTGCCGACGCGGTCGGCACGTCCCTCGTGAGCCTCGCGAACGTGGGTGCGGGCCTCGCGCTCACCGCGGCGCTCGTCTCCGTCACGCAGTGGGGCACGGATGCCACGACGCGCGTGGCCCGCATCCTGCTGTCCCCGCTGTCGGCGATGGGTGCGATGCCGTTGACCATCTACACGGCGCACATCGTCGTCATCTCGCAGGCGATCCGCATCGAGGACGGCGTGCCCGAGGACGACTCCTGGGTACTGCTCGCGGCGACCGTCGCCGGCTCGATGGCGTTCGCGCTCGCGTGGCGAGCGTGGGTCGGTCGGGGCCCGCTCGAAGCCCTCTTCCGCTGGATCAGCGGCCGCGATCGCGCGGCCGCGTGAGCGATGTGCGCGCGGCCCGCGCGTAGGAGAGAATTGAAGCCGCTCTAGAGGAGGAACATTGAGAATCTCGGTGATCGGCTGCGGCTACCTGGGCGCGGTGCACGCGTCCGCGATGGCGGAGCTCGGACACGATGTGATCGGCATCGACGTCGACGAGGCGAAGATCGCCAGGCTCGCCGCCGGGGCCCCGCCGTTCTACGAGCCCGGGCTCCCCGAGATCCTGACCTCCGCGACGGCGAGCGGCCGGCTGCGCTTCAGCACCGACTCCGCCGCGGCGGCCGATGCCGACGTGCACTTCATCGCCGTCGGCACGCCCCAGGTCCAGGGCGGCCACGCCGCGGACCTCACCTACGTCGACGCAGCCGTCGACGGGCTCATCCCGCACCTGAAGCCGGGCAGCCTCGTGGTCGGCAAGAGCACGGTGCCGGTCGGAACGGCCGCGCGGCTCGCCGAGAAGGTCGCCGCGGGCAGCGAGGCGAGCCTCGCGTGGAACCCCGAGTTCCTGCGCGAGGGCTTCGCGGTGGAGGACACCATCCGTCCCGACCGGCTGGTCTACGGCGTGGCCGACCAGCGCGCAGCGGACCTCCTCGACGAGGTCTACGCACAGGCGCTCGAGGCGGGCACGCCCCGCATCACGACCGACTTCGCCACGGCGGAGCTCGTCAAGGTGTCCGCCAACGCCTTCCTCGCCACCAAGATCAGCTTCATCAACGCGATGGCCGAGATCGCCGAGTCGACCGGGGCCGACGTCACTGCGCTGGCCGACGCGATCGGCCACGACGCGCGCATCGGCCGTCGCTTCCTGAACGCCGGCGTCGGGTTCGGGGGCGGATGCCTCCCGAAGGACATCCGCGCATTCAGCGCGCGCGCCGAGGAGCTCGGCCGCGGCGAGTCGGTGGCGTTCCTCAAGGAGGTCGACGCGATCAACCTGCGTCGCCGCCAGCGCGTCGTCGACCTCGCGGTCGAGGCGCTCGACGGTCGCATCCACACCGCGAAGATCGCGGTGCTCGGGGTCACGTTCAAGCCCGACTCCGACGACGTGCGCGACTCGCCCGCGCTCGACGTCGCGGTGCAGCTGAAGGGGCTCGGCGCCGACGTCGTCGCGACCGACCCGCAGGGCATCGAGAACGCCCGCGCGAGGCATCCGCAGCTCGAGTACGCGGAGTCGACCGACGACGCGCTGCGCGACGCCGACCTGGTCGTGCTCGTCACGGAATGGCGCGAGTACCGCGACCTCGATCCCGCGGCGGTCGCCGGGCTCGTGGCCTCGCCCGTGATCATCGACGGACGCAACGTGCTCTCCCCGGCCGACTGGCGCGACGCCGGCTTCTCGTACCACGGCATGGGTCGCCCCTGAGCCGCCCCACCGCTCCGTAACGGTTCGGACTACACTGGCCCCAGAACTGGGGGCATTTCCGTGCGCCCGCGACGCGTGCGTGCGACGATTGCAGAACCCGCGCGCACGAGCCGAGCCCCGAATCTCGGCGACGTCCGAGATCCCGCGCGCGGTCCTGGCCGAGAGCGGGAGGGAGTCGGTCGCGTGACGACGACGAACCAGCGACTGGGGGCGGCGAGCCGCCTCGAGCGCTGGCAGCGCGACTACGCGGCGCGGCTCTTCGCGACCGACCTCGTCGTCATCGTCGCCGCCGTGTTCGGCTCCCAGTTCCTGCGCTTCGGTGAGAACGCGGCTGCCCAGCGCATCGCCGAGCAGTCGATCAGCTACACGCTCGTGTCGCTGGTGCTCATCACGGTCTGGATGGTGGCGCTCGACCTGTTCGCGACCCGCGACCATACGATCATCGGGGCCGGTTCCACCGAGTACCGTCGGCTGGTCGACGCGACCATCCGCGTCTTCGGCATCCTGGCGATCGTCGCCTTCCTCGCGCAGTCGCAGATCGGTCGCGGGTACGTGCTGATCGCGCTGCCGGGTGGCCTGCTCCTCCTGCTCGCGAGCCGCTGGGCCTGGCGCCAGTGGCTCGTGCGACGCCGGGCCGCGGGCCGCTACAGCCGGCGGGTGCTGCTCGTGGGGGAGCGGGCGAAGGCCGCGCACGTGGCCCAGCAGATGGGCCGCGCTCCCACCGGCGGGTTCCGCATCGTCGGCGCGGTCACCGACCACGGCTCGGTCGACCACGACCTGGGCGAGGGCATCCCGGTGCTCGGCGGCTTCGCGAACGTGCTCGACGCGTTGGAGGAATCCGATGCGGACACCGTCATCTACGCCGGGTCGGACCTCGTGCATCCCGAGCAGCTGCGCGAGCTCGGCTGGGACCTCGAGGAGCGGCAGATCAGCCTGGTCATGGCTCCTGCGCTGGTCGACGTCGCGGGTCCGCGCATCCATGCCACGCCGGTCGCAGGGCTCCCGCTCATCCACGTCGACTACCCGCGCTTCGTCGGCCGGAAGTACGCGACGAAGCGCGTCTTCGACCTCGTCGTCGCGTCGCTCGCGCTGCTCCTGCTGAGCCCGGTCTTCCTCGTGCTCACCGTGCTGGTGCGACGCGACAGCGCCGGCCCGGCCTTCTTCGCGCAGGAGCGCGTCGGCCTCAACGGCACGACCTTCCGCATGCTCAAGTTCCGCTCGATGGTCGACGACGCCGAGGGGCAGCTGCCGGGGCTGCTCGACAAGTCCGACGGAAACGACGTGCTGTTCAAGCTGCGCTCCGACCCGCGGGTCACGCGCGTCGGCGCCGTGCTGCGGCGGTACAGCCTCGACGAGCTCCCGCAGCTCGTGAACGTCATCCGCGGCGAGATGTCGCTCGTCGGGCCGCGCCCCCCGCTCCCGCGCGAGGTCGAACGCTACGGGCGTGCCGCCGAACGGCGCCTGCTCGTGCGCCCCGGCATCACCGGGCTCTGGCAGGTGAGCGGTCGTTCCGACCTGTCGTGGTCGGACAGCCTGCGGCTCGACCTGTTCTACGTCGAGAACTGGTCGCTGACCGGTGACGTCATCGTGCTCGCCCGCACCGTCCGGGCGGTGCTGAGCTCGCGCGGCGCGTACTGAGCAGCATCCGCTCCGTCCCCCGAACAGGGGAGGCGTTGCCCGGTGGATACTCGGCCGAAGCGCAGCCATCAGGGCTACGATTGCGCTCGTGTCACTGAATCTCGACGAGGCGGAGGTTCCTCCTCGCAAGCGCACCGGCCTGCGCGCCACGCTCATCACGCTGGGGGCGATCCTCGGCGTGATCGCCATCGGCGTCGCCGTCGTCGCGATCTACCTCGGCACCATCGCCCGCACCTGGGACGAGCAGACCGCGAAGCTCGCGGAGGAGGACACGTTCCCCGAGGAGACGCTGCGTCCTCCGATCATCGAGGACGGCGACGCGGCGAACGCGGTCAACATCCTGCTGCTCGGCTCCGACACCCGTGAGGCGGTCGGCGATGACATCTCCGACCTCCCGGGTGGCCAGCGTTCCGACACCATCATGGTCGTCAACATCTCGGGCGACCGGGAGAACGTCACCGTCATGTCGATCCTGCGCGACAGCTGGGTGGAGGTTCCCGGCCACGGGGCTGCGAAGATCAACGCGGCGCTCTCCTGGGGCGGTGTGCCGCTCACCGTGCAGGTGGTCGAGGGGCTCATCGGAGCGCGCATCGACGACGTCGCGATCGTCGACGCGGAGAGCTTCAAGGGGCTCACCGACGCACTCGGCGGCGTCGACATCAACAACCCCATCGCGTTCCAGTCCACGCACGTCGATCACTTCTTCCCGCAGGGCATGCAGCACCTCGACGGCGAGCTCGCGATGGCGTACGCCCGCGAGCGCAAGGCCTACGCCGACGGCGACTACCAGCGCGTGCGCAACCAGCAGCTGTTCATCAGCTCGGTCATGGACACGGCCCTCAGCGCCGACACCGCCCTCAACCCGGGCCGCGTCGCCGACATCGTGGGTGCCGTCTCCCCGTTCGTCACGGTGAGCGAGGGGTTGAACGCGGTCGCCGTGGGCGGGCTGGCGCTCGAGATGACGTCGATCCGCAAGGACGACATCGCCTTCTTCACCATGCCGACGTCGGGCATCGGCGTCTCGGCCGACGGCCAGTCGATCGTGCTGGTCGACGAGGCGCGCATCCCGGAGATGCAGGAGGCGTGGACCGAGGACCAGGTGGCCGACTTCGCCGAGTTGGTGAAGTCGGGCGGCTGACGCGACTCAGTCGGGCTCCGGGCGGGCGGATGCCGCCTGGCGGGCCTCGACCCGGTCGAGCACGAGCCCGAGCACGCAGCCGATCGCGGCCCCGATCGAGTTCGAGACGACGTCGCGGACGTCGCCGGTGCGCTCGGGGAGGAACTCCCGCTGGAACAGCTCGGCGGAGATGCTCACGACCATGCCGCAGGCGAGGGCGACGACGAGGTGCACCCACGGGTTCCGCAGGATCCGCAGCCGGCCGAGCACCCACCAGAGGATGAGCCCGAGCGGCAGGAACAGCAGCACATTCGAGACGACCTCGATCGCGATGAGCGTCGTGCGCGAGCCGACCCCGACGCTGAGCATGGCGTCGAGCAGGAAGACGAAGCGGGTGCCGCGGTCGCCTTCCACCGGGTAGGGCCAGCCGAGGGTCGTCACGAGCAGCGCGAGGTAGGCCACGACCAGCACGGCCGTGAGCCACGGCCGCCGGCGGAACCACCCCACGCGCACAGCCTAGGCGCACCGGCGCGTCGGGGGAAACGACGAGACCCCCTCCGCGGAGGGGGTCTCACGATGGTCGGGGTGACAGGATTTGAACCTGCGACCTCTTCGTCCCGAACGAAGCGCGCTACCAAGCTGCGCCACACCCCGATTGGCCCTGAGGCCTCAACAAGGATAGCCGATAATCCGAGTGCTCCCGACCACCCGGCGGCTCCGCACTACGGCGCCGGCACCAGTGTCAACAGCGTCGCCTCCGGCGGGCACGCGAACCGCACCGGCGCGGTGATGGCGGTGCCGAGTCCCGCGGAGACGTTCAGGTACGCGGTGTGCAGTCCGTGGCCCCAGAGGCTCAGGCCGCGCGCCTGCGAGCGCGGGATGTCGCAGTTGGTCACGAGGGCACCGTAGCCCGGAACCCGCACCTGGCCGCCGTGCGTGTGACCGGCGAGGATCAGCTGCGCACCGTGGTTCACGAAGGAACCGAGCACGCGACGGTACGGTGCGTGAGTCACCCCGATGGTGACGGTGGGGCGCTCCGGGGTGTCGTCGTCGTCCGACCACGAGTCGTCGCCCCAGGGGTCGCCCTCGCGCAGCTCGTCGATCGCCGCGGTGATGAGGTCGAGCCGGTCGTAGCCCTTGTGCGCGTCGTCGACGCCGAAGAACTCGAGGTGGGTGCCCCGCAGCTCCATGGCGGCGGCGGCGTTGTCCAGGTCGATCCAGCCCAGCTCGTCGAAGAACGCGTGCAGGGCGTCGATGTCGAGCCGAGCGGCGCGGGGGCCGCCGACCTGCGACGGGCCGGCGAAGTACCGGAACGGGTTCTTGAGCGTCGGGCCGAAGTAGTCGTTCGATCCGTTGACGAAGACGCCGGGGATCCCTGCGAAGGGTTCGAAGGCTCGACGGATGCCCTCGAGGCCGCGCGCGTGCCCCAGGTTGTCGCCGGTGTCGACCACGAGGTCTGGCTGGAGCGCGGCGAGGCTGCGCACCCACTCCTGCTTCTCGCGCTGCCAGGGCGCCATGTGCAGGTCGGAGACGTGCAGCACGCGCAACGGCTCGGCTCCGGCGGGGAGCACGGGCACCGTGACCTCGCGCAGGGTCCACCTCGTGCGCTCGACGAGCGAACCGTACGCGAACGCGGCGAGGCCGGCCGCACCGACGAGGGTCAGTGCGGCCGGGACTCCGCTGCGTCGGGAAGCGGTCACCCGCCGCCGCCGCCGTTGGTGCCGCCGCCGTTGCCGTTTCCGCCGCCGTCGCCGTCTCCGTCGCCGTCGCCGGGTCCGGGGTCGACGTAGCGACCGATCACGATCGTCACGCGCGACCCCTGGCGGGCGTTCTCGCCTCCACCGGGGTTCTGCGAGATCACGACGCCGTCCTGCGAGGGATCGGACACGTCCTCCTCGCGCACGCGCACGTTGTAGTCGTCCAGCTGGTCGCGTGCCGCGTCCTCGGTCATGCCGACGACGTTCGGAACGGCGCTGACGTTGCCGTTCGACACGTTGACCGTGATCAACGTGCCGCGGCCGGCCTGGCCCTCGGGGCTGATGCTCGAGACGCGGCCCTTGGGCTCGCTCGAGTCCTCCTCGACGCCCGCCTGGTAGACGAAGCCCGCTTCCTCGAGCGCGGCCTGCGCCGCCTCGGGCGTGAGGCCGATCACCTGCGGGATGTCGATCAGCACCTGCTTGAAGAACTCCGCGTCGGCCTCGGGGAACGCCGCGCCGCCGTACTTGGCGTCGGCGACCGTCATGATGTCCTTCCACATGCGGTGACGCGCGGTCGAGGCGGGGCCGGACTCCCAGTAGATGTTGCGCAGGGCGACCTGGCGGCCCGCCGGAGCGGTCACGTGCCCGACCCAGACGGCCGTGGCGACCTCGGTGCTCGCGCCGTTCATCCAGGTGTCCTTGGAGTCGTCGGTCGTACCGGTCTTGCCGATGTGCGGCACGCCCGAGTACGTGTTCGACGCGACGGCCGTGCCGCCGCCCGCGAAGGTCTGCTGCATCGCGTACTGCATCGCGGCGGCGACCTCGGTCGTGACCGACTGCGTGCACTCGGTCTGCGGCGGCTCGATCTCCTCGCCCTCGGCGTTGGTGATGCGGTCGATGGCGACCGGGGTGCACGTGTTGCCGTTGTTCGCGATGCCCGCGTACGCAGCGGCCATCGTCATCGGCGCGATCTCCTGCGTGCCGAGCACGTCGGAGGGGTTCATCTGCAGCGGGTTGCCGTCGGCGCGGTGCACGCCGAACGCCTGCGCGGTCTCCTTGATGCCGCAGAGGTCGAGCTGCTGCGCCATGGCCACGAAGCTCGTGTTGACCGACCACTTGGTCGCGTCGACGGAGTTGCTCGCGACGCGGCCGTCGTCGTTCTTCGGGTCGAACGAGCCGACGAAGTTGCCGTCGCAGGTGTTCGTGAAGCTGGTGAACGCCCGGCGCGTGCCGTTGAACGACTCGAGCAGCGAGTGCCCCTCGTTCAGCCATTCGGCGAGCGTGAACACCTTGTACGTCGATCCGGGCTGGAAGCCGCTCGATCCACCGTACTCGTAGTCGGTGTTGTAGTTGACGGCCGAGTACTGCGCGCCCTTCGCGAGCACGTCCGGGTCGTTCGAGAAGGTCTTGTTCTGCGTCATCGCGAGCACGCGACCGGTGCCGGTCTCGACGCTCACCGCGGTCGAGCCGACGTCGAAGCGTGCGTCGGTCGACGGCACGTTGGCCTTCATCGTCGCCACCGCCGCGTCCTGCAGCTGGGTGTCGATCGTGGTGTAGATCTCCAGGCCACCCTTCTGCAGCAGCTGGAGGCCCTCGTTGACATCCTCCGTCTCGGGGTCGTCGAGCTTGTTCCGGATCTCCCAGGTGACGTAGTCGCAGAAGAACCCGAGGTCGCCGGCCGACTGGCAACCGGTGCTCGGCTCGGTGATGGTCGGCTCGACGGGCGACGCGATGGCCTCGTCGTACTCCTCCTGCGTGATCTTCGAGTACTCGAGCATCTCGCCGAGGATGTAGTTCCGGCGATCCATGTTGGCCGCGTACGGCACCGCCTCGCCGGCGGCGTTGACGGTCTCGGCACCGTTGGTCTCGCTGTCGGGGTAGTCGAGGCGGAACTTCTCGGGGTTGTTGACGATCGCGATGAGGCTCGCCGCCTCGGCGAGCGACAGGTCCTTCGAGGACTTGTCGAAGTAGTACTTCGCCGCCGACTCGATGCCGTAGACGCGGCCGCCGAAGTGCGCGATGTTCAGGTAGCCGAGCAGCACCTCGTCCTTCGAGAACTGCTTCTCGAGCGTGATCGCGTAGCGGATCTCCTTGAGCTTGCGCTCGGGGGTGGTCGCCGTCGCCTCCTGGTACGCGGCCTGCTCCTCCTCCGCGGTCGTCGCCTCGGCGATGCCCTGCTGGATGAGCACGTTCTTGACGTACTGCTGGGTGATCGAGGAGCCGCCCTGCACATCGCGGTTCAGCACGTAGGTGCTGACCGCACCACGGATCGTTCCCTGCAGGTCGACGCCGCCGTGCTCGTAGAAGCGCGGGTCCTCACCGGAGATCGCGGCGTCCTTGACGTACTGGCTGATGTCGTCCCAGGCGACCTCTTCGCGGTTCTGGTCGAAGAACGACGCGATCGGCTTCCACTCCTCGCCGTACTGCGCGTAGACGGTCGACTTCTGGGAGAGGTCGTCGATCTCGAGGTACCCGGGAAGGTTCTCGAACATGCTGATGGAGCTGTTCGCCGCCATGCCGGTCACGGCGAGGGCAGGGGTCACCGTGGCAGTCACGAGCACACCCGCGAGCGCGCTCAGGCCGAGGAGGCCGAGCACGCCTCCGGCGGCACCGCTCAGGGTACGTTTTTGGGCAGACATATAGTGGAGCCTAGCGGCGGAGGCTGGCAAACTGCTCCACCGACCCGCGCCTGCGGAAGACCCACGACGAAGGAGCGAGATGCCCGCCTGGGAGTACGTCACGACCCCCCTGCTCATCCACAACACAGCCGCGATCCTGAACAACTGGGGGCGCGACGGGTGGGAGCTCGTCCAGATCGTCTCGGGGCCCGAGGGCGGGCTCGTCGCCTACCTGAAGCGACCCGTGGGCGGAGGCGACTCGCAGGCCGCATCCGCCGGTGCCGCAGCTGCCGCAGAGGCCGCGAAGCAGTTCGAGGGCGAGCAGTGACCGGAACCGTCGCCACCCGGCTCGCCGAGCTCGGACTCGAGCTCCCCGCGGTCGCGGCGCCCGTCGCGGCGTACGTGCCCGCCGTCGTGAGCGGCAACCTCGCCTTCACGTCGGGTCAGCTGCCGTTCGTCGACGGTGCGCTCCCCGAGACCGGCAAGGTCGGCACGGGGGAGCGGCAGGTCGACGCGGATGCCGCGAAGGGCTACGCCCGCACCTGCATCCTCAACGCGCTCGCGGCGGCCGAGTCGGTCATCGGCTCGCTCGACCGGATCACGCGCGTCGTGAAGGTCACCGGCTTCGTGGCATCCGACCCGTCGTTCACCGGGCAGCCGGGCGTCATCAACGGGGCGTCCGAGCTGCTGGGCGAGGTCTTCGGCGAGGCCGGGCGCCACGCGCGCTCGGCCGTGGGCGTGCCCGTGCTGCCGCTCGACTCGCCGGTCGAGGTCGAGCTCGTCGTCGAGTTCGCGTAGCGGCGCCAAGCCGCGCGACGAGCTGGAGAGGGCGGACGCCGGCTCGCGGCATCCGCCCCCTCGGGTCAGCGCACCTGGGCGCTGATGATCTCCATGATCGAGGTGTCGGCGAGCGTCGTCGTGTCGCCGACCTCGCGCCCCTCGGCGAGATCGCGCAGCAGGCGCCGCATGATCTTGCCCGAGCGCGTCTTCGGCAGTTCGTTCACGATGAACACCTGGCGGGGCCGGGCGATCGCGCCGATCTCCTTGGCGACGTGCGCGCGCAGTTCCTGGCTCGTCGCCTCGGTGTCGCTCGCGGCCGAGACCTGGCGGTCCTTCAGGATCACGAACGCGACGACCGCCTGGCCGGTCGTCTCGTCGGACGCGCCGACGACCGCAGCCTCCGCGGTGAGCGGGTGCGCCACGAGCGACGACTCGATCTCGGCGGTCGAGAGGCGGTGGCCGGAGACGTTCATGACGTCGTCGACGCGGCCGAGCAGCCAGATGTCGCCGTCCTCGTCGCGGCGCGCGCCGTCGCCGGCGAAGTAGCGGTCGCCGAACTTGTCCCAGTAGGTCTCCTGGAAGCGCTGCGGGTCGCCCCAGATGCCGCGCAGCATGCTCGGCCACGGCTCGGTGACCGTGAGCAGGCCGCCGTTCGTGCCGTCGACGGGCTCGCCCTCGTCGGTGAGCACGTCGATCGAGATGCCCGGCACGGGCACCTGCGCGCTGCCGGGCTTCAGGTCGGTGATGCCGGGCAGCGCCGAGATCATGATCGCGCCGGTCTCGGTCTGCCACCAGGTGTCGACCACGGGGATCGATCCGCCGCCGATGACATGGCGGTACCAGATCCACGCCTCGGGGTTGATCGGCTCGCCCACCGAGCCGAGCACGCGGAGGCTTCGCAGGTTGAACGACTGCGGGATCTGGCGGCCGGCCTTCATGAACGAGCGGATTGCCGTGGGCGCCGTGTAGAAGATGGTGACGCCGTACTTCTCGATGATCTCCCACCATCGACCCGCGTGCGGGGTGTCGGGCGTGCCCTCGTAGATGACCTGCGTGGCGCCGTTCGCGAGCGGTCCGTAGACGACGTAGGAGTGGCCCGTGATCCAGCCGACGTCGGCGGTGCACCAGTACACGTCGGTCTCGGGATGCAGGTCGAACACGTTCTTGTGCGTGAAGGCCGCCTGGGTGAGGTACCCGCCCGACGTGTGCAGGATGCCCTTGGGCTTCCCGGTCGTGCCCGAGGTGTACAGGATGAACAGCGGATGCTCCGCATTGAACGCCGGCGCCACGTGCTCGTCCGACGCGTCGGCCGCCAGTTCGTGCCACCAGTGGTCGCGGCCCTCGAACCAGTCGACCTCGTTCTCGCCGCGGCGCACGACGAGCACGTGCCCGACCGACCCGGCCGACTTCGCGACGGCCTCGTCGACGGTGGGCTTCAGCGGGAAGACCTTGCCCTTTCGGTACCCGCCGTCGGCGGTGATGACGACGGATGCCTCGGCGTCGTCGATGCGCGAGGCGAGGCTGTCGGCGCTGAACCCGCCGAACACGACCGAGTGGATGGCGCCCACGCGTGCGATCGCGAGCATCGCGACGACGGCCTCGGGGATGAGCGGCATGTACACGGCGACGCGGTCGCCGGGCTTCACGCCGAGCCCGATGAGCACGTTCGCGGCGCGCTTCACCTCGGCGGTGAGCTCCGCGTAGGTGATGCTGCGGCTGTCGCCCGGCTCGCCCTCGAAGTGCAGCGCGACGCGGTCGCCGTTGCCGGCCTCGACGTGGCGGTCGAGGCAGTTGACGGCGACGTTCAGCTCGCCGTCGTCGAACCACTTCGCGAACGGCGGGTTCGTCCAGTCGAGCGTGCGGGTGAAGGGCGTGCTCCAGGTGAGGAGCGAGCGCGCCTGGTCGGCCCAGAAGGCGAGCCGGTCGGCGGATGCGGCTTCGGCGAGCTCGGGGCCCGCAACCGCTTGGGCGGCGAACTCGGGGCTCGGCCGGAATCGGCGGATCTCCTCGAGAGTGTGATCGATCTGGACGTTCATGTCGTTCGGTCGCTCCTTCGCGAACGGGGATCATCGGTGGGTTTCGCCTGCCCGGTACGACCCTATCCTCCGTGCCACCCGGCTGCGGAATCGTGGAATCTGTCCCCCGAGCACCCCCGAATGCTGTCCCCCATCTGTGCCTCAGCCCAGAGAAATCTGCACGTCCCCACAAATGAGGACAAAAGGTACTTGCGCATGGACTTCTGACCCCTAAACTGGGGCGTGCCTGAACGAGTTTCATGGCCTGCGATGTTGTGATTCCCCCCAATCGCGCATTGCCGAGGCGGCACCTGTTCCCCCCAATGGGTGCCGCCCCCTCCTTTTAACGGGTCGTGTCGCAGCGTGGCGAGCGGGCCCGACTCCTCCACAGGGCTCCCGAGCGATTCGCACCGGTAGAGCCCGGCGATCGGCCGATCGGGATCGCGGCCGACTGCCTACCGTCGTCGGCATGTCGGCACACCCACCCACTCCGTACGTCGCGCGGCCCTCGTGGTCGGCGCCGGTCGCCCCAGTGCCCGTACCCGACTCCGGCGGCGCGCTGATGGTGCGCCCCGGCAGGCACGACGGAGCGGATGCCACCCAGGCGACCTCGCCGGCCGAGCCGATCGACCTCACTGTGCTCGGCCCCCTCGCGCCCCACGCCGAGGGCGCGACCGACCTCTTCGTGAACGGCGACCGCGGGCTCTGGGTCGACCGCGGCCAGGGTCTCGTGCGCGACGGCTCGTGGGAGGCCGATGAGCGGATGGTGCGCGCGCTCGCCGTCTCGCTCGTCGCGCGCGGCGGACGCCACGTCGACGAGGCGACGCCCGCGGTCGATGCGCGCATCGGCGGGGGCATCCGAGTGCACGCCGTGCTGCCGCCGGTCGCCACCGCAGGCACGCTGATCTCGGTGCGCGTGCCCCGGCACGGCGCGCCGAGCCTCGACGACCTCGTGCGCGGCGGGCTGTGCGACGAGCCGGTGGCCGACCGGCTGCGCGCGGCCGTTGCCGAGCGCGCGAACCTGCTCGTCACGGGCGCCGCGGGCGCGGGCAAGACCACGCTGCTGGGCGCGCTGCTCGCCGAGGCCCCCGCGGACGAGCGCATCGTGCTCATCGAGGACGTCGCCGAGCTCCGCATACGGCACCCGCACGTCGTCGCACTGCAGGCGCGGCAGGCGAACCTCGAGGGCGCGGGTGGGGTGGGCCTCGACGCACTGCTGCGCGAGGCGCTGCGGATGCGCCCGGACCGCATCGTCGTCGGCGAGTGCCGCGGGGCGGAGCTGCGCGAGCTGCTGTCCGCGCTCAACACCGGCCACGACGGTGGGGCCGGCACGCTGCACGCCAACGCGCTCGCCGACGTGCCGGCGAGGCTCGAGGCGCTCGGCGCCGCAGCGGGCATGACGCCGGACGCCGTCGCACGGCAGGCCGCGAGCGCGTTCGACCTGGTCGTGCACGTGCAGCGCAGCGCGACGGGCCGTCGCATCGGCGGCGCGGGGCGACTGCGGTTCGAGGCGGGTCGCCTGGAGGTCGTACCGGTCACGCCGGAGGCGGAGTCGTGATCGGGGCGTCGTCGCTCGCGGGGCGGCGGAGGAGACGGGCGCCGGGCAGCGAGGTCGACGAGGTCGCGGGTGTCGCGCATCGGCTCGCGGTGCTGCTCGCGGCGGGCGTCGCTCCCGCCGCGGCGCTGGGCCACCTCGAGGGCGCCGTCCCGCTCGTGCTCCCGCGGGCCGCCGCCGCGGCTGGCTCCGGCGGCGACGTCACGGGCGCGCTCGTCTCGGCGACCGACGACCTGCCCCCGCACTCGCGGCTGGGCTGGCGGGCGGTCGCCGCCGGTTGGTCGGTCGCCGAACGCTCGGGCAGCCCACTCGCGCAGATGCTCCGCGATACGGCGGCGAGCCTGCGCGACGTCGCCGAGCTCCAGCGCGAACTCGATGCCGCGCTCGCCGGCCCGCGCGCGACCTCGCGCCTCGTCGCGCTGCTGCCGCCCGTCGGCATCGCCTTCGGCGCCGTGCTCGGCTTCGACACCGTCGGCGTGCTCCTCGGCTCCGCGCTCGGCATCGCGTGCGCGATCGCGGGCGTCGTGCTGCTCATCGTGGGGCACGCCTGGAGCCGAGCGCTCGTCGGGCGCGCCGGCCGGCCGGAACCGGCCCCCGGCCTCGCGCTCGACCTGCTCGCGGTCGCGCTCACGGGCGGCGCCAGCGTGCCGCGGGCGCGCGAGTCCGTCGCCTCGGCACTCGACTCCTGCCTGCCCGAGGCGCGCGCCGACGGCGACGCCGACGAGGTCGTCGCGCTCAGCCGCCGTGCGGGCGTGCCGGTCGCCGAGCTGCTGCGGGCCGAGGCCCACCGGCGACGGCTGGCCGCCCGCGGAGCGGGTCGCACGCGCGCGGCCGCGCTCGCCGTGCACCTGATGGTGCCCCTCGCGATCTGCACGCTCCCGGCGTTCGTGCTGCTCGGCGTGCTGCCGATGCTCGTGTCGGTGGTCGCCTCGACCGTGGCGGACCTCGCGTGAGCGCCACGGCCCCACGGACTGCTCGTGCCACCCGACCGGGCGCCAGCCCGACCAAGAGAGAGGAGAACGGATGGACGGACACGACGACGGAGGTGCGCCCGGCGGCGGCGCGCCCGACGAGAACGCCCGACACGAAGAGTCGAGGGGCCGCGCCGCGGCCCTGCTGCGGCGACTCGCGGGGGAGCGCGGCGCCGCGACCGCCGAGTACGCGGTCGCGACCATGGCGGCGGTGGGCTTCGCGGGGCTGCTCGTCATCATCCTGCGCGGCGACGAGGTGCGCGGCATCCTCACCGACCTCGTGCGCAATGCGCTCACGGTGGGCTGAGCACGCCGGCCGCTCCGACCGGGGGAGCGTGACGGCGGAACTCGCCGCCGCGCTCCCCGCGGTCGCGCTCGTGCTGGCCATCTGCCTCGGCGGGGTCGCGCTGCTCACGCGGCAGGCGGTGCTCGCCGATGCGGCGGCCGACGCGTCGCGGGCGGTCGCGCGCGGCGAGGCCGACGCCCGCGCCGCCGCGATCGTCGCGCGAGTGGCGCCCGGCGCCGGCATCCGCCTGGAACGCTCGGACGGGTTCGTGTGCGTGCACGTGCGCGACCCCGCGCCGGTGGCCCTGCTGCCGCTCGACGCCTCGGCCCGTGCCTGCGCGCTCGAGGGCGGGTGGTGAGGATGGGCAGGGGTGAACGCGGCGCGGGCTCGGTGCTCGCGCTCGCCGTGGTCGCGGCGACCGTGGCGCTCACCGTGCCGGTGCTCGGCGCCTGCGCGCTGCTGCTCGGTGGTCAGCTCGCGGCGAACGCGGCCGACGCGGCGGCGCTCGCCGCGGCAGACGTCGCGTCGGGCGCATCGCCCGGCGAGCCGTGCGCACGCGCTGCCGACGCTGCAGAGCGCAACGGCGCCGTGCTCGAGGCGTGCGCCGTCGACGGTGCGATCGCCGACGTGCGCGCGAGCGTCACCGTCGCGGGCGTCGCCCAGGCCGCACGGGCCCGGGCCGGGCCGCCCGATGCGCGACCCGTGCCGTGAGGCGCCTCAGGTCAGTCGAAGACCGTCTCGATGAAGCGGTACGAGACGGACGACGGGCGGTTGGCATGCTCGGCGTCGAACTCGACGCCGGAGCCTCTGGAGTAGACGTAGTGCTTGCCGCCCGACTCGGCCGGGATCTCCAGCCGGGGGTTCGGATCGCCGGAATCGAGGAACGAGACCGTGATGGTCTTGCCCTCCAGCGGCCCGTCGGTCAGCTTCGCCGTGTACGTGCCTGCGGTTGACGTGTCCATACCGCCATTGTCCTCCGCCCCCACGAGTCCGCAAGGGGTCGCTCTCGGCGTGTATGTGTATGGTGTGCGATGAACGGGAGGGGTGCTCCCGCGAAAGGAGTCCGGTGCCGGGCAAGAAGCTGGTCATCGTCGAGTCGCCGACCAAGATGAAGTCCATCGCCACCTATCTGGGCGAGGGATACGAGGTGCTGTCCTCGGTCGGTCACATCCGCGACCTCGTCGAGCCGAAGAACCTCCCCCCGGAGCTCAAGAAGGGCTCGATGGGCAAGTTCTCCGTGGACGTGGAGAACGGCTTCGAGCCCTACTACGTCGTCTCCGACTCCAAGAAGAAGACGGTCGCCGAGCTCAAGCGCGCACTGAAGGGCGCCGACGAACTCCTGCTCGCCACTGATGAGGACCGCGAGGGCGAGGCCATCGCGTGGCACCTCCTCCAGGAGCTGAAGCCCAAGGTGCCGGTGCGCCGCATGGTCTTCCACGAGATCACGAAGGACGCGATCCTCGCCGCGAAGGATCACACCCGCGAGCTCGACACCGCACTCGTCGACGCGCAGGAGACCCGCCGCATCCTCGACCGCCTCTACGGGTACGAGGTGTCGCCGGTGCTCTGGCGCAAGGTCGGCCCCGGCCTCTCCGCCGGTCGCGTGCAGTCCGCCGCGACCCGGCTCGTCGTGGAGCGCGAGCGCGAGCGCCTGGCGTTCGTCGCAGCGTCGTACTGGGACCTGACCGCCACGTTCGCCGAGTCGGATGCCGCCGACGCGACCGCGTTCGAGGCGCGCCTGGTGCGCCTCGACGGCGCCCGCGTGGCGACCGGCCGCGACTTCGACGACGCCGGCCGGCTGAAGAACGACGCGGTCGTCCTCGACGAGGCATCCGCTCGTGCCCTCGCCTCGGCCCTGCGCGCCGACACCGTGCCCTCGACGGTCGCGAAGGTCGAGTCGAAGCCCTACTCGCGCAAGCCCGCGGCGCCGTTCACGACGTCGACGCTGCAGCAGGAGGCCGCGCGCAAGCTGCGGTTCTCGGCCCGCCAGACCATGTCGGTCGCCCAGTCGCTCTACGAGAACGGCTACATCACCTATATGCGCACCGACTCGCCGTCGCTCTCGAAGCAGGCGACGGATGCCGCGCGGGCGCAGGCCGTCGCCCTCTACGGCGCCGACTCCATCCCGTCGTCGCCGCGCGTCTACAAGGGCAAGAGCAAGAACGCGCAGGAGGCGCACGAGGCGATCCGCCCGTCGGGCGACACCTTCCGCACGCCGGCCTCGCTCCAGTCGACGCTGCGCGGCAACGACTTCAAGCTGTACGACCTCATCTGGAAGCGCACGGTCGCCTCGCAGATGGCCGACGCGAAGGGCAAGACGGCGTCGCTCACGATCGCGGTCGGCCCGACGCCGGCCGACACGCCGGTGGCGGCGGATGCCCCGGAGACGACCACCGCCCGCCCCGACATCGCGAACGCGACGGCCGAGTTCAGCGCGAGCGGCACGGTCATCACGTTCCGCGGCTTCCTCGCCGCCTACGAGGAGGGCAAGGACGAGGAGCGCAACGCCGACGAGGGCGGCAAGAACGCCAAGCTCCCGCCGCTCGAGGAGGGCCAGGTCATCGCCCTGGCGAACCTCGAGTCGAAGGACCACGAGACCAGCCCGCCGCCGCGCTACACCGAGGCGAGCCTCGTGAAGCGGCTGGAGGAGCTCGGCATCGGCCGCCCGTCGACCTTCGCGTCGATCATCTCGACCATCGTCGACCGCGGCTACGTGACGCCGCGCGGCCAGGCGCTCGTGCCGAACTGGATCGCCTTCTCGGTCGTGCGCCTGCTCGAGGAGCACTTCACCGACCTCGTACAGTACGACTTCACCGCCGAGATGGAGGAGGACCTCGACCGCATCGCGGGCGGCGACGCCGACCGCGTCGACTGGCTGAAGGGGTTCTACTTCGGCACCGACGACTACCTGGGGCTGCGCCAGATCATCGACAACCTGGGCGACATCGACGCGCGCAGCATCAACTCGATCCCGATCGCCGACGACATCACGTTGCGCATCGGGCGCTACGGCCCGTACCTCGAGACGCCCGACACCGAGGGCGGGCCGGATGCCACGCCCAGGCGCGTCAACATCCCCGCCGAGCTCGCGCCCGACGAGCTCACCGAGGCGAAGGCGCGCGAACTCGTCGACGCGCCCGTGCAGGGCGACCTCGTGCTGGGCGTGAACCCGGAGAACGGCAAGCAGGTCGTGGCGAAGGACGGCCGGTTCGGCCCGTACGTCACGGAGCTCGAGCCGGAGCCCGAGTCCGAGGCATCCGTCGACCCGAAGACCGGCGAGGTCACCGAGGCGCCGAAGAAGAAGCCGGCGAAGAAGGCCGCGGCGCCGAAGCCCCGTACGGCCTCGCTGTTCAAGTCCATGGACCTCGCGACGATCGACCTCGACACCGCGCTGCGCCTGCTCGACCTGCCGCGCACGGTCGGCGAGGACCCGGAGTCGGGCGATGCGATCACCGCGCAGAACGGCCGCTACGGGCCGTACCTGAAGAAGGGCACCGACACGCGCTCCCTGCCGAGCGAGGACGCGATCTTCGACATCGACCTCGCGGGTGCGCTCGAACTGTACGCCCAGCCGAAGTACGGCGCGCGGCGCGCGTCGAGTTCGCTCAAGGAGTTCGACGCCGACCCCGTGAGCGGCAAGCCGATCAAGGTGAAGGACGGCCGGTTCGGGCCGTACGTGACCGACGGCACGACCAACGCCACGATCCCGCGCGGCGACACCGTGGAGGACATCACGTTCGAGCGCGCCGCCGAGCTGCTCCAGATCAAGCGCGACAAGGGCCCGGCGAAGCCGCGCACCTCGCGCGCGAGCACCGCGAAGAAGGCGCCGGCGAAGAAGAAGGCGCCGGCCAAGAAGCCCGCGGCCAAGAAGACCTCGTCGTGACGACGGCCGCCCGCGGCCTGTTCGTCACGCTCGAGGGCGGCGACGGGACGGGCAAGTCCACGCAGGCCGAGCTGCTCGCCGAGTGGCTGCGCGCATCGGGTCGCGAGGTCGTGCGCACGCGCGAGCCGGGCGGCACCGACGTGGGGCTCGAGATTCGCGAACTCGTGCTGCACCACCGCGGCGACATCGCGCCGCGCGCCGAGGCGCTGCTCTACGCGGCCGATCGCGCGCACCACATCGCGACGCTCGTGCGCCCCGCGCTCGAGCGCGGCGCGGTCGTGCTGCAGGACCGCTACCTCGACTCCTCCGTCGCCTACCAGGGCGCCGGGCGCGTGCTCGACGCCGACGAGGTGCGGCGGCTGTCGCTGTGGGCGACCGACGACCTGCTGCCCGACCTGACGATCCTGCTCGACCTCGACGAGGCGGCCGCGCGTGCGCGCCTCGACGGGGCGCGCACGCGCTACGACCGGCTCGAGGCGGAAGGGGCGTCCTTCCACGCACGCGTGCGGGCGGCGTACCTCGACCTCGCCGCTGCCGAGCCCGAGCGGTTCCTCGTGCTCGACGCGACGCTGCCGGTCGAGGAGCTTGCGACGGCGATCCGCGACGCGATGGCGGGCCGGCTCGTCGGCGGCGACGGGTAGCGTGAACGGCGTGAGCGTGTGGACCGAGCTGACCGGGCAGGATGCCGCGATCGACGTGTTCCGTGCGGCAGCCGGCGCAGCTCCCGCGGGCGACGACGGCATGACCCACGCCTGGCTCATCACGGGGCCGCCCGGCTCCGGCCGTTCGAACCTCGCCCTCGCGTTCGCGACGGCGCTGCTCTCCGGCGACGCCGACGGCGAGCCGACGACGATCGCGCAGGTCGACGCCGGGTCGCACCCCGACCTGCACGTCGTCTCGACGCAGGGCGTGATCATCTCGATCGACACGCTGCGCACGGTGGTCGAACGCTCGCACTACTCGCCGTCGGTCGCGCCGTACCGCGTGGTCGTCATCGAGGACGCCGATCGCATGACCGAGCGCTCGTCGAACGTGTTGCTGAAGGAGCTCGAGGAGCCGCCGCCGCGCACGGTGTGGATCCTCTGCGCGCCCAGCGAGGCCGACCTGCTGCCGACCATCCGCTCGCGCGTGCGCACCGTGCGGCTGCGCGTGCCGAGCGTCGCCGACGTCGCAGCCCTGCTCGTGCGGCGCGACGGCGTCGACCCGGCGCTCGCCGAGCGCTGCGCGCGCGAGGCGCAGAGCCACATCGGCATGGCGCTCCGGCTCGCGACGAGCGAGGAGGCGCGCGCCCGCCGCGAGGAGACGCTGCGCGCGGCGCTCGGGGTTCGTTCGACGCGCGATGCCGTGCTCGGCGCGGCGCGCATGCTCGAGATCGCCGGCGACGACGCGAAGGCCATCACCGCCGAGCGCGACGCCGAGGAGCGCGAGCACGCACTGCGCTCGCTGGGCGTCGCTCCGGGCCAGGCCGTGCCGGCGGCGCTGCGTTCGCAGATCAAGGCACTCGAGGACGACCAGAAGCGGCGCGCCACGCGGAGCCTGCGCGACGGCATCGACCGCATCCTCGTCGACCTGTCGTCGCTGTACCGCGACGTGCTGCTGCTGCAGGTCGGCGCCGAGATCGACCTGGTGAACGTCGAGTTGCGGCCCGAGCTCGACCGGGCGGCCGAGGCGGCGAGCCCCGCGCAGACCCTCGCCACGCTCGACGCCATCGCCCTGGCGCGCGAGCGCATCGAGGGCAACGTCGCCCCCGCGCTCGCCCTCGAGTCGATGCTCGTGTCCGCCGCGCGCGGCCGCGCGGAGGCGAGGCGATGAGCGCGCGCCGGCTGACGGGCGCGGTCGCCCTCGCGGCATCCGTCGCCCTGCTGCTCTCGGGCTGCATCGCCTGGCCGTTCGGCGGCCAGACGGGCAGCCCGGCACCGGTGCCCGATGACGTGGCGAGCGACCTCGAGTCGTTCTACTCGCAGGAGCTCGAGTGGAATCGCTGCGGCGACGGCATGTGGTGCGCGACGGCCCGGGCGCCGCTCGACTGGGACGAGCCCGAGGCCGGGAGCGTCGAGCTCGCTCTCGTGCGCCATCCGGCGACGGGGGAGAAGGTCGGGTCGCTGCTCGTGAACCCGGGCGGGCCCGGAGCATCGGGGGTCGACTTCATCGCCGACTCGATCGACTACGCCGTCGGCGACTCCGTGCAGGCGGCCTACGACGTCGTCGGGTTCGACCCGCGCGGTGTCGGGCAGTCGACCGCGGTCGAGTGCTTCGCCGACGCGGAGGACAAGGATGCGTACCTCTACAGCGTCGCCGAGAACGAGCGCGGCACCGACGCGTGGATCGCCGAGGCCCGCGCGGAGCAGGAGGACTACTCGGCGGCGTGCGCCGAACGCAGCGGCGAGCTGCTCGCGAACATCGACACCGGCTCGGCCGCGCGCGACCTCGACCTGCTGCGCGCGCTGCTCGGCGACGAGGAACTGCACTACCTCGGCTACTCGTACGGGTCGACGCTCGGCGTGACCTACGCGGGCCTGTACCCCGAGCGCATCGGGCGCATGGTGCTCGACGCGGTGCTCGACCCGAGCACGCCGGCGTTCGAGATCACGAAGACGCAGGCGATCGGGTTCGAACGGGCGCTCTCGTCGTACCTCGCGTGGTGCCTGTCCGGTGCGGAGTGCCCGTTCACGGGCTCGGTCGACGAGGCTGCCGCCACCGTTCGCGCGCTGCTCGACTCGGTCGAGGCGAGTCCGCTCCGCGCCGACGACGGGCGGATGCTGGGCGCGAACACGCTCGTGACCGCGATCATCTACCCGCTCTACGACGAGGCATCCTGGCCGTTCCTCGACATCCTCTTCGAGCAGGTGATGTTCGGCGGCACCGAGGCCGCGTTCCTCTCGGCCGACGCGTACAACGGCCGCGACGAGGACGGCAACTACGTCGACAACTCGAGCGAGGCGTTCCACGCCATCAACTGCATCGACCACGCGGGAGACCCCGACGACGTCGACGGCATGCGCGCGCGGGTCGCCGAACTGGAGGAGCTGGCGCCGGTGTTCGGCACGTACTTCGGGTACGGCGACCTCTCGTGCGCCGGGTGGCCCGCGCCCCCGATCGAGTCGGACGAGATCGTGACCGCGCCGGGGGCGCCGCCGATCCTCGTCGTGGGTACCACGAACGACCCGGCGACGCCGTACGAGTGGGCCGTGGCGCTCGCCGAGCAGCTCGACACCGGCGTGCTCGTGACGTACGAGGGAGAGGGGCACGCGGCCTACCCGTCGCGCGACCCGTGCATCGTCGACGCGGTCGAGGGGTACCTCGTCGACGGGGTCGCGCCCGCCGACGACACGCGTTGCTGACGCTCGGCGACCCTGCATGACGCTCGGCCTCGCTGCAATGTTGCAGCAGGTGCAATACTGGCGGGATGGCTGGCGACACGACCGAACCCGGGCTGCGGGAGCGCAAGCGGCGAGCGACGCGGCATGCGATCCAGCTGGCGGCACTGCGGCTCACGCGCGAGCGTGGCTTCGACCACGTCACCGTCGAGGAGATCACGCGGGCGGCCGATGTCTCGCCCCGCACGTTCTTCAACTACTTCCCGTCGAAGACGGCCGCGCTCACGGGCGACGTGCCCACCTTCCCGGATGGCGCCGCGGAGCTGTTCGCGAGCGCGGGCCCCACCGGCCGGCTCGCGGACGACCTCGGCGAGCTCTTCGCCGCAGTGGTCGCGGAGCAGGCAGACGACCTGGAGGTCGTCGCGCTGCGTCGTGAGGTCATGCAGGAGCATCCGCAGCTCATGGAGGGCCAGTTCGCCGGCCTGATGGCATTCGAGGACCGCCTGCGTGCGCTCGTCGCACGCCGGCTCGAGGTCACCGATCCCGAGGTCGCAGCCGACCCGGCTGCGCGGGACGACCGCACCATGCTCGTGGCGATGACGGCGGTCGGCGTGATCACGTACGCGTGGCGCAGCTGGGCCGAGCAGCTCGACCCGCGGCGACCGCTCGAGGCCCGCATGCAGGAGGCGTTCCGTCGCGTGTACGAAGTACTCGCGGAAACCCGCTAACATGGTCTCTCGTGCCCGTCGCATCTCGCGCCGGAAGCACGCCGCCTTAGCTCAGTCGGCAGAGCGATTCACTCGTAATGAATAGGTCGTGGGTTCGATTCCCACAGGCGGCTCCACTGCCCCCGTCCGGTTCGCCGGGCGGGGGCTTCGTCGTCGTCACGCCGTGACGACATCCCACTCGGCGAAGCGCGCGAAGCCGGCCGAACGGGCGAGCGCGGCGGAGGCCTCGTTGCCCGTCTGGTGGCGGTACTGCGGCTCGTGCCCGCGAGCGAGTGCTTCGGCAGCGATCGCCTGCACGAGCCGCCTGCCCAGCCCGCGGCCTCGGTACGCGGGCAGCGTGATGACCCCGATGTCGGCGACGGTCGAATCCCTCCACGGGTACATGCTCGCGGCGGCGACCAGGCGGTCGTCCAGGAACGTGCCGAGGGCGACCCAGTGGTCGAGCTCGACGTACGCCTCGTCGAGGTCGTCCTCGGGGGCGTCGGCGGAGAAGCGGGCGAACTCCGAGGCATCCGCTGCCGTCAGCACCTGCGTGGCGGGCGCCGGGGGCAGTGCGGCGACGGCACGCTGCGCCTCCAGAGGGAGGTAGGAGACGAGGTCGGCGCCGTTGAGTTCGAGGCCGGCGCCGTCGAGTCGCGAGCGGAGCTCGGAGCGACCCACGACCTCGCCGTCGGCGGCGCCGAGACGCTCAGCCGTGGCCGGCGAGACGGTCGCGACGAGCGGCCCGTCGACCACGTCGAGCAGGGTCAGCAGCAGGTCGCTGCGCAGCCCTGCGTCGACGACGACGAGGGAGGAGTCGGATGGCCCCGGCGAGACGCCCGTGAGGCCCCAGAAGTCGGTCACGGTGGTGGAGAACGCGGATGTCACGTCTCCACCCTGCCGCACGCGCTGCCGACGCGCCGCGATCCGAACCGAGACGCCGTCAGACCAGGCTGCAGCGCACTGCGACCGCGACCGCCTCGATCGTCGTCCGCGTGCCCAGGACGCGGCCGGCGTTCTCGATACGTCGACGCACCGTCCGCTCCGAGAGGCCGGCGCGTGAGGCGACCTGGCCGAAGGTGAGCCCGTCGGCGAGGAGGGCGAGGATCGTGCGCTCCTCGTCGGAGAGATCGTGCGCGGAGCTGCTCCGGTCGCGATGGTGGCCTCGCCGGTCGGGCACCGCCGACCGGCGGTCTCGCGCGAGCCACTCTCGTCCTGGCATCTCTGAATGCAACGGGAACCCCCTCGCGTCGCGTCGTCACGGCCTCCGGATGGACTGGGTGAACACCACCTGAATGGATTCAACCAGTAGGTCGAAACTACTACATCCGAGTCGATTCCGGACCCCCGGTTGACATCTCGGGATTCGTCGCGGCGACCGCTCGACGACGCGACCCGACCCGATCGGTCGCCCACGGCGCGCGACTGCGGTGCAGCGCCCGGAACCCGGACGCTGCACCGCAGGTGCGTTGCGGATCAGCCGAGCGTGCTCGTCACCGAGTAGCTGCCCGAGCCGAGCGTGAACTCGGCGACGCCGTCCATGAACGCCACCTCCACGTCGGCGTCGACGCTCACGACGTCGGCCGATGCGGCCGGCACGCGGACCGTCGCGGTGGTGCCCACGGGGATGTCGAACTCGTACGAGAACGCATCGCCCTCGACGCTCCACGCGCTGGTGATCATGCCGTAGGGGCTCCGGTACTCGCCCTCGACCTCCGTGATCGCCCCGGTCGGGTCGATGTGCGGCTGGAGGAAGAAGTGCTTGAACCCGGGGTTGTCCGTGTCCTTCGCGATGCCGGCCATGTCCTCGTACATCCACTCCACGATCGCGCCGTAGGCGTAGTGGTTGAACGAGTTCATGCTGGCCGGGCCGAAGCCGTCCTCGATCGAGTACGAGTTCCAGCGCTCCCAGATCGTGGTCGCCCCGTTCTTGACCGAGTACAGCCACGACGGCATCTCGTCCTGGTGCAGCAGGGTGTAGGCGAGGTCGCCGCGCCCGACGTCCGTCAGCACCGGGTTGATGATGTTCGCGCCCAGGAAGCCCACCGAGATCGTGTCGGGGGCGTAGTCGGCCCGCGTCGTCTCGATGGTCTGCGTGCCCTGGGGGCCGTGGTTGGCCACGAACTCATCGGTGGCGTTGATGTTGTCGGCCAGCAGCTGGATCATCTGGTCGCGCTGCTCGTCGTCCTCGTGGAACCCGAGCTTGAGCGCCCAGAGCAGTGCCGTCTGGGTGTCGTCCTCCGGGATGCCGCCGTTGGTGAGCGCGAAGCCGCTCGTGGGCAGCGAGGAGAGGATCCGCACGCCCGCGTTCGGGTCGTCGACCACGTACTTGTCGAGGAACGCCTGCTTCTGGTTGGCGAACCACTCGTCGTACATCGCGGCCTCGGCGGTGCGCCCGGTGGCGGTGGCCATCTGGCTCATCAGCGAGGTGGAGTACGCGTAGTAGTAGTCGCTCGTCAGCTGGTTGGTGGTGTGCTGGAACGACAGCCAGTCGCCGAAGACCGCGCCCTGGCCGGCCCAGGTCTCGCCGGTCTGGTCGTAGATCCAGTCGAGGTACTTCTCCATCGCGTCCCAGCTGTCGTCGATGACCGTGTCGTCACCGGTCATCTGCCAGAGCGTCCAGGGGATCACCACGCCCGCATCGGACCATCCGCTGATGCCCCGCTGCGACAGGAACGAGAACGCCGCTCCCGGCGACACCGAGGGGAACTGCGCGCCGTCGGGGCCGTACAGCTCGGTGGTGTCGATGAAGCTGTCCATGAAGTGGCTCAGGAACCACGACGAGTCGCCGTTGTAGAGGGCGGTGTTGGCGAAGACCTGGGTGTCGGCCGTCCAGCCCTGGCGCTCGTTGCGCTGCGGGCAGTCGGTCGGGATCCACAGGTAGTTGCCGCGCTGGCCCCACCGGGTGTTCTCGAACAGCTTGTTGATGTACTGGTCGTCGGTCGAGACACGGCCGATGTCCGTGATCGCCGAGGTGCCGACCTTGCCCTGCACGTCGTGGAGCGTGACCTCCGCACCCTCGGTCATCACGGTCACCTCGACGTACTGGAAGCCGTAGAAGCTGAGGCTGTCCTGGTGCGTCTCCATGCCGTCGCCCGAGAGGATGTAGTTCGTCGTCGCCCGCGCCCCGCGCAGGTTCTCGAGGTAGACCGAGCCCTTCGGCCCGTCCGCGCCCTCGGAGTCGTCGTTCAGGAACTCGCTGAAGCGCAGCCGGATGGCCGTGCCCTCGTCGCCGCTCACGGTGAACTTCGGCACGCCGACCATGTTCTGGCCGAGGTCGTAGACCGCGGTCTCGCCGTGGGCAAGCGTCACCTCGGCGTCTGCCGCCGCGTCACCCGAGACGGAGCGCGACTCGTCCACGACGACCTCGCCGCGGCCGTTGGGGCTCGAGTCCTCGTTCGTCACGCCGGTGTGCACCGAGAGCGACACGGGCTCGGGCGACATCTCGTCCATGATGCGTGCCGTCTCGCCGGGGTAGGCGGTCAGCACGGCGTCCGGGAACGTCGACTCGTACGGGCTCTCGACGGTGCCGGCCCAGCCGGAGTCGTCGAAGTCCGCGTCGTTCCAGCCCGGGATCTCCATGGTCGCGTCGTAGTCCTGGCCGTCGTACACGCCGTCGAAGCGGTACGGTCCGGTGTCGGTGGCGCGCCACTCGTCGCCCGCCTCGGTCACGATCGACTCGGTCTTCCCGTTGGCGTACTCGACGAGGAGCTTGGCCTTCAGCGCCAGCGGGTTCCCCTCCTGCGAGTAGTAGTTCGCGCCGTTGGAGATGCTGCTGTTGAACCAGCCGTTGCCGAGCACGGCACCGACGGCGAGCTCGCCGCCGTCCTGCTTGGCAGCCCGGACCATGTCGGTCACGTCGTAGGTCATGTAGTTGACCTTGACGTCGTAGTTGGTCCAGCCGGGCGTCAGCAGTTCGACCGTCTCGCCGTCGCCCTGCGGGACGGAGACGCGCTCGCCGTTGATGTACGCGTCGTAGACACCCAGCGAGCTGATGTACAGGCGTGCGTCCTGCACGGCCGGCTTGGCCAGGTCGACATCCGTGCGGAACATCGGCATGCCGGGGGAGTTCGGCTCCTTGTCGGCCATCGAGATCCACTCGGCGCCGTCCCAGTTGGTCTCGCCGTCGTCGCTGAGCAGGGCGGTCTCGAACGAGGCGACCTCCGAACCCGGGCGGACGAGGCGGTCGTTCGCATCCCAGACGTCGACCTTCCAGAAGTACTCGGTCGACGGCTCGAGGGCGTCTCCCTCGTACTCCACGGCGATCTGTCGGTCGGATGCCACCTTGCCGGTGTCCCAGACCACGCCCCGGCCGCTGTTCAGGCCGGCCTCCGACGTGGCGACGATGATCCGGTACGCGGACTGCCCCTGGTTCCGCTCGGTCGAGGTGATGTTCCAGCCGAAGCGAGGCGATTCGACGTCGATGTTGATCGGAGCGACTCGGTGCTCCGTGGTCAGGTGGGTGACCTCGGCTCGTGGGGCTGCCAGGGCCACCGCCGGGCTGAGCGTCATCAACCCCAGCGCGACGGCCGAGGCCAGAGCGATGGTTCTGGCGGGTGTGTGGGTGGACACGAAGTACTCCTCGTCATTGAGTGGTTTTCGGCTAGTCCAGTCCCAGGTCGGAGACGCTGGCAAGGCCCCGACGGCATCTTGTCCGCTTCCGGTCACGTGGCCGAGCTGCGCCGCGACGTGGCATCCGCCCGCTCCAGTCGCACTCGACCGGGGGCGCAGCGATACGCTCGACCAATGACCGATCGACTCCGCTGGGGCATCCTCGCAACGGGCGGCATCGCCCGACTCATGACCTCCGACCTCGTGGCCAACGGCTTCGACGTGCGGGCCGTCGCCTCACGCCGGCTCGACTCCGCCGAGGCGTTCGCCGCCGAGTTCGGCATCCCGACGGCGCACGTCGGCTACGACGCGCTCGCCGCCGATCCCGAGGTCGACATCGTGTACGTCGCGACCCCGCACCCGATGCACGTCGCGAACGCACTGCAGATGCTCGAGGCGGGCAAGCACGTGATCGTCGAGAAGCCGTTCACGCTCAATGCGCGCGAGGCGCAGGCCATCGCCGGCCTGGCGAAGGCGCGCGGGCTGCTCGCCATGGAGGCGATGTGGACCCGGTACCTGCCGCACATGGCGCGCATCCGCGAGCTGGTCGCCCAGGGTGCGCTGGGCGAGGTGCGCACCCTCATCGCCGACCACACCCAGGACCTGCCCGATGATCCCGAACACCGACTCAACGCGATCGAGCTGGGCGGCGGGGCGCTGCTCGACCTCGGCATCTACCCCGTCTCCTTCGCCTGGGACCTCTTCGGCGAGCCCGAGACGATCCAGGCGACCGCGACGTTCAAGCCGACCGGCGTCGACGCGCAGATCGCGACGATCTTCGGCTACACCGGCGGGCGCATCGCGACCCTGCTCTCGGCCAGCGACACCCGCGGCCCGAACGTCGCCAGCGTGCTCGGCACCGAGGGGCGCATCGACATCGACCCGGTCTGGTACACGCCCACGACCTTCCGCCTCATCGATGCCGCGGGCGACGTCGTCGAGGAGTTCTCGCAGGAGGTGAACGGGCGCGGCATGCACTTCCAGGCGGAGGCCGCGGAGCGACTGGTGGCCTCGGGCGACCTCCACGGCGACGTGCTGCCGCTCGATGAGACGGTCGCGATCATGGGCACCCTCGACCGGGTGCGCGAGCTGATCGGGCTGCGCTACCCGGGCGAGTAGGCGCCGGCCGCGTCCACCCGGCTCACGGGCGCGGCTGCGTACAATGCCGGGGTGTCGACCGACCCCGAGACCCCCGACGCCGCAGACGGCGCGGCCGAGCCGACCCCGCACGCCGCGGGCGGCGAGGCGCAGGCGACGGATGCACCGGGCGGCACCCGACCGAAGCGCACGCGCCTCGCGCTCTGGGTGACCGCGGGCGTCGTCGCGTTCGCGCTCGCGGGCTGGGGAGCGGTCGCCGCGGGCTCCGCGGTCGCGAGCGGGGCTCCCGCGCCGACACCGACGCCCACCGCGACTTCCACCCCCACACCGACCGCCGATCCCGGTCGCCCCGCGCCCACCGCTGAGGCGACGACCGCGAAGATCCGCACCTGCATGGTCGGTGCGGCGGCGACCGACGCCCGCCTCGGCGCGATGCAGGCGCACGTGCGCAACTCGAACACCGGTGAGGTGCTCTACGACCGCGGTGGGCAGACCGCGTCGCGCACCGCGAGCGTCATGAAGGTGCTGACCGCTGCGGCGGCGCTCGACGTGCTCGGCCCCGACTACCGGGCGACCACCACGGTGGTGCGCGGCAGCGAGCCCGGCTCGGTCGTGCTCGTCGGCGGCGGCGACCTCACCCTCTCGGCCACGCCCAGCGGCACGCAGACCGTCTACCCGGGGGCGGCGCACCTCGACGACCTGGCCGCCCAGGTACGCGCGGCGTGGGACGCCGACCCGGCGAACCCGCCGCTCACGAAGCTCGTGCTCGACGCGTCGTTCTTCGGCGGCGACGAGTGGCACCCGACCTGGAACCCGCTCGAGCGCGAGCAGGGCTACATGTCGCAGATCACGGCCCTGCAGGTCGACGGCGACCGCGCCAGTCCGTTCGCCGAGACGTCGTGGCGCAGCCCCGATCCGATCGGACGTGCGGGCGACGCCTTCGCCGGCGCGCTCGGCGGCATCGGAACGATCGAGCGCGGCACCGCGCCCGCCGACGCGCAGACGCTCGGCACGGTGTCGTCGCCGACCGTCGCGGAGCTCGTGAACAAGTCGCTCATCGTCTCCGACAACTCGGTCGCCGAGATGCTCGCCCGGCACGTCGCGATCCGCACCGGCACGGGCAACGACTTCGCGGCGATCGACGCGGGCGTGCGCGAGGGACTCGACGCGTACGGCATCGACACCGACGGCATCACCGTGACCGACGGCTCGGGCCTCAGCGACGACAACGCGGTGCCGCCGGCGTACCTCACCGAGCTGTTCCGCAAGATCGAGGCGCGCGAGCAGGGGCTCGGCGTCATCCGCGACGGCCTCCCGGTCGCGGGCGTGCAGGGCTCGCTCGCCTACGGCGACCGCTTCTTCGGCGACAACGCGGTCGCTCGCGGCGCGGTCTGGGCGAAGACCGGCTGGATCGAGACGGGCTACACCCTCTCCGGCATCATCCACGCGCAGGACGGTACGCCGCTCACGTTCGCGATCTATGCCCTCGGCGACGCTCCGGGCGCGATCCCGCCGTCGTCGCGCGAGGCGATCGACACCCTCACGACGGCCTTCTTCCGCTGCGGCGACAACCTCTCCAACGGATGAGGGGCGGGCGAGCGGATGCCGCGGGCGGGCGCGCGCCCGCCACCCGCGCGCACGACCCGGAACTCGTCGACCTCGCCGCACGGCTCGTCGCGATCGACTCGGCGAACCCCGACCTCGACCCCGCCGGCGCGGGCGAGGTCGCGCTGGCGCACGCGCTGCGCGACCGGCTCATCGCATCCGGCTTCAAGACCACCCTGATGGGTCCGGGAGCGCGCCCGAGCCTCGTCGCCCGCAAGCCGGGCCGCGGCGGCGGCCGCACGCTGCTGCTGAGCGGCCACCTCGACACGGTCGGCGTGCGCACCTACGCCGACGGGCCGTTCAGCCCGCGCATGGACGGCGACCAGCTCTGGGGTCGCGGTGCGTACGACATGAAGGGCGGTCTCGCCGCGGGCGTGCTGGCCGCCGAGCGGGCGACGGCGGGCGACGGGCTCGCCGGCGACGTGGTGCTCGCGTTCGCCGCCGACGAGGAGTTCGGCTCGATGGGCACGGAGGCCGTGCTCGCGTCGCTCGACGCGGCCGAGATCGACGGCGCGCTCGTCCTGGAGCCGACGGGGCTCCAACTCGGCGTCGCGCACCGCGGGTTCGCCTGGTTCGCGCTCGAGGTGCACGGGCGCGCCGCGCACGGCTCGCAGCCCGAGCAGGGCGTCGACGCGATCGCTGGAATGCTGCGACTCGTCGCCGCGCTGGACGCAGACCCCGCGCCGTGCGCGCCGGAGCAGGGGCATCCGCTGCTCGGCCCCTCGACCCTGCGCGTCGCGACCCTCGAGGGCGGCGTCGACCCCGCGACCGTCGCGCCGCACTGCCGTGCGACCATCGAGCGGCGCACGCTGCCCGGCGAGACCCCGGCGGTCGTGCGCGCCGCGCTCGAGGCGACGCTCGCCCGCGCGGCCGGGTCCGACGTGTCGTTCCAACTGACCGAACTCGTCTCGCGCCCCGCGTTCGAGGCGCCCGACGGGTCGGCCGTCGTCGCGGCCGTCGACCGCGCGGCGCTCGCCGAGGCCGGCGCCCTGCCCGACCGTCGTGGCGACCCGTGGTGGACCGAGGCGGCGCTGTTCGCCGACGCGGGCATCGACGTCGCGCTCTACGGGCCCGCCGGGGGTGGCGCGCACGCCGACGCCGAGTGGCTCGACCTGCCGTCGGCCGCGACCCACGCGCGGGTGCTCGAACGCGTGCTGCGCGAGTTCTGCGGCTGAACCCTCCGGTCCGCGCCGACCCGGCCAGACCGCCCGCGACGGTGGGATGATCGAACCAGGAGGTTCGACATGACGCGAGCGCTACTCATCATCGACGTGCAGAACGACTTCACCGAGGGCGGGGCTCTCGGAGTGGACGGCGGGGCCGCCGTGGCATCCGGCATCACGCGGTTCCTCGCCGAGCACGGCGACGACTACGACCTGGTCGTCGCGTCGCGCGACTGGCACGACGGCGACAACGACAACGGCGGGCACTTCGCGGGCGACGCCGAGCCCGACTTCGTCGACACCTGGCCCGTGCACTGCGTCTCGGGCACGACGGGCGCCGAGTACCACCCCGACCTCGACGTCTCGCGCGTCGACGTGCACATCCGCAAGGGGCAGGGCGTGCCCGCGTACTCGATCTTCGAGGGCACGGACGACGACGGCACGCCGTTCCCCGAGCTGCTCACCCGCCACGGGGTGACCGAGGTCGACGTCGTCGGCATCGCCACCGACTACTGCGTGCGCGCGAGCACGCTCGACGCGCTCGAGCACGGGCAGCACGCGCGCGTGCTCACGGGGCTCGTCGCGGGCGTGGCCGCCGAGTCGAGCGAGGCCGCGATCGCCGAGATGGGGCATGCGGGTGCCGAGATCGCCGGCGGCGAGGCATCCGGCACCACCTGATCTCCGTTCGGCGGGCGGCGCGCGACCCGCCAGAATGGACGCATGACTCGCACCGTCCAGCTCCGCCGCTACACCCTCGTCGAGGGCGAGTACGACGCCTTCGTGGCGTGGTGGCACGGCAGCATGCCGAAGGTCCGCCCCGCCGCCGGGTTCCGCATCGAGTTCGCCTACGGGCTGCCCGAGCGCAATCAGTTCGTGTGGGCGGTCAGCGCCGAGGGCGATCGCGACGCGTTCCTCGCGCTCGAGCAGGCGTACATGGCCTCGGAGGCGCGCGCCGAGGTGTTCGCGGGCGTGCCGCAGCGCGTCGCGGTCTACGACATCGAGTTCGTCGACGTCGAGGCCTGAGCCCGGCCGTCGCTCGCACCCCCGGGCTACGCTGGTCGCGTCACGCAGACGGGGAGGTCGCGACATGGATGAGCGGGCACTGCTGGAGGGCACGCCGGATCGGCTGTTCATCGCGGGGGAGTGGGTGGCCGCCGACGGCGGGCGCACGCTCGACGTGCACGATCCGTCGACCGGCCGGGTGATCCGGTCGATCGCGGATGCCTCGCCGGCCGACGCCGTGCGCGCCCTCGACGCGGCGGTCGACGCCCAGGACGCGTGGGCCGCGACGGCGCCGCGGCAGCGCGGCGAGCTGCTGCGGCGGGCGTGGGAGCTCGTGACCGAGCGCGCCGACGACCTCGCACTGCTCATGACGCTCGAGATGGGCAAGACCCTGCAGGAGTCGCGCGGCGAGGTGACCTACGGCGGCGAGTTCCTGCGCTGGTTCAGCGAGGAGGCCGTGCGCATCCACGGCCGGTACGGGCTGAACCCCGAGGGCACCGGTCGCACGATCGTCTCGCAGCGCCCGGTCGGCCCGTCGTACTTCATCACCCCGTGGAACTTCCCGCTCGCGATGGCGACCCGCAAGATCGCCCCCGCGCTGGCGGCCGGATGCACGGTGGTCGTGAAGCCCGCGCAGCTCACGCCGCTCACGACGCTCGCGTTCACGGCCATCCTCGAGAAGGCGGGGCTGCCCGCGGGCGTCGTGAACGTCATCACCTCGTCGAGCTCGTCGGCGGTGACCGAACCCATCCTCGCCGACCGGCGCCTGCGGAAGCTCTCGTTCACGGGTTCGACCGAGGTCGGCCGGAAGCTCATCGCGCAGGCCGCCGACGGCGTGCTGCGGGTCTCGATGGAACTCGGCGGCAACGCGCCGTTCGTGGTGTTCGAGGACGCCGACCTCGAGAAGGCCGTCGACGGCGCGATGCTCGCGAAGTTCCGCAACATCGGCCAGGCGTGCACGGCCGCGAACCGGTTCATCGTGCACGAGGCGGTCGCCGACGAGTTCGCCCGGCGCGTGACCGAGCGGGTCTCGGCCATGCGGGTCGGCCGCGGCACCGAGGAGGGCGTGCAGATCGGCCCGCTGATCGACGAGGACGCGGTCGGCAAGGCCGAGGCGCTCGTGCAGGACGCGGTCGGGCGCGGAGCATCCGTCACCACGGGCGGCAGCCGCATCGAGGGCGAGGGCACGTACTTCGAGCCCACCGTCGTGACCGGCGTCGTCGCGGGCAGCGAGATCCTCCGCAACGAGATCTTCGGGCCGGTGCTCTCCATCACGACGTTCGCCGACGAGGACGAGGCCGTGCGGCTCGCGAACGACACCGAGTTCGGGCTCGTCTCGTACGTCTACACGACCGACCTCGCGCGCGGGCACCGCATGATCGACCGGCTCGACACCGGCATGATGGGGCTCAACGCGGGCGTCATCTCGAACGCCGCCGCGCCGTTCGGCGGGGTCAAGGTGTCGGGCATCGGCCGCGAGGGCGGGTTCGAGGGCATCCACGAGTACCTGTCGACCAAGTACACGATGCTCCCCGCCTGACGTCCTTCCCGAGACCCGTCAAGAACCTGCGCTCTGGCCGCTGAGAGTGCAGGGAATCGACGGGTCTCGGGGACGCACCGAGCGGCGCGCGTAGGGTGGGGACATGGGCACCGAGGCCGTGATCGTCGACGTGATCCGCACCGCCAGCGGGCGTGGCAAGCCGGGCGGGCAGCTCTCGGGGGTGCATCCGGTCGACCTGCTCGCGGGCGTGCTCGACCATCTCGTCGCCCGCAACGACCTCGACCCGGCGCTCGTCGACGACGTGATCGGCGGCTGCGTCAGCCAGGTCGGCGAGCAGTCGTACAACGTCACGCGCAACGCGCTGCTCGCGGCGGGGTTCCCCGAGCACGTGCCCGGCACCACGGTCGACCGGCAGTGCGGGTCGAGCCAGCAGGCGGCGACCTTCGCCGCGCAGGCCGTCATCGCGGGTGCCGCCGACATCGTGATCGCGTGCGGCGTCGAGTCGATGAGCCGGGTGCCGCTCGGCTCGTCGACCACCGGTCAGGACCCGTTCGGCACCCGCATGCACGCCCGCTACCCCGAGGGGCTCGTCGGCCAGGGCGTGTCGGCCGACCTCATCGCCCAGCGGTGGGGGTTCGGCCGCGGCGAACTCGACGCGTTAGCGGCCGAGAGCCATCGCAGGGCGGCGGATGCCGCGGGGCGGGGCGACTTCGACCACGAGATCGTCCCCGTGCGCGGCGTCGACGCGCTCGTCGACGAGACCGTGCGCCCCGGCACGACGCCCGAGGGGCTCGCCGGCCTCGCGCCCGCGTTCCGCACCGACCGGCTCGCCGAGCGCTTCCCCGACCTCGACTGGCGCATCACGGCCGGCAATTCGTCGCCGCTCACCGACGGGGCATCCGCCGCCCTCATCATGAGCGCCGAGCGCGCCGAGGCGCTCGGGCTGACGCCCCGGGCCCGCTTCCGCGCGTTCAGCGTGACCGGCAGCGACCCGCTGCTCATGCTCACGGGCGTGATCCCCGCGACCGAGCGGGTGCTCGAGCGCGCCGGCCTCACCCACGACGACATCGACGTGTACGAGGTGAACGAGGCGTTCGCGTCGGTGCCGCTCGCCTGGCTCGCCGACACGGGCGCCGACCCGGCGAAGCTCAACCCGAACGGCGGGGCGATCGCCCTGGGCCACGCGCTCGGCTCGTCGGGCACGCGGCTGCTCGCCACCCTGGTCTGCGAACTCGAACGGCGCGACGCGACGCTCGGCCTGCAGACCATGTGCGAGGGCGGCGGCATGGCGAACGCGTACGTCGTCGAACGGACCTGAACGGTACGATCGGCACCGACGCAGTACTGCCGCGGCACCGGAGCCACGGCCGACGCCGACGCGACCGGGTCGGCGCACCCATGAACCACGAGAGGACAGCGCATGGAGCTGAGCGGAGCATCCGCCATCGTCACGGGAGGTGCGTCCGGCCTGGGGCGCGCCACGGCCGAGGCGCTCATCGACGCCGGGGCTTCCGTCGTCATCGTCGACCTGCCCGGCGGACGCGGCGAGGAGGCCGCCGCCGAGCTGGGGGAGCGCGCGACGTTCGCGCCCGCCGACGTCGCCGACGAGGCGCAGGTCGCCGCCGCGGTCGATGCCGCCGTCGCACTCGGCCCGCTGCGGGTCGCCGTGAACTGCGCGGGCATCGCGACCGCCGGCCGCACGGTCGGCCGCGACGGGCCACTGGCGCTCGCCGGCTTCGAGCGCACGATCCGCGTGAACCTCATCGGCACGTTCAACGTCACGCGCCTCGCCGCCGCGGCGATGGCCGCCACCGAGCCCGTGGCCGCCCAGCCGCTGCCGGGCGTGCCCGAGACCGCCGAGCGCGGCGTGATCGTGAGCACGGCGTCGGTCGCCGCGTTCGACGGCCAGATCGGCCAGGTCGCCTATTCGGCCTCGAAGGGCGGGGTCGCGGCGATGACCCTGCCGCTCGCGCGCGACCTGTCGAAGCTGCTCATCCGCGTGGTCACGATCGCCCCGGGCATCATGCAGACGCCCATGATGGCCGGCATGCCCGACGACGTGCAGGCCTCGCTCGCTGCGCAGATCCCGCACCCGTCGCGGCTCGGCACGCCCGCCGAGTACGCGGCCCTCGCGATGCACGTGGTCGCCAACCCGCTGCTCAACGGCGAGGTGATCCGGCTCGACGGCGCGATCCGCATGCAGCCGAAGTAGGCGAGCGGATGCCCCGGGGCGGCGCGCGCCCCGAGGCATCCGCTCGGCTCTCGGCCCGTCGTCAGGCGATCGCCCGTTCGCGCCCGGCGCGGTACGCCTTGACGGCGCCGTCGACGACGTCCCACGCGGTCACGCCCACGATGGCCACCGTGATCACGGTCACGGTGACGTCGCCCGCGTCGCCCCACGGCCAGCCGATCGCGGCGAGGAACTCGGGGTCGAACAGCCGCTCGGAGAGCAGCAGCCAGAGCGCCGGCACGGTGAAGGCGATGTTGAGCAGCAGGTTCGCGAACGCGAGCCACCAGTTCCAGCCCCAGGCGTAGACCGCCCCGGCGAACGCCATCTCGAGCACGAGGAGTCCGAGGAACCACGGGATCCAGAAGGTCCACAGGTCGGGGTCGAGCACCGGGAACGACTCGCCGTCGATCGTCACGCCGAGCTGCCCCCAGACGATGAACCCGGCGAAGATCGCGAGGAACACGACCGAGGCGATCAGGTCGGGCAGGCGCTTCGCGCGGTGCTCGTCGCGCACCTGGGGGAGGTTCGCGAGGCTCCACTCCATGCCGCGTGCCTGGTCGGGGGAGCGCTCGAGGATGGCGAACACGAGCGTGGTCCAGAACACGAGGTGCAGTGCCGTGCTCAGCAGGACCCCGATCGTCGCGGCGAAGACCTCGCCGACCGCAGCGCCCGCGAGCAGCTGCGCGAGCACGCTCGCGGCGGCCACGAAGGGGAGCACGATCGCGAGCAGTACCTTCACGAGCCGCAGCCAGGTCAGGTAGTAGCGCGGCCCGATGAGCTGCAGCGGCCGGTCGAGGTAGTCGGCGGCCAGCGCGCTGGGGTCGCCGAGCTCGAGCAGGGTGCGCCGCTCGGCGTCGGCGGGGTCGACGCCCTCCTCGAGGAACGCGTCGCGTCGATCGCCGATGCGCTCGCGCAGCTCCCGGTCGAGGTCGTGGCGCTGGCGCTGGGGCACGTTGCGCACGGTCGCCCACACGTAGCGGTCGGTCAGGGTCGTGGTGGTCATGGTGCGTCTCCCTCGGTCAGGCGCGCGAGCGCCTCGTCGATGCGGTGCCAGTCGCCCGCGAGCACCGCTGCCAGGCGCTCGCCGGCGGGGCTCGTGCGGTAGAACTTGCGCGGGCGGGTCTCGTCGGTGTTCCACTCGCTCGTCAGCAGCCCCTGCTTCTCGAGCCGGCGCAGCAGCGGGTAGAGCGTGTTCGCGTCGACCGCGAGGTCGAGGCCCGCGAGCGACTCGAGCAGTGCGTAGCCGTAGTCGGGCGTGCGCAGGCGCAGCAGGCACGCGAGCACGGTCGTGCCACGGCGCAGCTCCTGCAGGTGCGTGGCGGTGGCGTCATCCGGTGTCATGGCACACACCATACTGTGTGACACACACTATTGCAACAGCACCCGAGCGGATGCCCCGCTACTGGCCCGCGTGCGCCTCCAGGAACGCGTACACCTCGGCGTCGTCGACGCCCGGGAACCGGCCCGACGGCAGCGGCGACAGCACGTGCGCGTGCAGGCGGGCGCTCGGCCACGCCTTGCCGTCCCACCGGTCGGACAGCTCGGCCGGCGCGCGACGACAGCACGTCACGTCGGGGCAGCGCGACTCGACGCGCACCGTCGTCTCGCGACCGCGGAACCACTTCGCGTCCTGGAACGGCACGCCGATCGTGATCGAGAACTCCGCGGCATCCGTTCGCCCCGTCTGCGTGGCGCACCAGTACGTGCCCGCCGGGGTGTCGGTGTACTGGTAGTTCTCGGTCGTGCGGTTGGTGCGGTCGAACGCGCTGCGCGCGCTCCACTGCTTGCACACCCACTGGCCCTCGATCGAGCCCGTCACGTCGGCGGGCAGCGGGATGCCGTCGTTCTCGTACCCCTTCTGCAGCGCACCGTCGCCGTTCACCCGCAGGAAGTGCAGCGTCATGTCGAGGTGCGACGTACCGAGATTCGTCAGGCGCAGTGCCGCCGCCTCGTGGGTCACGCCGAATGCGTCGCGGAAGTCCTCCACTGCGAGGCGCTTCTCGCGCTTGGCCTCGGTGAGGAACTTGACGGATGCCTCGCGCGGCATGAGGCAGCACGCCGCGAAGTAGTTGATCTCGAGCCGCTGCCAGAGGAACTCGGCGTAGCTGCCCGGGCGCTCGTGCCCGAGCAGGCGATGCGCCATCGCCTGGAGCGCCATCGAGCGCAGGCCGTGACCGCCGGGAATCGAGGCGGGCGGCAGGTAGATGCGGCCGTTGGCCAGGTCGGTGATCGACCTCGTGGCATCCGGCAGGTCGTCGACGTAGATCAGCCGGAAGCCGAGCTGCTCGGCCATGACGCTCACCTCGCGGTGCGTGAGCGCCCCCTGGCGGTGGCCCGAGGCGGCGACCCGCTGCTCGGCGAGCTCCTCGATGTCGGGCAGGTAGTTGTCGCGCTCGCGCATGCGGGTGCGCAGCTCGGTGTTCGCCCGACGCGCCTCCTCGGGCGTCGCGATCGCCTCGCTCGCGCGCCGCTGCAGCTCGCGGTGCAGGCCCACGATCGACTCGAGCGCCTCGTCGCTGATGCCCTTGCCGGGGCGCACCGAGGGCAGGCCGAGCATGGCGTAGAGCGGGCTGGCCTGCGCACGGGCGAGCTCGATCTCGAGAGCGGCACGGGGGTTGGGCGGTTCGGGCGAGAGCAGCTCGGCGAGCTCGACGCCGAGCGCCGCCGAGAGGGCGTGCAGCACTGAGAGCTTCGGTTCGCGCTTGCCGTTCTCGATGAGCGAGAGCTGGCTGCCGGCGATGCCGACCTGCTCGCCGAGCTGGTCGAGGGTGAGCCCGCGCTCGCCGCGGAAGTGGCGGATGCGCTGTCCGAGGGTGGTGAGGTCCGTTCCTGCCTGCATGCGTTAACCATACGGAAAGAAGTGCGATTCTTTCATGCGGATTCGCGGCTCGTCGCGCGGGTTCTTCGCGCATTCTGGACTCACGCCACCACCCGCCAGACCATCGGAGGCTCGCGATGACCATGGAACTCTCCCTCGAGAACGCGGCGGCAGGCCGCGCGCACCGCACCGGCACCACCGATCGCGCGCTGCGCGAGTGGGTCGCGGAGATCGCCGGCCTCACCCAGCCCGACGAGGTCGTCTGGTGCGACGGGTCGCTGCAGGAGGCCGACCGGCTCACCAAGCAGCTCGTGAACGAGGGAAAGCTCATCCGCCTGAACCCCGAGTGGCGCCCCAACAGCTACCTCGCGCGCACCGACCCCGGCGACGTCGCCCGGGTCGAGGACCGCACGTTCATCTGCTCCGAGCTCGAGGAGGACGCGGGGCCGACGAACAACTGGCGCGAACCGGCCGGAATGCGCGCCGAGCTGGCCGGTGTGTTCGCCGGGTCGATGCGCGGCCGCACCATGTACGTCGTGCCGTTCTCGATGGGTCCGCTCGGCGGACCGATCTCGCAGCTCGGCGTCGAGATCACCGACTCGCCCTACGTCGTGCTGTCGATGGGCGTCATGACCCGCATGGGCGAGCGCGTCTTCGAGATGATCGAGCAGGGCACGCCGTGGGTGCGCACGGTGCACTCGGTCGGCTACCCCCTGGTCGACTCCAAGGGCTTCCGCCGGGCCGACGCCGACTGGCCGAGCAACCCCGAGAAGTACATCGTGCAGTTCCCCGACACCCGCGAGATCTGGTCGTTCGGATCGGGCTACGGCGGCAACGCGCTGCTGGCCAAGAAGTGCTTCGCGCTGCGCATCGCGAGCGTCATGGCGCGCGACGACGACTGGCTCGCCGAGCACATGCTGCTCATCAAGATCACCTCGCCCGAGGGGCGGACGTACCATGTGGCGGCCGCGTTCCCGTCGGCGTGCGGCAAGACCAACCTCGCCATGCTCCGCCCGACCATCCCGGGCTGGAAGGTCGAGACGGTCGGCGACGACATCGCCTGGATGCGTCCCGGGCCCGACGGCCGGCTCTACGCCATCAACCCCGAGGCGGGCTTCTTCGGCGTCGCGCCGGGCACGGGCGAGACCACGAACCCCACCGCGGTGCAGACGCTCTGGGGCAACACGATCTTCACGAACGTCGCCCTCCGCGACGACGGCGACGTCTGGTGGGAGGGCCTGACCGACGAGGCGCCCGACCACCTCGTCGACTGGCAGGGCAACGACTGGACGCCCGACTCGGGCCGCCCGGCGGCGCACCCGAACTCGCGCTTCACGGTGGGCGCCGCGCAGTGCCCGTCGATCGCCGACGACTGGGAGGCGCACGAGGGCGTTCCCGTCGACGCCATCCTCTTCGGCGGTCGCCGGGCGACGAACGTGCCGCTCGTGGCCGAGGCCCGGTCGTGGAAGCACGGCGTGTTCATGGGCTCGACCATCTCGTCGGAGAAGACCGCGGCCGCCGAGGGCACCGTCGGCGAGCTCCGCCGCGACCCGTTCGCGATGCTGCCGTTCTGCGGCTACAACATGGCCGACTACTGGGGCCACTGGGTCAAGATGGGCCGCATCCTCGGCGACCAGGCGCCGAGGATCTTCCAGGTGAACTGGTTCCGCAAGGACGCCGACGGCTCGTTCCTCTGGCCCGGATTCGGCGAGAACGCCCGCGTGCTCGAGTGGATCGTGGGCCGCATCGAGGGCGACGCCGAGGCGGAGGACACCCCGATCGGGCGCATCCCCGCCGAGGGCGCGCTGAACGTCGACGGGCTCGACCTCGACGAGGGCGTGCTCGACCATCTCTTCGAGGTCGACCGCGACTCGTGGCTCGCCGAGTGCGACCTCACCGAGGAGTACTACGCGAAGTTCGGCGACCGCGTGCCCGCAGCCCTGAACGCCGAGCTGGCGAGCCTGCGCTACCACCTCAAGCAGGCGTAGCCGACCCGAGACCCGTCGGAAGTCTGCGTTCTCAGGCCTGAGAGCGCAGCCTTTTGACGGGTCTCGTCGCGCACGCACGCGAGACCCGTCAGAAACCTGCGTTCTCGCGGCCGAGAGCGCAGGAAATCGACGGGTCTCGTGGAAGGCCGGGGTCAGGCCGAGAGGCGGGCGAGCTCCTGCTCGATGACGGATGCCGCGTCGTCGACGAGCTCCTCGGAAATGACCACGCTCGGCAGGAACCGCAGCACGCTGTCCCACGAGCCCGCGTCGAGCGGGATGACCCCGTTCGTCGTCGCGTGGCGGAGCACCGACGTGAGCGCCGCCGCGTTCGGTTCCCGCGTGCCGGGCACGACGAGCTCGACTCCCCACATGGCGCCCTTGCCCCGCACCTCGCCGACCACCGAGTACCGCGACGCCCAGTCGCCGATGCGCGCCGCGAAGGCGCGCTCCACGCGCTGCGCCTCGGCGATCAGCCCGTCGCGCTCGATCACCTCGAGCGTCGCGAGCGCGGCGGCGGTCGACACCGGGTTGCCGCCGAACGTGCCGCCGATGCCGCCGGGCTGCACCGCGTCCATGATCTCGGCGCGACCCGTGACCGCGGCGAGCGGGAAGCCGCCGGCGATGCCCTTCGCGGTCGTGACGAGGTCGGGCACGACGCCGAAGTGCTCGATCGAGTACCACGCGCCGCTGCGCGCGATGCCGGCCTGGATCTCGTCGGAGACGAACACGATGCCGTGCTCGGCGCAGTACGCCGCGAGCGCCTCGAGGTAGCCCTCGGCCGGGATCACGATGCCGCCGTCGCCCTGGATCGGCTCGACGAACAGCGCGGCGAGTTCGGTCGGCCCGATGTGCGTGTCGATGTAGTCGATCGTGCGCGCCGCGGCATCCGGGCCGCTGAGGCCGTCCTTGAACGGGTAGCTCGACGGCACCGAGTACACCTCGCCGGGGAACGGGCCCATGCCGGCGCGCTCGGGCCAGGGGCGGTAGGTCATCGCCATGGTGAGGTTGGTGCGGCCGTGGAAGGCGTGCGCGAGTGACGCGATCGCCCGGCGGCCCGTGTACCTGCGCGCGATCTTCACCGCGTTCTCGACCGCCTCGGCGCCCGAGTTCACGAGGATCGAGTGCTTCTCGAAGTCGCCCGGCGTGAGCTCGGCGAGCTTCTCGGCGACGAGCACGTAGTTCTCGTACGGGGTCACCGTGAACAGGGTGTGGGTGAGCTTCGACGCCTGCGCGGCCGCGGCGGCGGCGACGTCGGGGTGCGCGTGCCCGATGGTCGTCACGCCGATGCCGCAGCCGAGGTCGATCAGGCGGTTGCCGTCGACGTCGACCAGGATCGCACCCGACCCGTGGTCCATGAAGATGTCGGCGAGGGTGCCCGCGCCGCGGGAGACGCTGCGCCGGCGGCGCTCGAGGAGCTCGCGCGAGCGCGGCCCGGGCAGCTCGGTGACGACGCTGCGCTGCTGGGGAACGGTGAAGTCCATGACACGAGGGTACGTGCTGCGGGTGACCGCCGTGTGCAGGTGCGCGCGGCCGATGGCACGGCGAGCGGATGCCCCGTGCAGGCGCGTCACACGAGCAGCTGGTGCTTCGCGAGCTCGCGGTACAGCGGGGTGGACTCGACGAGCTCGGAGTGCGTGCCCTCGCCGACGACCTCGCCGCCGTCGAGCACGACGATGCGGTCGGAGTCGACGACGGTCGACAGCCGGTGCGCGATCACGATGAGCGTGCGGCCCTCGGCCACCGCGTCGATCGCCTCGCGCATCATGCGCTCGTTCACGCCGTCGAGCGAGGAGGTCGACTCGTCCAGCAGCAGGATCGGCGGGGCCGCGAGCAGTGCCCGCGCGATCGCGAGGCGCTGGCGCTCGCCGCCGGAGAGCATGATGCCGTCCTCGCCGACGGGCGCCGCGAGCCCGGCCGGGTCGCGCTCGAGCACGGCACCGAGGTTCACCGCGCGCAGCACGTCGACGCACTCGTCGTCGGTCGCGTCGGGGCGGCCGAGCGTGAGGTTGTCGCGGATCGTCCCGGCGAGCACGGGGGCGTCCTGCTCGACGTAGCCGATCTGCGCGCGCAGGTCGGCGCGGTCGATCGCGCGCAGGTCGAGCCCGCCCATGCGCACGACGCCGGCGGTGGGGTCGTAGAAGCGCTCGATGAGCGCGAACGTCGTCGACTTGCCCGCGCCCGACGGGCCGACGAGCGCGACGCGTCGCCCGCGCGGCACCTGGAACGAGACCCCGCGCAGCACGTCGCGCGCCTCGCCGGAGCCCGCGGAACCGTCGGCCGGGCCGGGCACCGAGCCGTCGGGGGCCGCGTCGCCCTCGGGGGCATCCGCCTCGCCCTCTGCCGCCCGTGACGTGTACGCGAACCGAACACCCTCGAACGCGATGGCCGGTGCGTCGGGCGCCGCCGAGGCGTTCGCCGCGCCGACCACGACCGCCGCCGCCCCGCCGTCGCGGTCGTGCGCGTCCTCGTCGGGCAGGTCGAGCACCTCGCGGATGCGGCCGAGCGCGCCGAGCGCCTGGTTGACCGAGGTGACCGCGCCGAACGCCTGCCCGAGCGGGAGGATCAGCATGAACAGGAAGATGATGAACATCACGAGGTTCGCGACGCTGGTCGCGCCCGACGCCACGCGGATGCCGCCGACGCCGATCACGACGAGCAGCGACAGCTGCATCGCGATGCCCGCGATCGGCACGATGAGCGCCGAGATCTTCGCGACCTTCACGCCCTCGCGGTAGGCGCCGTCGGTCTCGGCCTCGATGGCCGCGGTCTCGCGCTCGGTGGCGCCCGCGGCCCGGATGGTGCGCACGGCGCCGATCGCGCGCTCGACGGCTGCGGCGACGTCGCCGATCTTGTCCTGCGCCCGCCGCGAGGCGTCGCGCACGCGCAGCGACAGCAGCGAGACGGTCGCGATCGCGATGCCGATGACGATCACCGTGAGCCCGAGCAGCACCGGGTCGAGCACGATCATCGCGATGAGCGCGCCGACGAACGTGACGGCGCCGCCGACGGCCTCGACGAGCCCCTGGGTGAGCACCGCGCGCAGCAGCGTCGTGTCGCTGCCCACGCGCGAGACGAGGTCGCCGGTGCGGCGCGTGTCGAACTCGGAGATGCGCAGGCGCAGGATCTTGCGCGTCAGGTGCATGCGGCTCGAGCGCACCACGCCCTCGCCCGTGCGCTGCAGCAGGTAGTGCTGGTAGCCGCTGAGCAGCGCGCTCACGACGACGAGCACGACGAGCACCCAGACGAGCGGCCCGACGGGCACTCCCTCCTCGACCACCGTGATGACCTGGCCGACGAGCAACGGCTGCGCGAGCGTGGTGAGCGCGCCGAGCACGCTCAGCACGAGGATGAAGCTGAGGATGCCGCGGTGCTCGAAGAGGTACGGCAGCAGCTGCGAGAACGTGGCGCGCGGGCCGGCGGTCTCGCGGCCGCGGCCACGTCCTCTGCCGCGGCCGCTCGCCGACGATCGGGTGCGGCGCGCGGGCGCATCGGTGGGGGAAGCCATGACTACCTTTCTAGGGGACGGTTGCCGCGAGGCCGCTGGGAGGGCTAGTCGGGGGCGGCGGATGCCCCGGGGCTGCCGAGCACCGAGGCGGCGAGCGCGTGCCCGGCGACGCAGGCGGCACGCGGGTCGGCGCCCGCCATCGCCTGGACGAGGAATCCGGCGGCGAACGCGTCGCCCGCCCCGGTCGCGTCGCGCACGTCGGCGACCACGGTCGCGGGCACGTGCAGGGCGGGGCGGCCCGGGCGCAGCACGTCGGCGGGGTCGGCGCCCCGCTTCACGATGGTGAGCGGAGCCGGCGGAGCCGCAGCGCCGGTCTCGTCCGACACCGAGCCGATGCCGAGCAGGGCAGCCTCGTCCGCGTTCGCGAACGCGATGTCGGGTGCGAGCCGCGCGACGAGGGCGCGGAAGTGGTCGAGTCCGAGCGTCTCGATGAGTCCCGTCGACGACACGTCGAGCGAGACGCCCGCGCCCGCCTCGCGCGCCGCGTCTGCCAGCGTGACCACGGCCGAGCGGGCCGGCTCGCGCTCGAGTCCGTAGGCCGGGAGATGCAGCCAGCCGGCGCCGTCGAGCCACGACGGGTCGACCGGGCGGCGCAACTCGGCGGCGGCGCCGCGGTCGGGGTACATGGTGCGCTCGCCGTCGGGGTCGACGAGCAGCACGACGGTGCCGGTCGTGCCCGCGTGCTGGAGGCGCACGTCGACCCCGGTCGACGCGAGCTCCTGTGCGAGCCCGTCGCCCGCGGCATCCGCCCCGACGCACCCGATGAAGCGCGCCGCGGCGCCGGCGCCCGCGGCGAATGCGGCGACGTTGGCCGCGCTGCCGCCGCGCGAGCGCACGATGCGCGCGGCCGTGTCGGTTGCGTGCCGGGTCGGTTCGGCGAGCCAGACCACGACGTCCTCGACGAGGTCGCCTGCGACGACCAGCACGCCCTGCGTGTGCGGCGTGCCCGGCTCAGCCGGCGACGGCACGCGCGATCTCCCCGCCGAGCGCGACGTTGCCGCGGTACACGGCGAGGTTCGCCTCGAGGCTCGCCCCGCCGGTCGCGCGCTGCACGAAGTCGAGCAGGAACGGCGTCGTGTCGTGGCCGGTGACGCCCGCCGCATTCGCCGCCGCCAGCGCCTCGGCGAGCACGCGATCGTGCAGCGCCGGGTCGAGCTGGTCGTCCTCGGCCACCGGGTTCGCGACGAGCACTGCCGCATCCAGCCCCAGCGCGTCGCGCGCCGCCGCGACTGCCGCGACCTCCTCGGGCGACTCGACCCGGTGCTCGAGCGTGTAGCCCGAGTCGGCGACGTAGAAGCCCGGGTAGGCGTGCGTCCGGTAGCCCACGACGGGAATGTTCAGCGTCTCGAGCCGCTCGAGCGTCGCGGCCACGTCGAGGATCGACTTCACGCCCGCGCTCACGAGCGTGATCGGGGTGCGCGCGAGCGTCGGCAGGTCGGCCGACTCGTCGAAGGTCTCGCTCGCCCCGCGGTGCACGCCGCCGAGCCCGCCGGTCGACATGACCCGGATGCCCGCCGAGTGCGCGAGCCACGCGGTCGCGGCCACGGTCGTGCCGCCGCTCAGCCCGCGGGCGGCGGCGATGGGCAGGTCGCGCACGCTGAGCTTCACGACCCACTCGTCGGCGCAGAGCCGCTCCATGGTCGGCCGGTCGATGCCGACGTGCGCCACGCCGTCGACCACGCCGATCGTCGCCGGCACGACCCCCGCGGCCCGGAGCTGCTCCTCGGCGGCGAGCCCGACCTCCAGGTTCCGCGGCCGCGGCAGCCCGTGGGTGAGGATCGTGGTCTCGAGGGCGAGCACCGGGGCACCGGATGCCACGGCCTCGCGCACCTCGTCGGACAGGACGACGGCGGGGCTGGTCTGGGTCACTCCGTCATCGTACGCAGAGCCGCCCCGAGGCATCCGATGTCGCCCGCCTCGACTACAGTTCTCCCGTGCCCGCACCCGTCATCACCGCCCGCGACCTCCGCAAGCAGTACGAGGACGTCGCCGCCGTCGACGGCATCTCGTTCGAGGTGTCGCCCGGCGAGTCGTTCGGCCTGCTCGGCCCGAACGGCGCCGGCAAGTCGACCACCATGCGCATGGTCGGCGCCGTCTCCACCCGCACGAGCGGCGACCTCGAGATCCTCGGCCTCGACCCGAACGCGCACGGCCCCGACATCCGCTCGCAGCTCGGCGTGGTGCCGCAGGCCGACAACCTCGACACCGAGCTGCGCGTGCGCGAGAACCTGCTCGTGTACGGCCGATACTTCGGCCTGCCCCGGCGCACGATCGCCGAGCGCGCCGACGAGCTGCTCGCGTTCGCCCAGCTGGAGGAGAAGTCGAAGGCGAAGGTCGACGCGCTCTCCGGCGGCATGAAGCGACGGCTCACGATCGCCCGCGCGCTCATCAACGACCCGCGCATCCTGCTGCTCGACGAGCCGACCACGGGCCTCGACCCGCAGGCGCGGCACATCCTGTGGGACCGCCTGTTCCGCCTCAAGGAGCAGGGCACGACGCTCGTGCTCACGACCCACTACATGGACGAGGCCGAGCAGCTCTGCGACCGCCTGATCGTGGTCGACCACGGCCGCATCATGGCCGAGGGCACCCCGGCCGAGCTCATCCGCGCCCACTCGTCGCGCGAGGTGCTCGAGGTGCGCTTCGGCGCCGACCGCAACGCCGAGGTCGCGAAGCGCCTCGAGGGCGTCGGCGATCGCATCGAGGTGCTGCCCGACCGCATCCTCGTCTACAGCGCGAACGGCGAGGCCGAGCTCGTGCGCATCACCGAGGCCGGCCTGCACCCGATCACGAGCCTGGTGCGCCGCTCGAGCCTCGAGGACGTGTTCCTGCGCCTCACGGGCCGGAGCCTCATCGAATGAGCGCCGAGTCCCCCCGGCAGCAGGCGACGGATGCCCCTGGGGCACCCCGTCCCGAGACCGCACGCGCGCTCGCCGCGGGCACGCGTCCCCGACGCTTCGGCGCCTGGTACGTCGCCGAGCACCGGTTCCGCGTCATGCGGTCGTACCTCCAGACCATGCTCGCGACGGGCATCGGCAGCCCGATCATCTACCTGTACGGGCTCGGGGCCGGCCTCGCGTCGCTGATCGACGCCCCGGTCGCCTCGCAGCCGGGCGCCGAGGGCGTGCCCTACCTCGTGTTCGTCGCGCCCGCGCTGCTGGCGTCCGCCGCCATCACGGTCGCGACCGAGGAGTTCTCGTACCCGATCATGCTCGGGTACAAGTGGAACCCCACGTTCACCGGCATGCACGCGTCGCCCATCCGGCCCGGCCAGATCGTCGACGGCATCGTCATCTCGGTGACCGTGCGCATCCTCGCCACGAGCGCCGTGTACTACCTGTTCATGCTGCTGTTCGGCGCGGTGCCGTCGCCGCTCGGGTACCTCGCGGTGCTCGCGGCGACGCTCGGCGGGCTCGCGTTCGGCCACCTGCTGATGGCGTACGTCTCGACGCTGGAGCAGGACACGGGCCAGATCGCGCTCGTCATGCGCTTCCTGGTGCTGCCGATGACGCTGTTCTCGGGCACGTTCTTCCCGCTCAGCCAGCTGCCCTGGTTCCTCCAGCCGATCGGCTGGGTGTCGCCGCTGTGGCACGCCACCGAGCTCAGCCGCGTCTTCGCGTACGGCTACCCGGAGCCGCTCTGGCTCACGGTCGTGCACGTCGTCGTGCTCGTCGCGATGGCGGCGGTCGGCTGGATCGCATCGCGGCGCATCGCCGCACGGAGGCTGGGACGATGACCGCACCCGCGACCACGACCGACCGCACCGCCCCGACCGGCGGGCGCGGCGTCGCCTCGCTGTACGCGGGCAACTCCCGCGCCGTCATGGCGCGCGGCTGGCGCGCGACCCGCAGCTCGAACTGGATGATCGTCGTCTCGGGGTTCTTCGAGCCGATCTTCTACCTGCTGTCGATGGGCATCGGCCTCGGCGCCCTCGTCGGCGAGGTCGCGACCGCGGACGGCGACGTCTCCTACGCGGCGTACATCGCACCGGCGCTGCTCGCGGTCGCAGCGATGAACGGCGCGATCTACGACTCGACCTGGAACGTCTTCTTCAAGATGAACTTCGCGAAGCTGTACGAGGGCATGCTCGCGACCTCGCTCGGCCCGCTCGACGTGGCGCTCGGCGAGATCTCGCTCGCGCTGCTGCGCGGGGCGTTCTACGCGTCGGGGTTCCTGCTCGTCATGCAGGCGCTCGGGTTGAACCTGTCGTGGTGGGCGCTGCTCGCGCTGCCCGCCGTGCTGCTCATCGCATTCGGCTTCGCGAGCCTCGGCATGGCGATCACGAGCTACATGAAGACGTTCCAGCAGATGGACTGGATCAACTTCGTGCTGCTGCCGATGTTCCTGCTGTCGGCCACGTTCTTCCCGATCACCGTCTACCCACAGGCCGTGCAGTGGATCATCCAGGCCATGCCGCTCTGGCACGGCGTCGAGCTCGTGCGCGGCCTCACGACCGGTGCCGTGCACTGGGGCCTGCTCTGGCACGTGCTCTACTACGCCGTGATGATCGTGGTCGGCGTCGTGTTCACGACGAAGCGGTTGCGCGCGCTGTTCCTCGACTGAGGTCGCGCCCGAGCGATCGGGTGCGGCGAGCGGATGCGCCGGGGCATCCGCTCGCCCTGTCTCAGCCCCTGACCGCGCGCAGCGCGCGCACCGTGGCGACCGCAGCCTCGGCCGCCTCGGCGCCCTTGTCCTCCTTCGAGCCGGGGAGCCCGGCGCGGTCGAGGCCCTGCTGCTCGTCGTCGAGGGTGAGCACGCCGAAGCCGACGGGCTTGCCGGTGTCGAGCGCGACGCGGGTCAGCCCGTCGGTCGCCGCCGACGAGACGTACTCGAAGTGCGGGGTGCCGCCGCGGATGATCACGCCGAGCGCGACCGCCGCGTCGGCGCCGGCCTCGAGGGCCGCCTTCGCGACGACCGGCAGCTCGAAGCTGCCCGGCACCCGCACGAGCGTGTGCGACGCGCCGGATGCCTCGAGCGAGCGCACCGCGCCGGCGATGAGCCCGTCGGTGATCTCGTCGTGCCAGCTGCCCGCGACGATGACGACCGACAGGCCGGTGCCGTCGGCGTCGAGGGTGGGGGAGCCTGCTCCGCTCATGATGCGCGTCCTTCCAGGAGGTGGTGTGCCGCCGGCTCGGTGAGGTCGGCGGTGTCGATCGCGTGACCCATGCGGTCGCGCTTGGTCTCGAGGTACGCCTCGTTGAGGGCACCGATTCCGACGAGGAGCGGCACGCGCTCGAGCACGGCGATGCCCTGCGTCTCGAGCTGGCGCACCTTCTCGGGGTTGTTCGTGAGCAGCCGCACGGCGTCGAGGCCGAGGTCGCGCAGGATCGCGGTCGCCGCGCCGTAGTCGCGGGCGTCGGCGGGCAGGCCCAGTGCGAGGTTCGCGTCGAGCGTGTCGAGGCCGTCCTCCTGCAACCGGTAGGCGCGCAGCTTGTTGATCAGGCCGATGCCGCGGCCCTCGTGGCCGCGCAGGTAGACGACCACGCCGCCGTGCTCCTGCACGGCCGCGAGCGCGGCGTCGAGCTGCGGGCCGCACTCGCACTTCAGCGAGCCGAGCGCCTCTCCGGTCAGACACTCCGAGTGCACGCGCACGAGCGCGCCGGGCGACGACGGGTCGCCCGCGATGATCGCGACGTGGTCGGCGCCCGTGTTGCGGTCGCGGTACGCGCGGATGCGGAACGGGCCGTGCTCGGTCGGCACGGTCGTCTCGACCTCGAAGCGCACGCGCGGCGACTCGGGCGGGTCGATGACCGAGCCGTCCTCCGCGGCGTCGCAGATCGCGGCCGCGTCCGGCTCCTCCTGGAGGAACCGGATGAGCGCCGCCACGGTCGTGACCGGCAGCCTCTCCCGCTCGCCCAGCTCGATGAGACCGGGCAGGCGCATCATCTCGCCGTCGTCGGCGACGATCTCGCCGATCGCCGCGACGGGCGCGAGGCCCGCGAGCCGCATGAGGTCGACCGCCGCCTCCGTGTGGCCGGCGCGCTCGCGCACGCCGCCCCCGACCGCGCGCAGCGGCACGATGTGCCCGGGGCGGATGAGCGAGGCCGGAGTGGCGTCCGGGTCGGCCAGCGTGCGCAGCGTGTGCGCGCGATCGGACGCGCTGATGCCCGTCGTAACGCCGTCGGCGGCGTCGACGGTGATCGTGTACGCCGTGCGCCGGGGGTCCTGGCTGGACGTCGTCATGAGCGGCAGCTCGAGCCGGTCGGCGAGGTCGTTCGGCATCGGGGCGCAGAGGTACCCGCTGGTGTGCCGCACCATCCAGGCGATCCACTCACGGCTCGCGAGCTGGGCGGAGATGATCGCGTCGCCCTCGTTCTCGCGGCCCTCGTCGTCGGCGACGAGCACCGGCTTGCCGGCGCGCAGCGCGGCCAGCACCTCGGGCAGCTCGGCGAGGCTCATGCGGCACCCCCCATTGGGGCGGGCGCCGCGGGCGTCGCCACCGACGACGGCAGGTCGTCGTGGGCGCCGAGGCGGAGCATCCGCTCGACCTGCCTCGCGAGGATGTCGGTCTCGAGGTTCACGCGATCGCCCACGACCCGGTCGCCGAGGGTGGTCGCCGCGAGCGTCTCGGGGATCAGCGAGACCTCGAACCAGTCGTCGCCGACCGCGCTGACGGTGAGCGAGACGCCGTCGAGCGCGACCGAGCCCTTGTCGACCACCAGCCGGGCGTGCTGCGGGTCGATCGCGAATCGCAGCACGCGCCACGCCTCGCCGGGCCGCACCTCGACGACCTCGGCCGTGCCGTCGATGTGGCCCTGCACGATGTGACCGCCGATGCGGTCGCCCACCTTCGCGGCGCGTTCGAGGTCGATCCGGTCGCCCTCGCGCACGTCGGCGAGCGTCGACATCGCGAGCGTCTGCGCCATGACGTCGGCCGTGAACGACTCGTCGTCGTGGTCGACGACGGTGAGGCACACGCCGTTCACCGAGATAGAGTCGCCGTGGCGCGCGTCGGAGACCGCGAGCGGTCCGTGCACGGTGAGCCGTGCGGCGTCGGCGGTGCGCTCGACGCGCGTGATGCGGCCGATCTCCTCGATGATGCCCGTGAACATGTCAGGTCCTTCCGATCGGGCCGTCCGCGTCGGCGCTCGGCCGCGCGGAGGTGGGGCGGGCGACGACGAGCACGTCGTCGCCGAGTCGTGCGACGTGGGTGGGGGCGAGGCGTCGGGCGTCGGCGATGGTGCCGATGCCGAGGTCGCCGACGGCGAGGCGCGGCCCGCCGAGCAGGGCGGGTGCCAGGTAGACGACGACCTCGTCGACGAGTCCGGCCGCGATGAACGCGCTCGCCAGCGTCGGCCCGCCCTCGACGAAGAGCGAGCGGATGCCGCTGCGCTGGAGCGCACCCAGGTCGGCGACGAGGTCCGCGCCGTCGTGGCGGACCGCGGCGTGCGGGCCGTGCAGCACCGCCGCATCGGCCGGCAGCTCGCGGCGGCCGAAGACGACCGGCACCGGCTGGTCGGCGCGCAGTCCGCCGTCGGCGTCGCGTGCGGTGAGTGCGGGGTCGTCGGCGAGTACCGTGCCGGTGCCGACCGCGATCGCGTCGGCCGCGGCCCGGCGGGCGTGCACGTCGGCACGGGCCTCGGGGCCGGTGATCCAGCGGCTCGTGCCGTCGGCGGCCGCGATGCGACCGTCGAGGGTCGACGCCCACTTGACCGTGACGAACGGGCGGCCGTGCCGCTCGGCGAACAGCCAGTCGGCGATGAGCGCCTCGGCGTCGTCGGCGAGCAGGCCCGAGGCGACATCGACGCCCGCGGCGGCCAGGCGGGCTCCTCCGCCGGAGGAGTGCAGGCCCGGGTCGTCGACGGCGTACACCACGCGGGCGACCCCGGCGGCGATGAGTGCCTCGGCGCAGGGCCCGGTGCGCCCGGTGTGGTTGCAGGGCTCGAGCGTCACGACGGCGGTCGCACCGCGGGCGGCGCCGGGAGCGAGTCGTGCCAGCGCGTCTGCCTCGGCGTGCGGCGTGCCCGCGCCGCGGTGCCAGCCCTCGGCCAGCACGTCGCCCGCGGGGGAGAGCAGCACGCAGCCGACCCGGGGGTTCACGCCACGGGCGGGGCCTCGGGTCGCGAGCTCGAGCGCGCGCCGCATCGCGGCGGTCTCGGCAGAGTCCCGCGAGATGGCGTCGGCGCGCGACGGCACGGCCGCGTTCGCCGGTGCGCGGTGCGCTGCGCTCGTGCTGCCCATGTCCCGTTCCCGTCCTCGCGGACTCCGGGGCTCGGCAACGCCGATCAGGCCGCCGGCGCGGGCGCCTGCGGCACGTGCTGCCTCCCATCCGGACTTTCACCGTCGGTACCGGAGTTCCACCGGTTCGGCCTCGCACCCGATCCAGTGGAGATCGAGCGCTCGGTTCGCGGACTCTCACCGCCGGCTCGGACTTTCACCGACCCCGGAGCACGTTTCTTGCTTCGAGTGTAGATCAACGCACGCGGACGCGTGCTATTCCCGGGCCGGGGCTGGTGCACCGCGCGGCTCAGGCGTCCACGACGAGACCCGGCAGCGCGGCCAGCCCGGTGATGCGCCGCACGCCGAGCGCGGCCGCTTCGGCGGCATCCGCCTCACCTGGTTCGACGCCGAGCCGGTCGAGCCAGACGCCCGCGAGCCCGGCCCGCGCGGCACCGATCGCGTCGGTGCGCAGCCGGTCGCCGACGTACAGCACCTGCTCCGGCGCCGTGCCGAACCGCTCGCAGGCGTGGGCGAAGATCGCCGCGTCGGGCTTCGTGACACCGAGGGCGCCCGACGCGACGAGGTGCTCCATGCGCGCGTCGAGCCCCACGGCGGCGAGCTTGGTCGCCTGGAAGTCGGCCTCGCCGTTGGTGATGATGCCGAAGCGGATGCCCGGCGCCAGCGCCTCGAGCGCATCGAGCGCCGGAACCGCGTCCTCGTGCAACGTCCACGCGGCGCGGTATCGCGCGAAGTACGCCGTGAACCAGTCATCGGCCCCGCCGTCGTCGAGGTCGTGCCCGTGCGCCGCCGCGAAGGCGCGGGCCCGCGCCCGCCGCTGGCCGGCGAAGTCCGTCTCGCCCGCGAGGTAGCGGTGGTAGTGCTCCTCCTCGAGGTCGCGCCACAGGCGCTGCGCGCCGACGTCGTCGAGCAGGTCGTACGCGTGGGAGCGCGCGTGCGCGAGGATGCCCGCGTCGACCGCCGCGCGATGGTCGAGCAGCGTGTCGTCGAGGTCGAACAGCACGACCTCGATCGCAGCGCCTCCGCTCATCGGCCATCCAGCTCGACGGGCCAGCCGCTCGGAACCGGCTCGGAGGCGCCGCGGCGCGCCACCGCGTGCCACGCGGGGAACGACCTGCCGTCCCGCAGTTGCACCGGCCGGCGGTCGGCGGCGTCGAACGCGAACCCCGCGGCACGTGCGACCCGCGCAGAGGCTACGTTGCCCGCCACCGCCTCCCACGACACCCGGTCGGCGTCGAGTCCGTCCGGCGCGAACGCGAAGCCGACCACGCGGCGCACGGCCTCGGCCATGATGCCGCCGCCGCGGTGCTCGCTGCCGAGCCAGTAGCCGACGCTCGTGCGCGCCGTGCGCAGGCCCACGACCCCCAGCAGCTGCGGTCGGTCGTGCCGGCGGATCGCCCAGGTGCGCTCGGTGCGCCCGGCCCAGCCGCTCGGCACGAACTCCTCGACGAACGAGACGGCGTGCCGGCGCTCGTACGGCCACGGCGTGGTCACCGTGTGCTCGAACACCGGATCGGTGCAGTACCGCGCGATGTCGTCCACGTCGTCCGCGGTCGGCTGGTCGAGCACCAGGCGCTCGGTGCGCAGCACCACCGGGCCGGCGGGACTCATCGGCGTCGGATGAAGCCGACCGCCTCGTACACGCGGTCGAGCGTGTCGCGGGCCACGGCCTCGGCCTTGTCCGCGCCGACGGCGAGCAGCCGGTCGAGCTCGGCCGGGTCGGCCATGAGCTCGAGCGTTCGGGCGCGCACGGGCGCGAGCCGCTCGACCACGAGGTCTGCCAGCTCGACCTTCAGGTCGCCGTAGCCGCGCCCGGCGTACTCGGCCTCGAGGTCGGCGATCGACGTCCCGCTCACGGCCGAGTGGATGTCGAGCAGGTTCGAGATGCCGGGCTTCGCGGCGCGGTCGAACCGGATCTCGCGCTCGGTGTCGGTCACCGCGGATCGGATCTTCTTCGCCGTGCGCTTCGGGTCGTCGAGCAGGTTCACCAGGCCGGCATCCGACGCGGCCGACTTCGACATCTTCGACGTCGGGTCCTGCAGGTCGTAGATGCGCGCGGTCACCTCGGGGATGTACGCCTCCGGCACTCGGAACGTCTCGCCGAAGCGGCTGTTGAAGCGGCCCGCGAGGTCGCGCGTCAGCTCGAGGTGCTGCCGCTGGTCGTCGCCCACGGGCACGAGCGCCGTGTCGTAGAGCAGGATGTCGGCGGCCATGAGCACCGGGTAGGTGAAGAGGCCGACCGTCGTGGCATCCGTGCCCTGCTTGGCGGACTTGTCCTTGAACTGGGTCATGCGGCTCGCCTCGCCGAAGCCCGTGATGGTCGAGAGCACCCAGGCCAGCTCGGCGTGGGCGGACACGTGCGACTGCACGAACAGCGTCGACTGCTCGGGGTCGATGCCTGCGGCGATGTACTGGGCGGCGGTGCGGCGCGCGCTCTCGCGCAGTGCGGCCGGGTCCTGCGCCACGGTGATGGCGTGCAGGTCGACGACGCAGTAGTAGGCGTCGTAGCGCTCCTGCAGCGCGACCCAGTTGACGAGGGCGCCGAGGTAGTTGCCGAGGTGCAGCGAGTCGCCCGAGGGCTGCATCCCGGAGAAGAGCACGGGGGTGGTGTCGGTGGTCATGGTTTCGTCCTTGCGGGTCAGATGGCGTAGTCGACGACGACGGGAGCGTGGTCGGACCATCGCTCGTCGTAGGCCGCGGCGCGGTCCACCGAGTAGTCGACGACGGATGCCGCGAGCGGGCCGGTCGCGAGGTGGTAGTCGATGCGCCACCCCGAGTCGTTGTCGAACGCCTTGCCGCGCCACGACCACCAGGTGTACGGCCCCTCGACCTCGCCGTGGTGGCGACGGCCGACGTCGACCCAGCCGAGCCCGGCGCCCGCGTTGTAGTCGTCGTCCTCCTCGGACCCGACGAAGCGGTCGAAGTAGGCGCGCTCCTCGGGGAGGAACCCCGCCTTCTTCCGGTTGCCCTTCCAGTTGCGGATGTCGAGCGTGCGGTGGCCGACGTTCAGGTCACCGACGACGACGGCGTGCTCCGCGTGCGCCGTGAGCCGGGGAAGACGCTCCTCCATCGCGTCGAGGAAGCGGAACTTCTCGACCTGCTTGGGGGTGTCCGCCTCGCCGGAGTGCACGTACGTGCTGACGACCGTGATCGACGAGCCGTCGAAGTCGTAGTCGGCCTCGAGCCAGCGCCCGGCCGAGTCGAACTCGTCGGGGCCGAGGGCGACGCGGTGGATGCGGGCGGGCCGACGGCTCGCGAGGGCGACGCCCGCGCGGCCCTTCGCGCTCGCGGGGTCGTGCAGCACGTCCCACTCGTCGCCGAGCAGGCCGGTGAGGTCGTCGGTCGAGGCGCGCACCTCCTGGAGCGCGAGGATGTCGACGTCGCGCTCGGCGAGCCAGTCGCCCATGCCCCGGCGGAACGCCGCCCGGATGCCGTTGACGTTGACGCTGGCGACGCGGACGGGCTTCGTGGGCATGCCGAGAATTCTATGGGAGGCGGGCGACATCCTCGGCGTCGAAGCGGGCCTGCAGGTCCTGCAGGCGCAGCTCCGCCTTCGCGAGCCGACGCCGGGCACGGGGCCTGCGGAAGAAGCTCGCCGCCTGCACCTCCTGCTCGGCCTCGCGGATCGAGATGCGCGCCGCGAGCAGCCGGGCGTTGCGCTCGCGCTCGCGGCGCTCCCGCTCGAGCTGCTCCGGGGTGACGCGCCGGAGGGTCTCGTTGCGGTCGGCCGCGGAGACCGAGATCCACGACGCCGCGACCAGCGTGATGATGCTCGTCAGGTTGAACCAGAGCAGCAGCGCGATGAACACCGTGAAGGTCGCCAGCAACGGGTTGCGCGTCGCCGCGCCGAGCACGGTTCCACCGAGCGACTGGATGACGCCGAGGGCGATCGCACCCAGGATCGAGCCCGGCCAGAGCCGGTGCCACGGCACCGCCGCACCGGAGAGGAAGCGGAACATCGTGGCGAGCACGCCCGTGTTCAGCACCAGGATCGCGACGATGCCGCCGAGTCGCACGACCAGGCTCGTCCAGCTCGACGCGAGCTGGAGTCCGAGCGCGTCGCGCACCCACTCGAACGCCGTCGTGGTCGCGACGCTGAGGCCGGCGGTCAGCACGAGCACCGCACCGAAGAGGATCGCCATGACGAAGTCGCGCGCCTTCAGCAGGAGGTAGGCGCGCGAGTCGCGCGACAGCCCGAACATCGACCGCACGGCGATGCGCGAGTAGGTGATCCAGCTGACCGCGGTCCAGAGCAGACCGCCGAGGGCGATCGCACCCGCGATGGTGAACAGGTTGAGGCTGCTGGAGGCGAGGTTCGCGAGCTCGTCCGCGTCGATCACGCCGGTGACGTCGTCGGCCGAGATCAGCCCCGGCACGTACGCGTTGATGAGCTCCACGAGCGCGGTGAACAGCTCGGGGTTGGAGGTGAGCCAGAGGCCCGCGACCGAGAACGCGACGAAGACGGCGGCGAAGACCGCGAACAGGGCCATGTAGCTCATGCCCGCCGACATGAGGAAGCCGTTGCGCCACAGGAAGTTGCGCCAGACGCGCACCGGGAAGATCTCCATGGTGCGGCGGGTCAGGGTGGTGACCGCGCTCACCGGCTCCTCGAACCGGTCGCGGAGGGCGACCGTGACCGCCTCGAGCCGGCCGCGGGTCTCGCCGACGCCCTCCTCGAACTCCTCGCGAGGGTCGCCCGACCCGCGCGAGGCGATGGCGGCACGCCCATCGCGGTTCGCGCGCTCGCTCACCTGCCGGCCCCCTGTCGGTCGCGCCGGGCGGCTAGGGCTTGCCCCGCATGATCGCCTGCTTGACCTCGGAGATCGCCTTGGTGACCTCGATGCCGCGCGGGCAGGCGTCGGAGCAGTTGAAGGTGGTCCGGCAGCGCCAGACGCCCTCCTTGTCGTTCAGGATGTCGAGGCGCACCTGGGCGGCGTCGTCGCGCGAGTCGAAGATGAAACGGTGCGCGTTCACGATCGCGGCGGGGCCGAAGTACTGCCCGTCGGTCCAGAACACGGGGCACGAGGTGGTGCAGGCGGCGCAGAGGATGCACTTGGTCGTGTCGTCGAACCGCTCGCGGGCGACGACGTCCTGGATGCGCTCCTTGCCCGGCTCGGGCGCCGTGCTCGCCTGGAGGAACGGCTGCACCTCGCGGAAGGAGGCGAAGAACGGCTCCATGTCGACCACGAGGTCCTTCTCGAGCGGCAGGCCCTTGATCGCCTCGACGTAGATCGGCTTCGAGATGTCGAGGTCCTTGATCAGCGTCTTGCAGGCGAGGCGGTTGCGGCCGTTGATGCGCATCGCGTCGGACCCGCAGATGCCGTGGGCGCACGAGCGGCGGAAGGTGAGCGAGCCGTCCTGCTCCCACTTGATCTTGTGCAGCGCGTCGAGCACCCGGTCGGTCGGGAACATCTCGACGTCGAAGTCCTGCCAGCGGGGCTCCGCGTCGGCGTCCGGGTCGAACCGGCGGATGATGAAGGTGACGGTGAAGGACGGAACGGCGGTCTCGGTCGCCTCGGGCGCGTCCGTGGTGGCGGTCGACACGATCAGTACTTCCTCTCCATCGGCTGGTAGCGGGTGATGGTCACGGGTTTCCAGTCGAGCGAGATGTGGTCGTCCGCCTTCGACGAGTGCGGGTCGCCCGTGAGGTACGCCATGGTGTGCTGCATGTAGTGCTCGTCGTCGCGATCGGGGAAGTCGTCGCGCATGTGGCCGCCGCGGCTCTCCTTGCGGTTGCGGGCCGAGTAGACGACGACCTCGGCGAGGTCGAGGAGGAAGCCGAGCTCGACGGCCTCGAGCAGGTCGGTGTTGAAGCGCGTGCCCTTGTCGTGGACCGCGATCTTCGTGTACCGCTCGCGCAGGTCGGCGATCACGTTCGTGACGTGCTCGAGCGACTCGTCGGTGCGGAACACCTGCGCCGAGCGGTCCATCTCGTCCTGCAGCTCCTTGCGGATCGCGGCGATCCGCTCGGTGCCGGTCGAGGCGCGCAGCTGGTCGAGCATGCCGCGCACGGCGCCGGCCGGGTCGTCGGGCAGCGGCGTGAACTCGGCGGTCTGGACGTACTCGACCGCGTTGCGGCCGGCGCGCTTGCCGAAGACGTTGATGTCGAGCAGCGAGTTGGTGCCGAGGCGGTTCGAGCCGTGCACCGAGACGCACGCGCACTCGCCGGCCGCGTAGAGGCCGGGGACGACGGTCTCGTTGTCGCGCAGCACCTCGGCGCTGACGTTGGTGGGGATGCCGCCCATCGCGTAGTGCGCGGTCGGCATGACCGGCACGGGCTCGTACACCGGGTCGACGCCCAGGTAGGTGCGCGCGAACTCCGTGATGTCGGGGAGCTTCGTCTCGAGCACCTCGGCACCCAGGTGCGTGCAGTCGAGCAGCACGTAGTCCTTGTGCGGGCCGGCGCCGCGCCCCTCCGCGACCTCCTGCACCATGCAGCGGGCGACGATGTCGCGAGGGGCGAGGTCCTTGATGGTCGGCGCGTAGCGCTCCATGAAGCGCTCGCCCGAGGCGTTGCGGAGGATCGCGCCCTCGCCGCGGGCGCCCTCGGTGAGCAGGATGCCGAGCCCGGCGAGGCCGGTCGGGTGGAACTGGAAGAACTCCATGTCCTCCAGCGGCAGCCCCTTGCGCCAGATGATGCCGACGCCGTCGCCGGTCAGCGTGTGCGCGTTCGAGGTGGTCTTGTAGATCTTGCCGAAGCCGCCGGTGGCGAAGATGATCGCCTTGGCCTGGAAGACGTGCAGTTCGCCCGACGCGAGGTCGTAGGCGACGACGCCCGAGGGCTGCTCCACGCCGTCGACCTCGGTCATGACGACGTCGAGCGCGTAGTACTCGTTGTAGAACTCGATGCCGTGCTTGACGCAATTCTGGTAGAGCGTCTGCAGGATCATGTGGCCGGTGCGGTCGGCGGCGTAGCAGGCGCGACGCACGGGCGCCTTGCCGTGGTCGCGGGTGTGGCCGCCGAAACGGCGCTGGTCGATCTTGCCCTCGGCCGTGCGGTTGAACGGCAGGCCCATGTTCTCGAGGTCGATGACCGCGTCGATGGCCTCCTTCGCGAGGATCTCGGCCGCGTCCTGGTCGACGAGGTAGTCGCCGCCCTTGACCGTGTCGAAGGTGTGCCACTCCCAGCTGTCCTCCTCGACGTTCGCGAGGGCGGCGGCCATGCCACCCTGCGCGGCGCCCGTGTGCGAGCGCGTCGGGTAGAGCTTGGAGATCACCGCGGTCTTGGCGTTCGGCCCGGCCTCGATGGCCGCGCGCATGCCGGCGCCGCCGGCGCCGACGATCACGATGTCGTACTGGTGGTAGTGGACGCCGTCGACCACGGTCGAGTCGGCGGTGGCGTTCGCGGGGTTCACAGGTCTCCTAGGCCGCGGGGCAGAACGAGGGGAGCAGCTCGGCGGGCGAACCGGCCGGGCAGGCGTCGAAGGTGAAGATCACGAGGGTGCCGAGCGTGAGCAGCACGACGACGGCCGCGCCGAGGGCGACCTTCAGCGTCGTCTGCACCTTGCCGGGGTTCGTGTAGTCGTTGACGAGCGTGCGCATGCCGTTTGCGCCGTGGATGAGCGCGAACCACAGCAGGAAGAAGTCGTACCACTGCCAGAACGGGCTCGCCCACTTGCCGGCGACGAAGCCGAAGTCGATGGCCTTGACGCCCTCGCCGACCAGCAGGTTCACGAACAGGTGGCCGAAGATCAGCACGACGAGGAGGACCCCCGACACGCGCATGTAGATCCAGCCCCACTTCTCGAGGTTGACGCCTCGGCGTGCGGGCCGGCTGGGGGAGCGGGGGGCTTCGATCGTGGTCATGGTCGTGCCCCTCCTAGTGGCTGAAGACGTTGATCAGGTGGCGCGGGGTGAACCCGAGCATCGTGATCACCCAGAGTGCGATGACGATGTAGAACAGCAGGCGCTGGTGGCGGGTCGCCCAGCTCCAGAAGTCGACGAGGATGATGCGCAGGCCGTTGTACGCGTGGAAGACGATCGCCCCCACGAGGGCGACCTCGCCGAGCCCCATGATCGGGGTCTGGTACGCGCCGATCACGACGTTGTACGCCTCGGGGCTCACCCGAACGAGGGCGGTGTCGAGGATGTGCACGAGCAGGAAGAAGAAGATCGCCACGCCGGTGATGCGATGCAGCACCCACGACCACATTCCCTCGTTGCCCCGGTACAGCGTTCCGCCGGGCCGGGAACGCTTCGCCGGCTGCTCGGGTGCTGTCAGGGTTCCTGTCGCGGATTCCGACATGAAACGACCCTCCCTGGCTGTGGTGGATGCCCGGAACACGGGCGTCGAGCGCACGCGGCGCTCAGGGCCGAGTCTAGTCCCGCCGCGGAGCCGGACGCCGGTTAGGTGACCCTAACCCTGTGCAGACGGCAACGTCGCCGCGCGGCGGGCGATGACCGCGTCGTATTGCGCGAACAGCTGGGCGCAGACGTGCTCCCACGACCGTTCGCGCACCGCGCGACGCCCGGCTTCACCGATGCGTGCACGTCGTGCAGGGTCGGCGACGAGGCTCGCGACCGCGCGGGCGAGCGCGACGTCGTCCTCGGGCGCGTAGAGGAGGCCGGTGTGCCCGTGCTCGACGAGGTCGATCGGGCCGCCGGCGCGCGGCGCGACCACGGGGCATCCGCTCGCCTGCGCCTCCTGGATGGTCTGCCCGAAGGTCTCCTCGGTGCCGGTGTGCACGAACAGGTCGAGCGCCGCGTAGGCGGTGCGCAGGTCGTCGCCCGTGAGCTGGCCGAGGAACGTGGTGGGCACGCCGTGCAGCGCGCGACGCGCATCCGCCGCTGCCGGGCCGTCCCCGACGATGACGACGCGGATGCCTCGCATGCCGCGCAGCGCGCGCAGCCGCTCGACGCGCTTCTCCGGTGCCAGCCGGCCGACGTAGCCCACGAGCACCTGTCCGTCGGGCGCGAGTGCCCGGCGCAGCGCGCGGGTGCGCTCGTCCGAGCGCAGGTTCGGGTGGAAGCCGTCGAGGTCGACGCCCCGGCCCCAGCGCGCCAGGCGGGGGACGCCGAGGTCGGTCAGCTCGGCGAGTGCGGCGCTCGACGGTGCGAGGGTGAGGTCGGCCTGCTCGTGCATGCGCCGCACCCAGGCGCGCGCGAGACGTGCGGCGCCGCGACCCCAGCGGTGGCGGAGCGCGTAGCCCGCGACATCCGTCTGGTAGACCGCGACAGTCGGCACGCCGAGCCGGCGCGCGGCGGCGATGCCCTCGGCGCCGAGCAGGAACGGGGACGCCGCGTGCACGAGGTCGGGGCCGAACGCCTCGAGCGTGCGCTGCACGCTGGGCCCGGGCAGCCCGACGGGGAACCTCCGGTACGCGACCGCGGGCACTCCCACGACCGGGAAGCCGGCGTAGCTGCCGTCGCCGTCGGTGGGGGCGATGACCACCGCCTCGTCGCCGCGGTCCCGCAGGGACTCGAGCACCCGGCAGACGCTCGTCGTCACGCCGTTGACCGTGGGAAGGAAGCTCTCGCTGACCACCGCGACTCTCACGTTCGCGACGCTACGGAGCCACGGTGGCGACCGGTCGAACACGTCATGAACGCGAAACGGCGACGGGGTAGCCTGACCGGCATGACGGAGACCACAGCGCTCGAGCGCTTCTACAGCGTGATCCCCGCCGGCGGCATCGGCTCCCGCCTGTGGCCGCTCTCACGGGCCGACGCCCCCAAGTTCCTGCACGACCTGACGGGCTCGGGCCAGACGCTCCTCCGCGACACCTGGGACCGGCTCGCACCCATCGCCGGCGACCAGCGGATCATGGTGGTCACGGGGCGCGCGCACCGCGCCGCGGTCGAGGGCCAGCTGCCCGCACTGACCGACGAGAACATCGTGCTCGAGAGCGAGCCCCGCGACTCCTCGGCGGCGATCGGCCTGGCCGCCGCCATCCTCGAGCGCCGGGAACCGGGCGTGATCATCGGCTCGTTCGCGGCCGACCACGTGATCGGCCAGCGCGACGGCTTCCGGGCGGCGGTGCGCGAGGCCATCGCCGCCGCCGACGCCGGATTCATCGCGACGATCGGCATCCGTCCCACCGAGCCGGCGGTCGGCTTCGGCTACATCCACGCCGGTGACGCGCTCGACGTGCCCGAGGCGCCGCACGCGCTCGCCGTGAGGGAGTTCGTCGAGAAGCCCGACCTCGAGACCGCGAAGGCGTACGTCGATGGCGGAGCGCACCTCTGGAACGCGGGCATGTTCATCGCGCGGGCCGACCGGCTGCTGGAGGAGCTGCGCCGGTCGCAGCCCGAGCTGCACGACGGGCTCGTCGAGCTCGCCGCGGCATGGGACGACCCCGTCACCCGCGGGCCCGCCGTCGACCGCATCTGGCCGACGCTGACGAAGATCGCGATCGACTACTCGGTCGCCGAGCCGGCGGCGGATGCCGGGAGGCTGGCGGTCATCCCCGGCTCGTTCGACTGGGACGACGTGGGCGACTTCGCCTCGCTCGCGAAGCTCAACACCGCGGGTCGCGCGAGCGACCTGGCCATCCTCGGCGAGCACGCCCGCGTGCTGGCCGATGCGTCGAGCGGCATCGTGGTGAGCCGCTCGAAGCGCGTGATCAGCCTGATCGGCGTGCAGGACATCGTGGTCGTCGACACCCCCGACGCCCTGCTGGTCACGACGAGCGAGCACGCGCAGCGGGTCAAGTCGGTCGTGGACGCGCTGCGCATGGGCGGTTCGGGCGACGTGCTCTGACCCCCGATCAGGGGCCTGATCGGGTCGTGCACGCGTGCTCATCTGAGCACAATGTCGCGGCTTCATAACCTTTCACGCGCGGGCCATGCGCGACACAGAGCCGTAACGCAACATTGAGTAACGTGACAGCCACGAGCCCCGCGTGCGTCGGGGCGTACCCCCGCACTTGGAGGACACAGTGACCATCTCGATCCGGAAGGCCGCCACGGGCGGCTTCGCGACGCTCGGCGCCGTCGTGCTGCTGGCCGGCTGCGCTTCTGCTCCCGAGGAGGAGACCGGCGGCGAGGCCGCCGAGACCGTCGACTACCTGCCCTGCATCGTCTCCGATTCGGGCGGCTTCGACGACAAGTCGTTCAACCAGCTCTCCTACGAGGGCGTCGAGGAGGCCGCCGGCGAGCTCGGCGCCGACTTCATCGACGTCGAGTCGAACGCCGAGACCGACTACGAGCCCAACCTCGAGAACCTCGTCGCCCAGGGCTGCGACACGATCGTCAGCGTCGGCTTCGCCCTCTCGGCCCCGACCGTCGACTCGGCCACCGCCAACCCTGACATCGAGTACGTGCTGGTCGACGACGCGGCCGACAACGACTTCGACGGCACCAAGGACGCCGAGAACGTCAAGCCGCTGCTGTACGACACCGCCCAGGCCGCGTTCCTCGCGGGCTACCTGGCCGCGGGGTACTCGGAGGCCGGCAAGGTCGGCACCTTCGGCGGCATGGAGTTCCCGACCGTGACGATCTTCATGGACGGCTTCAAGCAGGGCGTCGACTACTACAACGACGAGAAGGGCGCCGACGTCGAGGTCGTCGGCTGGGACGGCTCGACCGGCTCCTTCACCGGTGGCTTCGAGGCCAACCAGGACGCCAAGAACGTCGCGCAGAACATCATCGACCAGGGTGTCGACGTGCTGCTGCCCGTCGGTGGCCCGATCTACCAGTCGGCCATCGCCGCGATCGACGACTCCGGTCAGGACATCGCCCTGATCGGCGTGGACGCCGACTTCTACGAGACCGACCCGACGACCCAGCCGTACGTGCTGACGTCGATCCTCAAGGGCATGAAGGTCTCGACCTACGAGGCCGTGCTCGCCGCAGGCCAGGACTCCTGGGACCCGGAGACCTACATCGGCACGCTCGAGAACGAGGGCGTCGGCATCGCGCCGTACCACGACTTCGAGGACGCCGTGTCCGACGAGCTCAAGCAGGAGGTCGAGGACATCAAGGCCGGCATCATCGACGGCTCGATCGAGGTCACCTCGTACCTCGCGGGCTGACCCGAGGAGCATCACGACGGGGAGGACGGCCATGCGGCCGGCCTCCCCGTCGTGTCTCCGGCGCCGGCCCCAATCGTGCGCATCCGAGCAGGTCGACCTGCATCTGCGCGCATCCGTGCGAATCCCCGCGACCCCCTGCCGCCCGAGGCGGCACCGTCAATAGGATCGGAACATGAAGCTCGAACTCCGAGGCATCACCAAGCGCTTCGGCTCGCTCGTCGCCAACGATCACATCTCGCTCACCGTCGAGCCGGGAGAGATCCACTGCCTCCTCGGGGAGAACGGCGCGGGCAAGTCCACCCTCATGAACGTGCTCTACGGGTTGTACCGGGCCGACGAGGGGGAGATCCTCCTCGACGACCGGCTGCAGCACTTCGAGGGGCCCGGAGACGCGATGACGGCCGGCATCGGCATGGTGCACCAGCACTTCATGCTCATCCCGGTGTTCACCGTCGCGGAGAACGTCATGCTCGGCCACGAGGAGACCGGGTTCGCCGGACAGCTCGACCTCCCGGCGGCACGCGCGAAGGTGCGCGAGATCTCCGAGCGGTTCGGGTTCCACGTCGACCCCGACGCGGTGGTGGAAGACCTGCCGGTCGGCGTCCAGCAGCGGGTCGAGATCATCAAGGCCCTCTCCCGCGACGCGCGCGTGCTCGTGTTCGACGAGCCGACCGCGGTGCTCACCCCGCAGGAGACGGACGAGCTGATGGGCATCATGCGCCAGCTCAAGGAGACCGGCGCCTCCATCGTCTTCATCACCCACAAGCTGCGCGAGGTGCGCGAGGTCGCCGACCGCATCACCGTCATCCGCCTCGGCAAGGTGGTCGGCGAGGCCGAGCCGACTGCGTCGAACGCCGAGCTCGCGTCCCTCATGGTCGGCCGCGCCGTCGAGCTGACGGTGCAGAAGGACGCGCCGAAGCTGGGCGACGAGGCACTGGTGGTGAAGGACCTCACCGTCAGCGACCCGTCCGGCCTGGTGCTCGTCGACGACGTGTCGTTCGAGGTGCGCGCGGGGGAGATCCTGGCGGTCGCCGGCGTGCAGGGCAACGGGCAGACCGAGCTCGCCGAGGCGCTGCTCGGCCTGCAGGAGCACGTGACCGGGTCGATCATGCTCGACGGCAAGCAGCTGGTCGACGCGTCCGTGCGCGACACGCTCGACGCCGGCATCGGGTTCGTGCCCGAGGACCGCAAGGTCGACGGCCTGGTCGGCGAGTTCACGATCGCCGAGAACCTCATGCTCGACCGCAGCTTCGGCGAGCCGTTCGTCAAGGCCGGCACGCTCCAGCTCAAGCACCGCGACGAGTTCGCCCGCGAGAAGCTCGCCGAGTTCGATGTGCGCGCACCGGGCATCGAGACCCCCGTCGGCCGACTCTCCGGCGGCAACCAGCAGAAGGTGGTCGTCGCCCGCGAGCTCTCCCGGGACCTGCGCCTGTTCGTCGCCGCCCAGCCCACGCGCGGCGTCGACGTCGGGTCGATCGAGTTCATCCACAAGCGCATCGTCGAGACGCGCGACGCGGGCGTCCCCGTCGTCGTCGTCTCCACCGAGCTCGACGAGATCGAGGCGCTGGCCGATCGCATCCTCGTGATGTACCGCGGCAAGGTCGTCGGCATCGTGCCGTCCGACACGTCGCGCGACGTGCTCGGCCTCATGATGGCCGGCGAGCACCCCGAAGGAGCTGCCGCATGAGCACGGCCAAGAGCCCCGAGACCGAGCTGCCGCCCCCCTCGGCGGACGACCCGCACGCGCCGCGCGGCGTCGACCGCTGGCAGAGCGCGTGGCGCAACGTCGTCACCGGCAACGCGCTCATCTCCGTGCTGTCGGTGCTGCTGGCGATCATCGCCGGCTCGATCATGATCGCGTTCACCGATGAGCAGGTGCAGGAGGCCGCCGGGTACTTCTTCTCCCGGCCGTCCGACACGTTCGAGGCGATCTGGAACGCCGTCTGGGGTGCATACACCGCGCTCTTCCAGGGCGCGGTCTACAACTTCCAGGCGGACAGCTTCGCAGCCGCCATCCGCCCGCTCACGCAGTCGCTGAACTTCGCGACGCCGCTCATCGTGGCCGGCCTCGGCGTCGGCCTCGCGTTCCGCGCGGGCATGTTCAACATCGGCGGGCAGGGGCAGATGCTCATGGCGGCGGCCGCCGCCGGATGGGTGGGCTTCAGCCTCGACTCACCATGGCCGATCCAGATGATCATCGCGGTGCTCGCGGGTCTCGCCGCCGGCGCGGTCTGGGGCGGCATCGTCGGCGTGCTCAAGGCGAAGACCGGCGCCCACGAGGTGATCGTGACGATCATGCTCAACTACGTCGCGTTCTACCTGCTGTCGTACATGCTGTCCACGCCGGGCCTGCTGCAGGCGCCGGGTTCCAGCAACCCGAAGACCCCGCCGATGGACCCGGGGGCGATCTTCCCCGAGATCCTCGGCCCGCGCTTCAACCTCCACCTCGGGTTCATCCTCTCGCTCGCCGCGGTCGCGTTCGTCTGGTGGCTGCTCAACCGCTCGAGCATGGGCTTCCGGTTCCGCGCGGTCGGCGAGAACCCCGCCGCGGCTCGCGTCGCGGGCATCAACGTCGGCGGCGTGTACATCACGGTCATGGCCATCGCGGGAGCGCTCGTCGGCCTCGCGGGCGTCGACCAGGTGCTCGGCACCACGACCAGCGGCTTCAGCGTCGGCATCGACGCGGGCATCGGCTTCGACGCCATCACCGTGGCGCTCCTCGGGCGATCGACGCCGCTCGGCATCCTCGCCGCGGGCATCCTCTTCGGCGCGTTCAAGGCCGGCGGCTTCGCGATGCAGGCGTCCGAGGGCGTGCCCGTCGAGATCGTGCTCGTCGTGCAGTCGCTCATCGTGCTGTTCATCGCAGCGCCGCCGCTGGTGCGTGCGATCTTCCGCCTGCCCCAGCCCGGCCAGCCCACGCGCAAGGAGCGCAAGGCCAAGCGGGCCCGCGCAGCCGCCGGCGCCGATACCGGCACCACGACGAAGGGGGTGGACCAGTGACCGCCACCGCACCCGCACCCGCCGCCGCGGCGCCCCAGGAACAGCACCGGGTCTCCGTCGTCAGCTGGAAGGTCCCGATCACGTTCGGCGTCTTCACGGTACTGCTCGCCGTCATCTACGCGTTCGCCCCGCGCGACGGGGAGACCACGTTCCGCCTCGCGGTCGGCACGGACTTCTTCGCGCTGCCCGACCTCGTGCTTCCCGCACAGGCCACGGCCTGGGCGACGATCGTGGTCATGGCCCTCGCGACCGGCGCCAGCGTGGGCATGACCCTGATGCGCCGGAAGACGCCGCTGTGGCTCGTGATCATCTACACGGTCGCGGTGCTCGTGGGCTTCCTCGCGTGGGCCGCCGCCGGCGGCACGGTGCCCATGGTGGGCCTCCTCGGCGGCGCACTCGGCCTCGCCGTGCCGATCATCTTCGGCGCCCTGGGCGGCGTGATCGGCGAGCGCGTCGGCGTCGTGAACATCGCGATCGAGGGCCAGCTGCTCGCCGGCGCGTTCTCGGCGGCGGTCGTGAGCTCGATCACGGGCGTGCCGATCGCCGGCATGGTCGCGGCCATGGTCGCGGGCATGCTCGTCGCACTCGTGCTGAGCGTCTTCGCCATCACCTACTACGTGAACCAGGTGATCGTCGGCGTCGTGCTCAACGTGCTGGTCATCGGCGTCACCAGCTTCCTGTTCTCGCAGGTGCTGGCACCCAACACGGCCCTGCTCAACTCGCCCACGCGGTTCCAGACGCTGCCGATCCCGCTCCTCGGGGACATCCCGCTGATCGGGCCGATCTTCTTCCGGCAGACCCTCGTCGTGTACATCATGTACATCGCCGTGTTCCTCGTCTGGTGGGGCATGTTCCGCACGAAGTGGGGCCTGCGCCTCCGCGCGGTCGGCGAGCACCCGCAGGCCGCCGACACGGTCGGCATCAAGGTCGCCGCCACCCGGTACTCGAACATGCTGCTCGCCGGCGCGATCGCCGGCATCGGCGGCAGCTTCTTCACCCTGGTCTCGGTGCCCGCGTTCAACCGCGAGATGACGGCCGGTGCCGGCTTCATCGCGCTGGCGGCGGTCATCTTCGGCAAGTGGGATCCGATCCGGGCGACGCTCGCCGCGCTGCTGTTCGGCTTCGCGTCGAACCTGCAGGGCATCCTCGGCGTGATCGGCTCGCCCGTGCCGAGCCAGTTCATGCTGATGCTGCCCTACCTGGTGACTATCTTCGCCGTGGCCGGCCTCGTCGGCCGCTCGCGTCCGCCCGCCGCATCCGGCATACCGTACGAGAAGCAGTGATGTCATGACCCTCCCCGATGCCTCGAACGTCGACTGGGCGGCGCTGCGGCAGGCCGCATCCGCCGCCATGTCGAAGGCGTACGTGCCCTACTCGAAGTTCCCGGTCGGTGCGGCTGCCATCGCCGACGACGGCCGCATCGTGAGCGGCTGCAACATCGAGAACGCCTCGTACGGCGTCACCCTCTGCGCCGAGTGCTCGCTCGTCTCCGAGCTGATCATGAGCGGCGGGGGGCGGCTCACGGCGTTCGCCTGCGTCGACGGCAACGGCGCAGTGCTCATGCCGTGCGGCCGGTGCCGGCAGCTGCTGTACGAGCACTCGGCCGAGGGGATGCTGCTCGACACCGTCTCGGGCATCCGCACGATCGACGAGGTGCTGCCCGACGCGTTCGGCCCGCGGCAGCTCGACGAGTACCGGTCGGCCGGCGAGGCGTAGCACGCCGCCGACGACACACCGGCGTCCGTCGCGACGCCAGCACCACCATACGAAGGAGCACCACCGTGGCATCCGTCGAGGCGTTCGACGCCGTCGATCTCATCCGGACCAAGCGCGACGGCGGCGAGCTGTCGGGCGACGCCATCGCCTGGCTCGTCGACGCGTACACGCGCGGCTACGTCGCCGACGAGCAGATGTCGGCCATGACCATGGCGATCTTCCTCAACGGCATGAGCCGCGCGGAGATCCGCGACCTCACGATGGCCATGATCGCCTCGGGAGAGCGCATGGACTTCTCGGGCCTCGGCAAGCCGACGACCGACAAGCACTCCACCGGCGGCGTCGGCGACAAGATCACGCTGCCGCTCATGCCGCTCGTCGCGACTTTCGGCGTCGCCGTGCCGCAGCTGTCGGGGCGGGGGCTCGGGCACACCGGCGGCACGCTCGACAAGCTCGAGTCGATCCCGGGCTGGCGCGCGACGCTGTCGAACGAGGAGATGTTCGCCCAGCTGCGCGACGAGGGCGGCGTCATCTGCGCGGCGGGCTCCGGACTCGCTCCGGCCGACCGCAAGCTGTACGCGCTGCGGGACATCACGGGCACGGTCGAGGCGATCCCGCTCATCGCGTCGTCGATCATGTCGAAGAAGATCGCCGAGGGCACCGGAGCGCTCGTGCTCGACGTGAAGTTCGGGTCGGGCGCGTTCATGCGCGAGACCGAGCGCGCCCGCGAGCTCGCGCAGACCATGGTCGAGTTGGGGGCGGATGCGGGTGTCGCGACGTCCGCGCTGCTGACGAACATGCACGTGCCGCTCGGCCGCACCATCGGCAACGCCAACGAGGTGCGCGAGTCGGTCGAGGTGCTGGCGGGCGGCGGCCCGGCCGACGTGCGGGAGCTCACGGTCGCGCTCGCGACGGAGATGCTCGCGCTGGCCGGGCAGGACGACGTCGACGTCGCGGCGGCGCTCGACGACGGGCGGGCGATGGACACCTGGCGCCGGGTCATCCGCGCGCAGGGCGGCGACCCCGACGCCCCGTTGCCCGAGGCGCGCGAGCAGCACGTCGTGACGGCCGATCGCGACGGCGTGCTCGTCGAGCAGCAGGCGCTGCCCTTCGGCGTCGCGGCGTGGCGGCTCGGCGCAGGACGTGCGCGCAAGGAGGACCCGGTGCAGCACGCCGCGGGCATCGAGCTGCACGCGAAGCCGGGCGACGCCGTGCGCGCCGGAGAGCCGCTGTTCACCCTCTCGGCCGACGAGCCCGAGCGGTTCGCTCGGGCGCTCGAATCGGTCGAGGGAGCGTGGCGCATCGGCGACCCCGGCGACCCGGTCGACGACGGAGGTCCGCTCGTGCTGGAGCGCATCACGGCCTGAGCCGCCGCGCGCGACGCGCCCGGGCGGCCGCGCCCGCTGCGAGATTGCCGAGACTTCGCGCGGGACGCGCCGCTAGATTGGGAGCGTGAACACGACATCGGCGGAGTACCGCCTCGAGGGCGGTGGCGCCGACATCCGCACGCTGCCGAAGGTCTCGCTGCACGACCACCTGGACGGCGGGCTGCGCCCGCAGACGATCATCGAGCTGGCCGATGACATCGAGTTCGACCTGCCGACCACGGACGCCGCCGCGCTCGGCGAGTGGTTCGCCGCGCAGGCGAACTCCGGCTCGCTCGTCGAGTACCTGAAGACGTTCGACGTCACGACCGCGGTGATGCAGACCCGCGACGGCCTCACGCGCGTCGCACGCGAGTTCGTCGAGGACCTCGCCGCCGACGGCGTGGTGCACGGCGAGATCCGCTGGGCGCCCGAACAGCACCTCGCCCGGGGGCTGACGCTGGACCAGGCCGTGGAAGCGGTGCAGGACGGCATCGACGAGGGCGTCGACGCCGCCGCGCGCGCCGGCCACGACCTCACCATCGGCCAGCTGGTGACCGCGATGCGGCACGCCGACCGGGCGCTCGAGATCGCGGAGCTCGCGGTGCGCCACCGCGACCGCGGCGTCATCGGCTTCGACATCGCCGGTGCGGAGGCGGGCTTCCCCGCCGGGCGCCACCGCACGGCCTTCGACTACCTGGCCGGGCAGTTCTTCCCCGTCACCGTGCACGCGGGCGAGGCGGACGGCCTCGAGTCGATCCGCGGGGCGCTCGTCGACGGCCGCGCGCTGCGCCTCGGTCACGGCGTGCGCCTGGCCGAGGACGTCACGATCGAGCGGCAGGACGACGAGAACACCTACGTCACCCTCGGCCGCCTCGCCCAGTGGGTGCGCGACCGCGAGATCCCGCTCGAGACGAGCCCGTCGTCGAACATCCAGACCGGTGCGATCGCCGCGTGGGGCGACGAGCTCGTCGACCACCCGTTCGACCTCCTCTACCAGCTCGGGTTCCGGGTCACCGTCAACACCGACAACCGCCTCATGAGCGCGACGACCCTCACGCGCGAGCTCGCCCTGCTCGCAGACGCGTTCGGCTACGACCTCGCCGACCTCGAGACCTTCCAGCTGCACGCCGCAGCGGGCGCCTTCCTGCCGGTCGACGAGCGCGAGGCACTGGCCGAGCGCATCGTCGCCGGATTCGCGGCCTGAGCGTGCGAGCCGACGACCGACCCGGAGCTGCACGGATGCCACTTCCGCCACTGCCCGACAGCGCGATCGCCATCGCGGTCGACGCCGACGACTGGCGCGCCGCGGTGCACGCGGCGGGATCGGCCCTCGCCGCGTCCGGCGCGACGACCGACGCCTACGCCGACCGCATGGTCGACGTGATCGAGGAGTACGGCGCCTACGTCGTGGTGGCGCCCGGTCTCGCCCTCGCGCACGCCCGGCCCGGGCCCGAGGTGCTCGCCGAGGGCATCAGCGTCGTGACCCTCGCGCACCCGGTCGCGTTCGGGCACGCGCACAACGACCCCGTGCAGGTCGTCGTGGGCCTCGCGGTGCGCACCGCCGAGGGGCACGTCGCATCGGTCGCCGAGCTCGCCAACGTGTTCAACGACGACGCCGTCGTCGCGTCAATCGCACGTGCCACCGCCCCGGGGGAGATCCGCGCACTGCTCGGCGCCCCGTCCGCGGGCGACGCCGGCGGGGGCGCGGCGTGAGGATCGTCACGGTCTGCGGTGTCGGCATCGGCACCTCGGCCATCCTGAAGACGAACGCCGAGCGTGCGCTCGATCGGCTCATGCTCGAGGCGGACGTGACGGCCAGCGACGTCGACGGCGTCGCCGCGGCCGCTCGGGACGCGCAGGTGGTCCTGACGTCGCCGGAACTCGTCGACCGCGTCCGCGCCGCGACGGCCGGCCTGCACGCCGAGATCGTCGTCGTGCAGAACTACTTCGACGTCGACGAGATCGCGTCGGTGCTCGAGTCGTCCATCGGCTGACCCGAGGTGCGCCGGGCGCGACGCGCCCACGCCAGCACGGCGAGCGCTGCGAACGGCGTCGCGAACGGCAGTGCCGGTGCGAGCAGCGCGCCGAACGCGGCGACCGCGAGGCCGGAGAGGGCGGCCACGGCGACGCGTGCGGCGCCCGCGACGGGCACGACGGTCCAGACGAGGCATCCGGTCGCCAGGCCCAGGGCGATCATGCCGGGCAGGATGTCCGCGGCCGTCCCGGAACGCGCGACCGGCCCCGCGAGCAGCAGGTGCACCGCCGGCGTCAGCAGCACGAACGCGAGCGCGGCGAGCGGCAGCAGGACGCTGCGCACGGGTGTGGCGGAGCGGCGCACGCCGACGATGAGCACCGCGACGATGACCGGCACCGCGGCCATGCCCGCGATCGCGAGGCCGACCGCCATCGACCCGGTGCCGTCCAGTCCGCCCGGCACCAGCGCGCCGGTGAGCGCCAGGAGGATGCCGGCGGCACCGCCGAGCAGCCCCGTCCAGGACAGCAGCGCCACCGGGAGCCACGCGCGCTCGGGCACCGGCCCCGGCGCGGGTCGGCTGCGGTGCTCGGCGTGCCGGAGGGTCTCCACGAGCAGGATCGCGGCCGGCGGGATGAGCGAGAACGCCGGGTTCGCGCCCGCGAGTCCCGCGAGGGGTGCGAGCACGAGGCCCACGAGCGCCGCGATGCCGACCCGCGGGCCGGTCCGCGGCATCCGCTCGCGACCCACGGCGTCGAGCAGGAGCGCGATCGCGACGGCGCCGAGGACCCAGCCGAACACCACGAGCGGCACGATGATGCGTGTGAGGGGTGGATCGGGCAGGCCCGCATCCGCCGCGTCGATGCCCTGCGAGAAGCCGATCGCGGCGAGCGTCGCGCAGACGTAGCCGGCCGAGCCGACCACCGCCACGGCGATCGCGCGCAGTCCGCCGAGCAGGCCCGCCGCTGCGAGCGCCGAACCGAACGCGCAGACGGTCAGGGTCGGCACGACCCACCAGAAGAGCACGGTCAGCGCGACGGCGAGCGACTCGGGCAGCGACGGCGTGAACACCTGCGCGACCCAGCCGATCGCGGCGACGGCGACCGCGGTCGCGGCGAGTGTCGCGGGGAGGCGGCTCGTACGGGGCATCCGCTCGCCTCTCAGCCGAGCAGGGCGCGCATGCCCTGCTCCAGCGCGGTGACCCGGGCCGCCGCGGTCGCACGCCGCTCGGCGGCGTCGCCGGACTCGGAGAAGGCGTCGAGGTACGCCTTCAGCTTCGGCTCGGTGCCGCTCGGGCGCACCATGACGCGCGAGCCGTCCTCGAGGCGGATGCGCAGCACGTCGCTCGGCGGCAGGTCGCCGAAGCCGTCGGAGAAGTCGTCGATCTGCTCGACACGCACCTCGCCGATGCGCGCGGGCGGATCGGCGCGCAGGCGCGCCATGAGCTCGCCGATGCGCGACAGGTCGGTGAAGCGCAGCGACACCTGACCCGACGCGAACGCGCCGAACCGGACGGCGAGCTCGTCGAGCCGATCCGCCACGGTGCGGCCATCGGCCGCGAGCTCGGCGGCGAGCGACAGGAACGCGACCGCCGCGGAGATGCCGTCCTTGTCGCGCACCGTGCCCGGGTTCACGAGGTAGCCGAGCGCCTCCTCGTAGCCGAAGACGAGGTCGGGCGCGCGGGAGATCCACTTGAAGCCCGTGAGCGTCTCGCGGAAGTCGAGCCCGTACTCGCGGGCGATGACGCCGAGCGCGGGGGAGGAGACGATCGAGCAGGCGAGCGTGCCGTCGGCGCCGCGGTCGCCCGTGGCATCCGCCGCCGCCAGCTCGGCCTGCCGCCAGCCGAGCAGCTGCCCGATCTCGTTGCCCGTCAGCTTGCGGTAGCCGGACGCGTCGGCCGGGTCGGGGATCGCGATCGCCAGCCGGTCGGCGTCGGGGTCGTTCGCGATGACCAGGTCGGCGCCGACCTCACGGCCGCGGGCGAGCGCGAGGTCCATCGCGCCCGGCTCCTCGGGATTGGGGAACGCCACGGTGGGAAACGCCGGATCGGGATCGATCTGCTCGGCGACGACCGCCGGCTCGTCGAAACCGGCGACCTGGAGCACGCGCCGGGTGACCTCCCAGCCCACGCCGTGCATGGCCGTGTAGACCGTGACCGGCTGCGCCCGCGGCGGCAGCGCGACGGCGGCGGTGGCCGCGACGTAGGCGTCGACGACCGATTCGTCGGCCGTCTCGAACTCGCCGCGGGGCAGCAGCGGCACCTGCGTGCCCGCCGCGACGTGGAGGATGCGGTCGGCGATCTCGCGGTCGACCGGCGAGACGATCTGCGAGCCGTGGTCGTCGCCGCCGAGGTAGACCTTGTACCCGTTGTCGTTCGGCGGGTTGTGCGACGCCGTCACCATGACGCCCGCGCTCGCGCCGAGGTGGCGCACGGCGAACGCGAGCACCGGCGTCGGCAGCAGCCGCGGCAGCAGGATCGCACGGACGCCCGCGCCCGCGAGGATCGCCGCCGAGTCCTCGGCGAACACGTGCGAGTTGCGGCGGCCGTCGTAGCCGATGACGGCGGACGGCGCCTCGCCCTCGGCCGCGCGCTCGGTCAGGAACGCGGCGAGTCCCGCGGCGGCCTGCGACACGAGCACGCGGTTCATGCGGTTCGGGCCGGCCGCGATCTCGCCGCGCAGGCCCGCGGTGCCGAAGTCGAGGCGCGAGTCGAAGCGGTCGTGCAGCTCGGTCTCGGCCCCGGCGTCGCCCTCGCGCGCGCCGGCGAGCAGGGCCTCGAGCTCGGCCCGCGTCTCGGGGTCGGGGTCCTGGTCGAGCCACGCCTCGGCGCGGGCGATGAGTCCCTCTGCGATGTCCGCCATGGCCTACAGCTCCGCGACGATCCGGGCCAGCAGCGACGAGATGACGGGCTCCGCCTCGCGGCCCGCCTCGATGACCTCCTCGTGGCTGAGCGGCGTGGTCTGGATGCCCGCGGCGAGGTTGGTGATGAGCGACATGCCGAGGATCTCCATGCCCGCCTGCCGCGCCGCGATCGCCTCGAGCGCCGTCGACATGCCGACGATGTCGCCGCCGATGGCCTTCGCCATCTGCACCTCGGCGGGCGTCTCGTAGTGCGGGCCGCGGAACTGCGTGTACACGCCCTCGTCGAGGCCCGGGTCGATCGAGTGGGCCACGTCGCGCAGGCGCTGCGAGTACAGGTCGGTGAGGTCGACGAACGTGGCCCCCTCGAGCGGCGAGTCGGCCGTGAGGTTGATGTGGTCGCGGATCAGCACCGGCATGCCGGGCGACCAGTGCTCGCGGATGCCGCCCGCACCGTTGGTGAGGATCATGACGGATGCCCCGGCCGCCGCCGCCGTGCGCACCGAATGCACCACGCGGCGCACGCCGTGCCCCTCGTAGTAGTGCGTGCGGGCGCCGATCACCAGCGCCCGCTTGCCGCTCGGCAGCAGCACCGAGCGCAGCGTGCCGACGTGCCCCTCGAGGGCCGGCTTGCCGAAGCCGGTGATGTCGGTCGCCGGGATGGTGTGGGTCGTCTCGCCGATGAGGTCGGCCGCCTTGCCCCAGCCGCTGCCGAGGGTCAGCGCGATGTCGTGGCGCTCGACCCCCGTGGCCTCCGCGAGCTCGGCCGCGGCGGTGCGGGCTACCTCGAACGGATCTGCGGACGGGTCGTCGAGCGGGTTCGGTGCGTGCATGCTGCCATGCTACTGAGCACCCCCGTTCGGGTGTCGCGCATCTGCTCGCATGAGCATCGGCGGTGACGGATGCTGCGCCCCGGGCGGCATCCGCCCGTTTGCCCGCGTTTCCGCGGCTGCGCCAGAATGGACCGCATGGCCTACGAGTTCGAGCGCACCCAGCGGATCGCAGTGCTCGGGGGTGGGCCCGGCGGGTACGAGGCCGCCCTCGCAGCAGCCCAGCTCGGGGCGGAGACGACGCTCGTCGAACGCGTGGGCGTCGGCGGCTCGGCCGTGCTCACCGACGTGGTGCCGTCGAAGTCGCTCATCGCGACCGCGGAGGCGTCGAACGCCGTCAAGGAGGCCGCCGACCTCGGCGTGCAGTTCTACGCGCGCGGCGAGTCGGGCAAGCCCATCCGGCCCGAGGTCGCGATCAACCTGTCGGCCGTGAACAAGCGGTTGCTCGGGCTGGCCAGGCAGCAGTCGGAGGACATGCGCGCGAACCTGCTCGACGCGGGCGTGCGCATCGTGCAGGGCGAGGGCCGGCTCGACGGCCGGGACGCGGTGACCGTCTCGACCGCCCCCGGCGACGAGGGCACCGACTTCGACCGCATCGAGGCCGACACCATCGTCGTATCGGTCGGTGCGAGCCCGCGCGTGCTGCCGACGGCGGTGCCCGACGGCGAGCGCATCCTGACCTGGACCCAGCTCTACCAGCTGCAGACCATCCCGAAGCACCTCATCGTGGTGGGTTCCGGTGTCACCGGCGCCGAGTTCGCCTCGGCGTACCGGGCGCTCGGCGCCGAGGTCACGCTCATCTCGAGCCGCGACCAGGTGCTGCCCGGCGAGGACGCCGACGCGGCCGCGGTGATCGAGAAGGTGTTCAAGCGCAACGGCATGCACGTGCTGAACAAGTCGCGTGCCGAGTCGGTCGTGCGCGACGGCGAGGGCGTCGTCGCGACCCTCACCGACGGGCGCACGGTCGAGGGGTCGCACTGCCTCATGGCGGTCGGATCGATCCCGAACACGAAGGACATCGGGCTCGCCGAGGCGGGCGTGCAGCTGACCACGAGCGGGCACATCCGGGTCAACCGCGTGGCGCGCACGTCGATCCCGAACATCTACGCCGCGGGCGACTGCACGACCTTCCCGCCCCTCGCGTCGGTCGCGTCGATGCAGGGACGCACCGCGATCTTCCACGCCATGGGCGACATCGTGAACCCGCCCGAGGAGCGCAACATCACCTCGAACATCTTCACGCAGCCCGAGATCGCGACCGTCGGCTGGAACCAGAAGCAGATCGACGACGGCATCGCCCAGGGCCTCATCTACAAGCTCCCGCTCGCATCGAACCCGCGGGCGAAGATGATGGGCATCCGCGACGGATTCGTGAAGCTGTTCGCGCGCACCGGCTCCGGCACCGTGATCGGCGGCGTCATCGTGGCGCCGAAAGCGTCGGAGCTCATCCTGCCGCTCACGATCGCCGTCGAGCAGCGGCTCACGGTCGACGAGGTCGCCGAGGCGTTCCCGGTCTACCCGTCGCTGTCGGGCTCGCTCACCGACGCCGCGCGCGCCCTGCACATCGTGCAGTAGTCGCCGGTCGCCGGTCGGCGGGCGCCGGCGGCGCGCGTCAGGAGTCGCCCCGGTGCGACCGGCACTTTTCAGGAGTGTCGGGCCAGGCTGTGGCGATGCGTTGTGCGCATCCGCAGATCTGCGACGAATTGTTGTGCAGACGGTCTCTCCGTAGCGTTCGGTTGCGCGTTGCACCGGCGCCCTCCTGAAAAGCGCAGGGTCGAGGGCGGATGCTGCGGAGGAAGTCCTCCACAGGGTGCCGACCGCCCTCCCGACGCGCGGAAGGGAGGCGGGTACCGGCCGGAGCGCGATAGGGGCGCGAGCCTGACGGCATGGAGCGGGTCGTGCGTACGGTGGACGGGTTCGGCGGCATCGCCACGCGCCGGCAACTGATCGCTGCAGGCCACTCGCCCGGGCTGCTCACCATGGCGGTGCGCACCGGAGTCCTGCGACGGGTCCGCCGGGGCCACTACGCGAGCCCGTCGGCCTCGCGTGCTGCCGTCGTCGCGGTGCGCGTCGGCGGGCGGTTGGGCTGCGTCAGCGCGGCGTCGAGCCTAGGGATCTGGGCCGGGTCGGACGCGGCCGTGCACGTGGCGCTGCCGGCCAATGCTGCCCGGCTGCGCACGCGGCATCCGCTGACCGCCCGCCCAGACGCGCCAGCGCGGCTCGATGGCGACGAGGGCCCCCGCTCCGACAGGCACGAAGAGCCGCTGGTGCTGCACTGGTGCGAGCGCCCGGTCGCAGAGCGTCGCGAGGATGCGAGTTGGTGGCGCACCGACATCCGGTCCGCGCTCGACCAGGTCGCGTCATGTCAGCCCCGGGCAGATGTGCTTGCAGCGTTCGAGTCGGCCGTCGCCGAGCGGCTGATCGGGCTGGACGATGCTCGGAGCATGCTCGCCCGACACGGCGGATGGCACCGGGAGTTGTCGGAACTGATGACGGATGCAGCCGGGTCCGGTGCGGAGTCGCACGTCGGACTGCTGTTCAGTGACGCCGGGCTCGAGTATCGGCAGCAGGTCTGGATCGATGGGGTCGGTCGCGTCGACTTCCTCGTGGCCCGCCTGCTCGTGGTCGAGGTCGACGGTCGCGCGTTCCACAGTTCTCTCGCCGCGTTCGAGGAAGATCGTCGCCGCGACGGGGAGTTGCTCGCTCGCGGCTACCCGACGCTGCGGGTGCCGGCACGCGAGGTGCTCGCCGACCCGGACGCCGTCCTCCAACGGGTCATCCGTGCCCTCGCGGCCGCGCGGTTGCGTCGCGCCGCCCCCTGACGCACCGCTGCCCCCGCAGACGTGCAGCCTTCGTAACTACTCAGGAGCGCCCGGGCGCTCCGCTCAACACTCCGCAGGAATCGTGCTCGAGCACGCATGCCAAGTGCGCGCGAGCGCAGGCTGCGCACGTTTCCACCGCCGCGCGCTGGTGCACTCCTGAAAAGTGCCTCACCGCCAGGGGACGGCCCCGGTCGTGAGCGGTGCCGGGCGGGCCCGGCCAGGGCGCCGGCGGCGCGCGTCAGGCGTCGCCGATGGCGAGCAGCAGGTGCCCGCTCGAGACGGTCACGCCCACCTCGGCGTTGACGACGCTGACCACGCCGTCCTTGTGCGCGGCGATCGGCTGCTCCATCTTCATGGCCTCGAGCACCAGGATAAGGTCGCCCTTGACGACGGCCTGGCCGGGCTCGACGGCGACCTTGACGACGGTGGCCTGCATGGGCGCCTTCACGGCGTCGCCGCCGCCCGTGTCGACCGCGTGGCCCGCGGTGCGTCGGCGCGGTGCGGGGCCGGCGGTCGGCTGCAGCGACGTGGCGGCGAAGCGCTTCGGGATCGACACCGCGATGCGGCGACCGTCGGCCTCGACCACGACCTCCTCGCGCGCGGCGGGGCCGGCGGGCTCGGCGAGCTCGCCCGACCACGGCTCGATGCGGTTGTCGTACTCGGTCTCGATCCAGCGCGTGTAGACCGAGAAGGGCTCGCCGTCGGCCGGGGCGAACGCCTCGTTGCGCACGATGTCGCGGTGGAACGGCAGCACGGTCGGCAGACCGGCGACCTCGAACTCGTCGAGGGCGCGGCGGGCGCGCTCGAGGGCGTGCTCGCGCGACGAGCCGGTCACGATGAGCTTCGCGAGCAGCGAGTCGAACGCGCCGGAGATCTCGTCGCCCGTGGTCACGCCCGAGTCGATGCGCACGCCGGGGCCGCCCGGGAAGCGGAGCTGGTGCACCGGGCCGGGGGCCGGCAGGAAGTTGCGGCCCGGGTCCTCGCCGTTGATGCGGAACTCGAACGAGTGGCCGTGCGCGACCGGGTCGTCGTAGTCGAGCAGGCCCCCCTCGGCGATGCGGAACTGCTCGCGCACGAGGTCGAGGCCGGTGACCTCCTCGGAGACCGGGTGCTCGACCTGCAGGCGCGTGTTCACCTCGAGGAACGACACGGTGCCGTCGGCGCCGATGAGGAACTCGCAGGTGCCGGCGCCGAGGTAGCCGACCTCGCGCAGGATCGCCTTCGACGACTCGTACAGCAGTCGCGTCTGCTCCTCGCTGAGCCAGGGCGCGGGTGCCTCCTCCACGAGCTTCTGGTGGCGCCGCTGGAGCGAGCAGTCGCGGGTGGAGACCACGACGACGTTGCCCTCGGCGTCGGCGAGGCACTGGGTCTCGACGTGGCGCGGCTGGTCGAGGTACTTCTCGACGAAGCACTCGCCGCGGCCGAACGCGGCGACGGCCTCGCGGGTGGCCGAGTCGAACAGCTCGGGCACCTCCTCGCGCGTGCGGGCGACCTTGAGGCCGCGCCCGCCGCCGCCGAACGCGGCCTTGATCGCCACGGGCAGTCCGTGTTGGTCGACGAAGTCGAGCACCTCGGCGGCGTCGGCCACGGGGTTCAGCGTGCCCGGCGCGAGCGGCGCGCCCACCTTCTCGGCGATGTGCCGCGCGGAGACCTTGTCGCCGAGCTGCTCGATCGCGTCGGGGGAGGGGCCGATCCAGACGAGGCCGGCGTCGATGACCGCGCGGGCGAAGTCGGAGTTCTCGGCGAGGAAGCCGTAGCCGGGGTGCACCGCGTCGGCGCCCGAGCGTCGTGCGACCGACAGGAGCTTGTCGATCACCAGGTAGGTCTCGGCGCTCGTCGCGCCCTCGAGCGCGTACGCCTCGTCGGCGAGCTTGACGTGGCGCGCGTCGCGGTCCTGGTCGGCGTAGACCGCGACCGAGGCGATGCCCGAATCGCGGGCGGCACGGATGACACGGACGGCGATCTCGCCCCGGTTGGCGATGAGGACCTTGGTGATGCGCGGCATGATTCCCCAGCCTATTGGCGAGAGACGCCGCATCTTTGGTGACGGCGCACAAGAAACCCGGCGAAGCGTGGGCGGCGGGCCACAACGCGTGCGGCCGACGGTGTCAGGGGCGAGCGGATGCCGCGTGCGGCATGTGTTGCGCCGTCAGCGCCGGTTCCAGAGCGAGGTCCACTCGACCCCGAGCTCGCGCACCAGCTCGCGCAACGTGGAGAGCGAGAGCCCCACGACCGTGCTCGGGTCGCCCTCGACGCGCGTGATGAACGGCCCGCCGAGCGAGTCGACCGTGAACGCGCCCGCCACCGCGAGCGGCTCCCCGGTGGCCACGTAGGCGTCGACCTCGTCGTCGGTGAGGTCGGCGAAGGCGACGGATGCCACGGACGGCCGCCCGACCGCTGCGCGCGCGACGCCGCCCCGGTGGTCGATCAGCCAGTGTCCCGACCAGAGGTCTCCCGAGCGGCCGCGCTGCGCACGCCAGCGCGCGGCCGCGACCTCGGGCCGGTGCGGCTTGCCGTGGATGACATCGTCGACGAGGAACGCGGAGTCGCCGCCGAGGATGAGCCCGTCGATCGGGGCGCCGTCGGGCCCCGTGGCATCCGCACCCTCACCGTCATCGCGCCGCGTGCCGACGAGCGCCTCGGCCTTCGCGCGAGCGAGCAGCTGCACCATGCGCTCGACCGGCAGCGGGCCCTCCTCGGCCTCGGTGCGGGCGACGAGCGCCTCCTCGTCGACCCCGGGCGGGATCGCGACCGGCTCGATGCCGGCCTGTCGCAGCAGCTGGAGCCGCGCGGGGGAGGTCGAGGCGAGGTAGAGGCGCATGGGTCCATCCTGCCGTCTCCGTGAGACGCTTGACGGATGGCACGCACCCTCGAGCTCGTTGTCGGACCGGTCGCACACGGAGGCGTGTTCGTGGCCCGTCACGAGGGCCGCGTCGTGTTCACGTCGGACGCGCTGCCGGGGGAGCGCGTGCGCGCGCAGGTGGTCGACGACCGGCACGACCGGTACTGGCGCGCCGAGACGGTCGAGGTGCTCGAGGCATCCGCCGACCGCCGCGACCACGTGTGGGATGCCGCCTCGATCGCGCGCGACCCCGCCGAGCGCGCGGGTGGTGCCGAGTTCGGGCACATCCGCCTGGCCCGCCAGCGCGAGCTCAAGGCCGACGTGCTGCGCGAGGCCTTCGAGCGCTTCGCCGGGCTCGAGCAGGCGCCCGAGGTCGAGGCCGTCGCGCCAGGCGCCGACGCGCCGACCGGAGCATCCGACGACGGCACCGCCTGGCGCACCCGGGTGCGCCTGCAGGTCGCGCCCGACGGCACGATCGGCCCGTTCGCGGCCCGCTCGCACGACGTCGTGCCGGTCGACGACCTGCCGCTCGCCGCACCGGCCGTCGCGGACGCGGCCCCGCTCGCCCAGCGCTTCCCGGGCGCCGCCCACGTCGACGTCGTGGCGCCGAGCAGCGGCGGTGCGCGCGTCCTGGTCGCGGAGCGCGATCGCCGGGGCAAGCCGAAGCGGCCGCCGCGCGGCGAAGTCGCCGAGGTCGTCGAGGGCCGCGAGTTCACGCTCGAGCAGGGCGGGTTCTGGCAGGTGCACGCCAACGCGGCCCGCACGCTCTACCGGGCGGTGCAGGACGCGATCGACGCGGCCGCGTTCGATCCCCGCGCGGCCAACCTGGACCTCTACGGCGGTGTCGGCCTCCTCGCCGCCGCCGTCGGCGACCGGTTCGGCGAGACCGTGCGCATCACGACCGTCGAGGCCGACGAGCGCGCCACCGACCACGCCGCCGCGAACCTCGCCGACTGGGTGGGGGCGTCGGCCGTGACCGCGCGCGTCGACCGGTTCGTGCAGGGCCTCGTCGCGACCGCCTCGCGTGCGGAGCGCGACGCGCTGGCGCGGTCCACCGTCGTGCTCGACCCGCCGCGCTCGGGCGCGGGTCGCGCGGTCATCGAGGCGCTCGGCGAGCTGCGCCCGCGCCAGCTCGTCTACGTCGCGTGCGATCCGGTCGCGCTCGCTCGCGACGTCGGCTACCTGCGGGAGGCGGGCTACGCGCTCGAGGAGCTGCGCGCATTCGACCTGTTCCCGAACACGCACCACGTCGAGGCGGTGGCGCGAGTCGGCAGTATCGTTGCCTAGGTGCGACGCGAGCGAGGGGTGGGCGTGGAAGCAGGCGAACGGGGCACTGACGTGACGGATGCGCCGCGCGTGGCGATCGTGGACGACCACGAGGCCGTGCGGCTCGGTCTGCGCGCGGCCTGCACCGAGGCCGGGTACGACGTCATCGCCACCGCGGCGACCGTGCCCCAGCTGGTCGAACGGCTCGGCGGCGAGTCGTGCGACGTCGTCGTGCTCGACCTGTCGCTCGGCGACGGCACGTCGGTGACCGACAACGTGCTGGCCGTGCGAGCGACGGGGTCCGCGGTGCTCGTGCACTCGATCGCCGACCGCGTGGCGAGCGTGCGCGAGTCGCTCGCCGCCGGTGCCGCGGGAGTCATCCCGAAGTCGTCGCCCATGGACGTCGTGATCCGCTCGATCGCCACCGTCGCGAGCGGCGACGTGCTCAACAACCTCGAGTGGGCGAGCGCGATCGAGGCGGACTCCGAGTTCGCCAAGGCGCAGCTCGGTCGCCGCGAGCGCGACGTGCTGCACCTGTACGCGTCGGGCCTGCCGCTGAAGATGGTCGCGCTGCAGCTCGGCATCGCGCACTCGACCGCGCGGGAGTACCTCGACCGCATCCGCGCGAAGTACGTCGAGGTCGGGCGTCCGGCGCCGACGAAGGTCGACCTGCTCCGCCGCGCGGTGGAGGACGGCATCCTGCCCGGCCTCGATCCCGAGGGCGGGGATGGCCGCGGCTGAGTCGCCCCTCGCGCGTCTGAGCCCGCGCCAGCGCACGGCCGTCACCCGTGCGCAGATCGAGACCGTCGCCGCGCGGGCCCTCGGGCTGTTCGGCCTGGTCTTCGCCGCGCAGACCGCCCCCCTCGCCCTCGCGCAGAACCCCGCCCTGTTCGTCGGCGCGGGCACCGTGCTCATGGCGGTGCTCTACGGCGGCGTCGCCTCGCTCGCCATCGCGAGCGTCACGAAGATCGCGGTGCATCGGGTCAGCCTGCTGTTCGCGGTCGCCTACGCCGCCTCGGTGCTCGCCTGGCAGCTGCTCGTGGCCGACCCCGCCGCGCTCGACGGCAGCGCGCCGTGGATCTACTACCTCTGCACGGTCGCCACCACCGCGGCGTGCATCGCGCTGCCGCTCTGGGGCGCCGTCGCGTACACCGTGCTCGTGCCGATCGCCTACGGCGTGGTGCGCGCGGGCCCGGCCGGCGGCGACGCGGGCATCCTGATCGCGGCGCTCGACGCGACCTACGCGATCATCCTGGGCCTCGTGGTGCTCATCATCATCACCATGCTCCGCCAGGCGTCGCGCGCGGTCGACACCGCGCAGGAGGGTGCGCTGCGCCGCTACGACATCGCCGTGCGCCAGCACGCGAACGAGGTCGAGCGCGTGCGCATCGACGCGCTCGTGCACGACAGCGTGCTCACGACGATGCTGACCGCCGCCGCCGCCGAGGACGCCCAGGAGCGGGCCCGCGCGGCGCGGATGGCCCGCGACGCGGTCGCGCGGCTCGCCGAGGCCGGCGCCCCCGGGGTGCCGAGCGCGGTCGAGCGCGTCGAGCTGACGGTGCTCGTGCGCCGGCTCCGCGCGGCGCTGTCGACGTTCGCCACTCCGTTCCAGATCCGGGTGGTGCACGCGACCGGCGTGCACCTGCCCGTCGAGGCGATCGAGGCGATCTACTCGGCCGCGGTGCAGGGCATGGTCAACAGCATCCAGCACGGCGACGGCGACGAGGAGCGGCCGATCCGACGGTCGCTGCGCGTGCGGGGCGTGGGCCGTGCGGGCGCGGTCGTCGAGATCGAGGACGACGGCGTCGGCTTCGAGCGGAGCCTCGTGCCGTCGGGTCGGCTCGGCATCCGCATGTCGATCGAGGAGCGCATGGCGAGCGCGGGCGGCACGGCCCGGGTGGCGAGTTGGCCGGGGGAGGGCACGCGCGTGGTGATCTGCTGGCCGGCCGAGCTCGACGAGACGGAGGGCGCACCGTGATCGCGGTTCCCCGCTGGCTGCTCGTGGCGCTCGGTGCGCTGTTCTCCGGCTACCACATCGTGCTCGGCGTGACCTCGCTGGACGTGCCCGCATCGCCCGTGCCGACGATCGTCGCGCTCGTGCTCTACGCGTTCGCGACCACGATCAGCCTCTGGCCGGCGAAGCAGATGCGGATGCCGCAGTGGATGGCAGTGTTCGACCTCGCCGTCGCGGTGGCCCTGCCGCTGCTCGTCACGAGCCAGCTCGATCCCGCGACTCCGAGCGGCTACGCGACATGGTACGTGGCCGCGGTCGGCACGCTCATGACCATCGTCGCCGCCCGACGCCGGCTCATCGCCGCGTGGGCGGGCGTCATCATCCTCGCCGTGCAGACCGTCGTCTGGGCCGGGCCGATGGCGCTCGGCACGCTCGGCGTCATCGGCAGCATCGTCTGGGTCGCGATCACGCACATGCTGACCTCGGCGCTCGCGAAGGCCGCGCGCGACACCCGGGCGTTCGCACGCGCCGAGCGCGAGGCGGCCGACTGGCAGGCGGCGCAGGACGCGCACCTGTTCGAGGGGCGGCTGCGCATCGCGCAGACCAGTCGCATCGCGGCGCCGATGCTGCGCCGCATCATCGAGCGGGGCGGCGACCTGACCGACGCGCAGCGCCGCGAGTGCCGCATGCTCGAGGCGGCGATCCGCGACGAGATACGCGGGCGGATGCTGCTCGACGACGATGTGCGCGACCGCGTGCGTGAAGCCCGCGAGCGGGGCGCGATGGTCTCGCTGCTCGACGAGGGCGGCATCGACGAGATGAACGACGAGGCGCGCGAGGCGGTGCTCGCGCAGCTCGCGGACGCGATCGGGTCTAGCCGCGCCGATCGCATCGTGGCGCGGACCGCTGCGGCGGGCGGTCCGACCGCGGTCACGGTCGTGGGCCTGCTCGCGGCGCCCGGTGGAGCGAGCGCCGACGAGGACGACGACGAGGTCGAGTTCTGGCTCGAGATCCCGCGGGAGCAGCCGCAGCGTGCGAGCGCCGGCGGCGAGGCGATCGGCGGCGACGCGGCAGCAGGGCAGTAGGAAGGGGGCCGGCCCCCAGCCGACCCCCTATCCAAATCCGAGTCGGGGAGACAACCCGAATATCTCCCGGACTCGCCCCCTGAAATTCGCCTCGATACCCTGGTCGGCGAATAGGTGGCGGTGTTCCTCGATGGGAATCACCTGTCGATACTCATCCTGAGGGCTTGCGCGCACTCGGGAAAGTCAGCATTTAGGGGGACACGAGGGGGACATCTCGGGGACCGACAGGGAAATCGGGCTCGATCAGCCCCCGAACGACCGCCATCCGCCGGGCTCGGCGATCACCGGCTGCCGCAGGCGAGCGCGCGGATGCGACCAGCGATCGCGCACCGTGACCGGGCGCGCGTGCCGGTCGGCCTGCTCGGCGCGGATGGCGGACGCGACGACCGCGACCGCGGCCGCGGCCTCCTCGGCGGACACGTCCGGGGTGAGCACGCGCACGTCGGCCGCGTCGAACTCCTGGTCCGGCGGCGGGGTGATCTGGGCCATGGTCGCGTCCTTCCGGCCTACAGCGGGATGTTGCCGTGCTTCTTCGGCGGCAGGCTCGCACGCTTGGTGCGGAGGGCGCGCAGCGCCTTGGTCACCGTCACGCGGGTCGCCGCGGGCTCGATGACGCCGTCGAGCTCGCCGCGCTCGGCGGCGAGGAACGGCGAGGCCACGTTGTAGGTGTACTCGTTGGCGAGCTTCGTGCGCACCGCCGCGACATCCTCGCCCGCCTCCTCGGCGCGCTTGATCTCGCCCCGGTAGAGGATGTTCACGGCGCCCTGCCCGCCCATGACCGCGATCTCCGCGGTCGGCCAGGCGAAGTTCAGGTCGGCGCCGAGCTGCTTCGAGCCCATGACGATGTACGCACCGCCGTACGCCTTGCGCGTGATGACGGTGACGAGCGGCACGGTGGCCTCGGCGTACGCGTAGAGCAGCTTCGCGCCGCGGCGGATGACGCCGGTCCACTCCTGGTCGGTGCCGGGCAGGTAGCCGGGCACGTCGACGAGGGTGAGGATCGGGATCGAGAACGCGTCGCAGAAGCGCACGAAGCGGCTCGCCTTCTCGCCCGCCTCGATGTTCAGCGTGCCCGCCATCGCGCTCGGCTGGTTGGCGATGATGCTGACCGAGCGGCCCTCGACGCGCGCGAACCCGATCAGGATGTTCGGCGCGAACAGCGGCTGCACCTCGAGGAACTCGCCGTCGTCCACGATGCCGGCGATGACGTCGTGCATGTCGTACGGCTGGTTGGGCGAGTCGGGGATGAGCGTGTTGAGGCGACGGTCGCCGTCGGTGGTCTCGAGCTCGACCTCGCTGTCGTAGACCGGTGCCTCCGACTGGTTGTTGTCGGGGAGGTAGCCGAGCAGCGTGCGCACGTAGTCGAGCGCGTCGGACTCGTCGCTCGCGAGGTAGTGCGCGACGCCCGAGACCTTGTTGTGCGTCAGCGCGCCGCCGAGCTCCTCGAAGCCGACTTCCTCGCCCGTGACGGTCTTGATGACGTCGGGGCCGGTGACGAACATGTGGCTGGACTTGTCGACCATGACGACGAAGTCGGTGAGCGCGGGGGAGTAGACCGCGCCGCCGGCCGCGGGCCCCATGACGATCGAGATCTGCGGGATGACGCCCGATGCGGCCGTGTTGCGGCGGAAGATCTCGCCGTACTTGCCGAGCGCGACCACGCCCTCCTGGATGCGCGCGCCGCCCGAGTCGAGGATGCCGATGATCGGCACGCCCGTCTTGATGGCGAGCTCCATGACCTTGATGATCTTCTCGCCGGCGACCTCGCCGAGCGACCCGCCGAAGACGGTGAAGTCCTGCGAGTAGACCGCCACCTGGCGGCCGTGCACCGTGCCCGTGCCGGTCACCACGGCGTCGCCGTAGGGGCGCTTCGCGTCCATGCCGAAGGCGTGCGTGCGGTGGCGCACGAACTCGTCCAGCTCGACGAACGAGCCCGGGTCGAGGAGCTCCTCGATGCGCTCGCGCGCCGTCATCTTGCCCTTGGCGTGCTGCTTCTGCCGGGCGGTCTCGCCGGCGGCCGTGACGGCCTCGTGGAAGCGCTCCTTCAGGTCGGCGAGCTTGCCTTCGGTGGTGGAGAGATCGGGTGCGGCAGGGGTCTCGTCGGTCACGCGGTTCACTCTACCGGCCAGCCTCCGGGCGAAACCGTTGACGGAATCCCACAAAACCGGGGCGTGCGGCTGGTGGCATCCGCCTGTCGCGGGCGCGTCCGGGCGCTACCGTATGCGTCAGGAGGTCGCATGGAATTCCCGCTCGCACGCGCCGCGGTGCCGCGGTTCCTCGCACTCGACGAGGCCGGCTCGACGAACGACGAGCTGGCCGCGCGCGCCCGCTCCGAGGCATCCGACTGGCCCGACCTCTCGGTGCTCGTGACCGACCACCAGACACGTGGTCGCGGCCGCCTCGGTCGCACCTGGCTGGCGCCGTCGGGCAAGTCGCTCGCGATCTCGATCCTGCTGAGGCCCATGATGCCCGATGGCGGCGAGCTGCCCCCGGACGCGCTCGGGTGGCTGCCGCTCCTCGCCGGCGCCGCGATGACCCGCGCGGTACGCGCCGCGGTGCTGCCCGCGGGTGCGGCGACGACCGAGCCCGACGAGTCGGCCGTGATCGACGGCGACGGCACCGGCGGGGTGGACGTGTGGCTCAAGTGGCCGAACGACGTGCTCATCTCGGGCTACAAGGTCTGCGGCATCCTCTCCGAGCTGCTCGCCGACGAGCATGCGGTGCTCATCGGGTCGGGCCTGAACGTCGCGCTCGACGAGCACGACCTGCCGACGCTCACCTCGACGTCGCTCTCGCTCGTGACCCACGCGCCGGTCGACGCCGACGCGGTGCTCGCCGACTACCTCACCCGGTTCGCCGGCCTCTACCGCGGCTTGCTCGAGGCGGGGGCGGATGCCTCGGCCAGTGGCCTCGCGGACGAGGTGACCGAGCTCTGCGGCACGCTCGGCACGCGCGTGCGCGTGGAGCTCCCGGGCGGAGCCGAGCTCGTCGGCGTCGCCGCGTCGCTCGACGGGGCCGGGCGCTTGATCGTGCAGGACGAGGCCGACGAGGGTCGCGAGCGGGCCGTCGCGGCCGGCGACGTGACCCACCTGCGGTATTAATGGGCGTATGGCGATGACGGACCCGACGCACCCCGGGGGGCCCGCGGAGCCCCCGCCCGAGCGCGTGGTCGCGCGCGTGCGGCGCCACGCGCGCATCCTCACCGTGCCCGTGCTCGTGCTGCTCGCCGTGAGTGCGGCGACCGGATTCGCGATCGGCAACCTGCCCGAGGTCTGGATGGAGTTCGCGCTGGTCGGCATCGGCGTGGTCGTCGTGTTCGTCTTCGCCGTGCTGCCGTACCTGGCCTGGCTGACCCGCCGCTACACGATCACCACCCGGCGGCTCATCCTGCGCGGCGGGCTGTTCGTCGCCACCCGGCAGGAACTGCTGCACTCCCGCGGCTACGACGTGACCGTGCGGCGCAACTGGTTCCAGTCGATCTTCGGCTCGGGCGACGTGCGCATCAACACCGGCCACGACACCCCCGTCGTGCTCTCGGACGTGCCGAATCCCACCCTCGTGCAGCGCGTGCTGCACGACCTCCAGGAGCAGACGAACACGCTCGTCGCCGAGCGCCGCCGGCTCGAGCAGTCGGCGGCCACGGGGCCGCAGGTCGCCTGGGGCGGGCGCTAGCGGGGTTCCGGTCCGGGCGACGGCTCAGGGGCATCCGCTCCGCTCGGCTCCTCGAAGAGCGCGCGCTCGGCCTCCTCGACCCGTGCCAGCTCCGACAGTCCGTCCGAGCGGTGATGGCCGAAGACCCACCAGCGGTACAGCGCGAACCGGAACAGTGTGCCGAGGCCGAGGCCGATCACGTTCGACGCGATGTTGTCGGCCAGCAGGCTCGTGAACCCCAGCACGTGGTGGCTGACCCACAGGCAGATGAGCGCGATGGCCATGCCGCCGAGCGAGACCACGAGGTACTCCGCGAACTCCCGCAGGTAGTTCTTGCGGCGGTGCTTCCGGAACGTCCAGTAGCGGTTGCCGAGCCAGTTGAAGACGATGGCGATGCTCGTCGAGATCGTCTTCGCACCGAGCGCCGACTGGGCCCAGCCGTCGTCGCCGAGCAGCCCCAGTCGCAGCAGGTTGAACACCGCCACGTCGATCACGAGTCCGACCAGGCCGACGACGCCGAACTTCAGGGCGTACGTGATCACGCCGTGCCACAGACGCGAGAGCGCGGCACGGAGGGAGTCGGGCATACGCGTCATCGTAGGGCAGCGGGGCCGACGTAGACTGGGGTGCTTGCTGGCAGTCCGGAGGGAGCGACGTGAGAGTCGGAGTGATCGGTGGCGGGCAACTCGCCCGGATGATGATCCCCGCGGCGGTGGAGCTGGGGGTCGAGATCCGGGTCCTCGCGGAGGGCGAGGGCATGTCCGCCGCGCTCGCGGCGACCGCCGTCGGCGACTACCGCGACCGGGACACCGTGCTCGCATTCGCCCGAGACGTCGACGTGGTCACGTTCGACCACGAGCACGTGCCGCAGGACGTGCTGCACGCACTCGTGGATGCCGGCGCGTCCGTGCACCCCGGTCCGGAGGCGCTGGCCGTCGCGCAGGACAAGCTCGTCATGCGGGAGCGCGTGTCGGAGCTGGGCCTGCCGGTGCCGGACTGGGCCCGTGTCGAGACCACCGACGAGCTCGATGACTTCATCGCCGAGCATGGCGGCAGCGCGGTCGTGAAGACCGCGCGCGGCGGGTACGACGGCAAGGGCGTGCGGGTCGTGCGCGCCGCCGCCGAGGTGGCCGAGTGGTTCGCCACGCTCGCCGAGGACGGCAACGCGGGGGCCCTCCTGGTGGAGGAGCTCGTCGACTTCCGGCGCGAGCTCGCACAGCAGGTCGCGCGTCGCCCGAGTGGCGAGATCGTCGCCTGGCCGGTCGTCGAGACCGTACAGGTCGACGGCATCTGCTCGGAGGTCATCGCGCCCGCGCCGCATTCCGCAGGACGCATCGCCGACCTGGCGGAAGACATCGCCGTGCGCGTGGCCGAGGGCCTGGGCGTCACCGGCATGCTCGCGGTCGAGCTGTTCGAGACCGTCGACGGGCGCGTGCTCATCAACGAGCTCGCGATGCGGCCGCACAACAGCGGGCACTGGAGCATGGACGGCTCGACGACCGGCCAGTTCGAGCAGCACCTGCGCGCGGTGCTCGACCTGCCGCTCGGCGCCACCGGGTGCCGCGAGCCGTGGTCGGTCATGGTCAACGTGCTGGGCGGCCCCGCCGAGGGCGAGATGGTCGACCGGTACGCGGAGATGCTCGCGTCGCATCCGCTCGCCAAGGTGCACAACTACGGCAAGTCGCCTCGGCCCGGCCGCAAGATCGGCCACGTGACCGTGTCGGGTGACGACCTCGACGAGGTCGTGTACCAGGCGCGGGCGGCCGCGGCATTCTTCCAGGATTCCTGATGCCGCACGACGCGGTCGTCGTCGGGGCCGGGCCCAACGGCCTGGCGGCCGCCGTCACGCTCGCCCGTGCCGGGCTCGATGTCGTGGTGCTCGAACGCGCCTCCGAGGTCGGCGGCGGTGCTCGTACGGCCGAGGTGACGATCCCCGGCTACCAGCACGACATCTGCTCCGCGGTGCATCCGATGGCGCTCGCCTCCCCGTTCTTCCAGGCGTTCGGACTCGAAGAGCGGATCGAGTTCGCCGTCCCCGAGATCTCGTACGTCCAGCCGCTCGACGCGGGCCGCGCCGGCGTCGCGTACCGCGATCTGGAGCGCACCGCCGACGCGCTCGGTCGCGACGGAGCCGCGTGGAGGCGGTTGATGGCGCCGCTGGTCCGGCACATCGACGGCGTGCAGGACTTCACCGGGTCGCAGCTGCTCCGGATGCCGCGGGATCCCGTGACCGCGCTTCGGTTCGGGTTGCGAGTGCTCGAGCAGGGAAGCCCGGCCTGGAACGTGCGCTTCCGCGACGAGGTCGCACCCGCGATGCTCTCCGGCGTCAACGCGCATTCGATCGGCCGTATGCCGAGCCTTTCGACCGCCGGTGCCGGGCTCGTGCTCGGGGCGCACGCCCACGCGCGCGGCTGGCCGGTCCCGATCGGTGGCAGCGCGCGCATCGTCGAGGCGCTCGCGGACGACCTGATCGCACACGGTGGACGCATCGAGACCGAGTCGGAGGTGCGCGCGCTCTCCGACCTGCCGGAGGCGCGCGCGGTCCTCTTCGACGTCTCCGCACGCGCGTTCGCCCGGATCGGCGCGCCCGCCCTGCCCGATCGCTACCGGCGCGCGCTCGAGGGATTCCGCTACGGCGGCGGCGTCGCCAAGCTCGACTTCGCACTGTCGGAGCCCGTGCCCTGGGCCAACGCCGATGCGCGTGCCACGCCCACGCTGCACCTCGGTGGCACCCGTGCCGAGCTGGCCCATGCCGAGGACCAGGTCGCGCGGGGCGTGCACCCCGAGTCGCCCTACGTGCTCGCGAGCCAGCCGACAGTGGTGGACGCGAGCCGGGCGCCCGAGGGCGGCCACGTGCTCTGGGCGTACTGCCACGTGCCGAACGGCTCGACCGAGGACATGAGCGAGCGGGTCATCCGGCAGATCGAACGGTTCGCTCCCGGATTCCGGGACACGGTGCTCGCGACCCGGCACGTCTCGGCGGCAGAGCTTGGCGTCTACAACCCCAACTACGTCGGCGGCGACATCTCGGCGGGCGCGGTCACGCTGCCGCAACTGGTACGGCGTCCCGTGCTCACGACCGACCCGTGGCGGGCACCGGCCCCTGGGCTCTACCTCTGCTCGTCGTCGACGCCGCCCGGTACCGCGGTGCACGGCCTCAGCGGGTTCTACGCGGCGCGGTCGGCGTTGCGGCACGAGTTCGGATTGCCGGTCCCGTCGCTGGCTCCCTAGGCCCAGGCAGGGCGCCGGGAGGGTCAGACCCGGTCGTGCTCCGACGCAGTCGGCTCCTCGGCGGCGTCCGCAGGCACGGGCCCGAGGAACCAGGAGGCGACGGCTCCGCGCTCGGCGCGGAGCGGGCCGTCGAAGCCCGGCAGGATCGTACGCAGCCACGCGATGCCGAGCCAGCCGCGGCGACGGTACATCAGCTCGGTGACGGCTGCGCGGCCGCTCACCGAGCGGCCATCCGGGTCCGTGAACTCGATGCCGCCGGGGACGCTCGGGACCGCGCGGAACGACACCTCGGGGCTCTGTGCGGGCGCGCGCCGCGCGAGGAGCGCCGCGCGCGGGTTGCCGGGGTCGAACGTGGCCGCACCGGCTCCGGAGCGCCCGGCCCGCATCCGCCGCAACGGAGCATCGAGGTCGAAGAAGAGCACCAGCAGCGCGATGTTCTCCGGGAACGCGACGTTCATCATCAGGAAGATCGCCATGTGGAACACGGCGAAGCCGATCACGAAGCCGACCTTGATCCAGCCGGGTCGGAGGAACAGGAGCACGATCGACGCGAGTTCGAGGATCGTCCCGCCGAGGAAGAGCAGGTCGAGCGGAACCGCCCAGAACGGATCGAGGAAGTACGTGCCGATGTCGAAGCCGAACGGATTCGGTCGGAGGTTGCGATTCTCCACCCAGTTCTGCAGGGTGCCGTCGAGGAATACGCCGGGCGCGCCGATGAAGGTCCGTGCCGCGCCGATGAAGACGTACTGCACGATGACGACGAAGCTGAGCACCAGCAGCGACGCGCGGTAGATGCCGTCGCGTCGTACGCCGTTCGTCCGGTGCACCGCGAACGCGTCCCAGGCCGGCGTCAGGACGAGCGCCGCAGTCACGTAGACGAGGGTGAGCTCGCGGTGGTCCCAGTGGCCGCCGAAGCCCTTCCGCACCTGCAGGTAGACCATCCCGACGACGACGGCGAAGGCGGTCATCCAGCGGGCGCCGCGGAATCCGAGCAGGGCCCAGCCGAAGACGAGTATCGCGACCGCCTTGAGGCCGAGCAGCCCGGCGGGCGTGAGGATCGCCTGCCAGAAGGAATCGGGGACGAATTCGAACACGCCGTACGTGTGGAACAGCTCGAACGGCAGGAACACGAGGTCGTGGAGCGGGTCCTGCACCACGAAGACGATCCAGATCGCGAAGACCACCACGCGAGCCAGCGCGAGCGAACGGGCGGTGACGCCTTCGTGGAGTCGGATGCGAAGGCTCATCGTGCGCTCAGCTCCTCGGCGCTCCAGGTGAAGAGGACCTCGGCATCGACGTCGTCGGGGGTACCGGTGACGCGGGAGAACGACAGCTCCTCCACCTCGAGGCCATCGGCGGAGAGTGCGCCGTACAGGCCCTCGGCGTAGAGCTCCAGCTCGCGCGCGGCGTCCGCATGCTGCTGGTCGTCCTCCGGATCGTGCGCCCAGCCGAGCAGCACGCGCATGCGCGTGGACATCGGGGGCAGCCCGACAGATTCGAACTCCTTCGCGATGTTCACGTCGCGCTCGCTGCCGTCGGCGAGGGTCGCCTGCCACGCGTAGCTGGCCTCGACCGACGACTCGAGCTGCGCCTGGTACATGGCGAACCGCGTGAGGGGGATGAACGAGACGTCCTGCGGGTAGTCGTACTGCCAGCGGTCGACCATCTGCACGACCGACCAGCCGCCGATGAAGATGTAGAACACGGTGAGTGCCGCCGCGCCCAGCGCGAAGAGGCGCCGACGGAAGTCCGAGAGCGTCAGCAGGACGATGATCACGGCGAGCAGGAACAGCAGCTCCAGCACGGCGCGGATCACGAGTTCGGGGGTGACCGCCGTGCTTTCCACGAAGGGTGACTGTAGCACGCGCGACGGCAACGTCCGCGCGCCTGTCAACCGCCGTCGGCGGGAGCGATCGCGCCTTCGAGCGAAGCGGTGATCAGGGGCGCGAGGCTGAGCGCGAATGCGGGCGTGAGGTGGTGTTCGTCGTCGTAGACGCGGAGTCCGCCGATCGCGCCGAAGCAGCGCGTGTCGTCGCAGAACGCGTCGGTGAGGTCGAGGAGGGACGTTCCCGCCTGATCCGCCGCCACCGAGCGGCGCGCGGGATCGGCGGGCAGCGCGTCGGCACGTGCCGCCGAGCACTCCTCGTCCTGCACGGCGTGCGCGAGGCAGGTCGCAGGGAGCGCGACCGCTGAGAGCGGTGTATCGGCTGCGACCACGACGGCTGCACCCGACTCGCCGAGGCGCGCCCAGGTGCGCGAGAGCGCTTCCGCCATGTCGGAGACATCCGACTCGGCGCCGTCGCGACCGATGCGGTGGGTGAAGCTCGCCGCGACGATTGCGTCGATGTCGGGGTCCTGCCCCAGGCGTTCGATCGTCTCCTCCCGCCACTGGCGACAGGACTGCTCGTTCTGCGAGTAGTCGACGGCTTCGGACGCGACCCATTCCTCGACCACCATCGGGCAGGAGCGCTTCGTGATGCTCCGCACCTGCCAGTCGTGCGACTCGGTCTGATACGCGAGCGCCGGGGAGAGCTGTTCCGCGTGCGAGTCGCCGACGAGGACGATCACGTGCTCGGCGTCCGAGGACCCCCACGTGCACTCCCGAGAGCCGAACGGGCCGACGCTGCAGGGGTCGTCCGACAACGCGCGCCCGAGGGACGCGCTCGCGATCGACGTGTACGCAGCTTCCCGGGTCTCGACCTCGAAGTCGAACGCCGGATCCACCTCGAGCCGATGGCCGCACGCGCTGTCGGACTCGTCGAGGGCGACTGCGCCGAAGCACCCGTCGGCGGATTGCATATGCGCTTCGAGCGTCGCAGCGATCTCGCGGGCCTGCCGGTCGAGATCCTGGATCGGGACCGCGCAGAGCACGATGACCGACGCGGAGCCGAGCGCTGCGAATCCGAAGCTGTAGCGGCGGCCACGGAGGCTTCGAGACCGGATGATCGGCAGTTCGACGTGGTTCCGAGTCAGCCATGCGAGGACGACGGTCGCGCCGAGGATGATGACCTTGTCGACGGTGCCGAGTTCGCGCACGAGCAGCGCCGGCGCGAGCACGATCAACGGCCAATGCCAGAGGTACAGCGCGTACGACACATCCCCGACGAACTGGATGGGCCGCGCGCTCAGCGCGCGCGTGGGCGACCAAGCCACATCGGGGGTGCCGGCTGCGATCACCGCGATCGTCCCGAGCACGGGGACCAAGGCGAGAGCGCCGGGAAACGGGGTCGCGCCGTCGAAGAACAGCATCGAGCCGGCGATGGCGACGAGCCCGGCCCACGACATCGCAGCACGGAGTCGGTGCCGAGCGATCCAGCCGGCCGACTCCAGCCGCTTGGAGGTGAGCGCAAGGAGCCCACCGGCGGCGAACTCCCACGCGTGCGCTGGCGTCGCGAAGTACGCGAACGACGGCGATGCATGGGTGACGACGATGGAGTATGCGAGCGCAAGCACGAACAGCAGGAGGAACGCTGCGGCCACGACCGGACGCCCGTCGTGCCGTCTCCGCTGCCCGACCCAGAACGCACCGACCACGATCAGCGGCCACACCAGGTAGAACTGCTCCTCCACCGAGAGCGACCAGTAGTGCTGCACGGGCGATGCAGCGCTTTCGGCGGCGAAGTAGTCGACGGATTCGAAGGCGAGCAGCCAGTTCTCGACGTACAACGCGCTCGCAGCGACCTCGGTGAGGAATCCCCGTATCTCGCTCCGGGGGCTGAGCAGTACGACGCCGATTGCCGTGATCGCGAGCACGAGCAGCGCTGCGGGGAGCAACCGCCGGATGCGTCGGGCGTAGAACGACGACAGGACGATCCGGCCGTTCGCCTGTTGCTCTCGGATGAGGTGCTCCGAGATCAGGAACCCCGAGATGACGAAGAACACGTCGACGCCGACGTAGCCGCCCGTGAGACGGAGCGGCCAGAGATGGAAGAGCACGACGCCGAGCACTGCGAGCGCGCGGAGGCCCTGGACCTCCGGGCGGAACATCGGGTTCGCCGGCTTCGACACACGCCCTCCCTCGTATGACCAGGGTCACAATCATGCGTCACGCCTGCTGCAGAACCTATTCGGCGAGCACGGGCGCATCGCGCGCCGATACGGCCGGAGTGAAGCGTACGCACCTAGGATCGTCGCGTGGCAGAAGCAGCGAACGCGCCCGTCGTCGGCGTGGTGATGGGATCCGACTCCGACTGGCGCGTCATGCAGGCGGCCTCGGAGGTGCTCGACGAACTCGGCATCGCGCACGAGGTCGAGGTCGTCTCCGCGCATCGCACGCCGGAGAAGATGATCGCCTACGGCAAGGAGGCGTACGCCCGGGGCATCCGCGTCATCATCGCCGGCGCCGGTGGCGCCGCCCACCTGCCCGGCATGCTCGCGAGTGTCACCACCCTGCCCGTGGTGGGCGTACCGGTGCCGCTGTCGACGCTCGACGGCCTCGACTCGCTGCTCTCGATCGTGCAGATGCCGGCGGGCGTGCCGGTCGCGACCGTCTCGATCGGCGGGGCGAAGAACGCCGGGCTGATCGCCGCGAAGATCCTCGCGACGGCGGACCCCGAACTGACCGAGCGCCTCGCCGACTACGCGGCGGCGCTGGCTGCGCTCGTCGAGGAGAAGAACGAGCGCCTCAAGCAGGCGCGATGAGCCTCACCGCCAGCCCGATCCGGTTCCCCGACCCGTCGTCGCGGCCGCTCATGACGCGGCGCGGCTGGTGGCTCGTCGGGCTCAACGTGCTGATTCCCGGGTCCGCCCAGGTGCTCGCGGGCAATCGCCGGCTGGGCCGTTTCGGACTCGGTGCGACGCTCGCGCTCTGGACGCTGGTCGCGGCGACCCTAATGGCCTGGTGGCTCTGGCCCACGGTCGTCTACACGATCGCGAGCAACTCGTTCGCGCTCTGGGGCATCGCGGCGATCCTCGCCTTCTACGCGGTCGTCTGGGTGGTGCTGACGTTCGACACCCTGCGCCTGGTGCGACTCGTCAAGACCGCGCCGATCGCCCGCCCCGCGATCGCGGTGCTCGGCATCGCGGTCATGGTCGGACTCTCGGGCACCGCCGCCTACGGGGCGTACGTCGCGACGACCGCGAGCGGCTTCCTCTCCACGGTGTTCGTCGCCGGGCCGCCCGAGCCCGCGATCGACGGCAAGTACAACTTCCTGCTGCTGGGCGGCGACGCCGGCCCCGACCGCGACGGGCTCCGTCCCGACAGCATCTCGGTCGTGAGCGTCGACGCCGAGACCGGCCAGGCCGTCACGATCGGCCTGCCGCGCGACCTGCAGTACGCGCCGTTCTCCGAGGGATCGCCGATGGCAGCCGCCTACCCGGATGGCTACGGCGCGAACGGCTGCGACGTCGACGTCTGCCAGCTCAACTCCATCTACACCGAGGTCGAGCTGAAGAGCCCGGAGATGTACCCGAACGCGGTGGCCGAGGGCAGCGAGCCGGGCATCGAGGCGATGCGCGACGCGGCAGAGGGCATCACCGGCCTGCCGATCCAGTACTACGTGCTGATCGACATGCAGGGCTTCGCCGAGCTCATCGACGCACTCGGCGGCGTGACGGTCGACGTGCCGCAGGACATCCCGATCCACGCCGACGAGACGTTCACGACCGTCGCCGAGTGGATTCCGGCGGGGGAGCAGCACCTCGACGGCAACTACGCGCTCTGGTACGCGCGCTCCCGCCACGGCACGAGCGACTACGACCGGATGCTCCGCCAGCGGCAGATCCAGGAGGCGATGCTGCGCCAGTTCACTCCCGCGAATGTGCTGACGAAGTTCCAGGACGTTGCGGCGGCCGGCTCGCGGGTCGTGAAGACCGACGTGCCGCAGAGCATGCTCGGCTACTTCGTCGACCTCGCGTCGAAGACGCAGGAGCTGCCCATCGTCGACCTCGAGATGGTGCCCGCGAGCGGGATCGATCCGGAGGACCCCGACTACGAGTACATCCGACAGCTCGTCGACGAGGCGGTGTTCCCGCCCGAGCCCGAGGAGGGCGAGGGCTGAGGGATGCCGCGCCCCGGCGCGTCGGCTACAGGTCGGCGTGCAGCTGCCAGACGCGCTCGCCGACGTCCTGCCAGGTGAACATGCGTGCGCGGTCGGTGCCGGCGATGGCGAGCGACTGCCGGCGCGCGGTATCGCTCGCGAGGCGTGCGATCGCGTCTGCGGCGGCGACCCGGGAGGTCGCGTCCACCGGAACACCCGCGTCGGCGGCGGCCTCGTGGTGCACGGGAGCGCCGGCGTGCACGACCGGGACGCCGAGGCTCAGCGCCTCGATGACGGCGGTCGCATCGTGGGCGTCGACGCGCAGGTCGACGAACGCGACGGCTCCGGCGAGCAGCGCAGCGAGCTCTGCGGGGCCCGGCTCGGCGATGGTACGCGTGCGGACGGAGGTCCCGTTTCGTACGGCGTCGGCTCCGTCGCGTGGCACGTCCTCCGGTGTCACCAGCACGAGGTCGATGCCCCGCGCCTCAGGAAGGTCCAGCGCGTCATGCAGCGACGCGACCGTGTCGTCGTCCGGCGATGCGCACGCGACGACGTACGTGCCCGGCTGCAGACCGAGCGAGGCACGGATCCGATCGGCATCCGACGGGACGACCAGCCCGGCACGGGGTGCGCTGCCGATCACGCGCACGCGGTCGCCGAGGTCGGCGAACTCGGAGAGTCGCTCCGCGAGGGCGTGCGAGGGCACGACCACTGCGTCGGCGTGCTTCGTCGCGCGACGCAGCGCGGCACGCTGCCACGCGACGGTGACGGAGCCGAGCCGCTGCGGATCCGTCCAGGCGAAGAGGTCGTGCACCGTCACCACGACCTGGGTGCCGTCGAGAGCCCGATCGTGCCGCTTCAGCGGCGCGAGCAGGCTGGGCGAGTGCAGCATCCCGCCCGGGCCGCCGATGCCGAGCTGCCAGGCCGCGGCCAGCTCCCGACGCTGCAGGGTCGTGGTCGTGAGCTCGCCCAGGTCGGGGACGGCGGTGCGCACCCGGCGGAGGTCGCGTCCGGGTACCGAGGACACGATGCCCTCGATGCTGCACCCGGGCGGCGTCGAGGCGACGAGCGCGCGTGCGAGGTCGGTCGTGTACCGGACCAGCGGTCCGGCTGTCGCAGCGGCGATCGGGTCGACGACGAGTTGCAGCCGCGTCGTCATGCGCGCCTGAGGTATCGGCCGAGCCGAGGGGGGACGGGGCCGCGGATGCGAAGGAACCCGTGCACGCCGCCCGCGGCGATCGCGACCGCATGTCGGAGGCGCTCGGGTCCGCTGAGTACCGCATCGATGCCCGGCCCCGTCTGGCGCTTGACGACCGCGAGGGTCCACCGACGATGGGTGCGGAAGTAGCGGAAGATCAGGTCGATGTTGTTGCGGGTGATGTAGTACTGGCGGAACGGCGAGTGGTACTGGTACTCGTAGGTGCCGTTGCGGTTGCGTCGGCGCACGCCGAACGGCCGGTACGGCACCATCTCGCCGAGCTCGTGCGCGATGTCGGTGCCGTCGGCGACGGCGATGCGGAAGCCGCGCGCGCGCACCCGCATGCAGAACTCCGTGTCCACGCAGTCGATCACGAGGCGCTCGTCGAACAGGCCGGATTTCGCGAGGCACTCGCGCGAGATGACGAATCCCGACTGGATCGCCTCGGGCACGAGCCCGAGCCCTTCGGGCGAACGCCAGGTCGGGATGGACGGCGCGCCGTTGACCGCGTCGGCGCAGACGATGCCGAGCCGTGTCACCGCGTTGGCCCGCGTGAACGTGTCGATGCAGGCGGCGACGTAGCCGGTGGGCAGCAGCGTGTCCTGGTCCGTGTTGACCACGAAGTCGGCTCCGTCGTCGAGGGCGCGGCGCACCCCGGCGTTGAGCGCGGCGGCGATGCCGGAGTTGCGTTCGAGCCGGGTGACCCGGACCCCGGCATCGCCGAGTTCGGCGACGACGCCGTCTGCGACCTCGCCCGACCCATCGTCCACGGCGTACACGGCGTCGACCTGGGCGGCGAGGGCGGTGATGTTGCCGACGACGCGGTCGTCCGGGCGGAACAGCGGTACGACCGCGACGACGCGCGGAATGCGGGGGCTCCCGGTCGTCCGGCTCTCGCGGGTCGTCTTCGGCTCTGGCACTACGCTAGTTTAGGTCGGTCGTCGAGAGGATCGGTGCGAACCACGTGAACGAAGCCGCTGGCCCAGGCTGGGCAGATGACGCCGCCGGCGTCGAGTTGAGCCCCGAGGAACGGGCCGCCGAGGAGCGGCTCGCGCTCGTGGACCGGATCACCGGGCTCGAGGCGCAGGTAGCGGAGTTGCAGAGCGCGCCGCTGCTGTCGCCGACCGAGACCGTGGCACTCGAACGCAACGTCGTGGCCATCCAGGGGTCGACGACATGGCGCGTCGGCCGGGCCGTCATGTTCCCGGTCCGGGCGCTGCGCTACGCGAAGCGGCGGTTCCTGAGTTGAACGACGCTCCGAGCCGGATCGAGGCCTGGATCGACGCGGCGGGGCACGCCACCGAGGACCTCGACGAGATGATCGCCTCCGTGCTCGCAGCCGGCGTGCCGGCGGACGCGGTGCGGGTCGTCGTCACGGAGGACGAGCCGTCCACCCGCGAGGACGGCGTACGCGTCGTCCCAGCCGACGTCGATGTGCTGAACCGTGAGTGGCGTGCATCCGATGCCGAGTTCCTCATGCTCATCCGCCGCGGGCGTGTCGAGCCGGAGGCCGTCGATCGTGTGACGGGCTTCCTCGACCGGTTCCCGGAGGTGCAGGTCGCCTACGGCGACTCGGTCACCGTCCGAGGCTCGCGGGCACTCAACCGCCCCCGCTTCTCGCCCATCCGGCTGCGCAGCAACGACTACCTCGGCCCCCTCGTGGTCGCGCGGCGGACCGTGCTCGAGCAGGTCGGCGGATTCCGCCCGGACGCACGTCGGGCCCAGGTGCTCGATCTCGTGCTGCGGGCCGACGAAGTGGGACTCGCGGTCGCGCTCGTTCCCGCGGTGCTCGCACGGGAAGACCTGAGTGACGTCGACTTCGCCTCGAGCGCCGACGCGCAGGAGCGCGTGGTGCGCGAGCACCTGGGGCGTTGTGGAGTGACCGCGGAGATCGAGCGGGTACGCCCGTTCACCCGGCGCCTGCGCTACCGCATCGAGGGCGACCCGAAGGTGTCGATCGTCATCCCGACCCGAGGCGGCTCGGCCCACGTGGCGGGCTCCGATCGCGTGCTCGTCGCGGAGGCGATCCGCGGCATCGTCGAGCGGTCGACCTATCGCAACCTCGAGTTCGTGGTCGTGTGCGACAGGGAGACGCCCGACGCGGTCGTCGCCGACCTGCGCGATCTCTGCGGCGACGACCTCCGCATCGTGCTCTGGGACGCCCCGTTCAACTTCAGCGCGAAGATGAACCGCGGTGCCGCTGCGGCGACGGGCGAGTACCTGCTGCTGCTGAACGACGACGTCGAGGTCGTCACCGACGACTGGATCGAGTCGATGCTCGGGCTCGCGCAGCAGCGCGGCGTCGGCATGGTCGGCGCGATGCTGTACTTCGAGGACTCGACCATCCAGCACGCGGGGCAGGTGTACACCGGCGGCGTCGCGGGACATGCCGCGTTCGGCCTGCCCGGGGGGCACGACGACCCGCTCGGGTCGTTGGTCACCGACCACGAGGTCTCCGGAGTCACCGCCGCGTGCGCGCTCGTCTCCCGCGGCGTCTTCGAGGAGGTCGGCGGGTTCACGCTCGCGCTCCCGGGCAACTACAACGACGTCGACCTCAACATGAAGATCCGGCAGACCGGCCGGTCGATCGTGTTCACCCCGTGGGCACGGCTGTACCACTTCGAATCCAAGTCGCGCGACCCGCGCATCCTGCCCACCGACATCGAGACGCTCCAGTCGCGATGGCTGCGGCGGATGCAGGTGGAGATGTACTCCCGGATGCTCTGACGCGCTACTCCGCGGCGTCCTCGACGAGGGCCTGCCGCAGGAGCGGCGCCAGGTATCGGCTGTAGCTCGTCGTCAGGTGCCCCTCGTCCCACTTGATGAGGATGCCGTTGGCGTATGTGGGACATCGCGTGTCGCAGAACCAGCCGCGGGTGTCCACGACCTCCGCGCCCGCCACCTCGGCGGCGGCCGTGTCGGCGCGCCACGTCGAGTACCAACTCGCCGGGATCGGCCGGGAGCAGTCGGCCGGCGACTCGTCACCGGCCGGGCACTTGGTCGGTGAGACCGTGAGGGGCGGGCCCTCGATGACGACCACGCGGTCGGCCGACTCGGAGATCGAGTCGATCGTGCGGATTCGCGCTTGGGTCCACTCCTCCGAGGTCGGACCCGAGTCGCGGTCGAGGCCGTGCTCGGCATTCGCGAGCACGACGAGATCGGGTTGCAGGATCGCAAGCTGTTCGAGCACCTCCTCGTAGGCCTCGGCGCAGCGCTCCGTGAACTCGGGTCGGTTCGGGATCGTGAGCGGGTGGTCGAGGTACGGGCACTGGCTGAAGCCGATGCTGCGCACGGCGTAGCCCTCGGGCAGGAGTGCGTCCTCGATGCCCGGCGAGTAGCTCATCGCGAAGGAGTCGCCGATGACGACCGCCAGCTTGTCCGCGTCCTCGGCGCCGTGGGTGCACTGCGACGGCTCGTCGATGGAGTCGGCGTTGAAGCACTCGTCGTCGGTGAGCAGTGGCGACTTGTCCTGCGGGGCCTGCGCGATGGGCGGCGTGAGCTCGGGCCAGGCTGCAGCGGTCTCCGCTTCGATCAGCTGCTGCCGCAGCGTCTCCTCCAGGCTCGTGCCGCCGACCGCCGTGAGCTCCGATTGCCCGCCGGGCGAGAACTCCTGCGGCGGGCGGGCGGCGGCGGTGGCCACGGCGCCGACGAGGGTCGCCGTGATGACGGAGAGCGCGACGGCGCGGATGCGCCGGATACGACGCCGCTGCCGCTCGGGACGGGAGCTCGACCGCTCGTGGATGGGACGCTCCACCAGGAAGTAGCTGAGCGACGCGAGGAGGAAGGCGAGCAGGAGCAGGCCGATGAGGTACCGGATCCGCATGCCGGGGATCAGCCAGGTCGCGACGATGAGCACCGGCCAGTGCCAGAGGTAGAGCGAGTACGAGATGTCTCCGATGTAGCGGCTCACGCGGTTCTCGAGCAGCGGGTTCCGCCCCGCGTGCACGCTCGTGCCGCCCGCGATGAGCGCGGCGGCCGAGAGTACGGGGAGGGCCGCGATCGCCCCCGGGAAGGCGGACCCCGCGTGGATGGCCACCACCGAGGCCGCGATGCCCGCGAGCCCGGCGACCTGCAGCGCGAGGCTCGGGATCCGCGGCAGCCGCGCGAGCATCGGGACCGCCCACGCGAGCAGGCCGCCGATCGCGAGTTCCCACGCACGGGTGAACGTCGAGTAGTAGGCGGTGGTCGGAGCGCCGGCGGTCTGCAGGATCGACCACGCGAACGACGCCACGATCACGACGGCGATGAGCCCGAGCACGACCGTCGAGAAACGCTTGCGGATGAGTGCCGCGACCGCGCCCGCGGCCACGATCAGCGCGGGCCAGACGAGGTAGAACTGCTCCTCGACCGAGAGCGACCAGTAGTGCCGGAGCGGGGAGACCGGACCGTCGGCGAGGAGGTAGTCGTTCCCGATCGCGGCGAAGTGCCAGTTGGCGAGCGACAGCGTGGACCAGGCACCGTCGACCGCGACGTTGCGGCCGTTGTTGCTGTTCGTGAGCAGGTAGGCCGCGATGACGGTGACGGCGATCACGAGCATGGCGGCGGGCAGGATGCGCCGCACGCGTCGCCAGTAGAAGTGCCGGAACGAGATCCGGCCGGTGCGCTGGTGCTCGCGCAGCAGCAGCCCGGTGATCAGGAAGCCGCTGATGACGAAGAAGATGTCGACGCCGATGAAGCCGCCACGGGGGAGGCCGAAGAAGTGGTCGCCGATCACGAGCAGCACGGCGAGCGCACGCAGGCCCTGGATGTCGGGTCGGAAGCGGCGCGCGGCCTTGGCAGGGGCGTCGTCGCCGGCCGTCCGGCGGGCACGGCGATCGGCGGTGGGCAGGTTCAACGTCACGGGCTCCGGGTGCAGGGGGCTGGGGGGCGAGGCAGGGCTCGGCCGACCACCCTAACCCGAACGGACCTGTGCGTTCGCATCACGTCCGATGGGCTGTGGACGCGAGGCGACGGTCAGGTGGAGAGCGCCCCGGCGGTTGCAGCTGCGTGCAGGGCATCGCGCCACGGGCGCATGGGTCGCAGTCCGGCCGCCTCCCACGCGCCGTGGCCGAGCACCGAGAACGCGGGTCGCGGTGCGGGCCGCACGAACGCCGTACTGTCCGTCGGCGTGATCCGCTCCGGGTCGATCCCGGCCTCCTCGAGCACGGCGCGCGCGAACCCGAACCACGAGGTGCGACCCTCGTTGGTGCCGTGGTAGACGCCGCCCGGAGCATCCGAGTCGAGCAGTTCGACGGTCTTCGCCGCGAGGTCCGCGGTCCAGGTGGGCTGGCCGACCTGGTCGTCGACGACGCTCCAGGTGTCCTTCGACTCCGCGAGGCGCAGCATCGTCTTGGCGAAGTTCGGCCCGTGCGCCCCGTACAGCCACGCCGTGCGGATGACGAACGCGGCGTCGCCGGCGTGCTCGAGGACGAGACGCTCGCCCGCCGCCTTGGTGCGTCCGTAGGCCGAGATCGGTGCGTGCGGGGTCGCCTCGGCGTAGGGCTCGGTGGCGGAGCCGTCGAAGACGTAGTCGGTCGAGTACTGCACGATGCGGGCGCCATGGCGAGCGGCGGCGGCGGCGAGGTTGCCGGCCCCGGTCGCGTTCACCGCGTACGCGACGTCCTCGTGCTCCTCGGCGTCATCGACCTTGGTGTACGCCGCCGCGTTGACGACGACGTCGTGACCGGCCACGACGTCGAGCACGGCCGCTGCGTCGGTGACGTCGAGGTCGCCGCGTCCCAGTGCGGTCACCTCACGGCCGGCCAGGGCCGCCTGCAGGTCGGTCCCCAGCATCCCGGTGGCGCCGGTGACGAGGTAGCGGCTCACGTCACTGCCCCTGGGCGGTGTAGCGGGCCTCCGTGGCATCCTTCTGCGGTGCCCACCAGGCCTCGTTGTCGCGATACCAGTCGATGGTCGCGGCGAGGCCGGCCTCGAAGTCGGAGTACCGCGGAGTCCAGCCGAGCTCGCTGCGCAACTTCGTCGAGTCGATCGCATAGCGCAGGTCGTGCCCGGGGCGGTCCTTGACGTGGTCGTAGGCATCCGCCGACTGGCCGAGCTGGGTCAGGATGAGCTCGACGACGTCCTTGTTGTTGCGCTCGCCGTCGGCGCCGATGAGGTAGGTCTCGCCGATCTCGCCGCGCTCCAGAATCGCCAGCACGGCCGACGAGTGGTCGTCTGCGTGGATCCAGTCGCGCACGTTCTCGCCCGTGCCGTAGAGCTTCGGTCGCTGCCCGCGGAGCACGTTCGTGATCTGGCGGGGGATGAACTTCTCGACGTGCTGGTACGGCCCGTAGTTGTTCGAGCAGTTCGAGATCGTCGCCTGCACGCCGAACGAGCGCACCCAGGCTCGCACCAGCAGGTCGCTGCCGGCCTTGGTCGACGAGTACGGGCTCGACGGGTTGTACGGGGTCTGCTCCGTGAACCGAGCGGGGTCGTCGAGCTCCAGGTCGCCGTAGACCTCGTCGGTGGAGATGTGGTGGTAGCGGGTGCCGTGACGGCGCGCGGCCTCGAGCAGCGTGTAGGTGCCGATGATGTTGGTGTCGAGGAATGGACGCGGATCGTCGAGCGAGTTGTCGTTGTGGCTCTCGGCCGCGTAGTGCACGACGGCGTCGTGCTCGGCGAAGAGGCGATCGACGAGCTGTGCGTCGACGATGTCGCCGCGGATGAACCGGAACCGGTCCTCGGGGAGCCCGTCGAGTGACGCGAGGTTGCCCGCGTAGGTCAGGACGTCGAGCACCGTCACGTCGTGGTCGGTGTGCTCGATCAGGTGGTGGACGAAGTTGGAGCCGATGAAGCCGGCACCGCCGGTCACGAGGATCTTCATGTGCGTGGGACAACCGTTCTGTCGCGGACCGTGCGATTCTACTCGCCGAGGACGACCGATCGCGTCGACGGGAAGTCGGCGCGATCCGGTTAGTATCGGGGCCGTGACGACGATGCTGCCGGAGCCCGCGGCGGCAGGCCCGACGGGATGGGGTCGACTCCGTTCCGCGATCCGGCAGCGGGCCGAGCAGGGGCGTGGGCCGTGGATGCTCCTGCGGCCGGTGCCGGCCCGTCTGGCGCGTCGGCGCATGACCCGAGCGATCGTCGACCTGTTCCGTGCCAGGAACGGGTACGAGCCGAACCTCCGCTCGCCGGTCACGTTCAACGAGAAGATCCAGTGGCTGAAGCTCAACTACCACGATCCGCTCCAGACGCTGTGCTCCGACAAGCTGCGGATGCGGGAGTACGTCTCGCCACTCATCGGCGAGCAGCACACCGTGCGGATCCTGGGGTCGTACCTCCGTGGGTCGGACATCGACTTCGATGCGCTCCCCGAGCGGTTCGCGCTCAAGGTCAACGACGGCTACGCGATGAACATCGTGAACGACGGATCCGGAGACTTCGATCGCGAGGCTGCTCGAACGCGACTCGATGAGTGGATGCAGGCCGCCGATCGGCACTACATGTTCTCCTACGAGTGGGCGTACCGTGACATCGAGCCACGGGTGATCTGCGAGGAGTACCTGGAGTCGGACGACCCTCTCGGGCTGGTCGACTACAAGGTCTGGTGCTTCAACGGGCGGCCGGAGGTGGTCCTCCATGCTGCGGGTCGTGACACCTGGTACACGCGCGACTACTTCGACACCGACTGGAACCGGCTCTACGGCGTCCGGGGCGCGCAGTCGGACGTGGTCCCGCCGCGGCCCGTGCAGCTCGAGCGGATGCTCGAGCTCGCCGCCACCCTCTCCGCGCCGTTCCCGTTCGTGCGCGTCGACTTCTACGTCGTGCAAGGGCGGATCCTCGTCGGCGAACTCAGCTTCTACCCGAGCGCCGGCCTGGAGCCGTTCAACGACATCGATTGGGACACGCGGTTCGGTCGGATGCTGCAGCTGCCGAAGCCGTGGCGCTGATCGGGCGCGTGGAGACCTGCGCACCGGGACGCCTGGCGGTGGACGTCACCGGGAGGCCGCGTTGGTAGGATGCATCGGTGCAGATCCGCGAACTCGAGATCCCCGACAGCTACGAGATCACCCCGAAGCAGTTCGGCGACGACCGGGGGGTGTTCCTCGAGTGGTACCGGTTCGACCGGCTCGAGGAGTCAGTGGGGCACTCGCTCTCGCTGGCGCAGGGCAACACGTCGGTCTCGAAGCGCGGCGTCGTCCGCGGCATCCACTTCGCCGATGTGCCGCCCAGCCAGGCGAAGTACGTCACCGCGACGCATGGCGCGGTACTCGACTTCGTCATCGACATCCGCGTGGGTTCGCCGACGTTCGGGAATTGGGACTCGGTGCTGCTCGACGACGTCGATCGCCGCGCCATCTACATCGCCGAGGGTCTCGGCCACTGCTTCGTTGCGCTGACCGACGACGCGACCGTGAGCTACCTCGTGAGCTCGACCTTCAACGCCGAGCGCGAGCATGGGATCGACCCGCTCGACCCCGACGTCGGCCTGGTGTTCCCAGATGCCGCGGGAGAGCCGCTGCTGTCGCCGAAGGACACGTCCGCACCGAGCCTCGCCGATGCAGCGGCATCCGGCCTGCTTCCCACCTGGGAGGCCGCACGGGCCTACTACGACGCACTCAACAAGGGAGCCTGAGCACATGCGCGGCATCATCCTGGCGGGAGGTTCGGGCACCCGACTCTGGCCGATCACCAAGGGCATCTCGAAGCAGCTGATGCCGATCTACGACAAGCCGATGATCTACTACCCGCTGTCGACGCTCATGATGGCGGGCATCCGGGACATCCTCATCATCACCACCCCGGAGTACAACGAGCAGTTCCGCGCCCTGCTGGGCGACGGGTCCGACCTCGGCATCACCCTCGAGTACGCAGTCCAGCCGTCCCCAGATGGCCTCGCGCAGGCGTTCGTCATCGGCGAGGAGTTCATCGGCGACGACAGCGTCGCGCTCGTGCTCGGCGACAACATCTTCCACGGGTCGGGGCTCGGCACCGCACTCCAGACGCACACCGAGGTCGAGGGCGCGGTCATCTTCGCGTATCAGGTCAGCGATCCGACCGCGTACGGCGTCGTCGAGTTCGATGACGAGTTCCGCGCGGTCTCGATCGAGGAGAAGCCCGCCCAGCCGAAGAGCACCTATGCGGTGCCCGGACTCTACTTCTACGACAACGAGGTCGTCGAGATCGCCAAGACGATCGAGCCGAGCGCGCGCGGCGAGCTCGAGATCTCCACCGTGAACGAGCGCTACCTCGACGCCGGCAACCTCAAGGTGCAGGTGCTCGACCGCGGTACCGCATGGCTCGACACCGGCACCTTCGAGTCGATGATGCAGGCGTCGGAGTACGTCCGCGTGATCGAGGACCGCCAGGGGTTCAAGATCGGGTGCATCGAGGAGATCGCCTGGCGCGCCGGCTGGATCGACGACGCGCAGCTTGCGGCGCTCGCCGCACCGCTCGTGAAGAGCGGCTACGGCGCGTACCTCCAGCGACTGCCGGAGTTGTCCGCGTGACGGCCCGGCCGGACCCGGCCACATGAGCAGGACCGATTCCGCCGCGGCGACGTTCCGCTCGCGCGCGCTCGCGTTCCTCGGGCGCCGGGGCATGCTCGGTGCGCGCGGGCTCGTGAACATCGCGTCCTGGGGCGCGCTGATCGCGTTCACCGTGATCGGCATCGGTGCGCCGCTGTTCGGCATCGGGACCTTCCAGCACACCGAGATCTTCACCGGGACCGCTCCGTGGTCGTCGGTGCTGGCCGACCCGACGCCGATCGCGAACATCCTCGTCGGCGACACGATCGACGCGAAGGCCCCTCAGTCGATGCTGATCGTGGAGTCGGTGCGCAACGGGGCGCTCGGCACGTGGACGCCTTACAGCGCCGGTGGATTCGAACTCGGCTCGCTGCCGACCTCGAGCGTGTTCTCGCCGCTCTCGCTCCCGTGGTGGGTGCTGCCGTTCTACGCTGCGCCAGCGGCCGTCAAGTTCCTCGAGATCGTCGCGATCACGGTCGGCATGAGCCTGCTCCTGCGTCGCCTCCGCCTGCCGTCGGCCTCGTGGGCGATCGCCAGCCTGGTCTACGCCTCGAGCGGCTTCATGGTCGCGTGGACCGGCTGGTCGCAGACCCGGGTGGCCGCACTGATCCCGCTGCTGGTCTGGGCGATCGACGGCGCGGTCAGCACGGGGCGCATCCGCTGGATCGTCCCGATCGGCCTCGTCCTCGCGGGCATGCTGCAGGGCGGGTTCCCCGCGGTCGTCGCGTACGCGCTCTACCTGGGCGGCGCGTACGCGCTCGCGCGGGCCATCGTCGTCCATCGCAGGCTCATGCCGGTGCTCCGCGCCGGCCTCGTCGCGCTCGGGGGCGTGATCCTCGGTTTCCTGCTCTCGGCCTGGCTGCTCCTCCCGTTCGCGGTCAACGCGTCGACCGTGATCGACTTCTCGATCCGCCAGCAGACGCCCGACAACCACCTCCCCCTTCGCATCCTCGCGTCCGCCATCGTCCCGTCGATCAACGGCGGACCGGGCGAGGTCGGTGCCTGGGACGGGCACCCCGTCGAGCGATACTCGTTCATCGGTGTGGTCGCCGTCGTGCTGTTGCTCGCCGCTGTGCTGTTCCGCGACGCGCGCCACCGTCGGCAGATGGTGATCTTCTTCGGCGTCGCGTTCGCGCTGTGCATCACGCTCGTGTACCTCGGCGGGCCGGTGCTCGCCGCGGCGCAGGAACTGCCTGTCATGTCGTCGAACCTGGTCAATCGCGTCCGAGTGCTCGTCGGATTCCTCGCCGCGATCCTCGCCGCGTACGGGTTCGCGGCGGTGATCCGACCCCGGGACGCCGAACTGCACTCGGCGCTCCCGGATCGGGTGGACCGTGCCGTGCGGTGGGCGATCGCCGCCGTGATCGTGCTGGGAAGCGCGTACCTCGTCGCAACCACCTATCGACTGGTGCCGGGAGCATCGCGCGAGATCGTCCTCCCGGAGGTCGTCTGGGCACTCGTGCTCGGCATGATCGCGTTCGCTGCGGCCGTGGCGGTGGTGCGGTGGCCGGCCTTCCTGGCCGTGGCCGCGGTCATCCCGATCGCCCTCTCCGTCCAGGCGACCGCGAGCGTCAGCGCATGGTGGGCGCCGTCCACCCACGAGTCGTACTACGCCGACACCCCGACGCACCGATTCCTCGCGAACGAGCTGGGCGGGGACCGCTTCGTGTCGGTCGGCCGGGCGATGACGCCGGGCACCGAGACCGCATACCGGATCCGGTCGTTCGGCGGGCACAACTTCCTCACGCAGGAGTGGAAGGACCTTGTGACGGCGGTGGACCCTGTCGGGCTCGCCTCGCCCACCTACATCCGCCTGCATCCCGAGGGCCTCTCGGAGTCGATCTCCTCGCCCGTGCTCGACCGCTACGGGGTTCGATTCGTCGTCGCCGAGCCGAACCTCGCACCGCTGGGGACGGTCGAGGAGGTGCCCGCACCGGGGAGCGTCGAGGTGCGGTCGGGTGCCGTCCTGCGGTCGGCCGAGCAGGCGGGTCCGGTGACGGGCCTGCGCATCGACTTCGACCCGGGTGCCGCGACCGCCGAGGAGGGTGTGCGGCTCCTGGTGCGCCTGGTCGCCCCCGACGGCGAGGAGCTTGCGTCGACCGAGACCTGGTACCGGAACGTGCCGGCCTCCTCTCGCTGGGTCGCACTGCAGGCCGATGCCCTGCCGGCCGACCAGGCCTGGGTCGCGGAGGCGACCCTCATCGGCGCATCGGAGCCCATCGCGGCGACGGCGACCGACGGCGGCGACCTCGCGATCGCCCTGATGCGGCCGCCGGCCGACGGCGACGTCCGCGTCGCGCACACCGGCGACGCCACCGTCTACGAGCGGCTGACCGCGGGAGGGCGCGTGCACTGGGCCTCGGACGAGACCGTCGTCGCGGACGCGGGCGAGCGCATCGACGCGATGGCGTCGGGCGACGTCGACGTCGACACGGTGATCCTCGAGGACCCGGCCGATACGATCGGCGCGTCCGGTTCGTCGGCGACCGTCGTCGACCTCGCGCCCGACGCGCTCGACAGCCAGCGGTACTCGATCGAGGCGGACGGAACCGGCTGGCTCGTGGTGGAGGACTCGTTCCGCCGACCGGGCTGGACGGCGACCGTCGACGGCGAGCCGGCCGAGCTCGTGCCCGCGGACCATGCCGCCGCGGCGATCGCGGTGCCGGCAGGGGTCCACGAGGTCGAGCTGACCTACACCGCCCCGGGCCGCGCCCTCGGCCTGGCCACGACCGGCGGTACCGTCCTGCTCCTGCTCGCGTGGGGCGTGATCGCCGCGGTCCGACGCCGGCCGGCGGCGGACCAGGGTCCCGGCGAGCGCACCGGGTAGGCGCCGGCACCCCGCTGCGCATGACGAAGGGCCCCGCCGATCGGCGGGGCCCTTCGTGCTCGGCTGCGGCGGGTCAGGCCGCGGTCGTGGACTGCGTCGTCGGCGCGGTGCGGGCGAGCGGGATGCGCGGCTCACCGTATCGAGCCGCCTTGGTGTGCTCGAGGCTCTCCTCGAGCAGCACGCGGTTCGTGCGGAGGAGATCGGCGAGCACCCCGAGTGCGAACGCGAGCAGGGCCCCGACCAGCAGGGCGACGCCGAGGAGCAGGGACTGGATGTGCTGTCCGGCGTCCTCGGCGAACGCGGTGATGAGCACGAGGTACCGCAGGAAGGGGATCAGGGCGCCCACGAACATGATCGCGGCGATCCACGCGAAGAACACGAACGGCTTGAACATGAGGTAGCTGCGCAGGATGGCCTGCGCAGACTTGACCACGTGCTCGCCCATCGACGAGAAGAGCCGCGACTCCCGGGTCTTCGCATTGGTGTCGACCGCGACGCTCTCGATCTTCAGGCGCTTGTTGCCCGCCTGGATGATGGTCTCCATGCAGTAGCTGAACTGCGTGACGATGTTCAGGCGGAGCAGCGACGCCTTCGAGTACGCGCGGAAGCCGCTCGCCGCGTCGGGGAGCCTTGTCCCGGCCGCCTGGTTGACCACCCAGCTGCCGAGCGCCTGCAGCTGCTTCTTGAACCACGAGAAGTGCTCGATCGTGTGGGTCTGGCGGTCGCCGATGACGATGTCCGCACGCCCATCGAGGATCGGCGCGACCAGGTCGGGGATCCGGTCCTGCGGGTACTGGTTGTCACCGTCCGTGTTGACCACGATGTCGGCGCCGTGCATGAGGGCGTAGTCGATGCCGTCGCGGAACGACCGGGCCAGTCCCATGTTGCGATTGTGGTGCACGAAGTGCCGCACGCCGTGTGCGCGCGCGACCTCGACGGTGCGGTCGGTCGAGCCGTCGTCGATGATGAGGATCTCGAGCTCGTCGACGCCGGGGATCTGCTTCGGGATGCTCTCGAGAACGAGCGGGAGGGTCTCCTCCTCGTTGAGGCAGGGGATCTGGACGAATACCTTCACGTTGGTCTTTCCGTTTCGGTGCCGCCGGCGGGGACCGGACGGCGTTCAGTGTAGTGCGGCTCAGGCGTCGGAGGGTGAGTCGGCGCCGCGCACGAGGTCGGCGATGAGGTCGGCCTGCTGCAACGAGCGGGCCTTGACCTCGGGCAGATGCACCGCAAGGCGCTCGCGCACCTCGGCCTCGTGCGCCACGAGGGCCTCGAACCGCTCCCGGAGGTGGGCGGGCGAGAGCTTGTCGTGACCGAACGCCCACTCCTCCAGATCGAACATCTCGAGCACCTCGGCGTACTTGTGGCTCCAGCCGATCACGAGGGTCGGCACCTGCATGGCGAGCGAGGAGACCATCGCGTGGAAGCGGCTCGCCACGAAGAGGTCGCAGCGACCGATCAGGTAGCGGAGCTGCTGCGAGGTCATCTCCCGCTCGAGCACGAGCAGGTCCTCGCCCGGCGTCAGGCGCTCGGCGATCGATCGGCACAGCGGCAGGTCGTTGTTGTGCGTCTTCTCGGTGCCGGTCCGGACGCTGTGCGGGACGAGCACGACGCGGCGGCCGGTCGAGCGCACCCACTCGATGAACTCGACGAGCTGGCCGGCGTAGTCGCCGCCCGTCGCGTCGACCTTCTTCTGCAGCACGACGCTGGGGGAGATGCCCACGACCTCGCCGTGCTCGAAGAAGTCGAGGTCGACGTGCTCGGCGACGGCGGCCGGCTCGGAGCCGTCGAGCTCCAGCGAGAAGGCGTAATCGGCGCCCGCGACCAGGTTGCGGAGGCCGAGGCCCTCGGCGAACTCGTGCGTGATCCGCCCGCGGGTGACGAGCGTGCGGACCTTCGGCAGGAACGTCTTCGACGCCCAGCGGTTGACCGGGTTGCGGAACGGCCCGACCGCCTGGGCGCACTTGAACACGGGTGTGTGCGTATTGAGTGCCGGCAGGATCGACGCCACGTTGTAGAGGAGGAACTTCTCACGGCCGTCGGTGAAGGTGATTCCGCCCTGGTCGAGCAACACGGAGGAGCGCGTGAGTGCGCCGATCGCCCGTGAGCGCCGCCGCATGAGCGGACGCACCGGCGGCAGCAGCCGATAGGTGAGCGCGAGGAGGTTGATGGTCACGCCGAGCTGGCGGGGCGCGGCGGCGACGACCTCGAGGTTGGGGTAGGGGTTCTGCGCGGCATCCTCCTCCGGGTACATGCTGAGCAGCGTGAAGTCGACCTCGCCCAGGCGGTCGCCGAGTGTCTGCACCGCGCTCTCGAGCATCGCGGCGGCGCCCTTGTTCCCCGACAGGGCGGATCCGATGATCGTGACGTGATGGCTCATGGGCGGGTCTCCTTCGGGATGGTGCGACGCAGCGCGATGTACACGAGCGCGACGACCGCGTCACCCAGCGTGCTGAGCAGGCGGGCGAGCAGCGCGATGATGATCGCCTGCGCGGTGGTCGTGTACTGGCTGAGGATGAGGACGATGACGGCTTCGCGGACGCCGATGCCGCTCGGCACGAAGAGGGCGAGCAGCCCGACGCCGCCGGCGAGCACGTACGCGGCGCCGAACGGCAGCCACTCGGCCGGGGTCACCTCGGTGACCGTCGCGGCGAGCATCACGAAGCCGACGGCGTTGACGAGGCGGGGCAGCAGGAACTCGGCGATGCTCGCGAGGGTCTGCGGTGTCGAGAGGAAGTACTCCTCGGGCACCTCGGACTTGAGCGTGCGCCGAGCAGCGAGGTTCACCATCCGATGGAAGAACGGCTTCCACATCACCAGCCCGAGCGGGATCAGCGCGAGCAGCGGCACCAGCAGCGTGACGGGGTTCTCACCGAACAGGTCGACGCCGAGCACGAGCAGCAGGATGAGGGTCGAGGGGACCAGCGAGGCGATCAGGAGCAGCACGTTCTCGTAGACGAACGAGATGATCACCACCGTGCGGCTGATGCCGCGCTTGCCGGCCCAGAGCACCTTGTTGACGACCGATCCGACCTGCCCGGGAACATACTTCAGCAGCCAGGAGAGGGTCTGCACGGCCATCGCCTCGGTGGCCGCGATCCGCGTCCCGTCGAGGCGCCGCAGGAGCCGGCCCCAGAGCAGTCCGGTGACGAGCACTGCCCCCGCGAAGAGGAGCGTGGACAGCACCCAGGTCCAGTCGAACCCGATGTCGGCCGCCGCGACGTCGTCCCAGTTCCGAGCGAGCGTCACCGCGAAGAAGTAGCCGACCATGGCGACCACCGCGATCGTCACCAGCCAGCGGAGCGCCCGCTTGAGCAGCTTCCGCCGGGGATCGGCCGCCGTCACGCGAGCTCCTCGCGGTCGGTGGCGTCGGCGACGGAACCGTTCGCGGTCCGCGTGGGTGAGTTCGGCAACGAAGGCTCCGGGATCAGGTGGGGGAACGAGTCGGCGGGCGATGCGCCCCGCAAATCCTAGTCGACCCGGTGCTGGGCGATTGCCGAGGGCGGCGCGTCGCGGGTCGCTCAGCCGTCGACGCGACGGAGCGCTCGGGCGCGTACGCCGAGGCCCGCCCGGAGCGCCAGGCGGAGCGGCGCGTGGTACCAGCGGCGGTAGACGCGGGAGAGGTAGCGATAGGCGCTGGCGTGATGCGCGCGATCCATCTGGCCGGCCACGAGCGAGGTCGACCGGGCCCCGAAGTGCACGACCACGGCATCCGGCACGTAGATGCTGTGCCAGCCGGCGTCCGCGAGGCGCTGGCCCAGGTCGACGTCCTCGAAGTACATGAAGTAGTCGTGGTCGAAGCCGCCGACCGCGTCGTAGGCGGAGCGGCGCAGGAGCAGGCAGGCGCCGGAGAGCCAATCGGTCTCGCGACGGTGGCTGCCGTGGTCGTCCTCGGCGCGATAGGCGCGTGACCACGGGTTGCCCGGAGCGATGCGTCCCAGGAGGGCGTGACCGACCCCGGTGCCGATGCGCGGGAACCGACGAGCGGACGGGTACACGACGCCGTGCTCGTCGACGATACGCGGTCCGAAGGCCGCGCCCTCGGGCACCGCGTCGGCGGCCTCGAGCAGCGCCCGGATCGCCCCGTCGGTGAACTCCACGTCGGGGTTGGCGATCACCACGTAGTCCGGTCGCGTGCGCAGCGCCGCGACTCCGGCGTCGGCACCCGCGCCGTAGCCGAGGTTCTCGTCGAGACCGACGAAGGCGGCACCGCCACGGCGGGCCCGCTCGGCCGAGCCGTCGCGGTCGGCTGACGCGTTGTCGACCACCACCACCTCGGCGGCCACGCCGTCGAGCGCGCCCGGAAGCGTGCGGAAGAACCCCTCGAGGGCATCCTCGGAGTGGTAGGCGACCGTGACGACCGCGACCGCGGGTGCGGCGACCGCGTCAGCGCTCGACATCGCCCGAGAACTCCGTCTCCGCGTGGACGACGCCGGTCAGCCGCTCGTCGTACGGCACGGTGAACGAGGCTGCCTGCGCGACATCGAACAGGTGCACGCCCGCTGTCGTCATGAGCGATGCGTGGATGAAGTACCTGCCGCCGGCGAACGGGCTGTCCTTGACGATGAACTCGACCGTGCGCTCGCCGCGCAGGGTGCCGAGGTCGTCGGTGAGCCGTGCGGAGGTCGTGCCCCAGATCGCAGGACCGAGGGGGGTCGCGACCTGGATCGCGCAGACCCAGTCGTCGAGGCCGGTCGGATGCTCCATGGTGACCGCGATCCGCAGGTCGTCGCCCGGGGCGACGGGGTCGCCGGGCTCGCGGCCGACCGCGTGCACCACGGTCTCGACGACGCTCCCCGTGGGCGCCGGCTCGGCGTCGGACTCGGCCTCCTCGGCGACGCGCGCCTCCTCGAGGAGGTCGCGGAAGCGCTCCACGGCGGTGGTGGTCGCTCCGTCGTGCACCACTCGGCCGTGGTCGAGCAGGACGGCACGGTCGCAGAGCTCGGTGACCTGGTTGAGGTTGTGGGTGACCAGGACGATCGTGCGGCCCTCGGTCTGGAACTGGCGGATCTTGTCGAGGCACTTGCGCTGGAACGCCTCGTCGCCGACGGCGAGCACCTCGTCGACGAGGAGCAGGTCGGGGTCGGTGTGCACGGCCACCGCGAACGCGAGCCGCACGTACATGCCCGAGGAGTAGAACTTGACCTGCGTGTCGATGAAGTCCCCGATGCCGGAGAACCGGAGGATCTCGTCGAACCGCTCTGTCGTCTCCTCCTGGCTGAGCCCGAGGATCGAGGCGTTGAGGAACACGTTCTCGCGCCCCGTGAGGTCGGGGTGGAAGCCGGCGCCGAGCTCGAGGAGGGCGGCGATGCGGCCCCGGCGCGCGACCGAGCCCGACGTGGGGTCGATGATGCCGCCGATCACCTTGAGCAGGGTCGACTTGCCCGATCCGTTGTGGCCGATGAGACCGATCGTGGTGCCGGCGCGGAGGTCGATCGACACGTCGCGAAGCGCCCAGAACTCCTCGCGGTGGCGACGGCCGGCGCGGCCGAACGTGACGAGGCGCTCCTTGAGCGAGTTGTCCTTGCGGATGACGAAGCGCTTGCTGACGTCCGAGACGTGGACGATGGTGGGACGCTCGCGGTTCGGCGTGAGGTCGGGACTGGTCACCGGCGGTTCAGAGCTCCTGCGCGAAGTTGCCCTGCAGGCGCGCGAACACCCGCTGGAAGACGACGATGAGCACGACGCTCACCCCGACGGTGATCCACAGGCGCAGCATCAGGTCGTCGGGGTACGGAGCGCCGACCTCGGCGCCGGCCAGCCAGAACGCCTTCTGGAAGCCGAGCACCGCGAGGGTGACCGGATTGCTCGTGTAGACGTCGAGCGCGACCCCGGCGCCCAGGAAGTCGCGCACCATGCCCCACGAGTACACGATCGGCGATGCCCAGAGCGAGATCATGAGCAGCACCTCGACCAGGTACTGGAGGTCGCGCAGGTACACGTTCGTCGCGGCGAGGAGCAGCCCGAGCGCGGTGCCGAAGCAGACGAGCAGGAGTGCGGCCGGGATGAAGTAGACCAGGTCGACCGTGAGCGGAGGGCTCCCGAGCACGATCGTCGCCGCGGTGAGGATGATCAGCTGGATGCCGAAGTTGAACAGCGCCGAGCCCACGCTCGCGAGCGGGAAGATCTCCCGCGGCAGGTAGACCTTCTTCACGAGCCCGCTGTTGGAGACGATCGACGAGGTGCCGCCGGAGACGATCTCGCTGAAGAGCCCGTACGCGGTGAGCCCGGTGAACACGTAGATCGCGAACTCCGGGATGCCCCGCTCCGCCCCGAGGAACTTGCCGATGACGATGTAGTAGATGAGCAGCTGCGTCAGCGGCCGCACCAGCGTCCACACCACGCCGAGTGCGCTGTCCTTGTAGCGCGCCTTCAGGTCGCGACGGACCAGCAGTGCCAAGAGGTCGCGGCGGTGCAGGATCTCCCGCAGCGAGCGGGCCGGCGTGGCGTTCCCCGCCACCTCCACCATGGGTTCGCGCGCAAGGCGTGCGTAGCGTTCCTGCGCGCTCATGTGTCTGTGTCAATCCTCCGGTCGGGCGTCAACAGTATAGATCGCGCCGGTCGACGATCCGGTCGCCGAGCGAAGGCGTCCGACAGGTGCCCGCCACGCCGACCGTCCCCGCTTCCGAAGTGATCCATGCACGGGCAACTAACATGACGACCGTTCGACTTCGGAGGGGGACCGAGTGCGTCAGGCGGTGCCGTACGTGGGCCGGATGCGCGCGCGATGGCGGGCCGTGCTGGCAACGGCGGCCGCGTTCGCGGTCGCCTGTGCGGCGGTGGTCCTCGCGCCCGTTCCGGCGCTCGCCGCGAACGCCTCCGATTTCAACGCCGGCTACCTGGTGAGTGACGCGACCTTCTACGACGCCGACGCGATGGACTCGGGCGCGGTCCAGCGATTCCTCGAAGCCCGCGTCCCGGTCTGCCGCACGACCGGCCCGCCGTGCCTGAAGGACTACTCCACGTCGACGCCGACCCGCGCGGCCGAAGCGGGCCGGTGTGATCGTTACGAAGGTCGGAGCTCCGAGACGGCAGCGCAGATCATCGTTCGAGTCGGGCGTGCGTGCGGCATCAACCCGCGCGCGCTGCTCGTGCTCATCGAGAAGGAGCAGAGCCTGGTCTCCGACGCGACTCCTTCGTCACGCCAGTACCGCAGCGCGACCGGCTACGGGTGCCCGGACACCGCGGACTGCGATGCCAACTTCTACGGCTTCTTCAACCAGGTGTACACGGCGGCACTGCAGTTCAAGCGCTATGCCGCCGCACCCGACGGCCGTGCCTACGTCGCCGGCCGGAACAACCAGATCCTCTACCACCCGAACTCCGCGTGCGGCACGAAGACCGTGTACATCCGCAACCAGGCGACGGCCGGCCTCTACCTGTACACGCCGTACACCCCCAACCAGGCTGCCCTCGCCAATCTCTACGGCGCCGGGGACTCGTGCTCGTCGTACGGCAACCGGAACTTCTGGCGCATCTTCACCGACTGGTTCGGGTCGCCGACCGGTGGCGACTCGCCGACGGGGGACCTCACGAGGGTGCGCGGCGGCTACCAGGCAGCACGGGTGACAGGCTGGGCCACCGACGCGAACACGACCGACCCGATCCGGGTCCACATCTACGTCGACGGGGTCGGGAAGGCGAGCGTGCTCGCCGACGAGCCCGAGTCGAGCGGCCGTGATCGGGGGTTCGACGTGGTCGTCGATGGGCTCACGCCCGGTTCGCACCGGGTCTGCGCGTATGGAATCGACGTCGGCCCTGGCTCGAACCGGCTCCTCGGCTGCGAGCTCGTCACGGTTCCGTCCGGCTCCCCCTTCGGGGTCATCGACTCGGCGTGGTCGGCACCTGGCGAGATCGGCCTGCGCGGCTGGGCGATCGACCCCGACACGACGGATCCCATCCGGGTGCACGTGTACGTCGACGGCGTCGGGCGGGCCTCGATCGCGGCCGACGGAGTGAAGGAGGGGCTCGATCGTGCGAAGCCCGGGTTCGGTGACGAGCACGCCTATGAGCGCGTCATCACGGGCGTCGGGCCGGGTACGCACCGCGTCTGCGCGTACGCGATCAACGTCGAGGGCGGCGGGAACCGGTCGATCGGGTGTCGCACGGTCGCGATGCCGAGCGGCTCGCCGGTCGGCGCGCTCGACATCGCCGCGTCGCCGGACATCGGCGAGATCGAGGTCGGCGGCTGGGCCTATGATCCCGACACGACGGATCCGATCCGGGTGCACGTGTACGTCGACGGTCGCGGTGCGGCATCCATCGCCGCTGACGAGCCGAACCCGTCGACGGCGTCGGTGCCGCCCGGCTACGGCGACGCGCACGGCTTCAGCAGGGTGGTCAGCGGGTTCTCGCCCGGTTCGCATCGCGTCTGCGCCTACGGCATCGACGTCGGCGCCGGGTCGAACGTGCTCCTGGGCTGCGCCACCGTGGAGATGCCGTCTGGATCGCCGATCGGCCTCATCGACGAGGCGTGGGCGCCCGGTGGCGGGGGGGAGTTGAGTATCCGGGGCTGGGCGTTCGACCCGGACACGATCGACCCCATCCGCGTGCACGTCTACGTGGACGGCATCGGCAAGGCGTCCGTCGAGGCGGGACTCGAGAAGACCGGGCTGTCGAACTCGTTCCCCGGGATCGGCGACTTCCACGGGTACCGCGCCGAGCTCACTGGCATCGAACCGGGAGAGCGACGCATCTGCGCGTACGGCATCGACCTGGTCGATCCGGGATCCACGCGGTCACTCGGATGTCGAACGGTGACCGTTCCCTAGCGAGGAGAAGGTGCTGCGGAGCGCCAGCACGCTCCGCCTGAGGGCACGGAGGACGCGGAACGGGAGCATCGACCGGATCTGCGCCAAGTGCGCCCGGGCCGTCTCGACTTCTCGCTCCTTCGCCACGAGCTGCCCCCGCAGCCCGGCGATCTCCTCTTGCAGCCGGTTGCGCTCGGCACCGACCGCGCTCGCATCCTCGAAGAACAGGTCCCGTTCGCGTGTGACCTCCTGCAGCCGGAACTGCTGGGAGGTCGCCCAGCGAAGGAGTGCCGAGCGATCTCGGCGGGGGGCCGCATCGCGCAGCACGCCGAGCGGACCGTCGACGACGTCGGCACGATGCCCGAACGTGTGATGGTCCAGCACGGTGGAGCGCAGCTCCCGCGCGATGTCTCGGCCGCGCGGGGACCGCGCGAACGCGATGGCTTCGTCGAGCGTCGCGGCGTCGCGCCAGGTCGGGATGCGGCCGAGGCCGAGCTCGTCCAGCCCCGCGGTCGAATTCACGATCGGCAGGGCGCCCGACGCGAGCGACTCGAACAGGCGGGAGTTCTGGGTCCCGAAGCGACGCGCGGGCGGGATGAGATCGTCGATCACGGCGACCGCCGAGGCGTACACGCGCGGCACGCCGAAGTAGTCCACCGGGCCGTGGTGGCGTACGTTGCGCGATTCGGGGAGCAGCTCGCCGTTCACGCCGTACCAGTCGATCGGCTGGTCGTCGGGAAGGCCGTCGATCGCGGCGATCAGGTCGCGCTCGGCGCCCCAGAAGTTCGCGGTGGTGACGACCAGGTCGGCCGACGGTTCGCGCGCGTCGACGAAGAGCTCGGGATCGACGGCGATCGGCAGTAGGCGCACCTCGCCGGCGAACTCCGCACCGAGGCGCTCCGCCGACGATCGCGATGACGCCCAGATCTCATCGAATTCCGCGAGGTACGGCAGAGCCGCCCACGACTCGGTCCAGTTGCGCACCCACGCGACGAGTGCCGTGGATGCCGGAACGTGACCCGGCACGAACGACTCGAGCATCGACACTGCCACGTCGACCGGGGGGAACTCGTCGTCCCAGCGATCCGCCGGCCACAGGCGCACGCCCCAGCCGAGGCGTTGGAGGTACTTGCCGAGACCGAGGGCGACGAAGACGTCGCCCTTGCCCTCCGAGAGGTCGCTCGTGGAGACGCAGAACGCCAGCGTTCCGCGGTCACCCACCGCATGGACTCCATCGGCGAGTTCCCGGTACAGCTGCGACTCCGCCGAGTTGATGGGGATCTCTCGGGTGTTCACTCGCGGTGTGCTCTCTGTTCTCGGATCCACGGGTTCGGGTGATCCGGGTGCCTCCGATCCTGTCATGATTCCGAGGCATCCTCGCGCACTGTCCACATCGGCGTTGCTAGAATCGCGCGATGCAGCGCGTCTCCACGGCAGTGTGCACGCACAACGGCGCTCGGTTCCTCCCCTCGCAACTGGACAGCATCCTCGCGCAATCTCCGGCCCCCGCCGAGATCGTGGTCTCGGACGACGCCTCCTCCGACGGCACGGTCGACCTCGCGCGAACCTACGCGGATGCCGGCTCCGCCGTCCGCATCCTCCGCAACGACCCGCCGCTCGGCGTCACCGCGAACTTCGAGCAGGCGCTCGCGGCGACCACCGGCGACCTCATCGCGCTGAGTGACCAGGACGACGTGTGGCATCCGGAGAAGCTGGCGCGCATGGTCGCCGAGTTCGACGCGCGTCCCGCCCTGCTGCTGCTCGCGAGCGATGCGCGTCTCGTCGACGGCGAGGGCGAGCCGACGGGGGAGCTGCTGCTCGACACGCTGTACGTGAGCGCGGGCGAGCGCGCCCGCATCCACGACGGGGACGCGTGGGGCGTGCAGCTGCGCCGCAACGTGCTGACCGGCGCGACGATGCTGCTACGTCGCGAGCTGCTCGAGCTCGCCCGGCCGTTCCCCGCGTCGTGGGTGCACGACGAATGGCTCGCGACCATCGCCGCGGCGGTCGGCGAGATCGACGTGCTCGAGGAGCCGCTGATCGACTATCGGCAGCACGGCGGCAACCAGATCGGCGCCGAGTCGCTGGGCTGGGCGGGGCGGATGCGACGCCTGCGCGAGCCGCGCGACGCGAGGAACGCGCGGCTGCTCGCCCGCGCCGAGGCGCTCGCCGAGCGGCTGCCCGAGCTGCCCGGCATCGCCCCCGAGCGGGTCGGCGAGGTGCGCGAGAAGCTCGCGCACGAGCGCGTGCGCTCCGCGCTCCCCGCCGCCCGGTGGCGCCGCGTCGGGCCGGTCCTGCGGGAGTGGCGCACGGGTCGGTACGTGCGGTTCGGCCTGGGTGCGCAGGACATCCTGCGCGACCTGGTGCAACCGGTCGGCTGAGGCGCCGACCGGGGGAGCGCCCCCAGGGCACGGCGCCGTCTCAGGGGCATCCGTTAGACTCAGGCGACCCGCGCGACGACGCTCGATCGGGCGCACGTGATCGTGCGTCGGACGGAACCCACGCCCCCCGCCGCCCCGCGGCGCTCGACCGAACCGGAGCCACATGCACCCGACTCCCCGACTCGTCGCCTTCGACCTCGACGACACGCTCGCGCCGTCGAAGTCGCCGATGGACCCGCGCATGGCCGGCCTCCTCGTCGAACTGCTCGGCGTGGCCGAGGTGTGCATCATCTCGGGCGGCCAGATCGCGCAGTTCACCGCGCAGGTCGTGGAGCGGCTGCCCGAGGCGGATGCGGCGACCCTCGCCCGGCTGCACCTGATGCCGACCTGCGGCACGCAGTACTACCGCCACGAGGCGGGCGACTGGCGGCGCCAGTACGCGGAGGAGCTCACCGACGACGAGCGACGTCGCGCGCTCGACGCGGTCGAGGCCGCAGCGCGCGAGCTCGGCTGCTGGGAGACCGAGACGTGGGGTCCGATCCTGGAGGACCGCGGCTCGCAGGTGACGTTCTCGGCGCTCGGGCAGGCCGCCCCGGTCGCGGCGAAGGCGGCCTGGGACCCGACGAACGTCAAGAAGAACACCCTGCGCGACGCCGTGCAGCTGCTGCTGCCCGATCTCGAGGTCCGCAGCGGCGGCTCGACGTCGGTCGACATCACGCGTCGCGGCATCGACAAGGCGTTCGGCATGCGGCGCCTCGTGGAGGTGTCGGGCATCGCACTCGACGAGATGCTCTTCGTGGGCGACCGGCTCGACGAGGACGGCAACGACTACCCGGTCAAGGCCATGGGCGTCGCCTGCGTGGCGGTCGAGGGCTGGGAGGACACGATCGACGTCGTCGAGGGCATCCTCGCCCGGGCTCGGGACGCGGCCGCGCCCGTCGCCTGACCGCCGCACCGCGGCACGCGGCCTCGGTCGCGATCAGAAGGCAGGCGTGAGCGCCGGCTTCCACGCGTCGCGCCAGCTCATGTCGCGCGCGGCCTTCACGGCGCAGATCACGATGAGCATCCAGCCGCCCTCGACGAGGGCGTAGCTCTCGGCGAACGAGGTGACCGCGATCACGACGAGCACGAGCGCGGGCCAGACGTAGACGACGGCGCGGCGGGCGGATGCGAGCAGCCACGCGCGCACGAGCGCGAGGCCGAGCATGCCGACGAAGAGCACGGCACCGATCACGCCGAGCTGGAAGTAGACGTCGATGTAGGCGCTCAGGCCGCTCGCATGCGGCCGGCCGGTCGCCAGCGTGATCCAGCTGTACGGGGGCGAGGTCGGCCAGATGCCGGCCCAGCCCCAGCCCTGCATGGGGTTCATGTCGAGGTAGCGGCTCATCTCGCGCCAGGTCGCGAGCCGCACGTCGAACTCGCCTCGTGCGTCGAGCAGCTCGATGATGCGCACGCGCGCCGCGAAGCCGATGGCGAGGGCGACGACGCCTCCGGTGACCAGTGCGACCTGCCACCGCCAGCGGGCCTGCGCGTCGGCCCGCCGCAGGCCGAACAGCGCGAGCGTTGCGACCAGCAGCACGATCAGCGAGACGAACGTCGTGGGTGAGCCCGACAGCAGCACCATGACCCCCGCGAGCACCATCGAGGCGATCGCCGTCGGTCTCGACACCGAGCGGGTGCGCCACTCCACGACGAACGTCAGCGCGGCGATCAGGGCCACGAACCCGAGCAGGTTGCGGGTGCCGAAGAGGCCCTGCACGGGCCCGCCGGACGCGAGGTCGCCCTCGATGCCGAGGAACGCGATCGGGAGGTCGAGCAGGATGCCGGAGAGGACCTCGAGCGCGAGGGAGGTGCCGAGCAGCACGCGGAGCACGTCGCCGGCGGCGCGCACGACCTGGATCGTGTCGCGCGCGAGCGCCACGTACACGCCGAGCAACCCGAACGCGACGAGGTAGCCGACACGGACGACGGTGGTCGCCGGGTACTCGCTCCAGAGCACGGATGCCGCGGCCCAGCCGACGAACACGAGCAGCGAGAGCGGCAGCACGCCGTACCAGTCCACGGCCTGCCAGCGCGCCACCAGGGAGACGCCCGCGAGCACGACCAGCGCGATGATGACGGCGATGAGGCCGGGCCAGCCGATCAGGCTGCGCAGCGCGTGCGTGGAGAACCCCGTGCCGAGGATCGCGAGCGTCAGCGCCTGGGCGAACCGGGCCGAGCCCAGGAAGCGTCGCAGCGCCGGCGCGATCGGGTCGGGCATCGGCTACGGCATCGGCTCGCCGGCGAAGCGGCGACGCTTGGTCAGGAAGGCGAGCGCGATCAGCAGCATCCAGCCGCCCTCGATGAGGATGCGGCTCTCGCCGATGCTCTGCGCGATGAGTGCGGCCGCGAGCAGGAGGGGCATCAGCGCGCTGGCCCGGTACCCGGTGCCGTTGCCGAAGTCGACCGCCGGGCGATCGACGGCGGCGAACCAGGAGCGGGAGAGCGTGCCCAGCACGAGTGCCGCGAAGACCACGAGCCCGACGACGCCGAGTTGCATCCACACGTCGAGCCACGCGTTGTGCGCCTGCAGGTACTCGACCCCGTTGCGCACTGCAAGCCCCGCGTACGGCTCCGTCCACGGGGCCCAGTAGCCCGTCCAGCCCCAGCCGAGCACGGGACGCTCGGCGATGAGCCCCTGCACCGACGCCCAGATGTCGAGGCGGCCGGTCGCGTCCTCGCTGCGGCCGAGCAGGTCGAGCAGCGGGCCCCACGCCGCGATGACCGCCGCGATCGCGGCGGCGAGCGAACCGGCCGCCGCGAGGTAGACCGGGAGGCGGCCGTGCGGGCGCCGCCGGGCCCAGAGTGCGAACACGAGCACCACGGCGACGACCACCGCCGCGAGGAGCACGGTCGCCGATCGGGTGAGCGCGAGCGTCACCACCGCGACGACGATCCAGCCGATGGCGCGATCGCGACGGTAGCCCATCGTGCGTGCCTGGATCGCGAAGACGATGAGGCCGAGCAGCGCGATCATGCCGAGCAGGTTGCGGTTGGCGACGATGCCCTCGATCGGCCCGCCGGCGAAGAGCAGGTCGCGCGACCAGTAGAACGCGGCCGGCACGTCGGCATCCCCGTAGTCGGCGAAGTTCGGCAGCAGGGGCTCGCCGACGAACAGCGCGACCCACAGCTCGAACACGAGCGAGAGCGCGAGGATCCACGCCAGCGCCGTCGCGAGCGAGCGCAGGAACCCGCCCCAGGTGAGGCAGAGGCCGAGCGCGACCCCGGCGGCGGCCGTGCCGGCGAGGATCCCGACCGCCAGCACGCTGGTCGGCGGGTAGGCCGACCAAGCGATCGACAGCGCGGCGAAGCCGACGAACGCGATCGCCGACTTGGGCACGAGCCGCCAGTTCCAGGTCGGCCGCACCAGCACGAGGAGCAAGACGGCGCCCACGATGACGGCGCCGGCGATGATGCCGAAGCCCCACCAGCCCAGCAGGTTGCGCCAGAACTGCCCGGCGAACGCGGTGAAGAACGCGAATCCCGCCCAAGCGCGGACCGCCTGGCCGAGCCACGGCGGTGAGCCGGCGCGCGCGGAGATGCGGGCGCGCACGTCGGTCATGTGCTCAAGGGTACCGCCCGCGCCGCCGGCGTCGCGGTCAGGCGAACGCGGCGCTGCCCGTGATCGCCCGGCCGACGATGAGCGTGTTCATCTCGCGCGTGCCCTCGTAGGAGTAGAGTGCCTCGGCGTCGGCGAAGAACCGTGCGGCGCCGTGCTCGAGCACGATGCCGTTGCCGCCCATCGCCTCGCGCGCCCAGGCCACGGTCTCGCGCATGCGGGCGGTGGCATACGACTTCGCGAGGGCCGAGTGCTCGTCGCGCTGCTCGCCGCGGTCGAGCATCTCCGAGACGCGCACGACCATGCCGAGCGACGCGGTGATGTTGCCGAGGCACTTCACCAGGAGGTCCTGCACGAGCTGGTGCGACGCGATCGGCTTGCCGAACTGCTCGCGCGTCTTGGCGTAGTCGAGCGCGGCCTCGTAGGCGCCGATCGCGACGCCGACGGCGCTCCAGGCGACCTCGGCACGGGTGAGGCGCAGCACCGAGGCCGTCGCACGGAACGAGTCGGCCCGCTGCAGGCGGAGCCGCTCCGGCACGCGCACGTCCTCGAGCACGATGTCGGCGTTCTGCACGGGGCGGAGGCTGATCTTGCCCTCGATCTTCGACGCGCGGTAGCCGGGGGTGTCGGTCGGCACGATGAAGCCCTTGACCTGGCCGTCGGCGACGTCCTTCGCCCAGATGATCGTGATGTCCGAGAAGGTCGCGTTGCCGATCCAGCGCTTCTCGCCGTTCAGCACCCACTCGTCGCCCTCGCGGCGCGCGGTCGTGCGCAGGCCGCGCGCGGAGTCGGAGCCCGACAGCGGCTCGGTCAGGCCGAATGCGCCGATCACCTCGCCGGATGCGAGCTTCGGAATCCACTCCTGCCGCTGCTCGGGCGACCCGGCCACCGCGAGCGCCCCGGTGGCGAGGCCGTTCTGCACGCCGACGAAGGTGCAGATCGAGGCGTCCACCCGGGCGAGTTCCAGGGCGACGAAGCCGCGGAAGACCGCGGAGTTCTCGAACGGCGCCGTCTCGTCCCAGGAGAACGACAGCGCGCCGGTGTCGGCGAGCGGCTTGACGAGCTGCATCGGGAACTCGCCGCGCTCCCAGTAGTCGTCCATGATCGGCCGCACGTCGGCCTCGAGCCACGCCCGCAGCTTCGCGAGAGCCTCGCGCTCGGGCTCCGAGAGCAGGCTCTCGTACGCGTAGAAGTCGCTGGCGAGGGGCTCGAGGGTCATGGTCGCTCCAGTGCGTGGTCGTCGGGGCGTCGGGGTGCCGCAGGGGGCTCGCGCCGATCCGGCGCGTCGACGCCGGAAAGCCTAGGTCGGCGCCCGAAGCCGCCCAAGACGGTTGGTAGGTTGATGCAGTCGAACGAGCGAGAGGGCGTCCATGTTTGTGCCGATCGGCAATACTCCCCGTGACTACGCGTGGGGTTCCCACACGGCGATCGCCGGGTTGCTGGGTTCCGAGCCGTCCGGGGGTCCGGAGGCCGAGCTGTGGCTCGGCGCGCACGCGGGCTCGCCGTCGCGCATCGTCACCGACGCGCCGGAGGGCGTGGACGACCTCCGCGCCTGGATCCACTCCGCTCCCGAGCAGGCCCTCGGCCCCGACCTCGCACGACGCGGTGCCCGACTGCCGTTCCTGCTGAAGGTGCTGGCGGCGGATGCCCCGCTGTCGCTGCAGGCCCACCCGGACCTCGACCGCGCCCGGCTCGGCTTCGACCGCGAGGAGGAGGCGGGCATCGCGGTCGACGCGTTCGACCGCAACTACCGCGACGCGTTCCACAAGCCCGAGCTGATCGTCGCGGTGAGCGAGACCTTCGACGCCCTGTGCGGGTTCCGGCCGGTCGCCGAGGCGCTGGCGATCGTCGACGAGCTGGGGGCGGCGGATGCGGCGGGCGACGACCCGCAGCCGGCGGCGCTCGACCTGCTGCGCGACCGCCTCTCCGGCGACGACGGCCTCCGCGAGGCGGTCGAGTGGCTGCTGCGCGACGGCCGCGGCGAGGACACGGGGGAGGTCTCCTGGCTCGTCGAGCGCGTGGTCGCCCTCGCGGCGGTGCGCGCGGCCGACGCGGCCTCGCCGTTCCGCGCGGCGTTCGAGACCGTCGGCATCCTCGCCGCGCACTACCCCGGTGACCCGGGCATCGTCATCTCGCTGCTGCTGAACCACGTCACGCTCCGTCGCGGCGAGGCCCTGTACCTGCCCGCGGGCAACATGCACGCGTACCTGCGCGGCCTCGGCATCGAGCTCATGGCCGAGAGCGACAACGTGCTGCGCGGCGGCCTCACCCCGAAGCACATCGACATCGAGGAGCTCGTCGACGTGCTCGACTTCTCGCCGCTGCCGGTGCCGTACCTGCGGCCCGAGCAGCCGGGCGCGGGCGTGCAGACGTTCCGGCCCGACGTGCCCGACTTCGTGCTGCACCAGGTGCGGGCGGCGGATGCCTCGGAGACGCCGATCCCGCTCGACGGACCCGCGATCGCGCTCTGCACGAGCGGCGACGTCGCGATCTCCGGCGCGCACGGCGAGACGACGTTCGGTCGCGGCGCGAGCGTCTACATCACGCCCGACGAGGGCGCGGTGACGGTGTCGGGCGACGGCGAGGTGTTCATCGCGACCGTGGGCGACGGCTACGCCTGAGGCATCCGCCGGCCCCGATCAGGAGGCGATGCGCTGGCTGAAGGTGCGTCGGTAGGCGGTGGGCGTGGTCTGCAGCACCTTCACGAAGTGGTGCCGCATGACGGCCGCGGCGCCGAAGCCGGTGTCGCGCGCGATCTCCTCGAGCGTGAGGCCGGTGGTCTCGAGCAGCTGCTGCGCGCGCAGCAGGCGCTGACGGTTCAGCCAGGCGGTGGGCGTGGTGCCGGTCGCCGCGCGGAAGCGGCGGGCGAACGTACGCGGCGACATGAGGGCGCGCCGGGCGAGCGCGTCGACGGTGAGGTCCTCGTCGAGGTGCTCGAGCATCCAGTCGGTGACCTCGGCGAGCGAGTCGGCGCGCACCTCGGGCACGGGGCGCTGCACGAACTGCGACTGGCCGCCGTCGCGCTGCGGCGGCACGACCATGCGCCGCGCGACGATGTTGGCGGCCTCGGCGCCGAGCTCGGTGCGCACGATGTGCAGGGCGGCGTCGATGCCGGCCGCGGTCCCGGCGCCGGTCACGACGCGATCGTCCTGCACGAAGAGCACGTCGGGGTCGACCTCGGAGCGGGGGAACCGGCGCTGGAGGGCGTCGGTGTACATCCAGTGGGTCGTGCAGCGGCGGCCGTCGAGCACGCCGGCCTGGCCGAGCGTGAAGGCGCCGCTGCAGACCGAGAGCACCCACGCGCCACGCTCGACCGCCTCGCGGATGACCCGCAGCACCTCGGGGTGGGTCGGTGAGTCGACGATGGAGGCGGGGACGGCGACAAGGTCGGCGGTCTCGGCGAACGACAGGTCCTCCTTCACGACGAGGTCGAAGCCGAGCTTCGAGGGGACGGTGCCGGTCTCGGCGGCGACGACGTGGAAGTCGAAGGTGGGCCCGCCCTGCTCGGTGCGGTCGATGCCGAAGACCTCGCAGATGACGCCGAACTCGAACGGCGCGAGCTGGGGGAGGGCGATGCAGGCGACGGTGGTGAGCATGTGCGGGCCCTCTCCTCGAGCGTGGCAGGAATGTGCCGATGTGTGTCAATCCTGCCACTGGTGGCACGATCTGGCAATCCGTAGATTTCCTGCCATGACCATTCTCCTCATCCTCGTCCTCGTCGCGGTGGCCGCGTGGGGCGTCGTCGAGACGCTCCGGAGGATCGACGGCGACGGCTACGGCCGCCCCGAGATCCGCGACCGCATCCGTCACGTCGAGCGCCGCATCACGCCCCGGATCTGACTCCGGCCCGGCCGGCCCCGCCGGTCGTCCCCGTCCGCCTGCCGCGAGCCCGGCCCGTCGATAGAGTGTCGACGGGCCGGCTCCACTCGGCCCGCGAGGAGGACACGTGAACTGGTTGGTCACCGGCGGCGCCGGCTACATCGGGGCGCACGTCGTGCGCGCGCTCGTCGCGGAGGGGCTCGGCACCGTGGTGCTCGACGACCTGTCGTCGGGGCGGCGCGGGTTCGTACCGGAGGGCGTACCGCTGGTGCACGGGTCGATCCTCGACGGCCCGCTCGTCGACCGCACGCTCCACGAGTACGAGATCGCCGGGGTCATCCACGTCGCGGGCTTCAAGTACGCGGGCGTCTCGGTGCAGCAGCCCCTGCACACCTACCGCCAGAACGTCACGGGCACCGCGACGCTGCTGGCCGCGATGCAGGAGCGCGGGGTCGAGCGGATCGTGTTCTCGTCGAGCGCGGCCGTCTACGGCACGCCCGACGTCGACCTCGTCACCGAGGACACGCCCAAGTCGCCCGAGTCGCCCTACGGCGAATCGAAGCTGATCGGCGAGTGGATGCTGCGCGACCAGGGCGTCGCCACGGGCCTGCGCCACACCTCGCTGCGCTACTTCAACGTGGTCGGCTCGGGCACGTCCGAGGTCTACGACGTCAGCCCGCACAACCTCTTCCCGCTCGTCTTCGACGCCCTCATCGAGGGACGCACGCCGCGCATCAACGGCGACGACTACCCGACGCCAGACGGCACCTGCGTGCGCGACTACCTGCACGTCGCCGACCTCGCGGCGGCCCATGTCGTGGCGGCGAAGCGACTCGCCGGCGACCAGCCGATCGAGCCCGTCTACAACCTCGGCTCCGGAGACGGGGTCTCGGTCGGCGAGATCATGCGCGCGGTCGCCGAGGTCACGGGCATCGACTTCACGCCCGAGATCGCGCCTCGGCGCGCGGGCGACCCGGCCCGCATCGTCGCGTCCGGCGACCTCGCCGCGCGCGACCTCGACTGGCGCATGCGGCACTCGCTCGCGGACATGGTCTCGAGTGCGTGGGAGGCCCGCAGGGCGGCATCCGACCAGTCCCGCTGATCACGTCTTCGCTACGCATCGGCGTGTCGGAGTGCCCGCCTAACCCTCGACGATGCCTTGAGGGTTTAACATCCGCGACTTGACGCACGCGAACTACACGAGTGTAATTACACGTGACGCGGCGACACGCCGAGTCGGTACGAATGGGTGGGAGACGATATGGCTATTCCCGAGTATCGTTCTGGCGTACCGGACGACTGGTTCATCGACCCCGTGAAGCTCGGGGTCCCGGGGGTTCGCGCACAGACCGACGACGACAATCCGCTCTCCTGGCAGACGGATGCGCTCTGCGCGCAGACCGACCCCGAGGCGTTCTTCCCCGAGAAGGGCGGCTCGACGCGCGACGCGAAGAAGATCTGCACCACGTGCGAGGTGCGCTCGCAGTGCCTCGAGTACGCGCTGGCGAACGACGAGCGCTTCGGCATCTGGGGCGGCCTCTCCGAGCGCGAGCGCCGCAAGCTGCGCCGACGGGCGGTCTGACCGTCGCTCGGCCCCCGATCGGGGCACGCCGCGCGGCTGAACGGCGCGCGGGAGGACCCGACCTAGGCTGAGCGCGATGATCCCGAGTGTCGCCGCCGTCCTCGTCGTCCGCGGCGAGGCTCCGCACCTCGAGCGAGCGCTCGAGGCGGTCCGCGGGCAGCACCGTGCCGTCGACTCGCTGACCGTCGTCGCCTGCCGGGTGCCGGATGCCGCGCTGTCGCGGATCGAGCGGGCCGAGCCCGACCACATCGTGACCAGCGCGCAGGAGCTCGACTTCGGCGCCGCGGTGCGGGCAGGCGTCGCGGCGCACCCCGAGGGCGCCTCGGGCGAGCTCCTCTGGCTGCTCGACGCCGCCACGATCCCGTCGCCGGACGCGCTGCGGGTGCTCGCCGCCGAACTCGAGACCGCGCCGTCGGTCGTCGCGGCCGCGCCCAAGCTCATGCGCGACGACGAACCCGACCGCATCGCGTCGATGGGCGAGTCGATGACCCGGCTCGGCGCGTCGGTGGACCTGGTGGGGGGCGAGCTCGACCAGGGTCAGCACGACCGGCTGAGCGACGTGCTCGGGGCCTCGCCGCACGGCATGCTCGTGCGACGCTCGGCGTGGGACGACCTGGACGGACTCGATCCGGCGCTGCCGGTCGTCGACGACGGCCTCGACCTCGGCGTGCGCGCACGCCTCGCCGGTCACCGCGTCGTCGTCGTGCCGGCGGCGACCGTGCGCATCGCCGCCGACCGAGACGGCCGGCGCGCCGGAGCGGTCGCCCGGCGCCGGCACCGGGAGCGACGCTCGGCCCAGCTGCACCGGAGGTTCGCGTACGCCGCATGGCCGGCGCTGCCCGTGCATTGGCTGTCGCTGCTGCCGCTCGCCGTGCTGCGGTCGGCGTGGCACCTGCTGACCAAGGCGCCCGGGTCGATCCCCGGCGAGTGGGCGGCGTCCGTGCGGACGATGGTGCTGCTCGGACCGGTCGTCGCCGCACGTCGTCGCATCCGACGGAATCGCGGGGCCAAGTGGAGCGCCATCGCCCCGCTCCGGCTCCCGCCCGACGAGCTGCGCCGCCGACGCGCGCAGGAGCGCGACGCCCGGCGCGTGCGCGCGCGAGGCCAGCGCGAGGAGGTGCACTTCATCGCGGGCGGCGGTGGCTGGACGGTGCTCGCCGCGAGCGTCGCATCCGTGCTCCTGTTCCTCTTCCTGATCGGGTCGTCGGGCGTCTCCGGCGGCGGCCTGCAGCCGCTCGCCGCGCAGGTCGGCGACCTCTGGGGCTCCGCGGCCTACGGCTGGCGCGACATCGGCACCGGCTTCGTCGGCGCGGCCGACCCGTTCGCGGGCGTACTCGCCGTGCTCGGCACCGCGAGCTGGTGGTCGCCGTCGTTCGCGCTCGTGCTGCTCTGGATCGGCGCCGTCCCGCTGTCGGCGCTCGGCGGCTGGTACGCCGCCGCGCGCCTGACGGACCGCGCCGGCATCCGCGCGGTCACCGGACTGGCGTGGGCCGTCGCACCGCCGCTGCTGGTCGCCCTCGCCGACGGCCGGCCCGCCGCGGTGCTCGCCCACGTGCTGCTGCCCTGGCTGGTCTGGTCGACGATCGCCGCTGCGCGCTCGTGGCCGGCCGCGGCGGTCGCCGCGCTGCTGTTCGCCGCGGTCGTGGCCTGCGCGCCGGCGCTCGCACCGGCGCTCCTGCTGGGCTGGCTCGTCGCCGCGATCGTCAGCCGGCACCCGCTGCGCTACCTCGGCATCCCGGTGCCGGCCGCGGTGCTCGCCGCGCCCCTCGTCATCGACCAGGTGGTGCGCGGCACGCCGCTCGGCCTGCTCGCGGACCCCGGCCTGCCGACGGCGTCGGGCCCGACCGGTGGCACGGCGCTCGTGCTCGCCTTCCCGGCGGACGCGTACGCGGCGTGGGCCGAGCCGCTCGCGGCGCTCACGGGCGGCACCATCGCGCCGACGCTGCTCGTGGCGTCGATGCTGCTGCCCCTCGGGCTGCTCGCGGCCGCGGCCGTGTTCGTGCGCGGTGCACGCGCCGGCATCGGCGCGCTCGGCATCGCCCTGGCGGGGTTCGCGACCGCGGCCGCGGCGGCGCAGGTCTCCGTCGCCACCGCGGGCGAGGACACGGTGCGGGTGTGGACGGGGTCGGGCCTCAGCCTGTACTGGCTCGGGCTGCTCGGGGCCGCGCTCGTGACGCTGCGCGCGATCGGACGGCACTCCGCGGTGCCGGGCGCCGTCGCGCTGCTCGGGGTCGTCCTCGCGATCCTCCCGGTCGGGATCGCGATCGCGACCGGCTCCGCGGCGGTGCAGCCCGCCGGGCCGCGGACCGTCCCCGCGTTCGTCGAGGCCGCGGTCGCCGAGGACCCCCGCGTGGCCACGCTGCGGCTCGTGCCGCAAGGCGACGGCGGCCTGCGCGCCGTGCTTGAGCACGGTGCCGGCACGACCCTCGACGAGCAGTCTACGCTCGCGGCGACGGCCGAGGCGCTCGACGCCGACCAGCGCGAGCTCGCGGAGCTCGCGGGCAACCTCGCGAGCCGCACCGGCTTCGACACGGTGGCCGGGCTCGAGCGCTTCGGCATCCGGTTCGTGCTGCTCGGCACCGCGGCCGGCGACGAGCGGCGGGCGACGGCCACCGAGGCGCGCGCCGCCGTCGCCATGGACCAGAACGCGGCCCTGGTGCCCGTCGGCGACACCGAGTTCGGACGCCTGTACCGCACCGCTGACGAGGGCGACACGACGGCCGCGACCGCGATCCCCGTCGGTGCGGGCGGCGCATGGGGCGCCTGGGTCGTGGGCATCCAGCTCGCGGTCGTGATCGGCACGCTGCTGCTGGCGATGCCGATCGGGGCCGGGCGGGAGCGCGGGCGCCGCAGGCCGACCCCGCCGCCGCTCGTCGACACGGTCGTGCGCGCCGATGCCGCTGCCGAGCAGGATGCGGCCGAGCAGGATGCGGCCGAGCAGGACGCTGCCGAGCAGGATGCGGCCGAGCAGGACGCTGCCGAGCCGCTCGAGGAGGATGCCGCCGAGTCGCAGGAGCGCGAGCAGGACCCGCCGGCCCCGGACATCGCCGACGGCGAGCCGGGTGCCGACGCGGATGCCGCCGAGGCCGACGCCCGGCCGGACGAGCGGACGGACCGAGGGGGAGACGCATGATCGCCGCACGCACGGTCGCACTGGTGGGCGCTCGCATCGGTGCGGGCGTGCTCGCGCTCGGCGTCTGCGCGACCGTCGCCGTCGTCGCCGCCGTCGAGCCGCTGCCCGAGGTGTCGGTCGAGCCGCCGTCCGTGCGCGTGCTGCCGGCCGACTCGCAGGAGGTGCGCGCGTGCGCCGGACCGCTGCTGGCGCTCGCCGAGGACTCCGCGGAGGCGACCGGAGCGACGGCGCTCGGCGCCCCGTCGCTCGTCGACGGCGCGTTCCCCGACGGGGCCGCGATCGAGGAGCAGTCCGCGCTGGCCCTCGACGTGCCGGGCGCCGACGCGCTCGGCGGCGTGGCCTGGTACGCGACCGCTCCGGGCGAGGTCGAGCCGGGCCTGCTCGCCGCGGCGTCGTCGCAGGGCGTCGCGACCGAGCGCGTGGCGGGCTTCGCCGCGGCCGCGTGCACCGAGCCGGTCGCGGAGGCGTGGCTCGCCGGCGGCGCGGTCTCGGTCGGCCGCACGACCGTGCTGTCCCTGGTGAACCCGGGCGAGGTCGCCGCGACCGTGCGCGTCGAGGTCTTCTCCGAGCTCGGCCGCCTCGAGTCGGCCGGCGGGTCGCTGGTCGTGGCCCCGGGCACGCAGCGCGTCGTGGCGCTGTCGGGCATCGCCCCCGACGCGCGCTCGCCGGTCGTGCACGTCACGTCGACCGGCGGCCGGGTGGCGGCGACGATGCAGCAGAGCATCGTCCGCGGGCTCGACCCCGGCGGCGTGGCGATCGTCTCCGCCGGCGACGCGCCCGCGACCGACCTCGTGATCCCGGGCGTGCCCCGCGGCATCTCGGGCGACGGCGACGCCGACCACGTGGGCGACGACGACGCGGTGTCGGTCGTGCGACTGCTCGCCCCGGACGACGAGGACGCCGATGCGACGGTCTCCTTCCACGACGCCGCGGGCGCGACGCTCGGTTCGGTCGAGGTCGCGCTGCGCGCGGGCCTGGTCGCGGACGTGCCCGTGCCGACGCTGTCGGCGACGGTGGTCGACGTGCGCGTGCGCGCCGACGGGCCGGTCGTCGCGGCCGCGCGGGTCACGACCGGCGACCCCGACGACGACGCCGGCAGCGACTTCGCCTGGTACGCCGCCGCGCCGGAGCTGGTGGACGCGGTCGCGGTGGCGATCGCACCGGGGCCGTCGCCGCGCCTCGTGCTCGCGAGCGACGGGGAGGCGCGCGCCGTGCGCGTCACCGAGGGCTCGGGGGCGGAGCGCGTCGTCGAGGTGCCCGCGGGCGGCTCGACGAGCGTGACCGTGTCGGGCGGCGACGTGCTCCGCCTCGACGACGCGACCGGCGTGCACGCCTCCGTCACGTACGCGGATGCCACGGAGTCGGCCGCCTACGCAGTGCTGCCGCCGGGCGCGCTGGACGCGCCGATCCGCGTCTACCCGCGCTGACGCCGGGGGCCCGAGGGGCGCGAGCCCGAGGCATCCGCTCGCCGCCCTGCACCGCCGCGCGGCTCAGAACCCGCGATACCGGTTCGGCGCGAGGTCCCACGGGTCGGTGTCGAGCAGGTCGGCGACCGCACGGAACACGCAGCTCTCGATGAGCATGCGCTCGTGCAGCTCGTCGACGTCCTCCGCGTGCGCGAAGCGCACGATCGGCAGGCGGTAGAGCACGATGCGCCGCGAGTCGTGATGCACCTTCCAGCGGTCGACGTGGTCGTCGTGGATCGCCTCGGCGGGGGCCTGCGCCACCTCGAACCGCACGCCCGCGAGCTCGTCCGGCCAGAGCCCGCGCAGGTACGCCGCGGTGGTCGAGACGATGAGCTCGAAATCGCCCTCGCGCGTGCGCAGCATGGGCAGGTGCGGGCCGGCGACCGACGAGCGCAGCCCGCGGCCGTGGCGGTTGCGCGCCGACCGTCGCGGCGAGCGAACCGTGGCGGCGCGGCGGCGGGGTCGTGGCATGTCGCAATCCTACTGGCGCCCCAGGTGTCGCTACGCTGGATCCGCCATGGACCGCACCTGCTCGCGCATCGCCTGCACCGCCTCGGCGGTCGCGACGCTCACCTACGTCTACGCCGACCAGATGGCGGTGCTCGGTCCGCTCGCGGTCGCCGCCGAGCCGCACAGCTACGACCTGTGCGCCCGGCACGCGGAGCGCACCTCGGCGCCGCAGGGCTGGCAGGTCGTCCGGCACACGGTGCTCGGCGACGACCTCGTCGGCGGGCTCGGCGCCACCGGCTGACCCCCGCCCGCGCGACGTGACCCGCGCGGCTGCGAGAATGAGGGCATGAGCACCCTCCCCGCAACCTCCGCACTGCCGTTCAAGGTCGCCGACCTCTCCCTGGCGCCCGCCGGCCGCCACCAGATCCGGCTCGCCGAGAACGAGATGCCGGGCCTCATGGCCCTGCGCGAGGAGTTCGGCCCGTCGCAGCCGCTCGCCGGCGCGCGCATCGCCGGGAGCCTGCACATGACCGTGCAGACCGCGGTGCTCATCGAGACGCTCGTCGCGCTCGGCGCGCAGGTGCGGTGGGCGAGCTGCAACATCTTCTCCACGCAGGACGAGGCGGCCGCGGCCGTCGTGGTCGGCCCCGAGGGCACGGTCGAGGCGCCCGCGGGCGTGCCGGTGTTCGCCTGGAAGGGCGAGACGCTCGAGGAGTACTGGTGGTGCACCGATCGCATCTTCGACTGGACCGCCGAGGCGGCCGCGGCGAGCGACGGCTACACCGGCCCGAACCTGATCCTCGACGACGGCGGCGACGCGACGCTGCTCGTGCACAAGGGTCGCGAGTTCGAGGCTGCCGGCAGCGTGCCCGAGGCGACGGATGCCACGAGCGCCGAGTTCCGCGTCGTGCTCGACACGCTCCGGGCATCGCTCGAGCGCGACGCCTCCCGCTGGACGCGCGTCGCCGGCGACCTGCTCGGCGTCACCGAGGAGACCACGACCGGCGTGCACCGCCTGTACGAGTTGCACGCGGCGGGCGACCTGCTGTTCCCGGCGATCAACGTGAACGACTCGGTCACGAAGTCGAAGTTCGACAACAAGTACGGCATCCGGCACTCGCTGCCGGACGGCCTCAACCGCGCGACCGACGTGCTCATGGGCGGCAAGGTCGCGTTCGTGGCGGGCTACGGCGACGTCGGCAAGGGCGCCGCCGAGGCGCTGCGCGGCCAGGGCGCCCGGGTGATCGTGAGCGAGATCGACCCGATCAACGCGCTGCAGGCGGCCATGGACGGGTACGAGGTCAAGCGCCTCGAGACGGTGGTCGGCGAGATCGACATCCTCGTCACGGGCACCGGGAACAAGGACGTCGTGCGCGTCGAGCACCTGCTCGGGCTCAAGCACCTCGCGGTGGTCGCCAACGTCGGCCACTTCGACAACGAGATCGACATGGCGGCGCTCGAGTCGCTGCCCGGTGCCGAGCGGGTCGAGATCAAGCCGCAGGTGCACGAGTGGCGCCTGCCGAGCGGGCGCAGCGTGCTCGTGCTCTCCGAGGGGCGCCTGATGAACCTCGGCAACGCCACGGGGCATCCGTCGTTCGTGATGAGCAACTCGTTCACCAACCAGGTGCTCGCGCAGCTCGAGCTCTACACGCGCACCGACGCGTACCCGACCGGCGTGTACGTGCTGCCCAAGCACCTCGACGAGAAGGTCGCGCGCCTGCACCTCGACGCGCTCGGGGTCGAGCTCACCGAGCTCACGCCCGACCAGGCCGCGTACATCGGCGTGCCGGTCGAGGGCCCGTACAAGGTGGACCACTACCGGTACTGAGCGACCGGCGCCCGCGGGTCAGCGGATCGGGAACCCCGCGGGACGCGCGCCCAGCACGGGCTCGAGCGCCCGCATCCGCTCGGATTCGAGCGCGAGCGCCGTGGCGTCGCGGTGGCGGCGCACGGCCACGATGCCCGCGAGCAGCGCCTCGGGTGCGACGGCGGGCACCGGCGACACGTACGGGGCCGCGTCGCGCGCGAGGGACTCGGCGAGCCGGGACCGGCTGGCGGGCGCGAGGTGCGGGGCCTGGGCGAGGAACTGCGCGATGCGCCGGGCGAGCGGGGCGGGCAGGCGCACCACGTCGGCCGTGTGCGCCCACTCGGCGAGCTCGATCGGCACGCCGGTCTCGACCCGCGGCACGTGCGGCACGCGCTCGGCCTGCGCGTGCGTGCCGGCGAGGATGTCGCCGAGGCGCTTGCCGTGCGGGTTGAGGAAGCCGACCGCGAGCGCGACCCCGCCGAACGTCAGGTAGATCTCGAGCACGCCCACGAGCGCGCGCACGAACGCGTGCCGCGCCTGGATGGCGCCGCCGTCGTCGCGCACGACGCGCGCGCCGATGGCGAGCTTGCCGAGCGAGCGCCCGGAGCTCGCGGTCTCCACGACCGTCGGCACGATGACGAGGAACGTCACGAGGATCGCCACGGCGACCGCCCGGCCGAGCGCCGAGTCGAGCTCGAGCGGGGCGATGTTGACCGCGATCAGGACGGTCAGCGCGATCGCGAGGAGCGTGGCGAGCACGTCGATCGCAGCACCCGCCGCGCGCAGGAACACGCTCGCGGTGCGGACGTCGAGTGCGACCGCCTCGCCGACGACGAACGCTCCGCCCGGGGCATCCGATTCGGGCTGCGCGGCCATGGGTAGTATTCAAGCAGATGGACCTCGACGCCCTCGCCGCCGCCCGCCGCTCCGAGTGGGAGCGGCTCGACGAGCTCGCGCGCACGAGACGCCTCGACGGCGCGGAGGCCGACGAGCTGATCGCCCGCTACCAGGCCGGTGCGGCCGACCTGTCGACCCTGCAGACGACGGCCGGCTCGACCGCGATCGGCGACCGGCTCTCCGTGTCGCTGTCGCGCGCGCGCATCCGCTTCACGGGCGCCGGCACGAACCTCCTGGCGCGCATCCCGCAGTTCGCGGTCGTGCAGCTCCCCGCGGCGCTGTACCGGGTGCGCTGGCTGACCCTGGCGGTGGCGCTCGCGACGCTCGCGGTCGCGGGCCTCGTCGCGGGCTGGGCGCTGGCCGACCCGCGCGTGCTCGCCTCGCTCGGCAGCGACGAGCAGTTCGAGCAGTTGGCCCGCGAGGACTTCGTCGACTACTACTCCGAGAACCCGGCGGCGTCGTTCACGGGCCTCGTCTGGACCAACAACGCCTGGATCGCCGCGCAGTGCATCGCCTTCGGCATCACGGGCGTGTTCGTGCCGTACGTGATCCTGCAGAACGCGCAGAACCTCGGCGTGACGGGTGCGGTCATGTTCGCGTACGGCGAGGGCGACACGTTCTTCGCGTACATCGCTCCGCACGGGCTGCTCGAGCTCACCGCGGTGTTCGTGGCCGCGGCGGCGGGGCTGCGCATCTTCTGGTCGTGGGTCGCGCCGGGCCGTCGCACGCGCGGGCAGGCGCTCGCCGAGGACGGCCGGGCGCTGTTCTCGATCGCGTTGGGCCTCGTGGTCGTGCTGTTGGTGTCGGGCGTGATCGAGGGGTACGTGACGCCGGCACCGTGGCCGTGGCCGGTGAAGGTCGGCATCGGGGTGGTCGCGCTGGGCGCGTTCCTCGCGTACATGCTCGTGCTCGGCGGCCGCGCGGTGCGCGCGGGGGAGACCGGCGACCTCGACGAGTCCGAGGCGGGCGCGCGCACGATCGTCGCGGGCTGACTCCGCGCACCGTGGGCGCAGGGCCGAGCGGATGCCTCGGGCCGGCCGTCAGCCCTGGTTCGCGTGGTCCGGGTGCACCGCGACGAAGACCGACACCGCCTCGCCGCCGTCCGCGCTCGGCCGCGCCGCGAACTCCTGCAGCAGGTCGTTCATGCGCCGCTGGAACTCCTCGACCTCGGCCGGCGCCAGTCGCAGTCCCAGGCGCGCCAGGTCGAGGTCGTCGTCGTCGAGCCCGGCGATCTCCTCGAGGAACGCCTCGACGAGCACGCGTGCGCCGCCGGGCAGCGGCTGCCGCCAGCTCAGCCGGGTCGCGAGGTACGGCACCTCGCGTGCCGGGCGGCCGTCGTCCGCCGCATCCGCCCGCCGCAGGAACCCGGTCGCGACGAGCGTGCGCACGTGGTGCAGGCAGGTGCCGGGGTTCAGCCCGAGCCGCTCGGCGATCTCGCGGTTGGTGTGCGGTTCGTGCAGGCAGATGCGCAGGATGCGCAGGCGCAGGGGCGAGGCGAGCGCCTTGGCGCGCGCGTGCGCCAGCGTCTCGTCGTCGGCCGGCCCGCCGGCGGCGACCGAGTCGGGCCCCGCGGCCTCGGGGGCATCCGCACATTGACTTTTCTCAATCACACGCCTCAGGATAGTCGACGTGACGAGCGACACCACCACCGACACGACCGAGGATGCCCCGAAGGCCGGCCCCTCCCTCTGGCGCGACCGCGCGTTCCTCCAGCTCTGGGCCGCGCAGACCGTCAGCCAGTTCGGCGCGCAGCTCGCGACCGTGGCGGTGCCCGTGCTCGCGATCGTGGTGCTCGGCGCGAGCGAGTTCGAGGTGGGCCTGCTGAACGCCGCCACGACCGCCGCGTTCCTCGTGGTCGGCCTGCCCGCGGGCGCCTGGATCGACCGCATGCGCAAGCGCCGGGTCATGATCGTCGCCGACCTCGTGCGCGCCGTCGCGCTCGCCACGATCCCGCTGCTCTGGATGCTCGACCGGCTCGAGATGTGGCACGCCTACCTCGTCGCGCTGATCATCGGCACCGCGACCGTGTTCTTCGACGTCTCGTACCAGTCGGTGATCCCGGTGCTCGTGCACCGCGCGCGCATCGGCGAGGCGAACGCGAAGCTCGAGGCCACCGCCCAGGTCGCTCGCATCGGCGGGCCGGCGATCGGCGGCGGCCTGCTCGCGATCGTCTCCGCACCGTTCGTGATCGCCGCAACGGCCGTCACCTACCTCGTGTCGTTCCTCTTCCTGCTCGGCATCCGCGAGCACGAGACGCCCAGGGCCCGCACGCCCGGCGTCGGCCTCGTCGGCGAGATCCGCGAGGGGCTCTCGTTCGTCTGGCACCACCGGCTGATCCGCCGCATCACGCTGAACACCGCCCTCGCGAACCTGTTCGGCACCATCTCGATGACGCTCATGAGCCTGCTCGTGCTGCGCGAGCTCGGCCTCACGCCCGCGGTGCTCGGGCTCGTGCTCTCGGTCGGCTCGGTCGGCGGGCTGCTCGGCGCGGTCGCCACCCCGTGGATCACGCGGCTCGTCGGCGAGGGCACCGTCATCCCGCTGTCCACCGTGCTGTTCGGCCTCTCGGCCTGCCTCGTGCCGCTCTCGGCGGCCGTGCCGGCGTTCGCGGTGCCGCTGCTGATCGTCGCCGAGTTCGGCTTCTCGTTCTCGGTGCTGGTCTACAACATCGCCCAGGTGAGCTTCCGCCAGCGGGTCACGCCGCACCACCTGCTCGGGCGCATGAACGCGTCGATCCGGTTCGTGGTGTGGGGCGTCATGCCGCTGTCGGCCCTGCTCGCGGGCGCGCTCGCCGAGGTCATCGGGGTCGTGCCGACCATGTGGGTCGGCGCCGTCTGCCAGCTGCTCGCGGGCGCGGTCGTGGTCTTCTCGCCGTTCCTCGGCATGCGCACGCTGCCCGACGCCGACGAGGAGTCGTAGCGTAGGAACGTGGACTGGCTCGCGCTGCTCGACGGGAGCGGCTTCGAGTTCGCCCGCCAGGTGCTGCAGCGCGGCACCGCGGCGGTCGCGCTGGTCGCGTTCGTCTCGTCGTGGTCGCAGTTCCCCGCGCTCCTCGGCGAGCGGGGGCTGCTGCCCGTGCGCCGCTTCCTCGAACGGGGCTACGCGCGCCGGCAGCCGACGATCTTCCGGGTGCACTACAGCGATCGGATGCTCCGGGGCTGCTGCGCCCTCGGCGCGCTCGTGTCCGCATCCCTGGTCGCCGGGTTCCCGCAGCTCGGGCCGCCGTGGCTGCCGATGCTCGCCTTCGGCGTGCTCTGGGTGCTCTACCTGTCGATCGTGAACGTGGGGCAGACGTTCTACGGGTTCGGCTGGGAGAGCCTGCTGCTCGAGTCGCTGTTCGTGGTCGCCTTCCTCGGCTCGAACGAGGTGGCGCCGCCGATCCTGGAGCTCGGCTTCGTCTGGTGGCTCGTGTTCCGCCTCGAGTTCGGCGCGGGCATGATCAAGTGGCGCGGCGGGCGCGAGTGGCGCGACCTCACGGCGCTCGCGTACCACCACGAGACGCAGCCGATGCCGAATCCGCTCAGCCGCTGGGCGCACCTGCTGCCGGCCTGGTTCCACCGGTCGGAGGTCGTGGCCAACTTCGTCGCCCAGCTCGGCGTGCCGTTCCTGCTGTTCGCGCCGCAGCCCGTGGCATCCGTCGCCGCCCTCGTGATCGTCGGCACCCAGGCCTGGCTCGTGCTCACCGGCAACTTCGCGTGGCTGAACTGGCTCACCATGGTGCTCGCCTGCGCCGCGATCGGCGACGGGTTCGTGCACGCGGTCGTGCCCGCGTGGCCCGCCCAGACCGCGTACGCGCCCACTCCCGTGTGGTTCGCCGTGCTCACGACGCTCGTGTTCGCCGGCCTCGTCGCGCTCAGCTGGCAGCCGCTGCGCAACCTGTTCGCCCGGCACCAGCTCATGAACGCGAGCTTCAACCGGTTCCACCTCGTGAACGCGTACGGGGCGTTCGGCACCGTGACGAAGCGCCGCGAGGAGGTCGTCGTCGAGGGCACCGAGTCGGCCGATCCCGCGCCGGGCGACTGGGTCGCCTACGAGTTCCACGGCAAGCCGGGCGACCCGGCGCGGATGCCCCGGCAGTTCGCGCCGTACCACCTGCGGCTCGACTGGCTGATGTGGTTCCTCGCGCTCGGCGCGCCCGACCACGGCTGGTTCCGCGCGTTCCTCGTGCGGCTGCTGGAAGCCGATCCGGCGACCCTGCGGCTGCTGCGGGTCGACCCGTTCGACGGCCGTCGGCCCGTGGCGGTGCGGGCGCGCGTGTACCGCTACCGCTTCGCCACACCCCCGGAGCGGCGCGCGACGGGGCTGTGGTGGATGCGGGAGGATGCCGGTGTGCTGGTCGCTCCCGTCACGCTCGGGGCGCGCCCGTGATCGACGCCAACGTCGTCGGTGCGGGGCCCAACGGGCTCGCGGCCGCGGTGACGCTCGCCGCGGCCGGGCTGCGCGTGCGCCTCACCGAGCGCGCGGAGACGATCGGCGGGGGACTGCGCACCGAGGAGCTCACGCTGCCCGGATTCCGGCACGACCTGTGCTCCGCGGTGCACCCGGCGGCGCTCGCCTCGCCCTTCTTCCGTGCGTTCCGGCTCACCGAACGCGTGTCGTTCGTCGTGCCCGACGCCTCCTACGCCCACCCGCTCGACGACGCGCCCGCCGGCATCGCCTGGCGCGACCTCGATCGCACAGCCGCTGAGCTGGGCGACGACGGCGGGGCGTGGCGCGCGTTCTTCGCCCCGCTCGTGCACCGCATCGACGGCGTGGTCGACTTCACCGGGTCGCAGCTGCTGCGGGTGCCCCGCCGTCCCGTCTCCGCGGGGCTGATGGGGCTCCGAGTGCTCGAGCAGGGCACGGCGGTCGCCGGGGCGCGGTTCCGCGGGCCCGTCGCGCCCGCGATGCTCGCCGGGGTCGCGGCGCACGGCATCGGCCGGCATCCGTCCCTCGCCACCGCCGGACCCGGCGTGCTGCTCGGCGCGCACGCCCACGCCGCCGGCTGGGGGCTGCCCGTCGGCGGATCGCAGGCGATCGCCGACGCGCTGGCCGCCGAGCTCGTCGCCCGCGGCGGCGAGATCGTCACCGGCCACGAGGTGCGCTCGCCCGCCGACCTCGAGCGCAGCCGCATCACGCTGCTCGACACCTCGGTCGAGCAGCTCGTCGCGATCGCCGGGCACCGCCTGCCCACGCACTACCGGCGCGCGCTCGCCCGGTTCCGCCACGGCGACGCGGTCGCGAAGGTCGACTTCGCACTGTCGGCACCCGTGCCGTGGGCCGACCCGCGCGTCGCGAACGCGCCCACCGTGCACGTCGGCGGCACCGCGGCCGAGATCGCCGCGAGCGAGCACGCCGTCATGCGCCGACGCGTGAGCGACCGGCCCTACGTGCTCGTCGTGCAGCCGACCGTGGTCGATCCGTCGCGGGCGCCCGCGGGCAGGCACACGCTGTGGGCGTACATCCACGTGCCGCGCGGCTCGCGCGTCGACGCGACCGAGCGCGTGACGGCGCAGCTCGAGCGGTTCGCGCCGGGCTTCCGCGACACCGTGCTCGCGAGCGTCGCGACCGACGCGGCCGAGCTCGAACGACGCAACCCGAACGACGTCGGCGGCGACATCCTCGGCGGCGCGCTCACCGTGCCGCAGCTGGTCAAGCGCCCCGTGGTCTCGCCCGTGCCGTGGCGCACGCCCGTGCGCGGGCTCTACCTGTGCTCGGCATCGACGCCGCCCGGGCCGAGCGTGCAGGGCATGAACGGCTGGTACGCCGCGCGGCTCGCGCTGCGCGAGCACTTCGGCGTGCGGGGGGTGCCCTACGACGGCACGGTCGGCTTCGGCATCTGAGAGCCGGCGCGGCCCCGGGGCATCCAGAGCCGGCGCGGCCCCGGGGCATCCGACCTCAGAGCCTGCCGGCGGCCTTGAGCGCGAGGTAGCGGTCGGCGAGGGCGGGCGGCAGTTCCTCGGGCGGCGCCTGCACGACGTCGCCGCCGAGCCGGCGTATCGCCGCCGCCACCCGGTCGGCGTCGCGTAGCGCGCGCTCGGCCGAACCCGCCAGGTACGCGGCCTCGCGGTCGCCGCGATCGCGTCGCGCCTCGCCGAGCGAGGGGTCGGTGACGGATGCGACGAGCACCGTGTGCGCCGAGGTCAGCGCCGGCAGCACCCCGAGCATGCCGCGCGCGGCAGCGGGGGTGTCGATGCCGGTGCACAGCACCACGAGCGACCGCTGGCTCGTGACCTGCCGCACGAGCGCGGGAACGGCGCTCCAGTCGGTGTCGATGAGCTCGGCCTCGACCGGGGCGAGCGCGTCGACCATGCGCGAGAGCAGCGTCGGGCCGGTGACCGACTGCACGCGTGCGCGCACCCGGCGATCCCACGCGACGAGGTCGACCCGGTCGCCGGCGCGGCTCGCGAGCGCCGCGAGCAGCAGGCTCGACTCGATCGAGGTGTCGAGCCGGGGCTCGTCGCCCACGCGCGCCGCGGCGGTGCGCCCCGTGTCGACGACGACCACCACGCGCCGGTCGCGCTCGGGCCGCCAGGTGCGCACCATGAGGCGCTGCCCGCCGCCGGTCATCGCCGCGTCGCGCCGGGCGGTCGCCCGCCAGTCGATCGAGCGCACGTCGTCGCCGCGCACGTACTCGCGCAGCGAGTCGAACTCGGTGCCCGCACCGCGCACCATGACGGGCGTGTTGCCCTCGAGCTCGCGCAGCCGCGCGACCCGCGACGCGAGGTGGCGCCGCGAGCGGAACGGCGGCAGCACCCGCAGCCGGCCCTCGTGGCGCATCGTCGACTGCCGCGCCCACAGCCCGAGCGGCCCCCACGAGCGCACCGTGACCGACCGGGCCCGGCGCTCGCCGCGGCGCGTCGGCACGAACGCGAGCGGCACGGCGCGGCGCTCGCCGGCGGGCACGACGAGTCGCGCGCGGTTGTCGCCGGCGAGCCCGGCCGACGGCTCCCAGCCGTCGCGCACGACGCCGCGGATGCGCCGGGCACCCAGGTTGGTCACGAGCAGCCGGCCGGCCGCCGGCTCGCCCAGCCGCACCCGTGCGGGCACCTCGCGCGCGAGCGACACCTGTCGCGGGCTCCCGGCGAGCACGAGGTCCACGACGCCGGCGACGAGCGAGAGCGCCAGCCAACCGGCGAACACCGCCCAGGCCGCGCCGGGCGTGCCGCCGAGCAGCACGAGCGGCACGACGCCGGCGGCGACGAGGAGCGCGAAGCGACCCGACCAGGCCATGTCAGAGCGGCACCCGCACCTGCTGCACGACCGAGCCGAGGATCGCGTCGACGTCGACGCCCTCGAGCTCCGCCTCGGGGCGCAGCACCACCCGGTGGCGCCAGGTCGACGGCAGCATGGCCTGCACGTGGTCGGGCGTGACCGCCGCGTCGCCGCGCAGCCAGGCCCACGCCTTCGACGCCGCCAGCAGGGCCGTCGCGCCGCGCGGGCTCGCCCCGAGCGCCACCGACGGGCTGCGACGCGTGGCCTGCGCGAGGTCGACGACGTAGCCGAGCACCTCGTCGGTCACCGTGACGCGGGCCGCGGCGGCGCGCGCGGCCGCGAGCGCATCGGCGTCGAGCACGGGGCGCACGCCCGCCGCGTCGAGGTCGCGCGGGTCGAAGCCGTCGGCGTGACGGCGCAGCACCTCCACCTCGGTCTCGCGCGGCGGCAGGTCGAGCACGAGCTTCAGCAGGAACCGGTCGAGCTGCGCCTCGGGCAGCGCGTAGGTGCCCTCGTACTCGACCGGGTTCTGCGTCGCGGCGACGAGGAACGGGTCGGGCAGCGGCCGGGTCGTGCCGTCGGTCGAGACCTGGCGCTCCTCCATCGCCTCGAGCAGTGCCGACTGCGTCTTCGGCGGCGTGCGGTTGATCTCGTCGGCGACCAGGATGTTCGTGAACACGGGCCCCTCGCGGAACTCGAACGCCGCGTCGCGCGGGTCGTACACCACCGAGCCGGTCACGTCGCCGGGCATGAGGTCGGGCGTGAACTGGATGCGCCGGGTGTCGAGGTCGAGCGCGCGGCTGAGCGCCCGCACGAGCAGCGTCTTCGCGACGCCGGGCACGCCCTCGAGCAGCACGTGGCCGCGCGCGAGCAGGGCGATGATGAGCCCGGTGACGGCGCCGTCCTGCCCGACGACGGCCCGGCCGACCTCCGTGCGCACGCGGGCGAGCCGCTCGCGCAGCTCGGCGTCCGTCGGCGCCTGGGCGGTCGGGTCGGTCGGAGCGGCGGGAGCGGCCGCGGCGGTGGGATCGGTCATGGTCACCTGTTCCTGGGTCGGTCGGTCGGGTCGGCGGATGCCCCGGGGGCCCGCACCGCGTCGGCGATGCGCTGCTCGAGGGCGTCCAGCTCTCGTGCGCGCCGGACGAACTCGCCGTCGTCGGCGGGCGGGTCGCCGACGAGCAGCGCGCGCACGGCGGCGGGGTCCGCGCCGAGCAGCGCTGCGGCGGCGTCGGCGATGTCGCCCGCGGGCGCGTGGCCCGGCAGGCCGACGAGCGCGGCGATGCGCCCGAGCGCGCCGATGCGCATCGCGTCCAGCGATCGGCCGCGGGCGTCGCTGCGCGCGTAGAGGCGGCCGCGGCCCTCGGTCGTCTCGCAGGCGCGCACCACGACCGGCAGCCGCTCCACGACGAGCGGCCCGAAGCGGCGTCCGCGCCAGACGGCGGCCGCCACGGTCGTGACGACGAGCAGCAGCAGCACGGGCGAGACCCACGGCGGCGTGAGCTCGCCGATCGTGGGGCCGGCGTCCGATGCATCGGCGGCGCCCGGCTGGTACCAGACGAGCCGCTCCGTCGAGCCGAGCACGCCCAGCGCGAGCGCCGCGTTGCCGGCCTCCGCGACCGTGTCGTTCGCAAACACCTCGGTGCCGGCGACGACGACGACCTCGGGGCCGCCGTCGGCCGGGCCGAACGCGACGCGCACGGCGCCGGTCTCGTCGGGGAAGCAGCCGCGCCAGCCGGCCGCCAGGGCGTCGTCGTCGACCGTCAGCACGTCGCCCACGCCGCCCAGCGAGCCTGCGCGCTCGGCCACGGGCACGTCGCAGGCCGGGGCATCCGTCGGGCCGGCGGCGAGTCCGCCGAACCGCACGCCGGGCGCCAGCGCCTCGAGCGCGGCGAACGTGGGCGCCACGACGACGATGCGCCGCGCGGCGTCTGCCAGCTCGTCGACCCGGTCGCTCCCGAGCAGCCCGAGGTCGTCGACGAGCAGCACCGTCGCGCCGTCGGCGCGGGTCACGGCCGCGTCGAGCGAGTCGACGGGCACGACCTGCACGCCCTGCGCCGAGAGCACGTTCGCGACGGCGGCGCCGCCCGCGGGCGCCGCGTTGTCGGCGCCCAGCGGGCGCCCGCCGCCCGTGCCAGCGCCCTGCAGCACGGCCACGCCGACCGACACCACGAGCACGATCGCCGCGACCACGATCCAGCCGCGCCGGTCGACGAGCGCGCGCCGAAGGGTCGGGGTCTCGGCCGGGGCGACCCCGGCGACCGGCGCGGTCACGAGCCCGCCTCCGCGAGGCCCGCGGGGGTGCGGCGCACGAGCTCGGCGTCGAGGTCGCGCACGGCGGCGTAGTCGGCCGGGTCGGCGTGCCCGCCGCCGTAGCGCACGCGCTCGAACGCGTCGGCCGCGGCGACGAGGCGATCCGCGAGCCCGGGGAACGCCGGCGCCGCGCCGTCCGCGACGCGATGCGCGGTCGTGCCGGGCAGGAGCGTCAGCACGGTGCGCTCATCGAGCCCGCGCGCGAGGCCGCGGAACGCCTCGATCACCGCGGTGTCCCAGTCGCCGCGACCGGCCGCATCGGCCGCGGCGCGGCGCAGCCGGGCCGCCGACCGGCGATCGTCGGCGCCCAGCACGCCCGAACCGCCGTCGGTGGCGCGGCGGCGCAGCCGGGGCATCCCGTAGACGAGGAGCAGGGCGATGACGACACCCGCGACGATCACGGCTCCGACGAGCAGCAGGGTCGGCGCCGGCAGGCCGGCGCCGCCCGAGAACAGGTCGGCGAGCCACTCGCGCACCGCGTCGGCCGCGCGGTCGAACGCCGTCGGGCTCGCCGCGGCGTACTCGGGGGAGCGCAGCTCCTCCTCGAGCAGTCGCCGCGCCTCGTCGGCGTCGGGTTCGAGCGGCACGTCCAGGCGCATGCGGGTCAGGCGGCGAACGGGTCGGCGACGTCGCGGCCGGCGTGACGCTGCTCCACGACGCGCTGGAGCTCGAGGTCGAGACCCTCCCGCCGCATCCGCAGGTCGAGGTACAGCAGCGCGACCACCGCCGACTGGGCGACCGCCGCGACGGCCCCCACCACCAGCGAGAGTCCGATCGCGACCACGTACGTGACGACGAGCACCGTGAGTCCGGCGCCGGTGCCCGTGGGGTCGACCAGCACCGACGCGATGCCGCCGACGAAGCTCACGGGCTGCACGACCACCTGGGCGGCCACGTTCACGATGACCGCGACGAGCACCTCGACGCCGAAGACGCGCCAGAAGTGCCCGTCGGTGAGGCGCCACGAGCGGGCCATGGCGCTGCCGAGCCCGCGCCCCTCGAGCACGATCGCGCTCGGGGTGAGCGAGAGCTTCGTGTACAGCCACGCCGCCAGCACCGCGGCGCCGAGCCCCACGAGCACGGCGATCGCGACCCCGGCGAACACCAGCACGGGCTCGATCAGTGCGAACGCGAGCACGATGCCCACGAGCATCACGACGACGACGGTCGCCGCGCTCGCCAGCAGGAGCACCCAGCCGATGAGCGGCCAGATGCGCTTCGCCGCGCGGCGCCACACCGTTCCGAAGCCCGCCTTGTCGCCGAGCGCGCCAGCGGCGACGTCGACGACCATGATGCCCTGCAGGAACGCCGAGCCGACGACCGAGACGGCCAGCGGCACGAGCATGAGCAGCAGCAGCCCGGCGACGCCGCCGCTCGCGATCGCGTCGACGTCGCCCGCCGAGGCACGCTCGAGGCGGTCGGCGAGGCCGAACGCGAACGGCAGCAGGATCGCCGCCGTGCCGACCGTCACGACGACCTGCACGAGCAGGCCGCTGCCGAAGGTGGGGCCGGGGTTGCGGCGGATGGTCTGGAAGGGGGCGCCGAGGAGCGTGGCGAAGCCGAGCGGTCGCAGCGGCATCAGCCCGGGCTTCGGCGGCGGCGTCCAGCCTTGGTCGGGACCGGTCGGTCCCGGGGCGGGAGGCGGCGGTGCGCCCGCGCCCGCCTGCGGTACGGGCCCGTACCCGGCGGGTGCCGGGGGCCCGTACCCGGGCTGCGCGCCGGTGCCGGACGACCCTCCGGGGCCGGTCGGCGGATGCCACGTCTGATCGGTCACCGGTGCCTCCTCACGCGTGCACCCATCGTGCCATGCCGGCACGCGCCCGGGCACCTCGTCGCGGCCCCGAGCGCGCCTCGAGGAACCGCTCTCCCGCGGCTCGACTACGCTGGGAGGGGCGCCCGCACCGGCTGCGGGCGCGCGGACGGACGGAACGGGAACGGATGAACGCACGCGTACTCGTGGTCGACGACGACCAGGCACTCGCCGAGATGATCGGCATCGTGCTGCGCACGGAGGGATTCGAGCCGTTCTTCTGCGCCGACGGCACCTCGGCGCTCGAGGAGTTCCGCGCGGCCAAGCCCGACCTGGTGCTGCTCGACCTCATGCTCCCGGGCATCGACGGCATCGAGGTGTGCTCGCGCATCCGCGCCGAGTCGGGCACGCCCATCATCATGCTCACCGCGAAGTCCGACACCGCCGACGTCGTCAAGGGCCTCGAGTCGGGCGCCGACGACTACATGGTCAAGCCCTTCAACCCGAAGGAGCTCATCGCCCGCATCCGCACCAGGCTCCGGCCGGCCGGCGACGGCGAGTCCGACCTGCTGCGCGTGGGCGACCTGACCGTCGACGCGGCCGCGCACGAGGTGCGGCGCGGCGACGAGCTCATCGCGCTCACGCCGCTCGAGTTCGACCTGCTGCTCACGCTCGCCTCGAAGCCGCAGCAGGTCTTCACGCGCGAGATGCTGCTCGAGCAGGTCTGGGGCTACCACTACAAGGCCGACACGCGGCTCGTGAACGTGCACGTGCAGCGACTCCGGGCGAAGGTCGAGTTCGACCCCGACAACCCCAGCATCGTCATGACCGTGCGCGGGGTGGGGTACCGGGCCGGGGCCACCGTCTAGGGCCCCCGTGCGCGGCGACGGCGAGCTGCTCCCGATCACCTGGCGCTCGTGGCGGAGCTGGCCCAGGCAGTTCGCCGCGCTGTTCCGCCGCTCGCTCCAGTTCCGCACGGTGCTCATCACGATCACCCTGTCGGGGCTCGCGATCCTCGTGATCGGGCTCTACATCTCGTTCAGCATCGCGTCGAACCTGTTCCAGACGCGACTCGACCAGGTGCTCGACGCGTCGACCAACGCCGAGTCTGCCGCGCAGGCCGTGCTCGACTCGTCGGATGCCACGGACCGAGCCGCACTCCAGAGCGTGCTCCGGTCGGCCATCGAGCGTGCGAGCGTCACGGCGTCGAGCCCGCTGGTCGCCGTCTACCGGGCGCCCGGGCAGGAGCCGTCCGCGGTCGCGCCGCAGGACCAGGGCACGAACCAGCTCACCAACGCCATCACCGACCAGCTCCGCGCCACGGTGCAGGAGAACCCCGGCAGCCAGTTCTGGCAGTCGGTCGAGTTCGTCGAGCTCGACGGTGCAGGAGTCCCCGGCGTCGTGGTCGGCAGCGACGTGGAGCTCCCCACCGCGGGGCGGTACGAGCTGTACATCGGCTACAACCTCGCCGACGCCGATGCGACGCTCGCGTTCATGCAGTTCACGGGCGTGGTCGGCGCCATCGCCCTGCTCGTGCTGCTCGCGGTCATCACGCTCCTCGTCGTGCGCTGGGTGATCGAGCCGATCCAGGCGGTGTCGGCGACGAGCCGCCGGTTCGCGGGCGGCGACCTGGGCGTGCGCATGGAGGCCAAGGGCGAGGACGAGCTCGCCACCCTGGCCGAGTCGTTCAACGGCATGGCCGACAGCCTGCAGCAGCGCATCCACGAGCTCGCCGAGCTCTCGGTCATGCAGCAGCGCTTCGTGTCCGACGTCTCGCACGAGCTGCGCACGCCGCTCACGACCATCCGGCTCGCCGGCGACGTGCTGTACCAGCAGCGCGAGGACTTCCGCCAGTCGACCTCGCGCACGGTCGAGCTCCTGCACACCCAGACCGAGCGCTTCGAGACCCTGCTGGCCGACCTGCTCGAGATCAGCCGGTACGACGCAGGTTCGGTCGAGCTCCAGACGGAGCCGACCAACCTGGTGCACCTGGCGACGGATGCCGTCGAGGGCATGCGCTCCCTCGCCGAGGAGCGGGGTTCCGACGTGCGGGTCGTCGCCCCGGGCGGGCACCTCGACGCGGAGGTCGACCCGCGCCGCATCCGTCGCGTGGTGCGGAACCTCCTCGGCAACGCGATCGAGCACGGCGAGGGCCGGCCGATCGTGGTCTCGGTCGACAGCGACGAGCACGCGGTGGCCCTCGCGGTGCGCGACTACGGGCTCGGCATGACCGCCGAGGACGCCGATCGCGTCTTCGACCGCTTCTGGCGCGCCGACCCGAGCCGCAAGCGCTCCATCGGGGGCACCGGGCTCGGCCTGGCGATCTCCCTCGAGGACGCCCACGTGCACGGCGGGTGGCTCGAGGTGTGGTCCGAGCCGGGAGGCGGCTCCTGCTTCCGCCTCACCCTGCCGCGCCGCGCGGGCGGGGTGATCGAGTCCTCGCCGCTGCACCTGCCCCCCGACGATGCCGCCGGCGCGGACCCCGAGGTCGCTCGGCTCGTCGAGTCGGTGGGCTCGACGGGACCGGTCCCCACGGCGCAGGACGCAGACCTCGAACGATCGGAGGCCGACCGTGCGTAGGACCTTCCGGCAGGCGGCATCCGTCGCCGTGTTCGCGGCGCTCGTCGCCCTCACCGGGTGCGCGAGCATCCCGACCTCGGGTGGCGTGAACGCCGGCCAGGTGGGTACCGGCGAGGAGACCGTCGAGGTCGACGTCGTCGCCTCCGGTCCCGTCGCGGGCAGCTCGCCCGAGCAGATCGTGAGCGGCTTCGTCGACGCCGCCGCGAGCCCCCGGAACAACTACCAGACGGCCCGCCTCTTCCTCACGCCCGCGTTCGCCGAGGAGTGGACGCCCGACGCGGGCGCGACCGTGGACGACATCGCCGCCCGCCAGTACGTCGAGCTCGACGAGAACAGCTGGCGCATCCAGGCGGAGCCGGTCGCGGGCCTCACGGAGACCGGCGAGTACGACGACACGGTGTCGGCCTCGCGCGTCACCCTCGACTACGAGCTCACCCAGGTCGCGGGGGAGTGGCGCATCTCGCGCGCCCCGCAGGGCGTGCTCGTCGACGACGCCATCTTCGACACCGCGTTCGCGCAGTACCCGCTGTACTTCTACGATCCGACGTTCAGCTACCTGGTGCCCGACGTCCGCTGGTTCGCCCGGCGCGAGTCGACCCAGACCAGCATCGTGCGCGAGCTCCTGCGCGGTCCCGCCGAGTGGCTCGCGCCCGGCGTGACGAGCGCGATCCCCGACGGGCTGCGCCTCGACCCGGGCGCCGTCCCGGTGGAGGCGCGCGTCGCCGAGATCGCGCTCACCGGCGACGTCACCGACGACCTGCGCACGCTGCAGCTCATCGAGCTGCAGTTCCAGGAGAGCCTGGGCGCCGTGCGCGGCATCGAGGACGTGCACCTGCGCATCAACGGCGCAGACGACGAGATCCCCGACCTCGCGCTCGACGTGCCGCTGCTGAACCCGCGCGTCGACCCGCGCACCGTCGTGTACCGCGACGGCGAGTTCGGCTACCTGTCCACCTCGGCGCAGCAGGTCACGCGCATCGACGGCGTCTCGGCCGCCGTCGAGTCGCTCCAGCCGCTCGACGCCGCGGTGGGTCGCGACGGCGAGGAGGTCGCGGTGCTCGCCGAGTCGGGCGCCTGGATCGTGCGTTCCGGCGACGAGGCGGAGCTGCTCGACGAGCGCGACGGCCTGGCGACCCCGGCGATCGACGTGTTCGGCATCGTCTGGACCGCCACCGACCGGCGGGCGGACGAGATCGCCTGGTACGCCCCCGACGGGTCGCGGGGCATCGTGTCGACGCCGTGGCCCGAGGATGCCGGCATCGCCGCGCTGTCCGTCTCGCGCGACGGCACCCGGCTGCTCGTGCTGATCCAGACCGACGACGGCACCCAGCTCGAGGTGGCCTCGATCGCGCGCGCCAGCCAGGCCGACCTGCCGGACGCGCTCGGTGGCCGGCTCGCGCTCACCGCCGTGGACGGCACGGCGCGCGACGTCGCCTGGCTCGGCCCCAGCACCGTCGCGTCGCTCACGACGGCGCCCGACGGCGACACGATCGTCGTCACGCAGGACGTCGGCGGCACGAGCACGACCCGCGCCGGCCCCGAGGACGGCCGCGAGATCGTCGGCGGCAACACGGTGCGTGAGGCGCGCATCCTCACCGAGGGCGGCGACCTCGACCAGCAGAGCGGCGTGGCCTGGCAGGTGCGGTCCACCGGCATCGACTTCGTCGCGTCGCAGCAGGGCTGACCCGCCCTCCACAGGCCGTTGCGGGGGCGACGGCGAGCGGATGCCCCCGGGCCCGCGCCGCGCCCCGGGGGGCCACGGGCGAGGCTCTGGCCATGGCGTCCGACCCCTCCGCACTCCCGTCCCGGCTCGCCGGCGCGCTCCACGACGCGGCCGCCGTGCTGCTCCCGGTGCGCTGCGCGGGGTGCGGCGTCGGCGGTCGCGTCGTGTGCGCCCCGTGCGCCGAGACGCTGCGACCGGCGCCCGCGCCCGGCACGCGCGGCGACCTGCGGTTCACGGCCGCCCTCGAGTACGGCGGCGCCGCGCGCCGGGTGCTGGCCGCCTACAAGGACGGCGGGCGCACCGACGCCGCTTCCGCGCTCGCCCCGGCGCTCGCCGCGTCCGTCGTCGCCGTCGCGCGCGCCCGCACCGGGCCTGCACGGCCCGAGCTCGTCTGCGTACCCTCGTCGGCCGCGGCGCGGCGTCGCCGCGGGTACCACCCGGTCGCGCTGCTGCTGCGGCACGCGGGCCTGCGCGACCGGCGCCTGCTCGCCCGCACGGGGGAGCGCGACGACCAGGCCGGCCTCGACCTCGCCGCCCGCGCGCGCAACGCGTCGGGCGCGCTCCGCGCACTGCCGGCCGCCCGCGGCCGCACCGTCATCCTGGTCGACGACATCGTCACGACGGGCGCGACCGCGCGGGAGGCGGTGCGCGCCCTGGCGGCCGGCGGGGCGACCGTCGTGGGGGTTGCGGCGCTCGCGCAGACGCCTCGTCGCGGCGTGCCGGGCGGCGTCGCGCGGGAGGCATCCGCACCGCCCTCCCACGCGTAGCGCACGCCGATGACGCCCTCATGGAACGTTCGGGAAAGATTCCGTGACAATGCCGTGGCGCCGGGTTAGCGTGTCAGCAAGGCGTGGAGCACTCGCCCTCCGCCGGGCGGCACGCCGGATCTGGGAGGTCGTCATGGAACTGAACATCGTCGGACGCAACTTGGGTATCACCGACCGTTTCCGCGACTACGCCGCCGAGAAGGCCGAGAAGGTCTCGCACCTGGCGGATCGTGCACTCGCCCTCGACATCAAGGTGAGCCGGCACCACGAGACCAACGGGAACAGCGGGCCCGACCGGGTGGAGCTCACCCTGATCGGGAAGGGACCCGTCGTCCGGGCCGAGGCAGACGGCCAGGACAAGTACGCAGCGTTCGACGTCGCCCTGGGGCGCCTCCTGGAACGGATCCGCAGGGCGAAGGACCGCAGGAAGGTCCATCGCGGACAGCATCGCCCGAAGTCGCTCCGCGAGGCCAGCACCGACGGGTTCTTCGGGCACGGCGTGCAGCCGGCCGACCCGGCCCTGCTCGAGCGGGTCCGCGACGGCAGCCCCGCCCCCGAGGCCGCCGCGACCGAGGAGGCGGAGGACGAGTACTGCCCCGTCGTGATCCGGCGCAAGGTCTTCGCCTCGACGCCCATGACGGTCGACGACGCGCTCTACTTCATGGAGCTCGTGGGCCACGACTTCTACCTGTTCATCGACTCGGAGAACGGCCGCCCGAGCGTCGTATACCGCCGCAAAGGCTGGGACTACGGCCTCATCGGCCTCGACGAGCAGGCCGACGCGGCGAGCCCCGAGGGGCTCGAGGAGCAGCTCGTCCAGGCGGGCGCCGCTCGCGGCTGACGCGCGCGGGGCGGCGGCCGTCGCGCCGTCGCCCCGCGGCAGCGCCGCATCCGTCCACGGCTCGGTCCGCGCACAGCCTGCACGCCGGTACGATTGCTATGATCGACCGCTGCGGGCCGACGCGACCTCGATCGTGCGCCCGCGAGCGGTGCGGATCACGCGCCGTACGACGAGTGGAGAGCATCCGTGGCCTCAATTCTGGAAAGGGTTCTTCGCGTCGGCGAAGGACGCACGCTCAAGCGACTGGAGCACTACGCGAAGGCGGTCAACGCCCTCGAGGAGGACTTCACCTCTCTGAGCGACGAGGAACTGAAGCACGAGACGGTCGAGCTGCGCGAGCGCTACGCCGGCGGCGAGTCGCTCGACGACCTGCTGCCCGAGGCGTTCGCCGCGATCCGCGAGGCCGCCAAGCGCACGCTCGGCATGCGCCCCTACGACGTGCAGCTCATGGGCGGCGCGGCGCTGCACCTCGGCAACATCGCCGAGATGAAGACCGGTGAGGGCAAGACGCTCGTCGCCACCACGGCCGCGTACCTCAATGCGCTCGCGGGCCGCGGCGTGCACATCATCACGGTCAACGACTTCCTCGCGAGCTACCAGTCCGAGCTCATGGGCCGCGTGTTCCGCGCGCTGGGCATGACGACCGGATGCATCGTGGCCGGCCAGACCCCGGCCGAGCGCCGCGAGCAGTACCAGGCCGACATCACCTACGGCACGAACAACGAGTTCGGCTTCGACTACCTGCGCGACAACATGGCGTGGCAGTCGGCCGACATGGTGCAGCGCGGCCACTTCTTCGCGATCGTCGACGAGGTCGACTCGATCCTCATCGACGAGGCCCGCACCCCGCTGATCATCTCCGGACCCGCCTCGGGCGAGGCGAACCGCTGGTTCGGCGAGTTCGCGCGGCTCGCGCAGCGGCTGGTGCCGGGGGAGGACTTCGAGGTCGACGAGAAGAAGCGCACGGTCGGCGTGCTCGAGCCCGGCATCGAGAAGGTCGAGGACTACCTCGGCATCGACAACCTCTACGAGTCGGCCAACACGCCGCTCATCTCGTTCCTCAACAACGCCATCAAGGCGGCCGCGCTGTTCAAGCGCGACAAGGACTACGTGGTCATGAACGGCGAGGTGCTCATCGTCGACGAGCACACCGGCCGCATCCTCGTGGGCCGCCGCTACAACGAGGGCATCCACCAGGCCATCGAGGCCAAGGAGGGCGTGCAGGTCAAGGCCGAGAACCAGACCCTCGCGACCGTGACCCTGCAGAACTACTTCCGCCTCTACAAGAAGCTCGCCGGGATGACCGGTACGGCCGAGACCGAAGCCGCCGAGTTCATGGCGACCTACAAGCTCGGCGTGGTGGCGATCCCGACGAACAAGCCCATGGTCCGCATCGACCAGCCCGACCTCGTGTACAAGAACGAGGAGGCGAAGTTCGCGCAGGTCGTCGACGACATCGTCGAGCGCCACGCGAAGGGCCAGCCCGTGCTGGTCGGCACGACGAGCGTCGAGAAGAGCGAGTACCTCTCGCGCCTGCTCGCCAAGAAGGGCGTGCGCCACGAGGTGCTGAACGCCAAGAACCACGCTCGCGAGGCCGCGATCATCGCGCAGGCCGGTCGGCTCGGCGCGGTCACCGTCGCCACGAACATGGCCGGTCGCGGCACCGACATCATGCTCGGCGGCAACGCCGAGTTCCTCGCGGTGCAGGAGATGCACGAGAAGGGCCTGAGCCCGGCGGAGACGCCCGAGGAGTACGAGGCCGAGTGGGACGGCGTGTTCGACCGCGTCAAGGCCACGGTCGCGACCGAGGCCGAGAAGGTCCTCGCCGCAGGCGGTCTGTACGTGCTCGGCACCGAGCGGCACGAGTCGCGCCGCATCGACAACCAGCTGCGCGGCCGCTCGGGCCGCCAGGGCGACCCGGGCGAGAGCCGGTTCTACCTGTCCCTCACCGACGACCTCATGCGCCTGTTCAACTCCGGCGCGGCCGAGTCGCTCATGTCGCGCGGGGTGCCCGACGACGTGGCGATCGAGTCGAAGGTCGTGACCCGGGCCATCCGCTCGGCGCAGTCGCAGGTCGAGACCCGCAACGCGGAGATCCGCAAGAACGTGCTGAAGTACGACGACGTGCTGAACCGCCAGCGCGAGGCGATCTACGGCGACCGCCGGCACATCCTGCAGGGCGACGACCTGCACGAGCGCACGCAGCACTTCCTCGAGGACGTCATCGACGAGGTGCTCGACCAGCACATCGGCGAGGGCAACCCCGACGAGTGGGACTTCGACGCCCTCTGGGCCGAGCTCAAGACGCTCTACCCGATCGGCATCACGATCGACGAGGTCGTGGCCGAGGCGGGCGAGAAGGGCCGCATCAACCGCGAGTTCGTGCGCAGCGAGATCCTCTCCGACGCGCAGCTCGCCTACGGGCGTCGCGAGGAGCAGCTCGGCTCGCCGGCGATGCGCGAGCTCGAGCGTCGCGTGGTGCTGTCGGTCATCGACCGCCGCTGGCGCGACCACCTCTACGAGATGGACTACCTGAAGGACGGCATCGGCCTGCGCGCCATGGCGCAGCGCGACCCGCTGGTCGAGTACCAGCGCGAGGGATACGCGATGTTCCAGCAGATGATGGGGTCGATCCGCGAGGAGTCGGTCGGCTTCCTGTTCAACCTCGAGGTCGAGGTGAATCCCGCGGGTGCCGCGGGGCCCACCATCGCGGCGCGCGGGCTCACCCGCAACCAGGCCCCCGAGGACAAGCTGAGCTACTCGGCCCCGAGCGACTCGGGCGGCGTGGAGGTGCGCAACCAGCGCGGCCAGGTGCAGCAGGCGGCCACGCAGCGGGCTCGTCGCGCGGTGGCCGCGCAGCAGGCGCAGGCGACACCCCGTCCGTCGGGGCAGGAGGTCGCGCGCGGGGCGTTCGGGCAGCCGACGTCGGGCGACCAGGCGCCGGAGCAGGCGCCGCAGAACCGGGCGCAGCGGCGCGCGCAGGAGCGCCGGGGGCGCTGAGCGCGCCGCGGGCCGACGCGGGTCCCGAGCGACCGCGTCAGCCGGTGGTTGGTGCGAGCGGGCGAGCGCTCAGAGGACGCTGATCGCGCTCGCGCGCCAGCGGGCGTCGAGGCCCTCCAGGCGGATGGCGACCGCGCGCGAGCGTGCCTTGCTGTGCACCATCACGACGGCTTCGATGATGCCGTCGCGGGGTTCGCACTGGTGGATGCGCCCGATGCTGAACGCCGGGCGCGATGGTGCCTGGCCCTTGACCCGACGCGCCCGCGCGCCGAGCACGACGCGCTTCAGCAGGTGCCGGTACACGTCGTCGTTCACCCACCTGGCCATCTGCTCGAGTTCCCTCGCCCCCGCGAGTACCTCGATCACGCAGCGGGTCAGGTTGGTGAGCAGCGGCTCCGGATCTGGGAGCTCGCTGCGCACCGACGGCTGCCGTGCGAAGAAATCGTCATCGAATGCGGTGCCGGAACCCCTTGCGGCCCCCCTGGTTCCGACATCCCTCCTTACTGCTGCGGTCATTTCTGCTCCACATGGGACGCGTCGCCCGCCGGCCGCGGCGGGCGACGTGACGGCCCCCGTCGCCGGGGGCCGAGTCGGTTGTTGCTGAGCAAATTACGTGCGTGTCATGCGCGGTGTCAATAAGGAACCCTCATTGTGGATAAATCGTTTCCGCACTGTAACCGGACGGTAGTTTTCGCCCATGCCGGGCGACGGATTCCTCGACGATCTGGAGGCCGAGCTCGCTGATCCGGGCCGCGCCGCCGACCTCGAGCTGCGCGCCGAGGAGGAGCGGCTGCGCGTCGCGCGGCTCGACCTGCGCGAGCGGGTGGTCGCGATGGCGCGCGGCGAGGCCGGGTCGCGAGGCGTGCGCCTCGACCTCCGCGACGGCACCACGATCGTGCTCGAGGTCGAGCTCTCGGGTCGCGACTGGGTGTCCGGCGCCGCAGTGCCGCCCGACGGCGGCCGCGTCTCGCCGTGCCTGGTTCCCCTGCACGCCGTCCGTGCGGTCGTGCCGTCGCGCGCGCAGCTGTCCGCGAGCCTCGTCCCCGCGGCCTCCGCCGGCGTCGCCGAGCGCATCGGCATCGGCGCGGTGCTGCGCGACCTGTGCCGGCGGCGGTCGCCGGTCACGATCGCCTGCGACGGCGTGCGCGTGCACGGCACGGTCGATCGCGTGGGGCGCGACCACCTCGACCTCGCGGTGCACGAACCGGGCGTCGCGCGCCGCGACGGCGACGTGCGCCAGGTGCGGCTCATCCCGTTCGAGTCCGTGCTGCTGGTGCGCTGGTGACCGGATGCCCCGCGGCGGGCGTGCGCCGCACGGAGAGCGGCGGCGTGGCGGTCCGGGTCAGCCGCGGTGCGGTTCGCGGATGACGCGGCCGCCCGAGAGCTCGGGGATGTTCGCGAAGTCCGACTGGAGCCACAGGTTGAGGCGCCGCGCCTCCTCGTACTTGGCCTCGATGTAGGACTCGAGCACGTCGCGTTCGACGCGCCAGACCCCGGCGCTCGTGATGCGGATGGCGGGCAGTTCGCCCGAGCGGACCAGGTCGGACGCCTCGGACAGCGAGATCCGGAGGATCTCCGCGACATCGCCGAGCGTCAGGAAGCGCCCGACGGGTTCCGCACCCGAGCTGGTCATGTGTCGATTATGGCGGGACGCCCTCGGAGCGTGTTCTCGTGTGGATAACTTCACGGGTACCTCACATGTTCGTATCACGATGGGTGCGCCCCGCCCGGGGCGAGACGGAGAGGCGGGGCGATGGACGGGTCGGATGCATCGGCCGCGCGGCGGGCGGTCGACGTGCGGCTGGTCGTGGGCGTGGTGCTCGTGCTCGCATCGATGGTCGGCACCTGGCTGCTCGTCGACTCGCTCGATCGCACGTCTCGTGTCTACGTCGCCCCGCAGACGCTCGCGCCGGGCGCGACCGTGCGGCTCGACGAGCTCGCGACCGCCGACGTGCGCCTCGGCGCGAGCGAGGGGCGCTACCTCCGGGCGGACGACGCCGCGGGAGCCGACGAGCGCGTCGTGCTGCGCACCGTCGCGGCGGGCGAGCTCGTGCCAGCCGGGGCGCTCGGCGACCTCGCGGCGGAGACCCTGACCACGGTGGTGGTCACGCCCGCTGCCGCGCTGCCCGCCGCCCTCGGCGTCGGCAGCCCGGTCGACCTCTGGTCCGCGGAGGCCGTCGAACGGGGCGAGTGGGGGCCTCCGACCGTGCTCGTCGCGGGCGCCGTGGTCCGCGGCATCGAATCGGACGACGGCGGCGTCGGGGGCCTCGACCGGGTGCCGGCCGTGGAGCTCTCGATCCCGCGCGACGCGGTGCCCGCCGTGCTCGCGGCCATCGCCGCCGGCGACGCCATGCACCTCGTCGGTGCGCGCGCGGGCGGGGCCGGCTGAGGTGGCGCGCATCGCGCTCGTCCTCGGGCACGAGCTCGAGGACCGGCTGCTCGCCGACATCGTGGAGCACGGCCACGTCGTGGTCGCTCGCCTCGTCAGCGCCCGCGAGCTGCTCGGCTCGATCGATGCGCTCGCGCCGGAGGTGGTGCTGGTCGGTGCGGGGCGCGCGACGCTCGGCCGCGACCTCCTGGCGGCCTGCGACGAGCGGGGCGTGCGCGTGGTCGCGCTCGCCGCCAACGACCTGGATCGCCACCACGCCCGCCACGTCGGCCTGCTCGAGGTCGTCGACGCGACCGCCGGGTGGGACGAGGTCGAGCCGCTGGTGCAGGGCGGCGCCGCCGTCGCGGAGGCGCCGCGCGGGCCCGCGACGCGGCGCGGCACCGTGCTCGCGGTCTGGGGCCCGACGGGCGCGCCCGGGCGCACCACGCTCGCGGTGAACCTCGCGGCGGCGTACGCGCACGCGGGTCGTTCGGTCGCACTGGTCGACGCCGACGCGTACGGGGGAGCGGTCGCGCCCCAGCTCGGGCTGCTCGACGCCGCGCCGGGCTTCGCGGCGGCCTGCCGCCTGGCCGGATCGGACGCGCTCGACCAGGGCGAGCTCGACCGCCTCGCGCAGCACCACACCGCGCCCGGCGGCTCGTTCCGGGTGCTCAGCGGGCTCGCCGGCACCCGTCGCTGGCCCGAGCTCGCGGCCGATCGCGTCGCCGCGGTGCTCGAGGCGCTCCGCGGGTGGGTCGACGTCGTGGTCGTCGACACGGGGTTCTGCCTCGAGCGCGACGAGGAGCTCTCGACCGACGTGTTCGCGCCGCGCCGGAACGCGGCGACGGTCGCGGCGGTCGAGGTCGCCGACCGCACGGTCGCCGTGGGGCAGGCCGACGCGGTCGGCCTCGCCCGGCTCGTGCGCGGCTACGCCGACCTGCTCGAGTTCACGGAAGCCTCGCGGGTGCGCCCCGTGGTGAACCGCGTGCGCGCGTCCGTGCTCGGCCTCGACCCGGGCGGACAGGCCCGGCACGCCCTGCAGCGCCTCGCCGGCATCTCGGATGCGACGCTGCTGCCCGACGACCGCCGCGGGGCGGATGCGGCGCTGCTCGCCGCCCGCCCGCTCCTCGAGGTCGCCCCCCGCTCGCCGCTCGCGACCGGCGTGCGCGGGCTCGCCGAACGACTCTCGCCCTCGGCCGCGGCGCCGCCGCGCCGCCGTCGCGGACTGCTCGCGCGCGCCTGACCGGGCACGCGCGCCCCGCGCCGCGCGTCGGGCACGACGCGCGGAAGTACGCTGGGACTCGTGTCGACGCTCAGTGATCTCGTTCTCGCCCAGGGTCGCAGCAGCAGGGAGGACCTCGACTGGCTGCACATGCTCGTGGGCGACCTCCAACTCCTGGCGGACCTCGCGTTCGCCGACATCGTGCTCTGGACGCCGGGAGCGGACGCCCCGTTCGTCGCCGTCGCGCACGCGCGCCCGTCGGGTGCGGCGACGCTGTTCTACCGCGACTTCGTCGGCCAGCAGGTCAAGGAGGACTGGCGCGACCTCGTGACCCGCGCCTACGACACCGGCGAGGTCGTCGACTCCTCGGCCCTCGACTGGTACGAGGAGATGCCCACCCGCATGCGCGCCGTGCCCGTGAAGCGGCGCCTGCAGACGAGCGGCCCCGAGGTCTCCGAGCGGCCCATCGCGGTGCTCACGCGTCACTCGAACCTCAGCCAGTCGCGCACGCCCAGTCGCCAGGAGCTCACGTTCAACGACTGCGCGGACGAGCTGTTCGCGATGATCGCGTCGGGCGACTTCCCCGACCTCGGCGCGCCCTCGGGCCCGCGTCGCGGCGCACCCCGGGCATCCGACGGCCTGATCAGGCTCGACATGGACGGCGTCACGACCTTCGCGAGCCCCAACGCGCTGTCGGCGTTCTACCGCATGGGCTTCGCCGAGGAGCTCGAGTCGGAGTCGCTGGCCGAGGTGACCACGCGCCTGCTCGCGGGGCGGCTCGAGGTCGACGAGTCGCTGCCGCTCGTGGTGACCGGTCGCGCGCCGTGGCGCACCGACATCGAGTCGAAGGGGGTCACGGTCACGCTCCGGGCGATCCCGCTGCGGCACCGGGGCGAACGGGTCGGCGCGATCGTGCTCTGCCGCGACGTGACCGAGATGCGCCACCAGGAGCAGGAGCTCATCACCAAGGACGCGACGATCCGCGAGATCCACCACCGGGTGAAGAACAACCTGCAGACCGTCGCATCACTGCTGCGCATCCAGGCGCGGCGCACGCACTCCGAGGAGGCGCGCACGGCGCTCACCCAGGCGATGCGGCGCGTCGGCGCGATCGCGGTCGTCCACGACACCCTCTCGGAGGGGCTCAGCCAGAACGTCGACTTCGACCAGGTGTTCGACCGGGCGCTGCTGCTCGTCGCCGAGGTCGCGGCGGCGCACAACACGACCGCGCACCCGAAGCGCACCGGCACGTTCGGCGTGCTGCCGAGCGCCTACGCGACGCCGCTCGCGCTCGCGCTGACGGAGCTCGTCACGAACGCCGTCGAGCACGGACTCGACGGCCAGGAGGGCGACGTCGAGATCACCGCCGAGCGCACGACCGACACGCTTACCGTCGAGGTGCGCGACACCGGCTCGGGCCTGCCCGAGGGCAAGGTGGGCGAGGGGCTCGGCACGCAGATCGTCCGCACGCTCATCCAGGGCGAGCTCGGCGGCACGATCGACTGGCACACGGTCGTCGGGGCGGGCACCGAGGTGACGATCTCGGTGCCGATGCGCTGGATCACCCAGGCATGACGACGCCCGCCGCGATTCGCGGCGGGCGGGCGTCGTGCGCGCGGTGCGCGGAGGCTAGGAGGCGCGGCGGGCGCGGGCGGCGCGGCGCTTCAGGGCGCGGCGCTCGTCTTCGCTGAGGCCGCCCCAGACACCCGAGTCCTGGCCGGTCTCGAGGGCGTACTGGAGGCAGAGCTCGGTCACGGTGCAGCGGCCGCAGACGGCCTTCGCCTTCTCGATCTGGTCGATCGCGGGACCGGTGTTGCCGACCGGGAAGAACAGTTCGGGGTCTGCGGTCAGGCAGGCGGCCTTGTCGCGCCAATCCATGGGGGTGCTCCTTGCGTGTGTGCGTGCGCAGCAACTCGCGTGGGACGCGGCCGTGTCGGCGGTACTGCTTGTGGGGGAAGGCCGAGTCGCAGGAAGGTAGGATCGAATGCGACCGGCTCACGTCCCTGTGAGCGTCAACTCGGCCCTGTAAATGCTCGCATAGTGTGTGACGCAGATCAATAGTCGTGCATGGGATATCGCTGTGAATGCTGAAGAGGATTCGGGGTCCGGAACCGTCCGGGTGAGCCCGGGCGTGCGCGCCGCGCTGGTCGTCGTGACGGTGCTGCTGTTCGCCGAGGCCGCCCTCATGGTCGGCGTGACCGCGTGGCTCGTGCTCGAGCTCCTGGTCGACGAGCCGTCGTCGCTGGCCAGCGGGCTCGCCCTGACCGCGGTCTCCGCGATCGGCGCGACGTGGGTCGTCGCGGTCGCCGTCGCGGCCGCTCGGCGCGCGCCGTGGTCGCGGGGCGGCGCCATCACGTGGCAGCTGCTGCAGCTCGCCGTCGCGGTGGGCTCGTTCCAGGGCCTGTTCGCACGCCCCGACGTGGGCTGGGCGCTGCTGGCGCCCGCGATCGTCGTGATCGTGCTGCTGCTGCTCCCGCCGGTCGCGGCGTGCTTCGCGCGCCCGGTCGTGACGGCCGAGGACTGAGCGCGCGGTCGGCGACTACGCGGCGTCGACGCCCAACTCGCGGCGCACGCGCGCCACGTGCCCGGTGGCCTTGACGTTGTACATGGCCTGCTCGATGCGCCCGTCGGCGTCGATCACGAACGTCGAGCGGATCGAGCCCACGACGGTGCGCCCGTAGTTCTGCTTCTCGCCCCAGGCGCCGTACGCCTCCTGCACCGCGTGGTCGGGGTCGCTCAGCAGCGGGAACGTGAGCCCGTCGCGCTCGGCGAACTCCGCGAGCGCGGGGATCTCGTCCTTCGAGACGCCGACGACGCGCACGCCTGCGGCCGATAGCGACTCCAGGCTGTCGCGGAAGTCGCACGCCTCGGTGGTGCAGCCGGGGGTCATGGCCGCCGGGTAAAAGTACAGCACGACCCGCTCGCCGCGGAGATCGGAGAGTGTGACCGGCGAGCCGGTCTGGTCGTCGAGGGTGAAGTCGGGGGCGGCATCCCCGGGGGCGAGTCGGACGGCGTCGGTCATGCGTCCATCGTAGGTGAGGCGGAGGCGGCCTCCCGGCCGAGCGCGAGCACCGGGTGCTCGATCGAGAACCGTGCGGCCTCGGGCCGGTAGCGTTCGTCGGCGAACTCGACGGCGACGCCGCGGTCGTCGCGCACGACCCGGCGCTCGCGGAGGATCGGGGAGCCCGTCTCGACCCCGAGGGTCTCTGCCTCCAGTCCGCTCGCGGCGACCGCGTCGATGAGGTGCCGCGCGGTGACCAGGCGCACGCCGGCGGCGATGAGCCGGTCGTGCACCGAGCCCTGGTCGAGGTCGGCGTGCAGCAGGGTGCGCCCGGACTCGACCGGGAAGCACGAGCGCTCGAGCATCGCGGGCCGGTCGTCGAGCGACCGCACCCGGGTGACCGCCACGACGGGGGTCTCGACCGCGATGCCCAGCATGCGCGCCTCGCCCTCCTGGGCCGGGCGCCGCACGACCTCGAGCGTGCGCTGCCCGGGCACCTGGCCGATCGACTCGGCCCAGCGGGAGAACGGCACGAAGGTCTCGAACGCGCGCACCGGCACGGTGCTGCGCACCACGGGCGGCCGTCCGCGTCCGCCCGCGACGATGCCGTCGGCGCGCAGCCCGGCGAGCACGCGACGCAGCTGCCCCCGGTTCGCGTCGAGGGTCGCGCAGAGCTCCGATTCGCTCGGCAGGCGGGTGCCCACCTCCCAGGTGCCGCGACGGATGCCCCGGAGCAGCGCCGTGCGCACGCGTGCGTCGTCCGTCTGCTCATCCACCACGCTGCGACGGTAGCGAGGCCGGGCGAACGGACGCCGACTCAGGCTGAACGCGCGGTGAACGCCCCGTGAACGTGCGGCGGCTCAGGCGAAGGTCGCGAGCAGCCGCCGGAGCGAGTCCAGGCGGGCCCGGCCGATGTCCCCGAGACGGCCGGCGGCGACCGCGTCGTCGAGCGCGCAGTCGGGGGCGTCGGGCAGGTGCGTGCAGCCGCGGGGGCAGCCCTCGGCGATCTCCGAGAGGTCGGTGAAGGACCGGAGGATGTTGTCGGGGTCGACGTGCCCGAGCCCGAACGAGCGGATGCCCGGGGTGTCGATCACCCACCCGCGACCCGGTTCGCCCCCGAGCGCGGTGCCCGGTCCGGTCTCGACGCGCAGCGACACCGTCGACGAGGACGTGTGGCGCCCTCGCCCGGTGACGACGTTCACGTGGCCGGTGGCCCGGTCGGCGCTCGGCACGAGCGCGTTCACGAGCGTGGACTTGCCGACGCCCGAGTGCCCGACGAGCACGGTGCGGTGCCCGACGAGCGCCGCGGCGATCTCGCCGAGCGGCATCGCGCCGCGGCGGCTCGTGAACGTCGGGATGTCGAGCCCGGCGAAGTTCGCGAGGAACGGCGCCGGGTCGGCGAGGTCGGCCTTGGTGACGCACAGCAGTGGACGGATGCCGGCGTCGTACGCGGCGACCAGGTACCGGTCGACGAGGCGCGTGCGCGGTTCGGGGTCGGCCGCGGCGACGACGATGAGCAGCTGGTCGGCGTTGGCCACGATGACCCGCTCGACGCGGTCGGTGTCGTCGGCCGACCGACGCAGCAGGGTGCTCCGCCCGCGCACGCGCACGATGCGTGCGAGCGTGCCCTCGTCGCCGGTCGTGTCGCCGACGACGTCGACGGCGTCGCCGGTCGCGATGGCGTTGCGGCGCAGCTCGCGGGCGCGGGTCGCGGTGACCTCGTGCTCGTCGTCGGCGTCCGCGTCGACGAGCACCGCGTACCGGCCGCGGTCGACGCCCAGCACGCGCCCGATCACCGCGTCGGCGTGCTCGGGTCGCACCTTGGTGCGGGGCCGGTTGGCCTTCGGGTTGGGTCGGACGCGGACATCCGACTCGTCGAGGTCGTACTCGTCGTCCTCGTCGTCGTCCGTGTCCCACCAGCTCATGCCGACGCGTCGCCCCGCGGGGTCGTGCCGGCGAGCATCGTCGCCCACAGCTCGGGGAACTGGGGCAGCGTCTTCGCGGTCGAGCCGATGTCGTCCACCCGCACGCCGGGCACGCGCAGGCCGACGATCGCGCCGGTCGTGGCCATGCGGTGGTCCTCGTACGCGCGCCACGGTCCGCCGGCGAGGTCGCCGGGCTCGAAGCGCAGCCCGTCGTCGAGCTCGGTCACGCGTCCGCCGAGCGCCTGGAACTCGGCCGCGAGCGCCGCGATGCGGTCGGTCTCGTGGTGGCGGATGTGGCCGATGCCGGTGAACTCGCTCGGCTCGTCGGCGAGCGCGGCGAGTGCGGCGAGGTTCGGCACGAGCTCGCCCGCCTCGCCGAGGTCGAGTCGCACGCCGCGGATGCTCCCGTCGCCGGAGACGGTCACCCGGTCGCCGTCGCGCCGCACGGTCGCACCGAACCGGGGGATGAGGTCGACGAGGCGGGCGCCGACCTGGGTCGTGGTCTCCGGCCAGCCCGTGATCGAGACGCTGCCGCCGGCCGCGACCGCGGCGCACAGGAACGGGGCGGCGTTGGAGAGGTCGGGTTCGATCGCCACGTCGCGTGCCGCGATGGGGCCGGGGGCGACCCGCCAGGTGCCGGTCTCGGGCTGCTCGACGGGCACCCCGCGCGCGGCGAGCGCGTCGACGGTCATCTCGATGTGGGGCAGGCTGGGCAGCCGCTCGCCCGTGTGGCGGAGCACGAGGCCGTCGTCGAAGCGCGCGGCAGCGAGCAGCAGTCCCGAGACGAACTGGCTCGACGCGGACGCGTCGATCGACAGCACGCCGCCGCCCACGCGGCCGGTGCCGTGCACGGTGAACGGGAGCGCCCCGCGGCGGTCGTCGTCGAGGTCGACGCCGAGCCCGCGGAGCCCGTCGATGATGCCGCCCATGGGGCGGCGGCGGGCGGCCGCGTCGCCGTCGAACGTCGTCGGGCCGAGCGCGAGGGCCGCGACGGGCGGCAGGAAGCGCATGACGGTGCCGGCCAGTCCGCAGTCGATCGTGGTGGAGCCGAAGAGCTCGTCGGGCGGGGTCACCCGAAGGTCGTCGCCGAACGCGCCGTCGCCGGGTACGTGCTCGATGCTCGCGCCGAGCGCGCGCAGCCCCTCGACCATGAGGTCGGTGTCGCGCGAGGCCAGCGGCGCCCGCAGCAGCCCGGGCCCGTCGGCGAGCGCCGCGAGCACGAGTTCGCGGTTGGTGAGCGACTTCGACCCGGGCACCTGCAGGCTCGCGTCGAGCGGCCCGGCGGCGACCGGCGCGGCCCACGAGCCGTCGCCCGGGGCGAGCGGGTCGTCGTCGCCGTACGGGTCGAACTCGGGCGCGGAATACGGGGTGATCTGCATCGGTTATCAGGGTAGTCGGTGGTGGTGTCCGGAAAGGGGAGTGCATGGTGCCCGTGCTCGTGGAGCCGCGTTCCGTGGACGCTCAGGCGGACGCCCTAGGATGGCGCGCGATGGCAACCGACACCAGCGGTGGCGCACGCGGCGCCGAGCCGGCCGAGGCGGACCTGGGGGCGCTCTTCGAGGAGCAGGCCCTCCCGTTCCTCGACCAGCTCTACGGCGCGGCCCTGCGCATGACCAAGAACCCGGCGGACGCGCAGGACCTCGTGCAGGAGACGTTCGCGAAGGCCTATGCGGCGTTCGCGCAGTTCACCCAGGGCACGAACCTGAAGGCGTGGCTGTACCGCATCCTCACCAACACCTACATCAACACGTACCGCAAGAAGCAGCGCGAGCCGTTCCAGTCGGCGATCGACGACCTCGAGGACTGGCAGCTCGGGGGCGCCGAGTCGACGACCGCACGCTCGAGCCGGTCGGCGGAGGCCGAGGCGATCGACCACCTGCCCGACAGCGCGGTCAAGGACGCCCTGCAGTCCCTGCCCGAGGACTTCCGCCTCGCCGTCTACTTCGCCGACGTGGAGGGGTTCTCGTACCAGGAGATCGCCGACATGATGCACACACCGATCGGGACCGTGATGAGCCGCCTGCACCGTGGCAGGCGCCTGCTCCGCGAGCTCCTGGCCGACTACGCGGGCGAGCGCGGCTTCGCCGTGCAGCCGTCGGCACCGCGCACGGGGAGGAAGCGATGAGCGACTGCGGCTGCGAGAAGGCCAAGGCGGAGCTCGAGGAGTACCTGCACGACGAGCTGTGCAAGGAGGACGCCGCCGACATCCGCGAGCACATGGCCCACTGCGAGGACTGCTCGAGCGAGCTGCGGGTCGGGCAGGTGCTGACGGATGCCGTCAAGCGCGCGTGTCGCGAACAGGCACCCGAGCACATCCGCGACCAGGTCCTCGCCCGGATCCGCGACGTGCAGGCCGGCCACGGCGCACCCGTCGGCGGCGCCTGAGCCGAAGCCTGCGGTCGCAGGACCGGTGCACGAGATGCGATCGTGCACAGGGTGAAGCGTCCCGTCCGAAAATTCGCTAACCTAGTTAGCGATGAGCGAGCAGACCCCCTCCGCGACCGGTTCGAAGTCCCGCGTGCCCACCTGGCTGCGCGTCCTGATCCCGGGTGTGCTCGTGCTGGGGTGGTTCGCCGCGTTCGGCCTGGGCGGCGCGTCCTTCGGACAGCTGTCGGACGTGTCCACCAACGACCAGACGCAGTTCCTGCCCGCGAGCGCCGAGGCGACCGAGGTCAACGAGCTGCAGGCGGAGTTCCGCGACGACGACCTCATCCCGGCCGTCGTGGTCTACGCCGCCGACGACGGCGAGCTGACCGACGCGCAGCTCGCCGACATCGACGACCAGCGCGACGGGTTCGCGTCGGTCGAGGGGGTCGACGCCGACGGTGCGTCCCCGGTGATCGTCTCCGACGACGGCGAGGCCGCGCAGGTCGTCGTGCCCGTGGTCTCGGGCGAGCCGGGCACCGAGGCCGTCGAGGAGCTCCGGGCGCTGATCGCGGAGGAGCCCGTCGACGGCGTCACCGCGGCCGTCACCGGCCCGGCCGGGTTCACCGCCGACCTCACCGGCGCGTTCGCGGGCATCGACGGTCTGCTGATCGCCGTCGCGTTCGCCGCGGTCCTCGTGATCCTGGTCATCGTCTACCGCTCGCCGCTGCTGCCGATCATCGTGCTCTTCACGAGCCTCACCGCGCTGTGCACCGCGGTGCTGGTCGTCGTGACGCTCGCGGCCGCCGACATCCTGCTGCTCACCGGCCAGACCCAGGGCATCCTGTTCATCCTCGTGATCGGGGCCGCGACCGACTACGCGCTGCTCTACATCGCGCGCTATCGGGAGACGCTCGCGACCGAACCGACGAAGTGGGCCGCGACCTGGGCGGCGCTCAAGGGGTCGTGGGAGCCCATCCTCGCGTCGGGCGGCACCGTCATCGCGGGCCTGCTGATCCTGCTCGTGAGCGAGCTGAACTCCAACAAGTCGCTCGGCCCCGTCGCGGCGATCGGCATCGTCTGCGCGCTGCTGGCGGCGCTCACCCTGCTGCCGGCGCTGCTGCTCTGGGCGGGGCGCGTCGCGTTCTGGCCGCGGCGTCCGCGCGCGGCATCCGACGACCCCGACCAGGTCGGCAGCGGCGCCCGCGGGTTCTGGGGCTCCGTGAGCCGGCTCGTCTCCCGTCGCCCCCGCTGGGTGTGGATCGTCTCGACCGTGCTGCTCGGCGTGATGTCGATCGGACTCGTCCAACTGGAGGCCGACGGCGTGCCGTCGAGCGAGTTCGTGCTCGGCGAGTCGCAGGCCCGCGACGGACAGGAGCTGCTCGGCGAGCACTTCCCCGCCGGCTCCGGCACGCCCGCCGTCATCATCGGCCCGGAGGACGACCTGCAGGCGCTCGCCGACGTGGCGCTCGCCACCGACGGCATCGCCTCGGTCGCCGTGCTCGCGTCGGACTCGCCGTCGGGCCAGGCCGAGGTCACCGCCGACGGCATCCAGGCGCTCGGCCCGCCCGGCACCCCCGCGCCCGAGCCCGACGTGGTCGGCGGCGACGTGCTGCTGCAGGCGACGCTCGAGGACCCGGCCGACTCGCTCGAGGCGGAGGCGACGGTGAAGGAGCTGCGCGTCGCGCTCGACGAGGTCTCCCAGGACGCCCTCGTCGGCGGCACGACCGCCGTGGCGCTCGACACCAACGAGGCGGCGATCGCCGACCGCACGCTGATCATCCCGCTCGTGCTCGCCGCGATCCTGCTGATCCTGATGCTGCTGCTGCGTTCGATCCTGGCACCCGTGCTGCTCATCGCGAGCGTCGTGCTCTCGTTCGGCGCCGCGCTCGGCGTGTCGGCCGTGGTCTTCCAGACCGTGTTCGGCTGGGACGGCGCCGACCCGTCGGTGCCGCTGTTCGGGTTCGTGTTCCTCGTGGCGCTGGGCGTGGACTACAACATCTTCCTCATGACCCGCGTGCGCGAGGAGTCCCTCGTGCACGGCACGCGCCCGGGGATCCTGCGCGGGCTCGCGCTCACCGCGGGGGTCATCACCTCGGCCGGTCTCGTGCTCGCCGCGACGTTCGCCGCGCTCGGGGTCATCCCGATCCTGTTCCTCGCGCAGATCGCGTTCATTGTCGCGTTCGGCGTGCTGCTCGACACCTTCCTCGTGCGGACGCTGCTGGTGCCCGCGCTCGCGTACGACATCGGCCCGGCGGTCTGGTGGCCGTCGAAGCTCGCGCGCCCGCACGACGGACGACACGTGGGGGGTCACGACGGCGGCGACGCTCCTCCCGCGGGCGATGGGGACGCGCCCGCGCGGGTGGAGGCGACGGCGGTGCGCTGAGCCGCCGCACCGGCGCCGCAGTTCCGGGGGGACCGACGAGCCGGGTCCGACCACGAGGTCGGACCCGGCTCGTCGCGTCGGGCGGGTGTCCCGCTACAGCGACAGCGCGCGCGAGACGAGCTCGGTCTGCTCCTGCGCGTGCACCTTCGCAGAGCCGGTGGCGGGCGAGGCGGATGCCGCGCGCGAGACGACGCTCACCGGGCGATCCCAGATCTTGCCGGTCTCGATGGCGAAGAACGGCCAGGCGCCCTGGTTCTCGGGCTCGTCCTGCGCCCAGACCAGCTCGGCGTTCGGGTACGAGGCCGCGACCTCGGCGAGGCGCTCGGCAGGCAGCGGGTAGTACTGCTCGAGGCGCACCAGCGCGATCTCGGGATTCGGGTGCTTGGCCAGCTCTGCAGCGAGGTCGTAGTACAGCTTGCCCGCCATGAACACGACCCGGCGCACCGCCTGGCGATCGGTGATGCGCGCGTCATCGATCACCGGCTCGAACTTCCCGCTCGTGAAGTCGGCGACCTCGCTCGTCGCGCCGCGCAGGCGCAGCATCGCCTTCGGCGTGAACACGACGAGCGGACGGCGCGGGCGCTGGTACGCCTGGCGGCGCAGCAGGTGGAAGTACGACGCCGGGGTCGACGGGCGCGCAACGGTCATGTTCTGCTCGGCGCACATCTGCAGGTAGCGCTCGATGCGGGCCGACGAGTGGTCGGGACCCTGGCCCTCGTAGCCGTGCGGCAGCAGGAGCACGACGCTCGAGCGCTGGCCCCACTTCTGCTCGGCCGACGAGATGAACTCGTCGATGACGGTCTGGGCGCCGTTGGCGAAGTCGCCGAACTGGGCCTCCCAGAGCACGAGGGCGTCCTTGCGCTCGACCGAGTACCCGTACTCGAACGCCATGGCTGCGTACTCGGAGAGCAGCGAGTCGTAGATCCAGAACCGCGCCTGGTTGTCGCTGAGGTTCAGCAGCGGCAGCCACTCCTGGCCGTTCACGCGGTCGTGGAACACCGAGTGCCGCTGCACGAACGTGCCGCGGCGGGCGTCCTGCCCGGCGAAGCGCACCGGTGTGCCCTCGACCAGGAGCGACCCGAGCGCGAGCAGCTCGCCGAACGCCCAGTCGATCTTGCCGTTGCGGCTCATGTCGAGGCGCTTCTGCAGCAGCTGCTGCAGCTTCGCGTGCACCGTGAAGCCGTCGGGCTTGTTGTTGAACGCATCGCCGATCATGTGCACGACCTGGTCGGACACGCCCGTGGTCTCGAGCTCGCCCGTGGGCGGCGCCTCCTTGGTCAGCGGTGCGCTGGTGGCCGGCTCGATGTCGGCCGCGCCGCCGGGCGCCGACGACGCGGTCTGTGCGGCGTGGGTCTCCTGGAAGGCGTGCTCGAGGCGCTCCTGGAAGTCGCGGTGCGCCGCCTGGTACTCCTCCTCGGTGATGTCGCCGCGACCGACGAGCGCCTCGGTGTAGAGCTTGCGGACCGAGCGCTTCGCCTCGATGAGGTTGTACATGAGCGGCTGGGTCATCGACGGGTCGTCGCCCTCGTTGTGGCCGCGGCGGCGGTAGCAGACGAGGTCGATCACGACGTCGCGGTGGAACTGCTGCCGGTACTCGAACGCCAGCTCGGCCACGCGCACGACGGCCTCGGGGTCGTCGCCGTTCACGTGGAAGATCGGGGCCTGGATGGTCTTCGCGACATCCGTGGAGTAGATCGACGAGCGCGCATCGCCCGGCACGGTGGTGAAGCCGACCTGGTTGTTCGCGACGACGTGGATCGTTCCGCCCGTGCGGTAGCCGCGCAGCTGCGACATCTGCAGGGTCTCGAACACGACGCCCTGGCCGGCCATCGCCGCGTCGCCGTGCACGAGGATCGGGAGGGTGCCGTAGCTGCCGGCGGGGCGGCGGTCCTGCTTGGCGCGGACGATGCCCTCGAGCACGCCGTTGACGGCCTCGAGGTGCGACGGGTTCGCCGCGAGGTACACCGGGACCTCCTCGCCGGTGTCGGCGGTGAACACGCCCTCGGTGCCGAGGTGGTACTTCACGTCGCCCGAGCCGGAGACGGTGCGCGGGTCGGGCGCGCCCTCGAACTCGCGGAAGATCTGGCCGTAGGTCTTGCCCGCGATGTTGGTGAGCACGTTCAGCCGGCCGCGGTGGGCCATGCCGATCGCGACCTCGTCGAGGCCCTCCTTGGCGGCGCCCTGGAGCACCTCGTCGAGCAGGGCGATCATCGACTCGCCGCCCTCGAGGCTGAACCGCTTCTGGCCGACGTACTTGGTCTGCAGGAACGTCTCGAACGCCTCGGCCTCGTTGAGCTTGCCGAGGATGCGCATCTGCTCGTCGTGGGTCGGCTTCTCGTACTTGCGCTCGACCTTGCCCTGGATCCACTTGCGCTGCTCGGGGTCCTGGATGTGCATGTACTCGATGCCGATGGTGCGGCAGTACGAGTCGCGCAGCACGCCGAGGATGTCGCGCAGCAGGGAGGTGCGGGACTCGCCGAACTCGCCCGTGACGAACTCGCGGTCGAGGTCCCAGAACGTGAGCCCGTGGCTCGCGATGTCGAGGTCGGGGTGCGAGCGCTGCACGTACTCGAGCGGGTCGATGTCGGCCATCATGTGGCCGCGCACGCGGAACGAGTTGATGAGCTCCTGCACGCGAGCGGTCTTGTCGATCGCGCTGGCGATGTCGACCGAGATGTCGGGGGCCCAGTGGATCGGGTCGTAGGGCAGGCGGAGCGCGGCGAAGATGTCCTCGTAGAACCGGCGCTGGCCGATGAGCAGCTCGTGCACGGTCTTCAGGAACTCGCCCGAGCCCGCGCCCTGGATGACGCGGTGGTCGTAGGTCGAGGTGAGCGTGATCGTCTTGCCGATCGCGAGGTTCGCGAGGGTGCGGTCGCTGGAGCCCTGGAACTCGGCCGGGTACTCGAGCGCGCCGGCGCCGATGATGCAGCCCTGGCCCTTCATGAGGCGGGGCACGGAGTGCACGGTGCCGATGCCGCCCGGGTTGGTCAGCGAGATCGTCGCGCCCTTGAAGTCGTCGGCCGTGAGCTTGTTCTTGCGGGCGCGCTGCACCAGGTCCTCGTAGGCCGCGAGGTACTCGTTGAACGTCATCGTCTCGGCGCGCTTGATCGCGGGCACGAGCAGGGCCCGTGAGCCGTCGGGCTTCGGCAGGTCGATCGCGATGCCGAGGCCGATGTGCGCGGGCTTGACGAGGCTCGGCTTGCCGTCGCGCTCGTCGTAGTAGACGTTCTGGCTCGGGAACTCCTTGAGCGCCTGGATCAGCGCCCAGCCGATGAGGTGCGTGAACGAGACCTTGCCGCCTCGGGCGCGGCGGAGGTGGTTGTTGATGACGATGCGGTTGTCGATCATCAGCTTCGCGGGCACCGTGCGCACGCTGGTCGCGGTCGGGACCGTGAGGCTCTGGTCCATGTTCGCCGCGAGGGTCTTCGGCAGGCCGCGGAGCGGAACGACCTCGTCGACCTTCTCGGTCTCGCCCTCGACGACCGGCTGCGGGCTCGTGACCGGCACGTCGGCGGGCACCGGCTCCGGGCGCGGTGCGCGGGCCGTGGTGCGCGCCTGCGGCTGGGCGCCGATCACGGGCGTGGGCGCCGTGACGGGGTGGGCCGAGGGCGCGGGCACGGCGGGCGAGGCGGCCGCGGGCGGAGCCGGGTCCGCCACGGGAGCCTGCGCGGGCGTGTCGGGCGTCGCGGGCGCGTCGCCCGACGCGGGACGGTAGTTCTCGAGGATCGGCCACCACGTCTTGTCGACCGAGTCCCGGTCTGCGCGGAACTGCTCGTACAATTCGTCGACGAGCCACTCGTTCGCGCCGAACTCGTTCGACGTGGCCTGGTCGGATCCACCGGTCAACTGCCTCGACACAGCCTCTTCGCCCACTCTCTTCGCTGCTGCTGGGGGATGCACTCGCTCCGGAGCGCTCGATCTGGCGGACGTCGCGCTCGCGCGCAGGCGTGAAACCCGCCGCGACAAGCCTAAACCCGTTCCCGTGGAGGAGGCTGCATGCCGTGGGGAACCTGAAGATGCAGCATCTGCAGCCACTAGCGTTGCGCACATGGAGTTCTACCGAACGACCCCGAGCCACGACCTGACCTACTCGGACGTCTTCCTCGTGCCGAGCCGGTCGGACGTCGCGAGCCGGCTCGACGTCTCCCTCGCACCCGAGGACGGCACGGGCGCGACCCTGCCGATCGTCTCGGCGAACATGAACTCGGTCACCGGCCCTCGGCTCGCGGCGACCCTCGCGCGGCGCGGCGGGCTCGGCGTGCTGCCGCAGGACATGCACCTGCAGGACCTCGACCGGGCGATCCGCTGGGTCAAGGCGCAGTCGCCGCGCTTCGACACCCCCTACGACTTCGACGCGGATGCCACGGTCGCCGACGCGCTCGAGGCGATCGCGCCCGTGGAGGGCCACGGCCTCGTGCTCCACGACGGCGACGGCGCCTACGCGGGCTGCATCCCGGCGACGCGGCTGGCGACGGCGCTGCAGGACGCGCGCCTCGGCGACCTCGTGCACGGCGCGCTCCCCGCGCTCGACGCCGACGACGTGTCCACGCCGCGCGCCGCGTTCGACCTGATGGTCGACGCCGACCTCGAGTTCGCGCCCGTGATGGCGCACGGGAAGGTGGTCGGCACGCTCAGCCGCCGCAGCGCGCTGCGCGGCACCATCTACACGCCGGCGCTCGACGCCCACGGCCGGCTGCGGGTCGCCGCGGCCGTCGGCATCAACGGCGACGTGGCCGGCAAGGCGACGGCGCTCGTGGCCGCGGGCGTCGACGTGCTCGTGGTCGACACGGCGCACGGCCACCAGGACGGCATGGTGCGCGCCATCCGCGCCGTGCGCGAGGCGGGCATCGAGGTGCCGATCGCCGCCGGCAACGTCGTGACCGAGCAGGCGGTGGCCGACCTCGTCGAGGCGGGTGCCGACATCGTGAAGGTCGGCGTCGGCCCCGGCGCCATGTGCACGACGCGCATGATGACCGCGGTCGGGCGGCCGCAGTTCTCCGCGGTGCTCGAGACGGCGGAGGCGGCCCGCGAGGCCGGTGCACGCGTCTGGGCGGACGGGGGAGTGCGCTACCCGAGGGACGTCGCGCTGGCACTGGCCGCCGGCGCGGCATCCGTCATGATCGGCTCGTGGTTCGCCGGCACGCTCGAGGCGCCCGGGCGGCTGCGCACCGCACCCGACGGCGGCTGGTACAAGGAGAGCTGGGGCATGGCGTCGACCAAGGCCGTGCGCGAGCGCTTCGACCGGCTCTCTCCCTACGAGCTCGCGCGCAAGGAACTCTTCGCCGAGGGCATCTCGTCGTCGCGCATCTCGCTCGATCCGCTCCGGCCGTCGCTCGAGGACCTGCTCGACATGATCACGACGGGCGTGCGCAGCTCGTTCACCTATGCGGGCGCGCACTCGGTGCCCGAGTTCCACGAGCGCGCGCTCGTCGGCATCCAGTCGGCGGCCGGGTACGAGGAGGGCAAGGCGCTGCCGGTCAGCTGGTAGCGCCGGTCGGCCGGCGGCGGCGGTCGGATGCCGCGTGCCGGCGCGGTGACGATCCGCGCGCGACATCCGTGCAGATCCGCAGCCGCGCGCGGCTATACTTGCGTCCACGATGGACGACCCTCCCAGTTCCAGTCCCAGTCCCAGTTCCCCTGGTCATAGACCCCTGCCCGTGATCGATCGGTCGGGTGCGAATGCCTGAGTGGCTCCTGCTCACGTTCGGACTCCTGCTCACGATCGGCACGGGCTTGTTCGTCGCCAGCGAGTTCGCGCTGGTCAACCTCGATCGCTCCGACCTCGAGGCGCGACGCGACCGCGGCGAGTCCCGGCTGGGCCTCACGATCGCGGCGCTGAAGATCACGTCGACGCACCTGTCGAGCGCCCAGCTCGGCATCACGATCACGACGCTGCTCACGGGCTACACCATGGAGCCCGCGATCAGCTCGCTGCTGGCGGGCCCGCTCGAGGCGATCGGCGTGCCCGAGTCCCTCGTTCGACCCGTGGGCGCGACGACCGCGATCATCGTGGCGACGCTGCTGTCGATGATCATCGGCGAGCTCGTGCCGAAGAACTTCGCCCTCGCGCTGCCGCGCCAGACGGCCGTGCTGGTGATGCCGTTCCAGACGGCGTTCACCACCGTGTTCGCTCCGGCGATCCGCCTGCTGAACGGCAGCGCGAACGCGCTGCTGCGCCTCATGGGCGTGGAGCCCAAGGAGGAGCTGTCGGGCGCCCGCTCGGCGGAGGAGCTGTCGTCGCTCGTGCGCCGGTCGGCGAGCGCGGGCATGCTCGAGAAGGACACGGCCACGCTGCTCAGCCGCACGCTGAGCTTCTCGCGGCTGAGCGCCGCCGACGTCATGACGCCGCGCCCGCGGGTCGCGAGCGTCTCGCGCGACGACACGGCCGCGACCGTGATCGAGCTGGCCTCGCAGACCGGGTACTCCCGCTTCCCGGTGCACGAGGAGAACCTCGACGACGTGGTCGGCCTCGTGCACGTCAAGCAGGCCGTCGCCGTGCCGCGCGAGCGCCGCGCCGACGTGCCCGTGTCGGCGCTCCAGTCGGACGGGCTCCGCGTGCCCGAGACGATGCGCCTCGACGCGCTGCTCGGCGAGCTGCGCGGCCGCGGCTACCAGATGGCCGTCGTGGTCGACGAGTACGGCGGCACCGCTGGCGTCGCCACGCTCGAGGACCTGGTCGAGGAGATCGTCGGCGAGGTCTCCGACGAGCACGACCGCTCGCGCGCGGGCATCGTGCGCCGGGCGGACTCGATCACGTTCCCCGGGCTGCTCCGGCCCGACGAACTGCTCGAGCGCGCCGGCATCCGCGTGCCAGACGAGGGCCCCTACGAGACGGTCGGCGGCTACGTCATGAGCGAGCTCGGCCGCCTGCCCGCGGTCGGCGACGAGATCGAGACCGAGGACGGCACGCTCCGCGTGGTGCGCCTCGAGGGCCGTCGCATCGACCGCCTGCGCTACGTGCGCACCGCCCCCGTGGAGGAGGCCGCCGATGTCTGATTGGGCCGGAATCGCCTGGCTGGTCGTGCTGCTGGCCGGCAACGCCTTCTTCGTCGGCGCGGAGTTCGCCGTGATCTCCGCACGACGCTCGCAGATCGAGCCGCTCGCCGAGGCGGGCCATCGCCGCGCCCGCACCGCGCTCTGGGCGATGGAGCACGCGACGCTCATGCTCGCGATGAGCCAGCTCGGCATCACCATCTGCTCGCTGCTCATCCTGAACGTCTCCGAGCCGGCGATCCACCACCTGCTCGAGGTCCCGCTCGCACTCACCGGCTGGTCGGAGGAGGTCATCGGCGTCATCGCGTTCGTGATCGCGCTCGTGCTGGTCTCCTACCTGCACGTCGTGCTCGGCGAGATGGTGCCGAAGAACCTGTCGTTCTCGATGCCCGACAAGGCCGTGCTGCTGCTCGCGCCCCCGCTCGTGTTCACGGCGCGCGTGTTCCGCCCGGTGATCGTGACGCTGAACGCGGCGGCGAACGGCATCGTGCGCCTCTGCCGCGTCGAGCCGAAGGACGAGGCGACCAGCACGTTCACGCTCGAGGAGGTGCAGACGATCGTCGACCAGTCGCGCCGCGAGGGCGTGCTGGAGGACTCGAGCGGCACGCTGAGCGCCGCGTTCGAGTTCACGACGAAGGTTGTGCGCGACGTGGCCCTGCCGCTCGACGAGCTGGTCAGCCTCGGGCCGGATGGCACGCCGGGCGACGTCGAGCGCGCGGTCGCACGGCGCGGCTTCTCGCGCTACGTGATCTGCGACGCCGCGGGCGAGCCGGCCGGCTACGTGCACCTGAAGGACGTCATCGACCTGCACGACCACGAGTTCGACGAGCCCATCCCGCAGAAGTTCGTGCGGCAGCTGGTGTCGATCTACGCCGAGACCGACCTCGAGGACGCGCTCGCGACGATGCGTCGCACCGGTTCGCACCTGGCGCGCGCGTTCGACGCCGAGGGCACGACGACGGGCGTGCTGTTCCTCGAGGACATCATCGAGGAGCTCGTGGGCGAGGTGCAGGATGCCACCCGACGCGTCTAGGGGCGCACTGCCCTGGCGCGCGCTCGAGTCCCGGGTCGCGTACGAGAACCGGTGGATCCGGGTGCGCGAGGACCAGGTCGAGGGCCCGCACGGCCGCGGCGTGTACGGCGTGGTCGAGATGCGCCACCCGGCGGTGTTCGTCGTGGCGCTGGACGACGACGAACGGGTGTGCCTCGTGTCGCTCGCCCGCTACCCGGGCGGCAAGTGGTCGTGGGAGGTGCCCGCGGGCGGGTCGGACGGCGAGGAGCCGCTCGTCGCCGCGCAGCGGGAGCTGGCCGAGGAGACCGGGCTCGCCGCGGCGGAGTGGGTCCGCCTGGGCGGCATGGACGCGCTGAACGGCATCGCGGATGCCCCGGAGCACGTGTTCCTCGCCCGCGGCCTCGCGCCCGACTCCGACGCGCGGGCCACGCAGGGCGAGGAGGGCATCGACGAGGTGCGCTGGGTGCCCTTCGGCGAGGCGCTGGCGATGGTCGCCGCGGGCGAGATCAGCGACGGCGAGACGATCGCCGCGCTCGCGTTCGCCGGCATCCACCTCGGCCGCTTCCGCTGACGCGCGCGCACCGGCGGGGTGTCGCGCGCCGGAGCCCGGCGCACCTATCGTGGGGCGCATGGGCGCGGAGGACGGCTGGCGCGACTGGACCGCGGCGGATGCGGCGGAGTGGATCGCCATGCCCGAGGCATCCGATGACAAGTACCGGCGGGGCGTGCTCGGCATCCGCACCGGCTCCGTGGAGTATCCGGGTGCGGCGGTGCTCGGCGTCGAGGGGGCGGCGCGCACCGGCGTCGGGATGATCCGCTACCTCGGCCCGCCCGCCGTGCGCGATGCCGTGCTCGCACGCCGCCCCGAGGTCGTGGGGCAGGCGGGGCGCGTGCAGGCGTGGCTGCTCGGCTCGGGCATGGATCCGTCGGTGCGGTCGGGGGTGCTCGCCGGCGAGCTGCGCGAGGCGCTCGCATCCGGCCTGCCCGCGGTCGTCGACGCCGGCGCGCTCGACCTCGCGTCGGCCGGCACGGGGCCGGTCGTGGTCACGCCCCACCACCGGGAGCTGGTCGGCCTGCTCGACGGGCGCGGCGTCGAGGCCTCGGTCGACGACGTCGCCGCACGGCCGGGGGAGTGGGCGGTGCGAGCGGCCGAGGTCGCGGGCGTCGCGGTGCTGCTGAAGGGCGCCGTCACGCACGTGGCCGCGCCCGGCGGGGAACGCCTGCGCGTCGAGCTGGCGACCCCGTGGCTCGCGACCGCCGGGTCGGGCGACGTGCTCGGCGGCATCCTCGGTGCCCTGCTCGCGACCCACCACCGGGAGCTGGCAGCGGATGCCTCGACGCTGGGGCCGCTCGCGGCGACGGCCGCTGCCGTGCACGGCCTGGCCGCGCGGCGCGCGTCGGGCGGCGGTCCGATCGCAGCGCTCGACGTGGCCGAGGCGGTGCCCGCCGTGATCGCGGAGCTCGTCGCCGGCCGTCGCTAGGCTGGCCGCCATGGTCGAGGAGGGCGCCCGGACCCCGCGGGGGCGCCCGGCGACCGCCCGTGGCCGACTCGAACGGGTGCTCGGCGGGCGCGCCGCGCTCTGGGCGGGCTTCGCCCTCGTCCACACCGTCGTCATCGCGATCGGACTGCGGGTGCGCGGCAGCGTCTTCCACGACGTGTCCTCCGCCTACCTCGACTGGGTGCAGCGGGCGATCGACGGTGCCGGCGTGGTCGGCATCGACCTGCCGTGGGTGTACCCGGTCCTGGCGATCGTCCCGATGGCCATCGCCTACGCGTTCGGGCCCGATCACTACCTCGCGACGTGGTTCGCCCTCGTCGTCGTGCTCGATGCGGTCGCGTTCGCCGTGCTGCTCGGCCGCCGTCGTCTCGCCCCGACCCGACGGCTCGCGGCGTGGTGGTGGCTCGCGTTCCTCGGGCTCCTCGGTCCGGTCGCGCTCGGGCGGATCGATGCGATCACCGCACCGATCGCGATCGTCGCCCTCCTGCTGGCCGCGCGGCATGCGCGCGTGGCGGCACTGCTGCTGACGATCGGCGCCTGGATCAAGGTCTGGCCGGCGGCGCTGGGCATCGCGCTGGTCACGGCCTCCCGGCGCCGGCTCGACGTTGCGCTGGTGGCGCTCGTCGTGTCCGGGGCGGTGATCGCCGTGAGCCTGGTCGCGGGGGGCGCCGGCGCCGTGTTCGGCTTCCTCGGGGAGCAGGACTCGCGCGGCCTCCAGGTGGAGGCGCCCGCGGCCGTGCCCTGGCTGTGGGCGATCGCCCTCGGCTCGACCGGGGCGGAGGTCTCGTTCGACCGAGAGCTCGTCACGTTCCAGGTGTCGGGGCCGCACGTCGACGCCGTCGCGGGCCTGCTCACCCCGCTCATGGCGGTCGCGCTCGCGGGCGTGGCCGCGCTCGGCGTCGTGTCGGTGCGCCGCGGGGCGGCGTACGGCGCGCTGCTGCCGCCGCTGTCGCTCGCGCTGGTGAGCGTGCTGCTCGTGTGCAACAAGGTCGGCTCGCCGCAGTTCGCCACGTGGCTCGCCGCGCCGGTCGTGCTCGGCCTGTGCCTGCGTCCGGGGCGCTTCGTGCCGCCGGCGCTGCTCGTCGCCGCGATCGCGGGGTGCACGCAGGTGCTCTACCCGGTGCTGTACGACCGGCTGCTCGTCGCCGACCCGGCGCTCGTGCTCGTGCTGAGCGTCAAGGTGCTGCTCGAGCTGGCGGTGCTGGGCTGGTCGGTGCGCGCCGTGTGGAAGAGTGGGATGCCAGGACGGGAGGTCGCCTGATGCTGGTCGCATTCTCGGTCGCGCCGAGCGGGACGGGGCGCGCAGACGGGTCGGTGCACGATGCGGTCGCCGCCGCGGTGCGGGTCGTTCGCGAGTCGGGACTGCCGAATCGCACGTCGTCGATGTTCACCGAGGTCGAGGGGGACTGGGACGAGGTGTTCGAGGTGGTCAAGCGCGCCACCGAGGCGGTCGCGCCGTTCGGGTCGCGCGTCTCGCTCGTGCTGAAGGCCGACATCCGCCCCGGCTATGCCGGCGAGCTCGACGGCAAGGTCGAGCGCCTGGAGCAGGCGATCTCGGACGCCGGGTAGGACGCCGGCGCGTCGGGGCCCGACGCCGCGCACGCGTTTGTCGAATCGATTCGATCCGTCGTAGACTCGCGCAGGTGACCCCCGTTGCGCCGGGGCCCGCGACGTGGTCGCCGGCCCGCATCCGACTCGCCCTGCTCGCCCTCGCGATGGGCGGCTTCGGCATCGGCGCGACCGAGTTCGTCGCCATGGGCCTGCTGCCCGAACTCGCCGCCGACCTCCTGCCCGCACTGACCGCGAGCGCACCGGAGGAGGCCATCGCCCGGGCCGGCTGGCTGATCTCGGCGTACGCGCTGGGCGTGGTGGTGGGCGCCCCGACGATCGCCGCGGCGGCCGCCCGCTGGCCGCGCAAGCAGCTGCTGCTCTGGCTCGTCACCGCGTTCACGCTGGGCACGGTCGCCTCCGCGCTGCTGCCCACGTTCGAGCTCGTGCTCGTCGCCCGGTTCGTCTCCGCCGTGCCGCACGGCGCGTACTTCGGCATCGCCTCGCTCGTGGCCGCGAGCCTCATGGGCCCCGGCAAGCGGGCGCGGGGCGTCGCGCTCGTGCTCTCCGGCCTCACGATCGCGAACGTGGTCGGGGTGCCCGCCATCACCTGGCTCGGCCAGCAGACCACGTGGCGCGTCGCGTACCTCGCCGTCGCTGCGATCTTCGCGCTCACGTTCGTCGCGATCGCGCTGGTCGTGCCGTGGCAGCCCGGCGACGCCACGGCGTCGATCCGCCGCGAGCTCGGCGCATTCCGTCGCGTGCAGGTCTGGCTGGCGCTCGGCATCGGCTCGATCGGCTTCGGCGGGTTCTTCGCGGTGTACACGTACATCGCGCCGCTGGCCACCGACGTCGCGGGGCTGCCCGCGGCATCCGTGCCCATCGTGCTCATGGTCGTCGGCGTCGGCATGACGATCGGCAACCTGCTCGGCGGCTGGAGCGCCGACCGCAGCGTGCGGCGCTCGCTGCGCGGCTACTTCGTCGCACTCGCCGTGGCGCTCGCGGCCCTGGGGCTCGTCGCGTCGTGGCCGCCCGGGCTGATCGTCGGCGCCCTCGTCGTCGGTGCGGCCGCGGCCGCGCTCTCGCCGGTCATCCAGGCGCGGCTCATGGACGTCGCGGGCGACAGCCAGTCGATCGCGGCGGCGCTCAACCACTCCGCGCTGAACCTCGGCAACAGCCTCGGCGCGGCGGCGGGCGGCGCCGCGATCGCCGCCGGGCTCGGCTTCGTCGCGCCGATCTGGATCGGCCTGGGCTTCACGATCGTCGGGCTCGGGCTCACCGCGGCGACCATCGCGGTCGACCGCTCCCGGCAGCGCAACGGGCAGGTGCTGACGTACGCGACCGGCGCGGTCGCGGTCGCGAACGACGCCTGACCGCGGCCGGAACCGGCCCTCGACGGGTCGAGCGGCTCAGTCGCCCTGGAGCAGGATGCCGTCGGCGATCGCGCGCTTGCGCAGCGCGACCTTCGTGCCCACGTCGTAGCCCGCGAGCCGGTACTTCTCGCGGATGCGCTTGAGGTAGCTCTTGGCGGTCTCCTCCGAGATGCCGAGCTTGAACGCGACGGCCTTGACCGGCTCGCCGGCGCCGTACAGCGCCATGACGCGTCGCTCCTGGGCCGACAGGCGCGGGCCCTCCTGGTCGTCGGTCAACGCGGGCTCGAGCTCGGCCGAGATGAACGACTGGCCCGCCTGCGCGGCGCGGATCGCGTCGACGATCGTCTCGACCGGCTCGTTCTTCACGATGTAGCCCAGCGCGCCCGCGTGCAGCGCCTCGCGGACGACCGCCGGGTCGGAGTAGGCGCTCATGAGCACGGTGCGCACGCCTGCCGTGTTGAGCGTCGAGATCTTCAGCGAGATCGGCAGGTTGTCCTTGAGGTCGAGGTCGAGCAGCACGACGTCGACGGGGAACTCGTGGTGCGCGAGCAGCTCGGGCCAGGAGGCGACGGCCGCGCACAGGTCGACGTCGTCGGCGGCACCAGGGATCCAGTCGCTCAGTGCGCCGAGCAGCATCCGGTGGTCGTCGACGACGGCCAGGCGGATCGTCTCGGCTTCAGGCATCGGTGCTCCTCTCGTGGAGATTCATCGTACGAGACCGACGTCGCCCGTATCGGCCCGATTCTCCACCGCGCAGTCGATCGTGATCGTTCTGACACCGTTCGCGACGCTCGACTCGAACGGCCCGACGATACCCGCAGCCTCCCACGTCGACGGGTCGGTGCGCCCGCGGGGCACGCCGTGCGCGGCGATCGAGACGGGGAATGCGGTGCGGCGCGGATGCATCGGATCGTGCGGCGTCGCGGGCCCGAGCCGTACCGTGACCGGGATCGCCGCCGCCCGCGAACGGTCGCTCACGAGCAGCCAGAGGACGAGCAGGAGCGCATCGCGCTGGCCCTGCGCGAGCGCGCCCGCGAGCCCGTCGGGGTCGTGCACGTCGACCGCGTCGGCGAGGTACTCCGACTCGGCGACCGCGTGCTTCAGCCACGTGTCGGAGCGGCCCTCCATGAGCCGCATCCGCAGCCGGGTCGCGAGCGAGCCCGCGGTGGCCGCGAGGTCGCGGGTCAGCGGCAGCGGCACGCGGCCGGCGCCCACGTCGGCCAGCAGGCGCTCGGCGTCGTCGTCGAGGCGCGCGAGCTCCTCGGAGGCGAACATGCCGACCGCGCGCGTCGACGTGCCGACGGTGCTCTGCACGAGCACCAGGTCGAGTTCGAACCGCACGATGCGGCGCAGCCCCGACGACGCGAGCGCGGTCACCACGACCGGGAGCACGGCCGTGCCCGCGTTCGCGACGCCCACCACCGCCTGCACGCCGGCCTGCTCGGCCTGCGCGAGCGCGCAGACGGCGAGGATCGCGCCGACCGTGCTGCCGAGGGCGACGGCGAAGCGCGGGTCGCGGAGCACGGCGACGGGCATCAGCAGGGCCCCGATCGCGGGCGCCGCGGTCGGCGTCACCCCGAGGTACAGCGCGCCCTGCGTGCCCACCACGTCGAGCACGACCACCGCGAGGGCGATGGCGAGCATGACCGACGGTGCGATCCACCGTGTGCGCACCAGCGCGAGGATCGCCCACGACGCGGCCGTGCCCGCGAAGAGCACCACCCACGCCCATGCCGAGGCCGTCGCGTCGGGGTAGAACGGCACGAGCACCGCGAAGTGCAGCACGTGCATGGTCACGAGCAGCAGCGCGGCGACGAGGAGGCCGCCGGCGAGCCGGCCGCCGCCGATGCCCTCGAGCGCGGCGTCGGCGGCGCGCGCGGAGCGCGACGGTCGGCGGAACCCGCGCCCGGTCGGGCGTGCTCGGTCGGCGACGGCGGCGTGTCGGCTCACGGCTTCGGCACCTCCAGCATGACGGTCGTGCCCGACCCGGGAGAGGAGAACAGGCGCACGCGTCCGCCGACGGCGTGCAGGCGGCCGACGACCGACTCGGCGAAGCCCAGGCGTTCCGAGTCGACCGCGGCGACGTCGAACCCGACCCCGGCGTCGGTGACCATCGCACGCACGGTCGTGGCGTCGTCGGTGACCGTCACGTCGGCCTCGACGACGCCCGAGTGCCGTCGCACGTTCTCGAGGCACTCGGCCATGGCACCGAGCAGCGCGTCGAGCGTCTCGCGCGGCAGCAGCACCTGCCCGGTGCCGTGCCAGTGCACGTCGAGCCCCATGCGCCCGAACCGCTGCTTGACCGACTCGAGCGTCGCGCCGAGCGCCTCGTCGTCGTCGGGCGGCTCCGGGGTGAAGAACGTGCTCGCAGCCTGGCTGGACGCGGTCGCGTCGAGCCGCAGCTGGCGCAGCAGCCGGGCATCCTCCCTCGCCTGCCCCCGCAGCGTCTCGGGAGCGACGCCGACGCCCGCGTGCGCGAGCAGGCTGAGCGTGGCGAGCACGGTGTCGTGCAGCAGCCGCGCGTCCTGCCGCTGCCGCGCCTCGAGCTCGCTCGCGAGCCGTTCGGCTCGGTGCGCGCCGCCGACCTCGTCGATGCGCGAGACCGCGACCGCCACGGCGCGCTCGATCCAGAGCGCGATCGCGATCGTGCCGAGCCAGGTGAGCGACATCGACAGCATGGCGAGTCCCGGCATGCCGCCCGGCCGGAACGACGCGGCCGTGCCCAGGCTGATCGAGACCGCTGCGAGCAGCGCGAGCGGGATGCGCAGGCGGGGACGGACCACCAGGATGAACGAGACGGATGCCGCCGAGATGCCGGACAGCAGCACGATCGCCGTCGCCGTCGACGGGTGCAGGCGGCCCGAGACGAGGGCGATCGCGACCACGGCGGCACCGGCGGATGCCACGACGGCCACGCTCGAGCCCACCGCGTCGCGGCCCGTGGCGAGGCCCACGGCCGCCGCGACGGCGAGGCAGCCGAGCATGCCCCACGCGAGCGACCCGGGGGTGCTGCCGGTCGGCACCATCAGGCAGAGCAGTGCGCCGAGTGCACCGGTCATGCCGGTCACGCGCGCCAGTCGCCGCAGCAGCCGGTCGCGCTCCTTGAGGATGCGTTTCATCCGCCCTCCGCAGCTCCCGCAGGTGCAACGATAGCGCGCGGCCGGTGCCGCATCCGGTCAGGCCGCGAGCAGGTCCCGGATCGCCCGGCCCACGGCGGCCGACTCGATCAGGAACGCGTCGTGGCCGAACTCGGAGTCGAGCACCACGAGCTCCGCGTCGTCGCCGGCGAGGCCGGCGGCGATCTCCTCCTGACCGTCGAGGGGGAAGTAGCGGTCGCTGCGGATGCCGAGGACGAGCGATCGGGCCTGCACGCGCTCGAGCGCGCGAGCCGTGCCGCCGCGGCCGCGGCCGATGTCGTGCGAGTTCATCGCCTCGGTGAGGGCGATGTAGCTGTTCGCGTCGAACCGGCGGGTGAACTTGTTGCCGTGGAAGTCGAGGTACGACTCCACGGCGAAGCGGCCGCCGTCGCCCATGGGGCTGCGCCCGCTCTGCCACGAGCGCTGGAAGCGATCGTTCAGCTCGGTCGCCGAGCGGTAGTTGAGCAGCGCCATGCGCCGCGCGAGCGCGAGGCCCCGCGTCGGCCCGTCGCCGTCGGCGGCGTCGTAGTAGTCGCCGGCCCGGAACTGCGCGTCGGTGCGGATCGCCTCGATCTGCACCGTGTTCAGCGCGATCTGGTCGGCGGTCGCGACCGGCGGCGCCGCGAGCACGCCGACCGCGGCCACGCGCTCGGGCAGCTCGATCGCCCACTCGAGGGCGTGCATGCCGCCCATCGAGCCGCCGAGCGCGGCGGCCCAGCGGTCGATGCCGATCGCGTCGGCGAACGCGGCCTGGGCGCGCACCTGGTCGCGGATCGTCAGGTACGGGAAGCGCGCGCCCCACTCGGCGCCGTCGGGAGCGAACGACGCCGGGCCGGTCGAGCCCTGGCAGCCGCCGAGCACGTTGGGCGCGACGACGAACCAGCGGTCGGTGTCGATCGGCTTGCCCGGGCCCACGATGTCGGGCCACCAGCCGGCGCTGGCGTGGCCGGGGCCGGCGGTGCCGACGACGTGGCTGTCGCCCGTGAGCGCGTGCAGCACGAGCACGGCGTTGTCGCGCGCGGGCGACAGCGTGCCCCACGTCTCGTAGGCGATGCGCACCGACGGCAGTTCGCCACCCGACTCGAGCGGCAGCGCACCGATCGCGGCGAACGACCGCTCGCCCACGGGGTCGCCCTCGCGCCAGGCGCCGGTCGCGGGCGGCTTGCCGAGCAGCGAGCGGGCCTGGGCCTCGGTGACGAAGCTCGAGGGCACCACGTCCGCGGTCGTCTGCCAGTCCATGGGTCCATTCTCGCCCGCGCCGACGACCGCGCCGGCACTGTTACGCGCCGGTGAGGGCACGGATGCCCCGGGGCCGGCGCGCGGCCCCGGGGCATCCGCTCCTGTGCACCCCTGCTCAGGCTCGGAGCGACTCCGTGACGCGCTTCGCCGCGGCGAGGCCCGCCTCGAGGTCGGCCTTCAGATCCTCGACGTTCTCGATGCCCACCGAGAGGCGCACGAGGCCCGGCGTGACGCCGGTCGTGAGCTGCTGCTCGGGGGTCAGCTGCGAGTGCGTGGTCGACGCGGGGTGGATCACGAGCGACCGCACGTCGCCGATGTTGGCGAGGTGGCTGAACAGCTGGAGTTCGTCGACGAGGGTGCGGCCGGCGTCGACGCCGCCCTTGAGCTCGAACGACAGCACCGCGCCGACGCCCTTGGGCGAGTACTTGTTGGCCGCGGCGTACCACGGGCTGGACGGCAGGCCGGCGTAGCTGACCGTCGCCACGTCGGGGTGGTTGTCGAGCCACTCGGCGATCTCCTGCGCGTTCTGCACGTGCCGCTCGATGCGCAGGCTCAGCGTCTCGATGCCCTGGATGAGCTGGAACGCGTTGTTCGGCGAGATCGCCGAACCGAGGTCGCGCAGCAGCTGCACCCGCGCCTTGATGACGAACGCGAGCGCGTCGCCCACCGCCGCGGTGTAGCTCGCGCCGTGGTACGACGGGTCGGGCTCGGTGAGTCCGGGGAACTTGTCGACGTGCTCCGACCACGCGAACGAGCCGCCGTCGACGATGATGCCGCCGACGACCGTGCCGTGGCCGCCGAGGAACTTCGTCGCCGAGTGGATGACGATGTCGGCGCCGTGCTCGAACGGGCGGATGAGGTACGGCGTGGCGATCGTGTTGTCGACGATCAGCGGTACGTTCGCGGCGTGCGCGACGTCCGCGACGAGTGCGATGTCGAGCACGTTGATCTTCGGGTTGCCGATGGTCTCGGCGAAGAAGAGCTTCGTGTTCGGGCGCACGGCGCGGCGCCACTCCTCGGGGTCGTCCTGGTTCTCGACGAACGTGGTCTCGATGCCGAGCTTCGCGAGCGTGTACTTGAACAGGTTGTAGGTGCCGCCGTAGATCGAGCTCGACGACACGATGTGGTCGCCCGCCTGGGCGATGTTCAGCACCGCGAACGTCTCCGCCGCCTGGCCGGAGGCGACGAGGAGGGCGCCGGTGCCCCCTTCGAGCGCGGCGACGCGCTCCTCGACGACGGCCTGGGTCGGGTTCATGATGCGCGTGTAGATGTTGCCGAACTCGGCCAGCGCGAACAGGTTCTGCGCGTGCTGGGCGCTGTCGAACACGTACGACGTGGTCTGGTAGATCGGCGTCGCGCGCGCGTTCGTGGTGGGGTCGGGCGCCGCGCCCGAGTGCACCTGCTTGGTCTCGAACCGCCAGTCCGCGGGCTGCTCGCTCATGATGGTCTCCTGTGGTCGCGTTCGGGGCGCGAGTCGATCCCGGCCCCCGCTCGGCAGCCTAGGCACGCGGTCGGGCACCCACAACGGATGCCGCAACACGCCGTAACCGCGAATCGCTCAGGTCCGTGCGGGCGGGCCCTGGCCGCGTGGTGCGTCGTCGATGTCGGGCAGCACGATCGTGCCGGTCGCGGTCTGCGGCTCGGGGCGGAACAGCCAGCGGGCCCGCGGCTGCACGAGCGGCCGGAACAGGCGCACGACGAGCGGCTGCGACAGCAGGATCGACACTCCCACGCAGAAGACGATCATCACCGCCAGCGCCCACCACGGCTGCTCTCCCGCGAGCATGTCCGACTCGCGGATGGGATAGAGCACGAAGCTGTGCAGCAGGTAGATGGTCATGGTCGCCTGCCCGTAGGGTGTGAACCAGTGCGCGCCCCGCGGCATGAGCGTGAGGAACGCCACCGCCATGAGCATCGCCGAACCGAGCAGCACGAGCCGGATCAGGCCCGACCAGGGCTCGTCGTAGCCGATCGCCATGTACGAGTCGTCGTAGAGCATGAAGCGGCGCAGGCCGATGTCGCGCCAGGTGTCGATGGCCAGCGGCATGACGGCGAGCACCGCGGCGAGGAGCGCGATCGCGCCGGCGCGCCAGCGCCAGACGACGCCGGGCCGCAGGTCGAGCCAGCGATCGGTGATCTGCCACTGCCGCAGCTTCCAGCCGAAGACGAAGAACGGCAGCATGCCGAAGGTGCGGGTGAGGGCGAGCGTGGAGTCGATCGCCTCGGTGTAGCCCGCGCCGATCGAGATGACGATCGCGATCAGGAGCGGGTACCGCAGCAGCACCAGGTAGGGCAGGGCGATGCGCCACATCGCGAGCGCGAGCAGGAACCACAGCGTCCACGACGCGGTCGTGTAGTCGAGCGAGAACGATCCGGTGGTGAGCCAGCGGATCACGGTCCAGATGGTCTCGAAGATCAGGTACGGGAACACCACGTCGGTGAGGATCACCCGCAGCGCCCGGGCGTTCGGCGGGCCCGACTTGGTGAAGTACCCGGAGACGACGACGAAGACCGCGACGTGGAACGAGTAGATGAACAGGTAGACGCTGTACGCGGCGTCGTCCTCGGCGATGAGCGGCAGGATGCCGTGGCCGACGACCACGAGCGTGACCGCGATCCAGCGCGCGTTGTCCCAGAGCGGCACCCGGCGCTTGCCGCGCGGGCGGGGCGGCGCCGGGTCGGCGGGACCGTGCGTCGACGACGGGTCGGGTGCGGGCATGGAGACATTCTGCCCCTCGAACGGGGGACGTGACAGCACCGGGGCGGCTCCTTCGGCAGAATGTCGGGCATGGATGCGCGACGGACGACGACCCCGCGGCGAGGCGACTCGTGAGCCCGATGAAGGCGCCGCGGCCCGAGGACATCGCGCGCAGGCTCCGCTGGGAGCGGGTGATGACCTGGCCGCTGCTCGTGCTGGGTGCCGCGTTCATCGTCGCGTACTCGGTGCTGGTCCTGGACGAGGGCGAGCTCGATCCGGCATGGCGGAACACGATGCTCCTCACCGCGGCGGTCACGTGGCTCGTGTTCGGCATCGACTACCTGGTGCGCCTGGTCGTCACCCCGATGCGCTGGCGCTGGCACTTCGTCACGCACAGCCTCATCGACCTGCTCTCCGTGCTGATCCCGCTCTTCCGCGCGTTCCGCGTGATGCACCTGCTGCGGGAGGTGCCCTACCTCCGGCTGAAGACCGGCAACGCCGTGCGCACACGGATCATCGCGTACATGGTCGGGTACGCGGTGCTCTTCGTCTACTTCATCGCCCTGGCCACGCTGCAGGCCGAGCGGAACGCGCCGGGTGCGACGATCACCGACTTCGGACTGGCGATCTGGTGGGCGATCGTGACGATCGCGACGGTCGGGTACGGGGACACCTACCCGGTCACCGTGGTCGGCCGGCTGTACGCGACCGGTCTCATGATCGGGGGGATCGCGATCGTCGGCGCGGCCTCGGCCACGATGATCTCGTTCATCTCCGACAAGATCGGCGTCACGCTGCACCGCGACATCCGCGACGAGGACGTCGACGACTAGCCTGAACGGCATGGGAATCGACCACGACGCAGGAACCGACGACATCCGCCGCGAGATCCTCGAGTGGGACGACTTCGCGACCGCCTCCCGCGACCTCGCCTCCGACGTGCTGGGCAGCGGGTTCCGCCCCGACGTCGTGATCGCGATCGCACGCGGCGGGCTGCTGCTCGCGGGTGCCATCGCCTACGCGCTCGGCACCAAGAACTGCGGCTCGATCAACGTCGAGTTCTACACGGGCGTCGACGCACGCCTGCCCGAGCCGATCGTGAGCGGGCCGATGCTCGACGCCCCGGCGCTGTCGGGCAAGCGCGTGCTGCTGGTCGACGACGTCTCCGACTCGGGTCGCACCCTGAAGAAGGTCGTCGGCATGATCACGGATGCGGGTGCCGACGTGCGCACCGCGACCCTCTACGTCAAGTCGCAGACCGTGCTCGTGCCCGACTACACGTACCGCTCGACCGACGACTGGATCGTCTTCCCGTGGTCGGCGCTCCCGCCCGTCGCGGCGGCGACCGCGGAGGTCGCCTCGTGAGCGTCCACCTCGTCGGCGGCGGCTGGACGCCCGCGCACCAGCCCGACGTGTTCCGCGGCTTCATCGCGGAGGCCGCCGAGCGCGCCGCCGCCGACGGGGCGTCGGATCCGGTCGTGGCGCTGCTGCTGCTCGACCCGCACGGTCGAGCGGAGAACCCCTACCTCGACTACTACCGGGGCGCGATCGCCGCGGGCGGCGGCGCCGACGTGCGCGTGACCGGCGTCTCCATGGTCGACGGCGAGTTCGCGCCGACCGCGCTCGCAGGCGCCCACGGCGTGTTCATCGGCGGCGGTCCGACGCCCGCGTACCGCCGCGCGGTGGAGCCGATCGCCGGCGAGCTGCGCCGGCTCGTGGCATCCGGGTCGCCCTACCTCGGCTTCTCGGCGGGCGCGGCGATCGCGGCCGACACCGCACTGCTCGGCGGCTGGCGCATCGGCGGCGTGCCGGTGTGCCACGAGGACGCGGGGGAGGGCCTCGACGACGTGACCGTCGAGCCCGGCATCGGCCTGGTCGACCTCACCGTCGAGGTGCACGCGGCGCAGTACGGCACGCTCGCACGGCTGATCGCGGCGACCGAGGCGGGACTCGTGCCCGGCGGCGTCGCGATCGACGAGGACACGGCGCTCATCGTCGGCGAGACGGTGCGCGTCGCGGGCGGCGGCAGCGTCTGGCGCACCGAGGCGACCGACCGCGGAGTGCTCGTCACGACGCTGGGCGCCTGAGGTGGCGCGCACGCTCGACGAGCTCGCCGCCGACGGGCTGATCGACCCGGGCTGGGCGAGTGCGCTGCAGCCGGTCGCCGGTCGCATCGCCGCGATGGGCGACTTCCTGCGCGCCGAGGTCGCCGACGGCCGGGGCTACCTGCCCGCGGGCGATCGCGTGCTGCGCGCGTTCCAGCGGCCGCTCGACGACGTGCGCGTGCTCATCGTCGGCCAGGACCCGTACCCCACCCCGGGGCATCCGATCGGCCTGTCCTTCGCGGTCGAGCAGCACGTGCGACCGGTGCCGCGCAGCCTGCAGAACATCTACCGCGAGCTGCGCGACGACCTCGGCGTCGCGACCCCCGACCACGGCGACCTCACCGCCTGGGCCGACGCGGGGGTCATGCTGCTGAACCGCGTGCTCACGGTGCGTCCCGGCACTCCCGCGTCGCACCGCGGGAAGGGCTGGGAGGAGGTCACCGAGCACGCCATCCGCACGCTCGCGGCGCGCGGAACTCCACTGGTGGCGATCCTCTGGGGGCGCGACGCGGCGAGCCTTGCGCCCATGCTCGGCGACGTGCCGTCGATCGAGTCCGCCCACCCGAGCCCGCTGTCGGCGTCGCGCGGGTTCTTCGGCTCGCGGCCGTTCAGCCGCGCGAACGCGTCGCTCGTCGAGCAGGGCGGCGCGGGGGTCGACTGGGCGCTGGTGTGAACAGTCCGCGCCCGGGCGGTGCCCGCGACTAGTCTGGCGTCATGCTCGAGGAGGAATACCAGCAGCGCCGCCGGTTGCCGCGGCACCTGCGCAAGCCGCCCGCGCGGGAGGCGCCCTTCGAGTACACGATCCGCGAGGCGCGCCCGGAGGACCTGCCCGCCGTGCGCGAGATCTACAACTACTACGTCACGAACTCCACGGTCACCTTCGACGAGGACCGCATGACGATGCGCGAGTGGAAGCAGAAGTTCGACTACCTGCAGAAGCTCGACATGCCGTTCATCGTGGCCCAGTCGCCGTCGGGCCAGCTGCTCGGCTACGCGCTCGTGTCGCCGTGGAAGCAGAAGCGCGCCTACCGGTACACGGTGGAGAACTCGATCTACCTGGGCCCCGCGGCGACCGGCAAGGGCCTCGGCAGGGCGCTGCTCGGGGAGCTGATCGACCGGTCGAAGGCGGCCGGGCTGAAGGAGATGCTCGCGGTCATCGCCGACCAGGGCGCCGCCGCGTCGATCCGACTGCACCGGAGCTTCGGCTTCCGCGAGATCGGCCGCATGGGCCGGGTCGGCTTCAAGTTCGACCGTTGGCTCGGCACGGTGCTACTGCAGCTGTCGCTGAAGTGAGCGGATGCCCCGGGGCGCACGTCGCCCCCGGGGCATCCGCCCGCCCTCAGTTCTTCGGCGTCGCGCGCCGCAGCGCCAGCCAGGCGAGCCCCGCGAACACCGCGGACGGCACGAGCGACCACGCCGCGACCCCGACCGGGCCGAGGCCGACGAACCACGTGCCGAGCGCCGGCCAGCTCTGCGTCCAGGTGAGCAGGGCGACCGCGCCGACGGTGAGCACGCCGATCGCGATCCAGAGCACGACCAGGCCGTTCATGCGCCACCGCATGTAGAACGTGCCGAAGAGCGCGCCCGTGAACATGAAGTAGGCCTGCACGGCGAAGAAGACGAACCACGTGCCGAGCCAGCTCCCGGCGTCGAACCAGACCGCCGTGAACATGTGCGCGCCGAAGCCCCACCCGTTCGTCCAGGTCTCGATCGCGGCGAGCAGCGTCAGCACCACGGCGTTGCCCGCCGAGAGGGCGAGGAAGAGCACGGACGTGCCGATCCAGAAGTCGCGGCGGGTCACGCCGAACCCGAGCTGGAACGGGAACGAGGCGCTGATCGCGGTCACGCCCGCGACGAGCATGTAGACGAGGATCGAGAGCACGCCGCCGTTGAACTGGGTGCCGTCGCCGGCCGCGAGGCCGTCCTCGGGCGGCAGGCTCGCGGTGAGGATGGCCCAGATCGCGAGGGTGATCGCGAACGCGGAGCCGAGGATGATCCAGGGCAGCACCAACAGCCCCCACGTGCTGGTGAGGTGCAGGCGCACGACCTTGCTGATGCGGTCCACGGTGGTGGTCCCTTCCGTTGGCGTGACGGCCGGTGCCGTCGGTGTCGTGGTCAGTACGGTGCTCATGCGTCCGTCTCCGTTCCGAGGGCGGGCCCGCCGGTCGTGCGCACGACCAGCTGCTGCAGCGAGACGGGCGCGAGCTCGAGCCCGTCGGCGCGGGCAGCGGCGCGGTCCTCCGGCGTGAGCCGGCCCGCGATCGTCGCGCTCGCCGTGCCGCCGAGGCGCTCGCGGTGCAGCACCTCGCGGCCGGCGACGAACGCCTCCACCCGCTCGGCGGGACCGATCACGGTGGCGCCCCGCTCGCGCAGTTCGTCGGCGGGCTCGTCGATGACGATGCGCCCGTCGTCGATCACGATGACGTGCTCGAGCAGGTTGGCGACCTCGTCGATCAGGTGGGTCGAGAGCACCACGGTGCGCGGGTGCTCCGCGTAGTCGGCGAGGAGGCGGTCGTAGAACAGCTGGCGGGCGACCGCGTCGAGGCCGAGGTACGGCTCGTCGAAGAACGTCAGCGGCGCGCGCGAGGCGAGCCCGACGATCACGCCGACCGCGGACTGCTGGCCGCGCGACATCTTCTTGATCGGCCGGTCGACGGGCACGCGGAACTCCTCGACCAGCTCGGCGGCGAACGCGGCGTCCCAGTCGGGGAAGCACAGCGACGCGGCCTTCAGCGCGTGGCGGCCCTTGAACTCGTCGGGGTAGCGCTGGCTCTCCTTCACGAAGCAGACGTTCGAGAGCACGCGCGCGTTCTCGAGCGGGCGCTCGCCGAACACGGTCGCGGTGCCGCCGGTCGGGAAGTCCTGGCCGGTGAGCAGCTGCATGAGGGTGGTCTTGCCGGCGCCGTTGCGGCCGAGGAGGCCGACGATGCCGTGCTCGGCGACGGAGATGCTCACGTCGTCGACGGCGTGCACGTCGCCGTAGCGACGGCTCAGTCGATCGGTGTCGATGACTGCGGTCATGGGGTGGTGTCCTTCCGGGATTCGCGGATGAGTGCGGCGACCTCGTCCGGGCCGATGCCCAGCGCGTCGGCCTCCGAGAGCAGGGGGGCGACGAAGTCGGCGACGAACGACGCCCGGCGGCGGGCGAGCAGTCGCTCGCGTGCGCCGTCGGCGACGAACATGCCGATGCCCCGTCGCTTGACGAGGATGCCGTCGTCGACGAGGCGATTGACGCCCTTGCCGGCGGTGGCGGGGTTGATGCGGTAGAACGCGGCGATCTCGTTCGTCGACGGCGCTTGGCCCCCGTCGGGGAGGGCGCCGTCGACGATGTCGTCCTCGATGCGCTCGGCGATCTGCACGAAGATCGGCTTGCCGTCCTCGATCACGTCGACCCCATCGGTTCATTAGTCATGTAACTAACCAACCATGTAACGAACCGCATGTCAACCTCCGCGTACGCTCGGAGGGTGACCGCGCTGCACGAGCTCTCCGCCGTCGCCCAGCGCGACCTGCTCCAACGGGGCGACGTGTCCCCGACGGAGCTGGTCGCGCACTACCTCGCACGCATCGAGCGGCTGGGCCCGCAGTACGGGGCGTTCACGACGGTGCAGGCGGATGCCGCGCTGACGCGGGCCGCGCTCGTTGAGGCGTCGACCAGTCCCGCCGCACCGCTGTGTGGCATGCCGCTCGCCGACAAGGACCTCGTGCGCCGCGCCGGCGTGCCGACGGGCTTCGGTTCGCGCGCGTTCGCGGGGTTCGTGCCCGACGAGTCGGACCCGCTCGCCTCCGACCTCGACGCCGCGGGCGCCGTGAGCGTCGGCAAGACCGCGACGCCCGAGTTCGGGCTCACCTCGTCGGCGCAGTCGCTCGCGTCGCCGCCCGTGCGCCACCCGCTCGACCCGTCGCTCGACCCCGGCGGCTCGAGCGGGGGAGCGGCCGTCGCGGTCGCGGCCGGACTCCTGCCGTTCGCGCCCGGGTCCGACGGCGGCGGCTCGATCCGCATCCCCGCCGCCGCGTGCGGACTGGTCGGCATCAAGCCCTCGCGCGGCCGCGTGCCGGAGGGGTCGGGCCTCGCCATGCTCGGCGGACTGCCCGTCGCGGGCGCCATCGGGCGCGACGTCGCGGACGCGGCGCTGCTGCTCGACGGCATGATCGCGCCGCGCGGGCTGCCGGCGCGGCATCCGTTCGCCCTGCGCGCCCCGGGCGACGACGGGCCGCTGCTGTCGGCCGCCATGCGCGCCTCGGGCCGGTTCCAGGTCGGCGTGCTGCGCGACACCCCGTGGGACGAGGCGTTCGACGTGCGCGTGTCGCCCGAGGCGCAGGCCGCGCTCGGCGTCACACTCCACGCGCTCGACGCGATGGGCCAGGGGCTCGAGGAGGTCGCCGCCGCGCCCGAGCCCGGGTACCCGGACGCGTTCCGCACGCTCTGGCAGGTCGGCGCGGCGTCGGTGCCGCTCGAGCCCGCGCAGGAGGACGACCTCGAGCCGCTCACCCGGTGGCTGCGCGGCGTCGGGCGCACGCGCACGGGGCCCGAGCTCGCGGCCGCGCTGCTCGAGCTCACGATGTTCGAGCGACGCACCATCGCGCGGTTCGCACCGTTCGACGCCGTGCTCTCGCCCGCGCTCGCCATGACGCCCCGGCCGATCGGCTGGTACGACGCCGACGATGGCGAGGAGAACTTCGCCCAGCAGGTGCGCTACACGCCGTTCACGAGCTTCGTGAACGTGGCCGGCCTGCCTGCCGTGACCGTGCCGACCCATCGCACCGACTCGGGGCTCCCGATGGGGGTGCAGCTCATCGGCCGGCCGGGTGGCGAGGCGGCGATCCTCACCCTCGCGACCATGCTCCAGCGGCGCATGCGGGTCGCGAGCCCATCGCTGCCGGAGTGACGCGGGGATTTGACCAGCCGCCCCGCCGTGGCACACTTAGGTAATGCTTACCTCACCTGCGGTGGCCACACGAGCGCTCGACGACCGCCCCGCCTTCCGCGCGTTCCGTGCGAGCGTCGGCGCCGTGCGGCGGCTCTCGCCCGGGTTCCTGCGCGTCACGTTCACGGGTGAGGAGCTCGCCGGGTTCGGCACCGCGGGCCTCGACCAGCGCGTGAAGGTCGTGCTGCCGCTGCCCGAGACGGGCTACGACGCGTTCCCCGCGGGCGAGGACTGGTACGGCGAGTGGCGCCTGCTGCCCGAGCGGCTGCGCAACCCCATCCGCACCTACACGATCCGCGCGGTGCGGCAGGAGCTCCGCGAGGTCGACATCGACTTCGCCCTGCACGGCGACGGCGGCCCCGCCTCGCGCTGGGCTCGGCACGCCCGCGTGGGCGACCCGATGCTGCTCGTCGGGCCCGACGACCTGAGCACCGGCCGCGCGCTCGGCATCGACTGGCGCCCGGGCGACGTCGACACCGTGCTGCTCGCGGGCGACGAGACCGCGGCTCCCGCCATCTGCGCGATCCTCGAGTCGCTGCCCGCCGAGGCTCGCGGGTGCGCGCTCATCGAGGTGCCGACCCCCGAGGACGCGCTCGCCGTCGAGGCGCCCGCCGGCGTCGACGTGCGCTGGCTGCCGCGCGCCGCCGGCGCGGCGCACGGCTCGCGCCTCGTGCCGTCGGTGCGCGACGCGGCCGCCCGCATCATGATCTCCCGCAGCGGCGGTGCCGCGGTCGTCGCCGACGTCGACGTCGACCGCGAACTGCTCTGGGACGTGCCCGAGGGGCGCAGCCTCGACGGCGGCATCTACGCCTGGCTCGCGGGGGAGGCGTCCGCGATCAAGGCGCTGCGCCGCTACCTCGTGGGCGAGGCGGGCCTCGACCGTCGCCGGGTCGCCTTCATGGGCTACTGGCGGCTCGGCCGCGCCGAGCTGGGCTGAGGTGACTCCGACGTCCGCGGTCGCGACAGCGTCGGGCGCCGGCACGAGCGGTGCGGATGCCCCTGCGAGGGCGCCGGGCCGCAGCAGGCGCGTGCTCGCCGTCGTCGTCTCCGTCGCGGTGCTGGCACTCGTCGTCGGCGCGAGCCTCGCACTGGGCGTGCGCCAGATCGACCTCGGCGTCGTCTGGCAGTCGCTCGTCGCCCCCGTCGACGGCGACGCCGACCACCGCGTGGTGCTCGAGCTGCGCGTGCCCCGCACCGTGGTGGGCCTGCTCGCGGGCGCCGCGCTCGGCCTCGCGGGCACGCTCATCCAGGGCGTCACGCGCAACCCGATCGCCGACCCCGGCCTGCTGGGCGTGAACTCCGGCGCCTCGCTCGCCGTGGTCGTCGCGATCGCGGCGTTCGGCGTGGTCGATCCGCTCGGCTACATCTGGTTCGCGTTCGCGGGCGCCGCGGCGGCCGCGACGATCGTGTTCGCGATCGGGCACGGCCAGCCGGTGCGGCTCGCACTCGTGGGTGCCGCGCTGACGTCGCTGCTCACGCCGCTCATCACGGTCGTGCTGCTGCGCGACGCCGACACGTTCAACCAGTACCGGTTCTGGGCGGTGGGCTCGCTCACCGGCCGCGGGCTCGACACCGTGCAGGTGCTCTGGCCGTTCCTGCTGGTCGGCGGCGTGCTGGCCGTGCTGCTCGCGCACCGCATGAACCTGCTCGCGCTCGGCGACGACGTGGCGCGCGGGCTCGGCCAGCGGGTCGGCACGACCCGGGCGCTCTCGGGCGTCGCGATCGTGCTGCTCTGCGGCACGGCGACCGCGCTCGTCGGGCCGATCGCACTCGTGGGCCTCGTCGTACCGCACGCGGCCCGGCGCCTGGTCGGCAGCGACTACCGCTGGATCATCGGCATCTCGCTCGTGCTCGGTCCGGCGCTGCTGCTGGCCGCCGACGTGATCGGCCGGCTCGTGGTGAGCCCGGGCGAACTGGAGGCCGGGGTCGTCGCCGCGTTCATCGGTGCGCCCGTGCTGATCGCGGTCGCGCGCGGCCGTCGCGTGGCGGGGGTGTGAGCCCCGTGGCATCCGATCGGCCCATCGTGCCCGCCGCGACCGGCGACGCGCTGCGCGCCGAGCGCACCCGTCGTGCCCGCCGCCGCGCGCTCGTGCTCGCCGGCACCACGCTCGTCGTGCTCGTCGCCGCGGTCGTCGCGCTCCTGCTCGGCGCCGCCGACCTCGACCCGGCCGCGGTGCTGCTGGCGCTGTTCGGCGCGGGGGAGCCGGGCGACGTGTTCGTCGTGCACCGCCTGCGCCTGCCCCGCATCCTCGCAGGCGTCGTGGCGGGCGTCGCGTTCGCGCTGGCCGGGGCGATCTTCCAGTCGGTGCTGCGCAACCCGCTCGCGAGCCCCGACATCCTCGGCATCGCGAGCGGCGCGAGCCTCGGCGCCGTGTGGGCCATCCTCGGCCTCGGCATCACCGGTGCGGCGGTCGCGCCGTTCGCGTTCGGCGGCGCGCTCGCGGTCGCGGTGGCGATCTGGCTGCTCGCCTGGCGGCAGGGCCTGCACGGCATCCGCTTCGTGCTCGTCGGCATCGGCATGGCGTACCTGTGCGGGTCGACCCTCGCCTGGCTGCTCGCGCGCGCCGACGTGCGCGATGCCCAGTCGGCGCTGGTCTGGACCGTCGGCAGCCTCGCCGACGTGCGGGGCGATGCGCTCACGACGCTCGTCGTGGGCGTCGGCCTCCTCTCGGCGCTCGTCGTGCTCGCGGGCCGCTCGGTCGAGGTGCTCGCGCTCGGCGACGACCACGCCCGCGCGCTCGGGGTCGCCGCCGACCGCTCGCGCGCGGTGTTGCTGCTGCTCGCCGTGGGCCTCGTCGCGGTCGCCACCTCGGTCGCCGGCCCGATCGCGTTCGTCGCGCTCGTCGCCCCGGCGATCGCCCGCAGCCTGCTGCGCGACGGCACGGCGGCGCTCGCCGCGTCGGCCGCGTGCGGCGCGGCACTGACCCTCGCGGCCGACGTCGTCGGCCAGCACGCGCTGCCCGGCGGGAGCGCCCCCGTCGGCATCGTCACCGGCATCGTCGGCGCGCCGTACCTGCTGTGGCTGCTCGCCACCGGAAGGAGGACCCGGGCATGACCGCGTCACTCGCCTCGCCCCCCGCTCCCTCGACCGGGCACGCGCTCGTCGCCGAGGGCGTCAGCCTCGGCTACGACGGTCGCCGCGTGATCGACTCGCTCGACCTCGCGCTGCCGGCGGGCGTCATCACGACCATCGTCGGCCCCAACGCGTGCGGCAAGTCGACCCTGCTGCGCGGCATGGCCCGGCTGCATCCGCTCGAGTCGGGCACCGTGCGCCTCGGCGACCGCGACCTGCGGCGCATGACCAGGCGCGACGTCGCCCGGCTCGTGGGCGTGCTGCCGCAGACCTCGATCGCCCCCGAGGGCGTGCGCGTCGCCGACCTCGTCGGCCGCGGTCGGCACCCGCACCAGGGCTGGTTCGGGCGGCACACGAGCGACGACGCGTCGGCGGTCGCGCGCGCGCTCGACGCCACCGGCATCGCCGACCTCGCCGACCGCCCGCTCGAGGAGCTCTCGGGCGGGCAGCGCCAGCGCGCCTGGATCGCGATGGTGCTGGCGCAGGAGACCGACGTCGTGCTGCTCGACGAGCCGACCACGTTCCTCGACGTGACGCACCAGCTCGAGCTGCTCGACCTGCTCACCGAGCTGAATCGGGAGCGCGGCACGACCGTGGTCATGGTGCTGCACGACCTGAACCTCGCGGCGCGCTACGCCGACCACCTGGTGGTGATGAGCGCCGGGCGGGTGATCGCGGAGGGGGCGCCCGCCGAGGTGCTGACCGCGGAGACCGTGCGCACGGCGTTCGGGCTCGACTCGCGCGTGATCGCGGACCCGGTCGCGGGCAGTCCGATGGTCGTGCCGGTCGGGCGCTTCCACGGTGCCGCGGCCGCGGATGACGGCGTGTGACGCCATCGCGGCGCGGGCGACGCGACGAGGTGGCATCCGTCACCGACTTAGGTTAGCCTCGCCTTACATTCCCCTTCCATCCTGCAAGGAGCACCAGTGCGTCTTCGACGTTCCCTCGCGGTCGCGGCCATCGCCGCCACCGCCCTCGCCCTCACCGCCTGCGCGACGAACCCGGGCGACGACACCGAAGCGGCCGACGTCGCCGCCACCGGCGAGTTCCCCGTCACCCTCACCCACGCGCTCGGCGAGACCGAGATCACCGAGGCGCCCGAGCGGGTCGCCACCTGGGGCTGGGGCTCGACCGAGGCCGCGATCGCGCTGGGCGTGTACCCGGTCGCCGTCGCCGAGCAGCCCTGGACCGTCGGCGAGGACGCGCTGCTGCCGTGGGTCGAGGAGGCCTACGACGAGGCGGGCATCGAGCACCCGGCGATCCTCGACGACTCCGAGGGCGGCGCGACCGTGCCCTACGAGGAGTTCGTCGACGCTGCCCCCGACCTGATCCTCGCCCCCTACTCGGGCCTCACCCAGGAGCAGTACGACCTGCTCTCGGAGATCGCGCCGACGGTCGCCTACCCCGACGCGCCGTGGACCACTCCGTGGGACGACGAGATCCGCATCGTCGCCGAGGCGCTCGGCCGCCCCGCCGACGGCGACGCGGTGCTCGCCGACATCGACGCGTACTTCGCGACGACGGCCGAGGAGCACCCCGACTTCGCCGGCACCACGGTCGCGAACATCTGGGACGGCGACGGCTTCGTCTACGTCTACACGGCCGCCGACGCGCGCGTCGACGTGCTCACCGACATCGGGTTCGAGATCGCCCCGAGCGTGACCGAGCTCGACACCTCCGACGGCGGATTCTTCTACGAGCTGAGCTACGAGGAGCTCGACAAGCTCGACGCCGACGTCATCGTCAGCTACCACAGCACCGAGGACGAGGCCGCCGCGTTCCTCGAGAAGTCCGAGCTCCAGGCGATCCCAGCCGTCGCCGCGGGCCGCGTCGCGCAGGTCTACGACCCGGTGAAGGTGTCGGCCGTGTCGCCGCCCACCGCGCTCAGCGTCACCTGGTCGGGCGGCATGCCCGAGCTGGTCGAGTCGCTGCAGGCCGCGCTCGACTGACCTCCCGCGACCCGGTGCACGGCCGGGCGGATGCCTCCCGCAGGCGCCGCCCGGCCGTCGCCGTTCCCGCCGGCAGCCTCAGCCCGTCGTGCGGCGCGGCGTCGTGCGGCGCGTCCGCTTCACGTACCCGCCGTCCTCCAGCCCGGCCTCGATCTCGAACCGGTTCCGCAGCGGGTTCCGGCCCGACAGCAGGTACAGGAACGGGAAGAGCATGCCGTACCGCCGCCACTGCGCCACGTGCACGCGCTCGTGCCGCAGCACGGGCTCGGAGACGTTCTCGTTCGTGAGATAGCAGGCTCCGACGCACGAGCCGCCGCGACCGAAGGTCCACTTCGGCATGCCGCGGAAGACGACCAGCCCGCCCTCCTTCTCGACCCGGCCGGTGCTCCAGAGGAAGCCCCAGGCGAGCCCGACCAGGTGCGCGTACCAGAACCCGGCCCGGCTCACGGGGGAGTCGAGCAGCACCCGCCGGATCATGCGTCGCCCTCGTGGCCCGGGCGGCCGTAGGCCTCGAGCAGTCGCAGCCACACCTCGCTGAGCGTGGGGAACGACGGCACGGCGTGCCAGAGCCGGTCGATCGGCACCTCGCCGACGACGGCGATCGTCGCGGCGTGCAGGAGCTCGGCGACGTCCTGCCCGACGAAGGTCGCCCCGACGACGACGCGACGGTCCTCGTCGACGACGAGGTTCGCGCGGCCCTCGTAGCCGTCGGCGCGGTCGGTGGCGCCGGCCACCCAACCCAGGTCGTACTCGACGACACGGGTGCGGATGCCCCGCTGCTCCGCGTCGGCGGCGGTGAGGCCGACCGTGGCGGCCTCGGGCTCGGTGAACGCGACCTGCGGCACCGCGGCGTGGTCGGCCGTGGCGACGTGCGCGCCCCAGGCGGCGTCGTCGACCTCGGCGCCGGCAGCGCGGGCCGCGATCGCGTCGCCCGCCGCCCGCGCCTGGTACTTGCCCTGGTGGGTGAGCAGCGCGCGGCCCGTCACGTCGCCCGCGGCGTACAGCCAGTCGAGCCCGCCGGCGCGCACGCGCAGGGTGTCGTCGACCTCGATCCAGCCCTCGGTGTCGAGACCGACGGTCTCGAGCCCGACGTCCTCGACCCGCGCCCGGCGACCGGTCGCGACGAGCACCTCGTCGGCCACCAGCTCCTCGCCGTCCGGCAGGGCGAGCACGACCCGGTCGTCGGCGTCGCGGTGCACCGCGGTGGGCGTGCAGCCGGTGCGCACGTCGACCCGGAGCGAGCGGATGCCGGCGGTCACCGCATCGCCCGCGAACGGCTCGAACTTCGACAGCAGGCCGCTGCGCGAGAGCAGGGTGACCTCCGAGCCGAGCGACGCCCATGCGGTGGCCATCTCGCAGCCGACGACGCCGCCGCCGATGATCGCGAGTCGCCCCGGCACCTGCTGGGCGCTGGTGGCCTCGCGGCTCGTCCACGGTCGCACCAGCGCGAGGCCGTCGATGTCGGGCAGCTTCGGCGCCGACCCCGTGGCGACGACCACCGCATGCCGGGCCTCGAGCAGGCGCTCCTCGCCGTCGGCGCCGGCCACCCGCACACGGCGCTCGCCGTCGAGGCGGGCGTGGCCGCGCACGAGCGTGGCGCCGACGCCCTCGAGCCAGCGCACCTGGCCGGAGTCGTCCCAGTCGCCCACGCGCGCGTTGCGCCGGGCGAGCACGGCGTCCGCATCGAGCGGGCCGGTGACGGCCTCGGCCGCACCGGGCACGCGCTGCGCGGCCCGCAGCGCCGCGCCCGAGCGCAGCAGCGTCTTCGAGGGCTCGCACGCCCAGTACGAGCACTCCCCGCCGACGAGCTCGTGCTCGACGACGATCGCCTCGAGGCCTCCCGCGATCACGCGGTCGACGACGTTCTCGCCGACGGCGCCCGCGCCGATCACGATGACGTCGGTGGTCGTGGTCTCCATCCGGCTCCTCCCGGTCGGGCCCGACGGCGTTTCGGCGACCGTCAGGACGTGAGCGCGCCGATGAGGCGCAGGATCGTCGGCAGGTCGTCGCCCGCCGTCACGGCGTCGGCGGGCGCGAAGCCCGCGATGGTCGCGCCCGCGAGCCCGTGGCGGGCGAGCACCGCGCGCAGCAGGTCCGCCACGTCGGCGGGCGACGCGCCGAACGGCACCGCGTCGGCCACGCCCGCGAACGTTGCCGGGTCGAGCACGTCGAGGTCGATGTGCACGTAGACCTGTTCGACGCCCGCGCGGGCGAACGCGTCGAGCACGTGCTCGACGCGGGCGAGCCCGTCGACGTCGACGACGGTGACGTCGGATGCCTCGAGCAGCTCCGCCTCCGCGTCGTCGAGGTCGCGCGCGCCGCCCAGCACGACGTTCGCCGCCGGCACCGCCCGCCCCTCGTCCAGGGCGAGTCCGTCGGCGCCGTGACCGAGCACGGCGCCGAGCGCCATGCCGCCGAACGCGCCCGATGGGGAGGTGTCCGGCGTGTGCAGGTCGGCGTGGGCGTCGAGCCAGAGCATCCCGAGGCGCGGACCGTGCACCCGGGCGGCGTGCGCGACGGCGCCGAGGCTCGCGCCGCAGTCGCCGCCGACGACGATCGCCGGGCCGGCGACCTCGCGCAGCTCGCGCTCGATGCGCTCGCGCACCGTGCGCACCGCGGTGAGTCGCTTGACGCCGCTGCCGAGGGCGTCGCCGGCCCCCGGCGGCACCTCGATCGTGCGGGTCGCGGACGCGGGCAGGTCGCCCCGGATCGCCTCCGCGCCGTCGACGAGCTGCAGCGCACGGGCGCTGTTCGAGCCCTGCCAGACGGGCACCACCAGGAAGGTCGCGGGCACGTGCGCCTACCGCGTCCGCACCGGTGCCGGCACCGGTGCCGATCGCTCTCGGGACATCGTCGCCACCCTCCTGCAGTCGTCTGAGCCGAGTCTAGGCACGGCCGTTCGCAGCGTCCACCGTGCCGGGTTCAGTCGTCGCCGACCGCCGCGATCTCGTCGAGCAGGGCACGCCGCACGCGACGCTGCGCGAGCACCGAGGCACCCGCGAGCACGGGCGCGTCGCCGACCGCGCTCGCCGTCACCTCGGGATACCAACGGCTCGTGGCGCGGACGCGCTCCTGCACGGCCGCGGCCAGCGCGTCGCCGCCGGCCGCCGCCGTGGGCCCGGCGAGCACGAGCGCCGCCGGGTCGAGCACTGCGAGCACCGGCAGCGCCGCGAGCGCCACGCGGTCGGCCAGCTCGGCGAGGATCGCGTCGCGCGCGGGGGAGTCGTCGAGCCCGGCGAGCGGTTCCGTGCCGGGTGCGAGGCCGTGGCGGGAGGCGAGCGTCGCCACGGCGCGCGCGCCGACGAGGTCCTGCAGGGTGCCGGCCCCGGGGTCGATCGCCGCCGCGGTCGCGGGCGCCGGCAGGAAGCCGATCTCACCCGCGCCGCCGAAGCTGCCGCGGTGCAGCTCCCCGGCGGCGTCGAACGCCGCGCCGACGCCGTTGCCGAACCAGAGCAGGGCGAACGCGTCCTCGCGTTCGCCGAGCGCACGCTCGGCGAGCGCGGCGAGGTCGACGTCGTTCTCGATGAGCACGTCGCGTCCGAGCGCGTCCTCGAGCACCCCGTGCAGCCCGCGGGTCGGCCAGCCGGGCAGCGTCTCGCTGAACAGCTCGCCGTCGCGGCCCGGATCGACGTAGCCGGGGATGCCGAGGCACACGGTCCGCACCGAGGCCGCGTCCGCGCCGGCCGCCGCGCACGCCTCGTCGATCGCGTCCCGGAGCTCGGCGACCGCGTCGCGGGCTCCGGGGTCCGCGGGCAGGGCACGGCGCACGACGGGGTGGTCCGTGCCGGCGGCGTCCACGACGCGCGCCCGCAGCTCGGCGGCGTCGAGGTCGACCGCGACGCCGAGCCGGCGGTCGAGCCGGGCGGCGTACACCACGGCGCTCGGGCCGGCCGAGCGTGCGAGGCGGCCGCGCTCCTCGATGAAGCCGCCCGTGATGAGGCGCTGCATGATGAGCGACGCGGTGGGCTTGGAGACGCCGACCAGCTCGCAGATGCGCTGCCGGGTCAGCGGTCCGTGCTCGAGCAGCACCGACAGGCCCGCGCGGTCGTTGACGGCGCCGAGCCAGGCCGGCGTGCCCTTGGCCGTGGCATCCGTCATCCGCGCCTCCCCCGAGTGTGCGCCGCGGTCCGGCGCATGCTCAGTGGAGCATATCGAGCCCGGGCGTCAGTCGACGCGCACCGGCTCGGCCGCGCCGTCGGCGCGCAGCGGCTCGCTCCCGTCGTCCGGCTGCACGGTCGCCACCGCGCGCACCGCGGCGGCCGCGGTGATCGGCCCGTCGCCGCACGGCACCGGCGCCGCGACCAGGTCGAACTCCGCGGACGCGCCGGCCGCCAGGTCGATCCGCACGGTGCCGCCGTCGCCCGCCGCGAGCAGCGTGCCGTCGCGCGCGAGCAGCTCGACCCGCAGGTCGACGGCGCCCGCCAGCGCCTCGTCCGAGTCGTTGCGCACCTCGACCCGGCCCGCGACGGGCGCGTCGGCGGCGAGCACGTCGGGGAGCGCGCTCGTCACCACGAGTCCCGGCGCCGGTGCGGCGGAGTCGACCGCGCATGCGCCCGCCGCCTCCTCGACGGCCGCCGCGTCCCCGTCGGCGAGGCCCGACCCGGCCGCGTCGTCCGCCGACTCCTCCTCGGCGCGCTCGTCGGGCGCGCTCGCGGCGATCGTGTCGCCACCCGAACCGGGCAGCGTGGCCCACACGACGCCGCCCAGCGCCGCGACGGCGAACACGCCCGCCGCGACCGCGACGACACCCTGCCGCCGCGCCCGGCGGATGCGCGCGCCCCGCGCGGCGATCGCGTCGACGTCGAGCGCCGGCTCCGCGGCATCCGCCCGCCCCCGCAGCGCCTCGCGCAGCTCGTCCTCGCGGCGCCCGCCGCCCGTCGTGGTGCTCATGCCCCCGCCCCCCGTCGTTCGCGCACGTCGCCCGCCCCGATCGCCCCCGACGCGCCGCGCAGGTCGGCGCGGCGCACCCCGGCTGCCGCCGCGGCCGGGTCCAGCGCGGCGAACAGCGCGTCCAGCCCGTCCGACAGGTAGCGCTTGACGGACCCCGGCCGGATGCCCAGCAGGCGCGCGATCTCGTCGACCGTGCGGTCCTCGTAGTAGCGCAGCACCAGGCAGGCGCGCTGCCGCGGCGGCAGGTCGCCCAGGCGTCGCAGCAGTTCGAGGCGCTCGTCCGAGGCATCCGTGTCGGCCTCGTGCACCACCGGCTCGGCGATCAGGTGGCGGATGCGCCGCCAGCGCCCGCCGCGCCGCTGCCCGTCGATCACCGCGTTCGCGATCGTCCGTCGCACGTAGGCCTCGGCGCGCTGCGGGTCGACGGCGCGGCCCGGCCTCGCCCAGGCGCGCGCGAGCGACTCCTGCACGATGTCGGCCGCGTCGTCCTCGTTCCCGCACACGAGCACCGCGAAGCGGGTCAGCGCGGCGCCGCGGCGCGCGACGAGGTCCTCGACGGCTTCCTGCCATCCGCCCGCCATCGTCACCTCCGTCGCGTCCGCCCGGCGACGGGCACGCTGCCCGTCACTGTACGAGACGAACGGGGGCGCCGGAACGTTGCGTCGCGGTCACGATCGGGCGTCGCGATGCCAGCCGTGCTCGCCCACGAGCGGCACGAAGCGCACCGACTCGAGCCGCTCGATCACCGGCTCGCCGTCGGTCGGGCGCGTGACGCGCACGAGGTGCTGGCCTCCGCCCTGCTCGAGCGGCATCACGATGCAGCCGCCGTCGGCGAGCTGGTCCAGCCAGGGGAGCGGCACGTCGGGCCCGGCCGCCGCTGCGACGATCGCGTCGAACGGCGCGTGGTCGGGGAGCCCGAGCGTCCCGTCGCCCGTGACGACGTGCACGTTGCGCACGCCGGCCGCGGCGAGCGCCTCGGCGGCTCCCGTCGCCAGCGACGGCATCCGCTCGACGGTCCACACCTCGCCGGCCAGTCGGGCGAGCACCGCCGCCGCGTAGCCCGACCCGGTGCCGACCTCGAGCACCCGGTCGCCGGGGCGGATGCGCGCCGCCTGCGCCGTCAGCGCGACGACGTACGGCTGCGAGATGGTCTGCCCGTCGCCGATCGGCAGCGGGTGGTCGGCGTACGCCTCGTCGCGCAGCCGGGCGGGCAGGAAGGCCTCCCGCGGCACGGCGCGCATGGCGTCGAGCACGGCGGGGTCGCGGATGCCGCGCGGCTCGAGGTGCCACGCGATCATGTCCTCGCGCTCAGCGCTGCGGTCCGTCACACCGATGTCCCCACGGGGCCGGGAATCACTCACCGGACGCCGTCGGCGACCCTCGTCGAAACGTGCCCCCGGAGGGATTCGAACCCCCGACCTACGGTACCGGAAACCGGCGCTCTATCCCCTGAGCTACGGAGGCGCACCGCAAGAGACTACCACCCCGCGACGGGCCTCCCGACCGGGTCAGCCGCCCGTCACGTTGGTCAGCATCGCCTCCACGAGGGGCTGCGCGTCGCCCGGCTCGAAGAAGGCGACGGATGCGGCGGTGACCCAGTAGCCGTCGGCGAACGCCTGCGCGGTGCCGACGCCCGCGATGCGCCCGTAGTACCCCTCCACCTCCGGCGGCGTGCCGTACGTGGGCACCGCCTGGCCGGAGAGCACGGCCTCGTTGAGGCGGTCCTCCATGGTGTCGCCGACGGGGCGCGCGACCGACACCTCGATGGTCTCCCCGCTGGACTGGTTCAGCCAGCCGCACGCGACGCCGTCGATCGACGCGGAGAACACGGCCGGCTCACCGGTCGGGGCGTAGCCGGGGTCCGTGCCGTAGTTCGGGTTGAAGGCGTACATCTGGTCGAGCGTGAGCAGCTCGTCGCAGGCGAGGCCGACCGGCGCGCCCGTGGGCGTCGGGGTGGGCGTCGGCGTGGCCGCATCCGTCTCCTCGGGCGCCTCGGTCTGCGCGGCCGTCTCCTCGGGTGTCGCGGTCGGCGTCGCGGTCGTCTCCTCCGGCGCGCACGCGGCCAGGCCCACGACGACGGCTGCCGCCACGAGCGGTACGACGAGCAGTCGGAGGGGGCGTTCGAGGCGTGTCGGGCGCGGTGGCATGGAGCGACTGTATCAACGGCGAGGGTAGGATTCCGCAGGTGACTCCCGCAGATCTCCAGACCTCCCTGCACGCCCTCGCGACGGCCCTCGTCGAGCGCCGACGCGAGCAGGGCGCGGAGGTCTCGCTGGAGCTCGCACCGGCCGACGTCGTGATCGAGCGCCCGAAGCTGCGCGAGCACGGCGACTGGGCCTCGAGCATCGCGCTGCGGCTCGCGAAGCCGCTCGGCATGCCGCCGCGGCAGATCGCCGACGAGCTCGCCGCGGGCCTCGCCGACGTGCCCGGCGTCGCGAGCGCCGAGGTCGCGGGCCCTGGGTTCATCAACGTGCGCCTCGAGGCGGGTGCGGCGGGCGCGCTCGCGCGCACCATCGTCGAGGCCGGTGGGGCCTTCGGCAGCGGCGACGCGCTGGCGGGCCGGGTCGTGAACCTCGAGTTCGTCTCGGCCAACCCCACGGGCCCGCTGCACATCGGCCACACCCGCTGGGCCGCGCTCGGCGACTCGCTGGGACGAGTGCTCCGCGCCGCGGGTGCCGAGGTCGCCACCGAGTTCTACATCAACGACGCCGGCAACCAGATGGACACGTTCGCGGCGTCCGTGCTCGCGGCGATCACCGGCGCGCCTGCTCCTGAGAACGGCTACCGGGGCGCGTACATCGACGACCTCGGCCGTCGGGTGCTCGAGCAGCGCCCCGACCTCCTGGAGCTGCCCGCCGACGAGCAGCTCGTCATCGTGCGCGAGGGTGCGTACCGCATCCAGCTCGACGAGATCCGCGCGTCGCTCGAGCGCTTCAACGTGCACTTCGACGTCTGGTTCTCCGAGCGCACGCTGCACGCGACGGGGGAGCAGGGCCGCAGCGCGATCGACCTGGCCGTCGATCGCCTGCGCGAGCAGGGGCACGTCTTCGATCGTGACGGCGCCGTCTGGGTGCGCACCACCGACTTCGGCGACGACAAGGACCGCGTCATCCGCCGTGCCAACGGCGTCTACACGTACTTCGCCGCCGACGCGGCCTATTACCTCGACAAGGGCGACCGCGGCTTCGAGCACAAGATCTACCTGCTCGGCGCCGACCACCACGGCTACGTGCACCGCCTGAAGGCGCTCGCGGGCGCGGCCGGTGACGACCCCGACCGCGACATCGAGGTGCTCATCGGCCAGCTCGTGAGCGTCGACGGCGCCCGGCTCTCCAAGCGCGCGGGCAACATCATCGAGCTCGACGACCTGCAGGCCTGGCTCGGCACCGATGCGCTCCGCTACACGCTCGCGCGCTACCCGGCCGACTCGCCGCTGGCGATCGACCCCGAGGTGCTGCAGCGGCGCACCAACGACAACCCCGTCTTCTACGTGCAGTACGCGCACGCCCGCACCGCGGCCGTGGCCCGCAACGCGGCATCCGTCGGCGTCGACCGCTCGACCTTCGTGCCCGAGCTGCTCGACCACGAGTCGGAGTCGGCGCTGCTCGGTGCGCTCCAGGAGTTCCCGCGCATCGTCGCGCAGGCCGCCGAGCTGCGCGAGCCGCACCGCATCGCGCGCTACATCGAGGAGCTCGCGGGCCTGTTCCACCGCTGGTACGACACCTGCCGCGTGCTGCCGCTCGGCGACGAGCCCGTCGGCGACCTCCAGCGCACGCGCCTCTGGCTGAACGACGCCACCGGCACCGTGCTCCGCAACGGCCTGGGCCTCATCGGCGTCTCGGCGCCCGAACGGATGTGACATGACCGACGATCGGCAGGGCGAGCACGGGCCGGGCGACACCCGCCCCTACGGCGACGAGGAGCTGCACGGGCGAGCGGATGCCTCGGACACGCAGCCGATCCCGCCGATGGAGCAGCAGGCGGATGCCCCGCCGGAGCGCCGTCCGCGCCGCGGACTGCTGGTCGGCGCGATCGTCGCCGCCTCGCTGCTGGTGCTCGCGATCGCGACCGTCGTGACGGACATCTGGCTGCGCGGTGCGAGCGAGCGGCAGGTCGCCGCACAGATCGAGCAGGAGCTGCCCGAGGGGGTCTCCGGCGACGTCGACGTGACGATCGGCGGCACGAGCATGCTCTGGCAGCTCTTCATCGGCCGGTTCGACCGGGTGCAGGTGAGCGCCCCGGAGCTCGACGTGAACGGCGCGATCCTCGACGTCGAGGTCGTGCTCGAGGGCACGCCCCGCGACCGCTCCCAGCCGACCGATCGCGCCACGGCGACCATCGCCCTGAGCGAGGCGGCCGTGTCGGAGCTCATCCCGATCCCGGGCGTGGGCGACGGCCTCCGCTTCGAGGACGGCCGGGTCGCGTTCACCGGCACGGTCGAGATCCTCGGGTTCCCGATCGAGTACCGCGCCGATGCGACCGTCGAGGCCGACGGCGACACCGTGCTGATCACCCCGGAGTCGGTGCGCATCGTCGGCGGCTCGGCCGAGTTCGAGCTCGGCGGCATCGCCGAGGACCTGCTGCGCATCGACCCCATCCCGGTCTGCGTGGCGCAGTTCCTGCCCGACGGCGCCCAGGTGGACGAGCTCGCGTGGGAGGGCGGCGTCGTGACCGTCGTGCTCGAGGGCGAGGACCTCGTGCTCGACGAGGCGCTGCTGGAGCGCACCGGCTCCTGCGACTGAGCGCTCCCGACGCCGTTCCGGGTCGTCCGTGACGGCCCGTGTCACGCGATTGGCCGCCGCTCGGGCGCCCCGATAGCATGGTCGGGCCTGCCCGGCCCCCGCCGGCGCACCCCCTTGCAGGCCGGCTTCAGGAACCAATCCGGGTTCGCTCGCCGCGCAGCGATCCACCGTTCCGCACCCCGTGAGGTTCCCATCGTGGCCACCGACGTCATCGCCCCGGCGTGGTTGCGCGTCCCGACCGACGCCGACGCGCTCGACGCGCGCGTCTGGCCGGCCTCGGCGCACCGCTCGGGTGCCGGCGTGCTCACGGTCGGGGGCGTGGCCGCGACCGAACTCGCGGCGCGCTTCGGCACCCCGCTCTACGTCCTCGACGAGGCCGACGTGCGCGCACGCGCCGCCGCCGCGCGCGAGGCGTTCGGGTCAGAGGCCCGCGCCGTCGGGTCCGACGCGCACGTCTACTACGCGGGCAAGGCCTTCCTGTCGGCCGAGGTCGCGCGCTGGGTCGTCGAGGCCGGACTGCGCGTCGACGTCGCGAGCGGGGGAGAGCTCGCCGTCGCGCTGGCCGCGGGCGTTCCCGCCGCCTCGATCGGCTTCCACGGCAACAACAAGTCCGACGCCGAGATCGCGCGTGCGGTGGCCGCGGGCGTCGGCTCGATCGTGCTCGACAGCCGTGCCGAGGTCGACCGCGTCGCCGATGCGGCCGAGCGCGCGGGCATCGTGCAGGCGGTGCGCCTGCGCGTGAACAGCGGCGTGCACGCGCACACCCACGAGTTCCTCGCGACCGCGCACGACGACCAGAAGTTCGGCGTGCCCCTGGCCGACGCGGCCGGCGTCGTCGCCGCGATCCGCGAGCGCGGCTCGCTCCGGTTCCTCGGCCTGCACTGCCACATCGGCTCGCAGATCTTCGACGCCGGCGGGTTCGCCGAGTCGGCCGAGCGGCTCCTCGCCGTGCACGCCGAGCTGCTCGACGGTGGAGACGTGCCCGAGCTGAACCTCGGCGGCGGCTTCGGCATCGCGTACACGAGCGCCGACGACCCGACGCCCGTCGAGGTGCTCGCGCGCGGCATCGTCACCGCGGTCGCGGAGCGCTGCGACGCGCTCGGCATCCCCGTGCCGGTGCTCGCGTTCGAGCCCGGCCGCTCCATCGTCGGCCCGCCCGGCGTCACCCTGTACGAGGTCGGCGCCATCAAGGACGTGCCCGTCTCGGGGGGCATCCGCCGCTACGTCGCCGTCGACGGCGGCATGAGCGACAACGCCAGGCCGTCGCTCTACGGCGCCGACTACACGGTGCGCCTCGCCTCGCGCACGTCGGACGCGGACCCGGTGCTGGTGCGCCTCGCCGGCAAGCACTGCGAGTCGGGCGACATCCTCGTCGACGCCGACTACCTGCCCGGCGACGTGCGCCCGGGCGACCTGGTCGCGGTCGCCGCGACCGGCGCCTACTGCTGGGCGCTCTCCAGCAACTACAACCTGCTCGCGCGCCCGGCCGTGGTGGCCGTCGAGGGCGGCGAGGCACGGGTCATCGTGCGCGGCGAGACCGAGGCGGACCTCCTCGCGCGCGATGCCGGAATCACGTAAGGACGCTGACACGGATGAGGATCGCATGATCGAATACCGTTCCCTGCGCGTCGCCCTGCTGGGCGGCGGCACGGTGGGCTCGCAGGTCGCGAGGCTGCTGCTCGAACACGCCGACGAGCTCGCCGCGCGCGCGGGCGCACGCATCGAGCTCACGGGCATCGCCGTGCGCGACGTCGACGCCAAGCGCGACGTCGACCTGCCGCACGACCTGTTCACGACGGATGCCTCGTCGCTGATCCTCGGGGCCGACATCGTCGTCGAGCTCATCGGCGGCCTCGAGCCCGCGCGCACCCTGGTGCTGCAGGCGATCAACTCGGGCGCCGACGTGGTCACCGCGAACAAGGCGCTGCTGGCCACCCACGGCCCGGAGCTGTTCGAGGCGGCCGAGCAGGTCGGCGCGCAGCTCGCCTACGAGGCGGCCGTGGGCGGGGCGATCCCGATCATCCGGCCGCTCCGCGACAGCATGGCCGGCGACACCGTGGACCGCATCCTCGGCATCGTCAACGGCACGACCAACTACATCCTCGACCGCATGGACTCGACGGGCGACAGCCTCGAGTCGGCGCTCGCCGCGGCGACCGCGCTCGGCTACGCCGAAGCCGACCCGACCGCGGACATCGAGGGATACGACGCCGCGCAGAAGGCCGCGATCCTCGCGAGCCTCGCGTTCCACACCCTCGTGCCCGTCGAGCAGGTGCACCGCGAGGGCATCACGGGCGTCACCGCCGCGCAGGTCGAGTCGGCGAAGAAGGCCGGGTACGTCGTCAAGCTGCTCGCGATCTGCGAGCGACTGCGCGACCCCGACACGGGCGACGAGGCCGTCTCGGCCCGCGTCTACCCGGCGATGGTCGACCGGGGGCACCCGCTCGCGGCCGTGCACGGGGCGAACAACGCGGTCTTCGTCGAGGCATCCGCCGCCGGCGACCTCATGTTCTACGGCGCGGGCGCCGGCGGGGCCGAGACCGCGTCGGCCGTGCTGGGCGACCTCGTCGCCGTCGTGCGGCGTCACGTCGCGGGCGGCCCCGGCATCGCCGAGTCGACCCACGCCGAGCTGCCCGTGCTCGACATCGGCCAGGTCACGACCCGGTACGCGGTCACCATCGAGGTGCTCGACCAGCCCGGCGTGCTCGCCGCGATCGCGCAGATCTTCGCCGCCCACGGCGTCTCCGTCGAGCAGCTCGAGCAGACGCTCAGCGACGACGCCGGGCGGGCTACCCTTGTGATCGGCACCCACGAGGCACGCGAGTCCTCCCTGGCCGACACCGTCGCGGCGCTCGCCGCAGATCCCGTGGTCGACCAGGTCACGTCCGTCCTCCGAGTCGAAGGAGCATAGTGGAACACCCCACTCCGAAGCCGAACTCCCGCCAGTGGCGCGGGGTCATCCGCGAATACGCGGACCGGCTCGACGTCTCGGATGCCACCCCGATCGTGACCCTCGGCGAGGGCGGCACCCCGCTGATCCCCGCCCGGGCGCTCTCGGACCGCACCGGCGCGAACGTCTGGGTGAAGTTCGAGGGCATGAACCCGACCGGCTCGTTCAAGGACCGCGGCATGACCATGGCCGTGTCCAAGGCGGTCGAGCACGGCGCGAAGGTCGTCATCTGCGCGTCGACCGGCAACACCTCGGCCAGTGCCGCGGCGTACGCCACGCACGCGGGCATCCAGTCGGCGGTGCTCGTGCCCGAGGGCAAGATCGCCATGGGCAAGCTAGCGCAGGCGATCGCCCACGGCGCGGAGCTGCTGCAGGTGCAGGGCAACTTCGACGACTGCCTCGACATCGCGCGCGACCTCTCGGCGAACTACCCCGTGCACCTCGTGAACTCGGTGAACAACGACCGCATCGAGGGGCAGAAGACGGCGGCGTTCGAGGTCGTCGAGGCGCTCGGCGATGCACCCGACTTCCACCTGGTGCCGGTCGGCAACGCCGGCAACTACACCGCGTACCACCGCGGCTACCGCGAGGAGGTCGAGCGCGGCGAGGCGACGCGGCTGCCGCGCATGTTCGGCTTCCAGGCGGCGGGCTCGGCGCCGATCGTGCGCGGCGAGCCCGTGCGCGACCCCGACACGATCGCGAGCGCCATCCGCATCGGCAACCCCGCCTCGTGGGAGCTCGCCCTGTCGGCTCGCGACGACAGCGACGGCTACTTCGGCGCGATCACCGACGAGAAGATCCTCGAGGCGCACCGCATCCTCTCCGCGGAGGTCGGCGTGTTCGTCGAGCCGGCGTCGGCGATCAGCGTCGCCGGCCTGCTCGAGCGCTCCGAGGCCGGTGCGATCCCGGCGGGCTCGACCGTGGTGCTGACCGTGACCGGCCACGGCCTGAAGGACCCGCAGTGGGCGCTCCGCGCCGCCGACGGCTCCGACGTGAGCCCGACCGTCGTGCCGGTCGACACCGCCGCGATCGCCGACGTGCTCGGACTGGCGTCATGACGGAGGCCGTCGTGGGGAGCCTGCGCGCGCTCGACCTGGAGCCGGGCACGACCGTGCACGTCAAGGTCCCGGCGACCACCGCGAACCTCGGCCCCGGCTTCGATACCCTCGGCCTCGGGCTCGCGCTGTACGACGACCTCGACATCACGGTGCTCGACCACCCGGGCCTCGAGATCGTCGTCGAGGGCGTGGGCGAGGGCGAGGTGCCGCTCGACGAGTCGCACCTCGTGGTCCGCGCGATGGCGCACAGCCTCGCGGCGCAGGGCTACGCGCTCCCGCCGATCCGCCTCCACGCGCACAACACCATCCCGCACAGTCGTGGCCTCGGCTCGTCGGGCGCCGCGGTCGTCGCGGGCGTGATGGCCGCGAAGGGCCTGCTCGAGGGCACCGTCGAGCTCGACTCGGCGACCCTGCTCGCCCTCGCGACCGACCTCGAGGGCCACCCCGACAACGTCGCGCCGGCGCTGTTCGGCGGGCTCACGATCGCCTGGACCACCGACCAGGGGCCGCAGCACAAGAAGCTCATCGTGCACCGCGGCGTGTCCCCGCTCGTCCTGGTGCCCGAGCACGTCATGTCGACGGCGCTCGCCCGGTCGCTGCAGCCGAAGCACGTGCCGCACGAGGACGCGGTCTTCAACCTGTCGCGTTCGGCGCTGCTCGTCGCGGCCCTGACCCAGAGCCCCGAGCTGCTGCTCGCCGCCACCGAGGACAAGCTCCACCAGAGCTACCGGGCCTCGGCGATGCCCGAGACGGAGCGCCTCATCCGCGTGCTCCGCGACGCGGGCCATGCGGCGGTCGTGTCGGGTGCGGGCCCGTCGATCCTGGTGCTCGCGAGCAACCCCGCGGAGCGGCTCGACGCGGCGGAACTGGTGGAACGCGAGGCGGACTCGCCGTGGCAGGCGCTCATGCCGGCGGTCGACTTCCGGGGCGCGACGGCGGTCGCCGAGGACTGACACGCAGTCCACAGGTGCCGGGGCACCCCGTTCGCGGTGGTAAACTCGCAGGCAGCACCCGGCAGGCACGCGGGAACCGCGAACCGGCCGCATCGTGCGATTCTTCAGCAACTCATTGCTCACGCCCATGCGTGCATCCGCGCTCCAGCGCAGGACTCGGCGCGTGCGGGCGCATCAGCTCTCCCGGCCCATTCCCGAACGCCGGGGGAAAGGAAACATACCCAGTGACCAACGCAACCGACCACGCCTCGGGCGTGGCCAACGGCGCCCCCCTGTCCGGTCTCAAGGTCGCGGAGCTGCAGCAGCTCGCCACCGACCTCGGCATCGCGGGCGCGAACAAGCTCCGCAAGGGCGAGCTGGTCGAGGCGATCTCCGACCGCCGCGGCTCCGGCTCGTCCCCTGACTCCGGCTCCGCCTCCGGCGAGGGCGCCCCGCGCCGTGCGTCCCGACGTGCGACGAGCGCCGGCACCGCCGCCGGCGCCCACGTCAACTCGGGCGACACCGGCCTCGACAGCCTCATTCCGGCCGACGCATCCGCACCGGCCCCCGAGGCGGACGGGAAGCGGGCCGACGAGCAGCCTGCCGCCGAGCAGCGGTCCGCCGAGAAGCCGTCGGACGAGAAGCAGGCCGACCGGAAGCAGTCCGGCGAGTCGGGTGCCGAGCCGTCCGACGGCGACGACCGCTCGGGCAAGGACTCCGGCGACGGCCAGCAGCGTTCCGGCCGCAGCCGGAGCCGCAACCGTCGCAACCGCGGTGGTGGCGGTGGCGACCAGCAGGCGTCGTCCGGCGACCAGCGCGACGGCGAGTCCGGCGACGAGGGCGGCCAGGCGCAGAAGAACGACGGCGGCCGTCAGAAGGGCCAGCAGGGCCAGGGCGGCAAGGGCCAGGGCAACGGCCAGCGCCAGCAGAAGCAGGACGACGCGCAGGACGACGGCGGCCGCCAGAAGGGCCAGCAGGGCCAGGGCGGCCGCGGCGGCAACGCCGACCAGGGCGACGGCGAGGGCGGCGGCCGGCGCAGCCGGTACCGCGACCGCAAGCGCCGCGGCGGTGGCGGCGGCGACGAGGCCGAGCCCGAGATCCTCGACGACGACGTGCTGATCCCCGTCGCGGGCATCCTCGACGTCCTCGACAACTACGCGTTCGTGCGCACCACCGGCTACCTCCCCGGCCCGAGCGACGTGTACGTCTCGCTCGGCCAGGTGAAGAAGTACCACCTGCGCAAGGGCGACGCGGTCGTCGGCGCCATCAAGCAGCCGCGCGAGGGCGAGGGCAACAGCCGCCAGAAGTACAACGCCCTGGTGAAGGTCGACTCGATCAACGGCCAGGCACCGGATGCCTCGGGCGAGCGGGTCGACTTCCAGAAGCTGACCCCGCTCTACCCGCAGGACCGCCTGCGCCTCGAGACCGAGCCCACGAAGCTCACGCAGCGCATCATCGACCTCGTCGCGCCCATCGGCAAGGGCCAGCGCGGCCTGATCGTGGCGCCGCCGAAGGCGGGCAAGACGATCGTGCTGCAGCAGATCGCCAACGCGATCTCGCAGAACAACCCCGAGGTCCACCTCATGGTCGTGCTCGTCGACGAGCGTCCCGAGGAGGTCACCGACATGCAGCGCACGGTCAAGGGCGAGGTCATCGCCTCGACCTTCGACCGCCCCGCCGAGGACCACACGACGGTCGCCGAGCTCGCGATCGAGCGCGCCAAGCGCCTGGTCGAGCTGGGCCACGACGTGGTCGTGCTGCTCGACTCGATCACGCGCCTGGGGCGCGCGTACAACCTCGCGGCGCCGGCCTCCGGCCGCATCCTCTCGGGTGGCGTCGACGCGAGCGCGTTGTACCCGCCGAAGCGCTTCTTCGGTGCGGCCCGCAACATCGAGAACGGCGGCTCGCTCACCATCCTCGCCACTGCGCTCGTCGAGACCGGGTCGAAGATGGACGAGGTGATCTTCGAGGAGTTCAAGGGCACCGGCAACTCCGAGCTGCGCCTGTCGCGCCAGCTCGCCGACAAGCGCATCTTCCCGGCGGTCGACGTGAACGCGTCGTCCACCCGCCGGGAGGAGATGCTGCTGTCGAACGACGAGGTCAAGATCACCTGGAAGCTGCGTCGTGCGCTCGCCGGGCTCGAGCCGCAGCAGGCGCTCGAGGCGGTGCTCGGCCGGCTCAAGGAGACCCAGTCGAACACCGAGTTCCTGCTGCTCATGCAGAAGTCTGCCCCGGTCGCGGGCAACGGCCACGGCGAGGCCCACCGCCACGGCCACGAGAACGACCACCGCTGACGCCGGTGTTCGAGTCCGTCCAGGCGCTGCGCGCCGAGCACGGCCAGCTCCAGGAGGAGCTGGCCGACCCGGCGCTGCACGCCGACCCCGCGCGCTCGCGCAAGGTGAACCGCCGCTACGCCGAGCTCAGCCGCATCGTGGCCGCGCACGACGCGTGGAGCCAGGCGAACGACGACCTCGAGGCCGCGCGCGAGCTGGCCGCCGAGGACGAGGCGTTCGCCGAGGAGGTGCCGGGTCTCGAGGCGCAGCTCGCCGAGTCGCAGGAGCACCTGCGGCGCCTGCTCATCCCGCGCGACCCCGACGACGGCCGCGACGTGATCATGGAGATCAAGGGCGGCGAGGGCGGCGCCGAGAGTGCGCTGTTCGCGGCCGACCTGCTGCGCATGTACCTGCAGTACGCGGCGTCGAAGGGCTGGAAGACCGAGCTCCTCGAGTCCGACGAATCCGACCTCGGAGGCTACAAGAACGTGCAGGTCGCGATCAAGTCGAACGCCTCCGACCCGTCGGAGGGCGTCTGGGCGCACCTGAAGTACGAGGGCGGCGTGCACCGCGTGCAGCGCGTGCCGGTCACCGAGGCCCAGGGCCGCATCCACACCTCGACCACGGGCGTGCTCGTGTTCCCCGAGGTGGACGAGCCCGAGGAGGTCGACATCAACCAGAACGACCTCAAGGTCGACGTCTACCGCTCGTCGGGCCCGGGCGGGCAGTCGGTGAACACGACCGACTCGGCCGTGCGCATCACGCACCTGCCGACCGGCATCGTGGTGTCGATGCAGAACGAGAAGTCGCAGCTGCAGAACCGCGAGGCGGCGATGCGCGTGCTGCGCGCGCGCCTGCTCGCGCGCCAGCAGGAGGAGCTCGCGGCGGCGGCGTCGGACGCCCGCAAGTCGCAGATCCGGTCGATGGACCGCTCCGAGCGCATCCGCACCTACAACTTCCCCGAGAACCGCATCGCCGACCACCGCACGGGCTACAAGGCGTACAACCTCGACCACGTGATGAACGGCGCGCTCGACCCCGTCATCGAGTCAGCCGTGCAGGCCGACGAGGAGGCCAGGCTCGCCCAGATCGGCGACGAGTCCTAGACGCGAGTGCGGATGCCTCGCGGCGCATGCGTCGCGCGTCGGCGCGTCAGTCGTGCACGCCGCGTGCCGCGTCGGCCGTGGCATCCGCCAACGGCCGGAACTGCGCCGGGATGCCCACGACCAGCGAGTGCGGGGGAGCGTCGTGCGTCACGACCGCGTTGGCGCCGACCGTCGACCCCGCGCCGATGGTGATGTCGCCCAGCAGCTTCGCGCCGGCGCCGACCGTCACGCCGTCCTCGAGGGTCGGATGCCGCTTGGTGCCGCGTCCCGCGCCGCGCTTCGCCTTCCCGCCGAGCGTGACGCCGTGGTACAGCATGACGTCGTCGCCGAGCACCGCGGTCTCGCCGATCACGACGCCCATGCCGTGGTCGATGAAGAAGCGGCGGCCGATGGTCGCGCCGGGGTGGATCTCTATGCCGGTGAGGAAGCGGTTCAGCTGCGAGAGCACGCGCGCGAGCAGCCGGAACCCGCGACGCCAGAGCGCGTGCGCGACACGGTGCCCCCAGACGGCGTGCACGCCCGAGTAGGCGAGGAAGATCTCGAACGCGCTGCGCGACGCGGGGTCGTGGGCGCGTGCGGTGGCGAGGTCCTCGCGGACACGGGAGACGAGCTTCACCGGCCCATCCAATCAGACCGCTCCTGAGGGAACGCTCAGCCCTCGTCCAGCAGGCCCTCGTACAGCACGGTCGAGAGGTAGCGCTCGCCGTAGCTGGCGAGGATCACGACGATCGTCTTGCCGGCGTTCTCCGGGCGCTTGGCGATCTCCACGGCGGCGTGCACGGTCGCGCCCGAGCTGAGTCCGCCGAGGATCCCCTCCTCCATGCCGAGCCGGCGCGCCATGGCGACGGCCTGGTCGATGTCCACGTCGAAGATCTCGTCGTAGACCTCGCGGTCGAGGATCGGCGGGATGAAGTTCGGGCCGATGCCCTGGATCTTCTGCGGCGCGGGCGATCCGCCGTTCAGGATCGGCGACTCGGCCGGCTCGACGCCGATGACCTGCACGCCCGGCTTGCGCTCCTTGAGCACCTGGCCGACGCCCGTGATGGTGCCGCCCGTGCCGATGCCGGAGACGAAGATGTCGACGCCGCCGTCGGTGTCGTCCCAGACCTCCTCGGCGGTGGTGCGGCGGTGGATGGCCGGGTTCGCCTCGTTCTCGAACTGGCGCGCGAGTACCGCGCCCTCGATGCCGGCGGCGATCTCCTCCGACTTCTCGACCGCGCCCTTCACGCCGACGGGGCCGGGGGTCAGCACGAGCTCGGCGCCGTACGCCTTCAGCAGCTGGCGCCGCTCGATGCTCATGGTCTCGGGCATGGTGAGGATGACCCGGCAGCCGCGGGCCGCGCCGACCATCGCGAGCGCGATGCCGGTGTTGCCGCTGGTCGCCTCGACGATGGTGCCGCCGGGCTTCAGCTCGCCCGACGCCTCGGCGGCGTCGACGATGGCGATGCCGAGGCGGTCCTTGACGCTCGCCGAGGGGTTGTAGAACTCGAGCTTGCCGAGCACCTCGGCGGCCGCGCCGTCGGTGACCCGGTTCAGGCGCACGAGCGGGGTCTTCCCGAACGCCTCGGTGATGCTGCCGTAGACCTGTCCCATGGTGCCCGTCCTCTCGCTCGTGCGCGTCGTCGCGCGCCGCATCCGAGCATACGGTGGGGCGCGTTCCCGGGCGAGTGCGTTACATTCGTCCCTCGTGGATGCGACCCAGCCGAACGACGCCCGCGACCTGCGCGCGGCGCGCGACGACGTGGCGCAGCGCCTGCTGCTCGCCGGCATCGCGGATGCCGAGGTCGACGCCGACCTGCTGATCGGCCACGTGCTCGGCCTCGGCCGCGGCGAGGTGCAGGCCCGCATGGTGCTCGGCGGTGTGCTGGGCGAGGCGGATGCCGCTGCGCTGGAGTCCCTCGTCGCGCGGCGCGCGGCGCGCGAGCCGCTGCAGCACCTCACCGGCCGGGCCGCGTTCCGGTCCCTCGAGCTCGAGGTGGGCCCCGGCGTGTTCGTGCCGCGGCCCGAGACCGAGCAGGTGGCCCAGCACGCGATCGACGCGCTGCGCGCGGTCGCCGACCCCGAGCCGCGCGCGGTCGACCTCGGCACGGGCACCGGCGCGATCGCGCTCGCGATGGCCACCGAGGTGCCGCACGCGCGGGTCTGGGCCGTCGAGAAGTCCCCGGCCGCGTTCCGCTGGGCGCGCGCGAACGCCCGCCGCATCGGCGCCGCGAACCTCGAGCTCGTCTTCGGCGACCTCGCCGACGCGCTCACCCAGCTCGACGGCACCCTCTCGGTCGTCATCTCGAACCCGCCGTACATCCCCGACGACGCGCTGCCGCGCGACCCCGAGGTGCGCCTGCACGACCCCGAGGCGGCGCTCTACGGCGGTGCCGACGGGCTCGACGTCGTCCGCGACGTCTCGCGCACGGGGCTCCGACTGCTGCGGCCGGGCGGCCTGCTCGTGATCGAGCACGGCGAGCAGCAGTCCGCCGCGATCGGCACCCTGCTCGTCGCCGACGGCTGGCGGGCGATCGCGCACCACCGCGACCTCACCGGGCGCGACCGCGCCACGACCGCGCTGCGCTGACCGGGGGCATCCGCCCGCTCAGGCCGTCGCGAACGACTCGACCGCCTCGAGCAGGTGCGCGGTGTTGTAGCCGTGGCCGACGGGGAGGAACTCGAACGCCTCGAGCCCCGCGTCGGCGGCGCCGCGCACGTTCGCGCCCGAGTCGTCGACGAGGAACGCGCGTTCGGGCGGCACGCCGAAGCGGTCGCAGGCGCGCGTGTAGATGCGCCGCTCTGGCTTCCGGGCGCCGAGTGCCGCCGAGACGAGGTCGTTGCCGCCGAGGATCTCGTGCACCTCGGGCGCGAGCACGGGCAGCGCGTCGCGGAAGATGATCGGATTGTTCGACAGCAGTGACACGGTGCCGAGCTCCGCCGCGCGGCGCAGCACCGCGATCGATGCCGGGATCGGCGTCATCGCGGCCTGACGGGCCTGCACCCACTGCTCGAGCGTGAGGCGGGTGCCGGTGACCTCGCCGAACGCCTCGAGGTACTCGTCGGTCGTCGCGTACTCGCCGGCCTCGGCGGCGGCCTCGTGGCCCTCGGACCACCACGACTTGGCGAGGTGGTACTCGCTCGTGCCGGTCAGGCGCGCGAGGGCGGGGAGGCGCTCGCGGAAGTCGTACGCGTAGAGCGTCTTGTCGAAGTCGAACAGGTACAGCACCGTCGCCACGCGACCAGTATCCCAGCCCGGGGGCGCGCTGCGAAGGATCCCGGCCCGCTCCACTAGACTCGTGCGGTCATGACACGCATCCACGACACCTCGGTCGGCACCGGCCTGATGACCGGCATGCGGCTGGCCCGCCAGGCCCTCGGCCGGGGGCGGCTCGTCGTGCTGCCGACCGACACCGTGTACGGCCTCGCCGCCGACGCGTTCGACGCGAACGCGGTGCAGCGGCTGCTCGACGCGAAGGGGCGCGACCGCACCGCCCCGCCGCCCGTGCTGATCCCCGGCATCCCCACGCTCGATGCGCTCGCCGCCGACGTGCCCGACCCGGTGCGCGCACTCGTCGAGGCGTTCTGGCCGGGCGGACTCACGGTGATCCTCGAGGCCCAGCCGTCGCTGCGCTGGGACCTGGGGGAGACCCGAGGCACCGTCGCGCTCCGCATGCCCGACCACCCCATCGCGCTCGAGCTGCTCGCCGAGACCGGCCCGCTCGCGGTGTCGTCGGCGAACCTCTCGGGGCAGCCGGCCGCGACCACCGCGCAGGCTGCCGAGGAGATGCTGGGCGACTCGGTCGAGGTGTACCTCGACGGCGGCACCTCCGGCGCCGGGTACGAGGCGGTGGGGGAGCGGCCGGGCGACCTGTCGTCGACCATCGTCGACGCGACCGGACTGTCGCGCACCGACGGCCGGCTCCGCATCGTGCGCGCCGGCGTCATCACGCGCGAGCAGATCACGGAGGTCGTGAGCGAGGACCTCATGGAACCGGTCGCGGTCGTGTCCGCAGACGCCGCGGCACCCGGCGCGGACGCCGCTGCGACGGCCGAGGCGGATGCCGCCCCGGAGGCCGACACCGCATGAGGGCGTTCCTCGGGCTCGCGCTCGTCACCGCCGTGGTGACGCTCGTCCTGTCGATCGTCATCTGGAAGCTCAGCCTGCGGTACCGGCTCTACCCGAAGATCCGCGAGCGCGACGTGCACACGCGCCCCACGCCCCGACTCGGCGGCATTGCCATGTTCCTGGGCATCGTGACGGCGTTCGGCGTGGCATCCCTCGTCTCGTCCTCGATCGCACCGCTCGCCATCGTCTTCGCCGACCGCAGCCAGATCCTGGCGATCCTCGGCGCCGCGCTGCTCATCGTGCTGCTCGGGGTCGCCGACGACATCTGGGACCTCGACTGGCTGACCAAGCTCGCCGGCCAGTTCCTCGCTGCCGGGCTCGTCGCGTGGCAGGGCGTGTCGATCCTCTCGCTGCCGATCGGCGGCGTGACCGTCGGCTCGTCCTGGCTCTCGGCCACCGTCACGGTCTTCGCCATCGTGCTCGTGATGAACGCGGTCAACTTCATCGACGGACTCGACGGCCTGGTCGCGGGCGTGGCGCTCATCGCCAACGGCACCTTCTTCGTCTACACGTACCTGCTCGTGCAGCAGACCTCGCCCACCAACTACTTCAACCTCGCGTCACTCATCGCCGTCCTCATCGTGGGCGCGTGCGCCGGATTCCTGCCGCTGAACTGGCATCCCGCGAAACTCTTCATGGGCGACGCGGGTGCGTTGCTCATCGGGCTGCTCATGGCCACCTCGGCCATCGCCGTCACCGGCCAGATCAACCCCGGCTCCATCGGCGCCGGCGACCTCTTCCCGGCGTTCATCCCCGTGATCCTGCCGTTCGCGGTGCTCGTGATCCCGCTGCTCGACTTCACGCTCGCGGTGATCCGCCGGCTGCGCGCCGGCAAGTCGCCGTTCTCCGCCGACCGCGGGCACCTGCACCACCGGCTCCTCGACATGGGGCACACGCACCTGCACGCCGTCCTCATCCTGTACGCGTGGACCGGCGTCGCCTCGGTCGGCTTCCTGCTGAGCTTCGTGCTGCCGGCGTACACCGACCTCGACCGCGCCTGGGCGTTCGTCTTCCTCGGCGTCGGCTTCGTGGCCTGCGCGGCGCTCACCCTCGCGCCGCTCACGAGGCGACGCCGCGGGGCACTGCGCGCCGACCTCGCGGGCGACGACGAGCTCCCAGACGACGCCGATGCGAGCGGCGGTAGACTCTCGACGCACCCCACTGGAGACCGATGAACGACGCACGCCCGCCCGCCGACCGCCAGCCGACCTCGGGGCCCGTGCTCCGGGAGGCGCTGAAGTGGGGCGGCGTGTGCGCCCTCGCGATCGCCCTCGTGGGGGGCCTGCTCGGCTGGCTCGTCGCCGGCACGGTCGGACTGACGAGCGCGCTGCTCGGCACCGTGATCGCGATCGGGTTCATGGGCATCACCGCGGCGAGCATCCTGCTGGCCAACCGGTTCGCCGCGAGCGACCTGTTCGTCGGCGCCTTCTTCGGCATCGTGCTGGGCGGCTGGCTGTTGAAGTTCGTGCTGTTCATCGTGCTCGTGGTGCTGCTCCGGGAGCAGCCGTGGCTCGACCCCACCGTGCTCTTCCTCGCGATCGTCGCGGGCGTCATCGCCTCGCTCGTCGTCGACGTGGTCGTCGTGCTGCGCTCGCGGGTGCCGTACGCGAGCGACGTCGAACTGCCGAAGGCGCCGACCGACGACTGAGGCGCCGGGCGTCGGCGGGATACGTGCCGCTGGAGGCATCCGATCGGACCGGAGCGTCTCGGATTCGCTCCTGTCGCGGTTCTCTTGCTAGGATCATGACCGATCCCCCCGGTTCTCGATGCGCCACAGGTGTGCCGAGATTCCGCTGAATGTTCGTCGACGCGAGAGCACCTGCTCGACGCCCCGAAACAGGAGATAGCGCTGCTAGTACACGCTGTGAACCTGCTGGTTCCGACCGCTGCCGAAGATGGCGAGTTCCACGGTCCGTCGATCGCAGAGTTCTTCCCGCCCGGGTTCCTCTTCGAGGGAACGCCATTCGAGATCAACCGCATCATGCTGGTCCGCTTCATCGCGGTCGCGGCACTGATCCTGGTCTTCTGGCTCGGCACGCGACGCATGCGCGTCGTGCCCGGCCGCTTCCAGTCGGTCGTCGAGATGGGCCTCGACTTCGTGCGCGTCAACGTCGCCGAGGACCTGCTCGGCAAGACCGACGGCCGTCGCTTCCTGCCGCTGCTCACCACCATCTTCTTCATGGTGCTGTTCATGAACCTGACGGGCATCATCCCGTTCCTGAACATCGCCGGTACGTCCGTCATCGGCGTGCCGCTCGTGCTCGCGATCGTCTCCTACGTGACGTTCATCTACGCGGGCATCAAGAAGAGCCCGAAGAACTTCTTCAAGAATTCGCTGTTCCCGGCGGGCGTGCCGTGGCCGGTCTACATCATCGTCACGCCGATCGAGCTCATCTCGACGTTCGTGATCCGCCCGGTGACGCTCACGCTGCGACTGCTCATGAACATGGTCGTCGGGCACCTGCTGCTCGTGCTGTTCTTCGCCGCGACGCAGTTCTTCATCTTCACGCTCGGCGGCTGGTACACCGCACTCGGTGTCGGCACGCTCGCGTTCGGCTTCGTCTTCACGGTCTTCGAGATCCTCGTCGCCGTGCTGCAGGCCTACGTCTTCGCACTCCTCACGGCCGTCTACATCCAGCTGGCCGTCGCCGAAGAGCACTGACCCCGGGCGCCCCCGCCCGTACGGAACCCTAGGAAAGGAAACCCCAACGTGGACGCAACCACCGTTCTCGCCGAGATCAACGGAAACATCGCGACCGTCGGCTACGGCCTGGCCGCCATCGGCCCGGCGATCGGCGTCGGCATCGTCGTCGGCAAGACGATCGAGGGCGTCGCCCGCCAGCCCGAGCTGGCCGGTCGTCTCCAGGTGCTGATGTGGATCGGTATCGCCTTCACCGAGGCGCTCGCCTTCATCGGCATCGCGACGTACTTCATCTTCGTCTGATCCGACCCGCCGGCAATTAGGAGGCCACTGTGCTTCACGCACTAGTCAGGGCTGCGGAGGAGTCTGCCGAGACGCAGAACCCGCTGCTCCCGGCGACGTACGACATCGTCTGGTCGGCGGTCTGCTTCGTCATCATCCTCGTCTTCTTCTGGTTCAACGTGCTCCCGCGCATGCAGAAGCTGCTCGACGAGCGCGCCGAGGCCATCGAGGGCAACATCGCCAAGGCCGACGAGGCGCAGCGCAAGGCCGAGGCCGCGCTCGAGCAGTACACGGCCCAGCTCGCCGAGGCGCGCGCCGAGGCCGGCAGCATCCGCGAGTCCGCCCGTGAGGACGGCAAGAAGATCGTGGCCGAGGCAAAGGACCAGGCGACCGCCGAGGCCGCGCGCGTGACCGCGTCGGCGCAGGCGCAGATCGAGGCCGAGCGCCAGGCCGCGCTCGTGTCGCTCCGCAGCGATGTCGGCACCCTCGCGATCGACCTCGCGTCCGGCGTGATCGGCGAGAGCCTCTCCGACGACGCCAAGGCCAGCGCCCTCGTGGACCGCTTCCTCGCGGACCTCGAGGCGTCGGAAGCCGCAGGGGAGAAGAAGTAGCCCATGGGCAGTGCCACGAGGGAAGCGACCGCCGCCGCGAAGGCGGCGCTGGCCGCGCAGCGCTCCGTCGACCTCCAGGTCGCGGAGGACCTGTTCGCGGCGGGCCGCGTCGTCGGGCGCTCCGCGCAGCTGCGGTCGGCGCTGACCGACCCCGACGCAGACCCGGTCCGCACCCGCGGGCTCGTGAACGGCGTCTTCGGCGGCCGGATCGGCCCGGTCGCGCTCGAGCTGCTCGGCGGCATCGCCGCCAGCCGCTGGTCGAGCGCCGATGACCTGCTGCAGGGCATCGAGGAGCTCGGCCTGCGCGCCGCTGCGCGCTCGGCCGCTGCGAAGCCGGTCGAGTCGGAGCTCTTCGAGTTCGGGCGCATCGTCTCCTCGAACGCCGAGCTCGAGCTCGCGCTCGGCAGCAAGCTCAGCCCGACCGCATCGAAGGTCGCCCTCGCCGACCGGCTGCTCGCCGGCAACGCGTCGCCGCAGGCCGCGGCGATCGTGCGCCACCTGGTCGAGCAGCCGCGCGGCCGCCGCATCGGCGAGCTGCTGCGCGGCGCCGCCGCGATCGTGGCCGACGAGCGCGGCTACGCGGTCGCGACCGTCACCTCGGCCGGCCCGCTCACCGCCGCACAGCTGCAGCGACTCGAGCGCCAGCTCGCGAGCCAGTACGGCCGCGACGTCCGGTTCAACCTCGTGATCGACCCGTCCCTCGTCGGCGGTCTCCGCATCCAGATCGGTGACGACGTCATCGACGGCAGCGTGTCCGCCCGCCTCACCGACCTGAGGCAGAAGCTCGCCGGCTGAGGCCGGCACCACCCCGGCCGACTCGGCCCGACAGCGTCCCACCGGCACCGACCCGGTGCAGAAGAAGGAACAGACAAATGGCAGAACTCACCATCAGCCCAGATGAGATCCGTTCGGCTCTCTCCGAGTTCGTCTCGTCCTACGAGCCGAGCTCGGGCGAGAAGACCGAGGTCGGCTACGTCACGGATGCCGCGGACGGCATCGCCCACGTCGAGGGCCTGCCCTCGGCCATGGCGAACGAGCTCCTGCGCTTCGCCGACGGCACGCTCGGCCTCGCGCTGAACCTCGACGAGGACGAGATCGGCGTCGTCGTGCTCGGTGAGTTCGGCGGCATCGAGGAGGGCATGGAGGTGACCCGCACGGGCGAGGTACTCTCCGTGCCGGTCGGCGACGGCTACCTCGGTCGCGTGGTCGACCCGCTGGGCGCGCCCATCGACGGCCTCGGCGAGATCGCCACCGACGGGCGCCGCGCCCTCGAGCTCCAGGCGCCGGGCGTCATGCAGCGCAAGAGCGTGCACGAGCCCATGCAGACCGGCATCAAGGCGATCGACGCCATGATCCCGATCGGCCGCGGACAGCGCCAGCTGATCATCGGCGACCGCCAGACGGGCAAGACCGCCATCGCGATCGACACGATCATCAACCAGAAGGCGAACTGGGAGTCGGGCGACCCGACCAAGCAGGTGCGCTGCATCTACGTCGCGATCGGCCAGAAGGGCTCGACCATCGCCTCGGTGAAGGGCGCCCTCGAGGACGCCGGTGCGATGGAGTACACGACCATCGTCGCCGCTCCCGCATCCGACCCCGCCGGCTTCAAGTACCTCGCTCCGTACACCGGCTCGGCCATCGGCCAGCACTGGATGTACGGCGGCAAGCACGTGCTGATCATCTTCGACGACCTGTCGAAGCAGGCCGAGGCCTACCGCGCCGTGTCGCTGCTGCTGCGTCGCCCGCCGGGCCGCGAGGCGTACCCCGGTGACGTCTTCTACCTGCACTCGCGCCTGCTCGAGCGTTGCGCGAAGCTCTCGGACGAGCTCGGTGCAGGCTCGATGACCGGCCTGCCGATCATCGAGACCAAGGCGAACGACGTCTCGGCGTACATCCCGACCAACGTGATCTCGATCACCGACGGCCAGATCTTCCTCCAGTCGGACCTGTTCAACGCCAACCAGCGTCCTGCGGTCGACGTCGGCATCTCGGTCTCCCGAGTCGGCGGCGACGCCCAGGTCAAGTCGATCAAGAAGGTCTCGGGAACGCTGAAGCTCGAGCTCGCCCAGTACCGCTCGCTCGAGGCGTTCGCGATGTTCGCGTCCGACCTCGATGCGGCCAGCCGCCGCCAGCTCGCCCGCGGTGCGCGCCTGACCGAGCTGCTCAAGCAGCCGCAGTACTCGCCGTACCCGGTCGAGGAGCAGGTCGTCTCGATCTGGGCCGGCACCAACGGCAAGCTCGACGACGTTCCCGTCGAGGACGTGCTCCGCTTCGAGCGCGAGCTGCTCGACCACCTCGGTCGCAACACCGAGGTGCTCTCGACGCTCCGCGAGACCAACGTGCTCGACGACGACACCCTTGCGACCCTCGAGTCCGAGGTCGACAAGTTCAAGCTCGAGTTCCGCGCCGACGAGGGGCACTCGCTCGTCGAGCCGGGCAGCGAGTCGCACGAGGCCGCCGACAAGTCCGAGGTCAACCAGGAGGAGATCGTCCGCGGCAAGCGCTGACGCGCGCCTCGACGATCCGCACCACAGGACAGGACACACAGGAGACACATGGGAGCGCAACTCCGCGTCTACCGGCAGAAGATCAAGACGGCGCAGACGACGAAGAAGATCACCCGCGCCATGGAGCTGATCTCCGCCTCGCGCATCCAGAAGGCGCTCGGTCGCGTGAAGGCCTCGACGCCGTACGCGCACGCCATCGGTCGCGCGGTGGCGGCCGTGGCCACGCACTCCAACGTGGACCACGTGCTCACCACCGAGCCCGAGACGGTCAAGCGCGCCGCGGTCGTCATCTTCGCATCCGACCGCGGTCTCGCGGGCGCCTTCAACTCGCAGGTGCTCCGTGAGGCCGACCGCCTCTCCGAGCTGCTGCGCAGCGAGGGCAAGGAGGTCGCGTACTTCCTCGTGGGCCGCAAGGCGACCGGCTACTTCACGTTCCGGCGCCGCGCGTCGGAGCGGTCGTGGACCGGCAGTACGGACAACCCCGAGTACGAGCTCGCCAAGGAGATCTCCGACGCGGTGCTCGAGGCGTTCCTGCGCGACGCGGAGGACGGCGGCGTCGACGAGATCCACCTCGTCTTCAACCGATTCGTCAGCATGATCACCCAGTCGCCCGAGGTGCGGCGACTGCTGCCGATCCGGCTGGTGGACGAGGAGCCGGACGCCGGCCCGGCCACGGTGTACCCCCTGTACGAGTTCGAGCCGGACGCCGAGACGGTGCTCGACGCACTGCTGCCGGTGTACCTCGAGAGCCGCATCTACGCCACGCTGCTCGAGTCGGCCGCGGCCAAGCACGCCGCGACCCAGAAGGCGATGAAGTCGGCGAGCGACAATGCCGACAAGCTCATCCTCGACTACCAGCGACTCGCGAACAACGCTCGCCAGTCCGAGATCACCCAGCAGATCGCCGAGATCGTGGGCGGCGCAGACGCGCTGTCGTCGTCCAAGTAACAGCCACCAGAAGGAAGAGAAACCATGACTGACACCGCTACCGCACCGGCTGCGGCCGCGCCTGTGGCCGGCGCCGTCGGCCGCATCGCCCGGGTCACGGGCCCGGTCGTCGACATCGAGTTCCCGCACGACTCCATCCCCGACATCTACAACGCGCTGAAGACGGAGATCACCCTCGGCGGCGAGACCCTCGAGCTCACGCTCGAGGTCGCGCAGCACCTCGGCGACGACCTCGTCCGCGCGATCGCGCTGAAGCCGACCGACGGCCTCGTCCGCGGCCAGGAGGTCACCGACACCGGCGCGCCGATCTCGGTGCCCGTCGGCGACGTCACCAAGGGCAAGGTCTTCAACGTCACCGGCGACGTGCTGAACGGCGAGCCCGGCGAGACGATCGAGGTCACCGAGCGCTGGCCGATCCACCGCAAGCCCCCGGCCTTCGACCAGCTCGAGTCCAAGACGCAGCTGTTCGAGACCGGCATCAAGGTCATCGACCTGCTCACGCCGTACGTGCAGGGTGGCAAGATCGGCCTCTTCGGCGGTGCGGGCGTCGGCAAGACCGTCCTCATCCAGGAGATGATCCAGCGCGTCGCGCAGGACCACGGCGGTGTCTCGGTGTTCGCCGGCGTCGGCGAGCGCACCCGTGAGGGCAACGACCTCATCCACGAGATGGACGAGGCGGGCGTGTTCGACAAGACCGCGCTCGTGTTCGGCCAGATGGACGAGCCGCCGGGGACGCGCCTGCGCGTCGCCCTCTCCGCGCTCACGATGGCGGAGTACTTCCGCGACGTGCAGAAGCAGGACGTGCTGCTGTTCATCGACAACATCTTCCGCTTCACGCAGGCGGGTTCCGAGGTGTCGACGCTGCTCGGCCGCATGCCCTCCGCGGTGGGCTACCAGCCGAACCTCGCCGACGAGATGGGCATCCTGCAGGAGCGCATCACTTCGACGCGCGGCCACTCGATCACCTCGCTGCAGGCGATCTACGTGCCCGCAGACGACTACACCGACCCGGCGCCGGCGACGACGTTCGCCCACCTCGACGCGACGACGGAGCTCTCCCGTGAGATCGCCTCGAAGGGTCTCTACCCCGCGGTCGACCCGCTGACCTCGACCAGCCGCATCCTCGACCCGCGCTACCTGGGCGAGGACCACTACCGGGTGGCGACGAGCGTCAAGGCCATCCTGCAGAAGAACAAGGAGCTCCAGGAGATCATCGCCATCCTCGGTGTCGACGAGCTCTCGGAGGAGGACAAGGTCACGGTCGCCCGTGCGCGCCGCATCCAGCAGTTCCTCTCGCAGAACACCTACATGGCGAAGAAGTTCACCGGCGTCGAGGGCTCGACCGTCCCGCTGAAGGACACCATCGAGTCGTTCGACGCGATCGTCCGCGGCGACTTCGACCACGTGGCCGAGCAGGCGTTCTTCAACGTCGGCCCGATCTCGGACGTCGAGGAGAACTGGGCGCGCATCCAGAAGGAGAACGGCTAGTCATGGCCGAGCCGTTCCGAGTGCGCGTCGTCTCGGCCGACCGCGAGGTCTGGGCGAGCGACGACGCGACGATGGTGGTCGCGAAGACCGTCGAGGGCGAGATCGGCATCCTGCCGGGTCACGAGCCCATGCTCGCGATCCTCGCCAAGGGCGAGGTCCGGGTGACGGTCGAAGGCGGCGAGCGCGTCACCGCGCACGCCGACGAGGGCTTCCTCTCCGTCGAGGAGAACACGGTCCGCGTCGTCGCCTCGCGGGTCGAGCTCGCCTGACACGATGACGAATGCGGCCGAGGTGCCCGGGGAGCGCCAGTTCGACGAGCTCCGGGTGCCACGGCTGATCGCGATGGCGGGCCTGCCGGGCGCCGGCAAGTCCACGATCGCCGAGGTGCTCGGCGGACGGCTGGGCGCGCCGGTGGTGTCGGTCGACCCGATCGAGTCGGCGATCCTGCGCGCGGGCATCTCGTCCGAGCAGCCGACCGGCCTCGCCGCGTACCTCGTGGCCGAGACGATCGCCGAGGGGGTCCTCGCGTCGGGCCGCACGGTGATCGTGGACGCGGTGAACGCCGTGGAGGCGGCGCGCCTGCAGTGGCGCGACCTGGCCGCGCGGAGCGGTGTCGCGCTGCGCGTGATCGAGGTGGTCTGCTCCGACGCGGACCTGCACCGCGAGCGGCTCGCGAAGCGCACGAGGAACCTCCCGCACCTCGACGAGGTGACCTGGCGGGCGGTCGAGCAGAGCGTCGACGGCTACCAGCCCTGGGGCGGACCGGCCGCTGCGCTGCCGCGCGTGACGCTCGACACGGTCGACGCGCTCGGCGTGAACGTCGATCAGGCGTTCGCCTTCCTCGACGACTGATGCGCGTCGTCCTGCCGCCCTCCGAGACCAAGCGCGACGGGGGGCACGATCGGGCGCTCGACGTGTCGACGCTCGCCTTCCCGGAGCTGGGCGAGCGCCGCGACGCGGTGCTGGATGCACTCGTGGCCCTGTCGGCCGACGAGGATGCGTCGGTGCGGGCGCTCAAGCTCGGGCGCACCCAGCTCACCGAGATCGCGCGCAACGCCGCCCTGCGGTCGGCGCCGACCATGCCGGCGATCGATCGCTACACGGGCGTGCTCTACGACGCGCTCGCGGCCGACCGGTGGTCGGCGGGCGATCGCGCGTTCGCGCACGAGCACGTGCTGGTCCAGTCGGCGCTGTTCGGGCCGATCGCGGCGCTCGACGCCATTCCCGCGTATCGGCTGTCGCACGACTCCCGGCTCCCCGGGCTGCGGCTGCGTGCGCACTGGTCGTCGGCCGCGGGGGCCGCACTGGCGCGGCCGTCCGGGCTGCTGATCGACCTCCGGTCGGAGGGCTACGCGGCGCTCGGACCGATCGACGCGGGTGCGAACGCCGCGTACGTGCGCGTGGTCACGGAGGACGGCGACGGCACGCGGCGTGCCCTCGCGCACTTCAACAAGCAGGCGAAGGGGCACCTCGTGGCCGCGCTCGTGTCATCGCGCGCCCGGATCGACGACCTCGACGGACTGCTCGACTGGGGCGATGCGCACGGCCATCGCTTCGCGCGCACGGCGCACGTCGGGCCCGGCGGGATCGCGGAGGTCGAACTGCTGGTGTGAGCCGGCGGCCCGGAAGCAGTCCGCCACGTGGTCGTCGACCATGCCGGTCGACTGCATGAGGGCGTAGACGGTGGTCGGCCCGACGAAGCGGAAACCGCGACGGCGCAGCTCACGGCTGAGCGCGGTCGACTCCGCGGTCGTCGCGGGGACCTCCGACAGGCTCGACGGCCGGCGTCCGGGCTCCGGGGCGAAACGCCACATGAGCTCGTCGAGCGGCTCGTCGAGCTCGAGCAGCGCACGCGCGTTGCCGATGGTCGCCTCGATCTTCGCGCGATTGCGGATGATGCCGGTGTCCGCGAGCAGGCGCTCCACGTCGTCGTCGTCCATCCGGGCGACGCGCTCGGGCTCGAAGCCGTGGAAGGCGGCGCGGAACCCCTCTCGACGCCGCAGGATCGTGATCCACGACAGCCCGGCCTGGAAGCCCTCGAGGCACAGCTTCTCGTAGAGCGCGCCCGGATCGCGCTGCGGCACGCCCCACTCCTCGTCGTGGTAGCGCCGGTACTCCTCGTCGCCGGCCGCCCAACCGCAGCGGACGACCCCGTCGGCGTCGACGGGCGCCGCAGTCGGGCCCGGGACCCCCGAGGCATCCGCCCCGCTCACGCGGCGAAGCCGATGCGCTCGTGGCCGAGCAGCCACATCTTCGTCGGCACGCCCTGCCCGCCGCTGTAGCCCGTGATGCGACCATCGGAGGCGAGCACCCGGTGGCAGCCGACGATGATGGGCACCGGGTTCGCACCGACCGCGCCGCCGATGGCGCGCGCGGAGCCGGGCCGGCCGACGGCGGTCGCGAGTGCGCCGTAGGAGACGGCCTCCCCCCAGTCGAGACGTCGGAGCTCGCGCCACACGTCGCGCTGGAACGGCGTGCCCCGCAGTTCGAGGGGGAGATCGAACGCGGTGCGCGCACCGGAGAAGTACTCGTCGAGCTGCCGTCGTGCTTCGACGAGCACGGGCACCTCGGATTCGGGGAGCCCGTCGTGCGGGAGCGCGCCGTCGCATTCGATGGCGAGGGCGGTGATCGCGGAGTCGTTCGCGACGACCTCGATACGGCCGACGGGGGAGTCGACCCGGATGACGTGGGTGGTGGTCATGCTCCGAGGCTAGTCGCGGCGGCCGAGCCCGACCGGCGGGAATCGGACACGCCGTGCCGCGTGCTCGGCGCGGCGGCTGTGGAGGAGAGGAGCGTGCGCTGACCCTGCTCCCGGCCGCCCTAGGCTGGTGGCATGGAGTATCGCAGCCTCGGTGGATCAGGTCTTCGCGTCTCGGCGGTCGGCCTCGGCGGGAACAACTTCGGGCGGCCGGGCACGGCCACCGAGGACCAGGCGGGGACGGATGCGGTGATCGGCGCGGCGCTCGACGCGGGGGTCACGCTCGTGGACACGGCCGACATCTACGGCGGGGCACCGGGTCGGAGCGAGGAACTGCTCGGCCACGCCCTGCGCGACCGGCGCGACGAGGTCGTGCTCGCGACGAAGTTCGGGCACACGAAGGTCGACGTCGGTGTGCCGTCGTGGGGCGCGAAGGGGTCCCGCCGGTACGTGCGGCTCGCCGTCGAGGCATCCCTTCGCCGTCTGCAGACCGACTGGATCGACCTCTACCAGATCCACGAGCCCGACCCGCTGACGCCCATCGCCGAGACCCTCGCCGCGCTGGGCGAGCTCGTCGACGAGGGCAAGGTGCGCTACCTCGGCCACTCCAACCTGAGCGGCTGGCAGCTGGCGGAGGCCGAGCTCGTGGCGCGCCAGCTCGGCACCGAGCGGTTCGTGTCGGCGCAGAACGAGTACAGCCTGCTCGCCCGCGACGCGGAGCGCGAGCTGCTGCCCGCCGCGCGGCACTTCGGCGTCGGGCTGCTGCCGTTCTTCCCGCTCGCCAACGGGCTGCTCACGGGCAAGTTCACGCGCACGGGCGGTCCCGAGGACTCGCGGATCATGCGCCAGCGGCCGCACCTGGTGGAGCAGGCGCCGTGGGAGCGGCTCGACGCGTACGCCGCGTTCTGCGACGAGCGCGGGGTCTCGATGCTCGACGCGACGTTCGGCTGGCTGCTCGCCCAGCCGTCGATGGGCAGCGTGATCGCGGGCGCCACCCGCCCCGAGCAGGTGCGCCAGAACGCGGCCGCGGCGACCGCGTGGACGCCGACGGACGACGACGTGCGCACGGTGTCGGCCATCTTCGCCTGACGCGTCCTCCACAGCGCTCGGCGACCCCGCAGCGGGTGGGGCGGGCGGATGCCGCCGTCGACGCCCGTGCCGGAACCGCGACGCTGTCGGCATGACCGAGCCCGACTTCCGCATCCGCCAGCCCCAGGACCTCCTCGCCGTCGCCGCCGAGCTCGTCGGCTTCCGCCCCGAGCGCAGCGTCGTCTGCATCGCCACGCGTGGCGATCACCGCACCGCGGCGATGCGCCTCGACCTGCCCGCCGATCCCCGCCGACGGGCGGGGGAGCGCGCCGTGGTGCGGGCGCTCGACGCGATGCTGCAGCGCGTCGGCGAGGTCCGCGGGGTCGTGGTGGTCGTCTACGCGCCCGAGACCTTCGCGTCGGAGCACGGCATTCCTCGGCCGTCGCTCGGACGCTCGGTGCATGCGGCGCTCGAACGCGCCGGCCACCCGGTGCTCGACGTGCTGTGCGCGGCGGCCGACGGCTGGGGCAGCTACCTCGACGACGGATGCCCCCGGGAGGGCCGTCCGCTCACGGAGATCGACGCGTCCCCGCTCACCGAGCGGCAGACGGTGCGATCGGCGTACACGGCTGACACGCTCGCCATGCTCCCGCCCGTCGACGACGCCCTCGCGGCAGCGGTGCGCGCGGCGTGCGATCGTGCGCTCGATCCGCTGGGCTCCGCCCGCGGTGCCGCGTTCGGGCCAGCCGCGACGGTCGGCGCGTCGGCGATCGCGGCGGCGGACCGACTCGACCCGGTGGCGGTCACCGAGGAACTCCTGGGTGGTGCGCCCGACCGGCGCGATCCGGAGGCGCTCGGGCGGTTCCTCGCGGTGCTCCAGTTCCCCGTGCTCCGCGACGTCGTGCTGCTGCAGATCGCGTTCGGACTCGAGGTCGGGCTCCTGGCCGCCGAGCGTCAGGAGGTCCACCTGTTCCGGCAGCTCGTGAGCGGGCGTTCCATGGACGAGTACGTGGCCGACGAGCACGCGCAGGGCCAGCAGGCCGACGACCGTGCGCTGTCCGAGCTCCTGCTGGGGGTCGGGCCGCGCGTTCCCGATGCGGAGCGCATCGACGCCTCGATCGAGCTGCTGCGGTTGGTCGTCGCCTGCGCCGAACCCGAGGACCGCGTCGACCCGTACTGCGTGCTCGCCTGGCTGGCGTGGGCGCGTGGTCGTGGTTCGGTCGCGGGGGCCTACCTCGACCGCGCGGGCGAGATCGACCCGGCACACGGCATGACCGACCTGCTCGGCACGCTCATCGGATCGGGTCGCGTGCCCGACTGGTCGTACCTCGAGCCCGACGACGCCCTCGTGCGTTCGCCCTGAGCCGCGGCGTCGCGCGACCGGGTGGTCGTCAGGACCCGATCAGCGGCCCGAGCAGCCTGGCCGCCACCGACGGTCGCCCGGTGACCCGTTCCTCGACGTCGCCGAGCCCGATGCCGGTGAGCCCGAGGTTGGCGCCCAGGAAGCGCAGCGGTTCGGGCTCCCAGCGAGGCGAGCGGTGTCCGACCCAGGGCAACCGCGCCAGGTCGGTGTCGCGGCCGAGCACGAGGTCGGCGAGCGTGCGTCCGGCGAGGTTCGTCGTGCTGAGACCGTCGCCGACGTACCCGCCCGCGAAGCCGACCCCGTTGGCGGGGTTGTACGAGGCCGACGCGTGCCAGTCGCGGGGCACGCCGAGCGGCCCGCCCCAGCGGTGCGTGACGCGTGCGTCGGCGGCCGCGGGCATCAGGTCGGCGAGCGCCTCGGCGAGGTGCGCGAACACCCGGTCGTCGCGGTCGAACTCCGGCCTGACGGCGCTGCCCCAGTGGTAGCGGGCGCCGCGACCGCCGAACGCGATGCGGTCGTCGGCGGTGCGCTGCCCGTAGATCAGCAGGTGCCGGTAGTCGCTGAACGTCTCGCCGTGCGCGAGGCCGATCTCGTCCCAGACGTCCGCCGACAGCGGCTCCGTGGCGATCATGAGCGAGTACAGCGGCAGGATGCGGCGCCCGACGTGCGGCAGCGCGGCTCCGTACCCCTCGGTCGCGACGAGCACGTGCCGCGCCCGGACGGTGCCGGTCGCCCCGTCGGCCGCCCGGAACCGCACGCGGCCGGGCTCCCAGTCGACGACCTCCGTGCGCTCGGCGATGCGCACGCCGCGCTCCTCGACGACGCGCGCGAGCCCGCGCACGAGCTTGGCGGGCTGCACTCGCGCACACGACGGGTCGAACACCGCCGCGTCCGCGCTGCCACCCGACAGGCCGCTCACGCCGAACCGGTCGAGGCGGTCGCCCTCCCAGAGCTCGACGGGGTCGGTGCCGAAGCGTGCGGCCTCGGCGGCGTCGGCTCGCGCGCTCCGCGCCTGCGCCTCGCCGCGGGCGAACACGACCGTGCCGCCGCGGACGAAGTCGCAGTCGATGCCCTCCGCGTCCGCGACGCGGCCGACCTCGTCGACCGTGTCGATCATCGCGTGGCGCATCGCGACCGCGGCCTCGCTGCCGTGCCGGCGCTCGAGCGCGGCGCTCGACTGCGGGAACAGCGCCGAGCACCAGCCGCCGTTGCGGCCGGAGGCCCCGAAGCCCGCGATCTCCCGCTCGACGACGACGATCGACAGCTCCGGCCGCAGCTGCGACAGGTAGTACGCCGACCAGAGCCCGGTGAGCCCGCCGCCGATCACGCAGACGTCGGCGTCGAGGTCGCCTCCGAGGCTCGGCCGCGGGGCCAGGTCGTCGAGGCCCTGCTCGACGAGGGCGTCGAGCCAGAAGCTCACGCCGCGGTACGGCGCACCGCCGACCGCCGCGAACGCGTCCGCCATCAGAGCCGGTTGCCGGCCTCGGTGAGCACGCCGCGCAGGATCTGCCCGATCTCCGCGAACTCGCTCGGCCCGATGGTCAGCGGCGGCGCGAGCTGGATCACGGGGTCGCCGCGGTCGTCGGCACGGCAGTAGAGCCCGGCGTCGAAGAGCGCCTTGGAGAGGAAGCCGCGCAGCAGGCGCTCCGACTCGTCCTCGTCGAAGGTCTCCTTGGTCGCCTTGTCCTTGACCAGTTCGATGCCGAAGAAGTACCCGTCGCCGCGCACGTCGCCGACGATCGGCAGGTCGAGCAGCTGCTCGAGCTCGGCGCGGAAGAGCGGGGAGTTCTCGCGCACGCGCTCGTTCAGGCCCTCCTCCTCGAAGATGTCGAGGTTCTCGAGCGCGACGGCCGCCGAGACCGGGTGTCCGGCGAACGTGTAGCCGTGGTAGAACGACGTGTCGCCGTGCGCGAAGGGCTCGTAGATCTCCTCGCTCACGATCGTGGCGCCGATGGGGGAGTAGCCGCTCGTCATCGCCTTGGCGCAGGTGATCATGTCGGGCTGATAGCCGTACTGCTCGCACGCGAACATCGAGCCCAGGCGGCCGAACGCGCAGATGACCTCGTCGGAGACGAGCAGCACGTCGTGCTTGTCGCAGATCTCGCGCACGCGCTGGAAGTACCCGGGCGGCGGCGGGAAGCATCCGCCCGAGTTCTGCACCGGCTCGAGGAAGACCGCGGCGACCGTCTCGGGGCCCTCGAACTCGATCATCTCCTCGATGCGGTTCGCGGCCCAGAGGCCGAACGCCTCGAGGTCGTCGCTCGGTCCGCCCATCTCGGCGGCGCGGTAGAAGTTGGTGTTCGGCACCCGGAAGCCGCCGGGGGTGACCGGCTCGAACATCTCCTTCATGGCGGGGATGCCCGTGATGGCGAGCGCGCCCTGGGGGGTGCCGTGGTACGCCACCGAGCGCGAGATGACCTTGTGCTTGGTGGGGCGCCCCTTCAGCTTCCAGTAGTACTTCGCGAGCTTGAACGCCGTCTCGACGGCCTCGCCGCCGCCGGTGGAGAAGAACACGCGGTTCAGCTCGCCCGGCGCGTAGTCGGCCAGCCGGTCGGCGAGCTCGATCGCCGACGGGTGCGCGTAGGACCAGATCGGGAAGAACGCGAGCTCCTCGGCCTGCTTGCGCGCGACCTCGGCGAGCCGGGCGCGGCCGTGCCCGGCGTTCACCACGAACAGGCCGGAGAGGCCGTCGATGTACTGCTTGCCCTGCGCGTCCCAGATGTGGTGGCCCTCACCGCGGGTGATGATCGGCACGCCCTGCTCCATGGTCGACTGGCGCGAGAAGTGCATCCAGAGGTGGTCCTTCGCCTTCTGCTGCAGCGCGGCGACGTCGACATCGGCGACGGTACGGGTCATGGTGCTCATTTCCTATCGTGTTCCCCAGTTGTAGAACTGCTTGCGGAGCTTCAGGTAGACGAACGTCTCGGTGGTGAGGACGCCGTCGAGGTTGCGGATGCTGGTGTTGAGCAGCTCGATCAGCTCGTCGTCGTCCTCGCAGACGACCTCGGCGAGCAGGTCGAAGCTGCCGGCGGTGAGGACGACGTAGTCGATCTCCGGGATCTCGGCGAGCCGGTCGGCGAGGTCGCGGGTGTCGCCGGAGGCGCGGATGCCGATCATGGCCTGCCGGGTGAACCCGAGCTGCATGGGGTCGGTCACCGCGACGATCTGCATGACGCCCGCCTCGGTGAGCTTCTGCACGCGCTGGCGCACCGCGGCCTCGGAGAGTCCGACGGCCTTGCCGATGTCGGCGTACGAGCGACGGCCGTCGGCCTGCAGCTGCTCGATGATCTTCTTGGAGACCTCGTCGAGCAGCACCGGCCGGCCGCCGTGGTTGCGCCCCGCGTTCGTCATGCGTCGATTCTGTCAGTGACGGATGCCTCCGGCAAGCGATTCCGTCGTGATTTCACGAATCTGCAACGGATTCAATGGTGGTTCCGGGTTTCGGATGCCGCGTTCGGCCGTTAGCATGGGCCGCACGCGATCCCGAGGAGGCCCTTCCATGTCCGTGCGTGAGCTGCGCAACTTCATCGGCGGCGAGTTCGTCGACGCCCGTGGCGACGGGGCGCTCGACCTCGTCGACCCCGCGACCGAGGACGTCTACGCGACGAGCCCGATCTCGGGTGCCGCCGACATCGACGCCGCCTACGACGCCGCCTCGACGGCATTCGCCACCTGGGGCCAGTCGACGCCGGCGGAGCGGCAGCTCGCGCTGTTCCGCATCGCCGACGCGATGGAGGCGCGCGCCGGGGAGTTCGCCGACCTCGAGTCGCAGGACACGGGCAAGCCCCGTGCGAGCCTCGTCGAGGACGAGATCCTGCTCTCGGTCGACCAGCTGCGCTTCTTCGCGGGTGCGGCGCGCAACCTCGAGGGGCGAGCGGGCGGCGAGTACATGCCCGACCACACGTCGTTCATCCGGCGCGAGCCGATCGGCGTCATCGGCCAGGTGACCCCGTGGAACTACCCGCTCAACATGGCGGTCTGGAAGGTCGCGCCCGCCATCGCCGCCGGCAACTCCATCGTGCTGAAGCCGTCCGACACCACGCCGCTCGCGACGCTCCTGCTGGCGGAGGTCGCGGCCGAGTTCCTCCCGGCGGGCGTGCTCAACGTCGTCACCGGCGACCGCGGAACGGGCGCTGCGCTGCTGCAGCATCCGACGCCCCAGATGGTCGCCATCACGGGTTCGGTGCGCGCCGGCATGGAGGTCGCCCGCGAAGCGGCATCCGACCTCAAGCGCGTGCACCTCGAGCTCGGCGGCAAGGCCCCCGTGGTGGTGTTCGACGACGCCGACATCCCCGCCGCGGTCGAGGGCATCGCCGCGGCCGGCTACTTCAACGCCGGCCAGGACTGCACGGCCGCGACCCGCGTGCTCGTGCAGGCGGGCATCCACGACGAGTTCGTCGCCGCGCTGGCCGAGCATGCCCGGGTCAACGCCCGCACCGGCGCGCCGCGCGAGGACGGCGTGTACTACGGCCCCGTCAACAACGCGAACCAGCTCGCCCAGGTCTCGGGCTTCATCGAGCGCCTGCCCGACCACGCCGACATCGCGCTCGGCGGGCGGCGCCAGGGCGACCGCGGCTACTTCTGGGAGGCCACCGTCGTCTCGGGCCTGCGCCAGGACGACGAGGCGATCCAGCGCGAGATCTTCGGCCCGGTCATCACCGTGCAGAAGTTCACCGACGAGGCGCAGGCGCTCGAGTGGGCGAACGGCGTGCAGTACGGGCTCGCCTCCAGCGTCTGGACGAAGGACCACGGTCGGGCGATGCGCTTCGCGAAGCACCTCGACTTCGGCTGCGTGTGGATCAACACGCACATCCCGATCGTCGCCGAGATGCCGCACGGCGGGTTCAAGCACTCCGGCTACGGCAAGGACCTCTCGCAGTACGGCTTCGAGGACTACACGCGCGTCAAGCACGTCATGAGCTACATCGGCGCCTGAGCCGTTCCGGCGCCCGTCGGTGACAGACTGGGGTGATGGGCGAGGCGCGGGTCTTCATCGGCACCGCCGACGGGCTCCCCGAGTGGGACGTCGTCGTCGGGCGCGTGTTCGTGGCCGCCGTCGCCGCGCCGGCGGACGATCGCACGCTCGCGGGCCTGCGGCGGCTCGCCGACGACCCGGGCGCGCTGGTCGAGGAACTGGTCGGCGCGCTGCCGACAGGTGCAGCGGATGCCGCGGGCTTCGCGCTCGTGCGCTTCGACGACGACGGTGCCGGTCCGCGCCGCGCGACCGTCGTCGTGCGCGGCGACGCGGCGGTCGACCTGCGCTCGCCCGGCGGCAGCCGCCGGTTCGACGACCGCGGCATCCGCCCGTTCCACCTCGCCGAGTTCGGCGACGTCACGAGCCTCCTGATCCGCTCGCCGTCGGCCGGCCTCGACGGACCGCACGACGGCGAGCCGGTGGGCGGACCGGGCGCGACGGCGCGCGCGTCGATCGTCGGCTGGGCCTGCGATGCCGCGCACGCGGCGGTCGACGTCGACGAGGAGACCCGTGCGCGCCGCGCGCCGACGACCGACACGCAGCTCGTCCTGCCGATCCCGGCGCCGCCGGCGCCCGACACCCCCGCGGGCGGCATCGAACCGGTCCTGCCCGCGCGCACGTCCGCCACGGCGTTCCGCATCGGCGACGGGGCATCCGAGCCCCTCGACGGCCCCGTCTACGTCGGCCGCCGTCCGAGTCCGCCGCGCATCCCGAGCGGGGACGCGCCCCGGCTCTACGCGGTGCCGGCCGCGCTGCCGGCCGTGTCGTCGACCCACGTGGAGCTCCGCCCCGTCGGCCGCACCGTCGTGGTCACCGACCTGCACTCGCGCAACGGCACCACCGTCATCGGCGCGGCGGGCGCCAGGCGGCGGCTCCGCGGCGGCGAGTCGGTCGTCGTGGGCGCCGGGTCGCGCCTCGACATCGGCGGTACAGTGGTCGAGATCCTCGCAGTCGCGGAGGACCGAGTCCGCGAGCCCCTCACCGACGAAGGACCAGGCACGTGACGCAGATCGGACACGGCAACCCCGGAACGACGGTGACCCTGCCGAACGGCACCGAGGTCACCCTCGCCTGGGCCGCGCTGACCGACACCGGCCTGCGCCGGGAGGTCAACGAGGACTCGTTCGTGGCCCGCCCGCCGGTCTTCGCCGTCGCGGACGGCATGGGCGGCCACGCGGCCGGCGACTTCGCGAGCGCGGCGGTCGTCACCCGGCTCGCCGAGCACGGCGGGCGCAGCACGGTGCGGCCCGCTGAGATCGGTCGTTCGCTGACCGCCGCGGTCGGCGACATGGAGCGCAGCATCGGCGTCACCGACGAGGGGAGCGGCACCACCGTCACCGGCGTCGCGCTGATGACCGACGAGGGCGCGCCCGCCTGGTCCGTGTTCAACATCGGGGACTCGCGGGTCTACCGCCTCCTCGAGGGCGAGCTCGAGCAGCTCACGGTCGACCACTCGATCGTGCAGGAACTCGTCGACGCCGGGCACATCACCCAGGAGGAGGCGGAGGTGCACCCGCACAGCAACGTGATCACGCGTGCGGTCGGCTTCCACGAGACGCCCGTGCCCGACTACCGCACGGTGCCGGTCGTCGAGGGCATGCGCCTGCTCGTCTGCTCCGACGGCCTCACGAAGGAGCTCACCCCGTACGGCATCCGGCACTTCCTGCTCGGCTCGCCGAAGCCGGAGGCGGCGGCGCGCGCGCTCATGGACGCGGCGCTCGGCAACGGCGGTCGCGACAACGTCACGGTCGTGGTGCTCGACGTGCTCCGCATCCGCGCCGGCGAGCCCGGCGACGAGTCCCCGGCCGCGGGCTGACCGAGGCATCCACCGGCCCGTCGTCGCGAGCGGTTCCGCGGCGGCGTCGACCCTAGAATGGGTGCGGAACCCGCCGGAGGCACGCCGGTGACGTCGGCGGCGGCGGGGACCGAGGGAGGTCGCGTGACCAGGCGCCTGCCCTCGACGCCGCCGACGATCCCGGGATTCGCGTTCGTCCGCGTGCTCGGCACGGGCGGCTTCGCCGACGTGTTCCTCTACGAGCAGCAGCTGCCGAAGCGCCCCGTCGCCGTGAAGGTGCTGCTCGCCGAGGTCGTGAACGAGCAGCTGCGGCGCATGTTCCGCGCCGAGGCCAACCTGATGGCCCGACTGAGCTCGCACCCCGCCGTGCTCACGGTCTACGCCGCGAGCGTCGCCGCCGACGGCCGGCCCTACCTCGTCATGGAGTACTGCTCGTCCGCGATGGCGCAGCGCTACCGCGCCGACCCGCTGCCCGTCGCCGAGGCGCTCGAGGTGGGCATCCGCATCGGCTCCGCGATCGAGAGCGCGCACCGCGAGGGCGTGCTGCATCGCGACATCAAGCCGTCGAACATCCTCATGACCGCCTTCGGGCACCCCGTGCTGAGCGACTTCGGCATCGCGGCGACGCGCGGGGAGGCCGACGACGACGAGTCGATCGGCGTGTCGGTGCCCTGGTCGGCGCCCGAGGTGCTCGCCGACGAGGACGGTGGCAGCGTCGCCTCCGAGGTGTGGTCGCTCGGTGCGACCGTGTACTCGCTGCTCGCCGGCCGTTCGCCGTTCGAGGTGCCGGGCGGCGACAACTCCGCCTACGAGCTCGTCCAGCGCATCTCCGCCGCGTCGCCCCCCGAGATCGGACGCGCCGACGTGCCCGACACCCTCGAGGCGGTGCTGCGCCGCTCGATGTCGCGCAGGCCCGCCGACCGGCAGGCGAGCATCGAGGAGCTGCTGCGCGAGCTGCAGGAGGTCGAGGCCGAGCTCGAGCTGCCGCAGACGCCCATCGAGGCGCGCATGGACGAGTGGGCGCAGGCCACCGCGATCGACGTCGACGACCGCACCGCGCTGCGCGCGCCGGGCGAGGCCGTGGCGGCCGCGACCGCAGCCGCCCGACGCGGGTCCCGGCGGCGGCGCGCCGCGTGGTGGACGGTCGGCGGCGTGCTCGCCGCGGGTGCCGCGGCGGCGATCGCGGCGGTGCTGCTCGTGCCCCGTCCGCCCGCCCAGACCGAGATCCCGCAGGTGACCGACGTGCGCGCATCGGTCGACGACGGCACCGTCGTGTTCCGCTGGGACGACCCGGGCGTGACCGACGACGACGCGTACGTCGTGACGGTCGACGGCCGGCCGTCGAGCATGCAGGTCGCGACCGAGTACCGCCTCGACGCGGGCGAGCAGTCGGTCGTGTGCGCCACCGTCACGGTCACGCGCGCGGGTCGCGTCGGCGACCCGAGCGCCGAGCGGTGCGTGGAGGTCCTCCCGGAGCCGACTCCGTGATCGCCGACTGGTTCCGCGCGCATCGCTCCGGCGTGCTCACGGCGGCGGCGAGCACGGCGACCGTCGCGCTCGTGGCGGGCGTCGCGGTCGCGAGCGGCGGCTACACGTCGCAGCGCGTCGACCTCGGCGACGCGTCCGTCTGGGTGGCGAACGCCGGCCTCGAGTCGGTCGGGCGCCTCAACACGGCCGTGCGCGAGCTCGACACCGCCGTCGAGACCGGGGTCGCGGCGCCCGAGCTCGTCCAGCGCGGCGCGACCGTGCTGGTCGTCGACGCCGAGCGCGCGAACCTCGACGTGCTCGACCCGGCGACCGCGACGATCGCCGGGAGCGTCGCGATCCCGCCCGTGCGACCCGAGGTGTCGCTCGCGGGCGAGCGGGTCGTCATCGCCTCGGACGGCGACGTCTGGTCGACGCCGATCGACGAGTTCGCCGAGTTCGACAGCCAGCGCGACCCCGATCTCACGTTCGGCGCCGGCACCGTCACCGCCACCGACGCCGACGGCATGCTGGTCGCGTTCACGCCGTCGACCGCCCGCGTCGCACGCATCGACGCGAGCGGCGGCACGGCGGTCGAGGGCACGTGGCAGGTGTCGGGAGACGTGCCTGCCGACGCGGACTGGTCGGTCACGACGGTCGGCGGGCACTGGGCGCTGCTCGACGCAACGAACGGGGTGCTGCACGTCGAGGGCGGCGCGGTCCCGCTCGGCGGGCTCGTGGCCGCGGGCGGCGGCGTCGTGCTCCAGGAGCCGTCCGTGTCGGGCGACGCGGTGCTCGTCGCCCACCGCGGCGGGCTGCTCTCGGTGCCGTTCGACGCCGGCGAACCCGTCGTGCTGGTCGAGGGGCGGTCGGGGGAGCCGGCCGCGCCCGTGGCATCCGACGACTGCAGCTTCGCGGCCTGGGCGGATGCCTCGGGCTGGACGTCGTGCGGACCGGCCGATGCCGTGCTCGAGGGCGGCGCGACGACCGGCCTCGCCTTCCGCAGCAACGGCGACGCCCTCGTGCTGAACGACGCGGGCTCGGGGCGCTCGTGGTCGGTGCGCGACGGCTGGGCGCTCGTCGACGACTGGGACGCGCTCGTGCGCGCGGAGACCGACGAGCGCGTGGTCGAGGAGAACGACCCGTCCACGCCGCCCACGCTCGAGCGCGTGCAGGTGCCGCCGGTCGCGGTCGACGACGAGTTCGGCGCCCGGCCGCTGCGCACGACGATCCTGCCGGTGCTGCTGAACGACTACGACGCCAACGGCGACGTGCTGGCGATCGCGTCGGTGGGCGCCGTGCCAGACGGCGTCGAGGTCGACCTGGTGAGCAACGACCAGCAGCTCCAGGTGACGCTGCCGGGCGACGCGGCGGGCACGATCGCGCTCGACTACACGATCGACGACGGCCGCGGCGGCAGCGCGTCCGCGGTCGTGCGCATCACCGTGCGCGGCGACGACGAGAATGCGCCGCCCGTGCAGGCGCGCGGCGCGTCGGCCGTCGTGGAGGCCAGCGGACGGGTCGCCACCGACGTGCTGGCCGACTGGTACGACCCCGACGGCGACCCGTTCTACCTGTCCGGCGCGTCGACGGCCGAGCCCGACGCGGCGACCTTCACGCCGGGCGGTGAGGTCGTGTTCACCGAGCGCGGGGGTCGCGGTCCGGTCCGCACCGTGGGCCTGTCGGTGTCCGACGGCCGGGCGATCGGCGCCGGCACCCTGTCGGTGGCGGTGCGTGCACCCGGCTCGGTGCCGCTCGTGGCCGAGCCGTTCGCAGTGCTCGCCGCGGCGGGGGAGGAGCGCACCATCTCGCCGCTCCAGCACGTTCGCGGCGGCAGCGGGTCGCCGCGGCTCACGGCCGTGCCCGCGAAGCCCGACGTGGAGCTGGTGCCCGACTTCGACCGCGGCACCTTCCGGTTCACGAGCGACGCGGTGGGCACGCACTACCTCGAGTACACGGTGGCCGACGGCGACCAGACCGCGGTCGGCGTGGTCCGGGTCGACGTGGCGGCTCCGCCCGACGCGGACACCACCCCGGTGACCGTGCCGCACACCGCGTTCCTGCGCGTCGGCAAGCCCGCCGACGTCGACGTGCTCGCGACCGACATCGACCCGACCGGCGGCGTGCTCGTCATCACGGGCGCGGACGACGACACCCCTGGCCTGCGGGTCGAGGTGATCGAGCACCGCGTACTGCGCGTGACCCTCACCGACCCGCTCGAGGACGGCACGGCCGACTTCGACTACACGGTGAGCAACGGCCGGGCGGAGGCGACCGGCACCGTGCGGGTCATCGGCATCCCCGATCCCGAGATCGTCCAGGCCCCCGTGGCGAACGACGACACGGTCTCCGTGCGCGTCGGCGACGTCATCGACATCCCGGTGCTCGTGAACGACCGGCACCCCGACGACGAGCCGATCGCGCTGGCGGCCGAGCTGGTCGAGCCGCCCGCCGACGACGAGGGGCTCCTCTTCGCGTCCGGCGACGTGCTGCGCTTCCTCGCGCCCGATCGGCCGGGCACGGTCAGCGCCGTCTACCGGGTCGAGGCGCCCGACGGGCAGTTCGATACCGCGACCGTGCGGATCGCCGTCAACGACGTCGACGCCGACGACAACGCGGCCCCCGTGCCGCGCGTGGTCGACTCCCGCGTGCTCGCGGGGGAGACGGTGCGCATCCGCATCCCGCTGCTCGGCATCGATCCCGACGGCGACTCGGTGCAGCTGATCGGACAGGAGACCCCGCCCGAGCGGGGCATCGTGGTGCGCACGGGCGTCGACTGGATCGAGTACCAGGCCGGCGAGTACTCGGCGGGTACCGACACGTTCCGCTACGCGGTGGTCGACGCGCTGGGCGCGCGGGCGACGGGGACCGTGCGCGTCGGCATCGCCCCCCGGCTCGACGGGGTGCGCGCGCCGATCGCGGTGGAGGACGAGGTGCGGGCGCGACCGGGCGGCGAGATCGCGGTGCGCGTGCTCGACAACGACTCCGATCCCGACGGTGGGCCGCTCACGATCGTGGACGTGGAGCTCACGAACGGGTCGGCCGAGGCGACCGTCGACGGCGACGTCGTGCGCGTCGCGGTGCCGAACGCCGAGGGGCAGCACACGTTCGTGTACACGATCCGCAACGAGGGCCAGGCGATCGACTCGAACTTCCTCGTCGTCGAGGTGAGCGCCGAGGCGCCGCTGGCACGGCCCGAGGCCGGCGATACGGTGCTCTCGCTCTCCGACATCCTCGACCGGTCCTGGGTCGACGTCGACGTGCGCGAGAACGTCTTCTTCGCCGACGGCCCCTCGGAGCTGCTCGGGGTGTCGCTCGTGCCCGGCTGGGAGTCGGGCGCCGCGGTGCGCAGCGACGGGACGATCCGCGTCACGCTCGCCGACCGGCAGCAGATCATTCCCTTCCGCGTGGTGCACCCAGACGACCCGGAGCTCGACGCGTACGCCTTCATCCGCGTGCCCGGCTTCGAGGACGCCCTCCCGCAGCTGCGCCTGGACGCCCCGCCGATCATCGTGCAGAGCGAGCAGGAGGTGCTCATCGAGATCAACGAGCACGTGGTCGCGGTCGGCGGGCGCCCCGTGCGGATCACCGACGAGGCGACCGTGCGCGCGTCCAACGGCGACGGCGGCGAGCTCGTGGTCGACGCCGACACCGTGCGCTTCCGCAGCGCGGACGAGTACTTCGGCCCGGCATCGGTCTCCTTCGTCGTGACCGACGGCTCCTCCGCCGACGATCCCGACGCGCGCACCGCGACCATCGTGCTGCCGATCACGGTGCTGCCGCGCGAGAACCAGCCGCCGTCGTTCACCGGCGGGCTCATCGAGTTCGAGCCCGGCCAGGAGCGCGAGATCGACCTGCTGCGCCTGACCAGCTACCCGTACCCGGCCGACCTCGACCAGCTCGGGTACCGGCTCGTCGAACCCCTGCCGGAGGGCTTCGACGTCTCGCTCGACGACACGCAGCTGCGCGTCTCGACTGCCGCGGGCACGCTCGCGGGCACCCGGGCCGCCGTCACGATCGCGGTGCAGGATGCCGCGGGCGACGGGCGCGCCGGGCGCATCGAGCTGCGGGTCGTGCCGTCCACCCGCCCGCTCGCGGTGCCGGCCGCCGACCAGGCGGTCGCGCCGCGCGGCTCCACGTCCGTGATCGACGTGCTCGCGAACGACGAGGCGACCAACCCGTTCCCCGAGGTGCCGCTGCGGGTCATCCGCGTGCGCGGAGCCGACGACGCGAGCCTGCCGGCGGGCGTGCGCGTCATGCCGAGCGCCGACCGGTCCTCGCTGCGCGTCACGGTCGACGAGGGTGCCGAGCCGGTGAACAGCACGATCCAGTACCAGGTGGCGGATGCCACCGGCGATGCCGGTCGGTACGCCTGGGGCGTCGTGACGATCTCGGTCCAGGACCGCCCCGAGCCCGTCGCGGAGGTGCGCGCGACCGGGTTCGGCGATCGCTCGATCAGCATCGGCTTCGTGCCGGGGGCGGCGAACAACTCGCCCATCACCGACTACGAGGTGCGCCTGCGCGCTCCCGGCAGCGGCGACGTGCTCGCGACCCACTCCTGCGCGGCCACCGACTGCACGGTCCCGACGCCCGGCAACGGCCGCACCAACCAGGTGGTCGTCGAGGTGCGCGCCCGCAACGGCGTCGGCCTCTCCGACGCGGCCCGGCTGCCCGAGCCGATCTGGTCCGACGTGGTGCCCGGCGCGCCGGGCGACCTGCGGGCGGCGCCCCTCGACGGCGGGCTGCGCGTCACGTGGACGCCGGTCGTGCCCGACGGGGGCGGGACCCCCGTGACTCGGTACGTGATCGCCGTCGCCGGCCAGATCGGCGAGGTCTCCGCCGCGTCCATCTGCTCCGCGACGGCATGCGTGCTCGACCGCGACGGCCTCGCCAACGGCAGTGCGGTGCCGGTGGCGATCAGCCCGCGCAACGATGCGTACCCCGCGCTGTCGACCTGGCGCGAGGCATCCGTCACCGGAACGCCCTTCGGCGCGCCCCGCGCCGCGAGCGCGGACGCGGTCGGCGACGCCAACGCGGGCGCCGTCACGGTCACCTGGAGCGGCTTCGACGGCAACGGCGACGCGATCCGGGGCTACTACGTGCAGCGGCTCGCGGTGGGCAGCCGCACGCTGCCGACCGGACCGCAGGCCTGCACCGTCAGTTCCCCGGCCCCGGGCACCGTGCAGGCGCCGACCAACGGCGCGGGCGTCGAGGAGACCCGTGCGCTCGGCCCCGACGCGCGCTCGACCCGGTTCGAGGGGCTCTCGGCCGAGAACACCGAGTACGCGTTCGTGGTCTGGGGCTACAACCGTGCGGGCTGCGCCTCGAGTCCCGTGCTCGTCGTCACCCCGCGCCCCTTCGATCGGGTCATCGACGAGGTGCGCGGCGAGATGCGATGGACCGGCGACGGGCTCGCCTGGGACTACCGGGTGAGCTCGGTGACCCCCCGCGCGAGCCGCTACGAGATCGTCGCGGTCGACGCCGCAGGCGTGCAGCTCGCCGGCACCGTGCAGTCGTTCGGCGGTTCCGGGTGGCCCCGCGAGATCCTCGACCGGCCGTTCGGCGAGGCCGTCCGGTTCCAGCTGCGGGCCTGCGCCCCGTGGGGCAGCTGCGGTCCGTGGAGCGAGGTGCAGCCGGCATCCGCCGAGCCGTCGCTCGACTTCGCCATGCCCAGCCGCCGCTGGGACGAGGGCGCACGGCGCTGGACCTGGACCAATGCGCCCGACAACGGATCGCTCGCGGCCACCTTCCGCTGCGGCAGCGGGAACGGCAACGGCACGGCCGCCGAGGCGGAGACCAGTTGCACCGTCACCGGCGGCGGTTCGGGCAGCGCCTGGCTCGACGTCACCGTCGGCGGCGTCACGAAACGATACGAGAGCGACTGATCATGCGAGGAGCACGCAGATGACGATGACACCCGAGCAGGCCACCGAGTTCGCCGACACCTTCGACCGCCTCGTCGCGGGCGTGGAGCAGGTGCTCCTCGGCAAGAGCCACGTCATCCGGCTGGCGTTCACCGCGCTGCTCACCGAGGGACACCTGCTGCTGGAGGACGTGCCCGGCACGGGCAAGACGTCGCTCGCACGGGCGATGGCCCAGTCGGTCGCCGGGTCGAGCAACCGCGTGCAGTTCACCCCCGACCTGCTGCCGGGCGACATCACCGGCATGAGCGTCTACGACCAGCGGTCGGGCGCGTTCGAGTTCCATGGCGGCCCCGTGTTCGCGAACATCGTGCTCGCCGACGAGATCAACCGCGCGAGCCCCAAGACGCAGTCCGCGCTGCTCGAGGTCATGGAGGAGCTGCAGGTCACCGTCGACGGCGTCACCCACCCGGTCCAGGCGCCGTTCATGGTCATCGCCACGCAGAACCCGATCGAGCAGGCCGGCACCTATCGGCTGCCCGAGGCGCAACTCGACCGCTTCCTGCTGCGCACCTCGATCGGGTACCCCGACCACGCGTCGACCATCCGCATCCTCGAGGGAGCGGACCACCGCGCGCACGAGCAGGCGGTGCGCGGCATCGTGCGCGCCGACGAGGTCATCGAGCTCGCCGCACAGGCGCGCCAGGTGTACGTCGACGCGACCATCCACGACTACGTCTCGCGACTCGTCGACGCGACCCGCTCGGCGGTCGAGGTGCGGCTCGGCGCGAGCGTGCGCGGCGCGCTGGGGCTCATCCGCGCGGCGAAGACCCACGCGGCGAGCCGGGGACGCCACTTCGTGGTGCCCGACGACGTCAAGGCCCTCGCCGAGCCGGTGCTCGCGCACCGCCTGATCCTCGAGCCCGAGGCCGAGTTCGACGGCGTGAACGCGTCGAGCGTCGTCGCGCAGGTGCTCCTGGAGACGCCGCCGCCGAACACGAGGCAGGCCGTGTGACGACCGAACCGGCTCCGACCGCCGAGGCCCGCGGGCGCGACGGCGCGCTCGCCGAGGCCGTCGGCGCGGTCGTCGGCGCGGGCCAGGCGACCCGATCGGGGCTGGCGCGCGCGGCCGCCGCGGTGCGGCAGGTCGTGACCACCACCGGCTGGTGCGTCGCGGCCGTTGCCGTCGGCGCGCTCGTCGCCGGCTACCTGCTCGGCTGGCTCGAGGCCGTCGTGATCGGCTGGGCCCTCGTCGTCGCGATGGCCGGCGCCTTCCTGTACCTCGTCGGCCGGAGCGCGTTCGTCGTCGGGCTCGAGCTGCCCGAGCCGCGGGTGGTCGTCGGCGATCCCGCCGAGGCCGCCGTGGTCGTGACCAACGCGGGCCGGCGCCGCGCGGTCGGCGTCGGCGTCGAGGTGCAGGTGGGCGCCGGCACCATCGCGCTCTCGGTCGCGCACCTCGCCGCGGGCGTCGCCGAGCGACGTGCGGTCGAGATCCCGACCGGCCGCCGCGGGGTCGTCGAGCTCGGCCCGGTGCGCACCGTGCGCGCCGACCCGATCGGGCTCGTGCGGCGCGAGGTCGTGTGGGCCGAGCAGTCGCGCCTCTACGTGCATCCGCGCACCATCCCCATCCCGGCCATCAGCACGGGATTCGTGCGCGACCTGGAGGGTTCGCCGACCCGTGACCTGACGGCGAGCGACGTGGCGTTCCACGCCCTCCGCGAGTACGTGCCGGGCGACGAACGGCGGCACATCCACTGGCGCAGCTCGGCCAAGACCGGCACCTTCATGGTGCGCCAGTTCGAGGAGACCCGGCGCAGCCACATGATGATCGTGCTCGATGCCGAGCCGACGCACTACGCCGACCCCGACGAGTTCGAGCTCGCGGTGAGCGCCGTCGGCTCGCTCGGCGTCCGCGCGATCCGCGACGCCCGCGGCGCATCGGTCATCGTGCCGACCTCCGCCCCGACCCCGGCGCGCGCGGGCATGCGCGGCCTGCTCGACCTCGCCACGGTCTCGCGCGATCGCCTGCTGGACGCGCTCTGCGCCGTCGAGCAGGACGCGCGCGCGCCGCAGCTGGTCGATGCGATGCGGATGACCGCGGAGGCCGTGCTCGGCATCTCGCTCGCCTTCGTCGTGACCGGGTCGGCCGCGGGCGTGGGCGCCCTCCGGGCCGCCGCGGCGCAGGCGCGTCCGGGCGTCGAGGTCGTCGGCGTCGTCTGCCATCGCGGCGCCGCGCCGGCGAACCGCCGGGTCGGCGGCCTGCAGGTGCTCTCGATCGGGCAGCTCGACGACCTGCGGGCGATCCTGGCACGGTCGGCGGCCGCATGAGCGACACGGCTGCGAGCAGGCGACCGCTGCGGTGGTGGGTGTTCCCGCTGCTGGCGTTCGCCGTCGCCGCGGCCGCGGTGCCGTGGTGGCCGATCCACGAGGCCCTGCACCTGCTCGTGGTCGTCGGGGTCGGCGCCGTCGTCGGCTTCGCCGTGGCCACGGCGGGCGCCGTGCGCGGCTGGCCCGCCTGGCTCGTGCTGCTGGCCTGCGTCGCGGCGTACCTGGTCGTCGGCGTTCCGCTCGCGGTGCCCGGAGCGGCGTTGTCGGGCGTGCTGCCGACCCCGGGCGGACTCGTCGAGCTCCTCGCCGGCACCGCCCTCTCCTGGCCGCGGCTCGTGACCATCGTGCTCCCGGTGGGCACCTACCAGGCGCTCCTCGTACCGGTGCTCGCCAGCACCCTCGCCGCGTCGGCCGGTGCCGCGAGCATCGCCCTGCGGACCCGTCGGCCCGCGCTCGCGGTGCTCCCGCCGGTCGGGATGTTCCTCGCCGGCATCCTGCTCGGTCCGCGCGAGTCGGCCTGGGGGATCGTCGGCGGCGTCGCGATGGTCGGTGCGACCCTCGCCTGGCTGGTCGCCGTGCGGCGCCTGCCGCGCACCCCGGACGCGCCGCGTCGCGCGGTCTCGGCGCGCCGGGTGCTGGGCGCGCTCGGGGTCGCGCTCGTCGCGGTGCTCGTCGGCGCGGGCGCCGCGGTCGCGCTCGCCCCGGGCACGGAGCGCGAGGTCGTGCGCGCCTACGTGCAGCAGCCGTTCGACCCGCGGGAGGCCGACAGCCCGCTCGCGGGCTTCCGCGCGTGGCATCGCATCGAGCGGTCGGAGGCGCCGATGCTCGCCGTGCGCGGCCTGGCGCCCGGCGAGCGGCTGCGCGTGGCCGTGCTCGACACCTACGACGGCATCGTCTACTCGGTGGGCGGGCCCGACGGCGCCGAGGCGTCCGGCTCGTTCACCCGGCTGCCGTACCGGCTCGACCAGGACGCGCCGCCCGAGCTCGAGCGCGAGATCCGGGTGCGCGTGCTCGGCTACGAGGGCATCTGGCTGCCCGGCGTGGGCCGGATCGAGTCGATCGCGTTCGGCGGCGAGCGCGCCGAGGCCCTCGGCGCGTCGTTCTTCTACAACGACGCCACGGGCACCGCGGCGGTCGCGGAGGGCCTGCGCGACGACGACGAGTACGTCGCCGTCGCGGTCGCCGTGCCCGATGCCGACGACGTGGCGGAGCTGCGCCCGGGCCAGGCGGTGCTGCCGGCGACGGCAGCCCTGCCCGAGGGGCTCGACCGGCTGCTCGATCGCTGGGCCCCCGCGTCGGAGACGCCGGGTGCGCGCCTCGCCGGCGTCGTCGAGGGGCTCCGCGCCGACGGCTACGTCAGCCACGGCGTGAGCGACGACGAGCCCCCGAGCCGCTCGGGGCACTCGGCCGACCGCATGACGCAGCTCGCGACCGACCGCCCCATGCTCGGCGACGCCGAGCAGTACGCGGTCGCGGCGGCGCTCCTCGCGCGCGAGATCGGCTTCCCCGCCCGCGTCGTCATAGGGTTCGACCCGGGCGACGACGCACGCGGGGCCGACGGCGCGGTGGTCGTGACCGGCGGCGACATGTCGGCGTGGATCGAGGTGCAGGACGCCGACGGCACGTGGTTCGCGATCGACCCGAACCCCGAGCCGCGACCGGTTCCCGAGGCCGAGCCCGACGAGCCGACCGTCGTCTCGCGGCCGCAGTCGGTGCTGCCGCCGCCTGCCGAGCGCACCCCGGTCGAGCGCACGGTCCCCGAGCCCGAGGCGGCCGACGACACGTCCGACGACGCGCTGTCGCCGTTCGTGGAGGCGCTGCTCGCCGTGCTCCGCGGGGCCGGGTGGGTGCTGCTCGCGCTCGCCCTGCTGGTGAGCCCGTTCCTCGCGGTGATCGCGGCGAAGCTGCGTCGGCGCCGGCTGCGGCGATCGGCGTCGACACCCGAGGCGCGTATCGCGGGCGGCTGGAACGAGTTCGCCGACGCGGCGACCGACCACGGCTACGCCGTTCCCGCCGAGGCGACCCGCTCCGAGCAGGCTGCAGCGGTCGGCGGCATGCAGGCCCTGGTGCTGGCGTCCGCGGTGGAGCGTTCGCTGTTCGCGCCCGGCGGCCCGGACGACGACCAGGCGACGGCCGTCTGGGGCGTCGTCGACGAGGCGCGCGGGCGCATCTCGGCGCGCCGCGGCCGCTGGCGGCGACTGCGGGCGGCGGTCTCGCTGTCGAGCTTCACGCGCGAGGCGCGCGGCCGACGGGAGCAGTGACGCCGCTCCTCCACATCGTGTCGACGAGCGGTGCGGATGCGGCGGATCGTCGCGCGTCCGGCCGGACGGGTCGGGCCCGCGGTGCACTGAGGGTGTGACCGACCACGGACTGCGCCTGCCACCGCCCGTCAGCCCGCCCGCGCGGGCCCCGTTCCCCGTGCTCGCGACCGTCGCCCCCGTCGTCGGCTCGGTCGTGCTCTGGCTGGTCACGGGCTCGCCGTTCGCGCTCGTGTTCGCGCTGCTCGGCCCGCTCGTCGCGATCGCGGGCGTGCTCGATCGCCGCCGGGGCGCACGGCGCGCGTCGCGTCGCGCCGACGCCGGGCGAGCACGCGCGCTCGAGCGACTGCGGGCCGAGGTCGTCGCGGCGCACGACCTGGAGCGGGCCGCGGGGTGGCGCGCCGACCCGGGCCCGCGCGCGATCGTCGACGGCTCGGTGTCGCGGCTGCCGTGGACGGGCCCCGAGCCGATGCGGGTCGTGGTGGGCGTCGGCGAGGTGCGCAGCACGGTGCGGCTCGAGGGCGAGGCCGTCGACGACGCGGCGATCGCGATCGTCCGCGAGGCGGGGCGGCTGCCCCGCGCGCCCGTGGTGGTCGACGCCGCCCGGGGCATCGGCATCGTGGGGCCCGTGGCGCTCGGGCGGGCGCTCGCTCGCGGCATGCTGGTGCAGGCGTGCCACGCCGCCGCACCCGACGAACTCGCGGTCCACCTGCCGGGCGGGCCGGCGTGGTCGTGGGCCCGAGCGCTCCCGCACGTCGGGTCGGCCGCCGACCGGTCGCTCCGCGTGGTCGAGGGCGGGGCGGATGCCTCGGGGCCGGCCGCGGCCGCCGGCGCGACGCTCGTGCTCGCCGACCGCCGCGACCGGCTCGTCGCACGGGTCGGCGCGGTCGTGGAGCTCGACGGCCCCGGGGCGGCCCGCGTGTCCCACGCCGACGGCGAGGTCGCGACGTGCGCGCCCGTGCTGCTCGGCGAACCGGAGTCGCGGTCGTGGGCGCGCGAGGCGGCCGCTCGTGTCGCCGAACCGGCGGCCGCGGCTCCCGGACCGGTGCCGTTCGACGTCGGCCAGTCCGGCGGGCCCGGCCTGACCGCGTGCGTCGGCGTCTCCGGAGAGGGCCCCGCCCTGCTCGACCTGGCCGCGGGCCCGCACGCGCTGGTCGCCGGCACGACCGGCAGCGGCAAGAGCGGGTTCCTGGTCGCGTGGGCGGCCGCCATGGCCGCGTCGCGCACACCCGAGGAGCTCACGCTCGTGCTCGTCGACTTCAAGGGCGCCGCGGCGTTCGGCCCGCTCGAGCGGCTGCCCCACGTGGCGGGCGTCTTCACCGACCTCGACGAACCGGCCGCGCGGCGGCTCGTCCGCAGCCTGCCCGCGGAGGTGCGCCGGCGCGAGGCGCTGCTGCGCGACGCCGGGGTCCCGACCGTCGACGCGCTCCCGCCGCGGGCGCTCCCGCGACTCGTGGTGGTCGTCGACGAGTACCAGGAGTTCGCGCGCCGCATCCCCGAGGCCGCCGCCGTCTTCGCCGACCTGTCCTCGCGCGGCCGGTCGCTCGGCATGCACCTCGTGCTCGGCACCCAGCGCCCGAGCGCGGCGATCGGCGAGGCGATCCGCGCGAACGCGGGCGTGCGCGCGTGCCTCCGGGTGCTGCAGCCGTCGGAGAGCATCGCGATGCTCGGCACGCCCGAGGCGGCCCGCATCCCGGTGGGCGCACCCGGCAGCGGGCTCGTGGACGGCGGCGACGGCACGGTCGCGCCGTTCCGCAGCGCCCTGGTCGGCGAGGCCGACCTCGACGCGATCGGTCGCAGGCACGCGGATGCCCCGGTGCCGCCGCCGCCCTGGGCGCCACCGCTGCCGGGCGAGGTGACGCCCGCGCTCGTCTCGGCGGCGCTCGGCGCACCCGTCGGGCCCGACCGCATCCCGCTCGGCCTCGCCGACGACGTCGATCGCCAGCGGCACGTGGCCGCCTGCTGGCAGCCGTCGGCCGGGGCGCTGCTGGTCGCCGGCGGCGTCGGCAGCGGTCGGTCGACGTTGCTGGCGGCCGTGCGCGCCGGCCTGCGCGCCGGGCGCACGGTGGTCGAGCTGTCGCCCGCCGCGCCGCGCAGCCTCGTCTGGGACGTGCTGCGACGGCCGGGGGAGCGGGGGCCGCTGGGCGTGGTGATCGACGACCTCGACGACCTGTTCGACGGCTGGGGCGAGGAGTACCGGGCGGAGGCGCAGCCGGCGCTCGACCGCCTGCTGCGCACGCGCGGGGTCGCGGTGGCGGCGAGCACGCGCCGGCCCGTGTCGACGCTCGGCGCGTCGAGGCTCGGCGCCCTGTTCCGCGAGACGGTGCTGCTGCGCCAGCCGAGCGCGCAGGACGTGCGCGCGGCGGGCGGCGACCCCGAGCTCTGGGCGCACGACGACCCGCCGGGGACGGGCCAGTGGCACGGGCTGCGCTTCCACGCCCTGCGCACCGAGCCCGGGCCCACGGGCCGACATGTCCGGCTGCGCGGCGCCGGAGACCCGGCACGGGGCGTGGCGCCGGTGTCGCTCCCGCGCGGCGGCGTGGCGCTCGCGTGCAGCGCGTCGCCGCGCGCGTTCGCCGAGCGGTGGCGTGACGCGACCGGCGGTGAGGCGCTGCTGCTCGACCCCGCGGATCACGGCGCGCGGCAGGCCGTCGCCGCGCGCACCGCTGCGGGACCGCGCTCCGACACCGCCGGGCCCCTCCTCGTCGTGGGCGACGCGGGGGCGTGGGCCTCGAGCTGGGGCGTCGTGGCCGCGCAGCGCGAGTCGGCGACGCTGCTGGCCGACGGCGTCCCGGCGAACCTGCGCGCGCTCACCGGCGACCGCGAGCTGCCGCCGCTGCTCGACGTCGACTCCGACATGTGCTGGAGTCGCGAGCCCGGGCGGGAGACCCGCCGGTGCGCCTGGCCGGACTGAGCGGCGGCCCGTCAGACGGTCGCGCGGATGCCGCCGACGCGGACGCCGCCGCCGAGCACGCGCAGGTCGAGCTCCTCGACCACGTCGTCGACGGCCTGGGCGGCGAGTGCGCCCGCTGCCGCGAGCAGTCGCAGCGCGACGACGGCCGCCGCCCGGCCGCTGCCGTCGAGCACCTTGAGCGCGACGGTCGTGCCGTCGGGTGCGGTCATGACCATGACGCCCTCCGCGCCGTGCTTGGCGAACACGCCGAGCCGGTCGATCGCGATCGAGTCGGGCCGTCCGGGCCCCGCGACGACCCATCCGTTCGCCCGCACGGCCACGGTCAGTGCGCTCGCCTCGCGGTACAGCGCGAACGGCGACGAGGCCTGCGCGGTCGTGATGCGCTGCACGCCCCGCCCGAGCGCCTCGAGCGAGAGCGCGTGCACGGGTGCGCCGCAGCCGTCGATCGCCGTCGCCGCGGGCCGCTCGCCGGTGAGCCGCTCGACCACGTCGAGGATCCGTCGCTGCACGGGGTGCTCCGGGTCGAGGTAGCCCTCGAGCGGCCAGTCGTTCGCGGCGCACGCGAGCAGCATGGCCGCGTGCTTGCCCGAGCAGTTCATGGTGATGCGCTCCGCGCCGCCGCCGGCGCGTGCGAGGCGCTCCCTCGTGTCCCGGTCGGACGGCTTCTCGGGCGGGCAGGCGAGCATCGACGCGGGGATGCCCGCGCGGCCGAGCAGCCCGCGCACCAGTGCGACGTGGCCCGCGGTGCCGCTGTGGCTGGCGGTCGCGATCGCCGCGTCCTCGCCGCGCAGGCTCACCCCGGTCGACATGACCGCGACCGCCTGGAACGGCTTGAGGCTCGAGCGGGGCAGGATCGGCGTCGTGACGTCGCCGAGCGTGCGGACGACCTCGCCGTCGGGCGAGAGCACGAGCGCCGAACCCGCGTGGCGGGACTCGACGAATCCGTTGCGTTCGACCACGGCCAGCTCGACCGCGTCGGCGACGCCGAAGGTACCGGTCACGGCTCAGTCCAGCGACGCGAAGGCGTCGTCGAGCACCGACAGCGCGTCGGCGATGAGCTCGTCGGTGACGGCCAGGCTCGGCAGGAACCGCAGCACGTTGCCGAACGTGCCCGCTGAGAGGAACAGCACGCCCCGCTGCGCGGCGAAGGCGACGAGCGCCTGCACGGCCTCGGGGTTCGGCTCCTTCGTGGTCTCCGCGGTGCCCGGGCGCACGAGCTCGATGGCCTGCATCGCACCGCGGCCGCGCACGTCGCCGATGATGTCGTACCGCTCGCGCAACCGCTCGAGCCCGGCCGTGAGCGCGGCCTCGATGCGCTGCCCGGCGGCGAGCAGCTCGCCGCGGTCGATCGCCTCGAACACGGCGACGGCCGCCGCGCACGCGACGGGGTTGCCGCCGAAGGTGCCGCCGAGCCCGCCGGGCTGCGACGCGTCCATGACCTCGGCGCGACCCGTGACGGCCGCGAGGGGCAGCCCGCCCGCGATGCCCTTGGCCGAGAGCACGAGGTCGGGCACCCAGCCGAAGTGCTCGCTCGCGAAGACGCGACCCGTGCGCGCCATGCCGCTCTGGATCTCGTCGGCGATCATGACCACGTCGTTGGCCGTGCACCACTCCTGCAGCGCGGGGAGGTAGCCGTCGGCCGGCACCATGAAGCCGCCCTCGCCCTGGATGGGCTCCACCACGAGGCACGCGAGGTCGTCGGCCCCGACGGCCTTCTCGAGGTACGAGATCGTGCGCTTCGCGGCATCCGCCCCGCTCAGCCCGTCGCGGTACGGGTAGGAACCGGGCGCGTGGTAGACGTCGCCGGCGAGCGGGCCGTACCCGGTCGCGTACGGGTGCGCCTTGTAGTTCATGGCCATCGTGAGGTTGGTGCGGCCGTGGTACGCGTGGTCGAGCACCGCGACGGCCCACTTGCGCGTGAACCGCCGCGCGATCTTCACGCCGTTCTCGACCGCCTCTGCGCCCGAGTTCACGAGCACCGAGCGCTTGGCGAAGTCGCCGGGACTCAGCTTCGCGAGCCACTCGGCGACCCGCACGTACTCCTCGTAGGGCGTGATGGTGAAGAGGGTGTGGATGACGTCCTGCAGCTGGTCGGCCGCGGCGGCGACGACGGATGCCTCGGTGTGGCCGATCGTCGTCACGCCGATGCCCGCGCCGAAGTCGAGGAATCGATTGCCGTCGACGTCCTCGAGCACCGCGCCGTTGGCGCGCGCGATGTAGACGGGCAGCACCGAGGAGACGCCGGCCGAGACGACCTCGACGCGTCGGGCGTGCAGCTCCTGCGACTTCGGGCCGGGGATCGCGGTGACGATCCGCCGCTCCTGCGGGATGGTGAAGACGGGTGCCGCGGCCCCCGAGGCGGGCGCGTTGATCGTGTTGGTCATGGTGCGCCCAGCCTACCGCCGGGACCCACGCGCGCCGGCCACCGCCGCGGGCGTGCACGCGCGTGCGAGGATGGCCCGATGAGGGACGTGCACTCCTACGAGGTGGAGCTCGACTGGCTGGGGAACCGGGGCGAGGGCACCGCGAGCTACCGCGCCTACGGGCGCGCGCACCGGCTGGAGGCGGCGGGCAAGCTGCATCCGATCGAGGGCTCGTCCGACCGGGTCTTCCACGGCGATCGTGAGCGCTGGAACCCGGAGGAGCTCCTCGTCGGCGCGCTCAGCCAGTGCCACATGCTCTCGTACCTGCACGTCGCCACCAACCACGGCGTGGTGGTCGTCGGCTACACCGACCGCGCGACCGGCACCATGCGCGAAGACGGCCGCGGCGGGGGCGCCTTCACCGAGGTGACGCTGCACCCGCGCGTGGTCGTGCGCGACGCGGACATGGCCGAACGCGCTGCTGCGCTGCACGCCGAGGCCGCGGAGAAGTGCTTCATCGCGGCATCCGTCGCCTTCCCGGTGCGCCACGAGCCCGAGGTCGTCGTCGCGGACTGATCGCGGCCCGGCAGGAGCTCAGCCGCGCCCGGCGGTGCCCAGCGGCCAGGCCGGCTCGACGGGGCACGGCTGCCCGTCGGCGAGGTTCGCGCACGGCGGGAAGAACGCGTCGAAGCGCTCGGCGAGCGGGTCGCCGAACCACCGGTGCCAGATGCGCCAGAAGTTGAAGTTGCCCCAGGCGGAGCATCCGTCGCCCGACCCGGGATCGTCGAGCGTCGCCTCGTTCGGCTGGTACGGCGTGTAGTTGTAGAGCCCCGCGGTCGCCTGGTTGCGAATGACGACGGATGCCGCGCCGCAGCCGGGATCCGGATGGAACTGCACGTCGTTCGCACCGACCTCGTATCGCCGCTCGGTGTACTGCGTGTACTGCCGGAACTGCCAGGCGGCCGCGTAGACCTGGTTGAAGAATCCGAAGTACCGGGTGTCGCAGTCCGCCCCGTCGGGGCATGCGTAGCCCGTGGCGCGGTCGTAGCCGTACGCCGACGGATGCGTGACGAGCGACTGCTCCTTCTGCAGCAGCACGAGCAGCGCGCGCGGGCTGACCCCGCACGCCTGCGCGACCTTCGCGATGATCGTCGACGCGAGCTCGCGGCGGGTGCCCTCGTAGGCGTCGCAGTGGCCGTCCTCCTCGGCCGCCTTGTCGGTCGTGTCCTCGCGGTAGTCGGCGAGGCACGGCACGCCGTCGCTCGGCGTGCAGCGGCGCGACTCGAAGAAGTGCTGCACCTGGGTGGCCGTCATCGCGTCGGCGTTGTAGAAGCTGTCGTCGCTGACGATCAGGCCCGGGTCGAAGTCGTCCGGGTCGGGGTCGGGCAGCAGGCTCGCGTAGCGCGGCACCGGCGGCGGTTCGGGCTCCTCCGCGGTGCATCCGGCGGTCGCGAGCAGCACCACCACGGCGGCGGCTGCGACGGCGAGTGATCTGAGCGGCATCGTGCGAACCCTACGCGCGGGCACCGTGAGCCGGCCGTGAATCAGCCGTCGATGAGCGGGCGGTCGTTGTAGCGGCCCGCGAGCTCCTGCCCGGAGAGCGCGTGGATGCCCGCCATGACCGCCTCGGTGAGCTCGCGGCGGGCCCGACCCGAGGTCGCCGGCGCATCGGGGTCCGGCGCGATCGGCGGACCGAAGTGCACGGCGACCGGGCGCACGCGAGGCCAACGGGTGCCCACGGGCTGGATCGCCTCGGTGCCGATGAGCCCGACCGGCACGACCGGCGCGCCCGTGGCGAGCGACAGCCACGCGACGCCCGTGCGGCCGCGGTACAGCAGCCCGTCGGTGGAGCGGCTGCCCTCGGGGTAGATCGCGAACGCGCTGCCCGACTCGAGCACGTCGCGGCCGCGGTCGAGCGCCGCCTGCGCCTGGCTGCCCGCGCCGCGCTCGACCGCCACCGCGCCGATCGCCTCGAAGAACGTGCGCGAGACCCAGCCCGAGAACCCCGTGCCGGTGAAGTAGTCCGACTTCGTGAGGAACTGCACGGGCCGGGGCGCGACGAGGGGGATGACGATGCTGTCGATCAGCGAGAGGTGGTTGCTGGCGATGATCACCGGGCCGGTGCGGGGCACGTGCTCGCGACCCGTGATCGTGGGGCGGTACAGCAGCAGCGCCAGCGGTCGCAGGATGCCGCGCACCACGTAGTAGACGAGTCCGGGTCGGGTGGCGCGGCGCGCGCTCGGAGCGGTCACGCGACGACCCTACCCGCGGGTGCATGCGGTGCCCGCCATGCGGTGGAGAGCGGGGCGCACGGGTTCGGGCGCCGCGACACGGCATCATGGAGCGATGGATGCGACGCAGGACGGTGATCGGTTCGAGCTCGGCGAGCGCGGGCCGAGCGTCTTCGTGCATCGCACCGCGCGGCGGGCGCCCTCGGCCACGGCGGTGCTGCGCGCACTGCTCGCCGACCGCGCCGAGGTGCCGTCCGACGACATCGAGCTCGACTGGTCGTGCACGGCGTGCGGCGCGCGCCATGCGGCCCCCGTCGTCGGATACCCGACCACCGCGTCCGGCGGGCGCTGGTACGCCGACGCTGCGGCCGCACCGCGGCTGGGGGTCGCGGTCGTCGACCGACGTCGCACGGTGGGCCTCGCGATCGAGCCCGTCGACCTCGTCGACGCACCGGCGATCGACCTCGCCGCGTTCCATCCGACCGAGCGTACCGCGCTCGACGCGATGGGCGACGAGGAGCGGCGGGTCGCGCGCGCCGCACTCTGGGCGCGCAAGGCCGCGCTGCTGCGCGCGGTCGGGCACACGCGGTTCCTCGAGCCGGCGCGCATCGCGCTCTCGATGCCCGACGACGCGCCGGGGCGCATGGAGCGCTCGGTTCCCGAGTTCGACGCGCTCGGCGCCGCGCCCGAGTTCCACGGCGTGCCGGTCGGCGGCGGCTGGGTGGCCGCCGTCGCCGTGCTCGGTTGACGGCCGCGGCCGCGCCGCCCACGAGCATCCGAGCCCGACGCGACATACGGTGACCGAGGGGTGACCGACCCGTAGGGTGGGGTCGTGCGCAGCGTCCTCATCCTCGGTTCCACCGGCTCCATCGGCACGCAGGCGCTCGACGTCATCGCGGGCGCGCCCGATCGCTTCCGCGTGGTCGGCCTGGGCGTCGGCAGCGACGTCGACGGGCTCGCCGCGCAGGCCGAGCGGTTCGGCGTCGAGCACACCGCGGTCGGCGTCGACGAGGCCGTCGCGCTGGTGCGCGACGTCGAGGCCGACGTGGTGCTGAACGGCATCACGGGCTCGGTCGGGCTGGCGCCGACCCTCGCCGCGCTCGAGGAGGGCCGCACGCTCGCGCTCGCGAACAAGGAGTCGCTCATCGTCGGCGGCGAGCTCGTCACCGGCATCGCCGCTCCCGGCCAGATCGTGCCGGTCGACTCCGAGCACAGCGCGATCGCGCAGGCGCTGCACGCCGGCACGCACGACGAGATCCGCCGGCTCGTGCTCACCGCCTCGGGCGGGCCGTTCCGCGGGCGCACCCGCGCCGAGCTCGCCGACGTGACGCCGGCCGACGCACTCGCGCACCCCACCTGGGACATGGGGCTCGTCGTCACCACGAACTCCGCCACGCTCGTGAACAAGGGCCTCGAGGTCATCGAGGCGCACCTGCTGTTCGACGTGGACTACGACCGCATCGACGTGGTCGTGCACCCCCAGTCGATCGTGCACTCGATGGTCGAGTTCGTCGACGGTTCCACCATCGCGCAGGCCTCCCCGCCCGACATGCGGCTGCCCATCTCGCTCGGGCTGGACTGGCCGCACCGGGTCGCGGGGGTCGGGCGCCCGCTCGACTTCACGACCGCGCAGTCGTGGGCGTTCGAGCCGCTCGACGAGACCGCGTTCCCGGCGGTCGCGCTCGCCAAGGCGGTCGGGCGCGCGGGCGGCGCGTTCCCCGCGGTGTTCAACGCCGCCAACGAGCAGGCGGTCGCCGCGTTCCACGACGGGCGCATCGGCTTCACCGGCATCGTCGACACCGTGCAGGCCGTCGTCGACGCGTTCGAGCCGGGGCCGGGCGCGCTGACCGTCGAGTCGCTCGCCGCCGCGGAGGCGGAGGCCCGGCGCGCCGCCGACGTGCGCATCGCCGCCGCCTGACGACGCCCCGACCAGGGGCCGACGACCAGCCGGTTCACAGCGCAGCGGCGATACGCTGTGTCGGTGGACTCCGTGCTGGCCTTCATCCTGGGCGTCGTCATCATCGCCCTCGGGCTCGCCGTGTCCATCGGCCTGCACGAGATCGGGCACCTGCTGCCCGCGAAGCTGTTCAAGGTCAAGGTCACGCAGTACATGATCGGCTTCGGCCCGACCATGTGGTCGACGCGCCGCGGCGAGACCGAGTACGGCGTGAAGGCCATCCCGCTCGGCGGGTACATCTCGATGATCGGCATGTTCCCGCCCGAGAAGCATCGAGCGGCGGACGCCGCGACCGACGTCGGCCCGCTCGCCGACCTGGGCGAGTCGGATGCCCAGACGGCGGACGCGACCGCCGCTCCGCGACGCATGCCCGTCGGGGCATCCAGTGCCCGCAACGGCAGCACCGGGTTCTTCCAGTCGCTCGCGGAGGACGCCCGCAGCGCGAGCGCCGACACGATCGGCCCCGGTGAGGAGGACCGCGCGTTCTACAAGCTGCCGGTCTGGAAGCGCATCGTCATCATGCTCGGCGGGCCGTTCATGAACCTGCTGCTCGCGGTGGTGCTCTATGCCGTGCTGCTGATGGGCTTCGGGATCGCGCAGCCCAGCACGACGATCGGTTCGGTGTCGGAGTGCGTGGTGCCGGCGACGAGCGCCAGCCAGGAGTGCGAGCCGGGCGACGCGGCCGCCCCGGGCGCCGAGGCGGGCGTGCAGCCCGGCGACCGGTTGGTGTCGATCGCGGGGGAGCCGATCGAGAGCTGGGCCGGATTCACCGAGGTCGTGCGGGCGAACGCGGGCCAGCCGCTGGCGCTCGTGGTCGAGCGCGGCGGGGCCGAGACCACGCTCACCGTGACGTCGCGGCTCACCGAGCGCTACGTCTACGCCGACGACGGCTCGATCCGCGAGGACGCGAGCGGCGAGCCCCTCACCGAGGAGGTGGGCTTCGTGGGCGTCGGCCCGGCGTCGGAGACCGTGCAGCAGCCGGTCACCGCCGTGCTGCCCGCCGTCGGCGACAACGTGCAGGCGGTCGGCGGCATCATCCTCAACCTGCCCCAGCGCATGGTCGACGTGGCGCAGGCCGCGTTCGGCGCCGAGGAGCGCGACCCGAACGGGCCGATCAGCGTGGTCGGCGTCGGTCGCGTCGCGGGCGAGATCGCGAGCATCGACGAGATCCCGATCGCGAACAAGGCGGCCGGCCTCATCGGCATCCTCGCATCGCTGAACGTCGCCCTCTTCGTCTTCAACCTCATCCCGCTGCTGCCGCTCGACGGTGGCCACGTTGCCGGCGCGCTCTGGGAGGCGGTGCGGCGCGGATTCGCGAAGCTGTTCCGCCGGCCCGACCCCGGTCCCGTCGACATGGCCAAGTTCATGCCCGTGACCCTCGCGGTCGTGGTCGTGCTCGGCGCCATGAGCGCCCTGCTCATCTACGCCGACATCGTCAAGCCCATCTCGATCCTCTGACGTGCCGTACCGATCCACCGACGTGAGCGTCACGTCGCCACCGACCAGGGCCTCCTCCCACGAGCGGATGCCCCGGGGCGGCGCGGCCCGCGTCCTGCCGCCGGCACCGGCCGTCGATGCCGCCGGGCGACGCGGCGACCTGCTGGGCCTGCTCGCGCCGGTCGTGCTGAGCGCGCTCGTGCAGGTGCCCGCCGCGATCTGGGTCGCCCTGCGCGTCGCGGAGTCGCCGCTCGCCGGGGCGCTGGCGGTGCTGCTGGCGATCGCGGGCCCGACGGCGCTGCTGGCATCGCGGCGCCTGCCCGGTCCGACCGTCGCGGTGGTGGCCGCGCTGGCCGCGCTCGACCTGCTCCTCGCGCCCGACGCGGGGGTGCCGTACGTGGCACTGGCGGTGGCGATCGTGCTCGGTGCGGCCCGCGGCGCCCTCGGCTGGACGCTCGCGTCGGTGTCGACCGTGTGGGTGGCGTGCCTCGCCCTCGGGCCGGAACTGGGGCTGACGTGGCATCCGCTGCGCATCGCCCTCGTCACCGCGGTGCTCGGGGCGTGCGTCGCGCTGGGCGCGGTGCTCGGCCGCAGGCGTGCCCGCCTGGCGCAGCTGCGCGCAGAGCTCGAACGGCGGCAGCGCCGGGCCGAGCGCGCCGAGCGGGCCCGCATCGCCCGGCAGTTGCACGACGTGCTCGCGCGTTCGCTCGTGCGGATCAACGTCGACTCGGGTGCCGCGCTCGAATTGGTCGAGCAGGATCCCGAGCAGGCTCGCCTGACGCTCGCGCGCATCACCGCAACGAGCCGCACCGCACTCGACGAGGTGCGCGAGGCGCTCGGCGTGCTCGGCGGTGAGAGCCCCGTGGGAGCGCTCGACCCGCGGGCCGATCTCGCGGCGCTGCCCGACCTGATCGACGGCTTCGTGCGCGCCGGTCTCGACGCCGAGCTGCACGACCGGCTCGCGACGCCGCCCGCCGCGCCCGTGCAGCTCGCGGCGTACGCGATCGTGCAGGAGGCGCTCGCCGCCGCCGTGCGGAGCGCTGCAGGGTCGGCGTTCGTCTCACTCGCCCGCACCGGCGACGTGCTCGACCTGGTGATCGACGACGACGGTCCCGGCTTCGACGGCCGCCCGGACGACGCGTTGCTCGACGTGCGGGAGCGCACTGCCGATCTCGGCGGCACGCTCGAGTGCACCGTCTCACCGTTCGGCGGCGCGCGCGTGCGCGCCCGCCTCCCCTGGAGCGCCAACTCTGCGACGTAGTCGTCGCTTTTCAGGAACGCCCCAGGGTGCGCCGGTGGATTCCTGCGGCATCCGACCGCAAATTGCCGGATGCGTGCGCCTTCGCGCACGTTCCAGCGGAATCCACCGCCGGGTCGGCCGGGGCTCCTGAAAAGCGACGCACCCCGCGATCAGCGCGAGAGGAGCAGCGCATCGCCTTGGCCGCCGCCGCCGCAGAGCGCGACCGCCGCGCGGCCCGAACCGCGACGCGAGAGCGCCAGTGCCGCGTGCAGGGCGAGGCGGGCGCCGGATGCCCCGATCGGATGCCCGAGCGAGATGGCGCCGCCGTCGGGGTTCACGACCTCCGCGGAGACCCCGAGGTCGCGCGACGACTGCAGCGACACGGCCGCGAACGCCTCGTTGATCTCGATGTGGTCGAGGTCGGAGACCTCCCAGCCGTGTCGGGCGAGGGCCGCCGCGATGGCGTTGGCGGGCTGCGAGTGCAGCGAGTTGTCGGGGCCGGCGACGTGGCCCGAGGACTCGACGACGGCGAGCCACGACAGTCCGTGCTCCTCGGCCCACGTGCGCGACGCGACGACGAGCGCCGAGGCGCCGTCGCTCAGCGGCGACGAGTTGCCGGCGGTGATGGTGCCCTCGGCGGCGAACGCGGGGCGGAGGCGCCCGAGCACGTCGACCGTGGAGTCGCCGCGCACGCCCTCGTCGGCCGAGACCGTCACCGGGTCGCCCTTGCGCTGCGGCACGTCGACCGGCACGATCTCGTCGTCGAACAGGCCGGCGGCCTGCGCGGCGGCCGCGCGCTGGTGCGAGGCCGCGGCGATCTCGTCCTGCTCGGCGCGCTCGAGGCCGAGCCGCTCGTTCACGCGCTCGGTCGACGCGCCCATCGAGTCTCCGTCGAACGCGTCGGTGAGGCCGTCGTACGCGGCGTGGTCGAGCATGGTGACGCTGCCGTACGGCCAGCCGCGGCGCGAGCCGGGCAGCAGGTGGGGCGCGTTGGTCATCGACTCCTGGCCGCCGGCGACGACGACGGATGCCTCGCCGAGGCGGATCATGCGCGCGGCGTCGACGACCGCGGCGAGGCCGGACAGGCACACCTTGTTGAGCGTCATGGCGGGCACGCGCCAGGGGATGCCGGCGGCGTTCGCGCTCTGCTTCGCGGGGTTCTGGCCGGCGCCGGCCTGCAGCACCTGGCCCATCAGCACGGCGTCGACGTCGTCGGGGGAGACCCCGGTGCGCTCGAGGGCGCCGCGGATCGCGGCGGTGCCGAGCTCGACGGCCGACAGGCGGGCGAACGCGCCGTTGACGCGGCCCTGCGGGGTGCGTGCGCCGCCGATGATGACGACGTCGTTGGGGGTGCTGCTCATCGCGTTCGTGACTCCTTCGTCCGGGTTGTGGAGAGCGAGTTGCGCACTCGCCCACTGCGGCCTAGTGTACATTTCTGAAACCTGAACCACCTGTCAGGTTTCAACCGACACTGCAGTCACACCTTCCTTGAGAGGCATACCAATGCGGGTTACGAAGAAGTACCTTGCCGCCGGCGTTCTCGCCGCGTCGGCGTTCGCCCTGGTCGGCTGCGCGCCGACCGCCGCCGACGGCGGAGACGACGCAGGCGGCGAGACCGCCGCTCCGGTCAGCATCGGCATGATCACGTCCCAGACGGGACCGCTCGCCGCGTACGGCGAGGCCTACACGGCCGGCTTCGAGGCCGGTCTCGACTATGCGACCGACGGCACCGGCACCGTCGACGGCCGCGAGCTCGACATCACCTGGTCGGACGACCAGGGCAACCCCGACACGGCCGTCTCCCAGGCCAAGGACCTCATCGGCCAGGGCACCACCATCCTCGCCGGCACCGTCTCGTCGGGCATCGCCACCGCGCTCGCCGAGCAGGCCGCGCAGAACCAGGTGCTCTACATCTCGGGCCCGGCAGCGGCCGACGCGATCACCGGAGTGAACGAGTACACCTTCCGCTCGGGTCGCCAGACCTACCAGGACGTCGCGACCGCCGGCACCTTCATCGGCGACGCGGCGGGCAAGAGCGTCGTGGTCTTCGCGCAGGACACCGCGTTCGGCCAGGGCAACCTCGCCGGCGTCGAGGCCGTGCTCGGCGGCCAGGGCGCGACCGTCGACGGCGTGCTCGTCGCCGAGGACGCGACCGAGTTCACCCCGTTCGCGCAGCAGCTCATCGACGCGGAGCCCGACCTGATCTTCGTGGCCTGGGCGGGCGCGAGCTCGGGTGCGATGTGGACCGCGCTGCAGCAGCAGGGCGTGTTCGACGTGGCCCCGGTCGTCACCGGCCTCGGCGATGTCGCGACGTACGGCGCCTACGGCGACGCATCGGGCGACATCAGCTTCCTGAACCACTACTTCGCGGGCGCGAGCGGCAGCGACGCCGAGGCCGCGATGCTCGAGTACCTCGAGTCGGAGGGCATGGTCGGCGACCTGTTCTCGCCCGACGGCTTCCTCGCCGCGCAGATGATCGTCGAGGCCGTCCGCGCAGGCGACTCGGTCGACGACATGATCGCCGCGCTCGAGGGTGCCACGTTCGACTCCGTCAAGGGCGAGGTCACGGTCCGCGCCGAGGACCACGCGGTCGTCCAGGAGATGTACCAGGTCAGCCTGGTCGACGACGGCGGTGCCTGGGTGCCCGAGCTGATCGAGTCGGTCGACGCTGAGACCGTCGCACCTCCGGTCGCAGGCTAACTGCAACATGAGCGAACACGCGATGCTGTCCCTGAACGGGGTCGGCCTGACCATCGGCGGTGCCCGCATCCTGCACGAGGTGACGCTCAGCGTCCCCCACGGCGAGATGCTCGGCGTCATCGGCCCGAACGGCGCCGGCAAGACCACGCTCTTCAACGTGGTCTCCGGCCTGCTCGCGCCGACCGCCGGATCGGTCGAGCTCGACGGACAGGACGTCACGAAGGAACCCATCCATCGCCGCGCAGCAGTCGGGCTCGGCCGGACGTTCCAGACGTCCAGCGTGTTCGGAGCACTCAGCGTGCTCGAGAACGTGCGCCTGGCGGCGCAGGCCCGCGAGGGCCGGGCCGCGTCGGTGTTCCGCGTACCGCGGGCCACCGACGCGGCCACCCGCCGGGCCCGCGAGGCCCTCGAGGAGGTCGACCTGGGCCACCGCGCCGACGCCGAGGCGTCCGGTCTCGCGCACGGCGAGAAGCGCAAGCTCGAGATCGCGATGCTCATCGCGACCGAGCCGAAGCTGGTCCTCCTCGACGAACCCATGGCCGGGGTCGGCTCGGGCGACGTGCCCGCACTGTCCGAGGTCATCCGCCGCCTCCACCGGGGCGGGCGCACGGTGCTCATGGTCGAGCACCACATGGAGGTCGTGCTCGGCCTCGTCGACCGGGTCGCGGTCATGCACCACGGCGAGCTGCTCGCCTGCGACACCCCCGAGGCCGTCATGGCCGACCCCACCGTCCAGTCCGCCTACCTGGGAGAGACCGTATGAGCGAGCCGATCCTGGCCGTCTCGGGCCTCCACGCCCGCATCGCGGGCCAGCAGGTGGTCGAGGACGTCAGCTTCACCGTGCCGTCCTCCGGCGTCACCGCCCTCCTCGGGCGCAACGGCGTCGGCAAGACGAGCACCATCAAGGCCGTGCTCGGCCTCATCGACCGCACCGGCGACGTGCGCCTGGCGGGCGACCGGGTCGACCGGCTGCCCACGCACCGCATCGTGCAGCGCGGCGTCGGCTACGTGCCCGAGGACCGCGAGGTCTTCGCGGGCCTCACGGTCGCCGAGAACCTCCGCCTCGCCGAGCGCGACGCCGAGCCGCGGCGCGAGCTCGTCGAGCGGCTGTTCCCCGACCTCGTGCAGCGGAAGGCCCAGCGCGCCGGCACCCTCTCGGGCGGCCAGCAGCAGATGGTCTCGCTCGCGCGCGCCCTGCTGAACGACAACCGGGTGCTGCTCGTCGACGAGCCCACGAAGGGCCTCGCGCCCAAGATCGTGGGCGAGGTCGCCGAGGCGCTCGAGGCGGTGGCCGACACGGTGCCGATCCTGCTCGTGGAGCAGAACCTGCACGTCGTGCGCCAGCTCGCGACCGACGTCGTCGTGCTGAGCGGCGGCCGGGTCGTGCACACGGGCGGCGCCGCCGAGTTCCTCGACGACGACGACCTGGTGCACCGCCTGCTGGGCGTGCACGGCGACCACGCCGAGTCGGATGCCTCCGAGGGCGCGCCCGCGCCCGAGGCATCCGCCACCACCGACACCACGACCGAGGAGGGTCGCGCATGAGCACCGTCATCCTGCTGCTCGTCACGGGCCTCGGCCTCGGCGCGCTCTACTTCCTGGTCGCATCCGGCCTGTCGCTGATCTACGGCCTCATGCACGTGCTGAACTTCGCGCACGGCGTGTTCCTCACCATCGGCGCGTTCCTCGGCTGGGAGGTCGGTCGGCGCGTCTCCGACGGCACGTGGGGCGGCCTGCTGCTCTCGATGCTCGTCGGCGTCGTGGTCGGCGCGATCGTCGCGGCGCTCACCGAGTACCTGCTGATCCGCCGGCTCTACGAGCGGCACATCGAGCAGGTGCTGGTCACGGTGGGTCTCGCGCTCGCCGGGGTCGCCCTCATGGAGGGCATCTGGGGCACCGACCCGATCTACACCGCGAAGCCCGCGTGGCTCACCGAGACCACCGAGATCCTCGGCGCGCGCATTCCGAACGACCGGTTCCTGCTGATCGGCATCGCGGTGCTCGTGCTGCTGGGCATCGTGCTCTTCCTGCGCGGCACCCGGTACGGCCTCATCATCCGCGCCGGCGTCGAGAACCGGCACATGGTGACCGCGCTCGGCATCGACGTGCGGCGCTCGTTCACCCTCGTGTTCGCGATCGGCGGCGCGGCGGCCGGACTCGGCGGCGTGCTCGCATCGGTCTACTACGGCTACGTGTCGGCGCACCTCGGCAGCTCGCTGCTCATTTTCGCCTTCATCGTGACCGTCATCGGCGGGCTCGGCTCCCTCGCGGGCGCGGCCATCGCGTCGGTGCTCGTGGCGGTGCTGCAGCAGTTCGCCAACTTCTACCTCGGCGGCACGGGCGACCTCGCGGTCGTGCTCGCGCTCGCAGCGGTACTGCTCATCCGCCCGAGCGGACTCATGGGGAAGGCAGCAGCATGACCACCACGAACCGTCGCCGCATCGCCTGGATCGCCGGATCCGCCGCGATCATCGTGCTCGCGGCCATCCTGCCGCTGCTCGCCATCGAGATCCCCGGGGTGTTCCCCGGCCCCACCTACACGCCCGGCACGCTCCAGCTGCTCGCGTACGCCATGCTCATCGCGGCGCTCGCGCTCAGCTACCGGCTGCTGTTCGGCCTGGCCGGCATGCTCTCGTTCGGCCACGCGCTGTTCTTCGCGGCCGGTGCCTACGGGCTGGGCGTCGTGCTGGAGTGGTTCGCCCCGTCCGAGCTGCCGAGCGAGGTCGTCTTCATCGGCGCCATCCTCATCACGCTCGTATTCGGCATCGTGCTCTCGCTCACGGTCGGCTCGCTGGCCCTGCGCGTCGGCGGCATCTCGTTCGCCATGGTCACGCTCGCCTTCGCGCAGGCCGGGTCGGTGCTCATCCGCCGCAACCCGGGCGGCGCGACCGGCGGCGAGGAGGGCCTCGCGCTCGACATCACGCACGTGCCCGAGGGCTTCATCGGCGTGATGAACACGCGCAACCTCTACTGGTTCGCGCTCGGCGTGCTCGTCTTCGTGTACCTCGTGGTGCTGTGGGTCGAGCGCTCGCGCGCCGGCCACGTCGCCGCCGCGGGCCGCGAGAACGAGCTGCGCGTGCGCGTGCTCGGCGTGCGCCCCTACCCGGTGAAGCTGCTGGTGTTCACGGTGGCGGGCGCGCTCGCCGCGGTCGCCGGCATGGGCTACCTGCTGCTCCAGTCGGGTGCGGCCCCGCGCGTCGCGACCGCCGACTTCACGCTGACGCTGCTCGTCATCGTGGTGCTGGGCGGCGTCGGCTACCGCTGGGGCGCGATCATCGGCGGCCTCATCTACACGCTGCTCGACCAGCGACTCACCGCGTTGGCCGGCTCGGAGGCGATCGCCGCGCTGCCCGACGTGCTGCGCATCCCGCTCTCGGAGCCGCTGTTCATCCTCGGTACGCTCTTCATACTCGTCGTCATGTTCCTGCCGGGCGGCATCGCGGGCATCCCGCAGCGACTCCGCACGCACCGACGCTCGACGGCGCTCGAGTCGAAGGAGACCGTCGATGCCTGACGCAGGGCTGCACACGCTGGGGCGCTGGACCCGGGATCGCGCGATCGCGACGCCCGACCGCGTGGCCGTCGACGACCGGGGCGTGGCGATCACGTACCGGCAGCTCGACGAGCGCGCGGCGGGCCTCGCCGAGCGGCTGCTCGACGCCGGCTACGGCGTGGGCGACCGCATCGCGACGGTCACCGGCAACAGCGCCGACCAGGTCGTGCTGTTCTTCGCCTGCGCGAAGGCGGGCCTCGTGCTCGTGCCCCTGTCGTGGCGGCTCACGCCCCGTGAGCTCGCCGAGCAGCTCGCGGCGTCCGACCCGGCGCTGCTCGTGGTCGAGGAGGAGTTCCAGACCCTCGCCCGCGCCGCCCGCGACCGGCTCCCGGGCCGGCTGGCCGACGCGGCGCCCGGTGCGCACGGAGTCGAGGCCGACGTGCCCGCTCCGAGCGGAGAGCGGGCGGATGCGCCGGAGCGACGCCCGGTCGCCGACGACGACGCGCTGCTCATCATCTTCACGTCGGGGACGACCGGCAATGCCAAGGGCGCCGTGCTCACACACGCGAACTGCTTCTGGTCGAACCTCGCGCTCTCGCGCATCGCCGAGATCACGACCCACGACACCGTGCTCGCGGTCATGCCGCAGTACCACGTGGGCGGCTGGAACATCCAGCCGCTGCTCGCCTGGTGGGTGGGTGCGACGGTCGTGCTCGAGCGCACCTTCGACCCGGGTCGCGTGCTGCGGCTCATCGACGAGCGCGGCATCACGACGATGATGGGCGTGCCCGCGAACTACCTCTTCCTCGCGCAGCACCCGGGCTTCGCCGAGGCCGACCTGTCGAGCCTGTCGCACGCGATCGTGGGCGGCGCGCCCATGCCGCCGGCGCTGCTGCGCACCTGGCACGCGCGGGGCGTGGCCCTCTCGCAGGGCTACGGGCTCACCGAGGCCGCGCCGAACGTGCTCTGCCTGCCCGACGAGGACGCGCGCACGCACCTCGGCTCGGCCGGCAAGCCGTACCCGCACGTCGAGGTCGCGATCGCCGACCCCGTGACGGGCGAGCAGCTCGAGGGCGAGGCGTCGGGGGAGCTGCTCGTGCGCGGCCCGGCGGTGTTCCCCGGCTACTTCCGGGCCCCCGAGGAGACGGCGTTCGCGCTGCGCGGCGGCTGGCTGCACACGGGCGACCTCGTGCACCGCGACGACGAGGGGTACTTCACCATCGTCGACCGCATCAAGGACGTCTACATCTCCGGCGGCGAGCAGGTCGCCCCCGCCGAGGTCGAGGAGGCGCTGCGCTCGCACCCGGCCGTCGACGACGTCGCCGTGGTCGGCGTGCCCGACTCGCGCTGGGGCGAGACCGGCCAGGCCTGGGTGGTCATGCGCCGGGGTGCGGTGACGGATGCCACGGAGCTGGTCGCCCACGCTCGCGGCGTGCTCGCGGGCTTCAAGGTGCCCCGCGACATCCGCTTCATCGACGAGATCCCGCGCTCGATGAGCGGCAAGGTGCTGCGGCACGTGCTCGCCGAGCGCGCCCGCGCGGAACGCGAGACGGCGCGATGAGCGCGCAGCCGCGCACCGCCCGGGGCGCCGAGACGAGACGGCGCATCCTGCAGGCGGCGGAGGACGTGTTCGCCGAGCTGGGCTACACCGAGGCATCCGTCTCGCGCATCACCGACCGCGCGGGCGTGGGCCAGGGCACGTTCTACCTGTACTTCGACTCGAAGCTCGACCTGTTCAACGAGCTCGTGGAGGACCTGAACCGCCGCGTGCGGCACGCGATGGCCGAGGGTGCCGCGAGCGCGCCCGACCGCATCTCGGCCGAGCGCGAGGGCTTCGCGGCGTTCTTCCGCTTCACGGCCGAGCACCCGGCGCTGTACCGCGTGGTGCGCGAGGCCGAGCTGGTCTCGCCCGAGGCGCTGCGCCTGCACTACACGCGCATCGTCGAGGGCTACATCGAGGGTCTCGACCAGGCGCACGGCGCCGGCGAGATCGGCGACATCGACACGACCGTCGCCGCGTGGGCGCTCATGGGCATCGGCGAGATGATCGGCATGCGCTGGGTGCTCTGGGGCAGCAACGGCTCGGGGGAGGGCGGCGGCGCCGCCGATCCGACCGCGTCGGGCACCTCGGCCGTGCCCGAGCACGTGCTCGACGAGATGATGCGCTTCATCGGAGGCGCACTGGGCCGCCCCGCGGCGGCATCGACGACGAAGGAGGAATCGTGACCGACCTGACCGGACGACGCGCGCTCGTCACGGGCGGCGCCAGCGGCATCGGCGCCGCGTGCGCCCGTGCCTTCGCCGACCGCGGGGCCTCCGTCACGGTGGCCGACCTGAACGGCGAGGCCGCGACCGCCCTCGCCGACGAGATCGGCGGCACCGCCTGGCAGGTCGACCTGTCCGACACCGCGGCGCTCGCCGAGACGGTGCTCGACATCGACATCCTCGTGAACAATGCGGGCATCCAGTACGTGAGCCCGATCGAGGAGTTCCCGCCGGAGAAGTTCTCGCTCATCCTGCGGCTCATGCTGGAGGCGCCGTACCTGCTGGTGCGCGCCGCCCTGCCGGGCATGTACGAGCGCGGGTTCGGCCGCATCATCAACCTCTCGAGCGTGCACGGCCTCCGGGCATCCGCCTTCAAGTCGGCCTACGTCTCGGCCAAGCACGGGCTGGAGGGCTTCTCGAAGGTCACCGCCCTCGAGGGCGGCCCGCACGGCGTGACGAGCAACTGCGTCGACCCGGCGTACGTGCGCACGCCGCTCGTCGAGAAGCAGATCGCCGACCAGGCGCGCGTGCACGGCATCCCCGAGGAGGAGGTCGTGCCGAAGATCATGCTCACCGAGTCGGCCGTGAAGCGCCTCGTCGAGCCCGAGGAGGTCGCGTCGCTGGTCTGCTGGCTGGCCGGCCCCGACTCCGGCATGGTCACGGGCGCGAGCTACACCATGGACGGCGGATGGAGCGCCCGATGAGCGCCCCCGTACGCCGCACCGCACCCGTCGCCGGCGGCGAGCTGACCTACGGCGAGTGGCGGGCGGATGCCCCGGGCACGCCGGTCCTCGCGATCCACGGCATCACCTCGAGCCACCTGGCCTGGCCGTTCGTGGCCGACCGGCTCGAGGGCGTGCGCGTGGTCGCGCCCGACCTGCGCGGTCGCGCAGGCAGCAACGGCCTGCCCGGCCCGTTCGGCCTGCGCGTGCACGCCGACGACATGGCCGCGGTGCTCGACGCCGCAGGCATCGACCGTGCCGTGGTCGTGGGCCACTCGATGGGGGCGTTCGTCGCGGTTCGCTTCGCCGAGCTGCTCCCCGAGCGCGTCGAGTCGCTCGTGCTGGTCGACGGCGGCCTGCCGATCCCGCCGCCCGCGGGCATGACGCCCGAGGAGGCGGCCGCGGCCACGCTCGGCCCCGCGCTGGAGCGACTGTCGATGACGTTCGAGTCGGTCGAGGTGTATCGCGAGTTCTGGCGGAAGCACCCGGGCATCGGGCCCTACTGGAGCGACGAGATCGAGTCGTACGTCGACTACGACCTGGTCGGCGAGGCGCCCGAGCTGCGCGCGTCGGCGAACCCCGAGGCGATCGCCGAGAACTCGCTGCAACTCGACGGCACCGACGACTACGCGGCGGCGCTCATGGCGCTCGAGACGCCGATCGCGTTCGTGCGCGCACCGCGCGGGTTGTTCGACCAGCCGGAGGCGCTCTACGCGCCCGAGACGGTGGACGCGTGGCGCGATCAGCTGCACGACGCGACCTTCGTCGAGGCGGAGGGCGTCAACCACTACACCGTCATCATGGGCGACCATGGTGCTGAGCAGGTCGCTCCGGTCATCGCCGACCGGCTCGATGCGGCGCGAACGAAGGAGATCGCATGACACTCGACAAGGTGGTCGGCTCCGCGGCGGAGGCCGTGGCCGACATCCCCTCAGGGGCCAGTCTCGCCGTGGGCGGGTTCGGGCTCTGCGGCATCCCGATGGTGCTGATCGACGCGCTGCTCGAGCGCCGCGTGGGCGACCTGTCGGTCGTGTCGAACAACTGCGGCGTCGACGACTGGGGCCTGGGCGTCCTGCTCGCCGAGGGCCTGATCCGCAAGATGACATCGTCGTACGTGGGGGAGAACAAGGAGTTCGCCCGCCAGTACCTCTCGGGCGAGCTCGAGCTGGAGCTCACCCCGCAGGGCACGCTCGCCGAGAAGCTGCGCGCCGGTGGCAGCGGCATCGCCGCGTTCTACACCCAGACCGGCGTGGGCACGCAGGTCTCCGAGGGCGGCCTGCCGCAGCGGTACGCGGCCGACGGCTCGATCGCGCTGGCGAGCGAGGCGAAGCCGAAGCAGGTGTTCGAGTACCGCGGCGCCGATCGCGAGTTCGTGCTCGAGCAGGCGATCACGACCGACTTCGCGCTCGTGCACGCGCTGCGCGGCGACCGGCACGGCAATCTCGTGTTCGACAAGTCGGCGCGCAACTTCTCGCCGCTGGCCGCGATGGCGGGTGCCGTCTGCGTCGCCGAGGTCGAGGAGCTCGTCGAGCCCGGAGAGCTGGACCCGGACGCCGTGCACCTGCCCGGCATCTACGTCGACCGCCTCGTGGTGGTCGGCACCGACGTCGAGAAGCGCATCGAGAAGCGCACCGTGCGCCAGCTCGACGAGACAGCAGAGGGGAACTGAGATGGCGCTCACCCGCCTGGAGATGGCCGCCCGCGCGGCGCAGGAACTGCCCGACGGCGCCTACGTGAACCTCGGCATCGGCCTGCCGACGCTCGTGCCCAACTACGTGCCCGAGGGCGTCACGGTCGTGCTGCAGTCGGAGAACGGCATCCTCGGCGTCGGCCCGTACCCCACCGAGGACCAGGTCGACCCCGACCTCATCAACGCCGGCAAGGAGACCGTCACGGTGCTGCCCGGATCGGCGTATTTCGACTCGGCGATGAGCTTCGGCATGATCCGCGGCGGCAAGATCGACGCCGCCATCCTCGGCGCCATGCAGGTCTCGGCGACCGGCGACCTGGCCAACTGGATGATCCCGGGCAAGATGGTCAAGGGCCCCGGCGGCGCGATGGACCTCGTGCACGGCGCCAAGCAGGTCATCGTGCTGATGGAGCACGTCGCGAAGGACGGCTCGGCGAAGATCGTGAACGACTGCTCGCTGCCGCTCACGGGCATCGGCGTGGTCGACCGCATCATCACCGACCTCGCCGTGATCGACGTCACGCCCGACGGCCTCGTGCTCGTCGAGGTGGCGCCCGGCGTCACGGTCGACGAGGTCGTCGCCGCGACCGAGCCGCCGCTCAGGGTCGCCGTCCCGGCCTGATACCGCCGCCACGCGAGTCCCGCACGCCGACACCCCGTCGACGCACCACCGATCCAACCGTTCCGCACGTTCCACCGCACCACTCGACGAGGAGTCACCGTGACCGACACCCTGCTGCACGGCATCACCGCCCACGACGTCACCACGCCGCGCCTGACCGCGCGCGTGCTCGAGCGCCCGTCGGCGACCGCGGCGCGCACCGTGCTGTTCGTGCACGGCAACGTGTCGTCGTCGCTGTTCTGGCAGCCGACGATGCTCGGCCTGCCCGATCACGTGCGGGCGCTCGCGGTCGACCTGCGCGGCTTCGGCGAGTCGGAGACCCTGCCGGTCGACGCGACGCGCGGCCTCGGGGACTTCGCCGACGACGTGGCATCCGTCATCGCAGCTCTCGGGCTCTCCGACGTCCACCTCGTCGGCTGGAGCATGGGCGGCGGCGTCGTGATGCAGTTCCTGCTCGAGCACCATGACGTCTCCGTGGCATCCGTCACCCTCGTCGACCCCGTGTCGCCCTACGGGTTCGGGGCGACGGATGCCTCGGGCGCGCTCGTGACCCCGGATGCGGCCGGCGCGGGCGGCGGCGGCGCCAACCCCGAGTTCGTGCAGCGCCTCGCCGACGGCGACCGGTCGTCGGACTCGGCGGCCTCGCCGCTCTCGGTGTACCTCGGCACCTACGTCAAGCCCGGGTTCACGAGCGAGTACGACGCGATCTGGGTCGAGTCGATGCTCACCACGAAGACCGGCACGGGCAACTACCCGGGCGATGCGGCGGGCTCGGACAACTGGCCCGGCTTCGCGCCCGGCACGTCTGGTGTGCTCAACACCATGGCGCCGACCGTCTTCAACGTGTCGGGCATCGCCGACCTGGCGACCAAGCCGCCGATCCTCTGGATCCACGGCGCCGACGACGTGATCGTCTCCGACACCTCGCTGTTCGACCTGAACCAGCTCGGCGCACTCGGCGTGATCCCCGGCTGGCCGGGGGCGGATGCCGCGCCGCCGCAGCCCATGGTCTCGCAGACGCGCGCCGTGCTCGGCCGCTACGTCGACAACGGCGGCACGGCCCGAGAGGTCGAGGTGCCCGACTGCGGCCACTCGCCGCACCTCGAGCACCCCGACGTGTTCCTCGGCGCGCTGCTCGACCAGCTCGGCGGCTGACCCGCCGCGTGCGGGCCGCGGCGTGTTCGCGGATGCGGACCCGCCCGCGCGCCACGCCGCCCACAGCCGCCTCCCGTCGGCGTGTCGCCCCAGATCTCCGCATCCGCGTACGGCTCGACGTCGTGGCGGCCGCCCCGATCGTGCTGCGCGCCGACCGACTTGAGCTGCGTGCCGAGACGAAAGTCGACGGCGTGGTGAGCGCGCTGCGGGCGCCGATCGTCGCGGGCGCCTGCGGGTAGCCGGGCGTCGCCCCGGGTCATCCGCCCCACACGTAGACTGGCAGACGTGCCTGCAGTGAATCTCGGAATGCCGAAGGTCCCCGAAACCCTCGCCCCGCGACGCAAGTCCCGCCAGATCAAGGTCGGCAAGGTGCTCGTTGGCGGAGACGCGCCGGTGAGCGTGCAGTCGATGACGACCACGCCGACGCCGAACATCAACGCCACGCTCCAGCAGATCGCCGAGCTCACCGCGTCGGGCTGCGAGATCGTGCGCGTCGCCGTGCCGAGCCGCGACGACGCCGAGGCGCTGCCGATCATCGCGAAGAAGAGCCAGATCCCGGTCATCGCCGACATCCACTTCCAGCCGAACTACGTGTTCGCCGCGATCGACGCGGGCTGCGCCGCGGTGCGCGTGAACCCGGGCAACATCCGCAAGTTCGACGATCGCGTGGGCGAGATCGCCAAGCGCGCCAAGGAGGCCGGCGTCTCGCTGCGCATCGGCGTGAACGCCGGCTCGCTCGACCCGCGCCTGCTGCAGAAGTACGGCAAGGCGACGCCCGAGGCGCTCGTCGAGTCGGCCGTGTGGGAGGCGAGCCTCTTCGAGGAGCACGACTTCCACGACTTCAAGATCTCGGTCAAGCACAACGACCCCATCGTCATGGTGAAGGCGTACCGCATGCTCGCCGAGCGCGGCGACTGGCCGCTGCACCTCGGCGTGACCGAGGCCGGCCCCGCATTCCAGGGCACGATCAAGTCGGCGACGGCGTTCGGCATCCTGCTCGCCGAGGGCATCGGCGACACGATCCGCGTATCCCTGTCGGCACCGCCGGCCGAGGAGGTCAAGGTCGGCCTGCAGATCCTCCAGTCGCTGAACCTGCGCGAGCGCAAGCTCGAGATCGTCTCGTGCCCGTCGTGCGGTCGCGCCCAGGTCGACGTCTACAAGCTCGCCGACGACGTGACCGCCGGCCTCGAGGGCATGAGCGTGCCGCTGCGCGTCGCCGTGATGGGCTGCGTCGTGAACGGGCCCGGCGAGGCGCGCGAGGCCGACCTCGGCGTGGCCTCCGGCAACGGCAAGGGCCAGATCTTCGTCAAGGGCGAGGTCATCAAGACCGTGCCTGAAGCCGAGATCGTCGAGACCCTCATCGCCGAGGCGAACCGCATCGCCGACGAGATGGGGGCGGATGCCCCGGTCGGCAGCCCGCAGGTCCTGACGAGCTGACCCCGGCCATCGCGATCCTGTAACGGGTCGCGGCCCCCGTTGTGGACAACCGTGGGCGTCCGGGCCTGGTTCCTAGGCTCAAGGTCATGCGCTTCCGCCTGCTCGCTCCGATCGCCCTGCTCGCGCTCACGCTGAGCGGCTGTGCGGCAGCGGATGCCTCCGACATCGAGCCCACCGAGCCGGCACCCGCGACCGAGCCGGCCGTCGTCGAGCCGACGCCCGAGCCGGACCCCGTCCCCACGGCGCCCGCCGAGGCGTTCGACGGCGACTGCGGTGTGCTCGCAACTGACGATGAGTTGGCCATGGCGGCGGGCGCTGCGCTCCGGCCGGACCCGGCATCCACGAGTTGGACCGCGATCGCGGTCCGGGCGGTGGGCGGGCTCTCCTGCTCGTGGTCGGGTGGCGAGCCGGGGTGGGCGCCGCGCGTCTCGCTCACCGTGCTGCCCGCCGACGTCGAGGTCTCCGACCCGGAGACGTACTGCTACGGCGTCGCGTGCCGATTCACCAGCAGGATCGGTACTTGGTGGTTCACCGGCACGGTCGAGCCCGTTGCCGGTATGGACCCCGAGATGGCCGTGATGTCGCTCGAGTCGGCGTTCGGGGTGCGCGCGAGCCAGTACGTGCCGGTCGACCGCGAGCAGCCGGCCGGAACATGGACCGAGGTACCGGACTGCGACCCGCTCGCCGCGTCGGCGGACACGTCCGTGGTCACCGACGTCGCGCTGACGGCGAATCCCACCAACCTTCCCGGCGAGGCCGACCCGGGCCTGTACGCGGCCGTGACTGCCTCGGGCGCGATCGGATGCCTCTGGGACGGCGCCCGAGCCGGCTTCGAGACCGTCCTCGTCCCTGGCGCAGGATGGGCGGTCGGCGAGGCGCCGGCCGATGCGGAACCGGTCGAGCTCGCCGGTGCGGTGGCAGCGGCGTTCGTTCCCGAGGTCGCCCAGCAGCGTCGACCGACGGTGCTCGCGACCGACGGTGCGAACCTGATGATCGTCGCGAACCAACTCCCGGACGGCACCGACCCGGCGGAGCCCACGGCCGCGCTCGCGTCGGCGCTCCTCGCGGCGATGAACTGACGTCCGCCGCCCGCGGCTCAGTGCAGCGAGCCGCCTGCGACCGCGAGGTCGGCCGGGGTGTCGAGGCTGACGCGGCACGCGACAGCGAGCGCGTCGGCGATGATCGCGGCGGGCAGCGACGGCGCCCCGTCGGGCGCGCTCTCGGCCGCGTACGGCACGTGGATGAAGCCCGCGCGCAGGCCCGGCCGCGCCGCCGCCAGATGGGTCGCTCGGTAGAAGACGGCGTTGCACACGTAGGTGCCCGCCGTGGTCGAGAGCGACGAGCGGATGCCGCGTGCCGCCAGTTCCGCGACGATCGCCTTCACCGGCAGGCCCGTGAAGCGCGCATCGGGTCCGCCGGCGACGACCGGCGCGTCGAGCGGCTGGTCGCCGTCGTTGTCGGGGATGCGCGCGTCGGCCAGGTTCAGTGCGACGCGCTCGGGCGTGATGCCGTCGCGCCCGCCCGCGAGCCCCGTGGCGATGAGCACGTCGGGGGAGTGCGCCTCGACGAGACGCTCGACCTCATCGGCCGCAGCGGCGAACGACACCGGCAGCACGGCGGTGACCAGCCGCTCCGGCCCTGCCCAGCTCGCGGCGACCGCGCGCACCGCGTCGCCGGAGGGATTGACGGCGTCGCCGCCGAACGGCTCGAAGCCGGTGAGGAGCACGCTGGTCACGGCATCCGAGCCTATGCCGACGCCCAGCGCCGCGCACATCACGAGATCGCCCCATGCGGGAAACACGGGTGAAACCCTCCGCTTCTAACGTTCGGGTCACGGCGGGAATCCGCCGGAGCGAGGGGGACGCCATGTCGAAGCAGAGCACCACCACGAAGCCCGAGAAGCACCCGGTCGACCAGGTCCCGCCGCTCGCGCGGCTGTTCCCGCTCGGCCTCCAGCACGTGCTGGCGATGTATGCGGGCGCGGTCGCCGTGCCGCTCATCGTCGGCGGGGCGCTCGACTACTCGCCCGAGGACCTGGCATTCCTCATCAGTGCCGACCTGTTCGTGGCGGGCATCGCCACGCTCATCCAGACCATCGGGTTCTGGCGGTTCGGCGTGCGGTTGCCGATGATCCAGGGCGTCACGTTCGCCGCGGTCGGTCCGATGATCTCGATCGGCCTCACCTACGACATCACCGCCGTCTTCGGCGCGACGATCGCCTGCGGGCTGTTCATGGTGCTGCTCGCACCGGTGTTCTCGAGCCTGCTGCGCTTCTTCCCGCCCATCGTGACCGGCACGGTCATCCTCATCATCGGCCTGTCGCTGATGCGCGTCGCGGCGGGCTGGATCACGCACAACGAGGAGTCCGCACGGCCCGTCGACGTCGCGTTCGCCTTCGGCACGTTGCTGCTCATCGTGCTGATCGAGCGGTTCGCGCCGCTGGCCCTCGCTCGCGTCTCGGTGCTGCTCGGGCTCGTGATCGGCACGGCGGCGGCGATCCCGTTCGGGCTCGTCGACTGGACCGGGGTGGGGGATGCCGCCTGGTTCGCGTTCATCACCCCGTTCCACTTCGGGCTCCCGACCTTCCCGCCCGCCGCGATCATCTCCATGCTCATCGTCGGGCTCGTGATCATGACCGAGACGACGGGGGACATGATCGCGATCGGCGAGATCGTCGAGCGTCCGGTGCAGAAGCGCCAGCTCGCCGACGGCCTGCGCGCCGACGGGCTCTCCACGCTGCTCGGCGGCATCTTCAACACGTTCCCCTACACCGCGTTCGCGCAGAACGTCGGGCTCGTCAGCCTCACCCGGGTGAAGTCCCGCTACGTGGTGACGGTCGCCGGCGGCATCCTCGTACTGCTCGGCCTGATCCCGAAGGTCGGGGCGATCGTCGAGGGGGTGCCGACCGCCGTGCTCGGCGGAGCGGGCATCGCCCTGTTCGGCATGGTCGCCGCGTCGGGCGTGCGCTCGCTGTCGAAGGTGCACTTCAACAACTCGAACGTGCTCGTGGTGGCGATCTCGGTCGGGGTCGCGCTGCTGCCCACGGTCGCCCCCGGCATCTACGAGGAGTTCCCCGATTGGTTCCAGCTCATCTTCGACTCGGGCATCTCGGCGGGTGCGATCTGCGCCATCCTGCTCAACCTGCTGTTGAACGGCGAGCAGATGCGGGCCGAACGCGCCGGGGACGCCCAACTCAGCTCCCACGACGCCGTGCGCGGGCCGGCTGCGGCGGTGCTCACCCACCCGGATGCCACGGGCACGGGGCTCATCGCCACCGTGCGCCTGCCCCGTGGCGAGGCGGAGCGGGTGACCGAGACCGTCGTCGAGCCCGTCGACGCGGACGACGAGCCCGCGCCGGAGCGCTGAGCGCCGCTACCGGGTGACCTTGCCCGTGAGCTGCGCGAGCCCGCGCAGGTACACCGGTCGGGCGAGGATCCACCCGGCGACCATCACGACGACCGACCCGGCGAACACCGCCGCGCCGATCCAGTTCACCTCGTCGGACCCGGCGTACATGTGGTTGAGGTTGCGGAGTGCGCCGGTCGCGAGCACGAGCCCCACGTGGGCGATCACGAATCCGACGAAGAAGAGCATCACGGGCAGGTGCACCGCGCGCGCCAGGCCGATCGGGTAGGCGCGGTTCAGGCGTGGCGCGTCGACCGGCCACGCGGGTGACATGCGCAGCCCGGTGACGATCGCGAGCGGCGCCGCGATGAACACGATCGCGAAGTAGGCCAGCAGCTGCAGGCTGTTGTAGACCACCCAGCCGTCCTCGGCGGGCCAGTCGAGCGACACGTACTGGAGCAGCACCGAGAGCGCGTTCGGCACGACCTCCCACGAGGTCGGCACGATGCGTGCCCAGTGCCCGGTGGCGAACAGCAGCACGACGAACACGATGCCGTTCAGCACCCAGAGGGCGTCGAGCGAGAGGTGCAGCCACAGGTCGAAGCTGATGCGCTTGGGAGCTCGCTTCGTGCGGAACCGGCCGGTGTTGTTTCGGGTCCAGTGCGCTTCGGGACGCTGCACGGTGCGCACGCGCCAGCCCGTGCGCACGATCAGCAGCAGGAAGAACGCGTTCAGGAAGTGCTGCCAGCTGAGCCAGGCGGGGAAGCCCTCGGGCGTGCCCGGCGGCGGCGGTACCGTGCCGGGGTAGGCGTCGACGAACGCCTCGACCCCCGCGAGGGTGCGCAGCCAGCGGGCGAGCAGCACGAGCGCGACGAGTGCCACGAGCGCGGCGGGGATCGCCCAGCCGAGGACCTTCCAGCGATTGGGCGACGCCGTGCGGGTGGCGGTCGTCATCGCCGAGCCTCGACCGCGTCGATGAGCTTCGGCACCACCTGGAACAGGTCGCCGACGACCGCGAGGTCGGCGATCTCGAAGATCGGCGCGTCGGGGTCGCGGTCGATCGCCACGATCGTCTTCGACGTGCGCATGCCCGCGAGGTGCTGGATCGCCCCGGAGATTCCGAGCGACAGGTACAGGTCGGGCGCGACGGTCGTGCCGGTCTGGCCGACCTGCAGGGCCTGCGGGGCGTAGCCCGCATCCACCGCCGCACGCGAGGCGCCGACGGCCGCGCCGAGGGAGTCGGCGAGCCGGTCGACCAGCGCGAACTGCTCGCGCGAGCCGAGTGCGCGGCCGCCGGAGACGACCTTGGCGGCGCCCCGGAGATCGGGCCGGCTGGAGGACCCGCCGAGCTCACGGGCATCCGTCGCCCGCACGCCGTCGACCGGGTCGAGCGCGACCTCCTCGACGTCGATCGCGTCGGCGGCAGCGGTGGGGGCCGTCGCGCCCGGGCGCACCGTCACGACGGGCACCCCGCCCTCGACGCCCGAGCGCACGATCCACGAGCCGCCGAACACCGAGTGCGTGACCCGCACGGCACCGTCGTCGAGCGCGATGCCGATGGCGTCGGTCGCGACGGCGGAGTCCGTGCGCGCGGCGAACCGGCCGGCCACCTCGCGGCCCTCGACCGTGTGGCCGACGACGACCGCGACGGGCTCCACCAGGGTGACGGCCGCCTGCAGCAGGTCGACCTGCGGGGCCGACACGAGCACGCCCGCGTCCGCGACCTCGGCGACCACCGCGCGAGAGGCGCCCGCGGCGCGCAGCCGCTCGGCGATCGCGTCGCGGTGCCCCGGGGGCGCGACCGCGACGGCGACCGGGTCGCCCACCGCGCCGGCGGCGCCCACGAGGGAGTCGATGGTGGCGCGCACGGTTCCGTCTGCGGCGACCTCGGCGAGTACGAGCACGCTCGTCATGGTTCGTCTCCTAGATCAGGTTGCGGTCGGCGAGGAAGTCGGCGATCGCGTCGGCGGCCGTGCCGTCGTCGACGATGCGTGCGCCGGCGGCGCGCTCGGGTGCCGCCGCGGCGTCGACCACGACCGACGCAGCCGGGGCCGGCGCGAGGGCGAGGTCGGCGAGGCTCAGCCGGTCGACCGGCTTCTTCTTGGCCTGCCGGATGCCTCGGAAGGAGCCGATCCGCGCCTCCGGGAACCGCTCGGTGACCGTGACGATCGCGGGCAGCGGCGCCTCGACGCCCATGGCCTGGAACTCCGTGGCCCGCTCGGCGCGGAGCGTGCCGCCCGAGACCTCGAGCGACGTCGCCGCCGAGACGAGCGGGAGGCCGAGGCGCTCGGCGAGCATGGCCGGCAGTACGCCGCCGCGTCCGTCGGTCGACTCCACGCCGGTGAGCACGAGGTCGAACGCCTCGCGGGAGAGCGCGGCCGCGAGCGTGCGGCCGGTCTGGAGCAGGTCGGCGCCCGCGAGCGCGTCGTCCACGACGTGCACCGCCCGGTCTGCGCCGAGCGCGAGGCCGGCCCGCAGCGCCTGCTCGGCGGCATCCGGCCCCATGATCACGAGCACGATCTCGGCATCGCCGAGCTCCTCGCGCAGGTGCAGCGCGAGCTCGAGCGCCCGGTCGTCGATCTCGTCGGCCACGGCGTCGGAGGCGTCGCGATCGGCGCGGCCCGTCGTCGGGTCCATGCGTCGTTCGCCCCACGTGTCGGGCACCTGCTTGCGCAATACGGCGATCCTCATCGATCCACTCCTCGCACCGTCGTCGGCATCGGATGCATCGATCATACAGTACTGCAAGCCGCACGCAAGTACTGTTTGGCGTATCGTTCAGTCGCGCGTGCGCAGTCCGTCCAGCAGGAGGTCGGCGAGGGCGGTGAACGACTCCGACTCGGCCATGCCGGTGTTGCGGCGCACCTCGCGCTGCTGGATGCGCACGATCGCCGAGGTTGCCAGGTCGGCCGCGAACGCGGCGCGTACCGGACGGATCGCACCCGCGTCGACGCCCGCCTCGATGAGCTCGCGGATGCGGCGCGCAGCGCCGGCGGCATTGACCTCGTACACCTCGCGCGTGGGGGCGAACTCCACGACGTCCTCCATGAAGATCTCCGAAGCATCGCGCACCGCGTCCGACACGCCGGTCAGGTACGCCTCGAGCCGGTCGACCGGCTCGACCTGCTCGGCGACGCGCGCCTCGATCATCTCGGCTGCGCGACGGAAGTAGTCGAGCACGACCTGGCGGAGCAGCTCCTCCCGCGTCGGGGCGAGCGCGTAGATCGTGGACTTGGAGCAACGCAGCTCGGCGGCGGTCTCGTCGACCGTGAGGGCGACGAACCCGCGCCGCAGGTACAGTTCGCCGAGCCGTCGATAGAGGTCGTCCTGGCGACTCGTGCGGCGGGCCGACTGCGGTGTCGGCACCGGGAAGCGGGTGGGGTCGGCGGCAGCGCTCATGGGCCCATTCTGGCCGGACTCGTCCGTCGGGCGGGTCAGGCGGGGCCCTCGGACTCGAGCACGAACCAGAAGTGCCGCCCTCGATGCAGCACGTCCTTGCCGTTCATGACGCCGAGCAGCAGCCCGTCGCCGGCTCGCTTGAAGTGGTCGAACGTGGCCATGCCGTCGTACACCATCGTCGCGGTCACCTCGTCGCGGAATGCGACCATCCAGAGGGAGGCGCCCCCGCGTGCGAGCTCGACGTTGTCGACGAGCGAGCCGTCCTCCTGCCGGCACACGATCGGGCTCACGTCGTTCGCCGACCGCATGTGCTTGCCGTGCCAGCGCACGCCGTCGAGCACGCGGCCGAGTCCGTGGCCGGTCGGCACCGGGGTGCCACGCCAGTGACCGATGAGGTCGTCGATGGACGTGGTCGGCAGCGCCGCCCACAGCTCGTCGAGCTCGTCGGGGTCGACCGAGTCGCGCGCGAGCAGGCCGCGCACGCGCGCCTCGAGGCCGGGGGAGACCTCGAGGCGCGCGTCGGCCGTCGCGGCCTCGGTCACCCGTTCGCCAGCTCGGCGAGACGGTCGCGGAGCACGGTCTTCAAGACCTTGCCGCCGGCGTTGCGGGGGAGCGCGTCGATGATTACGAGGTCCTTCGGCAGCTTGTAGCGCGCGAGGGTCGCGCCGAGGAAGTCGGTGAACTCCTCGAGCGTGAGCTCCTGCTCCGGCTTCAGTGCCACGAACGCCACCGGCACCTCGCCCCACTTCTCGTTCTCGCGGCCGACGATCGCGGCCTCGAGCACCTTGGGGTGGGCGAACATGGCGTTCTCGACCTCGGCGCAGTAGATGTTCTCGCCGCCAGAGATGATCATGTCCTTCTTGCGGTCCACGACCCAGACGAAGCCCTCGTCGTCCTGGCGGACGAGGTCGCCCGAGTGGAACCAACCGCCCTCGAACGCCTTCGCGGTCTCCTCGGGCTTGTTCCAGTAGGCCGACATCATGGTCGGCCCGCGGTAGACGATCTCGCCGATCTCGCCGACCTCGACGTCGTTCATCTCGTCGTCGACGACGCGGTACTGGATGGTCGGGATCGGCTTGCCCACCGAGCCGAGCTTGCGGCGGGAGTCCTCGCCGCTCAGCACGCAGGTGATCGGCGACATCTCGGTCTGGCCGAACACCGCGACGTTGGTCGCGTCGGGGAAGGTCTCCTCCATCGCGCGGAGCACGGTGTCCGAGGCCGGTGCGGCGCCCCAACTGATGATGCGGAGCTTCAGGTCGCGGTCCTTGATGCCGGGGAGCGCGCAGATCGCCTGCCACTGCTGCGGCACGTTGAAGACGATGGTCGCGCCCTCCTGCTCCCACGCGTCGACCACGGCTGCGGGGTCGAACGCACCGAGCGGGTGGATCACCGTCGGGATGCCGATGATGAAGTTCGCGGCGATCGAGCCGAGGCCGGCGATGTGGAAGAAGGGAGCCGTCAGGAACGCGACATCCGACTCGTCCCAGACCATGTTGCTGCGGATGCAGGTGACGGCCTGCAGGTACATGTTGCGGTGCGACAGCATCGCGCCCTTCGGGGCGCCGGTCGTGCCGGACGTGTACATGAGCAGTGCGGTGGCGTCCTCCGGCACGTCCTCGAGCTCGATCGGGTCGGCGTCGGCGAGCACCTGCTCGTACGACTCGAACCCGTCGGCCTCGCCCAGCACGATCTTCGACTCGAGTTGCGAGGTCATCCCCGCGACTGCGGCGCCGAGCGGAGCGAGCGGACCGTCGACGATCAGCACGCGCGAGCCGCTGTCCTCGATGAGGTAGAGGATCTCGGGCGGCGTGAGGCGGAAGTTCACCGGCACTGCGATCGCGCCGAGGCTGTTGATCGCGAACACCGACTCGACGAACTCGGGGCGGTTGAGGGTGAGCAGCAGGACGCGATCGCCGGTTCGCACCCCGCGCTCGCGCAGCGCGCCGGCGAGGGCCAGCGAGCGCTCGTGCAGCTGGCGCCAGGTCGTGTCCTGCCCCAGGTAGCGCAGCGCGACCTCGTCGGGCCGCGACACGGCGTGGCCGGCCGTCTGGGCCATCCAATGGTTGCGGAACGACCAGGTCGGCATCGCCTGAGCGACCGGCGTCTCCGCGACAGCTGTATTCGTCATCGAATCCCTTTCCCACTTCCTCGTGAAGGACTGCCCCCAGTATGCCCCAGATGCGCCCGCACGTCACCACTTTTGTTAATGACGGTTCTGCATTCGCGCGCCGTCGTGCGTGGCGGGTGCCGCGTACCGTAGGGTGCTGGTGGGGAGGTGCCCGTGTCCGAAGTCGTGACCGAGACCGTGCGGCGCCGGCCGAAGGATCGCAAGCAGCGCATCGAGGCGGCCGCAGCGGAGGCGTTCAGCGCGCACGGATTCCACGCGGTCGGCATGGAGGACATCGCCGCGGCGGTCGGAGTCTCCGCGCCCGCGCTCTACCGGCACTACCCGAGCAAGTACGCGCTCTTCGTCGCGTGCGCGAGGGGCCTGGCCGCCGGCCTCCTCGACGGGATCGACCAGGTCCCCGCATCCGACGACCCCGACGACCGGCTCGACGCGCTCGTCGCCGCGGTGCTCAAGGTGACGGTCGCGAACCGCAGCACGGGCGGGCTCTACCGCTGGGAGGGGCGCTACCTGGCGCCCGAGCACCGGGCCGAGATCGGCGAGCAGTTCGACCGGCTCACCGCGACGATCGCGGACGCGCTGCTCGAGGTGCGGGGCGACCTGCAGCCCGTGGTCGCGGACCGCGTCGCATCCGGTGCCCTCGCCGTGATCGCCTCGATCACCGCGCACCGCACCTCGCTCGGCGTGCGCCGGATGGACCGCGTGCTCGGCGGCGCGGCGCACCGCGTGCTCCGCGTCTCGATCGACGGCGTCGAGGCGCCGACGATCGAGCGCACCGACCAGGAGCCGATCGGCGGCAGGCGCGAGCTGCTCCTCTCGAAGGCCATCACGCTGTTCAACCGGCGCGGCTACCACGACGTCGGCATCGACGAGATCGCGACGGCGGCCGGACTCACGCCGTCGGGCGTCTACCGCCACTTCTCCGGCAAGTCCGACATCCTCTACGCCGCGTGCATCCGCGCCGCCGAGCGGCTGACGCAGGTGACGGCGGATGCGACGGCCAGGGCCGGATCCGACCCCGCCGGCGCCCTCCAGTCGATGGGCCGCGCGTACATCCGCTTCGCGTTCGAGCAGCACGAGCTGCTGTCGGTGTACTCCGCCGACGCGACCAGCCTCCCCGAGCAGGACCTGGCCCGTCTGCTGGCGCTGCAGCGCGAGCACGTGGCCGAGTGGGTGAACCGCCTGCGCGCGGTGCATCCGTCGCTCGACCTGCCCTCGGCCCGCATCCTCGTGCACGCCGCGCTCGGCGTGGTCGTGGACGGGGGCCGTCGCTCCCACTGGAGCGACGACCCCGCGGTCGTGCGTTGCGTCGCGGCGATGGTCGATGCCGTGCTGGACCCGCCCGACACCGACCTCGGCCGCTGACCGGCCGCCGCCCCGCGGACGACCGGCCCGGCCGTCGGCCTACGCGCCGTGCTTGCTGCCGTGCAGCGAGTGCAGCATCGACTTGGCGATCTTCATGTCGCGCTCCGAGCGGTCGATGCGGAGCAGGTCGAGCGGCGCCTTGAACCGCTGCACGGTCATCGACTTCGCACGGCTGAACTCGCGCAGCCCGTCGGGGCCGTGCACGCGGCCGAAGCCGGATCCGCCCACGCCGCCGAACGGCAGCGCGGCGACGCCGGCGAAGCCGAGCACGGAGTCGATCGTGACCGCGCCCGCCTTGAGCCGAGCGGCGAGCCGCTCCCCGGCCCTGTGGTCGCGGGTGAAGATCGACGCGCCCAGTCCGTACTCGGTCGCGTTCGCGCGCTCGACCGCCTCGTCGAGGTCGGCGACGCCGTTGACCACGAGCGTCGGGCCGAAGGTCTCGACGCAGACGGCGTCGGCGTCCTCGGGAACGCCGGTGAGCACGATCGGCTCGACGTACGGCGCCTTGACCGAGTCGACCCCGCCGAGCACGGCAGTGCCGCCGCGGGTCAGGGCGTCCTGCACGTGCTCGCGCACGACGTCGCCACCCGCCGGGTGGGTCATCCGGCCGTACGACGCCGACTCGTCCGCGCCGGGGGTGAGCGTGCGCGCCTTCTGCACGAGCAGGTCGAGGAAGCGGTCGCGCACCGACTCGACCACGTAGACGCGCTCGACGCCGACGCAGGTCTGGCCGCTGTTGCCGAACCCGCCGAACACGGCGAAGTCGGTTGCGAGGTCGAGGTTCGCGTCGGCCGCGACGATCATCGCGTCCTTGCCGCCGCACTCCGCCACGAGGGGAGTGAGCTGCTCGGCGCACGCGGCCATCACGCGCTTGGCGGTGGCGGTGGAGCCGGTGAAGCCGACCTTGTCGACGCCCGCGCGGATCAGCGCGCCGCCGACCTCGCCGCCGCCGGTCACGACCTGCAGCACGGGCTGCTCGGGGTTGGCGCGCTTCCATGCCTCCGCGAGCCAGAGTGCCGTCTCGGGCGTGAGCTCGCTCGGCTTGAACACGACGGCGTTGCCGGCCGCGATCGCATAGCCGATCGAGCCCATCGGCGTGTAGAGGGGGTAGTTCCAGGGGCCGATCACGGCGACGACGCCGTACGGCTCGTAGCCGAGCGTGGCCTTCTGGTTGAACGCCACCGCGCCGGCCGGCACGCCGCGGCGCTTCAGCACCTTCTTGGCGTGCTTGGCCGCCCAGTCGAGGTGCCCGAGGGTGAGCATGATCTCGAGCGTCGCATCGCCCACGGGCTTGCCGGTCTCGCGCGAGATGATCTCGGCGAGCTCCTCGGCGCCGTTCGCGATGGCGTGCTTCCAGGCCAGCGTGCGGCGGCGCCGCTCCGCGTAGCCGAGGCCCGCCCACCAGGCCGCCGCGTCGCGTGCGGCCGCGACCGTCGCGGTGACGTCGGGCAGGGTCTGCTCGGGCTGCTCCTGCAGCTTCGGGGGGTCGGTCAGTGTCATGGGATTCTCCGCATCCTCGGGGAGTTGCCGATCAGAAGTGAATGATCATTCACAGTATCTCCGAACCGTCGATCCGGCACAAGATGTCCCGCCGCGGCTGGGGATGACATGAGAGAATCGAATCACGATTCGATTCCGTCCGATGTGGTGACGGGGAGGGGAGCCGGTGATGGCCCAGCGCAGTGCCGCGCAGCAGGTCGCGGTCCCGAGCAAGTCGGAGCGCACGCGGGAGCGCATCCTCGATGCCGCCGCCCACGTGCTGAGCCGCAAGGGGTACGCCGGCACCCGGCTCAGCGACGTCGCCGAGGTCGCCGAGGTGCAGGCGCCGGCGATCTACTACTACTTCCCGTCGCGCGACGACCTCATCGAGGAGGTCATGTGGGCCGGCGCCCACCGGGTGCGCCTGCACGTGCAGTCGGTACTCGACGAGCTGCCCGCCGAGACGGAACCGATCGATCGCATCCTCGTCGCGGTCGAAGCGCACCTGCGCTACGAGCTGAGCATCTCCGACTACACCACGGCCTCGGTGCGCAACGCCGGCCAGGTGCCCGAGCAGCTGCGCACGCGTCCCGCGGAGGAGGAGGCGGCGTACAGCCGCATCTGGCGCGACCTGTTCGACGAGGCCGCACGCGCCGGTCAACTGCGCGACGGGCTCGACGTCAACGTGTCACGGCTGCTGCTGCTCGGCTCGATGAACTGGGCGGCCGAGTGGTGGAACCCGCGGATGCGGTCGTTGGCCGACCTCGTCGCGGCGGCGCGCTCGCTCGTGCTGCACGGCATGGGTGCGCCCGACCTCGGCGAACGCGCCGGCCGCTGACGGTCAGACCGCGACAGGCTCGAACCGGCTGAGCCGCTCGCGCAGCACGGATTCGGCCTCGGCGACCGTGCGGCGCACGATCTCACCCGCGGTGGGGACGTCGTGGATGAGGCCCTGCACGAGCCCGACCGTCCAGATGCCGGCCTCGAGGTCGCCGTCCTCGAACACCTTCCGGCCACGGGCCCCGGCGACGAGCTCGCGGATGGCGGGGAAGTCGCCGCCCGCGTTCAGGATCTCGACGACCTCGCGGCTGACCGAGTTGCTGGCCACGCGTGCGGTGTTCGACAGCGTGCGGAAGATCAGCTCGGTGTCGTGCTCGGTCGCCTCGACGATCCGTTCCTTCACCTGCTGCGAGATCGGCGACTCCACCGAGCACATGAAGCGCGTGCCCATGTTGACGCCGTCGGCGCCCAGCGCGAGCGCCGCCGCGAGCCCGCGGCCGTCGGCGAACCCGCCGGAGGCGATGAAGGGGATCGACAGCGCGTCGGCGGCGGCGGGGATGAGCACGAGGCCCGGGATGTCGTCTTCGCCCGGGTGGCCCGCGCACTCGAAGCCGTCGATGCTCACGGCGTCGACGCCGACGGCCTGGGCCTTCACCGCGTGCCGCACGCTCGTGCACTTGTGCATGACACGGATGCCGTGGGCCTTGAACATCTCCATGTGCGGTTCGGGGTTCGATCCGGCGGTCTCGACGATCGTGATGCCCGCGTCGACGATCGCCCGCCGGTACTCGTCGTAGGGCGGCGGGTTGATCGACGGCAGGATCGTGAGGTTCACCCCGATCGGCTTGTCCGTCATCGTGCGGGCGCGCTCGACCTCCTTCACGAGGTCGGCCGGGGTCGGCTGCGTGAGCGCGGTGATGATGCCGAGCCCGCCCGCCTCGGAGACGGCGGCCGCGAGCTCGGCGCGGCCGACCCACATCATGCCGCCCTGGACGACCGGGTGCTCGATGCCGAGCAGGTCGGTGAATCGCGTGCGTACCATCGCGGTGCTCCCTCTCGTTCGCGTTCCGCCGGTCAGGCGTAGGTCTCGCCGGCCTCGGCCTTCGCGACGAGCGAGGCCGGGGGCTCGAAGTGGGGGCCGTAGGCGGCCGCGAGCTCGCGAGCGCGAGCCACGAACCCGGGCAGGCCGCCCTCGTACTGGTTGATGTACTGGATGACGCCGCCCGTCCAGGCCGGGAACCCGATGCCGTAGATCGACCCGATGTTCGCGTCGGCGACGCTCGTGAGCACGCCCTCGTCGAAGCACCGCACGGTGTCGATCGCCTCGGCGAAGAGCATCCGCTCCTTGAGGTCCTCGAACGGCACCTCGGTACCCGAGCCGAAGGCCTCGGCGAGCCCCGGCCAGAGGCCGATGCGCGTGCCGTCAGCGTCGTAGTCGTAGAACCCGCCGCCCGTCGACCGGCCCTTGCGGCCGAGCTCGTCGACCATGCGGTCGACGACCGCCTCGGCGCCGTGCTCGGTCCAGCCCCTGCCCTCGGCGATGGCCGCCTTCTTCGTCTCCTCGCGGATCTTCTGCGTGAGCGTGATGGTGAGTTCGTCGAGCAGTTGCAGCGCGCCCGCCGGGTACCCGGCCTGCAGCGACGCCTGCTCGACGGTCGCGGGGGAGACGCCCTCGCCGACGGCCGCGACGGCCTCGTCGATGTACCGGCCGATCACGCGCGAGGTGAAGAAGCCGCGGTTGTCGTTGACGACGATCGGGGTCTTGCGGATCTGCAGCACGTAGTCGAACGTCTTCGCGAGCACCTCGTCGCCGGTGTTGCGGCCGCGCACGATCTCGACGAGCGGCATCTTGTCGACGGGGGAGAAGAAATGGATGCCGATGAAGTCGTCGGGTCGCTTGACCCCGGCCGACAACTCGGTGATCGGCAGGGTCGAGGTGTTCGACCCGAGCACCGCGTCGGGCTCCACGACATCCTCGATCTCCTGGAAGACCGCCTGCTTCACGTCGGCGCTCTCGAACACCGCCTCGATGACGAGGTCGACACCGGCGAAGTCCGCCGGGTCGGCCGACGGCGTGATGCGGGCGAGCAGCGCCGCCGACTTCTCTGGCGTGGTCTTTCCGCGCTGCAGGGCCTTGGCCTCGATGCGCTCCGCGTAGCCCTTGCCGCGACGCGCCGCTTCGATCGACACGTCCTTCAGCACCACGTCGATGCCGGCCTTCGCCGACACGTAGGCGATGGCGGCGCCCATCATGCCGGCGCCGATCACGCCGACCTTGGTCGCCTGGAACTTCGGGTACCCGTCTGGGCGGCTCGCCCCGGCGTTGATCTTCTGGAGGTCGAAGAAGAACGCGTTGATCATGTTCTTCGCGACCTGGCCGATGGTGAGCGAGACCAGGTAGCGGGTCTCGATGGTGCTCGCGGTGTCGAAGTCGACGAGCGCTCCCTCGACGGCGGCGGCGAGCGCGGCGCGCGGAGCGGGCATCGGCGCGCCCTTGACCTGCCTGCGCACGTTCGCGGCCATGGCCGGCAGCAGCGAGGCGACCGACGGGCTGTTCGGACCGCCGCCGGGGATGCGGAAGCCCTTCTCGTCCCACGGCTTCACGGCGGTCGGGTGGGCGGCGATCCAGGCCTTCGCGGCCGGCACGAGCGCGTCGCCCGTGGGCACGACCTCGTCGACCAGGCCGACCTCGAGCGCGCCGGCGGGGGTGTACTTCGTGCCGGTCATGATCACCTTGGTCAACGCGTCCTGCAACCCGAGCATGCGTACGGTGCGCGTGATGCCGCCGCCGCCGGGCAGCAGCCCGAGCGTCACCTCGGGCAGGCCGATGCGGCTGCCCTTCGCGTCGGCCGCGATGCGGTGGTGCGCGGCGAGGGCGACCTCGAGCCCGCCGCCGAGGGCGGTGCCGTTGATCGCCGCGACGACCGGCTTGCCGAGCCGCTCGAGTCGGCGCAGGTCGGCCTTGACGCGCTCGATGTGCGCCGTCTGCTCGGCGGCCGTCTCGGGCGAGCCCTGCTTGAGCTGGTTGAGGTCGCCGCCGGCGAAGAAGCTCGACTTCGCGCTGGCGAGGATGACGCCCGTGACGTCGTCGAGCTCGGCCTCGAGCCGGTCGACGACGATGGTCATCGACTCGGTGTAGGCGTCGTTCATGGTGTTGACGGTCGCGTCGGGGTCGTCGAGGGTCAGGGTGACGACGCCGTCCTCGTCGCGATCCCAGTGGATCGCGGGCGCCTCGGTCACGATGGCTTCGATGGTCATGAGTGGTCCAGTCCTGTCGGTTCGTTCGGGTCAGAGTCGTTCGATGACGGTGGCGATGCCCATGCCGGCGCCGACGCAGAGCGTGGCGAGGCCGCGGCGGAGGTCGCGGCGCTCGAGCTCGTCGAGCATCGTGCCGAGGATCATCGCGCCGGTGGCGCCGAGCGGATGCCCCATGGCGATCGCGCCGCCGTTGACGTTGACCTTCTCGCGAGGGATGTCGAGGTCCTTCATCCACTTGAGCACGACGGAGGCGAACGCCTCGTTGAGCTCGAACAGGTCGATGTCGTCGACCGTGAGACCGGTCTTGTCGAGCACCCGCTGCGTGACGCTCGTCGGGCCGGTGAGCATGATGGTGGGCTCGCTGCCGAGCACGGCCGTGCCGACGATCCGCGCCCGCGGGGTGAGTCCCATGGCGCTGCCGGCCGCCTCGCTGCCGAGCACCACCAGGGCCGCCCCGTCGACGATGCCCGACGAGTTCGCGGCCGTGTGCACGTGCGAGATCCTCTCGACCGAGTGGTACTTCTGCAGCGCGACGGCGTCGAAGCCACCCATGTCGCCGATGGTCGCGAACGCCGAGGGGAGCTTGCCGAGCGAGTCGACGCTCGAGCCGGGGCGCCGGTGCTCGTCGTGGTCGAGCACGAGCACGCCGTTCATGTCGCGCACGGGCACGATGGACTTGTCGAAGTACCCGTTCGCCCACGCGGCATCCGCCTTGTCCTGGCTCCACACGGCGAATGCGTCGACGTCCTCGCGGTCGAAGCCCTCGATCGTCGCGATGAGGTCGGCCGAGATGCCCTGCGGCACGAAGTAGGCGTCGTAGGCCGTAGTCGGGTCCTGCGCGTACGCGCCGCCGTCGGAGCCGATCGGCACGCGCGACATGGCCTCGACGCCACCGGCGACGACCAGGTCCTCCCAGCCGGACGCGACCTTCTGCGCGGCGAGGTTCACGGCCTCGAGCCCCGAGGCGCAGAATCGGTTGACCTGCACGCCCGGCACGTGCTCGGGCAGGCCGGAGTTGAGGATCGCGGTGCGCGCGATGTCGCCGCCCTGCTCGCCGACCGGCGAGACGACGCCGAGCACGACGTCGTCGATGCGATCGAGGTCGAGCGAGGGGTTGCGCGGTGCGAGCTCGGCGAGCAGGCCGCTCGCGAGGTCGACCGGCTTCGTGCCGTGGAGCGAGCCGCCGCGGTTCTTGCCGCGCGGGGTTCGGAACGTGTCGTAGATGAACGCTTCGGTCATGGTTGTCGTCCTCTCGATGTCGTCAGAGCCCGAGGCTCCGGCCGACGATCTCCTTCATGATCTCGGTGGTGCCGCCGTAGATGGTCGTGATGCGTGCGTCCTCGTAGTCGCGCGCGATGCGGTACTCGCGCATGTAGCCGTAGCCGCCGTAGAGCTGCAGGCAGCGGTTCACGACCCGCTGCTGCAGTTCGGTGCACCAGAACTTCGCCGCCGCGGCCTCCTCGGCCGACAGCCGGCCGGCGACGTGCTGGCGCAGGCAGTCGTCGATGTAGGCGCGCGTCACGCGCACCTCGGTGGTCAGCTCGGCGAGCACGAACCGCGTGTTCTGGAAGCTGCCGATCGGCTGGCCGAACGCCTTCCGCTCCTTCACGTACGCGAGGGTGCGCTCCAGCACGCCCTCGCATGCCGCCACCGCCGCCGCGGCGATGGAGATGCGCTCCTGCGGCAGGTTCTTCATGAGTCCGAGGAACCCGTCTCCCTCTGCGCCGAGCAGGTTCTCGACCGGCACGCGCACATCGGTGAAGGCGAGCTCGCTCGTGTCCTGGGCGTGCAGGCCGATCTTGTCGAGGTTGCGGCCGCGCGAGAAGCCGGGGGAGTCGGCGGGGATCACCAGGAGGCTGAGTCCCTTGTGCCGGTCCTCCGAGGTGCGCACGGCGGTGACGACGAGGTCGGCGTTCTGCCCGTTCGAGATGAACGTCTTGGCGCCGTTCACGACGTACTCGTCGCCGTCGCGGACGGCCGAGGTGCGGATGCCGGCGAGGTCGGAGCCCGTGCCCGGCTCGGTCATCGCGATCGCGGTGACGAGCGTGCCCTCCGCCAGTCCGGGGAGCCACCTGGACTTCTGGTCGTCGTTCGTCAGGTCGAGGAAGTAGGGGTAGACGATGTCGTTCGACAGGGCGATGCAGGCCATGCCGTCGCAGACGGGATTGCGGGCGAGTTCCTCGCCCATGATCGCGTTGTAGCGGAAGTCGTCGATGCCCATGCCGCCGAACTCCTCCGGCACGGTGAAGCCGAGGATGCCCGCCTCCGCGGCCGCGGTGAACAGGGCGCGGTCGACCTTGCCCTCGCGTTCCCACCGCTCCGCGTTCGGCGCGGCCTCCGCTTCGACGAAGTCGGCGACGAGCGCGCCGAACTCGCGGTGCTCCGTGTCGTACACGGTGCGCGACGTTCCGAGGTCCTTGAACATCCGATCGATCCTCACTGATCTGCCCTGGCCGATCCGGCCCTGTGCGGCCAGTGTGACATCGATCCGCCGTTTTTACAACAGATTCAAAATTCTGATGCATCGCCCTTGACGGAACAAGGTTCGCGGGCGCACGATGTTCGGAGTGTTTTCTAATGCCGATTCAGTTCGGCACCTGAACTTCCAAGGCGAAGGAGCCGCGATGGCGATCGAGTTCGAGATCGACGACGAGGTCGCGGCGCTCGCGGCCAGGACGCGGGAGTTCGTGCGCGACGTCGTGATCCCCGTCGAGCTGGAGACGGGCGGATCGGTGCACGACGGCGACGAGTCCGTGCGTCGCGGCCTGCAGGACGCGGCGCGCGCCGCGGGCCTGCTGGCCCCGCAGCTCGGCCGCGAGTGGGGCGGCCTCGGTCTCGACATGCGCGGGCAGTCGGTGGTGTTCGAGGAGGCCGGCTACTCGCTGCTCGGACCGCTGGCGCTGCACTGCTCCGCCCCCGACGAGGGCAACATGCACCTCCTCGAGCGCATCGGCTCCCCGGAGCAGCAGGGACGCTGGCTGCCGGAGCTCGGCAGCGGCCGCGCGCGGAGCGCCTTCGCGATGACCGAGCCGGCGCCGGGCGCGGGCTCGGACCCGCGGGCGCTGCGCACGCGCGCACGCCGCGTCGAGGGCGGCTGGCGCATCGACGGCCGCAAGTGGTTCATCACCGGCGCCCGCGGCGCCTCGCTGTTCTTCGTGATGGCACGCACGTCGGGGGAGCCCGGCGACGCCGGCGGGGCGACCCTCTTCCTCGTCGACGGCGACAATCCCGGCATCACCGTGGTGCGCGACCTGGACACGCTCGACGTGGGGCTGTTCGGCGGGCACAGCGAGGTCGAGTTCCGCGACTGCGTCGTGCCCGACGACGCGGTGCTCGGCGAGGTCGACCGCGGCTTCGAGGCCGCGCAGGCCCGGCTCGCGCCCGCACGACTGACCCACTGCATGCGCTGGCTCGGGCTTGCGCGCCGCGCGCATGACATCGCCCTCGGGTACGTCGCGCAGCGCGACGCCTTCGGCGACCGGCTCGCGAACCTCGGCATGGTGCAGCAACAGGTCGCCGACAACGAGATCGACATGGCGGCCTCGCGGGCGCTCATCCGGCACGCGGGCTGGCTGCTGGACACGGGTCGCGAAGCGGGCAACGCCACCTCGATGACGAAGGTCTTCGTGGCCGAGGCGGTCGGGCGGATCACCGATCGCGCGGTGCAGCTCGCCGGTGCGACCGGCACCGCGGGCGACCTGCTGCTCAGCCGGTACTGGCGGGAGGTGCGGCCGTTCCGCATCTACGACGGATCGAGCGAGACGCATCGCTGGGCGATCGCCAAGCGCGCCGTCAAGGCGCGCCGCACCGCGGGGGAGGTGGCCTGATGCCCGTCGGCCTGGACGTCATCGCGCTGCACCGCTACTTCGCGCAGCACCTGCCCGGGTACAACGGCGGCCTGAACGCGCGGCTGATCGCGGGCGGCAAGTCGAACCTCACCTACCGCCTGAGCGACGGCGTGCACGACTGGGTGCTGCGCCGTCCACCGCTCGGCCCGCTGACGCCGAGCGCCCATGACATGGTGCGGGAGTACCGGGTCATGGACGCCCTGCAGGACACGCCCGTGCCGGTGCCCGGTACGCGCCTGCTCTGCCGCGATGAGCAGGTGCTCGGCGTGCCGTTCCTCGTCGTCGACTTCGTCGAGGGCCGCACGCTGCGCAGCCACGACGACCTCGCCGCGCTCTCGCCCGACGACCAGGCGGCGCTCGGCGACGAGCTCGCCGACCGCCTCGCAGCGCTGCACCGGGTCGACCCGATCGCCGCCGGTCTGGCCGACTTCGGTCGCCCCGCCGGATACCTCGGGCGGCAGCTGCGTCGCTGGTCCGACCAGTGGTCGCGCGTGAAGACACGCGAGTCGGCCGACTTCGACGCGCTCGCCGCACGCCTCGCCGACACGCTGCCCGCGGAGTCGGGCGCGACGATCGTGCACGGCGACTACCGCATCGACAACGTGCTCGTCGCCCCCGACGAGCCGCGCATCGCCGCCCTCGTCGACTGGGAGCTCTCCACGCTCGGCGACCCGCTCGCCGACCTCGCCATGACGCTCGTCTACTGGGAGCCGCTCACCGAGCCCGTGCTCGGCGTGCCGCACGTGCGCGGCGGGCCGAACGCGCTGCCCTCGCCCGACGCGTTCGTCGAGCGGTACGCCGCCGGCCGCGACCTGCCCGACCTCGCCCCGTACCTCGCGCTCGCCGCGCTGAAGCTCGCGGTCATCGCCGAGGGCATCCACTCCCGCTACCTGGCGGGCAGCACGGTCGGCGAGGGCTTCGCGACGGCGGGCGAGGCGGTCGAGCCCCTGCTCGCGTACGGGCTCGAACGGCTCGCACCGGTGGCGAAGGCGGTGCGCTGATGCGCGCGGCGATCGTGACCGGCGGCTCGCGCGGCATCGGCCTGGCGATCACGCGTCGGCTCGCGGCATCCGGCACCGCGGTCACCATCACGGGCCGGGACGCCGCCTCGCTCGACCGGGCCGCCGCCCAGGTGCGCGACGAGCTGGGCACGCCCGTGTTCGGGCTGCCCGCCGACCTGGCCGACGAGGCGGCGGTCGCCGGAGTCGTGCCCGCACACCTCGAGCGGTTCGGCCGCCTCGACCACCTCGTGCTGAACGCGGGCATGGGCAAGGGGAGCCCCATCGCCGAGACGCCGCTGCGGCGGCTCGACCTGCACTACGCCGTGAACCTGCGCAGCACGTTCGCCCTGGTCTCGCAGGCGATCCCCTCGCTGCGCGAGGCGGCGGCCGAGCACGGCAGCGCGCGCGTGGTCGCGATCGCGTCGATGACCGCGCTGGTCGCCGAGGCCGGGCTCGCCGCCTACGGCGCGACGAAGGCCGCGATCGTGTCGCTCTGCGAGGCGCTCACCCAGGAGGAGTACGCGGCCGGCGTGCTCGCGACGGCGATCTGCCCGGGCTACGTCGACACCGACATGGCCGCCTGGAAGCACGACGCGGTGCCCGCCGACGAGATGATCCGACCGGACGACGTGGCCGAGCTCGCGATGGCCGTGCTGGCGCTGTCGCGCACCGCCGTCGTGCCGACGCTCGCGGTGGCGCGGCCGGGGCCGGAGCTCTGGCGGGCCTGAGCTCCGGCCCGGCGCGTCAGACCGAGACCGCCTGCGGCACGTGCCGCTGCTCCGGCCCGTCGTAGGCCGAGAGCGGGCGGATGAGCGCGTTCGCCGCGGCCTGCTCCATGATGTGCGCGGTCCAGCCCATGACCCGGCTGGCGACGAACAGCGGCGTGAACGTCGGGGTGTCGAAGCCGAGCAGGTGGTAGGCGGGGCCGCTCGGGTAGTCGAGGTTCGGCAGGATGCCCTTGCGTTCGGCCATCGCGTCGCCGAGCGTGTCGTACAGCGCGAGCAGGTCGTCGCGTCCGCGCTCGGCGATGAGCCGGTCGAGCGCGGCCTTCATGGTCGGCACGCGCGAGTCGCCGTTCTTGTACACGCGGTGTCCGAAGCCCATGATCTTGCGCTTGCTCGCGAGCGCCTCGTCGAGCCAGGCCACGGCCGCCGAGGCGTCGCCGATCTCGTCGAACATGTGCATGACGGCCTCGTTGGCGCCGCCGTGCAGCGGGCCCTTGAGCGCGCCGACGGCCGCCACGACGGCCGAGTGCAGGTCGCTCATGGTCGAGGTGACCACGCGCGCGGTGAAGGTCGAGGCGTTGAACGAGTGCTCGGCGTAGAGCACCATCGACACCCGGAACACGTCGATCTCGGCCTCGGTGAGCTCGGTGCCGAAGGTCATCCAGAGCAGGTTCGCCGAGTAGTCGAGGTCCTCGCGCGGCGCGATCTCGTCGAGGCCGTGCCGGCGGCGCTGGTCGAGCGCGACCATGGCGGGCACCGCCGCGAACAGGCGCTTGGCCTTGCGCAGGTCGGCCTCGGGCGAGGCATCCGCCGTGTCGGGGTCGATCTCGCCGTGCACGCTGATCGCGGTGCGCACGACGTCCATCGGGTGGGCCGTCAACGGCGCTCGGGTGATCGCGTCGCGCACCTGCGGGGCAAGGGCGCGGCCGGCGCGCTCCTCGGCCTCGAACGTGGCGAGCTCGTCGGGGGTCGGCAGTTCGCCGGTCCAGAGCAGCAGCGCGACCTCCTCCACGGAGCAGTGCTCGGCGAGCTCCTGCACCGGGTAGCCCCGGTAGAGCAGCGAGTTGGTGGCGGGGTTCACCTTCGAGATGGCCGTCGTGTCGACGACGACTCCGGCGAGGCCCTTGCGGATCTCGGGGGTGGTGTCGGTCATGCGTGTTCCCTTCGTCGGGGCTCCGCGTCGTCGCGGGGCGTTCGGTCATCCGCTGCGCCCGGCACGTCGAAGGCGAAGACCTCCTCGTCGAACCGGGCGTAGTCGGCGTACTCGTTGAGTTCGTAGAGGCGTGTGCGGGTCTGCATGCGCGGCACCGCGTTCGCGAGGCTGCCCTCGGCGGCGAGCTGCCGCAGGCTCCGCTCGGCCTCGCCCATGGCCAGGCGCAGCAGCGAGACGGGATGGATCACGAGGTTCACGCCCACCGCCTCGAGCTCGGCGGCCGTGAACAGCGGGCTCTTGCCGAACTCGGTCATGTTGGCGAGGATCGGCACGTCGACCGCGGCGCGCATGGCCGCGAACTCGTCGAGGTCGGCCATGGCCTCGGGGAAGATCGCGTCCGCGCCCGCGTCGACCAGTGCCTTCGCCCGCTCGGTCGCCGCCCGCAGCCCGGCGACGCCGCGCACGTCGGTGCGGGCCATGATCACGAATTCGGGGTCGCGTCGGGCGTCGACGGCGGCACGGATGCGGCGGAGCGCCGTCGGCTCGTCGACGACGTCCTTGCCGTCGAGGTGTCCGCACCGCTTCGGGTTGACCTGGTCCTCGACGTGCATGGCCGAGATGCCGGCATCCTCCATCATCTGCACCGTGCGGGCGACGTTCATCGGTTCGCCCCAGCCGGTGTCGGCGTCGATGAGGGTCGGCAGGTCGGTGACCCGCGCGATCTGCGCGCCGCGCCCGGCGACCTCGGTGAGGGTGGTGAGCCCGATGTCGGGCAGCCCCAGGTCGGCCGAGAGCACGGCGCCCGAGATGTACACGCCCTCGAACCCGACGTCCTCGATGAGCCGGGCGCTCAGCGGGTTGAAGGCGCCGGGCATGCGCACGATCGCGGGGGCCGCGAGGGCCTCGCGGAAGCGCCGCCGCTTGTCGGTCGGCGTGACCGTCGAGTGCAGCACCATCTCAGAACAGTCCCTTCGGTGCCTCGGGCAGCGCGTCGGCGATCGGGTTGAGGTCGCCCAGCTCGCCGGGAGTGAGCTCGGGCAGGCGCACCGCGAGGTCGAGGAAGCGGTCGACCTCGGCGGCCGAGAGCACGCCGTCGGCGAGGGTCCGGAACTTCTGCACGTACTGCTCGCGACCGAACGGGCGGGCGCCGAGCGGGTGCGCGTCGGCCACGGCGATCTCCTCGACGATGCGGCTCCCGTCGGCCAGGGTGATCTCCACTCGGCCGCCGAACGCCTTCTCCGAGATGTCGAGCGAGTGGTAGCGGCGCGTCCACTCCGGGTCCTCGACCGTGGTGACCTTGCGCCAGAGTTCCACGGTGTCAGGCCGCTGCGCGCGCTCGGGCGCGTACGAGTCGACGTGGTGCCAGGCGCCGTCCTGCAGCGCGACCGTGAAGATGTACGGGATCGAGTGGTCGAGCGTCTCGCGCGACGCGGTCGGGTCGTACTTCTGCGGGTCGTTCGCGCCCGAGCCGATCACGTAGTGCGTGTGGTGGCTCGTCGCGATGAGGATCGACTCGACCGCGGCCGGGTCGCGCAGCTCCGGATGCTCCGTGCCGATGCGCCGCCCGAGGTCGATGAGCGCCTGCGCCTGGTACTCGGCCGAGTGCTCCTTGGTGTACGAGTCGAGGATGGCCCGCTTCGACTCGCCCGGGCCGGGCAGCGGCACCGTGTAGCGGCCCTCCGGGCCGTCGAGCAGCCAGGCGATCACGCCGTCCTCGCCCTCCCAGATCGGGGAGGGGCTGGTCTGGCCGCGGATCGCGCGATCGACCGCCTCGATGGCCATCTTCCCGGCGAACGCGGGGGCGGAGGCCTTCCAGGTGGAGATCTCGCCCTTGCGCGACTGGCGGGTGGCGGTGGTCGTGTGCAGCGCCTGGCCGATGGCCTGGAAGATCACGGTCGGGTCGAGGCCGAGCAGCGTGCCGATGCCGGCGGCGGCCGACGGCCCGAGGTGGGCGACGTGGTCGATCTTGTGCCGGTGCAGCGAGATGGCCTTCACCAGGTCGACCTGCACCTCGTAGCCCGTGGCGATGCCGCGCACGAGCGCCGCGCCGTCGCGCCCCGCGTGCTGGGCGACCGCGAGGATCGGCGGGATGTTGTCGCCCGGGTGCGAGTACTCGGCCGCGAGGAACGTGTCGTGGTAGTCGAGCTCGCGCACGGCGACGCCGTTCGCGTACGCCGCCCACTCGGGGCTGTAGCGACCGGCGACGCCGAACACGGTGGAGCCGGGGGAGTACGGATGCACCCGGGCCTGCCCGCGTGCCGCGACGACCGGTGCGCGGCCGAGCGACGCGACGGCGACCGACGCGTTGTCGATCACGCGGTTGATGATCATCTCGGTGACGTCGTCGTCGACGGCCACGGGGTCTGCGGCGACCTGGGCGATGCGCCAGGCGAGCTGCTCCTCGCGCGGCAGCAGCTCGTCGCTGCGGTAGGTGCGGACCTCGAGGTCGATCATGCGATGTGCTCCGTTCGTTGCGGGTGGTCGTGCGCCACGGCGGCGTCGCCGGCGAGGTGGTCGAGGATGCCCTGGAGGGCGTGGTGCAGGTGCAGGTGCGTCGCGTGGGCGGCGAGCTCTGGCTCGCCGTCGGCGATCGCGAGCGCGATGGCCTGGTGCTCGCGCGCGGCCTCGAGCAGGCGGGCGGCGTCGAAGCGCGCCATGCGGCGCACGCGGGCGAGGTGGGTGCGCACCGGGCGGAGCGCCGCGGCCAGGTAGCCGTTGGCCATGGCCGCATCGAGCGCCGCGTCGAACCGGCCGACCAGGTCGAAGTAGCGGTGCCGCAGCGGGTCGTCGTGCTCGAGCAGGTCGCGGACCTCCGCGAACTCGGCGGCGAGCGCACGGAACGGCTCGGGGTCGGCGCGGCGGGCGGCCAGGCGCGCGGCCTGCTCCTCGAGTGCGCGGCGCACCTCGAACAGCTCGCGCACGTCGTCGGCCGACAGGTCGGTGACGACGACGCCGCGCCCGCCGTGCGGGGCGACGAGCCCGTCGGCGGCGAGTCTCGAGAGGGCCTCGCGCAGCGGGGTGCGCGAAACGCCGAGCCTGGCGGCCTGCTCGACCTCGGCCAGCACGCTGCCGGGCGGGAGCTCCCACGCGATGATCTCGGCCCGGAGCGCCTCGTACGCCCGGTCGCTCGCGCGTCCTGTCGTGGTCATCGTCGCCCTCCTTGTGTATACACACGGTAGTCCATTCTCCGATGATGGGCCACGTTTTCCACCAACTGGTCACCAAATGTATACAGAACGGTGGCGAGACGGCGCCTTCAGAGGCATCCGTCGCCCGCCTCTAGACTGTTCGGGTGCCCGTACGCCTGACGAACTACTTCCTCCGCACGCTCCGCGAAGACCCCTCCGACGCCGAGGTCACGAGCCACAAGCTGCTCGTGCGCGCCGGCTACATCCGCCGCCAGGCCCCGGGCGTGTTCGCCTGGCTCCCGCTGGGCCTGAAGGTCAAGGAGAAGATCGAGCGCGTCATCCGCGAGGAGATGGCCGCCGCCGGGGCGCACGAGGTGCACTTCCCGGCCCTGCTGCCGAAGGAGCCCTACGAGGCGACCGGCCGCTGGGAGGAGTACGGCGACGGCATCTTCCGCCTGCAGGACCGCAAGGGCGCCGACTACCTGCTCGCGCCCACGCACGAGGAGGTCTTCACGCTCACGGTGAAGGACCTCTACTCGTCGTACAAGGACCTGCCGCTGACGATCTACCAGATCCAGGACAAGTACCGCGACGAGGCCCGTCCGCGCGCCGGCCTCCTGCGCGGACGCGAGTTCACCATGAAGGACGCGTACTCGTTCGACCACACGGATGCCGGCCTCGACGCCAGCTACCAGGCGCAGCGCGACGCCTACGAGCGCATCTTCGCGCGCCTGGGCCTCGAGTACGTGATCGTGCAGGCGGATGCCGGTGCGATGGGCGGCTCCCGCAGCGAGGAGTTCCTGCACCCCACGCCCGTCGGCGAGGACACGTTCGTGCGCTCCGGCGCCGGGTACGCCGCCAACGTCGAGGCCTTCACCACGGTCGTGCCCGACGCGCTGCCGATCGAGGGCCTGCCCGACGCGGTCGTGCTCGACTCGCCGAACACGCCGACCATCGCCACGCTCGTCGACCTCGCGAACACCGAGTACCCGCGCCCCGACGGTCGCGCCTGGACCGCGGCCGACACGCTGAAGAACGTCGTGCTCGCGCTGGTGCACCCCGACGGGTCGCGCGAACTCGTCATCATCGGCCTGCCCGGCGACCGCGACGTCGACGACAAGCGCGTCGAGGTGGCGTTCGCGCCGGCCGACGTCGAGCCCGCGACCGAGGCGGACTTCGCCGCGCACCCCGGCCTGGTCAAGGGCTACATCGGCCCCTGGTCGCCCGACGGCGCCGTGCTGGGCGAGGAGTCGGCCACCGGCATCCGCTACCTCGTCGACCCGCGCGTGGTCGACGGCACCGAGTGGATCACGGGCGCGAACCTCGACCAGAAGCACGTGTTCGGCCTCGTCGCCGGCCGCGACTTCACGGCCGACGGCACCATCGAGGCGGCGACCGTGCGCGAGGGCGACCCCGCGCCCGACGGCTCGGGCCCCGTGCACCTCGCGCGCGGCATGGAGATCGGCCACGTCTTCCAGCTCGGCCGCAAGTACGCCGACGCGCTCGGCCTCAAGGTCCTCGATGAGAACGGCAAGCTCGTGACCGTCACCATGGGCTCGTACGGCATCGGCGTGACCCGCATCCTCGCGATCATCGCGGAGGAGCACAACGACGAGAAGGGCCTCGCCTGGCCCGCGTCGATCGCCCCGTTCGACGTGCACGTGGTCGCCACCGGCAAGGACCCGGCCGTGTTCGAGGCCGCCGAGGGCGTCGTCGCAGAGCTCGAGGCGAGCGGATGCGACGTGCTGTTCGACGACCGCCCGAAGCTGTCGCCCGGGGTGAAGTTCGCCGACGCCGAGCTGATCGGCGTGCCGCGGATCGTGATCGTCGGCCGCGGCGTCGCCGACGGCGAGGTCGAGGTGTGGGACCGCGCCTCGGGGGAGCGCACGACGGTGCCGCTGGCGGACGTCGTCGCGGCCGTGCGCGGCTGACGCGGACCGCGATGGCCCGGCTCAGAGCCGGGCGTACTTCGCGCGCGCGACGGAGTACGCGCCGTACGCGATGATCCCGAGCCCGATCGCCCACAGCAGCACGACGCCGAAGGGCAGCTCGAGCAGGCTCTTCAGGGCGGAGTCGAGGCCGCCGGCCTGCTCGGGGTCGAGGGTGAACGCGGCGACGATGAACAGCACGCCGACGATCGCGACGCCGATGCCCTTGGCGACGTAGCCCGCGACGCCGAGCGCGACGAGCGCCGACCCGACGGCTCCCGACGGCACGTTCAGGCTCTCGGTGAACGAGACCCGCACGCCCCGCCAGACGAAGCCGGCGCCGATGCCGAACACGATGAGCCCGATCAGCGCGAGCACGAAGACGCCGCCGGGCGCCTGGATGAGCGTCGCAGCGAGTCCCTGGCTCGACTCGGACGAGTCGCTGCTGCCGCCGAGGGCGAACACGACCGCGGTGGCGCCCACGGCGATGTAGACGACGGCCTTGCCGCCCTCCTTCAGCCGCTCGCCCCACTTCTCCTTCGTATCCTTCCCCCGCGCGAGGAGGGCCTCGGCCACCGACCAGATCGCGAGCGCGAACAGGCCGATCGCGATCGCCCACAGCAGCACGCTGCCGAACGGGGTCTTCGCGACCTGCTCGAGCGCGCCCGACTCCTCGGCCTCCCCGCCGCCGTTGCCCGTCGCCACCGAGATGGCGATCACGCCGATGATGACGTGGATGATGCCGAGCACGACGTAGCCCGTTCGGGCGAGGATCTGGAACGTCTGCGAGCGCTCCGCGGTGCGCGCGGCGTCCTTGGGGGAATCGATGTCCATCCCGTCACAGTAGCGACGACACGTGTCGGGTACTCGGGCTTGACGCGGGCGTCCCGACGTGCCATCGAGCAGGCGACCCGACCGCCCGGATACCGAGTGGATATCGGCGCGCGCGAGCCTCGAGACATCCAGATATCGAGGGTCGGAGGCACCCATGTTCATCGCACGCAGGCACAACGGGTCCGCGCGACGCGCAGGTCTCGCCGGCGTCGCAGCGGTCATCGTCCTCGTCGGCGCCGGATGCACCGCCGGGAGCGCGACGGACGGCACCGCCGAGGTCGCCGACGACGAGACGGCCGAGGTCGCCGATCCGGGCACCGAGACGTCCGTCTGGGAGGAGGCGTTCATCGCGGTGTACGGATTCGACGAGGGAGAACTCGGCGAGGGCGTCGAGGAGCTCGACGGCGTCGCTGCGGACTTCCCGGCCGAGTTCCCGCTCCCGGAGGGCGAGGTCGTCTCGTCGCTCGCCGGCGACGGCGTCTGGGACCTGATCATCGAGACCGACGAGCCCGAGCAGGCCGAACAGCTCGCGGAGGCGTACGCCGAGATCGTCCCGCTCGACGAGGAGGGGACGCCCGGCGGCGGGGACGGCCACTACTGGCAGTTCCTCGACGACACCTACGCCGTGCAGCTCCAGATGCAGCCGGGACCGCACCCGCCGCCCATGGTCGCGGTCATGGTCTACGAGCGCTGAGCCCGCGTCGCATCCGCGAGCCCGTCAGTCCTCCTGGCGGTGCAGGTGGTCGCGGTGCTTCTCGGCCTCGTGCTGCTTGGTGTCGACGTCGATCGGGCCGGTGACCGAGAGCTCGTCCTCCCAGCACTCGATGCCGTCGAGGTCGGGCATCCTGTCCCTGGTGAAGACCGGGTTCCGCCCCTCGCGTCGTTGCCTCGTGTAGTCGCGGAGCAATCGGAACGCGACCCCCGAGAGCAGTCCGATGGCGATCAGGTTCACGAGCGCCATGAGGCCCATGACCGAGTCGGCCGTGTTCCAGACGACGTCGCTCGAGGCGATCGAGCCGACGAAGATCGCCGCGACCACCACGAGCCGGAACCCGGTCAGCACGCCGCGGTGGGTCGTGATGAAGTCGATGTTCGCCTCGCCGTAGTAGTAGTTGCCGAGGATGGAACTGAACGCGAGCAGGAAGATCACGACGCTGAGCAGCACGCCCGCCCAGGTGCCGAGGCTGCCGGTGATCGCGCCCTGGGTGAGGCCGATGCCGCGTTCCGCGTTCGCGAGGTCGGGGCTCGAGACCAGGATGATGAACGCCGTGATCGAGCAGATGAGGAACGTGTCGAAGTAGACGCCGAGGGTCTGCACGAGGCCCTGCTTGACCGGGTGCGTGACGGCCGCGCTCGCGCCCGCGTTCGGTGCCGAGCCGAGTCCCGCCTCGTTCGAGAACATGCCGCGTCGCACGCCGGTCAGGATGATCATGCCGAGCGTCGCGCCGACGACCTCGTTGAACCCGAACGCCTCGGTGAAGATCGACGCGAACACGGCGGGCAGTTCGCCGATGTTCAGCGCCACGACGACGAGGCCGACGAGCAGGTAGACGAGCGCCATGAGCGGCACGACCGCCTGGGTGACGCTGGCGATGCGACGGATGCCTCCGAAGACGACGAGCGCCGTGAGCACCGCCACGATCCCGCCGACGATCCACGCGATCCACCACGGCGCCTCCTCGCCGGCGACCGTCGTCGCCACGGTGGCGCTGATGGTGTTCGCCTGGAGGGCCGAGAACACGAACGGGAAGCAGATGATGAGCGTGATCGCGAAGACGATGCCCATCCAGCGCGCCTTCAGCCCCTTCTCCATGTAGTACGCAGGCCCGCCGCGGAACCCGTCGGCGTCGCGCACCTTGTAGAGCTGGCCGAGGGTCGACTCCACGAACGCGCTCGCCCCGCCGACGAACGCCATGAGCCACATCCAGAACACCGCGCCCGGCCCGCCGATGGCGATCGCCGTGCCGACGCCCGCGATGTTGCCGACGCCGACGCGGGAGGCCGCCGAGACCGTGAACGCCTGGAAGGCCGACACGGACTGCGGTTCGCCGTTCGCGTCGCGCGGCGTCTTGTCGGTGAGCGTGCGGAACATCTCCGGGATGAGCCGGAACTGCACCACCCCGCTGCGCACCGTGAAGTAGAGGCCGAGCAGCACCACCAGCGGCAGCACGAGCCAGGTCCAGAGCAGGTCCCCCGAGAAGAGGACGAAGTCGTTGAGCGCGTCCATCGCCACAGTATGGCGCTGCATGCGCCGCGGCCACCAGACCCCGTGGCATCCGGTACCGTAGTCTTCTGGCCCGTCGAGTGGTGGGGCGACGGCGAGAGTTGAATAGAGGAGGCCGGCTGTGGACATCGACCTCAGCGTCCTGAGAATGATGGAGCGCGAGAAGGAGATCCCCTTCGATGAGCTCGTCACGATCATCGAGCAGGCGATCCTCATGGCGTACCTCAAGCACACCAACCCGGGCCAGCACGGGCACGCCAACCCGACGGGCGCCCGCGTCGAGCTCGACCGCAAGACCGGTCACGTCACCGTCTACGTGCCCGAGCACGACGAGGACGGCAACGTCATCGGCGAGGTCGTCGACAGCCCGAGCGACTTCGGCCGCATCGCCGCGTTCGCCGCGAAGCAGACCATCAACCAGCGCCTGCGCGACATCGCCGACGACGCCGTGCTCGGCGAGTTCCGCGGCCGCGAGGGCGACATCGTGGCCGGCATCATCCAGCAGGGCCCGAACCCCCGCATGATCCACATCGACCTCGGCACGGTCGAGGCGATCCTGCCGCCCGAGGAGCAGGTGCCGGGCGAGGAGTACCGCCACGGCTCGCGCATCCGCGTCTACGTCACGAGCGTGACGAAGGGGCTCAAGGGGCCGTCGATCACCGTGTCGCGCACGCACCCGGCCCTCGTGCGGAAGCTCTTCGCGCTCGAGGTGCCCGAGATCGCGTCGGGCGTGGTCGAGATCGTCTCCCTCGCGCGGGAGGCGGGCCACCGCACCAAGATCGCGGTGCGCGCGACGCAGCCGGGCGTGAACGCGAAGGGCGCGTGCATCGGCGAGCTCGGCCAGCGCGTGCGGTCGGTGACCGCCGAGCTGAACAACGAGAAGATCGACATCGTCGACTACTCGGACGACCTCGCCTCGTTCGTCGCGAGCGCGCTGTCGCCGGCGAAGGTGTCGAAGACCGTCGTGATCGACCCCGACCTGCGCGCCGTGCGCGCGCTGGTGCCCGACTACCAGCTCTCGCTCGCGATCGGCAAGGAGGGGCAGAACGCCCGCCTGGCGGCCAAGCTCACCGGCGCGAAGATCGACATCCAGCCGGACTCCCAGGCCGGAGCCGGGGCGTGAGCCGGAGCCCGCTCGCCGAGGTGTAGGATGGATCCGGTCAGAACGTGCATCGGATGCCGTTCGCGTGCCGGACGTTCCTCGCTTCTGAGGGTCGTCGTCCGAGAATCCCAGGTCGTGGTGGATACCGCAGCGAGCCTGCCCGGGCGTGGTGCGTGGCTGCATCCGGACCGTGAGTGCCTCCGGCTCGCACTGCGCCGCCGTGCCTTCGGGCGGGCGTTGCGCGTGACCGGCGAACTGGACACGAACGACTTAGAGAACAGGCTGAACGGCTGATGGACAACCGATGAACGGCTCGAAATGAGACCCGTCCGCTAGGTATGGTCTGCCCCTGTCCGGGCGCAGACCCGGAACAGGAGAAATGTGGCTGCCAAGCCCCGTGTACACGAGATCGCGAGTGAGCTCGGCGTCGACAGCAAGGTCGCGCTCGAGAAGCTCAAGGAGATGGGCGAGTACGTCAAGGGACCCTCGTCCAGCGTCGAGCCCCCCGTCGCGCGTCGCCTGAAGGCTGCGCTGGCGGATGCCGCGTCGTCGGCCGGCTCCGCAGGAAACGGCGCCCCGGCGTCGTCGAAGTCGGCACCCAAGCCCGGTGCCGCGAAGCCCGGCGCCGCCAAGCCCGGCCCGAAGCCGGCGCCCAAGGCCGCGCCGAAGGCGGAGCCCACGACCGAGGCGCCCGCGCCCGCCGACCAGCCGATGTCGGTCGCCGAGCGCCAGGCCCGCGCCGAGGCCGCCGCGAAGCCCGCGGCGGACGAGGCCGCCGCGAAGCCGGCAGCGGATGCCGCCAAGCCCGGCGGCGGCCCGAAGCCCGGCGGCGCCCCCAAGCCCGGTGCGCCCAAGCCCGGCGGCTCCGCGCCGCGTCCGGGCGGCACCCCGCGCCCCGGCAACAACCCGTTCGCGTCGTCGCAGGGCATGGGCAAGCGCCCGGCCCAGCCGCGCCCCGGCAACAACCCCTACTCGAGCTCGCAGGGCATGGGCCAGCGCCCGACCCCGGGCAACATCCCACGGCCCTCGATCCCGCGTCCCGGCGCGCCCCGTCCCGCGGGCCAGCGCCCCGGTGGCGGCGGTCGTCCCGGTGGCGGCGGTGGTCGTCAGGGCGGTCCCGGCGGCGGCCAGCGTCCCGGCGGCTTCGCCGGCGCGCCCGGGCGTCCCGGTGGGTTCGGCCCGCGTCCCGGCGGAGGCGGCGGCCGTGGCCGCGGCCCCGGCGGCGGCACCGCGGGTGCGTTCGGTCGCGGCGGCGGCAAGAGCCGCTCGCGCAAGTCGAAGCGGACGAAGCGGCAGGAATTCGAGATGCGGGAGGCGCCGTCGATCGGCGGCGTGCAGGTCCCGCGCGGCGACGGCAGCACCGTCGTCCGGCTGCGCCGCGGCGCATCCATCTCCGACTTCGCCGACAAGATCGACGCGAGCCCCGGCAACCTGGTGACCGTGCTGTTCCACCTCGGTGAGATGGCGACGGCGACCGAGTCGCTCGACGAGGCCACCTTCGAGGTGCTCGGCGAGGAGCTCGGCTACAAGATCCAGATCGTCTCGCCCGAGGACGAGGACAAGGAGCTCCTCGAGGGCTTCGACATCGACCTCGAGCAGGAGCTCGAGGACGAGTCCGACGAGGACCTCGAGTGGCGTCCGCCGGTCGTGACCGTCATGGGTCACGTCGACCACGGAAAGACGCGACTGCTCGACGCGATCCGCAACGCCAACGTGGTGGCGGGCGAGGCCGGCGGCATCACCCAGCACATCGGTGCCTACCAGGTGCACGCCCAGCACGAGGGCAAGGACCGCGCGATCACCTTCATCGACACCCCGGGTCACGAGGCGTTCACCGCCATGCGTGCCCGTGGTGCGCAGGTGACCGACATCGCGATCCTCGTGGTCGCCGCCGACGACGGCATCATGCCGCAGACGGTGGAGGCGCTGAACCACGCCCAGGCGGCCGACGTGCCGATCGTGGTCGCGGTGAACAAGATCGACAAGCCCGACGCGAACCCGCAGAAGGTGCGCCAGCAGCTGACCGAGTTCGGCCTCGTGGCCGAGGAGTACGGCGGCGAGGTCATGTTCGTCGACGTGTCGGCCCGCGAGGACATCGGCATCACCGACCTGCTCGACGCGGTGCTGCTCACCGCCGACGCCGGTCTCGACCTGCGCGCGAATCCCGACAAGGACGCGCGCGGCGTCGCGATCGAGGCCAAGCTCGACAAGGGCCGCGGTGCGGTCGCGACCGTGCTCATCCAGTCGGGCACGCTGCGCGTCGGCGACGCGATCGTCGCCGGCACGGCCTACGGCCGCGTGCGCGCGATGGTCGACGAGAACGGCGACGCGGTCGACGAGGCCACGCCGTCGCGGCCCGTGCAGGTGCAGGGCCTGTCGACCGTGCCCCGCGCGGGCGACACGTTCCTCGTGACCGGCGACGACCGCACCGCGCGTCAGATCGCCGAGAAGCGCGAGGCCGCCGAGCGCAACGCGCAGCTGGCGAAGGCCCGCAAGCGCATCTCGCTCGAGGACTTCACGCGTGCGCTCGAGGAGGGCAAGGTCGAGGCGCTCAACCTCATCATCAAGGGTGACGTGTCGGGTGCCGTCGAGGCGCTCGAGGAGTCGCTCATGAAGATCGAGGTCGACGACTCGGTGCAGCTGCGCATCCTGCACCGCGGCGTCGGTGCGATCACCGAGTCCGACGTGGACCTGGCGACCATCGACAACGCGATCGTCATCGGCTTCAACGTGCGACCCGACGTGAAGGCCCGCGAGCGGGCCGCGCGCGAGGGCGTCGACATCCGCTTCTACTCGGTCATCTACAACGCGATCGAGGACATCGAGAACTCGCTCAAGGGCATGCTCAAGCCCGAGTTCGAGGAGGTCCAGTCGGGTGTCGCCGAGATCCGCGAGGTGTTCCGCTCCTCGAAGTTCGGCAACATCGCCGGTTCGATCGTGCGGTCGGGCACCATCACGCGCAACGCGAAGGCGCGCGTCATCCGCGACGGCGTGGTCATCGCCGACGGCCTGGCGATCGAGTCGCTGCGCCGGTTCAAGGACGACGTCACCGAGGTCCGCACCGACTTCGAGTGCGGTATCGGCCTGGGCAAGTTCAACGACATCCAGGTCGGCGACGAGATCGAGACGACCGAGCTTCGCGAGAAGCCGCGGGTCTAGGTATCCCGTCCGGGGCGGCGCTCGCCGCCCCGGACGTTCTCGGAAGGGGACAGCATGGCTGATCCGGCACGGGCCAGGAAGATGGCCGACCGCATCAAGGAGATCGTCGCACGACGTCTCGACAAGGGCATCCGCGACCCCCGCCTCGGGTTCGTCACGATCACCGACGTCAAGGTGACGGGCGACCTGCAGCACGCGAGCGTGTTCTACACGGTGTACGGCACCGATGAGGAGCGCGCCGACTCGGCCGCGGCCCTGAAGGCGGCGACCGGCATGCTCCGCACCGAGGTGGGCCGCAACATCACGGCGCGGCTGACGCCGAGCCTCGAGTTCATCCTCGACGCGATTCCCGAGAACGCGCAGCACATCGAGGAGCTCCTCCGCGAGGCGCGCGAGCGCGACGCGGAGACCTCGAAGAGCGCGAGCACCGCGCAGTACGCCGGCGAGGCCGACCCGTACGTCAAGCCGCGCGAGGCCGACGAGCAGTAGTCCCGCCTCACTCCGCGAGCGTCAGCCCGTCGGCGCGCTCGGCCGCGAGCCCGTCGGCGACGAGCGTGTCGATCGCGCGGGCGAGCTGCGCGGCATCCGCCCACGCGGGCGCGAGTTCGTCGCGCGTCACGGGCCGGTGCGCCGCGCGCAGCTCGCGCATGACGATGCCGCGCACCTGCCGGTCGGAACCCTCGAACCGCGCCTGCGTGCGCCGGCGCGGCCCGTTGTACGCGGGGGAGCCGGCGGCGCGCCACGTGCAGCGGGACGCGATCGGGCAGGCGTCGCAGGCGGGCGTCCGCGCGGTGCAGACCACCGCGCCGAGCTCCATCATCCCCGCGTTGAACGACTGGGCGGCGGATGCCGCGTGCGGCAGCAGGTCCGCCATCGCGGCCAGGTCCGCGCGGGCGTCGGGCGGACCCGCCTCGCCGTGGCCGCGCACCGCTCGCGCGATCACGCGCCGGGTGTTCGTGTCGACGACGGGCTCGCGCAGCCCGAACGCGAACGCGGCGACGGCTCGCGCCGTGTACGGCCCGATTCCCCGCAGCGCGAGCAGCGCGTCGACGTCGGCGGGCACCTCGCCGTCGTGGCGCTCGACGATCTCGACGGCGGCGCGGTGCAGCCACATCGCGCGCCGCGGGTAGCCGAGCCCGCCCCACGCCCGCACCGCCTCCGACGCGGGCTCCGCGGCGAGCGCCGCAGGTGTCGGCCAGCGTCGCATCCACGCCTCGAACGCCGGCACGACGCGCGAGACCTGCGTCTGCTGCAGCATGAACTCGCTCACGAGCACGCCCCACGGCGTGCAGTCGGGTCGCCGCCAGGGCAGGTCGCGCGCGTTCCGCGCGAACCAGGCGACGACGGCGGGCGCCAGGGTTCCCGCCTCAGCCATCGAACGCCTCGAGCACCTCGTCGACCGGCACGTGCGCGTCCGTCTCCTCGACGCGGTGCACCAGCGCGGTGAGCGTGCGGTTCACGGGCGCGGGCACCCCAGCGGCATCCGCTCGCCGCACCACTGCGCCGTTCAGGTAGTCGACCTCGGTGCGCTGCCCGCGTCGGATGCTCTGCAGCGTCGAGCCGAGGTTCGGCACCGGCCCCATGCGTGCGCCCATGCCCCGCGGCAGCACCTGCCCGAGCGCGAGCGGCAGTCGTGCGAACAGTCGCAGCCGCCGGTCGCCGAGTCCCTGGAGCGCGCCGAAACGCACGCCGTTCGCGATGCCGACGCGCACGGTCTCGCGCATCGACGCGGTGAGCACCCGCCGCAGCCGGCGGTCGGCGATGACCTCCTGCACGCTGAGCCCGGTGATCGCGGGCAGCGCGTTCAGCATGTTGACCACGAGCTTGGTCCACTGCGCGCCCTCGAAACCGTCGATCGCGACGACGGGCGCGGCGTCCGAGAGCAGTGCGGCGACGCGGCGCGAGTCGTCGTCGGCGGGGCCGGAACCGCGGCCGAGGTAGCTCGCCGCGGTGGTGGTGATGCGCACGTGCCCGGGCTCGGTGTAGTTCGCGGCGATGATCGACAGCATGCCGTGGCAGTCGGCAGCGGGCAGCAGTTCGCGCGCGGTCGCGACGCCCTCGAGCCCGTTCTGCACGATCACGACGGTCGTGCCGTCGAGCGCGTCGCGGTTGTCGGCGATCGCCTGCCGGGCGTCCTGCGCCTTGGTGCAGACGAGTGCGAGGTCCGGCCGCTGCGACAGGCGGTCGGATGCCGCGACGCGCACGTGCGCCTCGCCGTACCCGCCGCTCAGCCGGATGCCGTCGCGTGCGATCGCCTCGAGCCCCGCGCCCCGCGCCGTCACCTCGACGTCGTGGCCCGCACGGGCGAGCAGCGCCGCGAACGCGCCGCCGAGCGCGCCCGCGCCGACGATCCCGATCCTCACCCGCGACAGCCTACGTGCCGTGCGGCCCGGTGCGGCCCGGCGCGGCCCGGCGCCCCGGGCGCTGGTAACCTTGACCCCCGTGACCAGCGGCATCCTCCTCGTCGACAAGCCGCAGCAGATCACCAGCCACGGCGTCGTCGCCCGGGTCCGCAGGCTCGCCGGCACCCGCAAGGTCGGCCACGCCGGCACGCTCGACCCGATGGCCACGGGGCTGCTCGTGATCGGCGTCGGCGCGTCCACGCGCCTGCTGCACCACATGGTCGGCCTCGACAAGCGCTACGAGGCGACGATCCGTCTCGGTGCCACGACCGTGACCGACGACGCGGAGGGCGAGATCGTCGAGACCGCCGACGCCGCAGCGGTGGCCGCCGTGTCGCGGGCGGTGATCGACAGCGGCATCCGCGCCCTCACCGGCGACATCGAGCAGGTGCCGAGCGCCGTGAGCGCCATCAAGGTCGACGGCCGCCGCGCCTACGACCGGGTGCGCGCGGGGGAGGAGGTGGAACTCGCCTCGCGGGCGGTGACCGTGCACGGCTTCGCGGTCGACGACGAGCGTCGCGGCGACGGCTGGATCGACCTCGCCGTCACCGTCGACTGCTCGTCGGGCACCTACATCCGTGCCCTCGCCCGCGACCTCGGCGCCGCGCTCGGGGTGGGGGGCCACCTGACGATGCTGCGCCGCACCCGCGTCGGCCCGTTCGACGTGGCGGACGCCGTCGTGCTCGCCGACGACACCGACGCGGCATCCGCCCTGCTGCCGCCCGCCGAGGCCGCTTCGCGCGTGCTGCCGCGCGTCGACGTCGACGCAGCCCAGGCGACCGACCTCGGCCACGGCAAGCGCGTCGCGCTCGACCCCGGCTCGCCCGGCCCGTTCGCCGCCGTCGACCCGGCCGGACGCCTCGTCGCGATCGTCGAGCGGCGGGGCGGCACCCTCGCCGTGGTCACCGGATTCCCCGCCGAGGAGGCATCGTGATCGACTGGTTCGCGTACGTGCAGGTGGGCGTCGCCACCGTCGCGGGGCTGCTCTGCGTGGTGCTGGGACTGGTCGGCCGCCGACCGAGCGACCTCACCATGGGCGCGCTCGCGCTCGTGGAGGTGCTGCTCGTCGCCCAGGTCGTCGTCGCCATCGCGGCGCCCGCGTTCGGCAACACGCCGACCGGCGACCCGCTGGAGTTCTGGACCTACCTCGTCTCGGCGGTGCTGCTGCCGGTCGGGGCGGGCTTCTGGGCACTGCTCGAGCGCAGCCGCTGGAGCACCGTGGTGCTCGGCGTCGCCGCGCTCGCGGTGGCCGTGATGGTGTACCGGATGCTCCAGATCTGGACCGTGCAGCAGGCCTGAGCGCCCGCCAGCGATAATCGAGGAACGATGACCGAAGTCGACCCCACCGTGGATGCCCCCGCGACCCGACCGCGCATGAGCGGCATCGGGCGCGTGCTCGTCGCCGTCTACGCGGTGCTCGCCCTCGCGGCCACCGGCCGCTCCTTCGTGCAGATCGCCACGAAGTTCGACGAGGCGCCCCTCGCGTACCTGCTCTCGGCGCTCGCCGCCGTCGTCTACGTGCTCGCCACGGTCGCGCTCATCGCGCGCGGCCGGACCTGGTACGTGGTCGCGTGGGCGACGATCGTGTTCGAGTTCACGGGCGTGCTCGTCGTCGGCACGCTCTCGCTGGTCGACCCCGCGCTGTTCCCGCACGACACCGTGTGGTCGGCGTTCGGCCGCGGCTACCTGTTCATCCCGCTCGTGCTGCCGCTGCTCGGCATGTGGTGGCTCGCCCGGCACCCGGTGCGTCGCGGGGAGGCGACCGCGTGAGGGTGTTCGACGGGCTGGCCGACGTGCCGGCCGACGCCGGGCCCTCGGTCGTCACGATCGGCAAGTTCGACGGCGTCCACACGGGCCATCGCGCGGTCATCGCCGAGCTGCGGGCGCGCGCGGAGGCCCTCGGCGTCGCGTCGGCCGTGGTCACCTTCGACCGGCATCCGCTCGCCCACCTCGCGCCCGAGAAGTGCCCGGAGCCGCTCGTGAGCGTGCGCCAGAAGCTCGACCTGCTCGCCGGCACCGGCGTCGACGAGACCCTGCTGCTGCACTTCGACGCGCGGCTCGCATCGCTCGAGCCCGACGAGTTCGTGCGCCGGGTGCTGGTCGACGCGCTCGGCGCGCGCGAGGTGCTCGTCGGCGGCGACTTCCGCTACGGGCACCGCGGCGCGGGCGACGTGGCGAGCCTCGCGGCGGCGGGCGAGCGGTACGGCTTCGCCGTGCGCGTCGTGGACGACGTCGTGCCCGAGGCCGACCGCCGGGTCTCGTCGACCTGGATCCGGGAGCTGCTCGACACGGGCGACGTGGCCGCCGCGGGCCGCCTGCTGGGCCATGAGCCGAGCGTGCGGGGCATCGTCGTGCACGGTGCGGCGCGCGGGCGGGAGCTCGGCTTCCCGACCGCGAACCTCGCCGCGGACTCGGAGGGGCTCATCCCGGCCGACGGCGTCTACGCCGGCTGGCTGGTGGACGGGGGCGAGCGGCTGCCCGCCGCGATCTCGGTCGGGAACAACCCGACGTTCGACGGCGTGCCGCAGCGCCAGGTCGAGGCGTACGTGCTCGATCGGGAGCTCGACCTCTACGACCACGTGGTCGACATCGCCTTCGCCGAGCGCCTGCGCGGCATGGTCGCCTTCGACGGGCTGGAACCGCTCATGGCGCAGATGCGCCAGGACGTCGCGGACGTCCGGGCGGCGCTGGGCTGACGCGCGCCGTCAGGCGAGGTCGCCCGGGCGGTGCACGAGCGACGCCGCCCCGATGAGCGGGCCGTCGCCCGAGAGCGCCGACGGCACGATCTGCAGGCGCGTCACGAACCCGAACCCCGTGCGCTCGGCCAGCGCGGCACGTGCGTGGTCGAAGAACGCCGGGGCGACGTGCGAGAAGCCGCCGCCGATCGCGACGAGGTCGAGGTCGAGCAGGTTGGTGGCGGATGCCGCGGCGCGACCGACCGCGGTGCCCGCGCGTCGTACGGCGGCGATGGCGACCTCGTCGCCCGCGGCGTGCGCGGCGGCCAGGTGTTCGCCCGTGCTGCCCGCGAACCCCTGCGACCTGGCCCACGCGACGGTGCGGGGGCCGGATGCCACGGCCTCGACGCAGCCCGTGCCGCCGCACGGGCACGGGTCGTCGAACCCGCCGACCTCGATGTGGCCGATGTGCCCGCCGTTGCCGGTGGGGCTCGCCACCGCGCGTCCGTCGAGGATGAACCCGCCGCCGACGCCGGTCGAGACGACCATGCCCATCATCGCGCCGACGCCGCGCCCGGCGCCCACCCAGTGCTCGGCGAGCGTGATGCAGAGCCCGTCGATGCGGAGGGTGACCGGTACGCCGGGGAGCGTCCGCTCGACGAGGTCCACGAGTGGGAATCCGCGCCAGACCGGCAGGTTCAGCGGCGAGACGAGCCCGTCGACCAGGTCGACCGGGCCGGCCGAGCCGATGCCGACGCCGACGAGGTCGGCGCCGTCGGGCAGCGACCCGGCGGTCGCGGTGACGACCGCGGCGACGTTCGCGGCGAGTTCGTCGGAGGTGGCGGCTGGGCCGGTGGGACGCCGGTGCCGAGTGCCGGGCACGACCGTGCCGGCGTCGTCGACGAGGGCGCCCTCGACCTTGGTGCCGCCGATGTCGAGGGCGAGTGCGAGGGGGCGCATGCGGCCAGCCTAGTGAGCCCGGGCGGGCTGCGATCGCGCTCGCGGAGGCATCCGCCCTGCTCATCTGAGCATGAACCGCAACACGTGTTGCCGGTGCGTGCGGGCAGGCGTACCGTGGAACGCGTCGGAAGGAGCGTGATGGTCGAGACCGACGAACTCCTCTCGATCCGGGCTGCGGAGCTCTACTACGAGGAGAACAAGACCCAGGACGAGATCGGCCAGGCGCTGCACCTGACCCGCTGGAAGGTGGGCCGCCTGCTCTCGCAGGCGAAGGCCAAGGGGTACATCCGCATCGAGATCGTGCACCCTCGTGCCCGGCGGCTGCCGATCGAGCGCCGCCTGCGCGAGGAGCGCGGGCTCGACGACGCCATCGTCGTCTCGTCGGCGGGCGTCGACTCGGCCGACGAGGTGCAGGTGCGCACCGCGCAGGCCGCGGCCGACTACCTCACCGCGCTCCGGCCCGTGCCGCGCACCCTCGGCGTCAGCTGGGGTCGCACGCTGCACCTGGTCGCGGGACACCTCCGCCAGGGCTGGGCCTCGGGCGTGGGCGTCGTGCAGATCAACGGCGGCGTGAGCCTCAACCGTCGCGCGGGCACCGCCGCGGCGACCGCGGTCGCCATCGCGCAGAAGGGCGCCGGCCACGCCACGCTCCTCCCGAGTCCCGCCATCCTCGAGCGCATCGAGACCAAGCGCGCCATCGAGTCCGACCGCGTCGTCGCCGGCGTGATCGAGCAGGCCCGCTCGGCGAGCGCGTACCTGTTCAGCGCGGGGGCCGCCGACCACGGGTCGGTGCACGTCGAGAGCGGGTACCTCGCGGCATCCGACGTCGACGAGCTCGTGCGCAAGGGCGCCGTCGGCGACGTCGTCGGGCGCTACATCGACCCCGACGGCAACATCGTCGACCCGGCCCTCGATGCGCGCACCGTCGGCCTCACGCTCGACGAGCTGCGCAACGCCGACCACGCCATCGCGGTCATCGCCGGCCGCAGCAAGCACGCGGTCGCCGACGCGGTCGTGCGCAGCGGCCTCTGCACCGTCCTCGTCACCGACGAGGAGACGGCACTCCACATCCTCGACGGCTGAGCCGTCCCCACGAAGGAAGTCACGCAATGTCCGGTTCCCAGCTCGTGCACCCCGCACGTGAGCGCGCGGTCGCCATCCTCGGCGGCGACCCCGACGACGCCACGCTCCGCAGGTACCTCCACGGCATCCCCGGGGTCGACGCGGTCGGTCTCGAGCAGCGCGCCGCGGGCCTCGGCTCGCGGTCGATCAAGACCACGTCGAAGCAGTGGGCGCTCGACAAGATCATCGAGCTCATCGACCTCACCACGCTCGAGGGCGCCGACACGCCCGGCAAGGTGCGCTCGCTCGTCGCCAAGGCGCTCCGTCCCGACCCGGCCGACGCCACGACCCCGCGGGTCGCCGCCGTCTGCGTCTACGGCGACATGGTGCCGCACGCGGTCGAGGCGCTCGGCGCCGCGCACGGCGACCCCGACGACGGTCTCGTCTCCGTCGCGGCCGTCGCCACCGCCTTCCCCAGCGGGCGCTCGTCGCTCGCGATCAAGCTGCAGGACACCGCCGACGCCGTCGCGGCGGGCGCCGACGAGATCGACATGGTCATCGACCGCGGGGCGTTCCTCGCCGGCCGGTACGGCCAGGTGTTCGACGAGATCGCGCAGGTCAAGGAGGCGTGCGCGAGGCCCGACGGAACGTCCGCGTCGCTCAAGGTGATCCTCGAGACCGGTGAGCTGAACACCTACGACAACGTGCGCCGCGCCTCGTGGCTCGCCATCCTCGCGGGCGGCGACTTCATCAAGACGTCCACCGGCAAGGTGCAGCCGGCCGCGACCCTGCCCGTGACGCTGCTCATGCTCGAGGTCGTGCGCGACTGGCACCGCCTCACCGGCCAGCGCATCGGCGTGAAGCCCGCCGGCGGCATCCGCTCGTCGAAGGACGCGATCAAGTACCTCGTGACCGTCGCCGAGACCGTGGGGGAGGAGTGGCTGCAGCCGCACCTGTTCCGCTACGGCGCCTCCAGCCTGCTGAACGACGTGCTCATGCAGCGCCGCAAGACGACCAGCGGGCACTACTCCGGACCCGACTACCTGACGATCGACTGAGGACACCGAACATGAGCTTCCTCGAGTACGCGCCGGCCCCCGAGTCGCGCGCCATCCTCAACCTCCGCGACGAGTACGGCCTGTTCATCGACGGCGAGTTCGTCGAGGGGCACGGCACGCCGTTCCAGACCATCTCGCCCGCGTCCGAGCAGCGGATCGCGATGATCTCGAGCGCCGATTCGACCGATGTCGACGCGGCCGTCGCGGCCGCCCGACGCGCCTACCAGCGCACGTGGTCGCGCATGTCGGGCCGCGACCGCGGCAAGTACCTGTTCCGCATCGCACGGCTGCTGCAGGAGCGGGCCCGCGAGCTCGCCGTCGCCGAGAGCCTCGACAACGGCAAGCCGATCAAGGAGAGCCGCGACGTCGACGTGCCGCTCGTGGCCGCGTGGTTCTTCTACTACGCGGGCTGGGCCGACAAGCTCGACCACGCCGGCCTCGGCGCCGACCCCCGCTCGCTCGGGGTCGCCGCGCAGGTGATCCCGTGGAACTTCCCGCTGCTCATGCTCGCGTGGAAGATCGCCCCGGCGCTCGCCGCGGGCAACACGGTCGTGCTGAAGCCCGCCGAGACGACGCCGCTCACCGCGCTGCTCTTCGCCGAGATCGTGCAGCAGGCCGACCTGCCGCCGGGCGTGGTGAACATCATCACGGGCGCTGGCGACACCGGTGCGGCACTCGTCGGGCACGGCGACGTCGACAAGGTCGCGTTCACCGGCTCGACCGCCGTGGGCCGCGCGATCGCGAAGACCGTCGCCGGCACCGACACGAAGCTCACGCTCGAGCTCGGCGGCAAGGCCGCGAACATCGTGTTCGACGATGCGCCGATCGACCAGGCGATCGAGGGCATCGTCAACGGCATCTTCTTCAACCAGGGCCACGTGTGCTGCGCGGGCAGCCGACTGCTGGTGCAGGAGAACGTGCACGACGAGGTCGTCGAGCGCCTCAAGGCACGGCTCTCGACGCTGCGCCTCGGCGACCCGCTCGACAAGAACACCGACATCGGCGCGATCAACTCGCGCGAGCAGCTCGAGCGCATCCGCGAGCTGAGCGACGCGGGCGTCGACGAGGGCGCCGAGCGCTGGACCGCCGAGTGCGAGATCCCCGACGACGGGTTCTGGTTCGCGCCGACGATCTTCACCAACGTGTCGACGAGCCACCGCATCGCGCGCGAGGAGATCTTCGGGCCGGTGCTCTCGGTGCTCCCGTTCCGCACCCCGGCCGAGGCCGTGGCGAAGGCGAACAACACGCCGTACGGGCTCTCCGCGGGCATCTGGACCGACAAGGGCAGCCGCATCCTCGCGGTGGCCGACCGGCTGCGCGCGGGCGTGATCTGGGCGAACACGTTCAACCGGTTCGACCCGTCGAGTCCGTTCGGCGGCTACAAGGAGTCGGGCTACGGACGCGAGGGCGGCCGGCACGGACTGGCTGCGTACCTCGCACCCGCCGGCGCCGCCCGCCCGGCGCGGACGCATGTCGCCGCGTCCGAGGCGGCCGCCGTCGAGGCGCCGAGGAAGTCCGCGCGAACGCCCAAGCGCCAGGCGAAGGGAACGAAGCGATGAGCCGGCTCGCCGTGCCGAAGACGTACAAGCTCGCGATCGGCGGGAAGTTCCCGCGCAGCGAGTCGGGTCGCACCTACGAGGTGCGCACCGCCGACGGGTCGTTCCTCGCGAACGCCGCGAAGGCCTCCCGCAAGGACGCCCGGGACGCGGTCGTCGCCGCGCGCGCCGCCGTGAAGGGCTGGTCGGGCGCCACCGCGTACAACCGCGGCCAGGTGCTGTACCGTATCGCCGAGCTGCTCGAGGGGCGCCGTGCGCAGTTCGCCGACGAGATCGTCGCGCTCGAGGGCGTCACGCGCGCCGCGGCGACCGCGCAGGTCGACGAAGCGATCGACCGCTGGGTCTGGTACGCCGGCTGGGCCGACAAGTTCGCCCAGGTCGCGGGCAACGCGAACCCGGTCGCGGGCCCGTTCTTCAACATCTCGGTGCCCGAGCCCACGGGCGTCGTGGCGATCATCGCCCCGCAGGACTCGTCGCTCGTCGGCCTCGTCTCGGCGGTCGCGCCCGCGCTCGTCGCGGGCAACGCGGTCGTCGTGGTCGCGAGCGAGGCGTACCCGCTGCCGGCGATCAGCCTCGCCGAGGTGCTCGCCACGAGCGACGTGCCGGGCGGCGTGGTCAACACGCTCACGGGGTCGCCGGCCGAGATCGCGCCGTGGCTCGCGAGCCACGAGGACGTCAACGCGCTCGACCTCGTCGGTGCGGGCGCGCTCGACTGGGTCGACCTCGAGATCGCGGCGGCCGACACGCTGAAGCGCGTGCTGCGTCCCGAGCAGGGGGCGGATGCCGCTGCACCGTCGCTCGACCGCATCACGGCGTTCACCGAGACGAAGACGGTCTGGCACACCAAGAGCATGATCTGAGTTCGCCGAGGATCCGCCTCGATCGACCCGGGCTCACGTAGCGTGGCACGCGGGGAGGATTCCATGACTCGACGCGTGCTCGTGACCGGCGCGACCGGGTACATCGGCGGGCGCCTCGCGCCGCGCCTCGCGGCTGCGGGGCACGACGTGCGCGTGCTGGTGCGCTCGCCGCAGCGCCTGCGCGACGTGCCCTGGGCCGACGACGTCGACATCGCCGAGGGAGACCTTCGCGACGAGGCATCCGTCGCCCGCGCCTGCGAGGGCATCGAGGTGCTGTACTACCTCGTGCACTCGATGGGCGCGCGCGGCGACTTCGCGGCCGACGAGCGCGCCATCGCGCGCAACGTCGCCCGGGCCGCGCGGGCCGCGGGCGTCCGGCGCATCGTCTACCTCGGCGGGCTGCACCCCGACGACGAGCATCTCTCGCGCCACCTCGCCTCGCGCGTCGAGGTCGGCGAGATCCTCCTGCACTCGGGCGTGCCGACGATGGTGCTCCAGGCGGGCGTCATCATCGGCTCCGGCTCGACCTCGTTCGAGATGATCCGCCACCTCACCGAGGTGCTGCCCTACATGCCCGCGCCGCGCTGGGTGCGCAACCGCATCCAGCCGATCGCGGTGCGCGACGTGCTGCACTACCTGGTCGAGGCGGCGTCGCTCGACGGCGACGTCAACCGCACCTTCGACATCGGCGGCCCGGACGTGCACCGGTACGGCCAGCTCATGAACGGCTACGCGGTCGAGGCGGGCCTGCGGCAACGCCCGATCGCCGCGCTGCCCGTGCTCACCCCGTACCTCGCGAGCCAGTGGGTGAACCTCGTCACCCCCATTCCGCGGCGCCTCGCCGTGCCGATCATCGAGTCGCTGCAGTTCGAGTGCGTCGCGCGCGAGCACGACATCGACGAGGTCATCCCGCCGCCCGAGGGCGGCCTGACCCCGTACCGGCGCGCCGTGCGGCTGGCGCTCGACCGCGAGCGCCACGGCGAGGTCGAGACGAGCTGGCGCAACACCGCCGTGCTCGGCGCCCCGAGCGATCCGTTGCCGAGCGACCCCGACTGGGCCGGCTCGACCGTGTACGTCGACGAGCGCGAGCGTCGTTCGCCCGCGCCGGTGGCAGGGCTCTGGTCGGTGATCGAGGGCGTCGGCGGCGAGAACGGCTGGTACTCGTTCCCGCTCGCCTGGGCGCTCCGGGGATGGATCGACAAGCTCGTCGGCGGCGTCGGCCTCCGGCGCGGCCGGCGCGACCCCGACGAGCTGCACCCCGGCGACGCGGTCGACTTCTGGCGCGTCGAGCGCATCGATCGCGGTCGGCTGCTCCGCCTGCGCGCCGAGATGCGACTGCCCGGGCGGGCGTGGCTCGAGATGGGCGCGGAGCCCGACGGGGAGGCATCCGTCTACCGCCAGCGTGCCGTGTTCTTCCCCCGGGGGCTGCTCGGCAGGCTCTACTGGTTCGCCATCCTGCCGTTCCACGGCGTCATCTTCTCGGGCATGGCGAACCGCATCACGGCGCGTGCGCAGGTCGTGGCTCAGGAGTCGGCGTCGACGCCGGCATCCGACGCCGCCTGAGCGAAGGCCGCGTGGGTCGACGCGCTGAACAGCACGAACCGCACGAGACCGGGCGAGTCGGATGCCCCTGAGACGGCCTCGATCGCGACCCGCGCCGCGTCGGCGAGCGGCCACCCGTACGTGCCGGCCGAGATCGCGGGGAATGCGATCGACTCCGCACCGAGCTCGGCGGCGAGGAACAGTGAGGAGCGGTACGCGCTGTTGAGCTGCGCGCGCCGCGCGTCGGCCTCGGCGCCCGGGCCCGGCCAGACCGGTCCGACGGTGTGGATGACCCACTGCGCGTCGAGCAGGCCCGCGGTGGTCGCCACGGCCTCGCCCGTGCCGAGGCCGCCGACGAGCACCGACTCGCGCAGGGCCCGGCACTCCTCGAGGATGCCCGGCCCGCCCGCGCGGTGGATCGCGCCGTCGACGCCGCCGCCGCCCAGCAGCGACGAGTTGGCCGCGTTCACGATCGCGTCGACCCGCTCGCGCGTGAGGTCCCCGGTCACGAGCTGCAGCCGGGGCATCGTCAGCTCCGGTTGTTGGAGAGCTCGAAGAGGCGCACGAGCTCGGCGACTGCGGCGTCGCGCTCCTCGCCGCCCGCCTCGTACATGTGGCTGACGTGCGTGCGCAGGTGGTTCTCGACGAGGAGCTTGTTGAGCGACGCGAGCGACTTCTGCACGGCGAGCGAGAGCGTGACGATGTCGACGCAGTACTCCTCGTTCTCGATCATCTTCTCGATGCCGCGCAGCTGGCCCTCGATGATGCGCGTGCGGTGCAGGGCGCGCTTCTTGATGTCCTCGATCACGCTCTCAGGGTAGCCCCACCGCGCGTCGTGGCACGGCGCGGCGCCGTGCGGCTACAATGGTGCCGCGCCGGTCGAGCCTGCTCGTTCGTTCCGACGGTGCGAGTTCACGTCCGCCACGGACGCTCGCATCTCGCTTCGGGCATCGGTCTCGGCGCATCCGTCGCGAACGGGTCGCATCACCACGATGCCTCCGCGAACGGGACGGAACGGGGCATCCGCCCGGTCGCGCACCGCACCGGGGGGCACGAGGTTTTGGAGGACCATGGCCAGCACGAGGCAGCGCACGCGCTCCCGCGACGATGACGCGCCCATCATCCCGATCCTCGCGCGCAAGGTGCGCGAGGTCGAGGCGAAGGCCCAGAAGGGCAAGGTCGGGCCGACGAACCGCACGAAGTTCCAGGTCATCGCGCTGCTCATGCGCGAGGAGCGTGCGCGGGTCAAGACCGACGGTGCCATCGAGGACGGCCCGCGTGCCGAGCTGCTGAAGCGACTCGACGGCATCGCGCAGATCCTCGCGAAGACCGCCGCGCGCGACACGAGCCTCATCTCGCTGCTCGAGCCGGATGCCTCGATCTCCACGGTCGCGCAGCGCTTCCGTCGCGACTGGCTGCTCGAGTCCGGCGCCGAGCTCAGCCCCGACGAGCTGATCATCTCGCGCGAGCCCGAGCCGGTCGTGGAGACGCTCAGCGAGAACCAGGTCGTTCCGGCGTCGGTGCGCGCGCGCCAGCTCGCCAACCCGTTCCTCGCCCCCGACCTCTCGGTGCCCCGCAAGGCGCAGGTGCCCGTGCGCCGTCTCGCGAACTGGGAGCTGCTGCAGCCGCTGTTCAAGGCGTTCGAGCAGGGCTCCGGTGGTCGCGCGGCCACGATGGACCTCCCCGAACTGCCCGCGATCGACCGACTGTCGCCGCGGAACCTCGAGCTCATGCACCACCAGGCGCGCTTCATCGAGGCGGCGCGTGAGGGGCACCGCACGTTCCTGCTCGCCGACGAGCCGGGCCTCGGCAAGACCGCGCAGAGCGTGCTCGCCGCATCCGTCGCCGACGCCTACCCCCTGCTCGCGGTCGTGCCGAACGTCGTGAAGATGAACTGGGCCCGCGAGGTGGAGCGCTGGACGCCGCACCGGCGCGCGACCGTCATCCACGGCGACGGCGACACGCTCGACGCGTTCGCCGACGTCGTCATCGTCAACTACGACGTGCTCGACCGGCACATGTCCTGGCTCTCGACGCTCGGCTTCCGCGGCATGGTCGTCGACGAGGCGCACTTCATCAAGAACCTCCAGTCGCAGCGCTCGCGCAACGTGCTCCAGCTCGCGGAGCGCATCCGCGAGCGCACGCCGGGCGGCGACCCGCTGCTGCTCGCCCTCACGGGCACGCCGCTCATCAACGACGTCGACGACTTCCGCGCCATCTGGCGCTTCCTCGGGTGGATCGACGGCGACAAGCCCGCCCCCGAGCTGCTCGCGAGGCTCGAGGAGACCGGGCTCACGCCGGCCGACCAGGGCTTCTATCCCGAGGCTCGCCAGGCCGTCGTCGACCTCGGCATCGTGCGCCGCCGCAAGGTCGACGTCGCTGCCGACCTGCCCGACAAGCGCGTCGCCGACCTGCCGGTCGAGCTCGACGACGAGCTGGGCCGCTCGATCCGCCAGGCCGAGCGCGAGCTCGCGCAGCGCCTCGCCGACCGGTTCCGCACGCTCGTCGCGAGCCGCGACCTGCGCGTCGGCGACCTCGACGACGACCAGCGCGACGCGTTCATCCGCGCCGTCGCGAGCGCCGAGCTCGAGGAGTCGCGCAGCGCGAAGTCGGGCGACAACGTGTTCACGATGGTGCGCCGCATCGGCCAGGCGAAGGCGGGCCTCGCGGCCGACTACGCCGCGCAGCTCGCGCGCTCGGCCGGCAAGGTCGTGTTCTTCGCCAAGCACATCGACGTCATGGACCAGGCCGAGGCGGCCTTCGCATCGCGCGAACTGCGGTCGGTGTCGATCCGCGGCGACCAGTCGGCGCTCGCGCGCCAGGCCGCGATCGACGCGTTTAACTCCGATCCCGAGGTGCACGTCGCGGTGTGCTCGCTGACCGCCGCGGGCGTCGGCGTCAACCTCCAGTCGGCGTCGAACGTCGTGCTCGCGGAGCTCAGCTGGACCGCGGCCGAGCAGACCCAGGCGATCGACCGTGTCCATCGCATCGGGCAGGACGAGCCGGTGACGGCGTGGCGCATCATCGCCGCGCACACGATCGACACCCGCATCGCGGAGCTGATCGACGCGAAGCAGGGCCTCGCGGCCCGCGCGCTCGACGGCAGCGACGTCGACCCGGGCTCGGCTGACTCGGTGCAGCTCGACGCGCTGCAGCACCTGCTCCGGCAGGCGCTCGACGGCACGCTCTGATCACCGGCTGTCGATAGACTGCGGCAGACCCGCCCCGGTGCGCCGGGACGGCACCACCACCCGCACTCGATGATCGACAAGGAGTCGTGCATCCCATGAAGATCGGTCTGCTCACCAGTGGCGGCGACTGCCCCGGCCTGAACGCCGTCATCCGAGGGGCCGTGCTCAACGGCGTCATCTCCCACGACGACGAGTTCGTCGGGTTCCGCAACGGCTGGCGCGGCGTCGTCGAGGGCGACTTCGACGAGATCGTCCGACACGACGTGCGGGGCCTCTCGAAGCAGGGCGGAACCATCCTCGGCTCGAGCCGCACCAACCCGTTCGAGGGCGAGGGCGGGGGTCCCGAGAACATCCAGCGCATGCTCGACGAGAACGGCATCGACGCGATCGTCGCGATCGGCGGCGAGGGCACCCTCACCGCGGCGCGCCGCCTCGTCGACGAGGGCGGCATCAACGTCGTCGGCGTGCCGAAGACCATCGACAACGACCTCGCCGCGACCGACTACTCGTTCGGCTTCGACACCGCGGTGCAGATCGCGACCGAGGCGATCGACCGCCTCCGCACCACCGCCGACTCGCACGGCCGCTGCATGGTCGTCGAGGTCATGGGTCGCCACGTCGGCTGGATCGCGCTGCACTCGGGCATGGCGGGCGGCGCGCACGCCATCCTCATCCCCGAGCAGCCCAAGACCATCGAGCAGATCTGCGAGTGGGTCGAGTCGGTCCGCGACCGCGGTCGCGCGCCGCTGGTCGTCGTCGCCGAGGGCTTCACGCTCGAGGGCATGTCGGAGGCGCACTCCCACAAGGGCCTCGACGCGTTCGGTCGTCCGCGCCTCGGCGGCATCGGCGAACTGCTCGCCCCCATGATCGAGGAGCGCACGGGCATCGAGTCGCGCGAGACGGTGCTCGGCCACATCCAGCGCGGCGGGGCGCCGTCGGCGTTCGACCGCGTGCTCGCGACCCGACTCGGCATGGCCGCGGTGTCGGCCGTGCACGATCGGGCCTGGGGGCAGATGGTGTCGCTGCGCGGCACCGACATCGAGGTCGTCAGCCTGCACGAGGCCACCGGCGCGCTCAACCACGTGCCCGCGTCGCGGTACGACGAGGCGAAGATCCTCTTCGGGTAGCCGTGCTGCCCCGGGTGTGCGTCTGCTACCTGCTGCGCGACGGCGACGGCGGGCGGCAGGTGCTGCTCGGGCGCAAGAAGGAGGGCCTGGGCGCCGGGCGCCTGGTCGGGCTCGGTGGCAAGCTCGAGCCGGGGGAGACGGCGGTGGCGGCCGCCGTGCGCGAGGTGCACGAGGAGTCGGGCGTCGTCGTCGCGGCATCCGACCTCGACCATCGCGGCCGGCTCACCTACCGGTTCCCGACCCGCTCCTCGTGGAGCCAGGAGTCCGACGTGTTCGTGGCCGAGCGATTCGACGGCGAGCCCGTCGAGTCGGACGAGCTCGTGCCGGCCTGGTACGAGGTCGACCGCCTGCCGCTCGACGAGATGTGGGACGACGCCAGGTTCTGGCTGCCGGGCGTGCTCGCGGGCGGCCGCGTGCGTCGCGCGTTCCGCTTCGCGGCCGACCTCGCGAGCGTCGACGCCGAGGAGCAGCCGCCCGCCGCGTGACGGCGCGCCACCGCCGGGATACGGGGGACAGCCGGATGTCGCGCGCCCCGGGGCATCCGTAGCGTGGATGCCATGACCACCACCGCACCGACCAGCACCGCACCGTCCGTCTCCTACGGCCCGAGCGCCGAGCGCGCCGAGCCCCGCGGTCTCGGCATCGCGAGCCTCGTGCTCGGCATCGTCTCCATCCTCACCGGCGGCGGCGCCGTCGTGGGGCCCATCGCCGGCCTCGCGCTCGGCATCGTCTCGCTCTCGCGCGAACCGGGCAACCGCACCATGGCGATCTGGGGCATCGTGCTGAACGCCGTCGTGCTCGGCTTCGCCGCGCTCGCTGCCCTCGGCACCATCGCGTTCGCGCTGCTCGCCCTGCCGTTCGCCCTCTTCTGATCCGCCCGCCATCGCGCGGATCGCGGGCCGCTCCGGTGCCACCGGGCGGCCCGCGGCGGTAGGCTCGGAGCATGCCGGCGACCCACCGGCGCACCACCACCGACGTCGATGGAGACCCCATGATCGTGCACCCCCTCGAGCAGCATTCCGAGACCGACGGGGAGGGACGATCACCCGACGACGGGCCGGTGCGCATCGAGTCGGATTCGCTCGGCCGGGTCGAGGTGCCGGCCGACGCCTACTGGGGCGTGCACACGCGCCGCGCGCTCGACAACTTCCCCATCTCGAAGCGACCGATCTCGGTCTATCCCGAGCTGATCGTGGCGCTCGCATCGGTCAAGCAGGCCGCCGCGCGCGCCAACAGGCAGGTCGGCGCGCTCCGCCCCGAGACCGCCGATCGCATCGACGCCGCCTGCCAGCGGATCATCGACGGCGAGTTCCACGAGCAGTTCGTGGTCGGCGTCATCCAGGGCGGTGCGGGCACCTCGACGAACATGAACGCCAACGAGGTGATCGCGAACGTCGCGCTCGAGCTCGCCGGCTACGAGAAGGGCCGCTACGACGTCATCCACCCGATCGACGACGTCAACCGAAGCCAGTCGACCAACGACACCTACCCGACGGCGCTGAAGATCGCGCTGTCGCTCTCGCTGCGCACGCTCCTCGACGAGCTCGAGGAGCTGCGACTGTCGTTCCACCGCAAGGCGATGGAGTTCCGCGAGATCCTCAAGGTCGGGCGCACGCAGCTTCAGGACGCCGTGCCGATGACGCTCGGCCAGGAGTTCCACGGCTACGCCACGACCCTCGGCGAGGACAAGGCACGTCTCGAGGAGACCTGCTGGCTGCTCGCCGAGATCAACCTCGGCGCGACGGCGATCGGCACCGGCATCACCGCCGACCCCGGCTACGCGTCCGCCGCGGTGCGGCACCTCAACGACATCACGGGGCTCGGCCTCGAGACCGCGCCCGACCTCATCGAGTCGACGAGCGACACGGGCGTGTTCATGTCGTTCTCGGGGTCGTTGAAGCGCAGCGCGATCAAGCTCTCGAAGATCTGCAACGACCTGCGCCTGCTCTCGTCGGGCCCGCAGACGGGCCTCGGCGAGATCAACCTCCCGCCGAAGCAGGCGGGCTCGTCGATCATGCCGGGCAAGGTGAACCCGGTGATCCCCGAGGCGGTCAGCCAGGTCGCGTTCCAGGTCGCCGGCACCGATGTGACGGTCACGATGGCGGCCGAGGCCGGCCAGCTGCAGCTGAACGCCTTCGAGCCGGTCATCGCGCACTCGCTGCTGCAGTCGATCACGTGGATGCGCCAGGCCTGCTGGACGCTGCGCGTGAACTGCGTCGACGGCATCACCGCGAACACCGAGCGCCTGGGCGACATGGTCGCCTCGAGCGTGGGCGTCATCACCGCGCTCATCCCGTTCATCGGCTACCAGCAGGCGGCCGAGCTCGCCAAGGAGGCGCTGCGCACGGGCCGTCCGGTGGCCGACCTCGTGGTCGAGGCCGGGCTCATGACCCGCGAGGCCGTGACCCACCAGCTCTCGCCGGACCGGCTGTCGGGCATGGAGCCGATCACGAGCGCGATCCCGGTGGTGCAGCTGCAGGCCGAGCCGTCGGACTGACGTGCGAGGCGCCGGGCGCGTGCCCGGCGCCGGTCAGACCACCCGGCAGTGCGTGGTGAGCGCGCCGATGCCCTCGATCGTGACCGTCACCGTCGACCCGTCGGCGAGGAACACCGGGGGCTTGCGCGAGTAGCCTGCGCCGCCGGGGCTGCCGGTCGAGATGAGCGTGCCGGGCGGGATGGTCGCCGAGCGCGAGAGGTAGGAGATGATCTCGGCGACCGAGCGCACCATCTCGTTGCTCGACGCGTCCTGCAGGATGTGCCCGTCGACGTTGGTCGTGAGCCACACGTCCTGCGGGTCGGGGATCTCGTCGGCGGTCACGACCACCGGTCCGGTCGGCGTGAAGCCGTCGAACGACTTGCAGCGCGACCACTGCGCCTCGGAGAACTGGATGTTCCGCGCCGTGATGTCGTTCACCACGGTGTAGCCCCAGACGTAGTCGAGCGCGTCCTGCACGCGCACGCCGCGCGCCGGACGACCGATGATGACGCCGAGCTCGGCCTCGTAGTCGACCTCGTTCGAGAGCTCGTCGGGCCAGGTCGTGGTGGCGCCGTGGCCGGCGAGGGAGTTCGGCCAGAGCGAGAACACGGTCATCGCGGTCTCGGAGCGCAGCTTGAGCTCCGACGCGTGGGCGGCGTAGTTCGCGCCGATCGCGAGGATGTGCGGCGGCCGCAGCACCGCGGAGGCGTGGCGCAGGTCGGCGACGGCGTGCGTCGGCGCATCCGCGGCGATGGCGGCGTCGACGAGGCCGCGCATGTGCGCGAGGCCCTCGGGGCCGCGCTCGATGAGGTCCTGCAGGTCGCGCGGCGGGTCGTCGACCACCTCGTCGAGGAAGAGCGCCCGTTCGCCGTGCACCACCGCGAGCCGGGGGGTCCGTTGGCCGTCGACCCTGAGGTGTGCGAATCTCACCCACTCAGGCTATCGAGCGGCAGCGGCCCGGACTTGTCGTGCGCCGACAACAGATCGTGCAGGATGTGCGACACTCCCCACGGCTGCCCGCCACAGGTGCATCGACGCGTAGCTGCGCCACGGCGCCCACGTCGCCCCGCGGCGCTCGAGCTCGCGCGCACCCGCGGGCAGGCCGAGCCGGGCCGCGCCCGCTCGCAGCGCCGCGTCGCCCGTGAGCAGCACGTCGGGGTCGCCGGTCACGCGCATCGCGACGTAGCCCGCCGTCCACGGCCCGATGCCGGGCCTCGCGAGCAGCGCCTGTCGCAGCTCGTCGCGGGGCACGTCGATGTCGACCCGCAGGTCGCCGGTCGCGAGCGCCTCGGCGGTGCCGATCGCGGCCGCGACGCGCGCGGCCGGCCCGCGGAGCACCTCGCCACCGCGCTCGGCGATCGCGGCGGCGGTCGGGAACAGCCGCCACGTCGTGCCGCCGAGCTCCGCGGGTTCGCCGAGCGCGGCGACGAGGCGGGTGAGCGCCGTCCGCGCCGAGGCGACGGAGACCTGCTGCCCGAGCATGGCGCGGATGAGCAGTTCGTGCGGATCGAGGCATCCGGGCACCCGCATGCCGGGCTCCGCGGCGACCGAGGGTGCGAGCGCGGGGTCGGCGCCGAGCGCGGCGGAGATCGCCTCGGCGTCGGCATCGAGGTCGAACAGCCGGCGCACGCGCGCGACGAGGGGCGGCAGGTCGGCGAGCGAGGCGAGGCGCGCGGTCACGCGCACGCCGGGGTCGTCGTGGTCGGCGTCGAGGCGCACGAGCGCGGGGCCGCCGGGCAGTCGCAGCGCGCGTGTGAACACGCCGTCGGCCGAGGTCTCCATGCCGGCGACGGCGCGCGCGTCGAGCCACTCGAGCACGCCGCCCGCGTCGAACGGCCCGCGTGCGGGCAGGCGCAGCACGAGCTGCCCGGCGTCGCCGTGCTCGGGCGCGCCTCGGCGTCGGCGTGCGAGCGCGCGCAGTTCGGTGGGCGTGCGCTCGTACACGGCGCGCACGGTGTCGTTGCACTGCCGCACGCTGCCGAAGCCGGCGGCGAACGCGATGTCGGCCACCGGCAGGTCGCTGCCCACGAGCAGCGCGCGGGCGGTCTGCGCGCGGTGCGCCCGGGCGAGGGCGAGCGGGCCCGCGCCGAGCTCGGCGGTGAGGATGCGCCCGAGGTGGCGCGGGGTGTAGCCGAGTCGCGCGGCGAGCCCGGGCACGCCCTCGCGTTCGACGACGCCGTCGCCGATGAGGCGCATCGCGCGCGACGCGAGCTCGTCGTCGAGGTCCCAGCGCGGCGAGCCGGGCACGGCGTCGGGCAGGCAGCGCTTGCAGGCGCGCAGGCCGGCCTCGTGCGCGGCCGCGGCCGTGAGGTAGAAGCGCACGTGCTCGGGCTTGGGCGTGGTGGCGGGGCAGCTCGGCCGGCAGTAGATGCCCGTCGAGTGCACGCCCGTGATGAACTGCCCGTCGAAGCGCGCATCGCGCGAGCTCATGGCGCGGTAGCGCTCGAGGAACTCGGGGTCGCGCAGCTCGGGGTCGCGCAGCCGGTCGGTGGTGGGCATGCCTCCACCATCGCATCCGGCGGGCGCAAGTGGTAGCGGGAATCGGACACGGCTGCGCGGTGCGCGTCGCCGGCCCGCCCTAAGGTGATCGCATGGCATCAGTGGTCATCGACGAACTGCGCCGCGCACTGGGGGACGCGGTCTCGCTCGACGCGGGCGTGCGCGATGCGGCACGCATCGACGCCTCCGGGTGGCGCACCGACAGCGCTCCGGATGCGGTCGTCCACGCGGCATCCGTCGCCGACGTGCAGGCCGTGCTGCGCATCGCGTCCGCGTCCGGCACTCCGGTGGTGACGCGAGGAGCGGGTACCGGCCTGGCCGGCGGGGCGAACGGATGCCGCGGGCAGATCGTCCTCGACACGACCCGCATGGACCGGGTGCTCGAGGTCGACCAGGCGAACGAGCTCGCGGTCGTCGAACCGGGCGTGATCAACGACGACCTGAACCGGGCGCTCGCGCCGCACGGCCTCTGGTACTCGCCCGACCCGGCGAGCAAGGCGATCTCGACCATCGGCGGCAACATCGCCACGGGCGCGGGCGGCCTGCTCTGCGCGAAATACGGCGTGACGCGCGAGGCGGTGCTCGGGCTCGTCGTGGTGCTCGCCGACGGTTCGCTGCTGCGCACCGGTCACCGCACCGTGAAGGGCGTCACCGGGTACGACCTGACGGCGCTGCTCACGGGGTCGGAGGGCACGCTCGGCGTGATCGTCGAGGCGACGCTGCGGTTGCGGCCGGCGCCGCGGCACGAGCCCGTGACCATCGCCGCCGCGTATCCCGACGTCGAGTCGGCCGCGGCGGGCGCCGCCGCCGTCGTGCGCGCCCACCTGCGCCCCGCGATGCTCGAGCTGCTCGAGCCGGGCGGGCTCCGTCGCATCCGCTCGTTCCTCGGCGACGAGGCGCTCGCAGGCACGCCCCTGGCCGCGGGGGCCGCGCCGCCGGACGCGGCCTTCCTGCTCGCCCAGTCCGATGGCCCGGCGGCGCCCGCGGAGGCCGCCGAGGTCGCCGCGGCGCTCGCGGGCGCGGGCGGCGGCGTGGCGATGGCGGCGGACGCCGCGGAAGGGGAGCGGCTGCTCGCCATCCGGCGCTCGTTCCACGGCGCGCTGGCGGCGTCGGGCGAGGTGCTCATCGAGGACGTGTCGGTGCCGCGCTCGCAGCTGCCGGCGATGTTCCGCGAGATCGCGCGCATCGGCGAGGCGCACGGCTTGGAGATCCCGACCGTCGCGCACGCGGGCGACGGCAACCTGCACCCGAACTTCGTGTACACGGGCGACGAGGTGCCCGAGCGGGTCTGGGCCGCCGCGGACGAGCTGTTCCGCGCGGCCGTCGCGCTCGGCGGCACGCTCACCGGCGAGCACGGCGTGGGCGTGCTGAAGCGCCGCTGGCTGCGCGACGAGCTCGGCGACGGGCAGCACGAGCTGCAACGGCGCATCAAGGCGGCGTTCGACCCCGCGGGCATCCTGAACCCCGCCGTCATGTTCGAGCCGGTCGCGTGAACGGGCCGTCGCCGGCCGGGCCCGCGGGCCCTCAGCCGCACCTGCAGGCGCCCGTGCCGCGCACCTCGCGATCGCGCGGCGCGGGGCTCGCCGCGGTCGGCATCGTGCTCGCCTCGCTCGTCGGGCTCGCGGTCGCCGCGTACCTCGTCTCCGCGCTCGGGACCGGTGCGGCCGCGGCCGGCGCGGTGCTCGCGCTGCTGCCGCTCGCGGCCGTGCTCTGGGCCGTGCGCTGGATCGACCGGTGGGAGCCCGAGCCGCGCGGGGCGCTCTGGTTCGCGTTCCTCTGGGGTGCGACCGTCTCGGTCGCGCTGGCGCTCGTCGTCGACCTCGCGATCGGCGTGCTCGGCGGCATCGACGACGACGTGTTCGGCGCGGTCGTGCAGGCGCCGATCGTCGAGGAGCTCGCGAAGGCGATCGGGCTCCTCATCCTCGCCGCGGCCGCTCGCGCCCACCTCGACGGGCCCGTGGACGGCCTCGTCTACGCGGCGACCATCGCTGCGGGGTTCGCCTTCACCGAGAACGTGCTCTACTTCGGCGTCGCCCTGCTCGAGGACGGCCCCGACGGCCTCGGCGCGGTGTTCTTCGTGCGGGGCGTCATGTCGCCGTTCGCGCACGTGATGTTCACCGCGTGCACGGGCATCGTGATCGGGCTGTTCGTTGCGCGCGGCCGCAGCGCCCTGCTCGGTGCGCTCGTCGGGCTGGTGCCCGCGATCGGCCTGCACGCACTCTGGAACGGCGCCCTGTTCGTCGTCGACGACTTCTTCGGCTACTACCTGCTGGTGCAGGTGCCGCTGTTCGTCTTCGCGATCGTCGTCACGGTGTGGCTGCGCCGGCTCGAGCGCCGCGTGCTGCGACGTCGACTGGCCGAGTACGCCGCCGTGGGCTGGTTCAGCGCGGGCGAGCTCGAGATGTTCACCACGCCCGCCGGCCGGCAGCGCGCGCGGGCGAACGCGTCGGCGCGCGGGGCGGCGGCGCGTCGCACGATGGACGCGCTGATCCGCGACACCACGCACCTCGCGTTCACGCGCGAGCGCATCGCGACCGGTCGCGCCGTCATCGGCGGGAAGGACGCCGCGCGGGCGGCCGCCGACGAGCGCGAGCTGCTCGCCTCGATCGTCGCTGCGCGGGCGTCGCTGCTGGCCTGACCCGGCACCGCGCAGCGTATGCTGGGCGCACCCGGACGACGTCGATCGGAGCCCACGCATGCCCGCACCCGACGACGCGATGCGCGAGGAGGCGCCGATCGCGTGGCGCGACGCCCTGCTCGCCGCGCGCGAGCGGGTCGCCGCGGGCGACGACCCGGGGCCGGGGCTGAGCCTGCGCCCGCTCGTGCACGAGGCGTGGCGCCGGGCACTGCAGCACGCGGTCGACCCGGAGCGCTCGCTGCCCGGCATCACGACCGGCGACGACGAGTTCCGCGCGTACCGCGACCGGCACGAACTGACCGGCGCGCTGCCGGTCATCCGTCGCCTGCTCGCCGACGACGCCGAGGAGAACGGGCTGCTCGTCGCGGTCGGCGACGCGCGCGGCCGGCTGCTCTGGGTGGAGGGCGACCGGCTCCTCCGTCGCCGCGCCGAGGACATGCGGTTCGTCGAGGGTGCGGACTGGTCCGAGGAGCGCATCGGCACGAGCGCGCCGGGCACCTCGCTCGCGCTCGACCGCGCCGTGCAGATCCGCGGCGCCGAGCACTTCCACTCGATCGTGCACCCGTGGAGCTGCACGGCCGCGCCGGTGCACGACCCGGTCTCGGGTGCGATCCTCGGCGTCATCGACATCACGGGCGACGACCAGGCGGTCGCCCCGCACACGCTCGCGCTCGTCTCCGCGACGGTCGCGGCGGTCGAGTCGGAGCTGCGCATCCAGCGGCTCCAGACCGACGTGCAGGCGACCATCCGCCGCTCGCGCATGCGCCGCGCGCTGCCCGACAGGTCGCTGCACGTGCTCGGCGGCGACCCGCCCCGCCTCGGTGGGCTGCGCCTCAGCCTGCGCCACGCCGAGATCCTGCTGCTGCTCGCCTGGCACCCCGAGGGCCTCACCGCGGAGCGCCTGGCGGGCCTCCTCTACGAGACGGATGCCTCCTCGGTGACGCTCCGCGCCGAGCTCGTGCGCCTGCGCCGCGTGCTCGAGGGCGCAGGTCTCCCCGTGCCGGCCTCGCGGCCGTACCGCCTGGCCGAGCCGCTCGAGACCGACGCCCGCGAAGTGCTCGACCTGCTCGACCGCGGCGCGCACCTGCGCGCACTCGAGCGCTGCACCGGCCCCGTACTGCCCGAATCCACCGCGCCGGGCGTCGTGCGCATCCGCGCCGAGGTCGCCTCGCGCCTCCGCGAGGCGATGCTCGCCGACGCCGCCGTGGAGCACCTGGCCCGCTACGCCGACACCGAGGCCGCGCGCGACGACCTCGAGGTGCAGCGCGCGTGCCTGCGCCTGCTGCCGTCGCGCTCGCCGAAGCGCGCCCGCGTCGTCGCCCGCATCGAGGCGATCGAGCGCGAACTGGGCTAGCACGGAGCATCCGCCCCGCCCCTGCAACGTTCCTGCAACCTCCCGCGTCCTACCGTGTCGACACGTGCCCAGCGAGGGCACCGACAACGGAGTCAGGAAACAGGAGGACCGATGACGGTCTACGCAGCGCCCGGCACCCAGGGCGCACTCATCGATTTCGCACCCCGGTACGAGCACTTCATCGGCGGGGAATGGGTCAAGCCGGTCAAGGGCGGCTACTTCGAGAACATCTCGCCGGTCAACGGCAAGGCGTTCACCGAGGTCGCGCGCGGCACGGCGGAGGACATCGAGCTCGCCCTCGACGCGGCGCACAAGGCGGCACCGGCGTGGGGGCGGAAGAGCGCGGCCGAGCGCGCGGCGGTGCTGAACCGCATCGCCGACATCATCGACGCCAACCTCGAGCTGCTCGCCGTGGCCGAGACGTGGGACAACGGCAAGTCGATCCGCGAGCCGCTGAACGCGGACCTGCCGCTCGCGAGCGACCACTTCCGGTACTACGCGAGCCTCATCCGCGCGCAGGAGGGCAGCTTCACGCAGCTCGACAACGACACGGTCGCGTACCACTTCCACGAGCCGCTCGGCGTGGTCGGGCAGATCATCCCGTGGAACTTCCCGCTGCTGATGGCGGTGTGGAAGCTCGCCCCGGCGCTCGCCGCGGGCAACTGCGTGGTGCTCAAGCCGGCCGAGCAGACGCCGTCGTCGATCCTCGTGCTCATGGGGCTCATCGCCGACGTGCTGCCGGCGGGCGTGGTGAACGTCGTGAACGGCTTCGGGGTCGAGGCCGGCAAGCCGCTCGCGTCCTCCAGCCGCATCCGCAAGATCGCCTTCACCGGCGAGACGACCACGGGCCGGCTGATCCTGCAGTACGCGGCGAACAACATCATCCCGACCACGGTCGAGCTGGGCGGCAAGAGCCCGAACATCGTGTTCGAGTCGGTCGCCGAGCGCGACGACGCGTTCTACTCGAAGGCGCTCGAGGGGTTCAGCCTGTTCGCGTTCAACCAGGGGGAGGTGTGCACCTGCCCGAGCCGCTCGCTCATCCAGCAGTCGATCTACGACTCGTTCCTGAACGACGCGATCGAGCGCACCAAGCAGGCGAAGCAGGGCAACCCGCTCGACACCGAGACGCAGGTCGGCGCGCAGGCGTCGAACGACCAGCTCGAGAAGATCCTCAGCTACATCGACATCGGGCAGCAGGAGGGCGCGAAGCTGCTGCTCGGCGGCGAGCGGGTCGACCTCGGCGGCGACCTCAGCGAGGGCTACTACGTCGCGCCGACCATCTTCGAGGGGCAGAACCGCATGCGGCTGTTCCAGGAGGAGATCTTCGGCCCGGTCGTCGCGGTCACGAGCTTCACCGACTACGACGACGCCATCTCGATCGCCAACGACACGCTCTACGGCCTCGGCGCGGGCGTCTGGTCGCGCAACGGCAACGAGGCGTACCGGGCCGGCCGCGACATCCAGGCCGGACGCGTGTGGGTGAACAACTACCACGCGTACCCGGCCGGGGCGGCGTTCGGCGGCTACAAGTCGTCGGGCATCGGCCGCGAGAACAACGTGCAGGCGCTCGACCACTACCAGCAGACCAAGAACCTGCTGGTGAGCTACGACGAGAGCCCGCTCGGGTTCTTCTAGGCCGATGACGCTCGAATCGCTCCGCACGATCGTCGGATCGATCACGGTCGAGGGCGACGCGTCGCCGCGGGTGGAGCTCACGCCCGCGGCGACGGAGCTCATCGACCGGCTCTGGTCGGCCCACGGCCCGCTCATGTTCCACCAGTCGGGCGGATGCTGCGACGGCAGTTCGCCCATGTGCTACCCGGCCGGGGAGTTCGTCACGGGGGAGGCCGACATGCTGCTCGGCGAACTCGTGCTCGACGAGGACCGCTCCGTGCCGTTCTGGATGTCGGCGGAGCAGTTCGCGCTCTGGCGGCACACCTACCTGTCGGTCGACGTCGTCCCGGGCCGGGGGAGCGGCTTCTCGCTCGAGGCCCCGGAGGGCGTGCGCTTCCTGATCCGCTCGCGGCTGATGCGCGCCTGACCGGCACCGAGACACCCCACCGGGCGACGAGTCGCCTGCCTGCGTGAAGCCCAGGGGAACGGCCCGCGCACAAAACTCGTCGCCCGGTGGTGTGGCACTGCCGACAACGCTGCTCGGGCGACGAGTTCGTGGATTTCAGGATGCATCCGGGGTGCCGCCCACGCAAGCAGATGAGGGACACGTGTCCCGCTTCCGCGTTGCCCGAGCAGGGGTCATCCGATTGGATGGAGGCATGACAGACACCAACAGCAAGCCCGAGGTCGACGCACCGGAGGGCCCCGCGCCCCTCGAGCTCGTCATCGAGGACATCGTCGTCGGTGACGGCGCCGAGGCGCAGCCCGGCTCGACCGTCGACGTGCACTACCTCGGCGTCGAGTACGACTCCGGTGCGGAGTTCGACTCGTCGTGGAGCCGCGGCCAGTCCATCAACTTCCCGCTCGCGGCGCTCATCGCCGGCTGGCAGGAGGGCATCCCCGGCATGAAGGTCGGCGGTCGTCGCAAGCTCGTGGTGCCGCCCCACCAGGCCTACGGTCCGGCCGGTGGCGGGCACCAGCTCTCGGGCAAGACGCTCATCTTCGTCATCGACCTGCTCGGCGTCAGCTGAGCGGATCCCAGAACCGAATCGAACGGTCCGGCGCATCGCGCCGGGCCGTTCGTCGTCTCACGCCCGCTCGCGGCGCCCTCGCGCCTGCACGCGGTCGACCAGCTCGCGCCACGGTCCGTCGAGCTGCCGGTCGGCGAGCCGCGCCTCGTGCGGCCGGCACTCGATGCGATAGGTGAACCGGTCGGGCTGCGCCTCGGTCTCCGGCACGTCGTCCCACGGGATCGACGCGATCAGCAGGTACCAGGTCTCCGCGTCGGGCTGGTCGTCGACGTGCACCCGCCAGCGCACGGACAGGCCGGCGAACCCGCCGCTGCGCGACACCGTGACGTCCATGACGCGATGGTACCGGCCCGCCCCGCGGGTCCGCGGAAGAGATTCGATGCGGATGCATCCGAATCCGGGGCTGCACCGGAAGACATGGGTGACAGCAGTTCTCCGCCCCGGACACCGGGGCCAGATGAGGAGGAAGATCCCATGCGCACCAGAACAGCCGCCGGAGCAGCAGCCGGCATCGTCGCAGGCGCGGCACTCGCACTCGGCGCAGTCGCACCCGCGTCGGCGGAGGAGGGCGACGTCGCCATGCTGAGCGTGCTCCACGGCGTGCCCGGCCTGACCGTCGACGTCTACGTGAACGACGACCTCACCCTGGAGGACTTCGAGCCCGGCGACCTGGCCGGCCCGCTCGAGCTCCCGGCCGGCACCTACAGCGTGCAGATCAACGCGGCCGACTCCGAGGACGCCGCGATCGGCCCGGTCGACCTCCCGCTCGAGGCCGGCATGAACTACACCGCCGCCGCGCACCTCGACGCCGACGGCGCGCCGACCGCGTCGCTCTTCACGAACGACACGTCCTCGTCGGCCGCCGGCGAGGGGCGCCTGACCGTGCGTCACATCGCCGCGGCTCCCGCGGTCGACGTGCTCGCGGGCGGTGACGCCGTGGTCACCGACCTCGCGAACCCCGACGAGGCATCGCTCGACCTGCCCGCGGGCACGATCTCCGCATCGGTCGCCGCAGCCGGCACGACCGACCCGGTGCTCGGGCCGGCCGACGTGACCGTCAACGAGGGCGAGCTCACCATCGCGTACGCGTGGGGCAGCCTCGAGGACGAGAACCTCGCGCTCGCCGTGCAGACCGTCGGCGGACTCCACTCGGCCCCGGGCGACGTGCCCGCGGGTGAGGCGGGTCTCGCCGCGACCAACGCGCCCGTCGATGCGACGGTGTGGTGGCTCGGTGCCTCCGCCGCCGTGCTGTTGCTGGGTGCGGCCGTGGCGATCGGCGTGGCCGACCGTCGCAGCCCGGTCCGGAGCAAGCGCTGAGCGCCATGAACCGGACGAGGGCGGCCTCCGTCGCAGCGGCCTGCTGCGCGGGGGCCGCTCTCGCGGCGCTGCTCGCAGCGGGCGCCGTGGCCGCGGGCTCGGTCGGCGCGGCAGGCTCGACGGATGTCGCGGGGCAGGCGCCGATCCCGGTGATCGACGCATCCGTGCCGGTGCCCTCCGCGGCATCCGTCGAGCCTGCCGAGGCCGCGAGCGCGAGCGTGCCGGCGGTGCCCGTGCGCAGTGCGGCACTCGACGACCAGCCCGCCGACCCCACCCAGGCGCCGGTGCGACTGCAGGCCCCGGGCATCGGGGTCGACGTGGAGGTCGTGCGGGTCGGCATCGTCGACGGCGACGTCATGGAGCTCCCCGAGAACCCGAACGTGGCGGGCTGGTACCGCTACGGTCCCGGCATCGGCGACGAGTCGGGCACCGTGGTCGTCGCCGCGCACGTGGACTCCCTCGAGTTCGGCCTGGGCCCGTTCGCCGCCTTCGCGGACGCGCCCGTCGGCACCGAGATCGTGCTGACCTCGGCCGAGGGGACGACGGAGCGGTTCGAGATCGCCTCCCGCGACGCCGCCCGCAAGGGATCGGTGGACTGGGACGCCGTGTTCGACCGCGACGGCGAACGACGGCTCGCCATCATCACGTGCGGGGGCGAGTTCGACTGGGAGCGACGCACCTACCTCGACTCGGTCGTGGTGTTGACGGAGCCCGTCGGGTGAGGCGGCGATCACTATGCTGGTGGACACGATCGCGGCGACGGCGCCCGGTGCGCCGGGCACGCTCGTGGTCGAGGACCCGATGGCCGCGAGGAGGCAACGGAGGCACGTGGAGGATCCCGCGAATGACGACCGACGGCTCGCCGAGGCGTTCCGCAACGGCGAGGAGTGGGCCGTCGCCGCGGCGTACGGGAGGTGGTCGAGACTCGTGTTCACCATCGCCGTGCGTTCGCTCGGCAACAGCCAGGACGCCGAGGACGTGACCCAGCAGGTCTTCGTGAAGGCGTGGCGGTCGCGCGATCGGTTCGATCCCGAGCGGTCGCTGTCGGCCTGGCTGACCGGCATCACGCGGTTCACCGTGGCCGACATGCACGAGGCGCGGTCGCGCGAGCGGCGGCTCGCCGAGGCGGCTGCGGGCGAGCTCGCGGTGACCGAGACGGTCGATCCCCGTCTCGAGGAGCGCGTGCTGGTCGCCGACGAGCTCTCGCACCTCCCGCCCGAGCCGCGCCGGATCATGCACCTGGCCTACTACGAGGGGCTCACCCACGGGCAGATCGCCGAACGGATCGGCATGCCGCTCGGCACCGTGAAGAGCCACGTCAGACGAAGTCTCACCCGCATGCGAGCCCGATTGGAGGTGGATGATGCCGCACTGTGACGACGACGAGCTCGCCGTGATCGCCCTGGGCGACCGCGAGCCGACGCGCGAGGAGCGCGACCACCTCGACGGGTGCCTCCGCTGCACGGGGGAGCTCGATGCGCTCCGCGCGGCATCCGACCTCGCCCGCGAGACGGTGGGCGCACCGCTCCAGGCCCCGCCCGCGTCGGTCTGGGCCGGCATCCACGCCGAGCTCGGCCTGGCCGACGAGCTGAGTGCGACACCGGCGGATGCCTCCGGGGCCGACGATGTTCCGGCTGCGCCGGCGGCGCCTGCCGCGCCCGCCGAGCCCGCGACGCCTGCCGCGACCGAGGCGTCCGCTGCGACCGCGCCGCCCGCCCCCGTCGACCTGGCCGAGCGCCGCCGCGCCCGCGGCTCCCGCTTCTGGGCGCCGCTGCTGGCCGCGGCCGCCGTGCTCGGGCTGGTGGTCGGCGTCGGCGCCGGCATCTGGTGGAACTCCCGCGAGCCCGACCCGACCGTGCTGGCCGAGGCGGAGCTCGCGGGCTTCCCCGACTGGCCGGGCGCGAGTGGCGTCGCGGTGGTCGAGGAGCTGCCCGACGGCACGCGCGAGGTCGTGGTCGACCTCGCCGGCGTCGACGACCCGGACGACCTGCTCGAGGTGTGGCTCATCCGCGGCGACGCGTCGGGCCTCGTGAGCATCGGGCTGCTCGACGGTGCGACCGGTCGCTTCACGGTGCCGGCCGGGCTCGACCTGGGGGAGTACCCGCTGGTCGACGTCTCCGCCGAGCCCGACGACGGCGACCCCGCGCACTCGGGCGACTCGATCGTGCGCGGCGACCTGCGGGGCGCCTGAGTCCGCCCGGTCGTCAGCCGGCGAGCACGCCGACCTCGGCCCACCCCTCGGCGACGGCGAGCGCCTCCGCCGAGGTGTCGCCGAAGCGGGCGCGGGCGGCGTCGAGCGTGGCCGCGGCGAACCCGGCGAAGTCGGTGTCGCGGCCGATGCGATCACTCGTGAGGGTGTCGTACCAGACCCGGCCCGCGCGTTCCCAGGCCGGCCCGCCGAGGCGCAGCGCGGCGACCACGAACGCCCGGTTCGGGATGCCCGAGTTGAGGTGCACGCCGCCGTTGTCGTCGGTCGTCACGATGTAGTCGCGCAGGTGCGCGGGCTGCGGATCGCGCCCGAGGACGTCGTCGTCGTAGGCCGTGCCCGGGGCGATCATCGAGCGGATCGCGTCGCCCTCGACCTGGTCGGTGAACAGGCCCTCGCCGATGAGCCAGCTCGCGTCGCGCGCCTCCTGGCGACGCACGTACTGCTCGAGCAGCGCACCGAACACGTCGGAGACGTGCTCGTTCAGCGCGCCCGACTGCCCCTGATAGCGCAGGTTCGCGGTGCGCTCGGTCACGCCGTGCGCGAGCTCGTGGCCGATCACGGAGAGCGAGTTGGTGAAGCCGACGAAGATCTCGCCGTCGCCGTCGCCGAACACCATGCGCTCGCCGTCCCAGAAGGCGTTGTCGTAGTCGCGGCCGTAGTGCACGGTGGCGTCGAGGGGCATGCCCGCCCCGTCGATCGAGTCGCGCCCGTAGGCCTCGAACAGGAACCCGAACATGTCACCGAGGCCGTCGTAGGCCTCGGTGACCGCCTCGTCGCCGGTGTCCGGCTCGCCCTCGCTGCGCACGAGGCGCCCGGGCAGCACCTCGGTGCGCCCCGCGTCGGAGATGCGGCGGTACGGGTGACCGGGTCGCCGGTCGGCGGGCGCAGTCTCCGTCCGCACGGTCGGCGGGCTCGGCGGATGCTCGTCGGTGCAGCGGAACTCGCGGAACGGGGCGTCGCGGTCGAGCGTGCGTCGCGCGGCGATCGCCGCGTGCCCGAGCTCGGGCTGCACGGCGATGCGGGCCAGGAGGTACGGCGGGACGATCCAGGAGCGGTGCGCTGCGGTTCGGGTGCGGGCATCGGCTCGAGGCATCCGTGTCGTCATGGCTCGATGCTCGCACGCGCCGCCGACGACTCGTCCACGAACGCGCCGACCGTCGGCGCGAGTCCGCATCCGGTATGCGATCCTGAGACGGTGACCGTCGCCACGCCCGCCACGACCGACACGCGCACCGCCCGCACGTGGGCGCTCCTGCCCGCCCTCATCGTCTGCGGCGCGGCCGTGCTGCTGTTCGGCGTGCAGCTCAAGTGGCCCGGCTACGCGATGCTCGCGGTTGGGCTCCTCGTCGCCTGGATCGTCGAGCGCGCGACCGGCGAGCACGCGCTGCTGCGCGACCTCGGGCTGATCGCGCTCGGCCAGGTGATCATCTCCACCATCTCGCTCGAGGCCGACATCAGCTACGCGAACATGGCGCTCATGGGCACGGTGCTGGCCCTCGCGGTCGCGGTGCCGTACGTGATCTCGCGATACGTGTTCGGCGATCGCGTCATCCGCTTCCCATGGCGCACGGGGCACCGCTGGACCCCCGTGCAGTGGTCGTACCTCGGCCTCGTGGTGCTGCTCGGCTGGCTGATCCTGCCGTTCTACTTCATCACCTCGGGCGTCTACACGAACTGGCCGACCGTGACCGAGCCCGACGAGATCGCACGCCTGTTCGTCGGCGTGAACGCGGTCGGCATCTGGGACGAGCTGTTCTTCATCGTCACGTGCTTCGCGCTGCTGCGCCGGCACTTCCCCGACTGGCTGGCGAACTGCCTGCAGGCGATCGTGTTCGTGTCGTTCCTGTGGGAGCTGGGCTACCAGTCGTGGGGCCCCCTGTTGACGATCCCGTTCGCGCTGCTCCAGGGCTGGACGTTCCGGCTCACCAAGTCGCTCACGTACGTGATCACGGTGCACCTGCTGTTCGACCTCGTGGTGTTCCTCGTGATCGTGTACGCGCACCTCGGCGTGCCGCCGATCTTCCTGCTCGCGCCGTAGCCGTACCGAGGGCGGGGCGCGGCCGCGGTTCAGGCGGCGGTGAGGTACTCGGCCAGCACGACCGCGTGGTTGTGCTCGCGATCCTTCGCGCCGTAGAGCAGCGTCACGTGCGGGTGCGTCCGCACGTAGTTGCGGAGGTACTCGGCGGCCGCGTTCGTCGCGAGTTCCGCTCGGTACTGCTCGGCGAACTCGTCCCAGCGCTCGAGGTGCGCATGCCACTCGGCCCGCAGCGCGGGTGAGGGGGCGACGTCCTTCGTCCACGAATCGACCACGGCCCGTTCCTGGGTCATGCCGCGCGGCCACAGTCGGTCGACGAGGATGCGCACCCCGTCATCTGGTTCGGGATCGTCGTAGACCCGTTTCAGCCTGACGTCCATACCTCGATCATCCTCCAATTGAACCGTTTCGGCTCGATTTCCGCGCGATCGCTGCGAATTCGTGTCATGGCCCGCCGTGGGCCCGAACTGTATAGACTCCCGCCTATGAATGACGCGGCGGATGCCACCGGGGCCGAACGGTCCCTGACGGTGCTCGCCGACCCCACCCGCGTGCGCATCCTCGGGCTCATCCGCGACGCCGACGGCGGCCGCGAACTCGTCGGGCGCCTGGCCGACGAGCTCGGGGTGTCGCAGCCGACGGTGAGCCACCACATGCGCGCGCTCCTCGAGGAGGGCGTCGTGCGGCGCGAGCCCGACGGGCGGCGTGCCTGGTACTCCATCGACCCGGCGAGCAGCGAACGCGTCGAGGCCGTCCTCGGTCGCCCCGTCGCGCCCGCGGTGCCGCCCGACCTCGCGCGCATCTCGGGTGACCTCGCCCTGCGCTTCCGCGGCGTGTTCAGCAAGGAGACCGTCGCCCACTACGTCGACGACAGCTACCGCCTGCTCGCCTCGACCGGGCCGGGTTCGCGTCTCGCGTCCCGCACCGCGGCGTTCAGCGCCTCCCGGCTCGAGGCGCTCGGCCGTGAGCGTGGCACCGGCGCGGCGACGCCCGAGGTGCTGTTCGTGTGCGTCGAGAACGCCGGCCGGTCGCAGATGGCCGCGGCGATCCTGCACCAGCTCGCGGGTGACCGCGTGGTCGTGCGCACCGCCGGCTCCGAGCCGGCGGGCGAGGTGCGCAGCACGGTGGTCGCGGCGCTCGACGAGATCGGCGTGCCGCTCGGCGGTGAGTTCCCGAAGCCGCTGACCGACGAGGCGGTGAAGGCGGCCGACGTGGTGATCACGATGGGCTGCGGCGACGCGTGCCCGGTCTTCCCCGGTCGCCGCTACCTCGACTGGGAGCTCGACGACCCGGCCGGGCGGCCCCTCGAGGCGGTGCGCCCGATCCGCGACGACATCGAGTCGCGGGTGCGGGGCCTGTTGGACGAACTTCACATTTCATAGATCACCATCTATGCTTTCTCGTGACACGAGAAAGTGAGACCACCATGGCCGACACGCCCACCGTCCTGTTCGTCTGCGTGCACAACGCGGGCCGCTCCCAGATGGCCGCAGGCTACCTGCGCGCCCTCGGTGGCGACCGCGTCGAGGTGCTCTCCGCGGGCTCGGCGCCGAAGGATGCGATCAACCCCGTCGCCGTCGAGGCCATGGCCGAGGAGGGCATCGACATCGCCGGCAACTCGCCCAAGGTGCTCACCACCGAGGCGGTGCTCGAGTCCGACGTCGTCATCACGATGGGCTGCGGCGACGCGTGCCCCGTCTTCCCGGGCAAGCGCTACGAGGACTGGGAGCTCGACGACCCGGCCGGCCAGGGCATCGACGCGGTCCGTCCGATCCGCGACGAGATCCGCCGCCGCATCGAGGGCCTGCTCGCCGAGCTGCTGCCCGTCGGCCGGAACTGAGCGTTCGCCATGCGCACCACAGGGGGGATCGCCGGCGCGGCGATGGCGCTCGTGGCGGCATTCGTGCTGAGCGGATGCGCCGGGCAGCAGTCGGGCAGCGCCGATGACCTGAGCGGCACGGTCGTCACCGACGGCTCGTCGACGGTCGGCCCGCTCACCAAGGCCGCGGCGATCGAGTTCGACGCGGTCGAGCCGGAAGTCGTCGTGACCGTCTCGATCACCGGCACCGGCGGCGGGTTCCGCTCGTTCTGCCGGGGTGAGACCGACCTCTCGAACGCCTCGCGCCCGATCTCGGACGACGAGATCGACGCGTGCGCCGAGGCCGGCGTCGAGTACACCGAGATCGTGATCGCGAACGACGGCCTGTCGGTCGTCGTGAACCCCGTGAACGACTGGGTCCAGTGCCTCACGGTCGAGCAGCTCCGGACGATCTGGGCGCCCGAGGCCGAGGGCGAGGTCACGAGCTGGAACCAGGTCGACCCCTCGTTCCCCGACGAACCGCTCGTGCTGCACGGCCCCGGCGGCGACTCGGGCACGTTCGATTACTTCACCGAGGCGATCAACGGCGAGGAGGGCGCGACGCGCGGGGACTACGAGGCCTCGGAGGACGACGAGGTGATCCTCTCCGGCGTCACCGCCGAGGCCGGTGGCCTGGGCTACTTCGGCCTGAGCTACGTCGAGGAGAATCCCGATCGGGTCCGCGCCCTCGAGGTCGACTCCGGCGACGGCTGCGTGGCGCCGTCCGTCGAGACGGTGCAGGACGGCTCGTACGCGCCGCTCGGTCGGCCGCTGTTCATCTACGTCAACAACGCGTCCTACGCCGAGCAGTCGCAGGTCGCGGCGTTCGTCGACTTCTTCGTCGACCACGCCGACGAGATCGCCGAGCGCGCCTCGATCGTGCCGCTCACCGACGAGCAGACCGAGCTCGCCGAGGAGGAGCTCGCGAGCGTCACGGGCTGACTGCACCCATCCATCCATCCATCGTCACCCTCGAATCCGAAGGACCCCCATGCACCTCGTCGCCATCGGCGGCAGCGATGCGGGCATCTCCGCCGCGCTGCGCGCACGCGAACTCGACCCGACCGCCGACGTGACCGTCGTCGTCGCCGACGCCTACCCGAACTACTCGATCTGCGGCATCCCGTACTACTTCTCGGGAGACGTGAGCCCGTGGCAGAGCCTTGCGCATCGCACGCACGCCGACCTCGAGGCCACGGGCATGCAGCTCCGCCTCGACACGCGGGCGACCGCGATCGACGTGTCCGGGCAGCGCCTGACGGTGCGCGATGCCGCCGGCGAAGCGTCGACGATCGCCTACGACGAGCTGGTGGTCGGCACCGGCGCGCTGCCGGCGTTCGCCGGCATCGCCGGGCTCGACCAGCTCGGCCCGGAGGACGGCGTGCACGTCATCCACTCGATGGGCGACACGTTCGCGCTCGACGAGCACCTGACGACCCGTGACCCGCGTTCGGCGATCATCATCGGCGCCGGCTACGTCGGCCTCGAGATGGCCGAGGGGTTCGCGGGCCGCGGCATGCACGTCACGCAATTGCAGCGCGGCCCCGAGGTGCTGTCGACGCTCGACCCCGAGCTGTCGGCGGTCGTGCACGGCGAGCTCGTCGCGCACGGCGTGGAGGTGCACACCGGAACCACCGTGCGCGGCGTCGAGCGGACCGACCGCGGCCTCGTCGTGCATGCGCTGCACGAGGGTCGCGAGGTGACGCACACCGCCGACCTCGTGCTGGCCGTCGTGGGCGTGCGACCCAACACGGCGCTGCTCGAGCAGGCGGGCGCCTCCCTCGGTGCGGGGCGCGCGGTCGTCGTCGACGAGCAGATGCGCACGGGGCTCCCGCACGTATTCGCCGCCGGCGACGGGGTCGTCACGCACCACCGGCTGCTCGGCACCACGTACCTGCCGCTCGGCACGACGGCGCACAAGCAGGGTCGTGTCGCGGGCGAGAACGCGCTCGGCGGCAGCGCCCGGTTCGCCGGGTCGGTCGGCACGCAGGTCGTGAAGGTGTTCGACACGGTCGCTGCACGCACGGGACTGCGCGAGCACGAGGCGCTCGCCGCGGGTTTCGCGCCGGGCACGGTGCAGTCGGCCGCCGACGACCACAAGCGCTACTACCCGGGTGCGCAGCCGATCAGCTTCCGCATCACGGGCGACCGCGAGACCGGCCGCCTGCTCGGTGCGCAGCTCGTGGGGCGCCTCGGTACCGAAACGGCCAAGCGCGTCGACACGTTCGCCACGGCCCTGTACGCGGGCCTCTCGGTCGAGCAGGTGAGCGAGCTCGACCTGTCGTACACGCCGCCGCTCGGTTCGCCGTGGGATGCGGTGCAGGCCGCGACCCAGGCATGGTCGCGCGAGCACCGGGCGGTGCCCCTCACGGTGTGACGCCGGGCGGTCAGCTCCAGAGCCGTTCGAACCACTCGAACAGCCAGAAGAGCCCCACGGCGCCGGCGGCGAGGCCGACCGTCGAGGTGGTCAGCGTGCGTCGCCGGCGCAGGCGGGCGCCGCGGGGTGCGACCCGGTTGTGGTCGAGTCGCGAGGTGATGGCGGATGCCTCCGGCATCGGCGCAGCAGCATCCGTCACCTGGGTCTGGGCCGGCGCGACCACCCGGTCGTCCGCGTATCGGCTCGACCGCCCCGCGAGGCGTTCGCCGACCACCGACCGGATGCGGTGCAGCCGGCGCCAGGTCTCCGGGTCGTTCGGGTCGAACGGCGTCACCGAGTAGACGTACAGCCAGTCGTCGACGACTTCGACGTCGTACGCGGACGTCTCGTCGATGAGCAGCGCCATCACGTCGGGCGTGAAGAGGTAGAGCGCGTCGGTCTCGTACTCGCGCGGGCAGTAGAGCGCGAAGTGCCGATCGAAGTCGCCCTCGAGCGACAGTCGCTGGTCCTTCGCGAACCCGATCGGCAGGTTCGAGACGCCGAACGCGCCGTCGTTGCGGGTCGCGTCGAGCAGGAGGTGCGGGAGTCGGCGGTCGAGCCGCACGGCGAGGTAGCCCCAGCGGTGCACGGTGGTGTCGCGGCGGCGAGACGACGACTTCACCTCGTAGACGCGAGTGCCGACCTCGACCTCCCGCTGCCCGGGCTCGTCGGGCACGAATCGGAACACGTCCTCGTCGCGTCTCGACGAGCCGACGTGGAACACGACGCCCTCGTGCCGGGTGCCCGTTCGCTTCGGCTCGTAGTCGAACCCGTTCGCGCTCGCGAACGATGCGAGCCGCGCGTATCGCTCCCGGTGACCGTGCTGCAGTTGCAGCCAGGAGAGCCAGGCGACGGTGATGACCGCCGCGAGCATCAGGAACACGACCACGCCCTGGGCCCGCTGGCCGAGCGCCGCCTCGACGAGTTCCGAGACGAGCCAGCCGAGCACGAGCACGCCGACGAGCCCGAGAATCGCGAACGGAACGATGCGCCTCGCCTGCGGACCCCTGAGCGACTCCGAGAGCGTCGGCGCGGGAGCGTACGCGTGCGCCTCCTGCATGGCTTCGGCGCTCACGGGCTCGATCAGCGGGCGGACGTCGGGCTCGTTCACGAGGTCGATGCTAGCGATGGCGGGTCGATCGATGCGTCTACGCCGCGGGGTCGATCGAGCGGCCGGCGGCCCAGGGCGGTTCGGGGCCGTCGTCGATGTCGGTGGCTGGGGTGCCCGGAGCGATGGGCGGGGCGGATGCCTCGGGCGGCGGTTTCTCGCGGAAGGGCGAGTCGGCGCTGGTGAGGTGTTCGCGGCCTGCGGGGGAGACCCAGCGGAGTCGCCCGCCGGCGTCCTGTGTGACGCGCCAGGTGGTCTGGTGCTTGAGGCGGTGATGCTTGCGGCAGAGGTGGGCGATGTTGTCGTGGCGGGTCTCGCCGCCGTGGGCCCAGTCGGCGGTGTGGTCGAGGTCGCAGCGTTCGGCGCGGCGGGAGCAGCCGGGGAAGCGGCAGCCGCCGTCGCGCACGCGGAGGTAGCCGGCGAGGTCGGCCGGTACCCGGTAGGTGGTGCGACCGTAGGAGAGGTAGGCACCGGTCTCGGGGTGGGTGAGGATGCGCTGGAACGACGGGGCGTGCGCGGCGAGGCGGCGTGCGGTGTGTGCGTCGATCGGGCCGTAGCCGTCGAGTTCGGCGGACTCGTCGCTTGCGCCGAGCAGGGTCATGACCGGGACGGTCACGTACACCTTCGGTGCGACGGCACCGAGCGGCGAGGTCGGGGGCGCGAGCGGGGACCCGGCGGGTGCGTCGTGCAGCCAGCCGCCGAGCAGCAGATCGGCTGCGGCGTCGGTGCGGCGCTGCATGGGGGTGCGCGGGTCGCCGCCCTCGTCGTCGGACCCGGAAACCTCGGCGAAGGCGTTGAGCCGCGACATGATCGCGACCCCTCGCTCGGCCTCGAGGTGGAGGCTCAGCCAGGCCATGCCGTCCGGGGCGGGGTCGAGCCCGACGCTGCGCTCGGCGCGTGCGACCTCGTGGCGCTCGACCGGCTCGACCGGATGCATCCGCTCGCGCAGCCGCCGCGCGCGACGACGGAACGCGGACGGGGTGTCGCCGGCACCGCGTTCGAGGGCCTCGCGCTCGAACGCGGGCTGCGCGTCGGCGGGTAGCTGGCTCGCGAACTCGAGCAGGGTGCGCACCCGCCCGAGGCACATCGACCCGTCGGAGAGGGTCTCCAGGGTCGACGCGAACCGGCCGGTGAGCTGCTCGGCCTCGCCGACCATGCGCCCCGCGGTGCGCTCGTGCACCGTCAGCGACGTTGCGAGCTCGGCGATGAACGCACGCGTGGCGAACTCCCGCTGCGTGAACGTGCTCAGCTCGTCGACCCCCGCTACCTCCGCGGCGAGCTCACGAGCCCGAACCACGCGCCGCAGCTGCTCGGCCTGTGCGGCCCGGATCGACCGGTCGAGTTCGGCGATCGCCGCCAGCTCGGCATCGAGTGCCGTGCGTGGGTCGGTGATCGCGGCGAGCTCCACGGGCCAGTGCTCCCAGGTCGAAGGCGAGGTTCGAACGTATGTTCGATTCTATCCGAGATACACAGGCCGATCAAGGGTTCGTGCGGGTGAATCCGGTACTCCACAGGATGGTCCCGGTGCGTGCGTGGCGCGTCGGCATCCGCCGCATCCGCTCGAGGGTCGGCAAGGGGGGAACCCCCAACCGGAATGCCGACCGTGCCCGCCGCGTTCGACGTGAACATGCAGGCGATCGTCTACTCGCATCCCGGTGACTCCTCGGTGCTCTCGCTCGTCGACCGGCCACTGCCGGTTCCCGCCGCGGGGGAGGTGCGCGTGCGCATCGCGGTCTCGGGCGTCAACCCCACGGACTGGAAGGCGCGCGCGAGCAACCCGACCGTGCCCGGCGAGATCGTGCCGAACCAGGACGGCGCGGGCGTGGTGGATGCCGTCGGCGCTGACGTCGCCGGGCTCGCGGTCGGGGACCGCGTGTGGATCCACCTGGCGGCGCACGGACGCCCGACCGGCACGGCCCAGGAGTACACCGTCGTTCCCGCGGCACGCGTCGTGCCCCTGCCCGACGACGCGAGCTTCGCGCTCGGCGCGAGCCTCGGCGTTCCCGCGATGACGGCGCACCGGGCGCTGACGGTGCACGAGTTCGGCCCCGCACGACTCGCGCCGGGCGCGCTCGCGGGCCGCGTGGTGCTCGTCGCGGGCGGCGCCGGTGCCGTGGGGCACGCCGCCATCCAGCTCGCGCACTGGGCGGGAGCACTCGTCATCGCGACGGTCAGCTCGCCCGAGAAGGCAGCGCTCGCGACCGTCGCCGGTGCCGACCACACGATCGAGTACACGACGGATGACGTCGCATCGCGCATCCGCGAGATCGTCCCCGACGGGGTCGACCAGATCGTCGAGGTCTCCCTCGCGGTGAATGCCGAACTGGACGCCGAGATCGCCGCCAACCACGCCTCGGTCGCGTACTACGCCGACGACGGCGGCTCGGGCTTCACGATGCCGATCCGCCCGAGCTTCGCGAAGAACGTCCGCGTCCAGGGGCTCCTGCTCTACACGGTCGGCCAGGCCGCGTTGGATGCCGCCGCCGAGGATGTCGCCGCCGCCGTCCGTGACGGCGCGCTGCCCGTCGGCGCGGACGCGGGCCTGCCGCTGCACGAGTACCCGCTCGCACAGACCGCTGCCGCCCACGATGCCGTCGAGCACGCCGCCGTCGGGAAGGTCCTCATCCGCGTCGCCGAACTCTGACACCGCCTCGAGCCGCCTCGAGCCGCCCGCCCCGCGCGTTCACCGCCGTACCCCGCCTCTGGTAGACTCTTCAGGTTGCCGTCACGACGGCCGCGGATACAGAGCGCCCGGGCATCCGGCCCGGAGCACCGCGCAACGAGTAGGAAGGGGATCCCTCTATGGCACTGGATGCAGAGACCAAGAAGGCGATCATCGACGAGTACGCGACCCACCCCGGTGACACTGGATCCCCCGAGGTCCAGATCGCGATTCTCAGCACCCGCATCAAGGACCTCACCGAGCACCTCAAGGAGCACAAGCACGACCACCACTCGCGTCGTGGCCTGCTCCTCCTGGTCGGTCAGCGTCGTCGTCTGCTCGGCTACCTCGCCGACGTCGACATCGACCGCTACCGTGCGCTCATCGGGCGTCTCGGGCTGCGCCGCTAGTCGTCGACGACACCGCGAACTTCTTCACGACGGCCTCCGCCCTTCGGCGGGGGCCGTCGTCGTCTCCCCGGATCCACGAAACCGACCCACACCAGTAAGGAGCACCGTGCGCGCATCACGCGGACTCGCCGGCATCGTCGTCGGCCTCGCCGCCGGCCTCGCGTTCGGCGCGGGCGGCGCCGTCGTCAAGCCGCTGCTCGAGGCCGGCTGGTCTCCGGGCGCCGCGGTCTTCGCGCGCATCGTCGTCGCGGCCGTCGCGCTCGCGATCCCCGGGCTCGCGGCGATGCAGTGGAGCATCCGCCCCCTCCTCGCAGCATGGCGCACCGTGCTCGCCTTCGCGATCCTCGGCGTCGTGCTCACCCAGGTCGCGTTCTACGCGGCCATCGAGCGCATCCCGGTGAGCCTCGGCCTGCTCATCGAGTACCTCGCGCCGGTCGCGCTCGTGCTGCTCGCGTGGATCCGCCTGCGCCGCGCCCCGCAGCGCGTCGTCATGGCCGGCTCCGTCGTCGCGATCGCGGGCCTCGTGCTCGTCATCGGCCCCGGCGGCGGCGAACTCGACCCCGTCGGGCTCCTGCTCGCGGGCCTCGCGATGGTCGGCATGTGCGTCTACTACGTGCTCGGTGATCGAGCGGATGCCTCGCTGCCGCCGCTCGCCCTCGCGGCATCCGGCTTCGGGGTCGGCGCGGTCGTGCTCGGGCTCGTCGGCCTCACCGGCATCCTCCCGTTCGAATTCGCCTTCGTCGATGACGTCGAGTTCCTCGGCGGCACCGCGCCCTGGTACGTGCCCGTGCTCGTCGTCGGCCTCGTCTCGACGGCGTTCGCGTATGCGGCCGGCATCACCGCGATCCGCATGCTCGGCACGCGCCTGGCGTCGTTCCTCGGGCTCTCCGAGGTGATCTTTGCCGCGATCGTCGCCTGGATGGTGCTCGGCGAGGTCATCACGCCCCTGCAGATGCTCGGCGGCGTGCTCATCCTCGCGGGCATCGTGCTCGTGCGCCAGGAGCGCGACGACCGCAGCGGGCTCGACGAGGTGCCGGGCGCGGAGCCGGTGCCGCTGCCGAGCGACGCGACGGCCGAGCCGCCCCGCGACGACGTCCGAGGCGACACCTAGACTCGGGCACATGCGCGTCGGCATCGTCATCCTCCCGCAGTTCGACTGGCCGGAGGCGGCCCGCTACTGGCGCGGCGCCGAGGAGCGCGGCTTCGACCACGCCTGGACCTACGACCACCTCTCCTGGCGTTCGCTCGCCGGCGAGCGCTGGCACGCGACGATCCCGACCCTGACGGCCGCCGCGATGGTGACCGAGCGCATCCGCCTCGGCACGTTCGTCGCGAGCCCGAACTACCGCCACCCCGTGCCGTTCGCGAAGGACGTCGCGACGCTCGACCAGATCTCGGGCGGCCGCGTGCTGCTCGGCCTCGGCTCGGGCGGCACGGGCTTCGACGCGCACGTGATGGGCCAGCCCGAGCTCACCCCGCGCGAGCGCGTCGACCGGTTCGCCGACTTCACGGCGACGCTCGACGAGCTGCTGCGGTTCGAGGGGGAGCAGGGCGAGGGGCGAGCGGATGCCTCGAGCGGCATCTCCCACGACGGCGACTGGTACACCGCGCGAGACGCCCGCATGGTCGGTCGGCCCGCCCAGTCGCCGCGCATGCCGTTCATCGTGGCCGCGAACGGACCGCGCGCCCTGCGCATCGCCGTGACGTACGGGCAGGGCTGGGTCACGACCGGGCCGTACGTCGGCGCGGGCGACGCGGAGTGGTGGCGCGCCGTCGGCGACCTCTCGTCGCGACTCGACGACGCCTGCGAGGCCGCCGGACGCGACCCGCGCAGCATCGAGCGCCACCTCAGCCTCGACCGCGACGAGTCGTACGCCATGCGCAGCGTCGACGCGTTCGAGGAGGCCGTCGGCCTCGCCCGCGAACGCGGGTTCACCGACGTGATCACGCACTGGCCGCGCACGTCCGGCATCCACACGGGCGACGAGCGCGTGCTCGACGAGGTCGCGTCACGACTCGACCGAATCCGCAGCTAACGTTGACCTCATGCCCTTCGACTCGCTCGACGACTACATCCGCATCCCGAGAGTCGAGGCACTCGCCCTCTCGCCCGACGGCGCCCGCGCGGTGCTCACCGTCGCGACACTGTCGAAGGACGGCACCTCGTACGAGAAGGCCCTCTGGAGCGTGCCCGCCGACGGTTCCGGCGCCCCGATCCGCCTGACCCGCTCGGCGAAGGGCGAGGCGGGCGCGAAGTTCACCGGCGCCGGCGACCTGCTGTTCGTCTCGGCCCGCCCCGACGCGGAGGCCGACGGCGAGGACGAGGCCGCGCAGCTCTGGTTGCTGCCCGCCGCGGGCGGCGACGCGCGGCCGATCACCCGCCTCGCGGGTGGGGTCGCGGGTGTCACGGCCGTCTCCGAGGCATCCGATCGCGTCATCGTCAACGCCGAACTGCTGCCGACGCCCGCAGATCTCGAGGCCGAAGCCGCCCTCCGCGGTCGCCGGAAGCAGACCAAGGTCGCCGCGATCCTGCACGAGTCGTACCCGGTGCGGTTCTGGGACCACGACCTCGGGCCCGCCGTGCCGCACCTGCTCGCGCTCGACCTCGGTGACCTCGCCGACGAGCTGCCGACGACGGATGCCCCGGGCGACGAGTCCGACGACGACGCGACGACCCCGTATCCGGCAGGCCTCCCGCGACCGTTCGACCTGACGCCGCGCCCCGGTCGTGAGGCCGACTCGGCGGACACCGCCGTGACCCCCGACGGGGCGACCGTGATCGCGTCGCTGCGCGTGCCCGGCCCGCAGGAGGGCCGCCGCGTCCTCGTCGCGATCGACGCCGCGACCGGCGAGCGCCGCACGCTCGTCGACCTGCCCGACATCGACGCGGCCGGCCCGGTGATCAGCCACGACGGCAGGACGCTCGTGCACGTGCGCCAGGCGAAGGCCTCGCCCGCCGGCCCGACCGACGTGGAGATCTGGGTCAGCGACCTCGACGGCGGCGGCGCCCGCCGCATCGCCGACGGCTGGGACCGCTGGGCCACCTCGCTCGCGTTTGCCGACGACGACGCGGCGCTCATCGCGACCGCCGACTCCAACGGCCGCGCGCCCGTCTTCCGAATCCCGCTCGACGGCTCGGCGCCCGAGCAGCTCACCCGTGACGACTTCGCGTACTCCGACGTGCGCGTCGTGCCGGGCACCGCCGACCTCGTCGCGCTGCGCTCGAGCTGGATCATCGCGCCCCACCCCGTGCGCATCGGCGCCGACGGCACCGTGACGCCGCTCGCGAGCCCGGCGCCGGCCACCGAGGCATCCGCCCGCATCGAAGACGTCGCGACCACGGCCGCCGACGGCACCCGCGTGCGCGGCTGGCTCGTGCTGCCCGAGGGCGCGTCGGAGTCCGAGCCCGCGCCGCTGCTGCTCTGGATCCACGGCGGCCCGGTCGCGAGCTTCAACGCGTGGAGCTGGCGCTGGAACCCGCTGCTCGCCGCCGCCCGCGGCTACGCCGTGCTGCTGCCCGACCCCGGCCTGTCGACCGGCTACGGACTCGACTTCGTCGGGCGAGGCTGGAACGCGTGGGGCGACGAGCCGTACACCGACCTCATCTCGATCACCGACGCCGTCGAGGCGCGTGCCGACATCGACCAGACCCGCACCGCGGCGATGGGCGGCTCGTTCGGCGGGTACATGGCGAACTGGGTCGCCGGTCACACCGATCGGTTCCGCGCGATCGTCACGCACGCGAGCCTCTGGGCGCTCGACCAGTTCGCCGGCACGACCGACATGACCGCGTACTGGACCCGCATCTTCACGCCCGAGGCGTTGGCGGAGCACTCGCCGCACCGGCATCTCGCGAACATCCGCACCCCGCTGCTCGTCATCCACGGCGACAAGGACTACCGCGTGCCGATCGGTGAGGGGCTGCGCCTCTGGTCCGACCTCGCCGCCGCGCACGCCGCCGACGACGGCACGACCGTGCACCGCTACCTGACCTTCCCCGACGAGAACCACTGGATCCTGAAGCCCCAGAACGCCGTCATCTGGTACGAGACGATCTTCGCGTTCCTCGACCAGCACGTGCACGGCGCCGACTTCCAGCGCCCGGAGCTGCTCGGATGAGCGCGCCCAAGCGCAAGCCGCTCGGCCAGTGGGAGCCGCTGCCGTACCTCGTGGTGCTCGTGCTCGCCGTGGCGATCAGCCTCGTCCGGCCCGAGAACGCGCCGTTCGCGTTCTGGCCGCTGCTCATCGCCGTCACGGCCGCGGCCGCCTGGCTCGTCGCGACGCTCGTGCGCGACAGCCGGTCCAGCCGCAATCCCGATCGCTGGGGGGACCTGCGCTCGCTCGACGGCATCCGCGTGATCGACGCGCCCGGCCTGCCGCGCGCGGTGAGCGGCGTCGTGCCCGTGCTCGACGCGCAGCGGCACCAGTCGACGATCGACCTCGCGCGCATCCACGGCGGCAGCGAGCAGCGCGCGGTGCTCGTGCCGCGGGCGAGCCGCTGGATGTCGTGGCGCTACCGCATCGGCGTACAGCTCGTGGGCGGAACGCGGCCGCACCTGGCCGGGTTCCTGCCCGAGGTGGCGGACGACCGGTGGCGCGAGGTGCTCGATCGGCTGCGCGGGCACGGCGCATACGTGCGCGTGCCCGCGACGATCGTCGGGGCGGAGCGCCCCTACCGGGTCGAGCTCGACCTCAGCGGGCTCGAGGCGGTGGCTGCCGAGGAGGGCTGATCAGCTCTCGGCGGGCGTGAGCTCGGACTCCTGCTGGGCGAGCTGCTCGCGCACCTGGTCCATGTCGAGGTCGCGCACCTGCGAGATGAGGTCGTCGAGCACGGGGCGGGGGAGCGCACCGGCCTGCGAGAAGACGCCGATGCCGTCCTTGAATGCCATGATCGTCGGGATCGACGTGATGCCCATCGCGGCGGCCAGCTGCTGCTGGTCCTCCGTGTCGACCTTCGCGAAGGTCAGGTCGGGGTTGTCCTCCGACGCGGCCTCGTAGTTCGGGCCGAACTGGAGGCAGGGGCCGCACCAGCTGGCCCAGAAGTCGACGAAGACGGTGCCGCCCTCGAGGATGGTCTTCTCGAAGGTGTCCAGGGTCAGCGCGACGGTAGCCATGCGCTCCACCATAGGTGAGCCGGCTGGACGGTACCTGCGTGCCATCCCCAAGCGGGGTGGGAGGCCCGGCCGCTTGGGAGACTGGCTGCATGCAGGTGGTGCGCAAGGAACGGGCGGATGCCCCTGAGGGCTTCTTTCAGGCGGAGGCGGCCGGTCTCGCCTGGCTCGCCGACGCGGGCGGCGTGGCGACGCCCCGCGTCATCGACGTCGGCCCGGGGCGGATCGTGTTGGAGCGCATCCGCACCGTGCGGCCGGACGCGGCGGCGGCGCGGGCGTTCGGACGCGCGCTCGCCGAGACGCACCACGCGGGCGCGGACGCCTTCGGTGCGCCGCCCGCGGGATGGGGCGGACCCCTCTACATCGGCCGCCGCGAGATGCCGCGGACGACCTCCGACTCGTGGGGGCGGTTCTACGCGACGGCGCGAGTGCTGCCGTTCGTCGACGTCGCGGTCGATGCGGGCAACCTCACCTCGGCGGAGGCGGACCTCGTGCGTCGCGCGTGCGACCCGGTCGCGGACGGCGCGTTCGACGACGATTCGCCGCCCGCGCGCATCCACGGCGACCTCTGGAACGGCAACGTGCTGTTCTCGCCCGACGGCGTCGTGGTGATCGACCCGGCCGCCCACGGCGGCCATGGCGAGACCGACCTGGCGATGCTCGACCTGTTCGGGTGTCCCGGGCTGGACGACGTGCTCGCCGGTTACGATGAGGTCGCGTCGCCCCGGGCGGGCCGGCGCGAGCGGGTGCCGCTGCACCAGTTGCATCCGCTCGCCGTGCACGCGGCCGGCCACGGCCGTGCCTACGGCGTCGCCCTGGCCGATGCCGCGCGGCGGGTGCTGCATCTGGCCGCCCGACGATGAGGAGGACCGCATGCCCCGTGCCGTGTTGATCGAACGTCGTGGATCCGTCGAGGGCCTCGCAGTGCGCGAGGTGGAACGGCCCGACCCGGGACCGGGGCAGGTGCGGGTGCGGGTCGAGGCCGCGGGCCTCAACCCGGTGGACTGGAAGATCATCGAGCGGGATGCCGCGTGGCAGGCGTACGCCGCCGACCTCGCGCTGCCGGTCGGCAACGGCAACGACCTCGCCGGCATCGTCGACGTGGTGGGGCCCGGCGTCACCCGGTGGGCGATCGACGACGAGGTGCTGGGCGGTGCGCGCTTCCACGCACAGGCCGACTTCGCGCTCGTCGCGGAGGATGCGCTCGTCGCCAAGCCCGACGCGCTCACCTGGGAGCAGGCGGGCGCGCTCGACATCGTCGCCCGCACGGCGGCGGCGAGCGTGCGCCAGGTCGCCCCGCAGCCGGGGGAGACGGTGCTGGTGAGTGCCGCTGCCGGCGGCGTCGGCGTGCTCGCCGCGCAGCTCGTCGCCCGCCACGGCGCGACCGCGATCGGCACCGCGAGCGACGACAACCACGAGTTCCTGCGCTCGATCGGCGTCGTGCCGGTCGCGTACGGCGACGGCATGGTCGAGCGCATCCGCTCGATCGCCCCCGGCGGTGTCGACGCGGTGCTCGACAACCACGGGCGCGCGACCCTGCAGGCCGGAATCGACCTCGGCGTCGACCCGGCGCGCATCAACACCATCGCCGACCGCCCGTTCGCCGCCGAGATCGGCGCGACCGGCGTCGGCGGCGCGAACGCCCAGGGCGGCGACCTGGCCGACATCGCGGCGCTCATCGCCGACGGCGAGCTCGCGTTCCCAGTCGACACGGTGTTCCCGATCGAGCGCGTCGTCGAGGCCTACCGGCACCTGCAGGCGGGCCACCTGCGGGGCAAGGTCGTGCTGGTCACCGAGTAGGGCGCCGCGAGCACGGGAATAGCCGCGGCGAGGCATCCGTTCACTCATTTACATGCACATGCATAGAATGGATCCCACGAGGAACGAGGGCCAGGAGGCCGCCATGCAATTCGGAATCTTCACCGTCTCCGACATCACCCAGGACCCGACGACCGGACACACCCCGTCCGAGGCCGAGCGGATCCGGGCGACGCTCACCATCGCCAAGCACGCGGAGGAGGTGGGCCTCGACGTCTTCGCGCTCGGCGAGCACCACAACCCGCCGTTCTGGTCGAGCTCGCCCACCACCACGCTCGCGGCGATCGCGGGCGCCACCTCGACGCTGCAGCTGTCGACCGCGACCACGCTCATCACCACGAACGACCCGGTCAAGCTCGCCGAGGACTACGCGATGCTGCAGCACGTGTCCGACGGCCGCGCCGACCTCATGCTCGGCCGCGGCAACACCGGCCCGGTCTACCCGTGGTTCGGCAAGGACATCCGCCAGGGCCTGCCCATCGCCATGGAGTCGTACGAGCTGCTGCGCCGCCTCTGGCGCGAGGACGTCGTCGACTGGGAGGGCAAGTTCCGCACTCCGCTGCAGGGCTTCACCTCGACTCCGCGCCCGCTCGACGGCGTGCCGCCGTTCGTGTGGCACGGCTCGATCCGCACGCCCGAGATCGCCGAGCAGGCCGCCTCGTACGGCGACGGGTTCTTCGCGAACCACATCTTCTGGCCCGCGTACCACACCCAGCGCATGGTGCAGCTGTACCGCCAGCGGTTCGAGCACCACGGGCACGGCACCGCCGCGCAGGCGATCGTCGGCCTCGGCGGCCAGGTGTTCATGCGCAAGAACTCGCAGGACGCGGTCGACGAGTTCCGCCCGTACTTCGACAACGCGCCGGTCTACGGCCACGGCCCGAGCCTCGAGGAGTTCACCCAGCAGACGCCGCTGACCGTCGGCAGCCCGCAGCAGGTCATCGACCGCACGCTCGGGTACCGCGACTACGTCGGCGACTACCAGCGCCAGCTGTGGCTCATCGACCACGCCGGCCTGCCGCTGAAGACCGTGCTCGAGCAGCTCGACCTGCTCGGCGAGGAGGTCGTGCCGGTGCTGCGCCGCGAGTTCGCGAAGAACCGCCCCGCAGAGGTTCCGGATGCCCCGACGCACGCGTCGCTCGTGCGCGCGACGTATGGCGACGCCGCTCCGCGCCAGGCCGTGCCGAACGCCAACCGCGGTGACAACCTCACCGTGGGGTCGCCGTACCAGGACGCCGCGCCCGCGGCGCCGACCGGCTCGGCCTTCGGGCTCGCGGCCACCCGGGGAGGTGCACGATGACCACGCGCATCGTCGTCGTCGCGGCGGGCCTGTCGACGCCGAGCTCGACCCGGCAGCTCGCCGACCGGCTCACCGCCGACGCGGTGTCCATGCTCCGCGAGCGCGGCGCCGACGTCGAGGTGCAGGTGTTCGAGCTGCGCGACCTCGCACACGACATCACCAACCACCTGCTGATGGGCTTCGCGCCGCCGAAGCTGCAGGCCGCGCTCGACGCGGTCGCTGCCGCCGACGGGCTCATCGCGGTGACGCCGATCTTCACCACGAGCTACTCGGGCCTCTTCAAGTCGTTCATCGACGTGATCGACCCGCAGGCGCTCACCGGGCTGCCGGTGCTGCTCGGCGCGACCGGCGGCACCCCGCGCCACTCGCTCGCGATCGACTACGCGATCCGTCCGCTCTTCACCTACCTGCACGCGGTGCCCGTGACCACGGGCGTGTTCGCCGCGACGAGCGACTGGGGCGACGGCGACGGCGACGGCGTGCGCTCGCTGCCCGACCGCGTCGCGCGCGCGGCCGGCGAGTTCGCCGACCTCGTCGGCCGCACCGACCGCAGCGGGCTCGTGAACGACCCGTTCGCGCTCGACCGGCCGGTCGGGCACCTGCTCGGCGGGCTCGCGGGGGAGTAGCGAACGATCCCGGCGCCGCACGTGCGGCGCCGGGATCGTTCTGCGCCCGGGTTAGTACGACGGGCGGTTGATGTCGGGCACCTCGATCGGGGTGGTCTGGGTCGACGAGCCCTTGTTCAGGAACGCCATGGCGAGGCCCTTCACGAACTTGTCGAACATCATGAACGTCGTCGGCATGATCGGGATGAGGCTCTCGCGGAACTTGATGTACAGCGGCCAGCCCTCCTCGATGATCTTCTTCGACGTCTCGTCGCGGAACAGGCCGAGCCAGTCGCCGATCTCGTCGCCGAGCATGTAGCGCACGAACTCGTTCAGGAAGCCACGGGTGACCCCGAGGTCGATCTGCGCCGTGAGGCCGAGCAGCACCTCGGCGAGGTCCTGGCCCTCCGGCGTCCACCCGAGGATCGGCGTGAGCGTCGCGTCGGCCTGCGCATGCGCCTCGTCCCACGTCGCCGGAATGTACTCGTCCTGCACGCCGAGGAAGTGCAGCGCGACCTGCCACGCGTGCAGGAACGACGCCTCGTCGTAGGACGACATCGGCACGCCCCACTGCTTCAGCATCTTGTGCGCGAACGTGCCGGTGCTGTGGAACGTGACCAGGATGTCGCCGTTGCTGATCGGGACCTGCTCGTCGGCGACCGCCTGCCAGTGCGGCGACTGCGGCAGCAGGTGGCGCACCGCGGCGTGCACGATGCGCGTCTTGTTCGCGGTCACCTTGAACTCGCCCGACCACTCGAACGCATCCTTGTCGGTCAGGTCGTAGCCGAAGGCGAACGTCTTCGCCGCGCGGTCCTGCATGTCGGCGCCGCCCTTCGACCAGTACACTGACTTGGCCTCGCGCGGGATGACAGTGCTCATGATGCCGCCGCCGACCCCGTAGATGAAGAACAGGTAGCTGTCCATCCGGCGGTGGAAGTCGCCTGCTCGGCGGAGCTTCCACCAGTCGACCCAGTCGGGCAGCTTCGTCGACTCCGTGAAGTAGTTCTCCAGGTCGTCCGGCAGGGCGCGGGGCACCGGCTGCCAGTTGTGCACCCAGTTGCGCATCGCGTCGTTCACCTGGGCGACCTGGCCGTTGTCGATGATGGACGCCATGATCTGGTCGATCTCCGGGTCCCAGACCTGCTGCGGGTCGAGGCCGGCGCCAGTGCCGGCGACGGATCCGGCGGGGGACCACGCCCAGGCCGCGCCTGGGACTGCTGCGCCCGCGAAGCCGAGCGCGGCTCCGAGGGTCAGGACGGAACGTCTGTTCATTTCGGGCACGAGGCCACCTGCTTCCCGAGAAGAGGATGGACCCCGTCCGCCCGATCAGCGTCGATCGCGCGCCACCACCAGCGCCCATCCTTGGACATGTGTGATTGGGCGTTAACATATTGACGGACGCGGCTCTCCACAACCCCTGATCGACGCGGGTTGCAGCGCGCACTCGATCGGGGCTTTCGGAGATTTGCGGTTCACACGGCATCCGCAATTTGCATCGCTCGCGGCGCGGTGGATGGAGTACGACGGACCGTCTGGGCCGTCGCACCGGGAGGAGTCGGGGTCAGCCGCTCTTGCGGCGGAACTCGCGCTGGTGCGTCGCGGGGCCGTGGGCGTCGTGCACGGCCGACTCGCCGTCGAGGTGCGCCTCGCCGCGACCCTCGGCCTGCTGCTTCTTGCGCTCGAGCGCCTCGCGGAACTTGCGCTTGGTCTCGTCGCTCGCGCCCTGTGGAGTCTCGTCGTCGGAACCCATGTCGCCAGTGTATCCTCGGCCCCCCGCAGGCGGCTCTGATAGGCTCGTCGCGGTCGTTCGGGGCGTCACTCGATTCTCCGCGCGGCCCTGGGGCAGGCCCGGCAGGAAGCTGGTCCCCTGTGGTGGACTTCGGAACGGATGCGTCCGAGGTGTTCTACTGGTGGCCAGCGCAAACGATTCACATCCTGACTCGCTGAGATTCTGCCTGTTCCCCTGCTCCTGCGTAGGAGTCGTGCCCATACGGGGTGCGACGGGAAACAAAGGAGAGAGACCTCTTGGAAGGTCCTGAGATCACCGCCGCCGAGACCGTCATCGACAACGGTCGCTTCGGCACCCGCACCGTCCGGTTCGAGACCGGACGACTCGCCCAGCAGGCGCAGGGTTCGGCCGTCGCCTACATCGACGGCGAGACCATGCTGCTGTCGGCCACGTCCGTGTCGAAGCAGCCGAAGGAGCACTTCGACTTCTTCCCGCTGACCATCGACGTCGAGGAGCGCATGTACGCCGCGGGCCGCATCCCCGGCTCGTTCTTCCGCCGCGAGGGCCGCCCCTCCACCGAGGCGATCCTCACCTGCCGTCTCATCGACCGCCCGCTGCGCCCGTCGTTCGTCGACGGCCTGCGCAACGAGGTCCAGGTCGTCGTGACGGTGCTCGCGATCGACCCCGACGAGCTCTACGACGTGCTCGCCATCAATGCGGCATCCATGTCGACGCAGCTGAGCGGCCTGCCCTTCTCCGGCCCGATCGGCGGCGTTCGCGTCGCGCTCATCGACGGCCAGTGGGTCGCGTTCCCGAAGCACGCCCAGCTCGAGGAGGCCGTGTTCAGCATGGTCGTCGCGGGCCGTGTGGTGACGGACGCCTCGGGCGGCAGCGACGTCGCGATCATGATGATCGAGGCCGAGGCCACCGACAACGCGTGGGACCTCATCCAGGCCGGCGCGGTCAAGCCGAACGAGCAGGTCATCGCCGAGGGCATCGAGGCGTCGAAGCCGTTCATCAAGCAGCTCGTCGAGGCGCAGCAGCAGGTCGCTGCGACCGCCGCGAAGGAGACCGCCGACTACCCGACGTTCCCGCCGTACCAGCAGTCGACCTACGACGTCGTCGCAGGCATCGCGTACGACGAGCTCAAGGGCGTCTACCAGATCGCCGGCAAGGTCGAGCGCCAGGACGCCGACGACGCGCTCAAGACCCGCGTCAAGGAGGCCGTCGCCGCCAAGGTCGAGGCTGGCGAGCTGCCCGAGTCCGCGAACGGCGAGGTGTCGGCCGCGTACAAGTCGGTCACGAAGCTCGTCGTGCGCTCGCGCGTGCTGAACGACGGCGTGCGCATCGACGGCCGCGGCCTGGCCGACATCCGTCCGCTCGACGCCGAGGTGCAGGTCATCCCGCGCGTGCACGGCTCGGCCATCTTCCAGCGCGGCGAGACCCAGATCATGGGTGTCACCACGCTGAACATGCTGAAGCTCGAGCAGCAGATCGACTCGCTGAGCCCGGTCACCAAGAAGCGCTACATGCACAACTACAACTTCCCGCCCTACTCGACCGGTGAGACCGGCCGCGTGGGGTCGCCGAAGCGTCGCGAGATCGGGCACGGCGCACTCGCCGAGCGCGCGCTCGTGCCGGTGCTGCCGACGCGCGACGAGTTCCCGTACGCGATCCGCCAGGTGTCCGAGGCGCTCGGCTCGAACGGCTCGACCTCGATGGGCTCGGTCTGCGCGTCCACGCTGTCGCTGCTGAACGCGGGCGTGCCGCTGCGCGCACCCGTCGCGGGCATCGCGATGGGCCTCATCTCCGACACCGTCGACGGTGAGACCCGCTACGCGGCCCTCACCGACATCCTCGGTGCCGAGGACGCGCTGGGCGACATGGACTTCAAGGTCGCCGGTACCTCGGAGTTCGTCACCGCCATCCAGCTCGACACCAAGCTCGACGGCATCCCCGCCTCGGTGCTGGCCGCCGCGCTGACCCAGGCGAAGGAGGCGCGCACCACGATCCTGTCGGTGCTGAACGCCGCCATCGACGGCCCGGACGAGATGGCCCCGACCGCTCCGCGCGTCATCAGCGTGCAGATCCCGGTCGACAAGATCGGCGAGCTGATCGGCCCGAAGGGCAAGACGATCAACGGCATCCAGGACGACACCGGTGCCGACATCTCGATCGAGGACGACGGCACCGTGTTCATCGGCGCGACCGACGGCCCGACGGCCGAGGCCGCCCGTGCCGCGGTGAACGCGATCGCCAACCCCACCAACCCGGAGGTCGGCGAGCAGTTCCTCGGCACGGTCGTGAAGATCGCGGCCTTCGGCGCGTTCGTCTCGCTGCTGCCCGGCAAGGACGGCCTGCTGCACATCTCCGAGGTGCGCAAGCTCGCCGGCGGCAAGCGCGTCGAGAACGTCGAGGACGTGCTCGGCGTCGGCCAGAAGATCCTGGTCGAGATCACCAAGGTGGACGACCGCGGCAAGCTCTCGCTCGCCCCGGTCATCGCGGACGAGGCGGAGACGCACGGCCGCGACGCGGCAGGCGAGCACGCCGCCGCGCCCGCAGAGGGCTGATCCTCCGCACCACGCACGCGATGCCCGTCCCGGATCCGATCCGGGGCGGGCATCCGTCGTCTGTGCCGGTGGTTCGCGATCAGTCGTGCCGGTCGAGCAGCGGCCCGAGCCGGAAGGGAATGAGCTCGCCCATCGCGAGGGAGGTCTCGGTGCGCTCGACGCCGTCGATCGCGAGGATCAGCCCGTCGATGCGGAACAGGTCGTGCGCGTCGCGGCAGACCACGCGCACCTGCAGGTCGACCGGGCCGCTCAGCCCGTGCGCCTGCACCACCTCGGGGATCTCCGCGATCGCGTCGACCACCTCGGCCAGCCGCTTCTGCCGCACGTGCACGGCGATGAACGCCTCGAGCGGGTAGCCGAGCGGTTCGGGGTCGATCGCTCGGTCGAACGACAGGAAGGCGCCCTCGCGCTCGAGGCGGGCCATGCGAGCCTGCACCGTGTTGCGCGACATGCCCAGGCGTTCGGCGAGCGCGACGACCGTCGCCCGCGGGTCGGCGGCGAGTGCCGTCAGCAGCTGCCGGTCGACGGCGTCGAGACGTCCCATAGTGCGGGACGTTAGCACGCGATTCGCGTCTCAAACCGTGCAACATGCTCAACGCATCCGTCAATGCTTGAGCCGAGTGACTGATCGACCTACCCTCGAAGCAGGACCCGGCAGAGCCGCCGGGCACGCTGGGTTGCTCACGAGGCGACCCCGGCGAACGAGACGATGGGATCGACGATGACCCTTTCCGACGGGCGCGACACCGACGCGCATCACCGAACCGACCGGCCCGCCCAGGCGGCATCCGAGTTCGTGCAGCTCCTGGACCCCGACGGCGCTCGCGTGTCCGCTCCCGGGTACGACCAGTGGATCGCCGACCTCGACGACGCCGCACTGCTCGCGCTGTACCGCGACATGGTCGTGATCCACCGCGTGGACGCCGAGGCCACCGCGCTGCAGCGCCAGGGCGAGATCGGCCTGTGGCCGCCGCTGGCCGGGCAGGAGGCCGCGCAGGTCGGATCCGCCCACGCCCTGCGCGACGACGACTTCGTCTTCTCGTCCTATCGCGAGCACGCCGTCGCGTGGTGCCGAGGCCTGCGCCCGGAGGACCTGCTGAAGGTCTGGCGCGGCGTCGCGGGCTCCGGGTGGGACCCGTACGAGCTGGGCATGGCGACCCCGCAGATCATCATCGCAGCGCAGACGCTGCACGCCGTCGGCTACGCCATGGGCATCCAGCGCGACGGCACCGACCAGGCCGCGATCGCGTACTTCGGCGACGGCGCCACGAGCGAGGGCGACGCGAGCGAGGCGCTCGTGTTCGCCGCCACCTACAAGGCGCCCGTCGTGTTCTTCTGCCAGAACAACCAGTGGGCGATCTCCGAGCCGGTCGGCCTGCAGTCGCCGCAGCACCTCGCCCAGCGTGCCGCCGGGTTCGGCATCCCGTGGATGCGCGTCGACGGCAACGACGTGCTCGCGGTCATGGCCGCGACCCGCATCGCGCTCGAGCGCGCCCGCACCGGCGGCGGCCCGACGTACATCGAGGCCGTCACCTACCGCATGGGGCCGCACACGACGGCCGACGACCCGAAGCGGTACCGCACCGACGAGGAGCTCGACGACTGGCGCGGGCGCGACCCGATCGCCCGGCTCGAGGCGCTGCTGCGCTCCCGCGGCGCGCTCGACGACGACGGGGCATCCGACATCGCCCGTGAGGCCGACGCGGCCGCGGCGGCCGTGCGCGCCGCGTGCGTGAGCCTGCCCGACCCCGAGCCGCTGTCGATCTTCGACCACGTGTACGCCGAGCCGAACAGCCACGTCGACCGCCAGCGCGACCACTACGCGCGCTACCTCGCGATGTTCGACGAACCCGGTACCGGGGGAGAGGGGGGCCGCGCATGAGCACGCTCACCCTGGGCCAGGCCCTCAACGCCGGCCTCCGTCGCGCGCTCGAGGACGACGACCACGTCGTGCTCCTCGGCGAGGACATCGGCACGCTCGGCGGCGTCTTCCGCGTCACCGACGGGCTGCAGCGCGACTTCGGCGACACGCGCGTGGTCGACACTCCGCTCTCGGAGGCGGGCATCATCGGCACCGCCGTCGGCCTCGCGTACCGCGGTTTCCGTCCGGTCTGCGAGATCCAGTTCGACGGGTTCATCTACCCGGGCTTCGACCAGATCGTCGCGCAGGTCGCCAAGCTGCACGCCCGCACGCAGGGCAGGGTGCGGATGCCCCTGACGATCCGTGTCCCGTTCGGCGGCGGCATCGGCGCGGTCGAGCACCACTCCGAGTCGCCCGAGGCGTACTTCACGCACACGTCGGGCCTGCGCGTCGTCGCCTGCGCGAACCCGCAGGACGCGTACACGATGGTGCGCCAGGCGATCGCCAGCGACGACCCGGTGCTGTTCTTCGAGCCCAAGCGCCGCTACCACGCGAAGGGGGAGGTCGACGTCGACGCCGATCTCGCCGATGCCCCGCCCATGGGCGTGGCGACCCTCGCGCAGCGCGGCGACGACGTCACCCTCGTGACCTACGGCGCGCTCGTGCAGGTCGCACGCGACGCCGCCGCGGCAGCGGCCGACGACGGCGTCTCGATCGAGGTGATCGACCTGCGCTCGCTGTCGCCGGTCGACTACCCGACCATCGAGCAGTCGGTACGCCGCACCGGTCGCCTCGTCATCACGCACGAGGCCGGGCAGCAGGGCGGCGTCGGCGCCGAGATCGCGGCGAGCATCACCGAGCGCTGCTTCGAGTTCCTCGAGGCCGCCCCGGTGCGCATCACCGGGCACGACGTGCCCTACCCGCCCGCCAAGCTCGAGCAGCACCACCTGCCCGACCTCGACCGCATCCTCGACGGGGTCGATCGCGTGCTCGGCCGACCCAACTCGCTGACGGGGGTGGAGGGATGAGCGCCGAACGCGACTTCGCCCTGCCCGACCTCGGCGAGGGCCTGACCGAGTCCGAGCTGATCGACTGGCGCGTGGCGGTCGGCGACGAGGTCTCGCTCAACCAGATCGTCGCCGACGTCGAGACGGCCAAGGCGGTCGTCGAGCTGCCCTCGCCGGTCGCCGGCGTCGTGACCGCGCTGCACGCCGAGCCCGGCGAGGTCGTGCAGGTCGGGGCGAGCCTGATGACGTTCGAGGTCGGTGGGGCGGATGCTCCTGAGCCGCCGGCCTCCGAGTCCGAGCCGGCCGTCGAAGCAGCGTCCGCGGCGGAACCCGAGGCACCCGCACCCGAGGTTCCCGCGAAGCGCGAGCCGAACCTGGTCGGGTACGGGGCCGCCGCGGACGCGTCCCACCCGAAGCGGAAGGCGCGGAGGGTGCCGAGCGCGCCGGCTGTGCGAGCCGCCGAGCCGGCTCCCGCGGCGCCCGTCGCCGGCGCGACCACCATGCTGGAGCGCCCGCGACCTGCGGAGCGCCCGCGCTCGACCCCGCCCGTGCGCAAGCTCGCGCACGACCTCGGCGTGGACCTCGAGTCGCTCTCGGGCACTGGGGAGCGCGGGCTGATCACGAGGGCCGACGTCGAGCAGGCGGCAGCCGACCGCCCCGCCTCTGAGGCGCCGAGCGCGCCGGAGGCTCAGGCCGACGACCGCGTGACCCGCACGCCGGTGCGCGGGGTGCGCAAGCACACCGCCGAGGCGATGGTGCGCAGCGCCTTCACCGCGCCGCACGCGACCGAGTTCCTGACCGTGGACGTCACCGCTTCGACCGAGCTGCTCGACGAGCTGCGCGACGACCGGGCGACCGCGGGGCACCGGGTCACCATGCTCGCGATGGCCGCGAAGGCGACGTGCATCGCGCTCGCGCGCATGCCCGAGCTGAACTCGCGGTGGGACGACGAGGCGCACGAGATCGTGCAGCACCACTACGTGAACCTCGGCATCGCTGTCGCGACCGAGCGCGGGCTGCTCGTGCCGAACGTGCGCGACGCCGAGCGCATGTCGCTGCTCGAGCTGGCCGACGCGATCGGCGAGCTCGCCGCCACGGCCCGCGACGGCAAGACGCCGCCCGCCGACCTCGCCGGCGGCACGATGACGATCACGAACATCGGCGTGTTCGGCATCGACGCGGGCACGCCCATCCTGAACCCGGGCGAGGCGGCGATCCTCGCGACCGGCGCGGTGCGCCGCATGCCGTGGGAGCACCGCGGCGAGGTCGCGTTGCGCGACGTGATGACGCTCAGCCTCTCGTTCGACCACCGGCTGGTCGACGGGGCGCAGGCGTCCCGGTTCCTGGCCGACGTGGGGGCGATCCTGCGCAGTCCCGGCCGAGCGCTATTGATGTGATGCGACTCGGTGCGGCGGGCGGGCCATGGACGAATCGTCGCGCGCATGGCACGGTGAGATCATGAGCGATCGTCGCATCCTCTCGCCCGCCGACACCGAGGGCCCGCTCGCCGAGACCGCGTTCACGCACGGCCCGGGCGCGCTGCGGGCCGAGTACACCACCCCCGACTTCGCGAGCGCCGTGCGGCTGCTCGACGCCGTCGCGGTCGTCGCCGATGCGCAGGAGCACCATCCCGACGTCGAGCTCGGCTGGGGCCGGGTCGTCTTCACGTTGAGCTCGCACGACGTCGGCGGCGTCACCGGTCGCGACGTCGAGCTCGCGCAGCGCATCCACGAGCTCGCGCTCGAGCAGCGCGGCGACGACCTCTAGCGCCGGCGGGGCCTCGACGTCAGTCGAGGCGGAAGACGATGCCGTCCGCGTCGTCGGCGACCGGCGTGAAGCCGGTGTGCTCGAGCACGGCGATCGAGGCGTGGTCGTCGGTCGCGGTGCGCGCGTGCACAGGGCGCGGCTGGGTGTCGAGGAAGAGCCGCACGGCGCGCGTGCCGATGCCGCGGCCCTGCTGGTCGGGGTGGATGCGGCAGGTGATCTCCGAGCCCGCGGGCCCGGTCTGCCGCACGACCGTGCCGACCGGTTCGCCGTCGGCGCGCACGAGTCGTGCGTCGACGCCGGGCTCGGCGAGCAGGCGCCGCCAACGGGCATGCGCCGCTTCAGTCCCCTCGGCGAAGTCGGGTTCGAGTCGCGGGAGTTCGTCGAGGTCGCGTGCGCGGATCGCGCGCAGGCTCACGACGCGAGGCTGCTCCATGCCATGTCCTCCAGGATGCGGCGGACCACGTCGTCCGCCGGTCGCCGCCCATGTGCTCGGGCGCTGTGCGGGGTCGAGTTGATGAGTCCGAAGGCCGCGTGGGCCCGGATCCGCAACTCGGGTTCGGCCCGGTCGGGCCTCAGGCGGGCGAGCACGCCCACCCACAGTTCGACGTACTCGCGCTGCAGCCGCCTGACCTCGTGGGCGTCGGCGTCGGGCAGGCTCGCGAGCTCGCGGTCCTGCACGCGGATCACGTCGGCGTTGGCGAGCGCGAAGTCCACGTGGAAGCTGATCAGGTCGTGCAGGGCGGATGCCTCGTCGGCCGCGCGCGCGACCGTGGCGCGTCCGCCCTCGAGCAGGCCCGCGCTCGCGTCGCGCAGCACGGCGGCGAGCACGGCGGCCTTGCCGGGGAAGTGGCGGTAGACGGCGGGGCCGCGCACGCCGACTGCGGCGCCCAGGTCTTCGAGGGTCACGCCGGCGTAGCCGCGCTCGGCGAACAGGTGCGCCGCGGCGTCGAGCAGCGCGTCGCGGCGGTCGGCCTTCGCGCGGTCGCGGTCGGTGAGCGTCTCGGTCATGGATCCCTCTCGGTTAATCCACGCTAACCGAGAGGAGTGGGTGAGACAAGCGGATGCCCCGTGGTTCAGTCCGCGGTGGCCGCAGCGCGCACGCGTGCGACGGCGTCCGTCGCGTCGCCGCGCCAGGGTGCGCCGTGGCCCGGCAGCACCCACACCGCGCCGGTCGCGGCGATCGCGTCGAGGGAGTCGAGCGCCATCGCCGGGTCGTCGGTGAACGGCGCCGGGCCGGGGCCGGTCGCACCCGTGAGCACGTGCCGCGTGGTGAGCGCATCGCCGACGCAGACCGCGTCGACGGTCGGCAGGTGCACCGCGATGCTGCCGGAGGAGTGGCCGGGCACGCCGATCACGCGGGGTGCGCCGGGCAGGTCGAGCACCTGGCCGTCGGCGACGGTCGTCACCTCGGCCGGGTAGGCGGTCTTCAGGCCGCCGTGGGTCATGGCGTACCCCAGGAAGCGTGCGACGGGCGCGAGGCGCATGCGCCCCCAGGCGACCGACGGCGCCTTCTCGGTGCCGCGGGCGCGAGCGGCATCCGCCTCGTGCACGTGGATCGGCACGCCGTGGTCGCGGCGCAGGCGCTCGGCCATGCCGATGTGGTCGGAGTCGCCGTGCGTGAGCACGACGCCGCGCACGTCGTCGAGCGAGCGACCCATGGCGTCGAGCTCGGCGACGAGGTCGTCCCACTGGCCGGCGAGGCCGGTGTCGATCATCGTGACGCCGGAGTCGTCGGCGACGAGGTAGGACGCGACGATGTCGTTGCCGACGCGGTGCAGGTTCGTGGCGAGTCGCATGAAGGCTATGGTAATTAGCTATGATGGCTACTGTCAATAGCCATCGAGCGAAGGAGGCGCCGTGCCCGCACCGGAACGCACGTCCACCGAGCAGGTCGTCACGGAGGCTCGGCGCATCCTCGAGCAGCGCGGCGCCGACGGGCTGACCATGCAGGCGGTCGCCTCGGCCGTCGGCGTCCGGGCGCCCTCACTGTACAAGCGGGTCGCGGGGCGCGACGACCTGCTGCGCCTCGCGTTGGAGGCGACGGCGCTGGAGGTCGGTGACCGCGTCGACCGCGCCCTCGCCGGGGCGCCGGCGGACGCGCGGGGCGCGCTCGGCGCGGTGGCCGACGCGACGCGCGAGTACGCCGCGGAGGCGCCGGTCGCCTTCGGGCTCCTCTTCGGGCCCCTGCCCGATGCCGCCCGACCTCGCACGGAAGTGCTCGCGAGCGCGAGCGCCGCGGTGCTCGCACTCGGGCGCCGGCTCGCCGGACCCGACCACGAACTCGCCGCCGCCCGCACCATCACCGCCTGGATGACCGGGTTCATCGGGATGCAGCACGCGGGTGCGTTCCGACTGAGCGGCGATGTCGAGGAGGCCTGGCGGTTCGGCGTCGAGGCGCTCGGTGCGGCGCTCGAGGCGCGGCGCTGCTGAGTCGCGTGCCGCGCCCGCCCCGAGGCATCCGTCACCCGACCGGGCACCTGACTTGCCACTTCAGTTAGCGATCGCTAACCTGAATTCCAGTGAGTGATCACTAACTGAAATGCGCGCGAACGCGCGACGCCATCGACGGAGAGGCGGGCATGGCCACCCTGACGAGCACGCTCGACGCGGCATCCGACCAGGCGCAGGCCCGAGCCCGCGCGCACGCCGAACTGGCCGACGACCTGCGCGCCCGGCTCGAGCGCGCCGCGCGCGGCGGACCCGACGCCTCCCGCGACCGGCACGTCGCCCGCGGCAAGCTCCTCCCGCGCGACCGCGTCGACCACCTGCTCGACGACGGCAGTCCGTTCCTCGAGGTCGCGCCGCTCGCCGCCGACGGCCTCTACGACGACGACACGCCCGCGGCCGGCGTCATCGCCGGCATCGGCCTCGTGCACGGCCGCCACGTGATGGTCGTCTGCAACGACCCGACGGTGAAGGGCGGCACGTACTTCCCGATGACCGTGAAGAAGCACCTGCGGGCGCAGGAGATCGCCCTCGAGAACCGCCTGCCCTGCATCTACCTGGTCGACTCGGGCGGCGCGTTCCTGCCGATGCAGGACGAGGTCTTCCCCGACCGCGACCACTTCGGGCGCATCTTCCACAACCAGGCGCGCATGTCGGCCGCGGGCATCCCGCAGATCGCCGCCGTGCTCGGCTCGTGCACCGCGGGCGGCGCGTACGTGCCGGCGATGAGCGACGAGACCGTGATCGTGCGGAACCAGGGCACCATCTTCCTCGGCGGCCCGCCGCTCGTGAAGGCCGCCATCGGCGAGGTCGTCACGGGCGAGGAGCTCGGTGGCGGCGACCTGCACGCGGGCACCTCGGGCGTCGCCGACCACCTCGCCGAGAGCGACGAGCACGCCCTCGCGATCGTGCGCGACATCGTCGCGACCGTGCCGCCGCCGGCCGCTCCGGCGTGGAGCGTCGCCCCGACGCATCCGCCCGCCCTCGACGAGGCCGAGCTCACCGCCGCCGTGCCCGTCGACGTGCAGCAGCCCTACGACGTGCGCGAGGTCATCGCGCGCCTGGTCGACGACAGCGACCTCCACGAGTTCAAGCGCGAGTACGGCGACACGCTCGTCACCGGTTTCGCGCGCATCCACGGCCACCCGGTCGGCATCGTCGCCAACAACGGCGTGCTGTTCAGCGAGTCGGCCATGAAGGGTGCGCACTTCATCGAGCTGTGCGACCAGCGCGGCATCCCGCTCATGTTCCTGCAGAACATCTCGGGGTTCATGGTCGGCACCGACGCCGAGGCCGGCGGCATCGCCAAGCACGGCGCGAAGATGGTGACCGCGGTCGCGACCACCCGCGTGCCGAAGCTCACGGTCGTGATCGGCGGGTCGTTCGGCGCCGGCAACTACTCGATGTGCGGGCGGGCGTACTCGCCCCGCTTCCTCTGGATGTGGCCGAACGCCCGCATCTCGGTGATGGGCGGCGAGCAGGCGGCATCCGTGCTCGCGACCGTCAAGCGCGACCAGCTCGAGGGTCGCGGCGAGGAGTGGTCCGACGACGACGAGGCCGCCTTCCGCGCGCCGGTCCGCGAGCGCTACGAGTCGCAGGGCAGCCCGTACTACGCCAGCGCCCGGCTCTGGGACGACGGCGTCATCGACCCCCGCGACACCCGCACCGTGCTCGGCCTCGCCCTCGACGTCTGCAGTCGCACGCCGCTGCCCGAGCCCGGCTTCGGCCTGTTCCGGATGTGACCCCGATGACCGCAGCCCCCTTCCACACCGTGCTCGTCGCGAACCGCGGCGAGATCGCCGTGCGCGTCATCCGCACGCTCCGACGCCTCGGCATCCGCTCGGTCGCGGTCTACAGCGATGCGGATGCCTCCGCGCTGCACGTGCGCTCGGCCGACGACGCCGTGCGCATCGGCCCCGCCGCCGCATCCGACAGCTACCTCGTGCCCGAGCGCATCGTCGAGGCCGCGCTCGCCTCGGGTGCCCAGGCGGTGCACCCGGGCTACGGATTCCTCTCGGAGCATGCGGGCCTCGCGCGCGCGTGCGCCGAGGCGGGCATCGTGTTCGTCGGCCCGGGGGAGCGCGCGCTCGAGGTGATGGGCGACAAGATCCGCGCGAAGCGGCACGTCGAAGCCTCGGGGGTGCCGGTGGTGCCGGGCGTCGCCGAGCCCGGGCTCGACGACGAGGCGCTCATCGCGGCCGCGCCCGAGGTCGGCTTCCCGCTGCTCGTGAAGCCGTCGGCGGGCGGCGGCGGCAAGGGCATGCAGGTCGTGCGCTCGGTCGACGAGCTGCGCGCCGAGCTGCCCGGCGTGCGCCGCGTGGCACGGGCGGCATTCGGCGACGACGCCCTGCTGCTCGAGCGCTTTCTCGAGCAGCCGCGTCACATCGAGGTGCAGGTGCTCGCCGACCGCCACGGCGGCGTCATCCACCTGGGCGAGCGCGAGTGCTCGCTGCAGCGCCGCCATCAGAAGGTGATCGAGGAGGCGCCGTCGCCCGTCGTCGACGCGGCGACCCGCCGCCGGCTCGGCGAGGCGGCCTGCGCGGCCGCCCGATCGGTCGACTACGTGGGCGCCGGCACCGTGGAGTTCCTGGTCTCGGATGCCGCGCCCGACGAGTTCTTCTTCATCGAGATGAACACCCGGCTGCAGGTCGAGCACCCCGTGACCGAGCTCGTCACCGGCGTCGACCTGGTCGAGCAGCAGCTGCGGATCGCCGCGGGCGAGCCGCTCGCCTTCGCGCAGGACGCCATCGCGTTCGACGGCCACGCGATCGAGGCGCGCGTCTACGCCGAGTCGCCCGAGCGCGGGTTCCTTCCGTCGACGGGCGACGTGCTCGCGTACCGGGCGCCGGGCGGCGCGGGCGTGCGGGTCGACAGCGGCATCGACGAGGCATCCGTCGTCACCGCCCACTACGACCCCATGCTCGCGAAGGTCGTCGCGCACGGCGCCGACCGCGCCGAGGCGCTCGACCGACTCGACCGGGCGCTCGCCGACACCGTCGTGCTCGGCGTCGACACGAACATCGCGTTCCTCCGCCGACTGCTCGCCGACGACGCAGTGCGCGCCGGGCGCCTCGACACCGGCCTCATCGATCGGATGCCCGAGGCCGAACCGGTCGCGCCCTCGCCGGCCGCGCTCGAGGCCGCAGCCCGCCTCGTCGCCGCGCGCGACGCCGGGTCCCGAGCCGCCGACGCGGCCCGCGGCCTCGCGTCGCCCCTGTGGTCGTCCGGCTCCGGCTGGCGCCTCTGCGCCGACCGCCCCGGCACGCTGACCTTCACCCACGACGGCGCGACCTGCGAGGTCGCCGTCCCCGGCGCACCCGACCGCGACGGCACGATCGCGGTCGCGGGCGACGACGGCACGATCTGGGTGCACGCGGACGGGCGCGCGGTGGAGCTGCGGCACGTCGGGCGGGCCGAGCGACTCGCCGCGGCGCTCGCCGCGGTCGAGCGCGGGGGAGCGGATGCGGCGCCGGAGCTGCGCGCGCCCATGCCCGGCGCGGTCTCGGCCGTCGCGGTCGCCGACGGCGACACCGTCGAGGCCGGCGCGGACGTGCTGAGCGTCGAGGCGATGAAGATGGAGCACCGCGTGCGCGCGCCGATCGCGGGCGTCGTGCGGCTCGCGGTCGCAGTCGGCGACCAGGTGCGCCGCGACCAGGTCGTCGCGCACGTCGAGCCCGCCGCGCACGTCGAGCCCGCCGAGGCGCCCGCACCAGCCGACACGGCGCCCTCAGCGGCATCCGCCCCGCCCCAGACCCCCGCGACCCCGGCCCACCAGGCCGCCGCGGCCCACCCCCACGAGGAATGACGAGGACACGCATCATGGACACCCTGCTGAGCGCCGAGGAACGCGAGCTCTACGAGACCGTCAAGGAGTTCGCCGACACCGTCGTCGCGCCCGCCGCGTACCAGTACGACACCGAGCGCCGCCTGCCGATCGAGATCATCCAGCAGATGGGCGACCTCGGTCTGTTCGGCCTGCCGTTCCCCGAGGAGGTCGGCGGCCGCGGCAAGGACTACGTGCAGCTCTGCCTCGCCGTCGAGGCGCTCGGCCGGGTCGACCAGTCGATCGGCGTGACCCTCGAGGCGGGCGTCGGGCTCGGCATCATGCCGATCTTCCGCTACGGCACCGACGAGCAGCGGCAGCAGTGGCTGCCCGACCTCGTGACCGGTCGTGCGCTCGCCGGCTTCGGCCTCACCGAGGCGCGCGCCGGCTCCGACGCCGGCGCGACCGAGACCACCGCCCGGCTCGACGGCGACGAATGGGTGATCGACGGTTCGAAGCAGTTCATCACCAACTCCGGCACGCCCATCACGAGCCTCGTCACCGTGACCGCCGTCACCGACGAGACGGAACGCCCCGACGGCACCGTGAAGAAGGAGCTCTCGAGCATCATCGTGCCGAGCGGCACCCCGGGCTTCACGGTGGGCGAGAGCTACGACAAGGTCGGCTGGCACACGAGCGACACCCACCCGCTGACGTTCGAGGGCGTGCGCGTGCCCGCCGGCAACCTGCTGGGCGAGCGCGGCCGCGGCTACGCGAACTTCCTGCAGTCGCTCGACGAGGGGCGCATCGCGTTCGCCGCCCTCGCGACCGGCGCCGCGCAGGGCTGCCTCGAGGAGGCCGTGCGCTACGCGAAGGAGCGCAACGTGTTCGGCACGAACATCGGCTCGCACCAGCACATCGCATTCACGATCGCGAAGATGCAGGCCCGCGCGCAGCAGGCGCGGTTGTGCTGGCACGACGCGGCGCGCAAGATGGTCGCCGGGAAGCCCTTCAAGATGGAGGCGTCGATCGCGAAGATGGTGGCGGGGGATGCCGCGATGGAGAACGCGCGCGCGGCGACCCAGGTGTTCGGCGGCTACGGCTTCCTGAACGAGAACGCCGTGGCCCGTCACTACCGCGACTCGAAGATCCTCGAGATCGGCGAGGGCACGACCGAGGTGCAGCTCATGGTCATCTCGCGGGAGCTTGGCCTGGCGGCGTAGCGGGAGGAACGGCATGAACGAGACGGATGCCCCGGAAGGCGCGCCGACCGAGACGCCTGCGCGCGAGGTGGTGCAGCGCGGTCTCTGGTTCGAGGAGTTCGAGCCGGGGGTGCGCTACCTGCACCGTCCGGGTCGCACCGTGACCGAGGCCGACAACGTGCTGTTCTCGACGCTCACGATGAACCCGCAGGCGCTGCACCTCGACGCCGCGTGGTCGGCCGAGCAGCCGTTCGGGCAGCGCCTCGTGAACTCGATGTTCACGCTCGCGACGCTCGTCGGGGCATCCGTCTCCCAGCTCACGCAGGGCACGATCGTCGCGAACCTCGGGTTCGGCGAGGTCGCGTTCCCCGCGCCGCTCTTCCACGGCGACACGCTCTACAGCGAGACGACCGTCGCCGAGAAGCGGCTGTCGGCCTCGCGCCCAGGGCAGGGGATCGTCACACTGGATCACGTCGGTCGCAACCAGCACGGCGACGTCGTGGCGCGCGCTCGCCGCAGCGTGCTCATGCAGTGCCGTCCGACGGAGGAGGCGCACGCATGACGTTCACGATGGGGCCCGCGTTGCTGTTCTGCCCGGCCGACCGGCCCGAACGGTTCGGGAAGGCGGCGGATCGGGCCGACGCGGTGATACTCGACCTCGAGGACGCGGTCGCGCCGGATGCGAAGGCGGCGGCGCGCGATGCCGTCGCCGACTCGGGCCTCGACCCCGACCGCACGATCGTGCGCGTGAACCCCGCGGGCAGCGCCGACTTCACGGCAGATCTCGCCGCCGTTGCGGCGGGCGGCTTCCACACCGTGATGCTCGCCAAGGCGAGCGGCACGGCCGACCTCGTCGAGTTGCGCGACCTGCGCGTCGCGGCGCTGTGCGAGACGCCCGCGGGCGTGCTCGCCGCGCCCGCGATGGCGTCGGTCGAGTGCGTGGTCGCGCTCATGTGGGGCGCGGAGGACCTGGTCGGTGCGCTCGGCGGGTCGTCGAGCCCGACGGCGGCTACCGCGACGTCGCGCGGTTCGCGCGCGCGAGCGTGCTGCTCGCCGCGGGGGCGCACGACATCGCTGCGATCGACGCGGTGCACCTCGACATCGCCGACTCCGACGGGCAGCGGGACGAGGCAACGGATGCCGCCGCGAGCGGGTTCGCCGCGACCGCGTGCATCCATCCCTCCCAGGTGCCGGTCGTGCGCGAGGCGTACCGACCCGGCGACGAGGAACTCGCGGCGGCGCGCGAGCTGCTGGCTGCGGCATCCGGCCGCGACGGCGTGTTCACCCACGAGGGGCGCATGATCGACGCGCCCGTGCTGCGGCAGGCCGAGCGGGTGGTCGCGCGCGCGGCCCGCCGCTGAGCGACGGGCCGCGCGGGTCGACGCGGGTCCTGACGCGTCAGATCGCGACGTCGCGCCGGCGGAACACCAGCCACCCGGCGACGAGCAGCACGAGCGACAGCCCGTAGAGCAGGCCCAGCGAGCCCCAGTCGGCGCCGACGGCGAGCGGGTTCTCGTCCCACGCCCACGAGTACGGCGAGAACCGGTGCAGCCACTCGAGGTCTTCGCTCTGGTTGCCGACGGCGGTCAGCACGTAGCCGACCACCGCGATGCCCGCACCGGCGCCGATCGACCAGGTGCGGCTGCCCGTCATCGCGCCGACGCCGAGCGACGCCGACGCGGAGAGCATCGTCAACCCGAGCATCGTGACGGTGCCCGCGACGATGTGCATCGGCTCCATGCCGAGGTCGCTCGGTTCGTTGAGCGCCCAGGTGAGGCCGACCACCACCACTCCGATGATGGCGAGCTTCACCACGATCGCGGCGGTGCGCTCGACGAGCACCCGCCCGCGGCTCACGGCGTGTGCGAGCGTGAGCTCGAGCTGTCCGTTCTCCTCGTCGGAGGCGATGGCCGACGTGCCCCAGCCGACGACGGCGATGGTGAGCAGCACGAACCCGATCAGGCCGAAGAACGTGCCCTGGGCGTAGCCGGCCCCGGTGCCGAGCTGGTCGTAGCCGAGGGTGTTCACGAGCCCCTCGGGCAGCGAGTCGATGATCGCCTCGAACTCGCCGTCGGCGCCGAACGACGAGTAGAGCGGCAGGTACAGCAGGAGCGCGCCGGACAGGCCCACGATCCAGCCGATGAGGCCGCGCCAGCTGTTCGCGAACACGCGGCGGAAGAGGGCGAGCGTGCCGTTCATCGGGCGTCCTCCTCGTCGTCGTCGGTCGGTCTGGGGGCATCCGACCCGTCGTAGTAGCGCATGACCGACTCCTCGAGCTCGGGCTCCTCGATGGCCAGGTCGATGATCGGATGCTGCGCCAGGGCCTTCACGAAGTCGTCGACGTGCGCGTCGATCGTGGCGGTGAACTCCGACTCGCCCTCGGCGGGCCCGAGCGGCGACTGCCCGATGGCCGAGATGCCGGGGGAGGCGCTGAGGGTCGCGGCGAGCGCGCCGGCGTCCTCCTCGGCGACGACCACGCGCACGTGGCGCACCGCCGTCTCGCGCAGCTGCTTCACGGTCGCGATCGTCGCGATGCGACCGTCGCGCAGGATCGCGACCTCGTCGGCCGCCTGCTGCACCTCGCTCAGCACGTGGGAGCTCAGGAACACGGTCTGGCCGGCGGCCTTCGCCTCGCGCACCATGGTGAGGAACTCCTGCTGCACGAGCGGGTCGAGGCCGCTCGTGGGCTCGTCGAGCACGAGCAGCTCGGGTTCGTGCATGAACGCCTGGATGAGCCCGACCTTCTGCTTGTTGCCCTTCGACAGCTTGCGCACGGGGCGCGAGAGGTCGACGCCGAGTCGGTCGCCGAGCTGCTCGATGCGGTCGGCGGGCACGCCGCCGGAGATGCGCGCGTAGTGCCGCAGCAGTTCACGGCCACTGCCGCGCCCGCCCAGGTGCAGCTCGCCGGGCAGGAAGCCGATGCGTCGGCGCAGCGACGGCCCGCCGCTGCGCGGGTCCGCTCCGAGCACGCTCACCTCCCCGGACGTCGGCCGGATGATGTCGAGCAGCAACCGCATCGTCGTGGTCTTGCCCGCGCCGTTCGGGCCGATCACGCCGAAGACGGTGCCGGTCGGCACCTGGAAGTCGACGCGGTCGAGCGCGACGGTCGACCCGTAGTGCTTGGTGAGGCCGCGCGAGTCGATCGCGGCCGGTGTCGTGGGCGTCATGCCCCTCCTTCATCGGTTGGCGGTGCGGTCGCGGCGATCGCGTCCCGGGCGGCCCGGAGCATCCGATCGTCGTCGTAGAGTCCGTGGGTGTAGAGGTCGAGCAGCGGCAGGGTCATGCGCCGGGCGGTCGCGGCCTCGTGCACGTCGGCGCCGAGCGTGCGCGCGAGCTGGGCGCGCAGCAGCAGGGGTGCGAGCGCGTGCATGGCGACGAGGAGGGCGCGCATCTCGGGGTCGTCGCTCGGGCGCATCGAGCCGTCGGCGACGCCCGCGTCGATCATCTCGGCGGTCTCGTGCACGAGCGCGTCGAACACCTGGTTGCCGGCGTCGCCGCCCTCCTGCAGCATCGCAGCGAGGTAGTCGACGTAGGGGCGGAACCGGTCGACGTCGGCCAGCCACTCGCGCATCGCGGCGCCGACCTGCGGGCCGCGGGCGCGGTCCTTCTCGGTGAAGACCGAGCCGATGAGGTAGTCGTCGCAGGCGCGGCGCAGCTCCTCCTTCGACCCGAAGTGGTGGATGACGAGCGCGGGGCTGACGCCGGCGGCACGGGCGATGTCGCGGATGCTCGTTGCGGCGTACCCGCGCGAGCCGAAGAGTTCGATCGCGTGGTCGCGGATGCGGGCCGCGGTCGTGAGGTCGCCCGATGCTGAACGCATGTTCAACATGCTAAACGATCGTTCAGCATCGCGGCAAGTGCCCTCGGGGCCACGCCCTGTGAACGACAGCAAACGATTACGTAACGGTTGCGCGAAACGGGCGAGTTCTTCCGTGATCGACAACGTAAGGTCGGAGCAATCCTGGGGAGGAGGATCGAAATGACCGAGGTCTCGACCGACGAGCACGGTGCGACGGGGGGTCGCCCGAGCCACGACGCGGATGCCGCTGAGACGGACGCGTCAACGCCTGCCAACACCGCGTCCACGGGCGCCGCGCCGGCGAACGCCGATGCGCACGACGACGCGTCGCACACGATCGAGACGCTGCACTCCGGCCCCATCGTCATGGCGGCCCGCGAGCCGCTGCCCGGCACCGACCACCCGATCCACCCGGTCGGCCTCGGCACGACCGACTTCGGCTGGACCCTCGACGCGCACGCCTCGGGCCAGGTGCTCGACCGCTTCCTGTTCTCGGGCGGCAACCTCATCGCCACGTCCGACGGCGACGCGTCGGGCCGTGCCGAGTTCCTCGTCGGATCGTGGATGCGCGCCCGCGGTTGCCGCGACCAGGTCGTGCTCGCCGCGACCGTCGGCCGCCACGCCGACCACCCGGGCCTCTCGCCCGCCAACCTCACGGCCGCCGTCGATGCGTCCCTCGCGCGCCTCGGCACCGACCGCATCGACCTGCTCTCGTTCGACGGCCACGACGAGACCGTGCCGCTCGAGGAGACGCTCGGCGCGGTCGACGCGCTGATCCTCGCCGGCAAGGTGCGCACGATCGGCGGCATCGGCTTCTCGGCCGACCGCCTCATCCAGGCGCGGGTGCTCGCGGCCAACGGCCTGCCGCGCTTCACCACGATCTCGGCGAAGTACAACCTGCTCGACCGCAGCCACGTCGAGGGCTCCCTCGAACTCGTGGCCTCGGCGCAGGGCCTCGCCATGCTGCCGACCACGCCGCTCGCGAGCGGCTTCCTCGCGGGGGTCGTGCGTCGCCGTGCAGACGTGCGGCGCGACGTGCGCGGCGCACGGGCGGGGGCCTACCTCAATCGCCGCGGCAACCGCGTGCTCGCGGTGCTCGACCGCATCGCCGAGGCGCACGGCGTGCGCCCCGCCGCGGTCGCGCTGGCCTGGCTCATCGCCCGTTCGGTCGTCGCTGCGCCCGTGGTCGACGCGACCGCACCCGAGCACGTCGAGGACCTGATCGCCGCGGGCTCGCTCGAGCTCACGCGCAACGACCTGCTCGAGCTCGACCGCGTCAGCGCCTGAGCCGGCCGACCGCATACGGGCTGTGGGGTCCGGGCCCGGATGACGCACGCCTGACGTAGGCTGGACGGGATGAACGGCGCCGTTGAACTCCCCTTGGACGTGCCCGATCTGACCCTCGACGCAGCAGGCGGAGCACGCGTGCGCCGCAGCGTGCTCCCGAGCGGTCTGCGGGTCCTGACCGAGGCGATGCCCGGCAGCCGCAGCGCGACGGTCGGCTTCTGGGTCGGCGTCGGCTCGCGCGACGAGCGAGACGATCCCGACTCCGCTGCGCCCGGCACGTACGGGTCCACTCACTTCCTCGAGCACCTGCTGTTCAAGGGCACCGTGACGCGCACCGCGCTCGACATCGCCACCGCCTTCGACGCCGTCGGCGGCGAGCACAACGCGATGACGGCCAAGGAGTACACCTGCTACTACGCGCGTGTGCAGGACAGGGACCTGCCCATGGCGGTCGACGTGCTCGCCGACATGCTCACCGCCTCGCGCCTCGACCCCGACGAGTTCGAGAACGAGCGGGGGGTCATCCTCGAGGAGCTCGCGATGGCGGGCGACGACCCGGCGGATGCCGCGAGCGAGCGCTTCTTCGACGCGGTCTTCGGCGCCCACCCGCTCGGGCGTCCCATCGGCGGCACCCGCCACTCGATCGGCCGCGTGAGCCGCGACGCCGTCTTCACGCACTTCCGCGCGCGGTACCGTCCCGACGAGCTGGTCGTGACCGCCGCCGGCGCGGTCGACCACGACGAGCTCGTGGCCCGCGTCAGCGCAGGACTCGCGGCCGGCGGGTGGGACCTCGGCTCGCCGCATCCGCCCGCCCCTCGCCGCCTCGCCGAGGAGGTTGCGCTCACCCGCGGCGCCGACGTCTCCATCGAGGACCGCCCGATCGAGCAGGCGAACCTGCTGCTCGGCGTGCCCGGCCTCACCGCGACCGACCCGCGCCGGCCCGTGCTCAACGTGCTGAACTCGGTCTACGGCGGCGGCATGTCGTCGCGACTGTTCCAGAAGGTGCGCGAGCGCCGCGGGCTCGCCTACGCGGTCCACTCGCTCGCCCCCGGCTACTCCGACGCCGGCGTCTTCGGCGCCTTCGCGGCCTGCCAGCCGTCGAACGCCGGCACCGTCGCCGAGCTCGTCGTCGGCGAGCTCGGCCGCATCGCCGACGAGGGCGTCACCGAGGCCGACCTCGCCCGCGCGTCCGGCCAGCTCGGCGGGGGAGCCGCGCTCGCACTCGAGGACTCCGACACCCGCATGAGCCGCCTCGGCCGCGCCGAGCTCACGCACGGCGAGTTCGTCGACCTCGACGAGGCGCTCCGTCGCATCTCGCTGGTGACGCGCGACGACGTGCGCGACCTCGCCGCCGACCTGCGCGAGCGGCCGTGGTCGATCGCCGCCGTAGGGGCCGTCGACGCCGACACCTTCCGCGACCTCGCCGTCGGCGGCGCCGGCCCCGCCGCATCCGAGACCCCCTGACCGCCCCCCGATCGAGGGAACCCCGTGACCCACTACCTCTACCTCGTCCGCCACGGCGAGCAGCTCGACGCCGAACACGGTCTGCCCGACGGCCCCCTGTCGCCGCGGGGGCGGCGCCAGGCCCAGCTGCTCGCCGAGCGCCTCGGCGGCATCCCGTTCGACGCGTCGTGGCACTCGCCGCTCGAGCGCTCGGCCGAGACGGCCGCCATCCTCTCGGAGCGTATGCCCGCGCTCACCTCCGAGCCGTCGCCGCTGCTGTTCGACTGCGTGCCGTCGGGCCCGGCCGAGGAGATGCCGTCGTTCTACGAGCCGTTCTTCGGGTCGGTCACCGAGGCCGAGATCGAGGCCGGCCGGGCGCAGATGGCCGATGCCGCGGGGGAGTTCCTCCGCGCCCATCGCGGCGACCGCCACGACCTGCTCATCACCCACAACTTCGTGATCGGCTGGTTCGTGCGCGAGGTGCTCGAGGCGCCCGAGTGGCGCTGGGTCACCCTGAACCAGGCGAACTGCGGCCTCACGGTGCTCGTGCAGAAGCCCCGCCGCCCGTGGAGCCTCCTCGTGCACAACGACCTCGCGCACCTGCCGCCCGAGCTGCGCACGGGCCTGCCCGAGCCCTGGGCGATCTGAGCGACGGCGCGCTACGGCCGCCGGGCGAACCAGTGGGTCGCGTTCGGGTTGTCGTTGTACGGCGCGACCTCCGCGTAGCCGAGCGAGCGGTACAGCGATCCGGCCGCCTCGAGGCTCGCGTTCGTGTCGAGCACGAGCTCCTCGGCGCCCAGCTCGACGGCACGCCGCTCGAGCTCGACGAGCAGCGCCCGGCCGCGGCCGCCGCCCCGCGCCGACGGCGCGACCCAGAGGTGCTTGATCTCGTACCGCACGAGGCCGTCGTCGCCAGAGGCGACGCGTCGTACGCCGCCGCATCCGATGTCGACGCCGTCGTCCTGCAGCACCAGGAACAAGCCGGCGGGCGGCGTGAAGGGCTCGTCGGCCGGGTAGGTCGGCGCGTACGCGCCCTGGGCGGGCGGAAAGCTCGCGGTGCGCTCGGCGAAGTAGGCGTCGAGCAGGCGCACGGCGGCCGGGTCGGTCGGCGGCGTGGCGACGTACTGGTCCATCGGGCACCAGCCTACGACCGCCGCGCTCCCGGCCCCGGAGAGCCGGTTGCTAGGGTGAGTGCGTGACGAGTCGGGTGGCGGTCGTAGGCGCGACGGGCAGGATGGGTCGGCTGGCCCTCGGGCTGATCGAACAGGCGGAGGACCTCGAGGTCCATGCGGAACTCGACTCGTCGTCGAGCCTCGACGAGATCGCCGGCGCCGACATCGTGTTCGACGTCACGCGCCCGGGCGTCACCGAGCGGGTCGTCGACCACGCGATCGACCTCGGCATCCCGGCCGTCGTCGGCACCTCGGGTTGGTCGGGGGAGCGCATCGACCACGTGCGCGGACGGCTGGCGAGTGGCGACGAGGATGCCCCGGGCATCCTGTTCATGCCGAACTTCTCGCTCGGCAGCGTGCTCGCCTCGCGTTTCGCGGCCATCGCCGCGCCCTACTTCGACTCGATCGAGATCATCGAGGCGCACCACGCCGGCAAGGTCGACTCGCCCTCCGGCACGGCCGTGCGCACGGCCGAGCTGATCGGCGGCGCGCACCTCGGCGGACGTCCGGTCTCCGCGCCCCACTCCGACCAGCGCGCCCGCGGCCAGCTCGTCGCCGGCGTCCCCGTGCACAGCCTGCGCATGGACGGCGTGCTCGCCAGGCAGGACGTCATCATGGGCTCGACCGGCGAGACGCTCACCCTCACGCACACCACGCAGAGCCCGTCGTCGTACGAGGCGGGCATCCTGCTCGCACTGCGCGCGGCACCCGGGGCGCGCGGCGTCTCCGTGGGCCTCGAGACGCTGCTCGACCTCGGGCTCCCGACCGAGTGAGCGCACGCAACACGGCGCGCGTCGGCGCCATCGTCATGGCCGTGCTGCTCGTCGGCTACATCGCGCTCGTCGGCTGGCGTGCCGTGCTCTTCATCGGCTCGGGCGACCCGGTCGGCATCGCCATCGGCGTCGCGCTCGTCGTGCTGCCGGTCATCGCCGTCTGGGCGCTCTGGCGCGAGCTCGCGTTCGGGGTGCGCTCCGAGCGCCTGGTCGACCGGCTCGACGAGGAGGACGGCCTGCCGGAGTTCCCCGCCCAGCCGAGCGGGCGGCCCGACCGCGCCGAGGCGACCGCCGCGTTCGACGCGTACCGCGCCGAGACCGAGGCGGACCCGGAGTCGTGGCGCGCCTGGCTGCGGCTCGGCATCGCCTACGACGCCGCGGGCGACCGCCGTCGCGCACGCGCGGCCGTGCGGCAGGCGATCACGCTGGAACGCGCGTCGGCTCCCCGCTGAGCATCGCGTCGATCGCGTCCTCCGCGGTCGCATGCTCGAACCGGAATCCGTCGTCGAGCAGCCGCGCCGGCACGACCTTCTGGCTCGCGAGCAGCATCTCGTCGGCCGCGCCGCCGAGCGCGAGCCCGAGCACCGGCTCGGGGATCGTGAAGGCGTAGGGCCGCCGCATCCGCTCCGCCAGCGCATGCGAGATGCGGTCGGACGTGGCGGGCGTCGGCCCCGCGAGGTTCACGGGGCCCGACAGCTCCGACTCGACGAGCAGGTGACGGATGGCCCGCACCTCGTCGCGCAGGCTGATCCACGGCCAGTGCTGGCCGCCCGTGCCGAGCCGTGCGCCGAGGCCGAGCTTCGTCAGCAGCGACAGCCGCTGCATCGCGCCCCCGTCGCCCATCACGATGCCGCTGCGGAACATGACCGTGCGCGTCGCCTCGGGGGCGAGCCTGGCCGTGTCCTCCCACCGCGTCACCACCTCGGCGAGGAAGCCGTCGCCCGGCTGCGCCTCCTCGGTGAGCAGCTCCGCGGGTCGGTCGCCGTAGAAGCCCGAGGCGGACGCGTTGAGGAACACCGCCGGCGGTGTACGCGCCTGCCGCATCGCATCGGTCAGCGTGCGGGTCGCGTCGACCCGCGACGTCAGGATCTCGCGCTTGTACGCCGGCGTCCACGGCAGCCGCGCGAGGTTCGCGCCCGAGAACGCGACGACAGCGTCGACGCGGTCCATGACGGTGAAGTCGATGATGCCCGAGCCGGGCGACCAGCTCAGCTCGTCGTCGGTGCGCGGCTTCCGCCGCACGAGCGTGACGACCTCGTGCCCCTCGTCACGCAGCAGCGGAACGAGCGACGAGCCGATGAAGCCGGATGCCCCGGCGATGAGCACGCGCACCGGTCAGGCGAGCTCCGCCTCGATCGTGATCGGGATGCCCCCGAGGGCCTGCGAGATCGGGCAGTTCGCCTTCGCGTCCTCGGCGAACGCCTCGAACTCCTCCTCGCTGAGGTCGGGTACCCGCGCGCTCACGAGCAGGTGGCTGCCGAGCACTCCGCGCCCGGCCTCGAACGTGACCGCGGCGGTGGTCTGGATGCTCTCCGGCGGGTGGCCGGCACCCGCCAGCGCGTGCGAGAGCGCCATCGAGAAGCACGACGAGTGCGCCGCGGCGAGCAGTTCCTCGGGGTTCGTGGTGTCGCGCACGCCCTCCGAGCGGGCCGCCCAGTTCACGGGGAACGTGCCCGAGTCGGAGGAGTCCAGGTGCACGTCACCCGATCCCTCGATCAGGCTGCCCTTCCAGACGGTGGTGGCCTCGCTCGTCACTGCCATTGCTTCCTCCTCGTCGCGGTGGAAGCCAGCCTAGCCGCGGCCGTGCCGCACGGGGAGGGGTGGCGTCAGGATGCGCGGATGACCCGTGCGCGCACGAGCAGCGCGTACATGCGGCAGCCGAGGCAGAGGTCGAACGCCGCGTTGAGGAACGCCGCGACGAACGCGATCGCCGCCGAGATCCAGACCGCGCCGTCGACGCCGAGGAGCGCGAGCACGAGGCCTGCGCCGGTCACGGCGAAGCCGACGCCCTGCGCGAAGGTCGGCGGGCGCGGGTCCTCCGTCTCCGCGGGCGGCGCGAGGCGGGGGCGCACGAGTCGCTTGAAGAGCGCACCCCAGGGGTGGCGGCGGATGCCCGCGAACGCGCCCCACGCGAACAGCGCGACGAGCGCGGCGAGCAGCAGCAGCGCGGCGAGCGAGGCGCCGGCGAGGTCGAGCACGACCACGGTGAGCAGCAGCACGGAGGTGATGGCGGCGCCGAAGCGCGGGCCGCGCGGGTCGATCGGGTCAGGTCGTGACACAGGGGGTCCTCGGGCGTTCGAGCGATGGGGGGAGTGCGGCGGTCACGTCGGCGCGCATCGGCGCGCCGGCGAAGCGCTGCACCGCGTTGCCGTCGGCGTCGAGCACGACGACGGTGGGGGTCTGGGTCACGCGGAACCGCGCGGCGAGGTCGTGGTGGGTGGCGACGTCGAGCTCGACGTGCGCGAGGTCGGCGTCGGTCGCGGCGATCTCGCCGAGCGCACGTGCGGTGCCGGGGCAGCGGGAGCAGAACTCGGAGGAGAACTGCAGCAGGGTGGCACGCGCGGGAAGCGTGTCGAGGTCGAGCTCGGCGGCATCCGCTCGCTCGCCCTTCGCCGCCGCGGCACGGCCCTCGCGCCGCTTCATCAGGACCCCGAGCACCGTCGTGCCGGCCAGCAGGGCCGCGGCGACGCCGAGTGCGAGCAGGAGATCCATGCACCCGAATGTACGCCTGTGCACCTGAGCGGCGCCCGAGTGTGACGGACGATGACGCGCCGCATCCGCCCCCTCGTCGCGGGCACCCGCCGGGGTTAGCATCGGGGCGTGGCCGCAGTCATCCCAACCCCGTACGAAGACCTGCTGCGCGAGGTGCTCGCCGGCGGCACGCCGAAGTCCGACCGCACCGGCACGGGCACCCGCAGCGTGTTCGGCCGCCAGCTGCGCTTCGACCTCGCCGAGGGCTTCCCGCTCATCACGACCAAGCGCGTGCACTTCAAGTCGGTGGCGTACGAGCTGCTGTGGTTCCTGCGCGGCGACTCGAACGTGCGCTGGCTGCAGGAGCACGGCGTCTCGATCTGGGACGAATGGGCGGATGCCTCGGGCGACCTCGGCCCCGTCTACGGCGTGCAGTGGCGATCGTGGCCGACGCCGTCGGGCGCGCACATCGACCAGCTCGCGCAGGTGATCGAGCAGATCCGCGTCTCGCCCGACTCGCGCCGACTGGTCGTGTCGGCGTGGAACCCGGCCGACATCCCCGACATGGCGCTCGCGCCGTGCCACGCGCTGTTCCAGTTCTACGTGGCCGACGGCAAGCTGTCGTGCCAGCTCTACCAGCGCAGCGCCGACCTCTTCCTCGGCGTGCCGTTCAACATCGCCTCCTACGCGCTGCTCACCCACCTCGTCGCCGCGCAGACCGGCCTCGGCGTCGGCGACTTCGTCTGGACCGGCGGCGACTGCCACATCTACGACAACCACGTCGACCAGGTGACCGAGCAGCTCACGCGCGATCCGTACCCCTACCCGACGCTGCGCATCACCGCCGACCGTCCGACGATCTCCGACTACGAGTTCGACGACCTCGAGGTGGTCGACTACGTGCACCACCCCGCGATCCGCGCCGCCGTCGCGGTATGACGGATGCCCCCGAGCCGGCGCCCTCCGTCGGCCCGCCGTCGATCGGCCTGATCTGGGCCGAGGCCCGTGGCGGCGTCATCGGTCGCGACGGCGTCATGCCGTGGCACCTCCCCGAGGACCTCGCGCACTTCCGCGACGTGACCCGCGGCGCCCCGGTCATCATGGGCCGCCGCACGTGGGAGTCGCTGCCGCCGCGGTTCCGCCCCCTCCCCGGTCGGCGCAACATCGTCGTCTCGCGCGACCCGGCGGCCGCCTTCGACGGCGCCGAGCACGCGGCATCCGTGCCCGCCGCCCTCACCCTCGCCGCCGCGCCCGCACCGCCCGCCGCGCCCGCACCGCCGGCCGCGCCCGCGTCTCCCGCCGCTGCAGCGCTGCCCGAGTCGGTGCCGACCGCGCCCGCACGGCCGGACCGTATCTGGATCATCGGCGGCGCCGAGCTCTACCGCCAGACGATCGACCTCGCCGACCGCCTCGAGGTGACGCGCATCGACGCCGCCATCGACGGCGACACCCGCGCCCCCGCGATCGGCCCGGACTGGCGCCTCGCCGCCTCCGACCCCGCCACGGGCTGGCGCGCGGCCGCCTCCGGCCTCCGCTACCGTTTCGACTCCCTCACCCGCTGACCGGCCCGCGCCGAGCTCGCCCCCCGGCCTGCGCTCGGCCGACCCAGCCCGCGCGAAACGTAGGACTCGATCCGCGACGCGCCGCGGCCGCCACCCGCATCCCTCCATTTCTCCTACCGTTCGCACCGACGGCCCCGTGTCGTCCGGCCGTCATCGTGCGAAACGTAGGGCTCGATCGGCGACGCGCCGCGTGGTCCACCCGCATCGGCCCACTTCTCCTACGTTTCGCCCCCCCCACATCGCCTCCTCCACAGCCGCCCGAATCGCCCGGACTTCACGTCAGACGTGCCCGCCGCGCAGCGGCGTCACCGGCCCGCCACGCTGCTCGAGTGACCGAACCGCACCACGTGCAGCGCACCTGCCGCGACCTCGGCGGCGTCGCGCGTACTGCGGAGCTCGCCGCGGCAGGCGTCGGCCGCCGCGATCTCGCTCGCGCCGTCGACGACGGCGCGGTGATCCGGCTCCGCCAGGGGGTCTATGCCGTACCCGACCTGGAGCCGGACGCGGCCGCCGCGGTCCGTCACGGCGGAGCCCTCGGATGCCTCTCGGCGGCACGTGCGATGGGCCTCTGGGTACTGAGCGACGACGATCGACTGCACGTCTCGATGGCTCCGACGGGCCGTTTGCGCGAGCATCACGGCTGCGCCTGCGTCCTGCACTGGACCGGCGGTGGGCACGGGCCCGTGGCATCGATCGTCGACGTGCTCCGCCAGGTGCTCGCGTGCGCGGGCCCGGAGGAGTTCTTCGTCTGCCTGGAATCCGCGATGCGGCTGAAGCGGATCGACGCAGCTGGGGTCGCGCGCCTCCGAGCTCGAGTGCCGGCATGGGCACGCCCGCTCGTCGACGACGCCCGCTGGGACGCCGACAGCGGCCTCGAATCGCTGCTGCGATTCCGGCTCCGGCCGTACCGGTTACGGATCCGCTCGCAGGTGATGATCCCCACCGTCGGTCGCGTCGACCACGTCATCGGCGATCGGCTGATCATCGAGGCGGACGGGCACGACAACCACGACGGCGAGTCCGAGCGACACCGAGACCTGGTCCGCGACGCGGCCGCCGCCGCGCTCGGGTTCGACACCCTGCGCTTCGACTACGCGCAGATCGTCCACGACTGGCCGTCGGTTCGCGAAGCGATCCTGGCGAAGGTCGACGCCGGACTCCACCTGTGCGGTGCGGGTCGTAGGAGAAGTCGCACGTGAGGGCGCTCGACACCGGCGCGTCGGCCGATTCGTCCTTCAGTTCGCACGCGAGGCAGCGCAGGGCGCGGCGCGCGGCGCGCCCCGCCGGAGCGATAGCCTGTACCCCGTGACTTCCCCGGAGAACCCGTTCGGCCAGGTGCTCGTGGCACTCGTCACCCCGATGACCGCCGACGGCGAGGTCGACTGGCCCGCGGTCGAGCGCCACATGGACCACGTGATCGCGAACGGCGCCGACGGCATCGTGGTGACCGGCACGACCGGCGAGACCTCGACGCTGACCGACCCCGAGAAGATCCGCCTCGTGGAGGTCGGCAAGGACGTCGCGGCGGGCCGCGCCAAGATCATCACGGGCGGCGGCTCGAACGAGACCGCGCACGCCATCGAGCTGTACCAGAAGAGCGAGCAGGCGGGCGCCGACGGCATCATGATCGTCACGCCGTACTACAACAAGCCCACCCAGGCGGGCGTGCTCACGCACTTCCGCATGGTGGCGGATGCCACGGACCTGCCCGTGATCCTCTACGACATCCCCGGCCGCACCGGCGTCCCCATCAGGTACGAGACGATCCTGCGCGTCGCCAAGCACCCGAACATCCTCGCGATCAAGGACGCCAAGGGCGACTTCTCCGAGGTCAGCCGCGTGCTCAACCAGACCGACCTGATGTACTTCTCGGGCGACGACGCGAACGTGCTGCCGCACCTGTCGATCGGCGCGACCGGCCTCATCGGCGTGACCGCGAACATCGTGCCCGGCCCGTACCGCACCATCGTCGACGCCGTGAATGCGGGCGATCTCGCCACCGCCACCGCGGCGCACCGCCAGCTCGAGCCGCTCGTGCGCGCGACCATGACGCACGTGCCCGGCACGGTCGCCGCGAAGTACATCCTCCACGGTCTCGGCCGCATCGGCAGCCCGCGCGTGCGCCTGCCGCTCGTCGGCCCCGAGGAGTGGGAGGCTGCACTCATCGAGGACGAGATCGACCTCGTGCGCGACCTTCCCGGCGTCGACTTCCGCCACTTCCGGCCCGACCGCAACGCCGCCGCGGGCGGCGCGCTGCCGAAGATCGCCGGCACCACCCGATAGACGACGCGGATGCCCCGCCAGGGCCGTCCGCACCACAGACAACCGAACACAGGAGGCCCCATGCAGGGCGAGATCGTCGAACCCGCACCCCTCGAGCCCGGCACGCTGCGCGTGATCCCCGTCGGCGGCCTGGGCGAGGTCGGCCGCAACATGACCACCTTCGAGATCGACGGCAAGATCCTCATCGTCGACTGCGGCGTGCTCTTCCCCGAGGAGCACCAGCCCGGCGTCGACCTGATCCTGCCCGACTTCGCGCCCGTGCGCGATCGCCTCGACGACATCGTGGGCGTCGTGCTCACGCACGGCCACGAGGACCACATCGGCGCGGTGCCGTACCTGCTGAAGCTGCGCGCCGACATCCCGCTGATCGGCTCGGGGCTCACGCTCGCGCTCGTGGAGGCGAAGCTCAAGGAGCACCGCATCCAGCCGTACAGCCTCACGGTGAAGGAGGGCCAGCGCGAGTCGCTCGGCCCGTTCGACCTCGAGTTCGTCGCGGTGAACCACTCGATCCCGGACGCGCTCGCCGTAGCGATCACCACGAGCGCTGGCAAGGTGCTCGCGACCGGCGACTTCAAGATGGACCAGCTGCCGCTGGACGGCCGCCTCACCGACCTGCGCGAGTTCGCACGTCTCGGCCAGGAGGGCGTCGACCTGTTCCTCGTCGACTCCACGAACGCGGATGTCCCGGGCTTCACCCCGCTCGAGCGGGCGATCGGGCCCGTGCTCGACCAGGTCATCTCGCGCGCCGAGCGCCGCGTCATCGTGGCGAGCTTCTCGAGCCACGTGCACCGCGTGCAGCAGGTGCTCGACGCCGCGCACGCGAACGGACGCAGGGTGGCGCTGCTCGGCCGCTCGATGGTGCGCAACATGACCATCGCCGCTGACCTGGGCTACCTGCACGTGCCCGAGGGCGTGCTGGTCGACTACAAGAAGTCGGGCGACATCCCCGACGACAAGATCGTCTACATGTCGACCGGGTCGCAGGGCGAGCCGATGGCGGTGCTCAGCCGCATGGCGAACCTCGACCACCAGATCGAGGTGGGCGAGGGCGACACGGTGATCCTCGCGTCGAGCCTCATCCCGGGCAACGAGAACGCGGTCTACCGCGTGATCGACGGGCTCACGAAGCTCGGCGCGAACGTCGTGCACAAGGCCAACGCGAAGGTGCACGTCTCGGGCCACGCGGCCGCGGGCGAGCTGCTCTACTGCTACAACATCCTGCAGCCGAAGAACGTGCTGCCGATCCACGGCGAGTACCGGCACCTAGCGGCCAACGCAGCCCTCGCGATCGACACCGGCGTGCCGGCGAAGAACGTCTTCCTGGGCGAGGACGGCAGCGTGTTCGACCTCAAGGACGGCCAGGTCCGCCAGGTCGGCCAGCTCGACCTCGGCTTCGTGTACGTGGACGGCTCGACCGTGGGCGAGATCACCGACGCCGACCTCAAGGACCGCCGCATCCTCGGCGAGGAGGGCTTCATCTCGGTGATCGTCGTGGTCGACGCCGCGACCGGCCGGGTCATCTCCGGCCCCGAGATCCACGCGCGCGGCTTTGCCGAGGACGACAAGGTGTTCGACGACGTGAAGCCGAAGATCGAGAAGGCACTGGCGGATGCCGCGCACAACGGCGTCCGCGACACGCACGCCCTCCAGCAGGTCGTGCGTCGCGCCGTGGGCGGGTGGGTCAGTCGCAAGCTGCGCCGCCGCCCGATGCTCGTGCCGCTCGTCATCGAGGCGTAGCCGGGACGGCGCGGACGCGCAGCCGCCGATCAGGGGCCGGAAATCGCCGCGAAACACCGGCGGCGTAGCATCCGCTCATGGTGGCGTCATTCACCCTGCGTCCGGCGGTTCCCGCCGATGGGCCGTTCCTCGCCGAGATGGTGGTCGAGGCGGCCAACTGGCACGCGGCACGCGCCCGGCCGAAGTTCGCGGTGCTGACCGACCCCGCGCACGTGCACTACGTGTCGGGCTGGATGCGCCCCGGCGACGTCGGCATCGTCGCCGAGAACTCCGACGGCGAGGCGGTCGGCGCCGCCTGGTACCGCATCTTCTCGAAGGACGACGCAGCGCACGGGTTCGTCGCGACCGGCGTGCCCGAGCTGATCATCGGCGTGCGCCCGATGTGGCGCGGCGTCGGCGTGGGCCGCGCGCTCATGCGCGAGCTCGTGCGCAGCGCGACGGCGGCCGGGTACGTGCGCATCGCGCTGAGCGTCGAGCAGGGCAACTTCGCCGAAGGCCTATACCGCAGCGAGGGATTCCGCGTCGCAGAGGTGCATCCGCCCCGCCTGACCATGGTGCGCCGACTCACCTGAGCGAGCGGATGCCCGCCGGGGCGGATCGCCGATCGCGAACACTCGCGCCCGCTTCAGGCCCGAAGTCGGCCGCCGCCCCTAACGTGGACGCATGGCCACGAGCACCAAGTCGACGAGTCGCGCCTCCGGGCGGTCCGGCCGCGGCAGCTCGTCGTCCGGGGGAACGACGAAGAAGACCGCGACGAAGCCGGCGGCGAAGGCACCGGCGCGCTCCAAGGCGCCCGCGAAGCGGACGCCGCGCGACCCGGACCGCGATCCGCTCCTCGTCCGCGCGTGGATGGGCATGGCCCACGTCGCCGGCGGTGCCGCACGCGCGCTCGGCCCCGAGACGCTGGCCAAGGAGGACCGCCGCGACGGCCTCCCGTTCTTTCTCGTGCTGCTGGCGATCGCCGGAGCGGTGGTCGAGTGGTTCCTGATCAACGAGCCGGTCGCCCAGGTCATCGACGCCTGGACGTTCGGCGGCCTGCTCGGGCGTGTGGCGTTCGCGCTGCCGGTCATCCTGCTCGTGTTCGCCATCTGGCTGTTCCGCCACCCGAGCTCCGTGCACGACAACACGCGCATCGGCATCGGCCTGTGGCTGCTGCTGCTGACGGTCTCGGGGCTCTGCCATATCTTCGGCGGCCAGCCCGACCCGAGCGAGGGCATGGAGGTGCTCGCGACCGCGGGCGGCATCCTCGGCTGGATGCTCGCGCAGCCGCTCGTGCTGCTCACGACCGAGATCGGCGCGACGGCGATCGTCATCGTGCTGCTGCTGCTGTCGCTCCTGATCATCACGAAGACCCCGCCGAACCGCATCCCGTCGCGGCTGGGCGAGCTGTACCGGTGGCTGTTCGGCGCGACGCTCGAGGAGCAGCCCGAGGCGGAGCCATCCGAGAAGAAGTCCCGCCGCGGGAAGAAGTCCACGCAGGTCGAACTCGACGGCGTCGATGACGACGACGAGCCGTCGTCCCCCGGCGTGCTGCCGTGGTGGCGGCGCAACTCGTCGAACCGCGAGGAGGACCCGGAGTTCGACTCGTCGGGCGACGGCATGACCGAGGTGTTCGGCGACGGGCGTCCGGAGGGCGGCTTCGAGACCGCGCTCGAGGGTGCGCCCGGTGGGCGCGCCGACTACGGCGCCGCCGTCGAGAGCGACCTGCAGCGCGCGGAGTCGGCCATCCAGGACTTCGGCGGCCCGGGCGCGCCGCCCGTCGCGCGCGACGGCGGCGCCACGGGCGCGACCGAGGTGCTGCCCGGGTTCGGCGCCGCCGCGGCGGGGGAGTCGGGGTTCGACCCGAACGAGGTTCCCGAGCAGGCCTCGCCCGAGGCGGAGCATCCGTACCACCTGCCGGCGGCCTCGACCCTCGCGGCCGGCGCTCCGGCGAAGTCGCGGTCGTCGGTCAACGACGACGTGGTGCGCGCGATCACGCACGTGCTCGACCAGTTCGGCGTCGACGCGAAGGTCACCGGGTTCTCGCGCGGCCCGACCGTCACGCAGTACGAGATCGAGCTCGGTCCGGGCGTGAAGGTCGAGCGGGTCACTGCGCTGTCGAAGAACCTGTCGTACGCGGTCGCGTCGAACGAGGTGCGCATCCTCTCGCCCATCCCGGGCAAGAGCGCGATCGGCGTCGAGATCCCGAACTCCGACCGCGAGATCGTCACGCTCGGCGACGTGCTGCGCTCGTCGACCGCATCCGGCAGCACCCACCCGATGACCATCGGCGTGGGCAAGGACGTCGGCGGCGGCTACGTGGTCGCGAACCTCGCGAAGATGCCCCACCTGCTGGTGGCCGGCTCCACCGGTTCGGGCAAGTCGAGCTTCGTGAACTCCATGATCACGAGCCTGCTCATGCGCGCGAAGCCCGCCGACGTGCGCATGGTGCTGATCGACCCGAAGCGCGTCGAGCTCGCCCCGTACGCCGGGGTGCCGCACCTGATCACGCCCATCATCACGAACCCGAAGAAGGCGGCCGAGGCGCTGCAGTGGGTCGTGAAGGAGATGGACATGCGGTACGACGACCTCGCGTCGTTCGGGTTCCGCCACATCGACGACTTCAACAAGGCCGTCGTGAACGACGAGATCGTGCTGCCCGAGGGCAGTGAGCGGAAGCTCAAGCCGTACCCGTACCTGCTGGTCGTGGTCGACGAGCTCGCCGACCTCATGATGGTCGCCCCGCGCGACGTCGAGGACTCGATCGTGCGCATCACGCAGCTCGCACGCGCCTCGGGCATCCACCTCGTGCTCGCGACGCAGCGGCCGTCGGTCGACGTGGTCACGGGCCTCATCAAGGCGAACGTGCCGTCCAGGCTCGCGTTCGCCGTGACGAGCGTGACCGACTCCCGGGTCATCCTCGACCAGCCGGGAGCCGACAAGCTCATCGGCCAGGGCGACGGGCTCTTCCTGCCCATGGGCGCGTCGAAGTCGATCCGCGTGCAGGGCGCGTGGGTGAGCGAGACCGAGATCGAGAAGGTCGTCAAGCACGTCACCCGCCAGGCGAGGCCCGAGTACCGAAAGGACGTCGAGGCGGCCGTCGAGAAGAAGGAGATCGACTCCGACATCGGCGACGACCTCGAGGTGCTGCTCGCCGCGGCCGAGTTGGTCGTGTCGACGCAGTTCGGCTCGACGTCGATGCTCCAGCGCAAGCTCCGCGTGGGCTTCGCCAAGGCGGGCCGGCTCATGGACCTGCTCGAGTCGCGCGAGATCGTCGGCCCGTCCGAGGGATCGAAGGCGCGCGACGTGCTCGTCACCGCCGAACAGCTGCCGGGCGTGCTGGCGAAGCTGCGCGGCGAGGAGCCGGTCGAGCATCGCCCCGCGGCATCCGCCGCCCCCGCCGAGCCCTACGAGGGCGACCCGGTGGCGCGCATGTCGGAGGGGCGCGAGGAGGTCGACGGCGGGTCGGACGAGGACGCGTGGGGGCTCACCGGCCGCGACTGAGCGACCGGTAGTCTTGCCCCATGAGCGACGCCGACAGCCCGACCCGATCGGCGAACTGGAACCTCCCGAACGCCATCACCGTGGTGCGCATCCTGATGGCGCCGTTCTTCTTCTGGATGCTGCTGGCCGACGGGGGCTCCGACGGCCCGCTGCGCTGGATCGCCGCCGCGTTCTTCATCATCGCGATCTCGACCGACGGCCTCGACGGGCACATCGCGCGCAGCCGCGGACTCGTCACCGACCTCGGGAAGATCCTCGACCCGATCGCCGACAAGCTGCTCACGAGCGGCGCGCTGATCTGCCTGTCGATCCTGGGCGAGCTCTGGTGGTGGGTCACGGCGCTCATCGTCATCCGCGAGGTGGGCATCACGGTCTGGCGTCTCGTCGAGCTGCGCCGGGGCAACGTGGTGCCGGCTTCGAGCGGCGGCAAGCTGAAGACGGTCGTGCAGGCTGTCGCGATCTCGCTCGCGCTCACGCCGCTCTGGCTGTTCCTCGGCGACTGGGTGTTCTGGGTGAACTGGTTCGCCATGGGCGTGGCGCTCGTGCTCACGGTCTGGTCGGGGGCGGTGTACCTCGTCGACGCGGCGAAGCTGCGGCGCACCGGGGCGGATGCCTGACGGCGCGCGCTCGCTCGTCGAGGCGCTCGCCGCGCGGGGCATGACCGTCGCCGTCGCGGAGTCGCTCACCGGCGGAATGCTCGCCGCGCGGATCGTCGAGGTGCCCGGGGCATCCGCAGTCTTCGTCGGGGGCGTCGTGGCGTACGCGACCGAGCTCAAGCGCGACCTGCTCGGGGTGGATGCACGGCTGCTCGCGCAGCGCGGCCCCGTGGACGCCGAAGTGGCCCGGCAGCTCGCCGCGGGGGTGCGGCATGCGTGCGCGATCGGCGGTCGCGACGCCGATCTCGGGATCGCGACGACCGGTGTCGCAGGGCCCGACCCGCAGGGCGGTATGCCCCCGGGAACGGTGTTCGTGGGGGTCGCGACCGACGATGGCACGAGGTCGATCGCGCTCGAGCTGTCGGGTGATCGGGCCGCGATCCGCGCCGCGACCGTCGAGGCGGCGATCGTGGAAGCGGTCGCGGATGTGCGGAATAGACGGCGTTAACAGGCCGTTACATGTACGGCATTCACACGCAAAGCCCAGTGTGCGACGCTAATGTCGTAGGAAGGGAACCAGTCGCCCGTCGACCGGCTCCCGGATCGGCCGCTCGGGCCGATGGGCAGAGAGAAGGAGGTTCCCGATGGTTCTGGTTCGTCAGGAAATCGGCGATGTGCTGAGGGACTTCCGCCTGCAGAAGGGTCGGACGCTCCGTCAGGTCGCGAGCAAGGCCAGCGTGGCCCTCGGCTACCTGAGCGAGGTGGAGCGCGGCCAGAAGGAGGCCTCGAGTGAGATCCTCGCCTCGGTGGCGGAGGCGCTCGAGACCCCGATCTCGACCATCATGCGCGAGGTCGGCGACCGTCTCGCCGTGATCGAGGGCATCGACCCGATCCCCGACACGGTCCCCGACGAGTTCGTGGCCGGCTTCGACGCCGACATGATGGTGCGCTGACCACGACACATCGACGTACGGAACGACCGGCCTGCGGGCCGGTCGTTCTCGTTTCCCGGCAGGAGGGCCCGTGAAGCTCAGCGAGTTCCGCATCGCGGTCGACGACGAGTTCGGCGCCGGCTACGGCCGTGTGGTCGTCGCCGACCTGGTGCTGCCCACGCTAGCCGGCCGCACGGCCGAGCAGGCGCTGGCCGACGGCGTGCCGGCGCGCGAGGTGTGGAACGCGCTGTGCGATGCGACGGATGTGCCGTCGCATCGCCGCTACGGCGTGGGGCGCCTCGATCACCGCCGGTGACGCGGGTGCGGATGTTCGATGAATCGGGCATGACGCACGGCGTGTCGCTCGAACACGTGTTCGGATTCCGGGCGTAGTCTCCTCAACAGGCGGGTGAGCCCCGCACGTCGGGAACTCCACGGCGCTGCAACCGACCGATGTCGGGGGTGGTGCGTAGCGTGAACGGCGTCGGATCACACCGCACCGCCTTGTCGACGAGGTGTCCCGGGTCACGGCCCGGGCGCGGAGCGACAGCCTACAGGCAGCAGCACCGAGACGAAGGAGACAGCACATGCCCTCACCCGCAGACCGCGAGAAGGCCCTCGAGACGGCCCTCGCGCAGATCGACCGCCAGTTCGGGAAGGGCTCGGTGATGCGCCTCGGCAGCGAAGAGCGCGCTCCCGTCGAGATCATCCCCACCGGGTCGATCGCCCTCGACGTGGCGCTCGGCGTGGGCGGCCTCCCGCGCGGCCGCATAATCGAGATCTACGGCCCGGAGTCGTCGGGTAAGACGACCCTGACGCTGCACGCCATCGCGAACGTGCAGCGCGCCGGCGGCATCGCGGCGTTCATCGACGCCGAGCACGCGCTCGACCCCGACTACGCCAAGAAGCTCGGCGTCGACATCGACTCGCTGCTCGTCTCGCAGCCCGACACGGGGGAGCAGGCGCTCGAGATCGCCGACATGCTGATCCGCTCGGGCTCGATCGACCTGGTCGTCATCGACTCGGTCGCCGCGCTCGTGCCGCGCGCCGAGATCGAGGGCGAGATGGGCGACTCGCACGTCGGCCTCCAGGCGCGCCTCATGTCGCAGGCGCTCCGCAAGATCACCGGTGGCCTCAACCAGACCAAGACCACCGCGATCTTCATCAACCAGCTGCGCGAGAAGATCGGCGTGTTCTTCGGCAGCCCCGAGACGACCGCGGGCGGCAAGGCGCTGAAGTTTTACGCGTCGGTGCGCCTCGACATCCGCCGCATCGAGACCCTGAAGGACGGCGGTGACGCGGTCGGCAACCGCACGCGCGTGAAGGTCGTGAAGAACAAGATGGCCCCGCCCTTCAAGCAGGCCGAGTTCGACATCCTCTACGGGGTGGGCATCTCGCGCGAGGGCAGTCTCATCGACTACGGCGTCGACCAGGGCATCGTCAAGAAGTCGGGTGCCTGGTACACGTACGACGGCGACCAGCTCGGGCAGGGCAAGGAGAACGCCCGCAACTTCCTCATCAAGAACCCCGACATCGCGGAGGAGATCGAGCAGAAGATCCTCGGCAAGCTCGGCATCGGCGCCAAGGGCATCCCGATGGGCGAGGGCGTCGGCAACGTCGAGTCCATCCAGGGCAAGCTCGGCGCCAAGAAGGGCGCATGACCCGTTCCACGGGCACCGACCGGGGCGATCGCGACGACGACGCGATCGCCCCGGTCGCCTACCTTCCGTGGGTGCGGCCCGGCGACGAGGTTGCGCCCGCCGGCGAGCCTGCGCCCGCAGACGAGCCGTCGCCCGCAGACGAGCCGTCGCGGGCGGAGCCGATGCGGAAGCAGCCGGCCACTCGTTCGCGGCCGGAGCTGTGGGGCGTGGTGCCGGGTTCGGAGCCGTCGGACTGCGAGCGTGTGGAGGCTCGGCTGGCAGAGGAACCCGCCGTGGACGAGGACCGCGTCGACCGCGTGGTGCTCGCACGGCTGCGGCGGTCGTCGCTCAGCGTGTCGGAGGTCCGCCGACTGCTCCGCGAACAGGATGTCGCCGCCGAGCAGGTCGACGGCTGGATCGACCGCTACGAGCGTCTCGGCTACCTCGACGACCGGTCGTTCGCCGACCAGCTCGCGGCCTCGCTCGTCGAGCGCAAGGGCTACGGCACCGGGGCGGTGCTCGCCGAGCTCCAGCGCCGCGGCATCGACTCCGCGCTCGCCCGCGAGACGGTCGACGCGCTCGACGGCGACGACGAACGGGCTCGCGCCGTCGAACTCGCGGCCGACCGCGTGCGCCGCATGGGGTCGCTCGACCGCGCGGCCGCCGTGCGCCGGCTCTCCGGCTACCTGCAGCGCCGCGGCTACTCGGGCGACGTGGTCCGCGAGGCCGTGAACGCCGCCCTCGACGGTGCGCCCGCCTGACTCGGCACCTGCCGGCCCGGCGCTCGCATCCCGGATGCGAATCGTAGACTGGTGCGCATCATGAGCAGCATCACCGAGACGCCGACGATCATCGAGGGGTCGAGCGCCGCAGTCGACGACGCCGGCCGCGCGCGCACGTACGAGGTGCGCACGTTCGGCTGCCAGATGAACGTGCACGACTCCGAGCGCCTGAGCGGCTCGCTCGAGGCCGCAGGCTACGTGCCCGCCGACGGCGTCGAGCCCGACGTCGTCGTCATCAACACGTGCGCGGTGCGTGAGAACGCCGACAACAAGCTCTACGGCAATCTCGGCCACCTCGCCGGCGTCAAGCGCCGCCACGAGGGCATGCAGATCGCCGTCGGCGGCTGCCTCGCCCAGAAGGACACCAGCACCATCCTCGAGAAGGCGCCGTGGGTCGACGTGGTCTTCGGCACCCACAACATGGGCGCGCTGCCGCGCCTGCTCGAACGTGCTCGGCACAACGACGAGGCGCAGCTCGAGATCCTCGACGCCCTCGAGACGTTCCCGTCGACGCTGCCGACGAAGCGCGACTCGAGCTACAGCGGCTGGGTCTCGATCTCGGTCGGCTGCAACAACACCTGCACCTTCTGCATCGTGCCCTCGCTGCGCGGCAAGGAGAAGGATCGCCGGCCCGGCGACATCCTCGCCGAGGTGCAGGCGCTCGTCGACGACGGCGCGATCGAGGTCACGCTGCTCGGCCAGAACGTGAACTCCTACGGCGTCGAGTTCGGCGACCGGCAGGCGTTCGGCAAGCTGCTGCGCGCCGCCGGGCGCATCGACGGCCTGGAGCGCATCCGCTTCACGAGCCCCCACCCGGCCGCGTTCACCGACGACGTCATCGACGCCATGGCGGAGACGCCGAACGTCATGCCGCAGCTGCACATGCCGCTGCAGTCGGGCTCCGACCGCATCCTCAAGGCCATGCGGCGGTCGTACCGCAGCGAGCGGTTCCTCGGCATCCTCGATCGCGTCCGCGAGCGCATCCCGCACGCGGCGATCAGCACCGACATCATCGTCGGCTTCCCCGGCGAGACCGAGGAGGACTTCCAGGAGACCCTGCGCGTGGTCGAGGCGGCGCGGTTCGCGTCGGCGTTCACGTTCCAGTACTCGATCCGCCCCGGCACGCCGGCGGCGACCATGGACGACCAGGTGCCGAAGGAGGTCGTGCAGGACCGCTACGACCGTCTCATCGCCCTGCAGGAGCGCATCAGCCTCGAGGAGAACCAGGCGGTCGTGGGCCGCCAGGTCGAGCTGCTCGTCGCCACCGGCGAGGGCAAGAAGGACGCCGAGACCCACCGCATGTCGGGTCGCGCCGAAGACAGCCGACTCGTGCACTTCGAGGTGCCGACAGGCTCCGACCTCCCGCGCCCCGGCGACGTCGTCACGGTGACGGTCACCCACGCCGCGCCGTTCCACCTCATCGCCGACTCGCCCGACGGTGCGCCGCTGCGCATCCGTCGCACGCGCGCCGGCGACGCGTGGGACCGCGCCCAGGCCGAGAGCTGCGGGGTTCCGGCCGCCCCTGGCGCGGCTACCGGCGGAGCGGTCTCGCTCGGCCTGCCGACCGTGCGCGTGGTGGACGAGACCCGCACGACGTGACGCTCATCGCGGTCGTCGGCGCGACCGGCACCGGCAAGAGCGAGTTCGCGCTCGACGTCGCAGACGCGATCGCCGCGCGCGGCGGCACCGCCGAGGTCGTCAACGCCGACGCCATGCAGCTCTACCGGGGCATGGACATCGGCACCGCGAAGCTCGCGCCCGACGAGCGCCGCGGCGTGCCGCACCACCTGCTCGACGTGCTCGACGTCACCGACGAGGCATCCGTCGCCGCCTACCAGCACGAGGCGCGCGCCGCGATCACCGCGATCCGCGAGCGCGGGGCCGTGCCGCTGCTCGTGGGAGGGTCGGGGCTCTACGTCTCCGCCGTGCTCTACGAGTTCGAGTTTCCCGGCACCGACGCCGAGGTGCGCGCACGGCTCGAGGCCGAACTCGAACGCGACGGCCGCGGCGCCCTGCACCGCCGCCTGCGGGAGCTCGACGCGCCCACGGCCGAGGCGGTGGGCCCGCACAACGCGCGCCGCATCGTGCGCGCGCTCGAGGTGATCGAGGTGACCGGCGAGCCCGCGGCCGCCCGGCTGCCCGACGAGCCCGTGCCGTGGACGCGACACGAGACCGTGCGCCTGCACGTCGACCGCGACGAGCTCGTGCCCCGGCTCGACGCACGCGTCGAGCGCATGTGGCGCTCCGGGATCGTCGACGAGGTGCGCGGGCTCATCCCGCGGGGCATCGAGCGCGGGGTGACCGCGAGTCGCGCGATCGGGTACGCCCAGGCGATCGCCGAGGTGCACGAGCGGATGCCTCGGGAGGACGCCATCGCCGAGACACAGGCGCTCACCCGGCGCTACGCCCGCCGCCAGGTCGGCTGGTTCAAGCGGTACCGTGACGCGGTCGTCGTCGAGGCGACCGACGCCGATGCCCGGGCCGAGCAGGTGCACCGCCTCGCGACCCTAGACTGATCGGCATGCCGTTCGATCTGCCGTTCACCAAGGGCCAGGGCACGGGCAACGACTTCGTGCTCGTCGCCGACCCCGAGGGCGAGCTCGACCTCACGCCCGAGCGCGTGCGCGCGATCTGCGATCGCCGGTTCGGCGTGGGCGGCGACGGCGTCATCCGCGCCGTGCGCTCGCGCGCGATCGAGGAGGGCGCGGCCGCGCTCGCGGAGGAGCCCGCGGCCGAGTGGTTCATGGACTACCGCAACGCCGACGGCTCGATCGCCGAGATGTGCGGCAACGGCATCCGCGTCTTCACCCGGTACCTGCTCGCGCAGGGCCTCGCCACGCTCGAGCCCGGCAGCACGCTGCCGATCGGCACGCGCACGGGCGTGCACGACGTGATGGCGAGCGCCACCGGCTTCCAGGCCGACCTCGGCCGCTGGCGCCTCGAGGGCGGCGAGCCGCTCGTGCGCGCCAAGGAGCTGCCGGTCGCGCGCCCGGGTCTCGGCGTCGACGTGGGCAACCCGCACGTGGTCGTCGCGGTCGCCGACGACGACGAGCTCGAGTCGATCGACCTGTCGTTCGTGCCGGTGCTGGAGCCCGCGCCCGAAGCCGGCGCGAACGTCGAATTCGTGGTGCCGGGCGAGCCGCTCGTGGTCGACGGCGTCGGACGCATCCGCATGCGCGTGCACGAGCGCGGGTCGGGAGAGACGCTCTCGTGCGGCACCGGCGCCGTCGCGGCCGCCCTCGCGGTGCGCCACTGGGCGGGCGAGGGCGCACCGAACGAGTGGCGCGTGCAGGTGCCCGGCGGCATCCTCGGCGTGCGCATGTTCCCCGCCGAGGACGGCGAGCACGTGGCCCTCGCGGGCCCTGCAGAGCTGGTCTTCGAGGGCGTCGTACCGGTCGAGTAGCCGCGGCGCCCGGCTCAGCCGGCCCGACGCACCCGCAGCACCCGGAACCCCTTGCTGATCGCCTCGCGCGTCACGTCGAAGTCGTCGGGCAGTTCCCCCTGCAGCCACCGCTGCAGCGAGTCCGAGCCGAGGTTGCGCTGCACGACGAGCCACGCGTCGCCGCCGGGCTCGAGACGCGGCAGCCAGCGCAGCAGCAACGCGTGCAGCTCCTGCTTGCCGATGCGGATCGGCGGGTTCGACCAGATGCTGCGGAACTCGAGGTCATCGGGAACATCCTCGGGCAGCGCGGCGTTGACGTGACGAAGGCCGAGTGCAGCGGCGTTGCGGCGCACGAGGTCGAGGGCCCGCTCGTTCACGTCGACCGCCCAGACGTCGGCGTGGGGCGACTCGAGGCCGAGCGTCAGCGCGATCGGCCCCCAGCCGCAGCCGATGTCGAGCAGCGCCCCGCCGGGCGGCGGCTCGGGCGCGTTGGCCAGGAGCACCTGGGTGCCCTGGTCGATGCGGTCGGGGCTGAAGATGCCGGATGCGGTGGTCAGCGTCACCTCGCGACCGGCGAGTCGCACCTGGAGGGGCCGGAGGGCGCCGGAGCTGGCGGGCTGCGACGAGAAGTAGTGGTCCGACGCCATAGAGGGAACGTAGCGCAGAGCGAGGAACTAGGGTTAACGGGATGGATCGTACCGAGGAACGGCTGACCGCCGACGACGACGCCGTGGAGCGGGTGCTCGCCCACGGCGATTCGCACGCGCGCGGATTCAGCCTGTTCGACGGTCGCGCCGGGGCGCTCCAGGCGCATGAGACGGCGACGGATGCCCCGGGCGGCGACGCGTACGACGGCGATCAGTTCGACCGTGAGGACCGCGCTGCGCTCCGCCGCGTGGTGGGCCTCTCGACCGAGCTCGAGGACGTCACCGAGGTCGAGTACCGGCAGCTGCGCCTCGAGAACGTGGTGCTCATCGGCGTGCACCCGCAGGGCGGGCTGCGCGACGCGGAGAACTCGCTGCGCGAGCTCTCCGCACTCGCCGAGACCGCCGGAGCGCGCGTGCTCGACGGCCTGCTCCAGCGCCGTCCGCACCCCGACCCCTCCACCTACCTCGGTCGCGGCAAGGCCGAGGAGCTGCGGATGATCGTGCAGTCCCTCGGCGCCGACACCGTCATCGCCGACACCGAGCTCGCACCGAGCCAGCGTCGTGCGCTGGAGGACGTGGTGAAGGTCAAGGTCATCGACCGCACCGCCGTGATCCTCGACATCTTCAGCCAGCACGCCAAGAGCCGCGAGGGCAAGGCGCAGGTCGAGCTCGCGCAGCTCGAGTACCTGCTCCCGCGCCTGCGCGGCTGGGGTGAGTCGATGTCGCGCCAGGCCGGTGGCCAGGTGGGCGGCGCGGGCGCCGGCATGGGCTCCCGCGGACCGGGTGAGACGAAGATCGAGCTCGACCGTCGTCGCATCCACACCCGCATGTCGCGCCTGCGCAAGCAGATCGCGGCGATGAAGCCGGCCCGCGAGGCCAAGCGCGCGAACCGCCGCCGCAACGCGGTGCCGTCGGTCGCGATCGCCGGGTACACCAACGCCGGCAAGTCGAGCCTCGTCAACCGCATCACGGGCGCGGGCGTGCTCGTCGAGAACGCGCTGTTCGCGACCCTCGACGCGACCGTGCGCCGCAACCAGACCCCCGACGGCCGCCTGTACACGATAGCCGACACCGTCGGGTTCGTGCGGAACCTCCCGCACCAGTTGGTCGAGGCGTTCCGCTCGACGCTCGAGGAGGTCGGCGACTCCGACCTGATCGTGCACGTCGTCGACGCGTCGCACCCCGACCCGGCGAGCCAGCTCGCCACGGTGCGCGATGTCATCGGCGAGCTCGGCGCACGAGACATCCCCGAGATCGTCGTCTTCAACAAGTCCGACCTCATCGACGACGAGGAGCGCCTCGTGCTCCGCGGCCTCGAGCCCGACGCGGTCTTCGCCTCGGCGCGCACGGGCGCGGGCATCCCCGAGCTGCTCGAGGTCATCGCCGCGCGCATCCCCGACCCCTCGGTCGAGGTCGACCTGCTCGTGCCGTACGACCGCGGCGACATCGTCTCGACGCTGCACGAGGCCGGCCGCGTGCTCGAGGTCGACTACGGCGACGAGGGCACGCACGTGCGCGCGCTCGCGAACCCCGAGCTCGCGGCGCAGCTCGCCGAGTTCTCGGTGCGCCCCGCGGCATCCGTCGCCGACTAGCCCCGGAGCGCGCCCCGCCTGCGGCCCGCGTCTCGCCCCGGACCCTCGCACGTCACATTCGGTCACGGGGCTGACGGCGCCGAGCCATCGGCGTATCGTCGTGAACGATCGTTGCGACGGGCCGAGCCCGCCGCGTGGAGCGACCGCCGAGCCCGGCACCCGCCCGCGACACCGACCACGCGTCGGGTCCGCGGCCTGCCGTGCGCCCGTCGCCCCGAGACGATGGGGACCCGATGTCCGAGACCGGCCGAACCCGAGCGCACGACGACCTCGCCGTGCGCCGGGTGCCCGTGTCGTTCGAGCTGTTCCCGCCCCGGTCGGATGCCGCGGCCATCGCCCTCGGCCGCACGATCGACAAGCTCGCCGAGGCCGCCCCCGCGTTCATCTCGGTGACGTTCGGCGCGGGCGGATCGACGCACGACCGGTCGCTCACGGTGCTGCGGTACATCCTCGACCAGACCACGGTCGAGCCGATGGCGCACCTCACCTGCGTCGGTTCGTCGCACGAGGAGGCGAACCACCTCGTGCGCGAGTTCCTCGACGCGGGCATCACGAGCTTCCTCGCCCTGCGCGGCGACCCGCCGAAGGACTCCGACGGCGACGGCCTCGGCGACCTCGGATCGTCGGCGGAACTCGTGCAGCTCATCCACCGGGTGCAGCAGGAGCGCGAGCCGTTCGCGCAGCTCGGCGTACCCGGGGCGCCCAAGGCGCGGCGCATCGAGGACCGCCCGCGGCCCGAGCGCGTGGCGGTAGCGACGTTCCCCACGGGGCATCCGCGCTCGGCCAATCGCCGGCAGGATGTCGACGCCCTGCTCGCCAAGGAGGTCGCGGGTGCCAACCTCGCGATCACCCAGCTGTTCTGGCACGCCGACGACTACCTCCGCTTCGTCGAGCTCGCCCGCGAGGGCGGTGTGACCATCCCCATCCTGCCCGGCATCATGCCCGTGGTCTCCCCGAAGCGACTCGCGCGGCTCACCGAGCTGACCGGCGTGCCCGCGCCCGACGACCTCGCGATCGCGCTCGAGATCGAGCCCGACGAGGCCGCACAACGCGAGATCGGCATGCGCTTCGCGACCGACCTCGCGCGCGCTGTGCTCGACGGCGGCGCCCCCGGCCTCCACCTGTATACCTTCAACCGCCACGAGGCCGTGCTCGGCGTGCTCGCCGAGCTCGACCTGTACCCGCCCCGGGCCGCCCGGCCCACGTCACTCACGGAGCACGCATGACCAGCAACACGTTCCCGTCCGGCACGATCCTCGGCTACCCGCGCATCGGGCGCCGCCGCGAGCTCAAGCGCGCAGTCGAGTCCTTCTGGGCCGGCCGCATCGACGTGGCCGAACTCGAGCGCACGGCCGCCGGGCTGCGCGCCGCGACCCGCGCGCGACTGCAGGAGCTCGGCCTCGGCACCGACGACTCGTCGATCCCCGAGTCGTTCTCGTACTACGACCAGGTGCTCGACGCAGCGGTCGCCGTCGGCGCGATCCCCGAGCGGTTCGCCGACCTCGTCGACGACTCGGGCCGTGTGGGGCTCGATGCGTACTTCACCATCGCGCGCGGCGAGGGCGAGAGGGCACCCCTCGAGATGACCAAGTGGTTCGACTCGAACTACCACTACCTCGTGCCCGAGATCGCGGCCGGCACCGCCTTCCGACTCGCCGACGACCGCATCGTGCGCGAGGTCGCCGAGGCGCGCTCGGCGGGGCTCGTCACTCGTCCGGTCGTGGTCGGGCCCGTGACGCTGCTCCTGCTCAGCAAGGCGGCAGACGGGTCGGATGCCGCGTTCCGGCCGCTCGACCGCCTCGACGACCTGCTCCCGGTGTACGTCGAGCTCCTTGGACGGCTGGCCGATGCGGGCGCCGAGTGGGTGCAGCTCGACGAGCCGGCGCTCGTCTCGGAGAGCATCGACGTCGACCCGGCCGATGCCCGTGCCGCGCTCGCTCGCGCGTACGACGTGCTCGGCGGGGCATCCGCCCGCCCCTCGATCTTCGTCGCGGCGCCGTACGGCGCGCTCGACGCCGCCCTGCCCGTGCTCGCCGCGAGCCCGATCGAGGCGATCGGCCTCGACCTCGTGCGCGGCTCGGCACCGGTCGGCCTCGACGAGGCGACCCGCGGCGGCCTCGCGAGCAAGACGCTCGTCGCGGGGGTCATCGACGGCCACAACGTGTGGCGCGGCGACCTCGCCGGCGCGCTGGCCGCGGCCGAGGGCGTGCGCGGCCTCGGCGCCGACCTCGCCGTGTCGACGTCGACCTCGCTGCTGCACGTGCCGCACGACGTCGACGAGGAGGCGTCGCTCGACGCGCGCCTGCGCTCGTGGCTCGCGTTCGCCGACCAGAAGGTCGCCCAGGTGGCCGTGCTCGCGCGCGGGCTCGCCGGGGGAGCGGACGCGGTCGGCGACGAGCTGGCAGCGGCGACCGACGCGCTCGCCGACCGGCTCGGCGCGCCGGGCGTGCGAGACGGCGCGGTGCGCGACCGCCTCGCGGGCCTCGACGCCGGCGCGACCGACCGTGCCGACTACGACGAGCGCGTCGCGGCGCAGGCGGCCCTCGACCTCCCGGTGCTGCCGACGACGACGATCGGGTCGTTCCCGCAGACCGGCGACATCCGCCGAGCGCGGGCCCGCCACGCACGCGGCGAGCTCGACGACGCCGGCTACGAGTCGCTCATGCGCGACGAGATCGAGCGCGTCATCCGCCTGCAGGAGGAGATCGGCCTCGACGTGCTCGTGCACGGCGAGCCCGAGCGCAACGACATGGTGCAGTACTTCGCCGAGCTGCTCGACGGCTTCGCGGTCACCGAGCACGGCTGGGTGCAGTCGTACGGCAGCCGCTGCACCCGCCCGTCGATCCTCTGGGGCGACGTGTCACGCCCCGAGCCGATGACGGTCGCCTGGTCGCAGTACGCGCAGTCGCTGTCGGACAAGCCCGTCAAGGGCATGCTGACCGGCCCGGTGACGATCCTCGCCTGGTCGTTCGTGCGCGACGACCAGCCGCTCGGCGAGACCGCGAACCAGGTCGCGCTCGCCCTGCGCGACGAGATCGCCGACCTCGAGACCGCGGGCATCCGCATCATCCAGGTCGACGAGCCCGCGCTGCGCGAGCTGCTGCCGCTGAAGCGCGCCGACCAGCCCGCGTACCTCGACTGGTCGGTGGGCGCGTTCCGCCTCGCGACCGGCGGCGCGGCGACGGCCACGCAGGTGCACACCCACCTCTGCTACTCGGAGTTCGGCGTGGTGATCGACGCGATCCGCGCGCTCGATGCCGACGTGACGAGCATCGAGGCGGCGCGCAGCCGCATGGAGGTCGTCGACGACCTGCGCACGAGCGGCTTCGACCACGGCGTCGGCCCGGGCGTCTACGACATCCACTCGCCGCGCGTGCCGAGCGTCGCCGAGGTCACCCAGCTGCTCGAGCGCGCGGCCGGTGCGCTGCCGCTCCGCCAGGTCTGGGTGAACCCCGACTGCGGCCTGAAGACCCGCGGCTACGACGAGACCGTCGCGTCGCTGCGCAACATCATCGACGCGACCCGTGAGGTGCGCGCCCGCGCGGCGGTGCAGGCCTGAGCGGATGCCTCGGGGCGCACGCCGCCCCGGGGCATCCGTCGCCCGCCCTGCGCCTAGCTCGCGTGGGCCCGGGATCCGCCGCCCTGCCCCGCCGTGCCGCGCGTGCGAACCATAGGACATCCGTGGGGCGGGGCGCCTGGCCGGCGGCGTGTCGTGGAACGGGTCCTACGCTTCGCACGCCGCGCGGCTCGGCCGGCGTGGCCCCGCGTGCGGAACGTAGGAGATTCGCCCGGTCGGCGCCTCAGGCTGCGGCGTGTCGTGCAACGGGTCCTACGCTTCGCACGCCGAGCGGCGCGCGAAGCTCAGACGGTGCGGAGCACCGCGACGACCTTGCCGAGCACCTCGGCGTAGTCGCCGATGATGGGCTCGAAGGCGCTGTTGCGAGGGAGCAGCCAGGTGTGGCCGTCGCGCTGGCGGAAGACCTTCACAGTCGCCTCGCCGTCGAGCATCGCGGCGACGATCTCGCCGTTCTCGGCCTCCTGCTGGCGACGCACGACGACCCAGTCGCCGTCGCAGATGGCCGCGTCGATCATGGAGTCGCCGACGACCTTGAGGATGAACAGCTCGCCCTTGCCCACGAGCTGCCGGGGGAGCGGGAACACCTCCTCGATCTGCTGGTCGGCGGTGATCGGCACGCCCGCGGCGATGCGCCCGACGAGCGGCACCATCGCCGCGTCGCCGACCGGAGCCGGTGCGCCCGAGGCGCCGGCCGATCCGGTCTCGTCGGCAGACTCGGTCTGCGACGGCGTCTCGATGAGCACCTCGAGCGCGCGCGGGCGGTTCGGGTCGCGGCGCAGGTAGCCGCTCAGTTCGAGCTGGCTGAGCTGGTGGGCGACGCTCGAGAGCGAGGAGAGCCCGACGGCGTCGCCGATCTCGCGCATGCTCGGCGGGTACCCGCGGGTCGACACCGACCGCTGGATCACGTCGAGGATCTGCAGCTGCTTCGCGCTGAGGCTCTTGCGACGCCTCGTCGCCCGGCGTTCGGTTCCGTTCTCGGTATCCACGTCTCTCGCCCTCCACAGGTCCGTCTGCCGGGGCCGACCGATCGAATGTCGGTGGGTGCTGATCGACTGTCGCCAGACACTCGAAACTGTATCCGGCGTGTCGGGTGCGGGCAAACATATGTTCGAGCGTGTCGCGCGGAAATCCGGGCGAATCGCCTCGGCCGAGGGGTTGAGTGTTCGAAATATCGAAGGTATATTCGGAACAGAGCTTCGCGCCGGCCTTCCCGGCCGAAGGCCGACGCGGAGCTCGACCAGGGAGGTGCGAGATGACGATGGCAATCCAGCACGGTGTTGGGCAGTACGGCACGGTCTTCGGTTCGCCGCGCACGACGGCAGGGCAGGCGACGGATGCCTCCGCAGGCGGAGACCGGGTACGCACGCGCCTGCGCCTCACGCGACGGGGTCGACTCGTGTTCGGCACGCTCGGCGTGCTCGTGCTGCTGGCGTTCGCCCTGCTGCTCCCGCTCGCCGCATCGCCCGTGGTCGCGGGCGACGAGGCGGCCGAGCCGCTCGAAGTCATCACGGTCGAGCACGGCCAGTCGCTCTGGTCCATCGCCGAGTCGATCGCCCCGCAGGCCGACCCCCGCGAGGTCATCGCCGACATCCTGAGCCTCAACGGGCTGACGTCGGCCGAGCTCGTGCCGGGTCAGCAGCTCGCGCTGCCGGCCGGGCGCTGAGGCAGGGCGCGAACGTCCGCCTGACGCCCGCCCGGTCCACGCAGCCGTGGCCGGCCGCGACGGCATTCGCTCCGCCGAAACACGATCGTCGTGCTCAGTAGCATGAGTGGGTGACGACCCTCGACGACCTGCCGATCCGAGACGACCTCCGAGGCAAGGTGCCCTACGGCGCACCGCAGCTGCACGTGCCCGTCACGCTGAACGTCAACGAGAACACGCACCCCATTCCCGAGGACGTCGCGCACGACATCATCGCCCGCATCGCGCAGGCGCTCCTCAGCCTCAACCGGTACCCCGACCGCGAGTTCACCGCGCTGCGCGAGGCACTCGCCGGCTACCTCGGCCACGGGCTCTCGCCCGACCGCATCTGGGCGGCGAACGGCTCGAACGAGGTGCTCCAGCAGGTGCTCCAGGCGTTCGGCGGCTTCGGGCGCACCGCGCTCGGCTTCACGCCCACCTACTCGATGTACCCGCTGCTCTCGTCGGGCGTGGGTGTCGAGTGGATCGGCGCCGAGCGCGACGCCGACTTCGAGCTCTCGCCCGAGACGGCCGTGCGCGCGGTCGAGGAGCACGACCCCGACCTCGTGATCCTGTGCTCGCCGAACAACCCGACCGGCACGCCGATTCCGCTCGAGACGGTTGAAGCCGTCGCCGACGCCGCGCGCGGCATCGTGGTGGTCGACGAGGCCTACGCCGAGTTCGCGCCGCCCGGATCACCCAGCGCACTGTCGCTGCTCGGGGGTCGGCCGCGCCTGATCGTCTCCCGCACGATGAGCAAGGCGTTCGCGTTCGCCGGCGCCCGCGTGGGCTACCTCGCCGCGGACCCGGCGGTCATCGACGCGATCCGCCTCGTGCGCCTGCCGTACCACCTCTCCGCACTCACGCAGGCGGCCGCGATCGGCGCGGTCGAGCACGCCCCCGAGATGCTCGCGATGGTCGACGACATCCGCGGCCAGCGCGACCGCATCTCCACCGAACTCGCCGCACTCGGCTACCGGCCGTACCGCTCGTGGAGCAACTTCGTGCTCTTCGCGGGCGTCGACGACCCGCAGGCCACGTGGGCGGCGCTCCGCGACCGCGGAGTGCTCGTGCGCGACGTCGGCATCCCGGGCACGCTCCGGGTGAGCGCCGGCACCGAGACCGAGACCACGGCATTCCTCGAGGCGATCGCCGCCGTCGGGCGCTGAGCCCAGGGGCATCCGCCCCGCCGGCACCCGACAACCGCCCGCAGCACCCGCAATATGATGGCCGCATGAGCACCCCCGCACGGACCGCCCGCGTGCAGCGCGAGACGAGCGAGTCGAGCATCGACCTCTCGCTCGACCTCGACGGCACCGGGGAGAGCGACATCGAGACCTCGGTGCCGTTCTACGACCACCTGCTCACCGCATTCGCCAAGCACTCGCTGACCGACCTGCGCGTGCGTGCGAGCGGCGACATCGAGATCGACGTGCACCACACCGTCGAGGACGTCGGCATCGTGCTCGGCACCGCCATCAAGCAGGCCCTCGGCGACAAGCGCGGCATCTCGCGCTACGGCGACGCGCTCGTGCCGCTCGACGAGGCGCTCGCGCAGGCCGTCGTCGACATCTCGGGGCGCCCCTACCTCGTGCACACCGGCGAGCCCGCGGGCTTCGAGTTCCACCTCATCGGCGGTCACTTCACCGGGTCGATGGTGCGCCACGTCTTCGAGGCGATCACCTTCCACTCCGCGATGACCGTGCACGTCGACGTGCGCGCGGGGCGCGACCCGCACCACATCGCCGAAGCCGAGTTCAAGGCGTTCGCACGTGCGTTCCGCCAGGCGAAGGCGCTCGACCCGCTGGTGTCGGGCGTGCCGTCGACGAAGGGCGCACTGTGAGCCGACCGAGCGTGGTCGTGCTCGACTACGGCACCGGCAACGTGCACTCGGCGGTCAAGGCGCTCGAGCGGGCCGGGGCCGACGTCGAGCTCACGGCCGACCGCTCCGCCGCGATGGAGGCCGACGGCCTGCTCGTGCCCGGCGTCGGCGCGTTCAGCGCGGTCATGGAGGCGCTGAAGGGCGTGCGCGGCGACGAGATCATCCACCGTCGGCTCGCGGGCGGTCGGCCCGTGATGGGCATCTGCGTCGGCATGCAGGTGCTGTTCGAGCACGGGATCGAGCGCGGCGTCGACACCGAGGGGCTCGGCGAGTGGCCCGGTACGGTCGCCGAGCTCCCGGCATCCGTGCTGCCCCACATGGGCTGGAACACGATCGATGCGCCCGAGGACTCGGCGCTGTTCGAGGGCCTCCACGACGAGCGCTTCTACTTCGTGCACTCGTATGCCGCGACCGAGTGGACGCTCGACGTGCAGCCGCCGTTCCCGCAGCCGCGCGTGACGTGGTCGGAGCACGGCGCGCCGTTCCTCGCCGCGGTCGAGAACGGGCCGCTCGTGGCGACGCAGTTCCACCCGGAGAAGTCGGCCGACGCGGGCATCCGACTGCTGTCGAACTGGCTCGGCACGCTGCGCTGAGCGGCTCCGACCGGTGACGTCGTCACGTGTGCGTTCGGCGTGTCGCACGCGAGTAGGATGCTGTGACTGTGCCGGTCTCCGACCAGGATGACCATGATTCGAGGACAGTGATGAGCGAGTTCAACAGGACCCCGCGTCTTGTGCTGCTTCCGGCGGTGGACGTCGCCGGCGGCAAGGCGGTACGCCTGACCCAGGGCGAGGCGGGGACCGAGACCAACTACGGCGACCCGATCGATGCGGCCGAGGACTGGGCCCGCCAGGGCGCCGAGTGGATCCACCTGGTCGACCTGGACGCGGCGTTCGGCCGCGGCAGCAACACCGGGGTCTTGAAGAAGGTCATCCGCCAGGTGCGCGGCGTGAACATCGAGCTGTCGGGCGGCATCCGCGACGACGCGTCGCTCGAGAAGGCGCTCGAGATCGGCGCCAAGCGCATCAACCTCGGCACCGCGGCGCTCGAGAACCCCGAGTGGGCGGCATCGGTCATCGCGCAGTACGGCGAGGCCGTCGCGGTCGGGCTCGACGTGCGCGGCACCACGCTCGCGGCACGCGGCTGGACCAAGGAGGGCGGCGACCTCTGGCAGGTCATGGACCGCCTCGAGGAGGCCGGCTGCGCCCGCTACGTCGTCACCGACGTCACGAAGGACGGCACGCTGCAGGGCCCGAACGTCGACCTGCTGCGCCAGGTCATGGAGCGCACGCGCCGCCCCGTCATCGCGTCGGGCGGCATCTCGAGCCTCGACGACCTCGCCGCGCTCCGCGAGCTCGTGCCGCTCGGCCTCGAGGGCACGATCGTGGGCAAGGCGCTCTACTCGGGCGCGTTCACGCTCGCCGAGGCGCTGGATGTCGCCGGCCACTGAGCCCGGCGAGGGCGAGGCGGCGGATGCCGCTCAGCCGCCGCTTCCCGAGCACCTCGCCGACTCGGCGGGCCAGCCGTGGGCGGGTCGCTCGTTCACCCCGAACGCGCACGCGGCCGACGACGGCACGATGCCCGAGCGCCTCGCCGAGGCGATCCGCCGGTTCCGCGCGAACGAGGTGGGGCAGGCCGAGGTCGTCGACGCGTTCCGCGACGCGCGCCTGCTGATCCCGCTCGTGGCGCAGCTCGGCGACGGCGGCACCGAGGTCGGCGCGCACGGCCTCGCGGTCGAGAAGAGCCAGGAGCTCGCGATCGTCACGGTCGCCGGGCCCGACGGCCGCAACGTGCTGCCGGTGTTCGGTTCGGTCGCAGCGATGTCGGCCTGGAACCCCGACGCGCGGCCGGTGCCCGCCGACGGCGTTCGGGTCGCGCTCGCCGCCGCGAGCGAGGACACCGAGCTCGTCGTGCTCGACCCGGGCAGCGAGGGCGAGTTCGTGCTGCGCCGGCCCGCGCTGTGGTCGGTCGCGCAGTCGCAGCCGTGGCGCCCCGCGTTCGAGGACGACGTCGTGCGCGACGCGTTCGCGCGGTCGATCGCGAGCGAGTTGGCGGCCGTCGCCACGACGCTCGAGCCCGGCGACCCCGGTGCGCGCCTCGCCGGCCCCGAGGTCGTCGTGCGCCTCGAGCTCCTCGCCGGACTCGAGCGCGCCGAGCTCGACGCCGTGCTGCAGCGGCTCGCGCAGCGCTGGGCCGCCGACGACGACATCGCGACGCGGGTCGACAGCCTGACCGTGCGGCTCGTCACGGCCGACGCCTGACGCGCGTTCGGCCGGATCGCGCGCCGACTCCGGGGCATCCGACCGGCATGTCGGTGGCATCGGCTTGAATGGACGCGTGGGCTCCGTGCTCGATCGATTCTCGGAAGCCACGCGCGCGTGGTTCACCGAGTCCTTCCGCGCGCCCACCGACGCCCAGGCCGGCGCGTGGGAAGCGATCTCGCAGGGCGAGCACTCGCTCATCGTCGCCCCGACCGGCTCGGGCAAGACCCTCGCCGCCTTCCTCTGGGCGATCGACCGGCTGGTGCGCGGCCACGGCGAGGGCGTCGACGGCGAGGGCGAAGCGGATGCCCCCGAGTCGGCGCCTCGCGGAACCCGCGTGCTCTACATCTCCCCGCTCAAGGCGCTCGGCGTCGACGTCGAACGCAACCTGCGCGCGCCGCTCGTGGGCATCGCCCGCACCTCCGAGCGCCTCGGCGTCGCCGCGCCCGCGGTCACCGTCGGCGTGCGCTCCGGCGACACGACCCCCGCCGAGCGGCGCCTGCTCGTGCGCACGCCGCCCGAGATCCTCATCACGACGCCCGAGTCGCTGTTCCTCATGCTCACGTCGAACGCGCGCGAGTCGCTGCGCGACGTCGACACCGTGATCGTCGACGAGATCCACGCGATGGCCGGCACCAAGCGCGGTGCGCACCTCGCGGTGAGCCTCGAGCGACTCGACGCGCTGCTCGCGCGCCCGGCGCAGCGCATCGGACTCTCGGCGACGGTGCGTCCGCACGACGAGGTCGCGCGGTTCCTCGCGGGCACCGCGCCCGTGCGCGTCGTCGTCCCGCCGTCGGGCAAGAAGTTCGACCTGCGCGTGGTCGTTCCGCTCGAGGACATGGGCGACCTCGCCGCCGAGCAGGGCACGATCTGGCCGCACGTCGAGGAGGCGATCGTCGACGACGTGCTCGCGCATCGCTCGTCGATCGTGTTCGCGAACTCGCGCCGGCTCGCCGAGCGGCTCACGGCGCGGCTGAACGAGATCCACGCCGAGCGCACGGCGCTGGTGACCGCCGGGGCATCCCTCGCCGGGGAGTCTGAAGCTGCCGCATCCGACGGCTTCCTCCCCCCACCGACCCGGCCGCCCGCCGAGATGATCGCCGCCTCGGGCGCGACCGGGGGCGCCGAGCCGCTGCTCGCCCGTGCCCACCACGGCTCGGTGAGCAAGGAGGAGCGCGCCGGCATCGAGGACGACCTGAAGTCCGGGCGCCTCCGCTGCGTCGTCGCCACCTCGAGCCTCGAGCTCGGCATCGACATGGGCGCCGTCGACCTGGTGGTGCAGGTCGAGTCGCCGCCGTCGGTCGCGAGCGGCCTGCAGCGCGTGGGTCGCGCGGGCCACCAGGTCGGCGAGGTCTCGCGGGGCATGCTGTACCCCAAGCACCGCGCCGACCTGGTGCACACCGCGGTCGCGACCGAGCGCATGGTCGCCGGCGCGATCGAGGAGCTCGCGATCCTCGCGAATCCGCTCGACATCCTCGCCCAGCAGACCATCGCGGCCTGCGCGCTCGACCCGCTCGACGTCGACGACTGGTATGACACCGTGCGCCGGTCCGCGCCGTTCGCGGGACTCCCGCGCTCGGCGTACGAGGCCACGCTCGATCTGCTCGCGGGCCGCTACCCGTCCGACCGGTTCGCCGAGCTGCGGCCGCGCATCGTCTGGGACCGCGACGCCGGCACCGTCATGGGCCGCCCCGGCGCGCAGCGCCTCGCGGTGACGAGCGGTGGCACCATTCCCGACCGCGGCATGTTCGGCGTGTTCATGGCGGGGGAGGAGGGCGCCAACCGCCGGGTCGGCGAGCTCGACGAGGAGATGGTCTACGAGTCGCGCGTCGGCGACGTGTTCGCGCTCGGGGCGACGAGCTGGCGCATCCAGGACATCACGCACGACCGCGTCGTCGTCACCCCCGCGTTCGGCCAGCCCGGCCGCCTGCCGTTCTGGAAGGGCGACGGCCTCGGCCGCCCGGTCGAGCTCGGGCGGGCGATCGGCGCGTTCGTGCGCGAGGTGTCCGACGCGAGCCCGGCGGATGCCTCGGAGCGCGCCGCCGCCGCAGGACTCGACGCGCGCGCCACGACGAACCTCGTCGCGTTCCTCGACGAGCAGCGCCGTGCGACCCGACACCTCCCGACCGACCGCACCATCGTGGTCGAGCGCTTCCGCGACGAGCTGGGCGACTGGCGGGTCGTCATGCACGCCCCGTTCGGCACGCCCGTGCACGCGCCGTGGGCGCTCGCCGTGGGCGCGCGCATCCGCGAGCGGTACGGCGTCGACGCGAACGCGGTCGCGAGCGACGACGGCATCGTCATCCGCATGCCCGACACCGGCGGCGATCCGCCCACGGCCGACCTGTTCGTGTTCGAGACCGACGAGCTGGTCGAGCTCGTCACCGAGGAGGTCGGCGGTTCGGCGCTCTTCGCCTCCCGCTTCCGGGAGTGCGCGGCCCGCGCGCTGCTGCTGCCGCGCCTGAACCCGGGCCGGCGCTCGCCGCTCTGGCAGCAGCGCCAGCGCGCCTCGCAGCTGCTCGAGGTCGCGCGCGACTACGGCGACTTCCCGATCATCCTCGAGACCGTGCGCGAGTGCCTGCAGGACGTCTACGACCTCCCGTCGCTGAGGGCGGTGAGCGAGGACATCGCGGCCCGACGCATCCGCGTGGTCGAGACCGAGACCGAGACCGCGAGCCCGTTCGCCGCGAGCCTGCTCTTCGGCTACGTCGGCGCGTTCATGTACGAGGGCGACTCGCCGCTCGCCGAGCGCCGTGCCGCCGCACTGTCGCTCGACACCGGCATGCTCGCCGAACTGCTCGGCACGGTCGAGCTGCGCGAACTGCTCGACCCCGAGGTCATCGCACAGGCCGAGGCCGAGCTGCAGCGGCTCGACCCCGAACGGCGGGCGCGCGGCGCCGAGGGCGTCGCCGACCTGCTCCGCGAGCTCGGGCCGCTGTCGGCCGACGAGGTGGCGGCCAGGGTCGACGACGAGACGGACGCCCCCGAGGCGCTCGCCGACCTCGCCGCCGCGCGCCGCGTGGCCGAGGTCGCCTTCGCCGGTGCGGAGCGGTGGGCCGTCGTCGAGGACGCGAGTCGCCTGCGGGACGCGCTCGGCGTGCCCATCCCGCCCGGGGTGCCCGACGCGTTCGCCGAGGCCGTGGCCGACCCGGTGGGCGACCTGGTCAGCCGCTACGCGCGCACGCACGGGCCGTTCACCGCGCAGGCGGTGGCCGAGCGCCTCGGCATCGGCTCGGCGGTCGCGACCGCGGCCCTCCGCCGCCTCGCCGCCGACCGGCGCGTGGTCGAGGGGGAGTTCCGCCCGCACGGCTCGGGCACCGAATGGTGCGACGCCGAGGTGCTCCGCCGCCTCAGGCGCCGGTCGCTGGCTGCGCTCCGCAAGGAGGTCGAGCCCGTCGACCAGCGGGCGTTCGCGCGGTTCCTGCCCGACTGGCAGCACGTCGGCGGCCGGTTGCGCGGCGTCGACGGCGTGCTGCAGGTCGTCGAGCAGCTCGAGGGCGCGCGCCTGCCCGCCTCGGCGTGGGAGTCGCTCGTGCTGCCGGGTCGGGTCGCCGACTACAGTCCGGCCATGCTCGACGAGCTGACCGCGGCGGGCGAGGTGCTCTGGGCGGGCGCGGGCGCGATGCCCGGCAACGACGGCTGGATCACGCTGCACCTGGCCGACACTGCGCCGCTCTCGCTGCCCCTGCCGATCGACACCGAGCCCTCGGCGCTCGAGCAGGAGGTGCTCGCCACGCTCGGCACCGGTGGCGCGTACTTCTTCCGCCAGCTTGCCGACGCGGTCGGCAGCACCGACGACCAGGCGCTCGCCGAGGCGATCTGGAACCTCGCGTGGGCGGGGCTGGTCACCAACGACACCTTCTCGCCCGTGCGGGCGATGCTCGCGGGCGGGCGCACGAGCCACGCGCCGACCCGCCCGACCCCGCGCTCGCGTGCCTACGCGGGCCGTGGGCGGGTGAGCGGCCGGCCGGCCAGCCCGCTGCGCACCGGTCCGCCGAATGTCGCCGGCCGGTGGTCGATCCTGCCGGTCGCCGACGACTCCGCCACCCGCCGCGCGCACGCGCTGGGGGAGACGCTGCTCGACCGGCACGGCGTGGTGACGCGCGGGGCCGTCGTCGCCGAGGGCGTGCTCGGCGGCTTCGCCCTGGCGTATCGCACGCTCGCCGGGTTCGAGGAGTCGGGTCGCGTACGCCGCGGCTACTTCATCGACGGACTCGGCGCCGCCCAGTTCGGCAGCGGTGGCGCCGTCGACCGCCTCCGCACCGCGCCCGAGGCGCCGACGCTCGTGCTCGCGGCCACCGACCCCGCGAACCCGTACGGCGCCGCCCTGCCGTGGCCGGAACTGCCGGTCGACGGGCACCGGCCCGGACGGAAGGCCGGCGCGATGGTGATCCTCGTCGACGGCGCGCTCGTCGCGTACGTCGAGCGCGGCGGCAAGACGATCATCGCCTTCGCCGACGATGCCGAGGTGCTCCGAGGTGCGACGGCGGCGCTCGCGGCGGTCGTGCAGCGCGGCGCCGTCGACCGGCTCCGCGTCGAGACCGTGAACGGCGCGTACGTGCTCGGCACGCCCGTGGGCGACGCGCTGCAGGAGGCGGGCTTCCGCACGACGCCGAGGGGGCTTCGGATCAGTGCTCGGGGCTGATTCGGCAGCACGGGAGGAGCGCCATGCCCGAGGGTGACACCGTCTGGCGCGCGGCGCGCCGGCTCGACGCGGCGTTGGCGGGGGCATCCGTCGTCTCGTCCGACGTGCGCGTGCCGCGCTACGCGACCGTCGACCTCGCGGGCGAGACCGTGCACGGCGTCGCCTCGCGCGGCAAGCACCTGCTCATGCGCATCGGCGACCGGGTCGTGCACACGCACCTGAAGATGGAGGGGGAGTGGCGCGTGCTCCGGCCCGGCCAGCGCTGGCCGCACCCCGCGCACCGCGCGCGCATCGTCATCTCCACTGCCGAGGCGGTCGCGATCGGCTTCGACCTCGGCATCGTCGAGGTGTTCCCGGCCGACGAGGAGGCCGAGCGGCTCGACCACCTCGGGCCCGACCTGCTCGGCGACGACTGGGATGCCGCCGAGGCCGTGCGCCGCCTCGCCGCGCACTCGGAGCAGGAGATCATCGTCGCGCTCGCCGACCAGCGCAACCTCGCCGGGCTCGGCAACGTGTACGTGAACGAGCTGTGCTTCCTGCGCGGCCTCGCGCCGGGCCGACCGGTCGCCGAGGTCGACCTCGCGCAAGCGGTGGCGCTCGCCGAACGCCTCATCCGCGCGAACCGCGAGCGCGTCGCGCGCACGACGACGGGCGACACCCGGCCCGGCAGGCGCCTCTGGGTGCACGGCCGCGGCGGGCAGCCGTGCCGGCGCTGCGGCACGACGATCCGCCACGCGCGCCACGGGCGCACCGAACTGGAGCTGCGCGAGACCTGGTGGTGCCCGCATTGCCAGACGTGAGACCGGCGGGCGTCAGCGGCGCGGCATCCGCCCCGCTCTGTTCACTGCGCGAGCCCGCGACCGGTCAGTTGACCGGGCCGGTCCACTTCTCGCCCGGGCCCTGCCCGATCGGGTCGGGAATGACGGATGCCTCGCGGAACGCCAGCTGCAGCGAGCGCAGGCCGTCGCGCAGGCTCCGCGCGTGCATGTCGCTGATCTCCGGGGCGCCGGCCGTGATGAGCCCCGCGAGGGCGTTGATGAGCTTGCGCGCCTCGTCGAGGTCGACCTCGGCGTCCGGGTCGTCGGCGAGCCCGCACTTGACCGCTGCGGCGCTCATGAGGTGCACGGCGGTGGTGGTGATTACCTCGACCGCGGGCACCTCCGCGATGTCGCGGGTGGCGTCGATCGTGGCATCCGACGGGGAGTTCTGAGACACGTGGAACCTCTGGTAGACTTCTGCGGGCTCCGGGGCCATTCCCCGGTACGAAAGTGGAGATTCTCCCACCCGCGCTTGACCGCCTCACTAGGTTACCGGGTAGATCGCACTCCGCTTGCCGGCCGCGAGGTCGGGAAGTAGACAGGGTGCCGTAGGGCCGCACGTGGAATTCACGGGCGGCGGTGCGTGGATTTCCGCCTTCGTCGCCAGGCGGCATCCGTCTCCCGGCGAAGCACGAAATGCTCGAACAGAGGAGTACACGCATCAGCGATCCCCGTACCAACGACCGTATCCGCGTTCCCGAGGTCCGCCTCGTGGGGCCCAGCGGAGAGCAGGTCGGCGTCGTGAAGATCGAGGTTGCCCTGCGACTCGCGCAGGAGGCCGACCTCGATCTCGTCGAGGTCGCACCGAACTCGAAGCCGCCCGTGGCCAAGATCATGGACTACGGCAAGTTCAAGTACGAGGCTGCGCAGAAGGCCAAGGAGGCCCGGCGCAACCAGGCGAACACGATCCTCAAGGAGGTTCGGTTCCGCCTCAAGATCGACAAGCACGACTACGAGACCAAGATGAAGCGCGCCGTCGGCTTCCTGAAGGCCGGCGACAAGGTCAAGGCGATGATCCTGTTCCGCGGACGTGAGCAGTCGCGTCCCGAGATGGGCGTCCGCCTGCTGCAGCGCTTCGCGGAGGACGTCGCCGAGTTCGGCACCGTCGAGCACACCCCCACGATCGACGGGCGCAACATGACCATGGTCATCGCGCCCGTGAAGAACAAGTCCGAGGCCAAGGCCGAGGCGAACGCACAGCGTGCTGCGGCCAAGCAGCGCCCCGCGTCGGAGGACGCGGGCGAGTAGGTCGCAGGCGGTTCGCACCCACCGGTGCGGGCCAGAACCATTCCGCCCCCTCGCGGGGCGGGAACCGAAGGAGAAACGAATGCCCAAGCAGAAGACCCACTCCGGGTCGAAGAAGCGCTTCAAGGTCACCGGCAGCGGCAAGATCAAGAAGCAGCAGGCCGGGATGCGTCACAACCTCGAGGGCAAGTCCTCCGTGCGCACCCGCCGCCTGAACCAGGACAAGGTGGCCTCCAAGGCCGACACCAAGGTCATCAACAAGCTGCTCGGCCGCTAGCGCCGAAGAGACCCGTAAGGAACAAGAGCAATGGCAAGAGTCAAGAGGGCCGTCAACGCCCACAAGAAGCGCCGGGTCATCCTCGAGCGCGCCGAGGGCTACCGCGGGCAGCGTTCGCGCCTGTACCGCAAGGCCAAGGAGCAGGTCACGCACTCGCTGGTCTACTCGTACAACGACCGCCGTGCGCGCAAGGGCGACTTCCGCCGCCTGTGGATCCAGCGCATCAACGCCGCGTCGCGCCAGAACGGCCTGACCTACAACCGCTTCATCCAGGGCCTCGGCCTCGCGGGCATCGAGGTCGACCGTCGCATCCTCGCCGACCTCGCCGTGCACGAGCCGGAGACCTTCGCCGGCCTCGTCGAGGCCGCCAAGGCCGCGCTGCCCGCCGACACCTCGGCCCCCAAGGCCGACTCGGCCGCGTAGGCACCGCACCCACGCATCGAACGGCCCGTCCCGGAATCGTCCGGGGCGGGCCGTTCGCCGTCCGCGCGCGCGGCTCCCTAGACTGGCCGCATGCTCGAGAACCCGCGCTCGCCGCGCGTGCGCGCCGTCGCGAAGCTCGCCAAGAAGCCCGCCCGCCAGGAGTCGGGGCTGTTCCTGCTCGAGGGGCCCCAGGCCGTCGCCGAGGCGCTCACCTTCCGCCCGCAGCTTCTGGTGGAGCTCTACGCCACCCCGACGGCGCTGGAGCGCTACACCGACATCGGCCAGACCGCTGTCGACGCCGGCGTCGACGTCGAGTTCGTCACCGAGGAGGTGCTCGAGTCGATGGCCGACACGGTGACCCCGCAGGGGTTCGTCGCCGTGTGCCACCAGTTCCCGACCGCTGCGAAGGACGTGTTTGCGGCCGGGCCGACCCTCGTCGCGATCCTCGAGGAGGTGCGCGACCCCGGCAACGCGGGCACCATCATCAGGGCAGCGGATGCCGCCGGCGCCGACGCCGTGGTCTTCAGCGGTCGTACGGTCGACCTCTACAACCCGAAGGTCGTGCGCTCGTCGACCGGATCGATCTTCCACCTCCCGGTCGCGGTCGGCGCCCACCTCGAGGACGTGCTGCAGCGCGCCCGCGGGGCGGGCCTGCAGGTGCTGGCCGCCGACATCGACGGGGACGACCTGCTCGAGGCCCGCACGGCGGGCGTGCTCGACGCGCCGACGGCCTGGCTGTTCGGCAACGAGGCGCGCGGGCTCTCCGACGAGCACCGCGATGCCGCGGATCGGGCCGTGACGGTGCCGATCTACGGGCATGCGGAGTCGATGAACCTCGCGACCGCCGCATCCGTCTGCCTCTACGAGAGCGCATTCGCGCACCGTTCCTGATCTCGCGGCCCGATTCGCGGCGATTCTGAGCGTCGCTCGGCGTCTGCACGGCCCGAGTTACGAATCGGTAACCGATGGGCGACCGCTAGAGACCGCGGGAGAGGCCGTCCCCTACGTTGGGGGTATGGAGCCCACCACGCCGACTCCGACGACGTCCAACATCCAGGTCGGTCGCGGAGAAGCCCTTGTCATGATCGACCAGGTCAACAAGCACTTCGGCGACCTGCACGTGCTGAACGACATCAACACGCAGGTCAACCGCGGCGAGGTCGTCGTCGTCATCGGCCCGTCCGGGTCGGGCAAGTCGACGCTGTGCCGCGCCATCAACCGCCTCGAGACCATCGACTCGGGCACCATCACCATCGACGGCGACCTGCTGCCGGAAGAGGGCGCCGCACTCGCGAAGCTCCGGGCCGACGTCGGCATGGTGTTCCAGTCCTTCAACCTCTTCGCGCACAAGACCGTGCTCGAGAACATCACGCTCGCGCCGATGCGGGTCAAGCGCAAGTCCAAGAAGGAAGCTGAGAAGCGCGCGATGGAGCTCCTCGATCGCGTCGGCGTGGCGAATCAGGCCGCGAAGATGCCCGCCCAGCTCTCGGGCGGGCAGCAGCAGCGCGTGGCCATCGCCCGATCGCTCGCGATGAGCCCGAAGCTCATGCTCATGGACGAGCCGACGAGCGCGCTCGACCCCGAGATGATCAACGAGGTGCTCGACGTCATGGTCGGCCTCGCGAAGGACGGCATGACGATGATCGTCGTGACGCACGAGATGGGATTCGCCCGGCGCGCCGCCGACCGGGTGCTGTTCATGGCCGACGGGAAGATCGTCGAGGAGGCGTCGCCGAACGACTTCTTCGACAACCCGCAGTCGGACCGTGCCAAGGACTTCCTCTCGAAGATCTTGGAACACTGAGGCTCGGCCGCTTCGCGCGGCGGGGGAGATACGCACACAGGAGGAGAAGAGGACATGAAGCGCAGCAGACTCGCACTCATCGCCGCAGCGGGGGTCGCGGCACTCGCACTGGCCGGCTGTGCCGGCGGCGACGACTCCGGCGACGGAGAGACCACCGATTCGGACTCGATGGTGGAGTTCGAGGAGGGCACGACGATGGCCGAGCTCTCCGAGGCCGGCACCATCACCATCGGCACCAAGTTCGACCAGCCGCTGTTCGGCCTGTTCGACCCGGCCGCCGACGCGCCCGTCGGCTTCGACGTCGAGATCGGCAAGATCATCGCCGGCCAGCTCGGCATCGACGAGGCGGACATCGAGTGGGTCGAGACGGTCTCGGCCAACCGCGAGCCGTTCATCGAGAACGGCACCGTGGACATCGTCGTCGCGACCTACACGATCAACGACGAGCGCAAGGAGGTCATCTCCTTCGCGGGTCCGTACTACATGGCGGGCCAGTCGATCCTCGTGAACGCCGACAACGACGACATCATGACCGAGGACGACCTCATCGGGCAGCCCGTCTGCTCGGTGACCGGTTCGACCCCGGCCGCGTACCTCGACGAGCTCGGGGCCGAGACGCTGCTCACCGACACCTACACGAACTGCCTCGAGCCGCTGCGCCAGGGCCAGGTCGTCGCGGTGTCGACCGACAACGTCATCCTCGCGGGCCTCGCGGCCCAGAACGAGGGCGAGTTCAAGGTGGTCGGCGAGCCGTTCACCGACGAGCCCTACGGCATCGGCCTCGCGATCGACGACACCGACTTCCGTATGTGGATCAACGACGTGCTCGAGGAGTCGTACGCGGACGGCAGCTACGAGGAGGCGTGGAACTCCACGGCGGGCGCCATCCTGCCGTTCATCGAGCCGCCGGCAGTCGACCGGTACTGACCCGATGACGACCCGGGCCGGGTGAACTCCCGGCCCGGGTCGTCCCCGCCCGATACGACGAGAGGAGCTGCGTGGACGCCGTCTTCGACAACCTGCCGAGGTACCTCGACGGGTTCAGCGTGACGCTGCTGCTGCTCGGCGTGTCGGGCGTCTCCGCGCTCGTGCTCGGCACGATCATCGCGGCCATGCGCATCTCGCCGGTGGCATCCCTCCGCGGCTTCGCCACCGTCTACACCGAGATCGTGCGCAACACCCCGCTCACGCTCGTGCTCTTCTTCTGCGCGATCGTGCTGCCGATCCTCGGGTCGACGCTTCCGTTCGTCATCGCCGCGATGATCGGCCTGTCGGTGTACACGTCGCCGTTCGTCGCGGAGGCGCTGCGCTCGGGCATCAACGGCGTGCCGGTCGGCCAGGCCGAGGCAGCCCGCAGCGTCGGGCTCGGGTTCGGGCAGACGGTGTCGATGGTCATCCTGCCGCAGGCGTTCCGCATGACCGTGCCGCCGCTCATCAACGTCTTCATCGCGCTCACCAAGAACACGTCGGTCGCGGGCGGGTTCTTCGTCGCCGAGCTGTTCACGATCGGCAAGGAGCTCGCGAACGCACGCGGCGACGCCGTCGTGGCGGTGCTGCTCGGCGTCGCCACGTTCTACCTGATCATCACGGTGCCGCTGGGGCTCCTGGCCACCCAGCTCGAGAAGAAGTGGGTGGTGCAGCGATGAGCCGCGGCGCAGCAGTGCTGTTCGACGCTCCCGGGCCCCGGGCGCGCCGGCTGTCGCTCATCCTGTCGCTCGTCGCAGGGGTGCTGATCCTTCTGGGCATCGGGTGGATCCTCGCGGTGCTCGCGGCGCCGCGCGAGGGCCCCGGCGGACTCGAGCTGCCGAGCATGCTCTCGCCGGAGCGGTGGAACATCTTCACCGACCCCGACGTCTGGGCGCTCATCTGGCGTGGCACGCTGGCCACGCTGCAGGCGGCTGCCGTCGCCGCGGTGATGGCGCTCGCGTTCGGCGTGGTGCTCTCGCTGCTCCGCAGCGCGCAGAGCCGGTGGGTGCGCGTACCGACCGCGATCTTCATCGAGTTCTTCCGCGGCATGCCCGTGCTGCTCATGATGCTGTTCATCCTGCTGGCGGCGTCGACCAGCCAGTTCTGGGCGGTCGTCTGGGCGCTCGCCCTCTACAACGGCGCGCTCATCGGCGAGGCGCTGCGCGCGGGCCTCGTCGCGCTCCCCAAGGGGCAGCGCGAAGCGGGACTCAGCCTCGGCATGCGGCAGCTGCAGTCGAAGATGCTCGTCGAGTTCCCGCAGGCGTTCCGGCAGATGCTGCCGATCATCGTCGCCCAGCTCGTGGTGCTGCTGAAGGACACCTCGCTCGGGTACATCGTCGGCTACACCGAGCTGCTGCGCACCACGCTGAACAACCTCGCGAGCTTCTACGGCAACCGGTACCTGTTCTCCCTGTTCGTCGTGACCTGGGTCGTCTACCTCGCCATGAACCTCGCGCTGTCGTGGTTCGCGCGCTGGCTCTCGCGGCGTACCGAGAGCGGTGGGGGCGGGTTCAGCTGGGGCCGTAACAAGGGTGCCGAGCCGCCCGAGGACCCGAACCAGGCGCTCCTGGTCGCCGAGGCGAGCGCGGACGCCCGCACATCGGCCACCGGCGGTGGCGCTCCCGGTTCCAGGACCTAGCAGTTCCCCGAACGTGCCCGCCCGGTCAACGGCGATCGAGCGGGTGCCCCACCTCCCGAGGGCACCGTCGCCCACCGGTAGACTGCTCTCTCGTGTCCGAACCCACCGAGATCACCGAATCCGCGGTCGCCGAGGCGGTCGACGCCGCACTCGCGGCCATCGCCGGCGCGAACGACTCCGCCGCGCTGAAGGCCGTCCGCACCGAGCACACCGGCGAGAAGTCCACGCTCGCGAAGCTGAACGCACTCATGCGCTCCGTGCCGAACGAGCAGAAGGCCGCGTTCGGCAAGCTCGTCGGCGGTGCGCGCGGCCGCGTGAACCAGGCGTTCGCCGCCCGCGAGGGCGAGATCGTCGCGGCCGAGGCCGCCGCGCAGCTCGAGGCGGAGGCCGTCGACGTGACGGCGATCGCCGCGCGTCGCACCCCCGGCGCGAGGCATCCGCTCAGCCTCTTGCAGGAGCAGATCGCCGACGTGTTCGTGGGCATGGGGTGGGAGATCGCCGAGGGCCCCGAGATCGAGCACGAGTGGTACAACTTCGACGCGCTGAACTTCGACGAGGACCACCCGGCGCGCGCCATGCAGGACACGTTCTTCGTCGAGCCGGTCGAGCGCCACCTCGTGCTGCGCACGCACACGAGCCCCGTGCAGATCCGCTCGATGCTCGACCGCGAGGTGCCGATCTACGTGCTCGCGCCGGGGCGCACGTATCGCACCGACGAGCTCGACGCGACGCACACCCCGGTGTTCAGCCAGTTCGAGGGCCTCGTGATCGACAAGGGCATCACCATGGCCCACCTGCGCGGCACGCTCGAGCACGTCGCGCGCATCATGTTCGGCGAGGGCACCAAGATCCGCCTGCGCCCCAACTTCTTCCCGTTCACCGAGCCGAGCGCCGAGTTCGACATCTGGCACCCGACCTTCAAGGGCGGCGCGCGCTGGATCGAGTGGGGCGGTTGCGGCATGGTGAACCCGAACGTGCTGCGTTCGGCCGGCATCGACCCGGAGGTGTACTCGGGCTTCGCGTTCGGCATGGGCTTCGAGCGCACCCTGATGTTCCGCAACGACGTGAAGGACATGCGCGACATGATCGAGGGCGACATCCGCTTCAGCGAGCAGTTCGGGATGGTGGTCTGATGCGCGCGCCGCTCAGCTGGATCGACGAGTTCACCCCGCTCGTCGAGGGATCGACCCTCGAGGACGTGCACGCCGCGCTGGTGCGCGTCGGTCTCGAGGAGGAGGACCTGCACGACTTCGAGGTCTCCGGCCCGGTCGTCGTCGGCCAGGTGCTCGAGTTCGTCGAGGAGCCGCAGAAGAACGGCAAGACCATCCGTTGGTGCCAGGTGCGCGTCGCGCCCGAGGGCGCCGAGGCGGCCGACGGCGGGCCCGACGTGCGCGGCATCGTCTGCGGCGCCTGCAACTTCCTCGAGGGCGACAAGGTCGTCGTGACCCTGCCCGGCTCGGTGCTGCCCGGCGACTTCGCGATCGCCGCGCGCAAGACCTACGGCCACGTGTCCGACGGCATGATCGCCTCGGTCAAGGAGCTCGCGCTCGGCGACGAGCACGACGGCATCCTGCGCCTCGTGACCATGGGGCTCGACCCCGAGGTCGGCACCGACGCGATCGCACTGCTCGGGCTCGACGACTCGGCCGTTGAGGTGAACGTCACGCCCGACCGCGGCTACGCGTTCTCGATTCGCGGCATCGCGCGGGAGTACTCGCACGCGACCGGGCAGCCGTTCACCGATCCGGCGTCGCTCGTGCCGCCGGTCGAGGCGTCCGGCTTCCCCGTCGTGATCGACGACGCCGCGCCGATCCGCGGCCGCGTCGGCGCTCGCGGCTTCGTCACGCGCTCGGTGCGCGGGGTGGATGCCACGCTGCCGACGCCGCCCTGGATGCGCGCGCGCCTCGCCCTGGCGGGCGTCCGCTCCATCTCGCTGCTCGTCGACATCACGAACTACGTCATGTTCGAGCTGGGCCAGCCGATCCACGGCTACGACCTCGACCGCCTGCAGGGTGGCATCACGGTGCGCCGCGCGACTGACGGCGAGACCCTCGAGACGCTCGACGGCCAGGTGCGGAAGCTCTCGACCGAGGACCTGCTCATCACCGACGAGTCCGGCGCGATCGGCCTCGCGGGCGTCATGGGCGGCGGCACGACCGAGATGGGCCTCGAGACGACCAACGTGCTCATCGAGGCCGCGACATTCGACCCGGTGTCCATCGCGCGCACCGCCCGCCGGCACAAGCTGCCGAGCGAGGCGTCGAAGCGCTTCGAGCGCGGCGTCGACCCGGCCGTCGCGGTCGCCGCGGCGAACCGCGTCGTGCAGCTCATGGTGCAGCTCGCCGGCGGCACGGCCGACACGCTGGGTTCCGACCTGGTGGCGGATGCCTCGGCCGAGCCGATCGCCCTGCCCGCCGGGTTCACGGCGGGCCTCATCGGCGTCGACTACGAGGCGTCGCAGATCCGCGGCGCCCTGGAGCTGATCGGCGCGACCGTCGAGGACGCGACAGATGGCTGGTCCGTCACTCCGCCGAGCTGGCGCCCCGACCTCACCGACAAGTGGACCCTCGCCGAGGAGGTCGCCCGCATCGACGGGTACGACCGCATCCCGTCGGTGCTCCCCGTCGCACCGCCGCAGCGCGGGCTGACGCGCGCGCAGCAGCTGCGTCGCAACGCGTCGAACGCGCTGGCCGCGTCGGGCTTCACCGAGGTCATGGCCTACCCGTTCTTCACCGCCGAGGTGAACCAGCGATTCGGCTCGCCCGACGGCTCGGAGATCGGCCAGGTCAAGCTCGCCAACGCGCTCGACGCGAGCGTGCCGTTCCTGCGCACGTCGCTGCTGCCGGGCCTTATCGAGGTCGCGCGACGCAACCGTTCGCGCGGCTTCACCGACCTCGCACTGTTCGAGACCGGCTCGGTGTTCCGACCCGAGCTCGGGCGCGAGTACGGCACCGCGACGATCCCGCTCGGCGGCGTGCTGCCCGGCGACGGCGACCTCGACGACCTGGCCGCGAGCATCCCGCCGCAGCCGCGTCGCGTGGGCGTGCTGCTCACGGGCGACCGCACGGCCAAGCAGCCCGGGGTCGCGCCCGTGGCCGCCGGCATCGCCGACGCGCTCGAGGCCGCGCACACGATCGCGGTCGCGGTCGGCGCCGAGCTCGAGGTGCGCCAGGGCGCGCACCAGGCCATGCACCCCGGCCGCACGGCGGAACTCGTCGCGGGCGGCGAGGTCGTCGGCTACGCGGGCGAGCTGCTGCCCGAGCTCTCGGAGCAGGTCGACCTGCCCCGGGTGGTGGGCGTCGCCGAGGTCGACCTCGACGCGCTCGTCGCGAGCTCGGACGGCGTGATCGAGGCGCGCGGGCTGTCGACCTACCCGGCCGCGACGCAGGACCTCTCGCTCGTCGTCGGCGTCGCGACGCCGGCCGCCGAGGTCGGCGCCGCCGTGCGCGAGGGCGCGGGCGACCTGCTCGAGCACCTCGAACTGGTCGATGACTACCGTGGCACCGGTGTGCCCGAGGGACGCAAGTCGCTCACGTTCGCGCTCCGGTTCCGGGCATCCGACCGCACCCTGACCGCCGCCGAGGCGACCGCCGCGAAGCTCGCCGGCTCCGCCCTCGCGGGCGAGCGCTTCGGCGCCACCCTCCGCGACTAGGGTGACGGGCATGGCCGAGAACGTGACCCAGCCGACGGATGCCTCGGTGGACGAGTTCCTCGCGAGCGCCGAGCCTGCGGGCCGGCGCGAGGACGCCGCCGTGCTCCGAGAGATGCTCGACCGCGTGACCGGCGAGACGCCCGTCATGTGGGGGCCGTCGATCGTCGGCTACGGCACGTACCACTATCGGTACGCGACCGGGCGCGAGGGCGACATGCCCGTGATCGGGTTCTCGCCGCGGAAGGCGTCGATGTCGCTCTACGGCATCCAGTTCGACGGGTCCGACGACCTGCTCGCGCAGCTCGGCCCCGCGAAGCGGGGTGCCGGATGCGTGTGGGTCGGCCGATTCGCGAAGCTCGACCTCGACGTGCTCGAGCGACTCTTCGCCGAGGCGTGGCGACGCGGCGGCACGTCCGGCTGAGGCATCCGTTTGCCGCATCGCCCGCGCGCCCGGTAGGGTCGCATCCGTGTCCACCGCTCGCCTCGCCGCCACGACCCGCGCATCGCGGGTGCTCGTCGCGCGCCGGCGCCGCGGTCTCCGCCGAGGCTAGGCGACCCCACCCGCAGCCCAGCGCTGCCGTGCGGTCGCCGTCGCTCAGCCCAGTCGGCCCCGACATCGGGCCGTTTCGCCGAGACCATAAGGTAGGACCATGACGTACTCCGTCGCCGTCGCAGGCGCGTCCGGATACGCCGGGGGAGAGATCCTGCGGCTCATCGCAGATCATCCGGAACTCGAGGTGCGCACCGTCACCGCGCACCAGAACGCCGGCCAGGCGCTCACCGCCGTGCAGCCGCACCTGCGCGCGTACACGCACCTGACGCTCACCGAGACGACCGCCGACACGCTCGCCGGCCACGACCTCGTCTTCCTCGCCCTGCCGCACGGCGCGTCGGGCGCGATCGCCGCCGAGCTCGGCGACGCGTCGATCGTCGTCGACTGCGGCGCCGACCACCGCCTCGAGCAGGAGGCCGACTGGGCTGCGTTCTACGGTGGCGACTTCCACGGCGCGTGGACGTACGGCGTGCCCGAGCTGCCCCGCATGCACGGGACGCAGCGCGAGCGCCTCGCGCAGACGCGCCGCATCGCCGCGCCGGGGTGCAACGCGAGCACGGTCGCACTGTCGCTCGTGCCCGGCGTGCGTGCGGGCGTCATCGACGCGCACGACATCGTCTCGGTGCTCGCGGTCGGGCCGTCCGGCGCCGGCAAGGCGCTGAAGACGCACCTGCTGGGCAGCGAGATCCTCGGCTCGGCGAACCCGTACGCGGTCGGCGGCACGCACCGGCACATCCCCGAGATCCAGCAGGCGCTCCGTTGGGCGGGCGCGGCCGACCCGACGATCAGCTTCACCCCGGTGATCGTGCCGATGTCGCGCGGCATCCTCGCGACCTCCACGGCGAAGCTGGCCGAGGGGGCGGATGCCGCGACCGTGCGCGCGGCCTGGGAAGACGCCTACGCGGGCGAGACGTTCGTGCAGCTCCTGCCCGAGGGCCAGTTCCCACGCACCGCCGACGTGCTCGGCGCCAACACCGCCCTGATGGGCCTCGCGGTCGACGAGGCGGCGCGGCGCGTCGTGGTCGTCACCGCGGTGGACAACCTCGTCAAGGGCACCGCAGGCGCCGCGATCCAGTCGGCGAACCTCGCCCTCGGCCTCGCCGAGGCCACCGCCCTCCCCGTGAACGGAGTCGCACCGTGACCGTCACCGCAGCAGCCGGCTTCGAGGCGGCGGGCATCGCCGCCGGCATCAAGCGCACCGGTGCGCTCGACCTCGCGCTCATCGTCAACCGCGGCCCGCGCGACGCGGCCGCCGCCGTGTTCACGAGCAACCGCGCGAAGGCCAACCCCATCATCTGGTCGCAGCAGGTCGTCCTCGACGGGGCCGTGCGTGCGATCGTGCTGAACTCCGGCGGGGCGAACTGCTTCACCGGCCACGAGGGCTTCCAGGTCACGCACCGCACCGCCGAGGCCGTCGCATCGGCGCTCGACATCGGCGCGGGCGACGTGCTCGTCTGCTCGACCGGACTGATCGGCGAGCAACTCGACGGCGAGGTGCTCGAGGAGGGCGTCGTCTCCGCGGTCGCGCGCCTCACCACCGACGGCGGCGACAACGCCGCCCGCGCCATCATGACGACCGACTCCGTGCCGAAGACCGCGGTGCGCACGGGCGACGGCTGGACGATCGGCGGCATGGCGAAGGGCGCCGGCATGCTCGCGCCCGGCCTGGCCACGATGCTCGTCGTGATCACGACCGACGCCGACCTGCCGGCATCCGACCTCGACACCGCCCTGCGCGAAGCCACGCGGGTGAGCTTCGACCGGCTCGACTCCGACGGCTGCATGTCGACCAACGACCAGGTCACGCTGATGGCGTCGGGCTCCTCGGGCGTCGTGCCCGAGGCATCCGCCTTCACCGAAGCCCTCACGGAGGTCTGCCTCGACCTGGCGATGCAACTGCTCGCCGACGCCGAGGGTGCGAGCCACGAGATCGCGATCGAGGTGCGCGGCGCGGTGACCGAGGACGACGCGGTCACGGTCGCCCGCTCGGTCGCGCGCAACAACCTGTTCAAGGCCGCGATCTTCGGCAACGACCCGAACTGGGGCCGCGTGCTCGCGGCGATCGGCACGACGGATGCCCCGTTCGACCCGTACCTCGTCGACGTGTCGATGAACGGGGTGCGCGTCTGCCACGCGGGCGGACCCGACGCACCACGCGACGACGTCGACCTCACGCCGCGCGCCACGCACGTGCTGGTCGAGCTCCACGCGGGCCCCGCATCCGCGACGGTGTGGACCAACGACCTCACCCACGACTACGTCCACGAGAACAGCGCCTACTCGAGTTGAGCATGCAGACAGAGAACACCGCAGCGGATGCCGCGGAGAAGGCCCGCACCCTGATCGAGTCGCTGCCCTGGCTGCAGCGCTTCCACGACCAGGTGATCGTCGTGAAGTTCGGCGGCAACGCCATGGTCAGCCCCGAGCTGCAGCGCGCGTTCGCCGAGGACATGGTGTACCTGCGCTACGCGGGCATCCGCCCGGTCGTCGTCCACGGCGGCGGGCCGCAGATCTCGGCGATGCTCGATCGGCTCGGCATCGAGAGCGAGTTCCGCGGCGGGTACCGGGTGACGACGCCGGAGGCGATGGACGTCGTGCGAATGGTGCTCACCGGCCAGGTGAACCGCGAGCTCGTCTCGCTCATCAACGAGCACGGGCCGCTCGCGGCCGGCATCTCGGGGGAGGACGCGGGGCTGTTCCGCGGCCGCCGTCGGGGTGCGGTCGTCGACGGCGTCGAGGTCGACCTCGGGCTGGTGGGAGACGTGGTGTCGGTCGACCCGGCGTCGGTGCACGCGCAGCTCGACGCCGGCCGCATCCCCGTCGTCTCGTCGATCGCGCCCGACATCGACGAGCCCGGCCAGTCGCTGAACGTGAACGCCGACTCGGCCGCCGCGTCGCTCGCGGTCGCGCTGGGCGCGGCGAAGCTCGTGGTCCTCACCGACGTCGCCGGCCTCTACCGCGACTGGCCAGACCGCGACTCGCTCGTCTCGGTCATCGACGTGCCGCAGCTCGTCGAGCTGCTGCCGTCGCTCGAGTCGGGCATGATCCCGAAGATGACCGCGTGCCTCGAGGCCGTCGAGGGCGGCGTCGCGAAGGCCGCGATCATCGACGGTCGCGTGCCGCACTCGATCCTGCTCGAGGTGTTCACCCAGACCGGGGTGGGCACCGAGGTCGTGCCCGCGGAGGTGGCGTCGTGAGTCACTTGGACATCTTCGACCGGCGCATGATGCGCTCGCTCGGCACGCCGCTCGCGCACCTGGTCGAGGGCGACGGATGCCGCGTGCAGGGCGCCGACGGCACCTGGTACCTGGACTTCCTCGCCGGCATCGCGGTCAACTCGCTCGGCCACGCCCACCCCGTGTTCGTAGAGGCGGTCTCGCGTCAGGCGGCAACGCTCGCGCACGTGTCGAACTACTTCTCGACGCCCTCGGAGCTGGAGCTCGCCGACCGGCTGGTGCGCCTGGCCGGTGCCGGCGACGCGGGCCGCGTCTGGTTCGGCAACTCGGGCGCCGAGGCGATGGAGGCCGCGTTCAAGCTCGCGCGGCTGAACCACCGCCAGCAGGGGCGGCAGAAGATCCTCGCGCTGCACGATGCGTTCCACGGCCGCACCATGGGCGCGCTCGCGCTCACGGGCAAGCCGCACATGCGCGCCCCGTTCGAGCCCGTGCCCGGCGGGGTCGAGCACATCGACACGACGATCGCCGCGCTCGAGGCGTCGATCGACGAGAGCGTCGCCGCACTGTTCGTCGAGCCGATCAAGGGCGAGGCGGGCGTGCTGCCGCTGCCCGACAGGTTCCTGCAGGCCGCCCGCGAGCTCACCGCACGGCACGGTGCGCTGCTCGTCGTCGACGAGATCCAGACCGGCGCCGCGCGCACCGGGGAGTGGTTCGGCTACCAGCACGACGGCGTCACGCCCGACGCCATCACGGTCGCCAAGGGCATCGGCGGCGGGTTCCCGATCGGGGCGCTCGTGACGTTCGGCGAGGCATCCGACCTGTTCACCCGCGGCATGCACGGCTCGACCTTCGGCGGCAACCCGCTCGCCACGGCGACGGCCAACGCCGTACTCGGCGAGATCGAGCGGGCCGACCTCGTCGGCAACGCCCGCCTGCGCGGCGCCCAGCTCGCCGAGCGCATCATGGCCATCGGCTCGCCGCTCGTCACCGAGGTGCGCGGTCGCGGACTGCTGCTCGGCATCGGCCTCGCCGAGCCCCACGCGGGTGCGCTCGCGACGGCGGCCATGCGCGAGGGCCTCATCATCAACGCGGCGAACGACTCGAGCATCCGCCTCGCGCCGCCCCTCATCATCGGCGACGCCGAGATCGACGAGTTCATCGACCGGTTCTCGCGCGCGCTCGCCGCACTCTGACTTCCCGAAAGGACGACATGACCCGCCACTTCCTGCGCGACGACGACATCACCCCCGCGGAGCAGGCCGCGATCCTCGACCTCGCCGTCGAGCTGAAGGCCGACCGCTGGCGCGACCGCCCCCTCGATGGTCCGCAGACCGTCGCGGTCATCTTCGACAAGTCGTCGACCCGCACCCGGGTGTCGTTCGCCGTCGGCATCGCCGACCTCGGCGGGTCACCGCTCATCATCTCGACCGCGTCGAGCCAGCTGGGCGGCAAGGAGACCCCGAGCGACACCGCGCGCGTGCTCGAGCGCATGGTATCGGCGATCGTCTGGCGCACCTACGGGCAGGCCGGGCTCGAGGAGATGGCCGCCGGCACGCGCGTGCCGGTCGTCAACGCGCTGAGCGACGACTTCCACCCGTGCCAGCTGCTCGCCGACCTGCTCACGATCCGCGAGCACAAGGGGGCGCTCGACGGCCTGACCGTCACGTTCCTCGGCGACGGCGCGAGCAACATGGCGCAGTCGTACGTGCTGGCCTGCGTGATGGCGGGCATGCACGTGCGCGTCGCGTCGCCGGTGGAGTTCTCGCCCGCGGCATCCGTCGTCGCCGACGCCGATGCCATCGCGGCAGGCACGGGGGGATCGGTCACGCTCTTCACCGACCCGGCCGAGGCGACCGCCGGCGCCGACGTCGTGGTCACCGACACGTGGGTGTCGATGGGCAAGGAGGAGGAGAAGGCGCACCGTGTGGCGACCTTCGGGGCCTACCGCGTCGACTCGGAGCTCATGGTGCTCGCTGCGCCCGACGCGGTCTTCATGCACTGCCTGCCGGCCGACCGCGGCTACGAGGTCACTGCCGACGTGATCGACGGTGCGCAGAGCATCATCTGGAACGAGGCGGAGAACCGCCTGCACGCGCAGAAGGCCCTGCTGGTGTGGCTGCTCGCGCAGAACACCGGCGTCGAGGGTGAGGAGAACGCCTGATGGCCGAGCACGGCACCAACGAGGGCTCGCTCTGGGGCGGCCGCTTCGCCTCGGGCCCGTCGCCCGAACTCGCGCGGCTCTCGAAGTCGACGCACTTCGACTGGCAGCTCGCGCCCTACGACATCGCGGGGTCGCGCGCGCACGCCCGCGCCCTGCACGCGGCCGGCTACCTGTCGGCGGCCGAGCTCGAGGCCATGATCGAGGGGCTGGACCGCCTCGAGGCCGATGTCGAGTCGGGCGAGGTCGTCGCCGCCGAGACGGATGAAGACGTGCACGGCGCCCTCGAAGCCGCGCTCATCGAGATCGTGGGGCCCGAGCTCGGAGGCAAGCTCCGCGCCGGCCGCAGTCGCAACGACCAGATCGCGACCCTCGTGCGCATGTACCTGCGCGACCACGCGGCCGCCATCGCGACCGAGCTCGTGCACCTCATCGACGCGCTCGCCGCGCAGGCGGAGGCGCACGGCGACGCGATCATGCCCGGCCGCACGCACCTGCAGCACGCGCAGCCCGTGCTGCTCGCGCACCACCTGCTCGCGCACGCCTGGGCGCTCACGCGCGACCTCGACCGGCTGGTCGACTGGGACGGGCGCGCCGACGTCTCGCCGTACGGCTCGGGCGCCCTCGCCGGGTCGACGCTCGGTCTCGACGCCGCATCGGTCGCCCGCGACCTGGGGCTCGCCGGAATCTCGGAGAACTCGATCGACGGCACCGCGAGCCGCGACGTCGTCGCCGAGTTCGCGTTCATCGCCGCGATGATCGGCATCGACCTGTCGCGCCTGTCGGAGGAGATCATCCTCTGGAACACGCGCGAGTTCGGCTTCGTCACGCTCGACGACGGCTACTCGACCGGGTCGTCGATCATGCCGCAGAAGAAGAACCCCGACATCGCCGAGCTCGCGCGCGGCAAGTCGGGCCGCCTCATCGGCAACCTCACCGGACTGCTCGCGACGCTCAAGGCGTTGCCGCTGGCGTACAACCGGGACCTGCAGGAGGACAAGGAGCCGGTGTTCGACTCGGTCGAGACGCTCGAGGTGCTGCTGCCCGCGTTCACCGGCATGGTCGCGACGCTGCGCTTCGACACCGCGCGCATGGCCGAGCTCGCCCCGCAGGGCTTCTCGCTCGCGACCGACGTCGCCGAATGGCTCGTGAAGCGGCACGTGCCGTTCCGCGACGCGCACGAGATCACGGGCGCCCTGGTGCGCTACGCCGAGGAGCACGGGCTCGACCTGCACGAGGTGCCCGACGACGCGCTCGCCGGCATCTCGCCGCACCTGGTGCCCGAGGTGCGCGAGGTGCTCACGATCGAGGGATCGGTCGCGAGCCGCGACGGGGTCGCCGGCACCGCGCCGTCGTCGGTCGCGAAGCAGTTCACGGCGCTGACCGAACGCGTGCGCACGCTGGCCGCAGGCCTGCCGGAGTCACGGCTCTGATCCCTGCCACCCGCGCCGCGCTGGCGGTCGACGCGCTCGAGCTCGCACCGCTGCTGCTCGGTGCGGAGCTGACGCACGACGCCGAGGGCGGCCCGGTGACGGTGCGCCTCACCGAGGTCGAGGCGTACCGCGGCGAGGCCGACCCGGGCTCGCACGCCTTCCGGGGCCGCACTCCGCGCAACGCCGTCATGTTCGGCGAGGCCGGCCACCTCTACGCGTACTTCACCTACGGCATGCACGTCTGCATCAACGTCGTCTGCGGCTTGGAGGGCGTCGCGTCGGCCGTGCTGCTGCGCGCCGGCGAGGTGGTCGACGGGCTCGAGACGGCACGGATGCGGCGGAGCTCCGCCCGCACCGACCGCGACCTGGCCCACGGGCCCGCCCGGCTCGCTTCGGCCCTCGGTGTGCCGCTGGCCGCGAACGGCGCCGACCTCCTGGCACGGCCGTTCGCACTACGCCTGCCCGACGCGCCGGTCACGCACCTGACCGGCCCGCGCGTCGGCGTGTCCGGCGCCGGCGGCGGCACGCGCTACCCGTGGCGGTTCCGCGTGCCCGACGACCCGACGGTGTCGGCGTACCGCCGGCACGTGAAGGCGCACGACTGAGACGAGCGGATGCCCCGGGCCCGGCGCCGCTCAGCGGATGACGAGGTGCACGACGAGCGCGCACGCGCACGCCCAGACGAGGCTGGCGAGCGTGCCGATGATGAACCGCTCACGCGCCTCGCCCGACTCGAGCTCGCTGAACCGGCCGATGCCTTTGATGGCCACGACGACGGCGAGCCCCTCGGGGAACCCGGCGATGATCGTGCCCGCCGCGCCGATGCGCTCGAGCACGCCGATCGTGATGCCCCCGCGCAGCACCTCGGTGCGCTCTGCCAGGAGTCCCTCGCCGCGCGCGCCCTTCGGCGGGACCATGATGCCGCCGTGCAGCCCGGGCTCGACCGCCCCGCCCATCGCGGTGTCGAGCGCGAGCACCGCCGCCGAGCTGCCGCCGATCACGGCGATGCCGCCGCCGAGCAGCGCGATGAGCACGGATGCCGCGAGCGCGGGCTGCCCGGGCAGCGCTGCCGCGGGAATGAACGCCACGCCCACCGCGGCCGCCGACCACCAGATGAGCTTCGGCCGTTCGCGCGTGAAGGCGAGCATCGCGAACACGGCGGCCACGACCAGCGCGGCGAGCAGCGCGTACCAGCCGAGTGCGGCCAGCGCCCGATCGACCTCGAACGGGAGCGGGGACGGGAAGGGGATCACGTGGTCTCCTCGGAGTCGGCGCTCGCCGTGCGGTCGAGCTCGTGCAGCAGCCTAGTGAGTGCCGGGCGGGCCTCGAGGTCGGGTCGCAGCGCGCCGGCGCGGGCCCTCGCCGAGACGGCGGCGGGGGAGATGTCGAGCGCGTCGGCGGCATCCGTCTGCAGCATCCCCGTCTCGAGCAGTTCGGCCAGCTCCCACCCGGCGTCGCTCCGTTTCTCGCGCAGCGCGACGACGACCGACAGCAGCGCTTCGAGGTCGGAGGCGGCGGGCTCTGCGGCATCGGCCCCGCTCGTGACCGCGACCTTCGGCCAGCGGCGCTTCGCCCGGTCGACCGCGTCGCGCGCGGCGTAGAAGGCGGGCCCGCTCGCCTCGCGCACGTCGTCGGGCAGGGGCATCCGCACCGTTCCGGTACCCAGGCCGACGCTCCAGCGCTCGTCGCGGGTGAGCTCGAGCACCAGGGCGAGCGCCGTCGCTGCGTCATCGGTGAGCACCTGCAGCTCGTCGCCGGCGTTGCGCCCGACGGGCAGCGCGAGCGCGTCGCCGTGTGCGGCGTCGATGCGCCGGCGGGTCTCGTCGACGATGTCGTCGCGGGTGCGGCTGCCGACCTGGTCGGCGGTGATCACGAACATCCGTGCTCCCTGCAGTCTGCGGGCTGAATCCAGCGTACTTCAGTCCATGGGCTTGATCAAGCACAATCAAGCATGGGAGCTTGATCGACAAGTCAGCGGCAGGATGCCCCGCTGCTACCCTTGCTCCGTGCCAGACCCCGTGATCCTCGCTTCGCAGCGCATCGACGACTCCTTCGACGACATCTGGGAGGAGCTCGTCTGGCGCGGCCACGTGCACGTCTCCACCGATGAGGCCGCCCTGAAGGAACTGCTCGCCGGAGACCCGATCACGTACTACTGCGGCTTCGACCCGACCGCGCCGAGCCTGCACCTGGGCAACCTCGTGCAGCTCATCGTCATGCGCCGGCTCCAGCTCGCCGGCCACCGCCCGCTCGGGCTGGTCGGCGGCTCGACCGGCCTCATCGGCGACCCGCGGCCGACCGCGGAACGCACGCTCAACACCAGGGAGACCGTCGCCGAGTGGGTCGGCTACCTGCAGGGCCAGGTGTCGCGCTTCCTCTCCACCGAGGGCGACAACGCCATGCGGCTCGTCAACAACCTCGACTGGACGGCGCCGATGTCGGCCATCGACTTCCTGCGGGAGGTCGGCAAGCACTACCGCGTCGGCACCATGCTCAAGAAGGACGCGGTGGCCGCGCGCCTCGAGTCGAGCGAGGGCATCAGCTACACCGAGTTCAGCTACCAGATCCTGCAGGGCATGGACTTCCTGGAGCTCTACCGCACCTACGGCTGCGTGCTGCAGACCGGCGGCAGCGACCAGTGGGGCAACCTCACGAGCGGCACCGACCTCATCCACCGTGCGGAGGGCGCGAGCGTCCACGCCATCGGCACCCCGCTCGTCACCAACTCCGACGGCACGAAGTTCGGCAAGAGCGAGGGCAACGCGATCTGGCTCGATCAGGCGCTCTGCAGCCCGTACCGCTTCTACCAGTTCTGGCTCAACACCGACGACGCCGACGTGATCTCGCGGCTGAAGGTCTTCACGTTCCTGTCGCGCGACGAGATCGCCGAGTACGAGCAGTCCGTGACCGATGCGCCCTTCCGCCGCGAGGCGCAGAAGCGGCTCGCGAGCGAGGTGACGACCCTGGTGCACGGGGCGGATGCCACGGAGGCCGTGATCGCCGCATCGCAGGCGCTGTTCGGCCAGGGCGACCTCACGTCGCTCGACCCGGCGACCCTCGAGGCGGCGCTGCGCGAACTGCCCCATGCGGACACCACGGCGGATGCCCCGGTGGCCCAGCTCCTCGTCGACACCGGGCTCGTGGGCAGCTTGAGCGACGCGCGACGAGCGATCAAGCAGGGCGGGGTGTCGCTCAACAACGCCCGCATCGAGGACGAGCACGCGACGCTCGACGGGCAGGCGCTGCCCGGCGGCATGGCCGTGCTGCGGCGCGGCAAGAAGACCATGGCGGGAGTGTTCCTGGCCTAGCGCATCGGCCGGGGGCGCGCCGCGGGGGAGGCGTGCGATGACGGAGCAGTGGTTCCTGCGTCGGGCGTGGACAGATCTCGGCCGGCCGGCCGACGGGCTCGACCTGGTCGACCCGCTGCCGGTGCCGGCGCTGCCGTCGCGCCTGTCGACCGCGGCGCTGGCCGCGGAATCGATCGCGGCCGCGTCGCTCGCCGGCGCTGTGGCATCCGTCGCCGGCACCGACCGACCCGCGCCGCGCGTGCGCCTCTCGGGGCCGCGCATCGCCGCCGCGGTCTCGAGCGAGCGGTCGTTCCGTCTTCACGGCGAGGCCCCCGATCTCTGGGCACCGTTGTCGGGGTTCTTCCGCGCACGTGACGGGTGGGTGCGCACGCACGGCAACTACCCGCACCACGCCGCGGCGCTCCGTCGCGCGCTGGGCCTGGCGTCGGATGCCACGGCCGACGACCTCGCCGCGGTGCTGTCGGGGCTGGCGGCGTCGGATGCCTCGGAGCGCGTGACCGCTGCCGGTGGCCTGTGCGTCGTGGTCGCCCCCGAGCGGCCGTCCGTGGATGCCGACCTCGCGGCGACCGCGCTCGTGGAGGTGCGTCGCATGGGTGATGCCGCTCCGCGTGCTCCGCTGCCGGGATCGGCAGAGGCGCCACTCGCCGGGGTCCGGGTGCTCGACCTCACGCGCGTGATCGCGGGGCCGGTCTGCACGCGCACGCTCGCGCTGTTCGGCGCCGACGTGCTCCGCGTCGACTCGCCGCGGCTGCCCGAACCCCCCTGGCAGCACCTCGACACCGGTGCCGGCAAGCGCTCGACGCTGGTCGACGCGCAGACGGCCGAGGGTCGCGCGACCGTCGAACGGTTGCTCGCGGATGCCGACGTGGTGGTCACCGGCTACCGGCCCGCCGCGATCGCGAGGCTCGGGCTCGACCCCGCCGGCGTCGTCGCGCGGCACCCCGGCATCGTGGTCGTGCAGCTCGCGGCGTGGGGGTTCGGTGCCGCCGACCGGGATCGCCGCGGCTTCGACTCGATCGTCCAGGCCGCGAGCGGCATCGGCTGGGTCGAGGGCGACGAGCGTCCGGGTGCGCTCCCCGCGCAGGTGCTCGACCATGCGACCGGGTACCTGCTGGCGGCAGCCGCCGTCACGCTCCTCGAGCGGCAGCGCACCGACGGCGGGTCGTGGTCGGTGTGTGGATCGCTTCGGCGCACCGCAGCGGAGCTGCTGCGGTCGCCGCGGGCGGCGGAACCGTCGCCGTCGGAGACGCTCACCGCCCAGGCACGTGCGCGGCAGGAGGTCGAGTTCGCCGACCCGATGCGCGTGCGCACGGTGCTCCCAGCGGTCGCGTTCGACGGGCTGCCCGACGCCTGGCCGAACGCGCCGCGCGCGTGGGGGAGCGATGCGCCCGAGTGGGACCGCTGAGAAGGGCGGGATCCGCGTGATTCCGCGCGACACGCCCGGGATGCGGGAGTGATTTGCGGGGACCCCGGGATGCACGTAATGTATTCCCTTGTCACCCCAAAGGTGCGGAAGAGCGAGAGGGTCCTGAGCGGCCCGGCCTTCCACCTCAAGCGGGACACTCCCAAGCCAGATCGAAGCAAGTTCTTCGGGCTGTGCTTGAAGCCCTCCGGACGAGTCGCAAGAAGCGGCCGGCGGGAAGAACGAAGGCCTCGGGCTGATCGACTCGTGAAGAGTCGTGAAACGTGAGCGTCCGTTTCTTGAGAACTCAATAGCGTGCACTATGTTCAATGCCATTTTTTGAACCCCGTACTGGCCCTTTTG